>Ga0209127_100046_pt1 | contig 232012 bp, 226 predicted proteins | sample LakSupMetagenome_FD_187469 | JGI IMG/M metagenome (GOLD analysis project Ga0209127, IMG submission 187469) | Freshwater microbial communities from Lake Superior, Canada - Sta WM archaea (SPAdes) (version 2) | ecosystem: Environmental > Aquatic > Freshwater > Lake | place: Lake Superior, Canada... | reverse complement strand
CCGGACAGTGCACGCCAGACACCGCAGCCCTCGATCTGCTCGCCGAGCTGCAGCGCCGCGCTGACGAGCGAGCGGGAGCGCTGGCGCGCATTGCTGACGACGCCCGCCACCGAGGCAGCGCCTGCGAGCGCGCCTACGACGCCGCCAGTGCGATGACAGAGGCAGCGCGCTATGACGGCGCCACTGTCAATCCTCAGGGCACCGCTCCATGGCCCAGTCCAGCGCCTCGGCGGCTGTGTCGTGCGGCCCGTCGAATGCCCTGATGCCGCGCTCATCGTCCCAGAGCACCCCTGTCCACCAGCGAGCGGCAGGGAAGGGCAGGTGGCCGTAGTCCACGACCACGGCATACCAGCCAGACTCAGTGGGCTGGCCGGTCCAGATCATGGCCCGTGACCTGGTGCATAGCCGCCGCCGTGGCTGCGGCACATGGCTTCCATCAGCTCCTCCTCGGTATCTGGCACTATCCGCTCGACCCGAGTTTCGGGGAGCATGACGGCCTCCGGATGGCTTTTCCTGATGAACTCCTCAGTACAGTCAAAGCGCGTGGTGCGCCATCTGCCCATGTGGTTCTGGTATCGCCAAAGGTAGGTGATTTGGGTTTTCATACTGGTTATTTAACCAGTGTTTCTGTGGATTGCGTAAGTTAGCATCCACTTATGTGCAATCGATATAAGTCGCCCCGCGAAGATGAGATCGAACGCATGTGGCGGGTCGGTCGCCAGGATCCGAACCGCTGGTGGGATGCCGAGGTGTTCCCGCGCGGCACGGGAGCGTTCGTGCGCCGTGCCCAGGACGACACTGGTTACAGCCGGGAGCTTGTCGCTGGGCAGTGGGGCCTGATCCCCTGGTTTGCGAAAGAGCCGCGCCTGAAATTTCCGACCAACAACGCCCGCTCGGAGGAGTTGGCACAGAAAGCGAGCTACAAGCACCCCTGGGCCCGGGGCCAGCGCTGCATCATTCCCGCGACGACGTTCGACGAGCCATGCTGGGAGACCAGCAAAAATGTGTGGTGGAGGTTCGCCCGCGCTGACGGCGACCCCTGGGGCCTGGCGGGCTTGTGGAATGTGTGGACTGACCCGGCCACAGGGGAGGTGCGCGAGAGCTACACGATGCTCACGATCAACGCGGACGCGCACCCGCTGATGAGCCGCATGCACAAGCCAGACCCGAAGCTCCCGGCCGACAAGCAGGACAAGCGCAGCGTGATCCCCATCGAGCTTGGCGACGTTGATCAGTGGCTTGCTGGCACTGTGGCCGAGGCATCGCAACTGCTCCGCGTGGCGCCGGTCGAAGTCTTCCAGGCCGGCCCGGCAGCCTGAAGCCCGAACGCAAAAAAGCCCCCTCGGCAGCCATCACGGCGCCGAGGGGGCTTTTTGCTTCCAGGCCACAAGAATGCACGGATAGTGCACGCATTCTGCTAACTCTTTGTCATCTCACGATCTGACGCGGGTTCAATTCCCGCCAGCTCCACCATCCAAGACACCGCCACACACTGATGACCTCGGCGTGTGGCGGTTTTTTTTGTCTTCAAGTGTCCTGCGGTGTCGTCGGAATCGCACGGATTTCGCACGGGCTGCGGAGGCAGGCTCGGCAAGGAGTCTGGCCCAGGGTTGCTTCAGCTGCTGCCCATGTCGGGCATGGGCTGTTGCGACAGTTCCTGGATCAGCGTGAGGCGGAAATGCGCCAGGGCCTTGGCGCCATGCTGTATGTGGTGCAGGTCTGCCACCCCGCCGATGCCCGAGACCAGCAGCTCTGGTTTGTTGGACAGGATGACTTCTATGAAGTGGTCAGCCAGTTCTGCTGCCAACAGGGTGTCTGTGCTCTGTTTGCTCATGTGCGTTTCCTCCTTGTGTTGGAAATCGCATGGTATGGCATCGCGGCGGAATAGGGGGGTGCCGACTGGAGGCATGGCCGGCGCCCGGTGTCGATTCTCAGATGGCGAGGCTTGCGCGGTCCTTGCCTTCTATCCACTTGGGCGGCTTGCCGCGGCCTGTCCAGGTGGCGCCGGTTTCAGGGTTGCGGAATTTGGGCTCTCCCACGCTGTGCTTGCCGGCCTTGCCGGGCTTGCTCTTGGCGGAGGGGAAGACATCGTCCTTCGTCAAACCATATTGCTGCACCATCGCCTTTGCTTCAGCGATCGCATCGGTTTTCGCGTGCTGGATGAGGGCGTCGATTTTTTTCTCAAGCTCGGCTTTTTGTTGCAGCAGGGCCTTGTAGTCGGATGTCATGGCAATGATGATTTTCAGTGGGAGATGCGCGTGTATATCACGGGCATGAATATTTTGTAAGTTATGAGTAAGAAAAAGAGGGTGCGGATGCGGGAACGGTCACCAGCGACGTAGCGCGTTCAGAACAGGTGATGGGGATGGTTGGGGCGATGAGGTACGCCCAAGAAAAAGGCCAGCGGCTTGCGCTGGCCTGGGAAGAAAGAGCCGGTGCTTTTTGAAAGCTTCCTGGGGGAATGAGAGGGAGGGAGGAGGAAATGCCCCAGACCCGGCAATGAAACGGTGCAGAAACTGATGGCGATGATGCCTGCCGTGCGCAGGCCGGCCGATGGGTGAGAGGCGAGTCTGCACGTAGGACGGGAGAGCATCTGCCGAGTCACAGGCAGGTCATCTCCATGCGCGATAAACCGGGAGTTGCGCAACCATGGGGGGGAGCGCATTGTTTTTTTATTGCGCATCCATGTCCATTGCTGCCACGCTGATTCCATTTGTTTTCAACCCGGCCAATCCGATGAGTGCGCCATTGCAGCGCCATCGTTGGCGCCTGTATGGTGCGGGCCTGCTTCTGTCGGCATCTGCCGGGGTATGGGCGCAGGCTCCCTTCAACGGCACCTACACGCAGAATTTCGACACCCTGGCCGCGTCCGGGGCGGGGCTGGCCTGGGCCAATAACAGCACCTTGCCGGGCTGGTTTCTCTTCAACAAGAGCCTGGCATCCATCACCTCTTACGTCGCTGGCAATGGTGCCTCCAACACCGGCAGCTTCTACAGCCTGGGGCTGAGCACGGACCGCGCCTTGGGGGGCGTGGCATCAGGCGGTGCCTACTTTGGCAGCCCGGCCCAGGGCGCTGTAGCGGGTTGGATTGCGCTGGCGGTGCGCAATGACACGGGCGGCTCGGTCGATGGCATCACCTTGCGATTCAACGGCGAGCAATGGCGCAACGGTGGCAATACGGAACCGCAGCCCATGGTGCTGGAGTACGGCATGGGAGCCACCTTTGCCGACGTGCCTGAATGGCTGCCTGCCGGCGCGAACTTCAATTGGCAATCGCCTGTTGCCACCAGCACTGCTGCCGCCGTGGACGGCAATGCGGCCGGGCGGGTGAACAATGTGGGCGGGGATATGCGCGGCCTGGGCTGGGCGCCAGGTGCCACGCTGTGGCTGCGTTGGGTGGAGCTCAATGATGTGGGCAACGACCACGGCCTGGCCATTGATGACGTCTCCATCACCCTGGCGCTGCCCGACACCACGGCGCCCACGTTGCAGGCAAGCATTCCCGCGGCGGCGGCAACCGGGGTGGCGCTGAATCCCGAAATCAAGCTGAGTTTCGATGAGGCGGTGAAGCCCGGTAGCGGCAGCTTCGAACTGCGCCAGGGCGCCACGGTGGTGGCAACGCTGCAGGCTGGCGATGCGGCGCAGGTGAAATTCAGTGGCTCGACCATCACGCTCAACGCGGGTGTGCGGCTGGCGGTCAATACGCCCTATAGCCTGGTTTCCGTGGGCGAGCCGGTGCTGGATACCTCGGGCAATGTGTGGACCGGCACGACGCTGGGCTTCACGACGGGAGACGAGCCGCCGGTCACCAGGATTTCTGCGGTCCAGGGCTCTGGCGATCAGTCTCCGCTGGTGGGGCAGAAGGTGACGGTGAGTGCCGTGGTGACGGCCTATATGCCTGGACTGAGCGGCTTCTTCGTGCAGGAAGAGGCGGCAGACTCCGATGGAGACGCTGCTACCTCGGAGGGCATCTTTGTCTACTACGGCAACGCCAATCCTGGCGTGGATGAGAGCACGGTGGGCAAGCTGGTGCAGATTTCCGCCTCGGTGAGCGAGTTCCGCAATCAGACCCAGCTCAGCGCCATCACGGACTTCGTGGTCCGCGGCGCGGCGGCCTTGCCGGAGCCGGTGCGCATCGCACTGCCTGTTAGCGACATGGGGCAATGGGAGCGTCTGGAAGGCATGCGTGTGGAGGTGGCATCCGCCACCGCAGGCGGCAAGCTGGTGGTGAGCGACAACCGCACGCTGGGCCGCTACGGCAATGTCACGCTGTCTGCCGATACGCCGTTGGCGCAGTACACCGAAGTCAACGCTCCCAGCGTGGCGGGCTATGCAGCCTACGTGCAGACGCTGCAGCGCAGTCAGATCATTCTCGATGATCGGTCCGGGGCTCAGAATCCCGAGTTCGTGCCGGGCCGTGGCGGCTTGCCGCTGTCGGCGTCCAACACGCTGCGCGCTGGCGATGGCGTGGATCGCGTCATCGGCGTGCTCGACCAGTTCTTTGATGCTGCCGCCAGCGAGCCCTATCTGACCAGCTACCGCGTGCAGCCCACGCAGACGCCGCAGTTCACGGGAGCCGCGCGACCTTCTGCTGCCGAATTGCAGCAGGCCGTGGGAGCGGCCACGCTCAAGATCGCGTCTGCCAACGTTCTCAATTTCTTCAACCTCACCGGTGCCACAAGCGGCTCTTCCCAGGTGATGTTCAACACGCCGCTGGGCAACCAGCAGGGCATTCGCGGTGCCAACAGCATTGCCGAGCTGGACAGGCAGCGCGCCAAGATCGTGGCCAATCTGCTGGGGCTGGGCGCCGATGTGTATGGCCTGATGGAGGTGCAGAACAATGGCTTTGGCCCGGGCAGCGCCATCCAGGATCTGGCCGACGCCTTGAACGCGAGTGCCGACAAGCCTGCCGGCGCCGTGTATTCGGTGGTCAAGGCACCGTTCAGTGAGGCTGCAGGCACGGTGCCAGGCGCGGGCACGGATGCCATTACCGTGGCCATCCTCTATCGCAGCGACCGCGTCACGCCGGTGGGCAGCGCAGCGGCACCCAATGTCTCTACCTACGATGCCTTCAACGGAAGCATCGGCGGAGCCCGGGTGCCGATTGCGCAGACCTTTGCCGTGGGCGGCAGCACGGAGCAGTTCACGCTGGTGGTGAACCATTTCAAATCCAAGGGCAGCGTGCTCGGTGGCGCGGGCAATGCGGACGTGCTCGACGGCCAGGGCGCCAACAACGCGGCGCGCGTGAAGACGGCCCAGCAACTGAGCAACTGGCTGGCAACCCGGCCCACAGGCGCGACCAGCCCCCACGTGGTGCTGGTGGGCGATTTCAACGCCTATGCGAAGGAAGACCCCATCACCACGTTGGAGACCGGCGGCTATGTCAAGGTCTCCCAGGGGCTGTCCTACGCATTCGACGGAATGTGGGGTTCGCTGGACCATGTGCTGGTGAGCACCAGCCTGCAGCCCAGCGTGGGGCGTGCGGTCAAGTGGGCCATCAATGCCGAGGAGCCCGAGGTGCTCGACTACAACGTCGAGTTCAAGTCGCTGGATCAGCAAGCCAGCTTCTATGCGCCCACTGCCTATCGTTCCAGTGACCACAACCCCATCCTCCTGGGCCTGAATTTTGGTGGCCAGGCGCCCTCGTTCAGTGGCGTGCCTGCCAATGCGCAGGCCGTGGTGGTGGGGCAGGCGGCCGATCTGGCGGACGTGGTGGTGGCCGATGCCGACAGCCCCGTCGTGACACTGTCCATCGTCGCCAGCGGCGGACAGGTGCTGGGCCTGGAGGATGCCGATGCTGCACAGCCCGGCATACAACTGCGCGGCAGCCCCGAACAGGTGTCGCAGCAATTGCGCGCCGCCATGTACATGGCTTCGGTGGCCGGCCCGGCCAGCCTGCAACTGAGCGTGAGCGATGGTGTCCATGCGGCTGTGACGGCCAGCTATCCGCTGCTGGCGACCGCAGCGGGCGCAGTGGACCCGGCCAATCGATTCAACATCACCGGAGCAAGCCAGATTGCGGTTGCGGGCGAGGTCGTGGGCGGTGGCGCCAATTGCCGCTTGGCCGAGCCGCCGCAGGTCATGGCGGCACCGGGTACACCACGTCCTGGGGCGGTGGTGCCACACGGGCTGTTGAAGCTCAATACCGATGGCTGTGATGCGGGTGCGCTCGTGACGGTCAGGCTGACCTATCCGAACGATTTGCCCAGTGGTGCTGAATACTGGAAGTGGGGCCGCACGGCAGATAACACCACGCAGCACTGGTACCGCATACCTGCAACGCTGCAGGGTCGCGTCGTCTCCTTCGTGCTGCGCGATGGCGGCCTGGGCGATGACGATCTTCTGGCCAATGGCCGTGTGGAAGACCCTTCGGCCCTGGTGCTGCCTGCCGCGGTAGGTGGCGGTACGCCGGCGGCGATTCCGTCACTGAGCGAGTGGGCGGTCGCGCTGCTGAGCCTGATGATGGGTGGGCTGGCCATCCGTCTGCGCCGACGCAACCCTTGATGCTGCCGTGAAAAAGGCCCGGTCTGCACCACGTGCAGGCCGGGCTTTTTGCATTGGGGCAGGGGACACTGCGGACAGGCATTGGCCCGACTGCGTGCAAGAGGGATAGGTGGGAGAGGGTCTTGGTGTGCAACCGCAGGCCGATGCTTGATGATGGCCGGGTTGGGTGCGAAAGTGGCGCGTCTGCTGCTGCGGGCGCTGTCTCGGTGCAAGAAATGAGAGAGATATCCAGAAACGATCGTGCTTGAAAAAGAGCCTGGCTAACCGGCATACCGCTGGCTGGCAAAAACGACTGCAGGCTGAACTGGCCTGACGAGTCGCCCCACGATGAAACTGAACTGCTGCAACACCATGAATGCTGCAGCATGGGTTGAATGATATGCACAAACAAGAATCATTCTCAAATGAGCCCAGAACTTTCTCTGGAATTAGAAAAAGCTTGTGTTTTGCGGTTTTCGCCTGCTGGGCCGGTATCTGACGTGGTGCCGCTCAAGAAAAAACGCCCCGGCTGCGGAGGCGGCCGGGGCGCTGAATGGAGCGTTCCATGCGATCAATCCAGGAAGGACACATGCTAGGGGTTTTGAATGAGAGCGCTTGCGTCTGCGTCTCCGGTCCTTCCTGGTTGTCAAGTGTAAATTGAAACAAGGTGCTTGATGGGGTCAAAGCAGCCGAAGTTGCATGCATCTGAGCCGTAAAGCTGTTTTTTTGTATTCCGATGCGACCGCCTCAAGCCAAATGCGCCATGCAATGCAAAAAGCCCGCTGCGGAGCGGGCTTTTTTTCTGGGAATGTGGACGATGGCTCTTACGCGACCATCGTTTTACGGCAGAACGTCTCTGCGGCTGTCACCGTTGTTTTTTTCGTCGTAGTGCACGACGCGCCGGCGTGAGATACAGCATTGCCTGCGCAGACAACCACGGGATTATAGCAGAGGCAGAATTTGCCGCTGGAGCCATGGGCCTGTGTTGCCGCAGAAGGGGTTTGAAGATGAATGAAATGACGCAAAGGCTTGAGGGCCTGCTCGCATCCGGCAAGGACTCGGCCCTGCTGCGCTGTACCTTGGGCAAGACCTATCTTGAAAACGAGGCGCCTGGGGTGGCTCATTCACACCTGGAGCGGGCCATTGAACTCGATCCCGGCTATTCGGTGGCGTGGAAGCTGCTGGGCCGGGCATTGCTGGCGCTGGGCGACGCTGCTGGAGCGCGGCGGGCGTGGAATACGGGATTGGCCTGCGCGCAGCAGAAGGGGGACGCCCAGGTCGTAAAGGAGATTGGGGTGTTCCTCAAGCGCCTGGACAGGCAGCAGGCGGCCTGAGTCGAGACCCTGCGAAAGGGTGTGGGTGCGGAGCGGGATTCACGCCTGCAAAAGAGCTTCCCTGGCCAGGGCGTCGGCCTCGGTGTTGCGGTGGCGGGGTATCCAGCGCAGGTGCACGTGCTCGAATCCCGCCAGCATGGTGCGGGCCTCATCAAAGAGGTCTGCCAAGCGCGCGATGGGCTTGATGGGGCGTGGCGATGGAGTCAACTGCTCCACCAGGATGCTGCTGTCCGTGAAGATGGTCAGGCGGCGCGCCTGCAGGGCTTGCAGGGCCTGCAGCGCGGCCATCAGGGCGCGCAGTTCGGCTTCGTTGTTGCAGCCTCGCTCGGGGCAGAGCTCGGACAGAAGGTGGCGGCGTCCGTCGGGTGCGGTGATGACGGCGCCCATGGCCATGCGTCCGGGGTTGGGTACGGCGCTTGCATCAATGTAGGCAGTCCAGAGGTCGGCATCTGAGAGCGCGGGGTCGCAGGCGCTTGGGCGTGATGGGGGCTTTTCCAGAGGCATGCCTGCATCATGCGGCAGCGGTGGAGGTTCGGTCGCATTTCTTGTTGGATGGCGCGGGACAATGCAGGTCTGCAAATCACCGAAACCGAAGAAGGCGGCGAATGATCAGGATTCTGGGCAAGTCATCGTCCATCAATGTGCGCAAGGTGCTGTGGCTTTGCGCGGAGTTGGGAATTTCTTTCGACCAGGAGGAATGGGGTTCAGGCCATCGATCGACGCAAGAGCCGGGATTTTTGGCGCTCAATCCGAATGCGATGGTTCCGGTGCTGCTTGATGGACCGCTGGTGCTGTGGGAGTCCAATACCATCTGCCGCTACTTGGCGGCCCGCCATGACCGGCAGGACCTGCTGCCTTCAGCACCCGCCGAACGCGCGCTTGTCGAGCAGTGGATGGACTGGCAGGCAACCGAGCTGAACAATGCCTGGCGCTATGCCTTCATGGGATTGGTGAGAAAAAGTCCGGAGCATCAGGACCCCGCGCAACTCGCCGGCAGCATGGCGAACTGGCATCGCCACATGCGCATTCTGGAGGACCAGTTGTCGCGCACCGGCGCCTTTGCTGCTGGCGCGCAATTGAGCCTGGCCGATATCGTGCTGGGTCTGTCCACGCACCGCTGGATGTCGGCGCCCATGGAGCGCCCTGAATTGCCTGCAGTCCGCGCCTACTACGAACGGCTTTGCGAGCGGCCGGGCTTTCGCCTGCACGGCGCCAACGGCATGCCTTGATGGTGGTCTGGCGCCCTGCGTGACAAAGCCCGCCAGGTTTCCTGCGGGCTTTGGTTGTTGAAAGCGTGGGGTCAGGGGGCGACGCGCACCAGCATCATGTCGGCCTTCGAGCCTGCACCACGGGTCAGCACCGGGTGGACGGTGTCATTGATGAAGATGAGTTGGTTGCCCTGGGTAATGCGTGAGGTGACCGTGTACTGCGAGGCAGGATTCAGGCGGCTGGGCTCGACGGGCAGCTTGAAGCTGTAGGGCGGCTTGAGGCCTTCGAGCCGCATGGACTGCTGGGATATCACCGGGGCGGGAGCATCGGCGCGCGAGGTGTCCTGCAATTCGACGACCAGCACGGCATCGGGCGCAAGCGGAGCGGGCTCCCTCAGGTCGACCGTTCCCATGACCGCAGTGACGGGCGCATTGGGCGCCGGCTGGGTCTGGGCGCATGCACCCAGCAGTGCTGCGGACATCACGAGAGCCAGGGTTGTGCGGCGCTGAAGGCTGTTGGAATTCATTGGAGCTCCTTCTTGATTTGGGAGTCCCAGTCTGGCCTGGCGAGGCTTGCGCGCCTGTAGGAGCAGGCTCAACGCAAGCTGCTGCCATTTCCCAAAGTCGCATGGGCCGATCTGCTGGCTGGTTGCCAGTCTTGGCGGCAAGGGTGTGAAAGGTTTGTGCTCGTGCTGCGGGCGCTGCGCTGGCGACGCTCGGTTGGACAATTGCGATCTGAAGTGTAGACACCTTGCAGATATGTAGACAAAAGCCCCTGGCTCTTTCGAACCAGGGGCTTGAATCATTTGGTCGGAGCGGCGGGATTCGAACTCGCGACCCTCTGCTCCCAAAGCAGCCGGGCGAATTAATGAAATCAACGACTTGCACCGCTTTCTTCTAACGCACGCATCTGCCGATGTTGCTGTATGCCATAGGCAGCGCAGAGGCGCGTTAGAAGAATTTCAGCGTGTCGCATCCACCTTCAACGCGCGTTTGTGGCGCACATAGTCGGCGGTCTGGGACTGGGTGGAATGAGCGCCCATGCGCTGCGCCTCCATGATCCCGCGCCCTCGGTCCACATCGGTCAAGGCCTTGCCGCGCAGGTCATGGAAATGGCAGTCCTTCACGCCAGCCCGCTTCACTGCCCGCTTCCAGGCGGTTGATGCGCCCGAGTAGGTGTAAGGCTGGCCCTGCAACGTGCAGAACACGAAATCGGGGCTCTGGTTGGGCAGTGCCCGCAGGCGGTCCACAACATCGTGCAGGCGCCGTGTCCATGCGATCAGGACCTGGGCGCCGGTCGAGCCCTCGGTTTTGGCTGGCTGGAACGTGATGCCCTGCTTACCCACATCGCTCCACCGCAGGGTCAGCAGGTCGCCAATGCGCTGCCCGGTCAGGTACGCCATGTCGATCAGCGCACAGATCGTGTGGCCGGAGCGCGTGCGCTTGCCATCATCCCCGTACATCACGGCCACCTTGATGCGGCGCACCTCGGAATCCGTGATGTACCGCGTGCGTGCCTTCACGGACATGGTCTTGAGGCTGTCCACTGGGTTAGTGCCGGGCGGCCGGTAGCCTTTCTCTTCGGCGAACCGCATCAGCTCTCGCAGCATGGAGCGGTAGGCGTTGTAGGTGCGCGGCTTGTCGCTGAAGTGTTTCAGGAACTCCACGATGGCTGGCGCGGTGACGTCCTGCGCGCGAAACTCCTGGAACGATTCGGAGATAGTGCGCGTTTGGTAGGCGTCGTTGGCCTGCGTTTTCACGCTGTGCCGGCTACCGACCTCCGCGAGCCAGTCCGCGATCAGCGCGGGCATGCTGTCCCGGGCCATGTCTGCCTGCTCCATATCGGCCAGGGCGCGGTATAGAGCAGGCAGGCCGTCACGGGTGGTGGATAGGCGCGTCCAGATCCGCCTTTTCCCTTCGGCGCGGACATGCCAATAGGCGCCCCCCTTTTCGTAGACACGCTTCGGTAGGTCGCTGCGGCGCTTGCTCATGCTGGCCTCCGCATCTGCGGCGGCCGCACGCGCGGCGCGGTGGACGGAGCTGGCCCAGCGCAGACGGCCAGATAGTGGTCGCGCTCCAGCAGCACTTTGCCCGTGCGCTCGCTGAGCCGTGCACGGAAGAATCCGCGCTTGTGCAGCGCCTTGAGTTGCATGGAGGGAAATTGGTAGTGGGTGAGCTCCCTGATTTCGTCTTCAGAGAGGGTCAGGCTGATGCTCATGGTGGGCACCTTTCAAAATAAAGGCCATCGGGCGCTGGCACTGGGGTTGGGTCGGGCTCATGGGGTGGATATGAAAAAGCCCGCGAATGCGGGCGATGTCAGGACAAATGGCTTACCCTCTCTGCCGAAAAGGAGAGGGCCATGGCGTATTGGTGGGTCAATCACAAACAGACTTTCAAGTCCGAGATCGAAGGCGGGTACATCTGGAGCCCTCAGCGCAAGGCCAATGGCGGGTACAACCAGACCTATGAAAATCTGCGCCTGGTGAAGAAGGGCGACACGGTGATCTCGTATGCAGACGGCCAGGTCAAAGCGATTGGCGTAGCTACGTCCGGATACCGAGACGAGGGCAAGCCCGACGATTTCGGCAAGGCTGGCGATGCGTGGCACGCTGATGGTTGGCTGGTGCCCGTCGCATGGGAACGGCTCGAAAGCCCAGTTCGGCCCAAGCACCACATGGGCGTGTTGGCCAGCGATCTGCCAGAGAAGTACTCGCCCATCCGTGCTAACGGAGACGGCAACCAGGGCGTGTACCTTGCCTCGGTGTCTCAGGCACTGGGCGAGAAGATCTTGGACCTGGCTGGCAAGGCCAATGACGCAGCGCTGGAGTTATACGATGAGCAGCTGGTGGAACTGGAAGAAGACCAGGTTCAGCAGGAGCTCAGCGCATCCCCCACGCTTTCATCCACAGAGATCGAGCAGTTGGTGAAAGCGCGCCGTGGCCAGGGCATCTATCGCACCAACCTCATGCAGATTGAAAAGCGCTGCCGCCTCACTGGAGTTTCAGACTCCCGGCTTCTGGTGGCCAGCCACATCAAGCCTTGGAAGGATTCCACGAACGAAGAGCGGCTGGATGGACACAATGGGCTGCTGCTGTCACCTCACGTTGACCGCCTGTTTGATCGACACCTGATCAGCTTTACGGATGAGGGGCAGATCATCACTGCCGGGGCATGGGTGGTGAAGGCAATGATCGCCTGGGGGCTGGATCTACAAATGAATGTCGGCCCCTTCCTTGCCCAGCAGAAGGCATATTTAGCGCTCCATCGGGCCAGGATAGCGAAGCTTCCCCACTGAACAGCTACTCGCACAGGCCGTAGACTGATGAGCATGCGGTTGGTTCGTCCAGGCCGACCAGCAGGTCGTACTGCCGGCCGCCGCGCGTTGTCTTGGCCCACTCGATGCGTGACCAGATGTGCAGATCTGCGAAGACCTGGCGCCGGTCCTGCCCGAGGTGGGTGTCAGTCATGAAGGTTGATCCACCTCGCTTCGAGCACGCGCTGACGATTCGCTCCCATTCGGCGATGCGTTCGATGTGCTCGGGCCAACGTACGGCGATCTGGCGCAGCTCGTCTTTGCCGCAGTTGATGCAGGGCATGCAGCCGACGCGGCCCATGCCCTGCAGATAGAGGGGATTCGGCTGCACGCGCCGCGAGGCGGCCAGGTCGAATACCTGGGCGGCTGTCCAGTCCACGATGGGCCGGAGGATGCGCAGCCGCGGCGCCACGCGCTCGGCCTTCTTGGCATTGCGGCGGCGCTGGGATTCGTCGCGGCGCACGCCCTGCCAGCTGATGACGCAATAGCCGGCGTCCATTAGATCCATCTGGAAGCCTACGGCCATGTTGCGCTTCAATTCCTCGGTACAGAACTGGGCCATGCGAGACGGGAAACGGCCCTTCCACATGCACAGATCTAGGAACGGGTTGCCGCTCGGGTGCATCACGGCCAGGGCGCGACGCTTGGCCTTGTTCGACCAGCGCAGGCGGCGGCCGGCCTTGTCGCGCCCCGTGCGCACGTCACGGGCGATAAACATGCGCTTGGCCAGCAGCTGGCGGCTGAAGTCCGCGCGCAGCCGGTGGATGGTCACGCCCAGGGCCTGCTCCAGATAGGCCAAGTAGTCATAGACGGCCTGGTGCTCGTTGCCCGTGTCGCAGAAGATCGGAACCACGCTGCCGGGCGGACAGCGTTCCAGGGCGAGCAGCAGCACGGCTGTGCTGTCCTTGCCGCCGCTCACAGAAATGACGTGCTTTGTCGCCATGGATTGAGGCCTCAAAACGGAAAAAAGCCCGAAAGGCGACTGCCAAACGGGCTTTGAGAGGTTAGTATTCGCCGCTCATGAAAGGAGAGGGCGATGGAAGTGGATCAGTTGATTAAAGGTATTGGCGCTGCGGTGGCTCTAGCCGAGTCTCAGAACGGCTGCATTTTTCCGTGCTTGACAAAATCAGAATGGGCCAGCTGGGTCCAGGCATTTGGTTCTATTGCGGCAATTTTTGGTGCTGCTTGGGCTTCAATGCGCCCTATTAAGTATGAGCATAAACGAAAGGAAAAAGCTCAGCGTGCAGAGGCGGCGATTATTGGTGTTTCCCTTCTGTCTAATTTGAAGTCTGCTGTCGATGCATTAGTAAAATTCAGGGGAAAATATGATGATATCCCCGTGGGAACAAATGGTCAATTTGTTACAGAGCTAAGCAATATTCTGAAAATTGGTGGAATACCGGATCAAGAGTTTTGTCTCAGGATGGTACATGTAGATGATGATTTCGCTAAGTCAATGGCCATCGCACTAGAGTCATTGCGCCAATTGAAACCACATCTGGAAAGGTGTAAAGATCAGAAATTTAATTTCGTCAAGGGGGTTTTTAACCCATTGCTGGTATATACAGATTATTATATAAATAATCTTTGTGATGCATGCTCATCGTTAACTAATTTTGTTGAGGGTGAAGGGGTCTCAGTGACGCAGAAAAGCTAATTAATGGTATTTTATTGGTTTGCATGGCTTCTGTGATGATGGTTATAGCCAGATCTGTATTTTTGCAGGCTTGCTATTAGCTCCCTGACTCTTGCCTGCGATCAATATCACGAGAATGTGTTGAAAGAAAAAACCCTGGCGCGCACACCCAGGTGCTTGAGGCGCCGCCTAGACTTGGCGCGCACCTCCTTGCTTGGTGTATCGGCAGCCGGTTGCCTAACTTTTGGCCGTTTCGATCAGGAATTGCTCGCGGTCCTTACCGTTGATCCAATTCGGCGGCTTTCCCCGGCCTGTCCAGGTCACGCCGGTGGCGGGGTCGCGGTACTTCGGCGCTCCCACGCTGGTGGCCTTCTTGCCCGGGGCCGGAAAGACATCGACAGCGGTTAGGCCGTGCTCTGCGATCAGCGCGCGGGCCTCGGTCACGGCCTTCGCTTTGACCTCTGTCTGAGCAGATGCGATCTGGGCATCGATTTCAGCCTTGCGGGCCAGCAGTTCTTTGTATGCGGTCATGGTTGGTTTCTGGTGTGGCGCAGCGCGAGCATCCTAGGTTGGCGGGGAATTGTGTGAAGATGAGGAAGACTGCTCGCGACAGTGTCGGGCGGCTTCGGGGGATGGTTGCGGAGGTAGCTGGCGGGCGTTTCGTTCCAGGTGTCGTCGTCGAGCTGGCGGCCTGAGGCGCGGCATGATCACATGGCAGGGATGGTGCGGCGAGCGCGAACCAAAGATCACCGCTTGGCCGCCTGCGAACCGCGCATTGCGGAGCTCGGCGTAGCAATGGTTGCAGCCTGGGTCGATCTTCTGGCCGCCTTTCAATGGGTTAACGGGTGATCAGTTCATTCGATCTTGCTGTTCTCCGACATTGTGGGTTTCATGCAAAAAGCCCGATTGACGACTGCCAAACGGGCTTCTAGAGGTTAGGATTTGCTACTGAGTGTCTAATTTCATAATGAATATGAGAATATTATATTGACCATTTATTTTGTGGAATTAAATTGCTATACTCATTGAGTATGTTGCTTGAAATTGCTAAGAAATAACTTCGAAATTCGAGTTTGATGATAAATATGAGAAATCAAAATTATACAGAAGAAGAAAATAAAAATGTGTTTGCAAAAATCATCGAATTTCTGGCGAAAGATGGTCGAGTAATATCGTTATTTAGGGTCTTTATTGTTTTCTTGATTGCAATAATAATCGCTACAATATTGTACGAAAGACTCCCAATTTATGTGAAATATTCTCTTTGGGGGCAGGATTCTTTTTATGCAGGGCTTGTCACCAATATGCATAGCAGTGCTATCGACTTCCTTGTTTTTAGCATTGGTTTGTATTTTGTGATGACCAAGCATGAAAGATTGGGGCTTATTAGAAAATACAAAGAAAATATTGACGATACTAGATTCTGGTTTTCGGCAGAAGCATCATTTAAAAATTATGCAAATATACGTCGCTTGCAGGATCTTAAAATTTATTCAATCGATATATCAAAATGTGCTTTAATAAAAACAAAGCCCAAGAAATTGAATTTGTCAAACTCGCAGGCTATGGGCGCAGTTTTGAATGGTTCAAATTTTGAAGGATCAATATTCTCTAACACAAGCTTTCGTGGAGCTTTTGCAATTGGAGCAAATTTCAATAATGTGAGTATTGAAAATTGTCCCATGAGGTATTTTAAGTTTAATAAAGGAAAGATGAGAGCTGGCAATTTGGACGGCGTGGATTTTTTCAAGGCGGAATTGGATGACTCCGACTTTCATTCGACGCGGTTTAAAAATTGCAATTTCAAAGAAGCATCACTTAAGGGATGCAACATGGAACGTGCCGATCTTCGGCAGTCTATTGAATTAACTGTAGAACAGCTGCTAGCGTGCAAAAGCCTAAAATACGCAAGGCTTGACGCATCTTTGGAAGACGAAATAAGAGCTAGAAAACCAGAGCTCTTGGGAAGAGAGCGAAGGCGCCCCTGACTAAAAAACACTCCCAGAATGTGTTTTAGTCAGGAGGGATTCGAACCCACCCGATTAATTAATGTTGCTTTTAATTAATCGTCGCCAGATGACTGTTTGAAAATTATAACAAACGGGTTTGTGGTTGTCAACGGTAGATTTTTTATTTGATGTTGAGAGATTGAAACTCTCCGAGATAAGCACATCCGCTCTATACATATCGCAGTCTTTTGCTGTAGTCGCCTGCAGTCTGTTCCGACAACTTCCTCAATTAAGCCAGTGCAAAGGGTTTTCAATGGCCACACGGCAGGGCGTCACCTTCATCCAACTGGACGGGGGCTACAGCGCCGCAGCTCAGGCAGTGCGGCGCAGGCGCGGCTGCCGCCGCAGCAGGTCTGGCACATGGAGCCTTTGGGCTGATGTTGAGTCATCGCGTGGGCTCCTCGTCGCTGGTGCGGTGGACCAGGCCTTGCCAGTGCTGGCCCGGTGGCAGTGGCGTGGTTTGGCCAGACCCGTCTGCCGTGGGTTTGGGCAATGCAGCTTGCAGCGTTGGCGAGTCCAGGAAGCCGACGCGCGAAGCCTTGGTGATCCGCGCAAACTCGATCTCTGCGCGGGAGCTGGCCACCAGGGTCTGGCCGATGTCGGTGATGGCGCGGGCGATCTGGGGCGTGGTGGAGCCGTTGCGCAGATCCTTGATGGTCTGGAGCAGCAGCGCTTGAAGCTGGCCCATGCCGCTGGTTTCAGTCGGCGTGGGCTGGGTGTCGGTTGTGGTGGTGGTCATGCTCGGCTTTCTCAATTTCCTTGATCTCTTGGTCCAGCTGGCGTGTGAGTTCCCACACGGGCAGTAGGTCGATGGGGACGGCGGCCCCGTTGCTGCGGGACAGCTCTGCGCGTGGGATGCAGCGCAGGTTGTTGATGTCGAAATTTGAGGTGTCGCCGTCATGGAAGATGACGGCATGTCCCTCCGGAATAGGGCCGTGGTGCTGCTCCCACACGATGCGGTGCACCAGCGCCCATCGGTTTGGCTCGGCCACCTTGCGCTTGAGGTAGCGGGCTGCATGTGGCAGCGCGCGTGGCGGCGTGGTCCAGCGCTCGGTGCCCACGGGCACCCAGGTCGGAGGCCTGTTTCCGGCCTTGAAATGGCTTTTTCGCTGCTCCACGCTGTATCCGTGCTTCCCCTTGTTCCACGGCTTGAACCCTGCGGTGAACTGTCCCTGCCTCTGGCCCTGGCGCAGCATGGAAGCGCGGTAGGTCTGGGTCAGCACCGCAGGGGACTTGTGCAGGCCCAGGCGGCTGGCCCTTGTGGCGATGTCCTGCATGGGCATGCCTAGCAGCTCGCACAGGTCCTCGTTGAGCATGTCGGCATACAGCAACTGCAGCAAGTCATCGAGATCCGTCCAGCGGCCGGTGCGCAGGGTCTTGGCGCCGGGTACCTTTTTCACGCCCAGGTCATAGGCGCGCTGCTGCACATGCCTGGCCGAGCGCTGCAGGTGCGCGGCGACGGCGGCTGTGGGCTGGGTGGGGTAGTGCGCCCGCAGGTAGGCGTCATCCTCGGCACGCCATGGCGTGTTCTTGCTCATAGCGGGAGACCGACCTGCTGCCCCTTGATCTGCAGCACGCGGCGCGCGGCGTTGCCGACCTCGGCGGTGACCGAGTAGCCGTAGCCATCAGGGTTGATCAGCTCGCGGATCAGGTCGAAGGCCTCGGCCGCATCAGGCGCCAGGTGGCTAGCGTCGTAGGTGGTGGTTTCGAGGTTGGGCAGGTGCTGGGCCATGCGCAGCAGCTCCAGGGCGGCCGCGTCCTCGGTGTGCAGGCCGCGCCCCGGCACCGGGCGCGGCAGGTTGGTGGTCAGGGCAACGCGGCCCTCGTCGTCGGCGGAAATGGCAATGATGATTTGGCGGGCCATGGTGGTCTCCTGTGAAGTGGCGGGGTCAGGACGGGGTGCCGTCAAGGTGCAGAAGGCGGTGGATCTGGTCGCGCGAGCGGTCGAACTGGACAGCCCACGCGGCGCGTTGGGTGATGAGCGGGCGACGTGCCTGCCGAGCGGCAAGGGAGTGGGCGTCGGCCAGCGCGAAGGCGTGGCGCAGCGCGTAGTGCCAATCGCTGGCCCAGTGGTGGCCGCGGTCAGCGGTGGCAGATGACGACATAGGGCCGGTCTCCGAATTGCTCCAGCGCCCAGGCGCATGCGTCTTGCGTGCAGGCGCCGACGAATTGCTGCTGCGTGCAGCCGCATTTGATGGTGAAGGTGCGCATGTGACTCCAGTAATCAGAGGGATGGCAGTTCCAGCGGGATCTGCTGGAGCTTGGTTGCTGCGGGCGCATCTGCGGCGCTGGCTTTGCGGCTGCGGCGCTTGGGTGCAGTGGCCGCCGCCGCAGCGCTCGCCAGCTGCTCGCGCGCCCTGGCGAAGGTCTGGGCCACGTTGGTGTGTTCGCTGCGGCGGTAGACAAAGGCCTGATCGGTGATCGGCGTGGAGGGGCGGGTGATGCGGGCAAGCTGCATGCGGCTGTCCTGAATGAGTACGGCCCACTCAGTGGCGGGCCGTTGGTTGGTCAAAGAAGGTGGTGCCGCACCAGGCGTAGAGCAGCATTCCGCTGTGCCTGGCCTCGTCCAGCGCCGCATATCCCGCGTCGCTCAGCAGCGCGCATGCGCTCCAGATCAGGGGGGCGCCGGCGCCTTCGCGCTCCATCACGGTGCCTTCGGCCAGGTCGCGGAAGTAGGTGGCCAGCCAGAACGGGCCAGGTGGCGTCGGCGACGGTGTCTCGGGGTACGGCGGGCTCATTGGTGCTGCGTGGCCGCGTCGAAAAACGTGGTGCCGGGCCAGGCGTAGAGCAGCATGCCGTCATCCCGGGTTCGTGCTGCAGACGCACTCGTTTCATCTGTCTGCTTGGTGCGCGCTCCATAGAGAGCAAGTTGGGTAACGTTGTCCGTGCCGGGGCCACGCTTTGCGTGGCTGCGTTTGCAGAGCTGATCCAAGGCTGCGGTTTCCGCCAGATCCCGGAAATAGGCGGCGAGCCAGAAAGCTGGGTGATGTGAGCCAGGCAATTCCGGGTAGGGCATGCTCAGATGCTCAGCCCTTGGCTTGCGTGGAGGGCGGCGCGGTGGGATGGCATTTGCCATGGCAGATCTCCAGTGGTGGACGAAGAAAAGGGCCGGTGCCGCGTGGCGGCTGCGTGGGCGAGATGGCTGGTGGTTGCGAAGCGAGAAACCCAGGCCCGGCGAAAAAGAAGGCCGCATGTGCATTCAAATGCGAAGTGCTTGAGAGGAGGTGGATGCGCGGCATCAAACCGAAGCGCCCTGCAACCCAAGACGCTTGGGTTTGCCCTGCGTTTCGCAGGGCGGGCGCGCTGCTGGCGGTCAGCCCGACAGCCGGCAGTGCTTCAGCCATTACCCGCCATGGCTGCGGTGTGTGGGCGCCTCGATGAACGAGGTCATCCCCTGGCGGTCGTCGTCACGCGCTCAGTGAAATCGGCCACGCTGGGCCGCAAGGGGGTTTTCAGGTCTTCGCGCCGCAGCTCCAGTGATTGGAGTGGGCGCCTGCCGGCCTGGGCGAAAGCAGGGCTCCGAAGGCAGCCCCATGCTTCACAGCGTGGGGAGCTGGTCTTGTTTATTTCGCAGGGCGAGAGTGGATAGGGTGCGAGAGCGAATTTGCGAAGATGGTGTTCCGCAAAAACCTATCGGGGAGCCTGAATGGTCAAAACTCATAGCAGTGAAGCTTATCCAGGGCAGCGAAGGCAAGAAAAGCGAAAGCTCTTCCATCCGTTTCGATATCCATGTGTGGAGGATGCAGTGAAGCGCAAGTTTTACGCTCTCTTCGAGCATCGATGCTTTCGCTGCGGTCGGCAGGAGCGTCCGAAGGTGCTGGCGGGAGAGCCGCCAATCCTGTGCATGGATCACCATGTGCCGATGGCGCTTGGTGGCCGCCTTGCGCCGGGGAATATGGTGGCGCTTTGTAGACGGTGCAACGAGGAAAAGCTGGATCGCCATCCCTCGGCCTTTTACTCGGAAGAGCAATTGGCCCTGCTGCAGCCCATCCTTGATCGACAAGCCGCACTCTTTGACTTCCAGTTTGATGGGGAAGCCTTTGAGAATCGTCCGCTCGACTACTTGGTCAGCTTGGGCGTGCCTGCTGAGTTAGCTGAGCAGCTCTTGAACGATCCCGACCATCCAGACTACATCATCGTTCCTGGTCGGGGTGGGGGAGCAATGACTTTTTCGATAGGCGTCACTCTTGGCAGTGCTGACTGACAGACCAGCTCTGAGGGCAGAGGCCTTCCCTTTTCTATCCACTCTCTTGTTAAGGACCGGGGCTGGCCCGGTCGATGCCGTGGTGCCCAACTTCCCCTCCGTGCTGCGGAAGCGGTGGAGGACGTCGGGATTGATTGAATCATGATTCACTTCTTTGGTCAATCATGCTTCAGTATTTTTTTGAACTAATGTTCACTTTTGCCACTTTGTGGCAAGGTTCCGAGGGTGGTGCCTTGAGCGCAAAGAAGCCCGCGCTTGGCGGGCTCGGGCTGAGGAGCGAGGGACGGCGGAGGCCTGTGCCGACGGCGCGTAGTGGTGCCTTGTCAGAGTCTCGTTGGACTGACGCTAACTATCACCTAGATGCTCTACATGCTCCATCGGAGCACGATATTTTCAAAATTGTGCCATCTTGGCATTCAAGTACATACAAGGCGAAATTCTTCTTGATCTGTTCTGGAGATATGCCTGATTTTGGATGGCACTGCTCGCTTCTTGCAACATTGGTGACCGCAGTCCTCAGTGCTGATCCGGAAAACTCCATGTATGTCGAACTGGCACTTTGTGGAGCTAGGTCGTTCTCAGCTTTAGTGACAGAAGACCGATTATCTAAGTAATCAAATGCTGAGTCTTCGTAGTTTTTTGCAAGTGCTAGTATTTTTTCGCGTGCTGCGTCAGCGTCTATTCCGGTTTCTATGCCCCAGACATCTGCTTTTACCGTTGCTAGATTATATCTGTCAACAATCCATTGTGAATCTGTTAATCTAATCGGAAGCGCGCCTCTATAAGTTGTTGAATTCCCATTCTTTGTGAAAAATTCAATCGATCTTAACCACAATATCCCAGCATCCTTGTAGGCTCTTAGAGAATTATCTAGGGCAAGAAAAGATTCTGGATTCTTTATCAGAACGTTTTGTTTGAAGTTTTCAATTGATTTTGACAGCTCAATAATGGAAGATTGGTAACCATTGTAGGAAATGCCCGCGCTTAGTCCCGCTCTCATATCAACGAATGATTTTTTCAGTGATGACGCCAGATTCTCCGAGCTGGATTGTCCCTTCGCCATCGCAGATTTTAGACATTCTAGTCTCTTGGCTGCATCAGGAAACGCGTTGCATGCCTCAATTAAAATTTCAGAAGGCTGAGATAGTGCAATCAATGGATATGAAATCAGTGCAGCAATAAAATAGCAGGTTCGCATTAGAGTGCCTTGTTGGAAATTTGCGCTAGATGCGTTCACTCTGTTTGTGAACGATTTCACCAATTAACTTGACATCCTCATGGCATACCTTTCGGGGATATCTCCTTTGGTCTGGATTGTCCGATGAAAGCCACCATTGGCCATCATCACGAATAAGGCGCTTGACGACCATTTCTCCTTCATAATTCACTGCAAAAACTACGCCATCTTTTGGCTGAGTCTGAGCGGTGTTTACGATTACGGTATCCCCGTGATACAGACCCGGCTCCATACTTCCATTAACAATCGTGGTTGCTAATAAATCACTGGGCCTGTATCCACGCTGTTCGTACCAGTCCTTCCGGAAAGCCAATGGATTTCCCGATTCATCTGAGAGATCGACGCCGAAGCCGGTTACGCCAGCTGAAAGTTTGAACCGTACGCGCCGAATTGCTGGGTAATCGGGGTTGTTCTCTAAATCGATCTCGGCCGGTTCTGACCTGGAAAGCTCCATAGAACCTAACCCTGTAGCGAGCCAGTCTGGGCTGACGCGCAGGAAGGCCGCAGCCTTGGCATTGTTCTCCGCGCTGAAGGACTTCGAGAGACCATCAAGTACGCGTTTTACGGCTTGGTAGGTAACACCCATGCCGCGAGCCAGTTCAGTCACGGTCACGCCGCGCGCATCTATCGCCTGCCTAAGGCGTGCAGAAAATTCAACCATGGTTCAAATGTGCGTCGGCGCGAGTGAATTGTGATTGCTTTGTGTGCTGAATCATGATTCAATGATTGCTATGAACAAGACCGAAGCAATCCAACAGCTGGGCGGCTCCGTCGCAGCAGCCGCCAAGGCTGTCGGGGTAACGTACCAAGCAGTGAACCAGTGGCCGGAGCGTTTGTCTCGCCGCGTAGTTGATCGTGTCGAGGCCGCACTTTGGCGAGCTCAACGCGCCGCCGATCCGCTTGGTGGGTGTCAAGCCATGGAGCCAACTGAAGGGAAGGCGCAGCCCGCAACTCAGGTTGAGGAGGTCGCCCATGGCTGAAATCCGCTCCCATCTCGATCACTACGCACCGGCCTCGTTGCGGGGCGTGACAGCTGTCAAAGACGGCTGGATCTGTATGTCGTTCAGCCAGGCAGGGCAGTTGGTTCGGCTGCGCCTGCCCGTGGATGAAGTCCGGCATTTGGTCGGCTTCGTCGGCCCGCTGGGGTCCCAGATGTCCAGCCCGTGTGAGAGCTGCTTACTGCGCCTGCTAAACAAGGGTAGGGCGATCGAGGAACTGCGCTCGGGTGGCGACTTGTGCCAGATGGTCTGCGGCGGGAATGCTATTCCGGTGACTCTTCTAGGCGAATAGTCAGCATGGCCTTCACATCTTTCCCGTTGTTCCAGATGCGTTCGGCAACACGGAAGGACTTCCCAGATTTTTCGTCCCGAATGGTGTCGCCCACCAGGATGGGCCCGGTATTCAAGTTGTTCCAGAGAAAGAATTCGATGTCTTGTGCAGAGGCAGGTGCCTGCAGTAGGAACTTCTCGGGCTTGTTGTCTTGTTCGCTCATGTCCGCCCTCCTTGGCGTCGTAGGTTGTGTGAGAGCTTCCATCGTACTCAAGGCAGGGGCGGGCACCTCTGTGCGCTCTCATGCCACAAGCCTCGCAGCCATACTGCGCAGCTGCGAAATCACCTCCGGCGTTGCGCTATCTGTCTCCTGCATGCGCTGGCAGCACAGTTCGCTCCACCGTGCCAGCGCGGCCGCGCTGAATCCGGCTCTGCCTTCGCCCTCCAAGACTTCGAGAATCTGGCCCAGGAACAGCTCCAAGGCCTGCGCCCATTCAATGCTGCCATGGGCTGCCACGTGGCTCGTGTTGGCGTCTGTTTCCATTTCGTCTTTTTCCGAGGTGGGGTGCTGATGGCCTTTACTTTCTCAGTTGGGGTCGAACCTGGCTATGTCGAATCTGGGGGTCAATTCGACATTGCGCGCGGCATGGATGTTGTCAATGCCGCGTACCTCACAGCTCAAGCGCATCCAGGCGGCGTTGCGACGTTGGCGCGTGATATGGGCGTCAAGTCCGGCACCCTGCAGCACAAGCTCAATCCCAACAATGAAACCCATCAGCTAACGCTGCTCGAGGCCGTCAGGCTGCAGGCTGTCACGGGCAATTTCTCGATCCTCCACGCGATGGCCCATCAACTGGGGTGCGAGGTTCGCCGCACGGTTCCTGACCAGTCGGGCGGTGATCCGGTGGAGGCCTTTATGCGCTTTCAGACTGAAGTGGCCGAGGTCACGCGTGCGGCTGCCGATGCCCACCTTCTCCCCTCGCGCAATGCCGTGCGGCGCCTTGACCGGCAGGTGCAAGAACTGATTGTTGTGGCCCAGCATCTGGCGGGTGCTGCAGCGCGACGTTTGCCTGCATCTGGAGGGCCTTGCCATGCGGGTTGATATCAAGCCTGCAGGTGGTGATCGATACAAGCGTGCCTTGCAGGGACTCAACAGCGGGCAGATTGCTCAGGCTACAGCGGAGTCCATCAACATGGCGCTGGGTCGTGTGAAAAATGCGATGCGCGCTGAAATGCAGAGCGTCTTTGATCGGCCCACAAACTACATCCTGCAGTCGATCCAGGTTGAGAAGGCCACGCCGACGAATCTCAATGCCGTTGTCGTTCCAACGTACATGGGCAGAAAAGGGGTTGACCCGCAGCAGATCCTGGCCGCGCAGGAGGTCGGCGGTCGGCGGCGTGACAAGCGCAGCGAGAAGGCCTTGCGCACGGCCGGCATCCTGCCCATCGGCTACCAGACCGCGATCCCCGCCACGCCGTATCCAGGCAGCGATGACGGACGCGGGAATCTCAAGGGCTCAACCCTGGTGCAACTGATTGCCTATTTCCAGGCATTTGGTACGCACGGCTATCGATTCAACATGACCGAGCGGCGCATGCAGGCATTGCACCAGCGTGGTGGCAAGGGTGCGCGCTTCATGGGGCCGGTGAAGGGCATCCGCTACATCGTGGCCTATGGCCGTCTGCGCGACGGTGCGCGGGCCACCGCGCGTGGCGAGTACGACAAGCGGGCATCCAATCTGCCGCCTGGCATCTGGGCGGTGACCGGCACCGGCGGCGCAGACGTTCGGCCGGTGCTGATGTTCGTGCGCGGCGGCAACTACAAGCCCCGCATCAGCCTGGACGGGGTGCGCAAGCGCTCGGGCATCGATGAGCTGGTTCCCCGCTGGGTCCGTGGCCGCGTCTATGACGCATTCAGGAAAGCCAGTCAGGGCTGACGGCCCGGCTGATATCAGGAGAGATAGACATGCAACACACCACCCATCAGGTGACCTCGCATGACACCAAGGCGGATTCGTTCTCTGCCATTGGCAATGCCACGCGGGTGCGCCTCAACGAACGGCTGTACAGCAGCCTGGCCGAGGCCCACCGCCGGGGGCAGCCCGCCCTGAGCCGGCGCGAGCTGCGGGACTTCCACAACGAGTGCACCGGCGAATGGCTGGAGATCTCCAGCGTGGCCAGCACGGTCAATGCGCTGGTGGCGGCCAAGCGCGTGGAAGAGGTGGCGGCGCGGGCCTGCTCCCTGCCGCCGCATCGCCTGGTCAAGCCTGTGCGCTGCCGCCTGCAGCAGGCGATGTTGACGGACTGAATTGATATCGAAGGTTGAGCAGGCATGAATCACTACCCCCACCACATCGGCGACTTCAACACCGCGACACGGCACTTGTCACGGCTGGAGCGTGCCATCTACCGTGACATGCGTGACATGTACTGTGACACCGAGGCAGCGTTGGACGGCTCCAGCTTCGATCTGTTGGCGCGGCGCCTGCTGTGCCGGTCGCCGGAAGAGATCGATGCCCTGCAGTTTGTGTTGGCCGAGTTTTTCACGCTGCTGCCCGATGGCCGATATCAGAACGACGAATGCGAGCAGATCGTGGCCCAGTTCCGCCAGCAGCAGGAGGGGCGCGAAGAGGTCAAGAGCAACGAACATCTGCGGCAAAGGCGCAGCAGGGCTAGGCGTAGTGCTATCTTTTCTGCTCTTCGTACTCTGGGTGTTGTGCCCGCTGCCAAGACCAAGGCGGCAGAGCTGATGGCCCTGTGCCGTCAGCATGGGATCGTCGTGACTGATACCAGTGTCACGCTCAATGGCACGGACTGGCTTGGTGGTGATACGGGCGATGTCACGCCGCGTCACGGTGATGACACGGGTGGTGTCACGCCTCGTCACGGCGATGACACGGGTAACCAGAACCAGAACCAAAACCAATACATACCCCCCAACCCCCCTGCAGGGGGGGCGAACGGTGGATTGGCTATCGCCACAGCGCTTGCAGGCAGCTTCCCGGAGCATCGGCGCACCCGGTTGGTGGACGTGGCCGACGCCGTGGCCGATGCCATCGCCCGTGGCGACGTGACGGCCGAGGAACTGCTGGCTGCCGCTGAGCAGCAGCGTGGACTGCTGGCGGCGAAGGATGGCAAGGCCTGCCCCAGCCTGCTGCGCTGGGTGCGTGAGCAGCGTTGGAAGGACGTGGTGATGCTGGCATCTGCGGCAGGCGAGGGGCAGCAGCCTGACAACTGGGCAGACACGCGCAGCGGCGTCGAGGGCATGGCGGCCAGCCTGGGCATGCCGGGCTACGACGACTGGTGCGATGCGCGAGCGGGGCAAGGCCTGCGGCGGGCGTTCGCGGACTACGAGGCGGCAGTGCATGCGCTGCTGGGCGAGCGTCAGGGGGTGTCGGCATGACGGTGCGCACCCTCATCGGCGCGGCGGCGCCCCTCTCGATGTGCTTAAAAAATAGGCAGAATCGCGGGTCCTTTTTGGCCCCCTTGGAAGCGGGTAATTCGAGCCGCGCTCTCGGACTGTTGCGCAACCTTCCTAAGGGGGTTAAGTGAAGGTCCTGCCTTACTTTGATGCTCCTATTTCGCAAGCAGAATTTGCGGCTTTGATCGGTGTCAGCGAGGCCCGCGTGAGCCAGCTGGTGAGCGAAGGCGCGATCGTCCGGGGCGATTCGGGCCACGAATGGCTGCTCGCCTACTGCGAGCGCCTGCGCGACCAGGCGGCGGGGCGTGCCTCGGCCGGTTTGGGTGGCCTGGACCTGGTCCAGGAACGTGCGGCGCTGGCGCGTTCGCAACGTGTGGCCCAGGACCTGAAAAACGCTGTCTCCAGTGGCGAATTCGCGCCCATCGGTGCTCTGGCGGACGTGTTGGGTCTGGCCAGCTCGGCCGTTGTGGACCGCATGGACCAGATCGAAGGCCAGTTGCGCAAGGCCTGCCCCGATTTGCCCGAGGATGCCCGTGTCACAGTGCTGCGCGTGCTGGCAGATGCGCGAAACGAGTGGATTCGTGTCACATCCAAGCTGATCGGCGAGCGCGTGGCGGCCATGGCCGAGGCGCCCGACGAGGATGAGCTGGACGAGGAGGCTGCATCTTGAGCGTACCCCTGTCGAGAGAGGCGATTTCCGCCATCCAGGCCGCCGCGCAGCTGGGCCTGTCCAGCCTGCGGGCCGACGCGCCGCAAACACTGTCCGAATGGGCAGCCGACCACTTCCTGCTGGCCGGCGAGTCCAGCCACCAGAAGGGCGGTTGGGTGGCATGGCCGTTTCAGATCGGTATCTTGGACTTCATGTCCGATGACCGCATCGAGGAACTGGCCGTCAAGAAGTCCAAGCGCGTCGGCTACTCGAAGATGATCACGGCCTTCGTCTGCTACAACATCGCGCACCGCCGCCGCAAGCAGGCGCTGTGGCAGCCCACGGACGACGACCGTGACAGCTTCGTCAAGACCGAGATCGAGCCGCTGCTGGACAGCAAGGACGGCGTGCCTTCGGTGATCGCGGCCCGCAAGCAGGGCAGCCGGGTCGAGGAGACCATCAAGTACAAGCCTTTCCGCGACAGCGTGCTGCACCTGCTGGGCGGCAAGGCGGCGCGGGCCTACCGCCGGATCACGGTGGCCGTGGCCATCCTGGACGAATGGACGGCGTTCGATCAGACCATCGGGGGCAGCAAGGACAAGTCCGCAGGCTCGCCCGGCACCTTGGCCAAGGGCCGGTTGGAGGGCGCGCCATATCCCAAGTTCATCGGCGGCAGCACGCCCGGCATCAAGGGCCTGTGCCACGTCAGCCGCGCCTGCGAGGATTCCGAGGACGAGGTCGATTACCTGATCGAGTGCCCGCGCTGCGAAGCAGAGCACCCGCTCACCTGGGGCGGCAAGGAAGCCATGCACGGCTTCAAATGGGAGGCCGGTAAGCCCCAGACCGTGCGCCACATGTGCCCACACTGCCGGGAGTCCATCAGCCAGGCTGAATACCTGCCCGGCGGCTGGCCGCTGACGGGCGCCTGGGTGTGCCGGCGTTCTGGCCGCCGCTTCGGCGCCGACCGCATCTGGCGCACTGCCGATGGCACGCCCTGCAGGCCCCCGCGCACGCTGGGCGTGCACATCTGGGCTGCCTACAGCCCGCAGCGCACCTGGGCGTCCATCGTGGACGAGTTCGAGAAGGCCCACCGCGCTCTGCAGGAGGGCGATGCAGGACCCATGACCTCGTTCACCAACGAGACGCTGGGCCAGGCCTGGGAACTGAAAGGGGAGGGCACCGACGACCATGTGCTGCAGGCCCGCGCCGAGCCCTACGCCCTGGGCACGGTGCCCGTGGGTGGCCTGGTGCTGGCGGCTGGCGTGGACGTGCAGCGCACCTGGTGGCAGATCAACGTCTGGGCATGGGGCCGTGGCATGGAAAGCTGGATCGTGGACCGCCACATCATCGAGGGGAATCCTTCCAGCGAAGGCGACTGGGCGCCCGTGACCGCTTACCTGCAGCGCCGCTACCGCCAGGCCTGGCACGGTGGCAGCCTGGGACTGAGCGCCATCAGCATCGACTCGTCGGACCAGACGCAGGCGGTCTACAACTACGTCCGCACGCACCAGCACATGCTGCCCAACCTGCGCGCCATCAAGGGCGACAACAACGACAACCGGCCCATCGTGGGTCCGGCCAGCATGCAGGACCTGGACTGGCGCGGCCAGAAGATCAAGCAGGGCATCAAGCTCTGGCTGGTTGGCGTGGACAACGCCAAGGATCTGCTGCTGGGCCAGCTGGCGATCACGGACGCCGGCCCGGGGTGCGTGCATTTCAGCGAGGACCTGCCGCGCGAGTTCTTCGAGCAGCTGACCGCAGAGCAGCGCATCCTGGCCAAGGTCCAGGGCCGCGAGGCCTACCGCTGGGTCAAGCGCCGCCAGCGCAATGAGGACCTGGACTGCCGAAACTATGCCATCCACGCAGCCATGGCCCAGGGCCTGCACAAGTACACCGATGCGCGCTGGTCGCAGGTCGAGCAGATGGTGCAGCCAGCCCGCGACCTCTTCAGCCCACTCGAAGCGCCTGCCAGCGTGGCGCCACCGGCTCCCACGGCTGCGCTCACTTCGGACGCGCCACCCGTTTCCGCCTCCACCGCGCCCCGTGCGCCGGCCCCCGCGCCGCGCCGTGCGGCACCCGTTCGCCGCAACGGCGGTTTCTCCCGTTCCTGGTAGCCCCATGACCCCAAAGATCAACGCCCCAGCACCCCACATGGCCCCCGATGCGGCCAAGAGTTCCGCCATGCCAGAGGCCGATTTCGCGCCCGATCTGGTGGATCGCATGTTTGACTATCTTGTGGAGCTGCTGCCCGAGCTGCGCGGCAGCCCTGCCGCGATGGAGCGTGTCCAGCTTCAGCTGCGCCGGGAGTTCGCCGGCCAGGATGCCTACATCCCTGCCAGGTCCTCGGTGGACAAGGCCGAGGAGCGTCGGCAGGTGCTGCGGCTGTGGAATGGGCGCAATGCCACGGCCGTGGCGCGCACGCTGGGCATCAGCCGTGCCACCGTGTACCGGCACCTGAAGCAGCCCGGCTGAAACCGTCTCAGGTTTCCGGGAAATGAGACAGTTGCCCCGGTAGCGTGCGGCATATGAGCACGCTCCAAGACCTCCAGATGCGCCTCGCGCGCATCAATGCCGCCATCCACAGTGGCGAGCGCACCATCACGACAGAGGATGGCGCCTCGGTCACCTATCGCAGCCTGGATGAGATGAAGGCCGCGCGCCGGGATCTGCACACGCAGATCGCGGCCGTGGCCGGAACCGGCCAGCCGCGCGCCCTGGTGGCGCGCTTTCGCTTCGCCGGCCTGCGGGACCGCTGATCATGCAGCGCCGTACCGTGCCCCGCAGGGCCTCCCCCACGCTGGTCGATCGTGTTGTCGGCTATTTCTCGCCCGCGCAGGGCGTGCGCCGCCAGGTCGCCCGGGAAATGCTGGTGCGCGCCTACGAGGGCGCCAGCCGCGCCGATGGCTGGCGCGTCAAGCGCTCGGGGGCCAGCCCCACGGCAGACCACGCCGCCGATGCGCGCGAACTGCGCATGCGTGCGCGCTCACTTGCCCAGAACGTGCCGAACATCGTGCGCGCCATCAATGCCGTGCTCGCCATGCGCGTGGGCCAGGGCATCGTGCCTGTTTGGGCCGACGAGGGCCTGGCCAAGCGCTGGCGCGAATGGGTGCCCCATGCCGACTACGACGGCCTGCTGGACTTCTACGGCCTGCAGTACAAGGCCGAGCGCACGCGCGACGTGGACGGCGCCGTGCTCATCCGCAAGCACATCCAGCGCATGGGCTCGACGGTGCCGCTCAAGCTGCAGCTGCTGGAGATCGATTTCCTGGACGTGGAGCGCAACGGCGTGCTCGTCGGCGGTCGCGAGATCATCCGGGGCATCGAGTACGACAAGCGCGGCCAGCGCCTGGCCTACTACCTGTTCGACCGCCACCCCGGTGATGCCGGCATGTGGACCCTGGGCCGCAGCGGCACCAGCCAGCGTGTGCCGGCCGATGAAATCATCCACTTCTTCGACGCCGAGCGCGCTGGCCAGCAGGACGGCATCACGCGCCTGGCGCCCATCATCGCCAAGGTGCGCGACCTGCACACCTATGGTGACTCCGAGCTGCAGCGCAAGCAGCTGGAATCGCGCATGGGGGTGCTGGCCGAGATGGAAGGGGCCGGAGGCATGCTGCCGCCGCTGCCCGAGGAGGCCGGGGGGCAAAAGCCCGGCCTGATGGACCTGGGCGACCTCGCTGGCGGCGGCATCGTGGGCCTGCCGCCGGGCATGACCAATCCCACCTTCATCGAACCGAAGGCCGTGCCCGGCTTTGGCGACTACATGAAGGGAGGGTGGAAGGAGGTGGCCGCCGGCTACCGCTGTCCCTACGAGCTGATGACGGGCGACCTGACCGAGGTGAATTTCAGCACCTCGCGCATGAGCATGAACCAGTTCCGGGCCGAGGTCGAATCCGAGCAGTGGCGCGTCACCGTGCCGCGCCTGTGCGCGCCCATTGCGCGGTGGTTCGTGGCGGCCGTGGATCTGGTTGCCACGGTGCCGGTCGATGTGGCTGCGCCGGACTGGAGCACGCCCCGCTGGGCCAGCCCGAACCCCGTGCAGGACGTGGCCAGCGACCTGAGTGCCGTCAAGGGCGGCATGCAGAGCATCAGCGAGGTGATCCGGCGCCGGGGCTATGACCCTGAGGCCGTTTTCAGCGAGCTTGAGGGCGACCTGGTGCAGCTGCGTGATCGCGGCATCCTGCCCCTGCTGGCTGCGCTGTGGGGCGCGCAGAACCCCATTGACTTAGTGGCCCAGATGGAGGGGCAGGGGCAGAAGTGAAATCGTCTCAGTTTTCCGGGATTTGAGACAGTCAAACCGGAAAACTGAGCGCCATGCCACAAGCCAACGCCCAATCTTCCGCGCCCCAGATCCACGATTTGCCGGTGCAGACGCGCGCCGCAAGCCTGGTTCCCGACACCTACAACGACGCCGACAGCACGGTCGAGGTGGTCTGGACCACGGGCGCCATGGTGCGCCGCTACGACTGGTGGAACGATCGTCCCTACGACGAGGACCTGCAGATCACCCCCGAAGCCGTGGACATGGCCCGTTTTGACGCCGGCACTGTCCAGGTGCTGGACGGTCACCGCGCCTATGGCGGCGTGGCTGCCATCCTCGGCATTGCCGAGCGCGGCTGGATCGAAGGTGGTGAAGGCCGGGCCGTGATCCGGCTGAGCCAGCGTCCCGAGCTGGCCGGCATCGTGGCCGACATCCGCGCCGGAATCATCCGTGCCATCAGCTTCGGCTACAGCGTCCAGCGCTACGAAATCACCCGCGCCCAGGACCGCACGGACGGCATCAACGTCGATCTCTACCGCGCAGTCGCCTGGACCCCGCAGGAAATCTCTTTCGTCACTGTGCCCGCCGACCCCAACGCCGGCACGCGCAGCGCACCCACTTCCCAGGCCCTGTCCGGTGCAGCGCCCCAGGGCGGCATGCCGTGCGAGTTCTTCCAACGGGCAGCCGCCCAACCCACCACCCAGGAGCACCAACGTATGCCCCAAGCAAACCAAGCCGGTGAAGGCGGCCAGACCGCCAACACCACCCCAGGCGCCGCGCCCGCCAACGTCTCTCAGGTCCCGCAGAACCGCCAGACCGAGGGCGCGCCGCAGCCCGCGCCTGCTGGCGCGTTCGATGGCCAGCGGGCCGCCGACATCGTTGCGCTGTGCCAGCGCCACAACCTGGCCGATCTGCAGGCCGAGCTGCTGCGCAACCAGTCCACCATGGACCAGGCCCGCGCCGCCGTGCTGACCGCGCTGGACCAGCGCAGCCAGGAGCAGGCCACTGGCCCCACGACCTCCATTCGCACCGTAGGCGATGAGCACGAGAACCGCATGCGCGGCATCGAAAACGCGCTCATGCACCGCCTGAACCCCGGCGCCCAGCTGGATGACAACGGCCGCCAGTACCGCGCCATGACCATGGTGGAGATGGCGCGCGAGGTGGTCGAGGGCTTGGGCCACAGGACACGCGGCATGAGCCGTGCCGAGATCGTCAACGTGGCGCTGCGCGTGCGCTCCGGCATGTTGGGCACGGGCGACTTCCCTGCGCTGCTCGGTGGCGTGGGCCAGCGCGTGCTGCGTGCTGCCTATGACGAGGCGCCCAGCACCTACCAACTGTGGGCGCGCCGCGCCTCCAACCTGCCGGACTTCCGTATCCGCCAGGCCATCGGCGTGGGCGGTGATGTCGAGCTCAAGAAGCTCAACGAGCACGGCGAGTACACCTACGGCAGCCTGTCCGAAGATGTCACGGGCTACCGCGCCTTCACCTTCGGCCGCTCGCTGGCAATCACCCGCCAGATGATCGTCAATGACGATCTGGACTCGCTGACACGCACAGGGACCAAATTTGCCGCCGCAGCGCGGAGCCTCGAAAACCGTCTGGTCTATGCACAGATCCTGGGTAACCCGGTCATGTCGGATGGGGAGCCTCTGTTCGGTGCCGAGCACAAGAACCTGCTGACCGGCACAGGCTCCAAGTTCTCGCTGGAAGCGCTGTCCAGCCTTCGCACGCTGATGCGCAAGCAAAAGGGCCGGGACGAGGAGACGCTGAACATCGCTCCGGCCTATCTGCTGGTCCCCTCCGACCTGGAAACCCTGGCCTACCAGTACACCAGCCCCAACTACCAGCCCACCAAGTCCGGCGACATCAACGAGTTCCGTACAGGCGGCCGCACTGCGCTGGAGCCCATCGTGGAACCGCTGCTGGATGACGTGTCTACCACCGCGTTCTACCTGGCGGCCCGCGCCGGCCAGATCGACACCGTCGAGTACGCCTACGTGGACGGCTACGAGGGTCTGCGCACCGAGACCTTTTCCAGCGAAGACGTGGACGGCGTGAAGCTGCGCGCCAGCCTGGACTTTGCGGCCAAGAGCCTGGACTGGCACGGCCTGGCCAAGAGCAACGGCGCCTGAACGCGCCGCCATCCACACACACGCTTTCAGGAGTGCAACCCATGAAAAACTACCAACAGCGCGGCCACGTCATCGAGGTCCCGGCAGCTGCCGCCGCAGTGGCAGCAGGCCAGCCCGTGGCCATCGGTGCCATCCTTGCCGTGGCCAATAGCCCGGCCCAGGTCGGCGAGTCCTACAACGCCGAGCGCGTGGGCGTATTTGTCCTGCCCAAGGCGGCAGGCACCGCGTGGACGCAGGGCCAGCCCCTGCGCTGGGATGTCGAAACCGGCGCATTCGCAGTGGGCGGCGCGGCCACGGCCGGCGACGTGACGGGGGCGGCGTTCGCCTTCGAGGCGGCCGACAGCGCGTCCACGCAGGGCGCCGTCTGCCTGCCCGGCGTCATCGGCACGGTCGCGGGCTGAGCGGAGCGGGCACTGGCATGACATCCCTCCTCGTCCCAGGCGCTGAGCGGGCAGGGCGCGTGCGCTCGGCCCAGCAGCGGCACCACGCCAATGCGGTGGCTGTCTGGCAGGGCGGCGAGCCCTTCGGCGTCATCCTGCGGCGCGGCCCGCGCGAGGCCCTGGGCATGGTGGGCGCCTATGTCCTGGCCTGCCGGCTGCCCGCAGACATGGTGCCGGGCATCGCCCAGGACGAGCCCATCGAGATCGACCAGGTCACCTACAGGATCGCCGAGCCGCCCCAGCCCGACGAGTCCGGCTGGCTGCTGCTGCAGCTGGAGGTGGCCTGACATGGCGCAGCACATGCAACAGCAGATCATGGCCGCCTGGCGGGTGGATCTTGTGCTCGCGGCCACCCTGGCTGGCGACAAGGTCCGCGTCGAAGGTCGCAACGCATACCCGGTAAGTGCCCTGCCAGCCATTGATATCAGCGCGGCAGACGAGGGCATCGAACTCCTCTCGGGCGGGCGCGGTGGCCTGGCCACGCTGCACCGGGAATTCCTGGTCGATGTCACCAGCATCGCCACAGGCGACCAGGCGCGCGAGCAGGCCATGGAGCTGCATGCGCAGATCGAGGAGCGCATGGGGCCTGCTGCGGACGGCGTGCTGGGCGGCCTACTGATCGCCCCACCGCGTCTGCGCGGCATCCGTGGGCAGTGGGACGACGCCGCTACCCAACCCATCTACATCGTGCGCGGCATGTGGCTGTGCCGATACCTCACCGCCGAGGGCGCCCCGCGCGGCCCGGCATCCCATCCTTGAAAGGAAACGACCATGGCAATCCAAAACGTTCGTACCTCGGCCGGCAGCAAGCTGCTGATCTGCGCCGCCCGGCCAGCATCCTACGATGCGGCCGGCTTCCAGGCCCTGGCCTTCAAAGAGATCGCAGAGATCACCGACCTGGCCGAACTGGGCCGGGAATACAACCAGGCCACGCATTCGCCCCTGGCAACCCGCCGCATCGTCAAGCGCAAAGGCAGCTTCAATGATGGCAGCCTGTCCGTGCCCATGGCCCGCGACATGAACGACGAGGGCCAGGTTCTGCTGAAGGCCGCCTCCATGTCCGACGACAGCTACAGCTACTGCATCCGCCTGCAGGACGGTTCGAGCCATTACTTCACGGCGCAGTGCATGAGCTTCAAGCTCAACGTGGGCAGCGTCGATTCCATCACGGCGCACACGGCACAGCTGGAAATCGACAACGACATCATCGAAGTCCCCGCCATCTCGTTCACCCTCGCCTACACGGCCGGCGCCAATGGCTCCATCGTGGGCGTCGCAAGCCAGACCGTGCTGCAGGGCGCCACGGGCAAGCCTGTGTTCGCGCAGGCCGCCGCCGGCTTCGACTTCGAGAAGTGGAGCGACGACAGCACGGAGAACCCGCGCTCCGATGCCAACGTGCTCGCCAATCTGGCGGTGCAGGCCACCTTCATCCCCGAGTAATTCGCCGCTGCCATGCCCGGCTGCGGCCGGGTGGCATGCCCCTCAGTCTCTCTTTCATCGCCACCACCATGCTCAAGCTTTCTCAACTCCGCGTTGCCGACACCGCTGCCCTGCATCTGAAGGATGCCTCTGGCGAACTCCTGTACTTCAAGGACCCCGCTCAAGGTGATGCGGCTGTGGATCAGCCCGTGCTGATCCATGTGTACGGACCTGGCTCGGAGCCCTACCGCAAGGCCCAGCTGGGCGCCCAGCGCCGCGTCATGGCGCTGGTCAAGAAAAACCGCCGCGCGCTGGAGGAGCGCACTGCCGACACCGCAGCGCTGCTGGCGGACATCACGCATTCCGTTGAAGGCCTGGACCTGGAGGGCCGTCCCGTGCGCGAGGGCATGCAGGCCCTATACGCGGACCCTGCAGCCGGCTGGGTGGCTGACCAGGTCAACGCCTTCGCGGCGGACTGGGCAAATTTTTCCAAGAGTGCGCCGAAGGACTGAGCCTCTACGTGCGCACATGGGCGTGGCTCAACGCCCCGCTCAAGCCCAAGAACGGAAAAAAGACCCAGCAGCAAGATGACGAACCCAGGATCACACGCATCGAGGAATTCAAGGCAGAAGGCCGTGAGCCTGACATGCCCGACCCTGGGCCGGCCGGCTATCTCCTTGAAGTGTTCTTCGACCTGGGGCCATCGCTGCAATCGCCCATGGGCGAAACGCCCATCGGCTACGAGCAGCTGGTGGCGTGGCAGTCCATTCATGGCGTGCAGCTCACGCCCTGGGAGGGCAAAACGCTCTGCGACCTGTCCATCGCATGGCTGGTCGCCAAGGACGCTGCCAAGGACCCTGGCGCCCCTCGGCCAGGCAGTGTCGATGAGTCACCTGAGCAAGCCGAGGAGCGGCGCGAGCGTGTGTCCAGCGGTCTGGGCGACATGCTGCGCTCGTTCCGGCGTGCGCCGAAGTGACCTGCAGGGGGCTGCATGATCGGCTCCGGCAACATCAATTACCTGCGGTTCCTGATCACGGGCGACAGCTCGCAGCTGCAGGCCGAGGTCGAGAAGTCCAAGCGCACCGTCACGGGCATGGTCGATGGCATGGCCGGCTCGCTGGGGCGCCTGGGCACGATCCTCGGCGGCGTGTTTGCTGGCGTGTCGGTCACGGCGTTCGTCGGCAAGCTGGTATCGGTGCAGCGCGAATTCGACGTGCTCAACAGCTCGCTGGTCACGGTCACGGGCAGTGCCCAGGCCGCTGGCCGGGAAATGGCATGGATCAAGACCTTTGCCAAGGACACGCCCTATGGGCTGGCCCAGGCCACCGAGGCTTTCGTGAAGATGAAGGCCTTGGGCCTTGATCCCACCCAGGCCAAGCTCACCAGCTTCGGCAATACGGCCGCTGGCATGGGCAAGAGCCTCATGCAGATGATCGAGGCCGTGGCGGATGCGGCCACGGGCGAATTCGAGCGCCTGAAGGAATTTGGCATCAAGGCGTCCAAGCAGGGCGACATGGTGGCGTTCACGTTCCAGGGTGTCACGACCCGGGTGAAGAACTCGGCCAAGGACATCACCGACTACCTGGAAAACATTGGCAATACCGCCTTCGGCGGTGCCATGGAGCAGCGTGCCAAGACCCTGGACGGCGCCATTGCTGCCCTGGGTGACTCCTGGGACGAACTGTTCCGCACGATCAACGAGAGCACGGGGTTCTCCGAGAAGGCCGCCGGCGGCGTGCGCCTGGTCACAGACGCCATCGATGGGCTGGGCAAGATGGTCGAGAACCACCAGGGCGTGGTGATGACCTTCCTGGGTGCTGCTGGCGGCGCAGCCGCAGCGGCGGGCCTGGTAGCTGTGGGTGGGGCCATCGGCGTGGTCAAGGGCGCCATCGTCACGCTGGCGGCTGTGCTGGCCGCGAATCCGGTGACGCTTGCGCTGCTGGGTGTTGGCGTGGTGGCTGGTGCCGGCGTGGCGGCGGTCAGCATGTACGCCAAGACGGCTGCGGGCATCGAGGACGCGATTGCCACCTTGCGCGTCGAGAACGAGCGTTCCGAGGCTGCCATGGCGCGCGCCGTGGCGGGTGGCCGCACGGCTGGCGCGGACAACATCGCCAAGACCATTGAGGCACGCAAGGACCAGATTGCCAAGCTGCGGGCCGAGCTGGACATGCTCAACGCCAGCAGCAAGGGCGCTGGCGGCGGGCGTGGGTCCATCAATCCGCCCACCGCTGCAGAGGCTGCCGCGAAAAAGGCCCAGGAGGATGCGGACGCGGAGCAGGCTCTGCTGGAGATCCGCCAGAAGCTCTACGGCGTCAACAAGGACTACCTGCCGCAGCTGCAAAAACTCAACGAGCTGCGCCAGGACGGCCGCATCACAGAGGCGACATATGTGGACCTGGTCAGCAAGCTGGCCAAGGAAAACTACAAGGAGGACGAATCGTCCAAGGCCCGTGCCAGCTCGGCCAAGCAGCTGCACACGGCCTATGGCAACCTGGTCGATTCCATCGAGGAAAAGATTGCCGCCCAGCGCCTGGAGATCTCCGGCGGCGAGAAGCTGGGCGAGGCCGACAAGCTGCGCATCAAGTATTCGCAGGATCTGCTGGGCTCGCTCAAGGGGCTCAATGCGGGAGAGCGCGCCAACATCGAAGCCAAGCTCAAGACCCTCAAGACGCTGGAGAAGGAAAACGAGGCCAGGCAGAAGGCCCTGAAGCTGGCCGAGGAGGAACGCAAGTACCGCCAGGAGTGGATGACCACCCAGGGCAAGACAGTCGAGGAGCTGACGGCCAGCAACCAGGCGCTGCGCGATGAGATCGAGCTGATCGGCCTCAGCGCCGAGCAGCAGCGCGTGGTCATCGAGCAGCGACAGATGGCCATCATCCTGAGCAAGGAGCAGCAGTTGGCCGAGATGGAGCGCGCCGCCGCGCTCACCGGCACCATGACCATGGAGCACGCGCTGCTTCAGCAGGAAATCGAGCTGCTGCGCGAGCGCCTGGGCCTGACCTCTGTGAAGGCCTCACGCGAAGCCTCGGCAGAAGCTGCCAAGGCCAGCACCTCGGAGTGGCAGAAGGGTGTGGACCAGATCGGGCAGAGCCTGGCTGACCAGTTGATGCAGGGCGGTCAATCATTCGGTCAATACCTGAAGAATCTGGCGCGCACGCTGGTGTTCAAGCCGTTGATCCAGGCCACGGTCCAGATCGCTGGCGGTGCCCTGGGCAGTTTGTTTGGCGCACCCGCTGCTGCTGGCCAGAGTGGTGGTGCAGGCATGGGCATGCTCAACAACCTCGGCGCGCTGGGTGCAGGTGCCCAGGCAATGTGGGGCTTCCTGCCGGGCGCCTCGGCTGCCAGCCTTGCTGGTGCCAATGCCGTTGGCATGGTTGGCGGTGATGCCCTCGGTGCCTTGATCGCAGGCAATGGCAGCTGGGCCGGTGTCGGCAGCAGCTTCGGCTCGCTGATGTCTGGCATCGGCGCTGCGATGCCCTGGATTGCGGGTGCCATCGCCATTTTCTCGCTGCTCAAGGGCGGATTATTTGGTTCGCGCGGTGCCAACCACGTTGGCGCGGCCTACAGCACAACGGGCGCGGGCAATGACAAGGCCGCCGAGATGCTGTTCGATCGTGCGGGCGGTGACTGGTATGACGACCTGACCAAGCGCCATAACGCTGATCTTGAGAAGCAACTTGGCAAGACCGTGGATTCGCTGTCCGATGTCTACAAGCGTCTCGCGCGATATGCCGGTGACAGCGCCAAGCAGATCGATATCGTCGCGGGCTTTGCGTCGAATCCCAAGTACGACGACGAGGATTCCTACGGCTACTTCAAGCTGATCGACAAGGTGACCGGCGAGGTCCTGAGCAGCTACACCAAGCGCGATGGCGCGCTTGGCACGGACCCCACCAAGGCCTATGCCCAGTTCATTGCGGACATGGGCGGTGCCCTGATCGAGCAGTTGAAAAAGGCTGATATCCCCAGCTGGATGCGCAATGTCTTCGATGACATGGGCGAAGACATCACGCTGGAGAGCTTCAACGCTGCTATGCAGACCGTGGAGCTGACGGGCGCGGCCATTGAGGGCTGGACCCGCAACATCACCAATTTCGGCAAGCTGGGTGACGAAGCCATTGCCAAGCTCATCAAGAGCGCGGGCGGCATCCAGGACCTGATCGCGGGCATGGATGCGTTCTACACCAGCTTCTACAGTGAGCGCGAGCGCATCGAGAACGCGGCCAAGGCCGTGGACAAGGCGCTGAAGGATCTCAAGATCGACATCGATCCCCGCATGGGCCAGGACGCCAAGGCCAAGTTTCGCAAGCTCATCGAGGACGCCATGGCGGCCGGCGACGTGGAGCTTCTGGCCAAGCTCATCCCGCTGGCCAAGGAATTCGGCGCCGTGGCCGATGCTGCCGGCCAGGTGCTGGACACGCTCAAGAACGACCGCCGGCAGCTGGAAGCCGAGTACCTGCGCGCCACGGGCCAGACCGACAAGTACCGCGAGGCCCTGCGCCGCCTGGCGACCGAGGGCATGAGCGAAGCTGAGCGCGCCGCCTGGGACTACAACCAGGCGCTGCGCGAAGAAATCGCGCGCCTGGACCAGCGCACGGATCTGGAGCGCAAGCTGCTGGAACTGCAGGGCAACACGGCCGAGCTGCGCCGCCGCGAGCTGGCTGCCCTGGACCCGAGCAATCGCGCCCTGCAGGAACGCATCTGGGCCATCGAGGACGAGAAGGCCGCCCAGGCCGCTGCATATGACCTGTTCCGCCGCGCTGTGGACCGTGACCGGGAAGCGCTGCAGCAGCGCGTTTCTGTGGTGCAGGAGACCATCAATGCCATTGCCTCATCGGTTGGCGTGCTCAAGAGTGCAGCCGAGGAGCTTTACGGCACCGTCGATTCCACGGCGCAGCTCGCTGCCGCCCGGGGCATGGTCTACATCGAGCAGGCTCTGGATGGCGTGAGGTCGGGGCGTAAGCTTTCCGAATACACCGACATCGGCGGGGCCGTGCAGGCAGCCCGGGCCGGTCTCGCATCCGGCGTCTACGCCACCGACTTTGAGCGCCGCCGCGATGCCCTGGTGTGGGCTGGCAAGTTCTCTGAGCTGGGAGAGCTCGGCGAGTCTCAGCTGAGTATCGAGGAGCGATCCCTCAAGGCCCTGCAGGCGCAGATTGAGGGATTGGACACGCTGAACAAGCGAGCGGAAGAACTTGTGAACGGCACGGTGGAGCTTACCGACACCGTGCAGGCGTATTTTGAGCGCTTGATTGCGGGGCTTTTCAAATCCGATGACTCAACCAAGCCCGGCGGCGGGAAAGGTGGTGGTGTTGTGCCCAGTTGGGGCAGCGGTGGCGGTGGATTTGCAACGGTCGATTCAAAGTACAAGAAGCCTACCGCAATTCTCTCGGGCGGCACGGTTCTTTACGAGAACGCAAATTCGGAGCAGGAAAAAAAGCTGGATGGACTATCCGGTATTTTTCATTCCTATGACGGAACTGGAGACTTTGTAGGTCTTTCCAATGCAATCCGCAATGCTGGTGGGACTGCTAGTGATCTCGCATTTTTATATGGCTTCAGTGAGAGCGACGTTCTTGCAGCAATGGATAGGAACGGGATTCCTCGATTCGAAGACGGCGGTTTGCATGCCGGTGGCTTACGTCTTGTGGGTGAACGTGGGTGGGAGATTGAAGCAACCGGTCCGGCGCGTTACTGGAATCAAGAGCAGCTTGGAAGGGTCATGGCTGGCAGTGACGCTGGCGTTGATTATGGGTTGTTTGCGGCGTCCATTGACAGGCTTGAGCGGAGACTGGAGCGTCTGGAAATGCAGATGGCAAGGACTGCAAACAATACTGCAAAACTACCTGAATTCGCCGAACAGTTTGACAGCGTGACAGGTGGAGGTCAGATTATGCGCACTGGTGGAGTGATCAAACAATGAATATCCTTTTGCCAAAAACAATAACGTCTAGCATGTTTGGTGCTGGAACAACGATTCCAGATGTTGATGCAGAAGTGGGGGAGATTGCGTGGGTTTCAGGTACTGATTATGTGGTCAAGGATCGTCGGGTCTGGAACGGATATACCTATGAATGTGTTAAGACTATTTCGGGGACGCCGGTTAATACTGTTGAGCCTGGAAGTGCGGCGGCGGCTGGATATTGGGAGAAGGATGAAAATGCGCCGAGTAATAGGATGGCGCCTTTTGATAAATATCTATTTACACGAGCAAAGCGTAAGGGCTCGTTCACATTTGCGCTCAAGCCAGGATTCATCAACGGTGTGGCCATATATGGTGTAGAGGCCGATTTTTTAAAGGTGAAGGTGCGCGCTGGTGGTGTGGATCTTTTGCCGCCTATAGACGTTGATCTTTGGCAGCAAGCATTCGGTGAGTGGGAGTATCTCTTCGGCGAGTTGCAGCGAGGAACCTACTACACCCTAAAGAACCTTCCAATTCACCCGGATATAGAAGTGGAGATTACCGTAGGACGCAATGATCCTAATGTAGAGGCGGCTGTTGGATATATCAGTGTTGGCAACTGGAAACGACTTCTATTTCCAGGGGTGGATAAAATGGGGGCTGCTCTATACGGTGTGGAAGCGAGTACCAGAGATTATTCTTATGTTGAAGATAAAAAAGACGGAACTTATTTGGAGGTGTCAGGAAGATTAGCCACAAACTTTAATCTATCTTGTGTGATTGATGCAGTTCAGGCGCCCGAAGCTAAATCATTGTTGGATCAGATTCTGGGAAAAGCAGTTGCGGTTGAAGTGAGTGATTTGCCCCGTTATGGGCATCTTGCGACAGTGGGAAAAGTGACGGGGACAGTTCGTTCCACTGAATGGAATGAGGCGCAGGTTGATTTGCAGATAAAGGGGAATGTGTGAACGAAATTTATATACCTGATATTCCGGCAGCACCGGCTGTTCCGCCATATCCCGCGCTGGGGGCGCCAAATTTCAATCAGATGGCATACGCGGTAGGTGTCGGTATGCCTAGCGTCGTCTCAGGAATCAACGCCATTGCTGCGGCCGCTCGCGAATGCGCCCTGGCGTCGCGTGCATATGCCCTGTCGGGGGACGGTTCCCGGCAGCAGGCTGAGACAGCTGCAGCCACGGCGACAACGAAAGCGGGCGAGGCACAAGGCAGCGCTTTGGCAGCGTCGGGCTCAGCGTCTGCAGCATCCGGCTCAGCCGCCGCAGCAGCTGGAAGCGCGAACGCTGCCGCGACACAAGCAGGCATCGCCGCGACGCAAGCGGGACTGTCGAACTCCGCTCGTGTTGCATCTGAGTCCGCACGAGATGCGAGCGTTGTTGCCCGCGACGCATCCAAGGCCTACCGCGACCAAGCTGAAGTATTCGCGTCTGCTCAGCTACAGGGCAGCAGCACAACCAGCGTCACACCTGGCGCCGGCGCGAAGACCTTCGGCATGGAAGCATCGCGCTCGTTTGTGGCGGGCATGTACCTTGTGGCCACGTCCGCAAGCGACCCTGGTACACGGATGAGCGGCTACGTCCAGAGCTACAACCCAGGCACCGGCGCTCTAGTCATTGGAGTTGACACGTTCGCGGGGACTGCAGCAAAAGCGGACTGGGTGATCGGGGTGGCTGCGCCAGGTGCTTCAGCCTGGATGACAACGCAAGTCATCACTGCATCTGCGGTCGCTGTGCCGGGGGTGTTCTACGTTCTGGCGGCTGCCGGAATCACGCTGACGGTGCCAAACAATTTCGCTGCAGGCCAGGCCTTTGGTTTTGGGATGTCGCGCAGCATCTGGGCCGCAAACATCGACTGGCAGTCAAACAAGCTCAAGGGCCGCAGTCCTGGCGTGATGCAACTGCTGTCCCAAAACGATTCAGCGGTATGCCGCTGGGTCAATGCAACGGATGGATTTATGGAGGCAGCATGAGCTTTTATTCGGATTACTTTGGCGGTGGTGGCGGGGGAAAACTGCGCTACCAAGAGTTCTTGGCGTCTGGGACGTTTACCCCTCCTGCCGCACTTTTGGCGAGTGGCGGCCAGGGCTGGGTCTTGCTGGTCGGTGGTGGTGGCGGTGGCGGTTGCTCGCGGGGCGGCGGCGGCGGTGGTGTCTTGACATTGCCGATGACGTTTACCGGGCCTGTTGTAGTCACTATCGGTGCGGGTGGTGCTGGCGGGACTGCATCGGGCGTTGGCAACGGCACTGCGGGTGGAGCCACGGCGGTTGGATCTGCGTCTGTGCCCGGTGGCGGGTATGGCTCTGGCGGTTTGTCTGGATACCAGCGAGGTGGCAACGGGGGGGCAGGCGGCGGTGGCAGCGGGGCAAGTACGGGAGGCGGTGGTGGTGGTGCCGGTGGCCCCGGCAACAACAGTGTCAATGGAGGAGCCAGCTCGGCACGTGGCGGTGAGGGCATCTGGGGCGGCGGTGGGGGCGCCGGGGGCTCCGGCAGTGGTGGCGTTGGTGGTTTGGGCATCAACGGCTATGGCGGGGGTGGGGGAGGAGGTGGGGATTCAGCCACCAACGGTCCCGGACTGGGTATGTCTGGCGGCGGTAGTGGCGGCGCCGAAGGCAACCCTGGCGCGCCTGGTAGCGGTGGTGCGGCAAATCGTGGTGGTGGCGGTGGTGGTGGCGCTTACAACGCCGTTGGCGGCGCCGGTGGCTCTGGCTTTGTGAGGATCTGGTGGTACGAATGATCAAAAACTACGCACTCATCAAAAGCGGCTGCGTCGAGCAAGTCATCGTTGCTGACGCAGATTTTGCGGACGCGGTCCGCGCGCAGTGGGACCACGTAGAGCCGGCGCCCGAAGGTGTCGGGATTGGCTGGTCATGGGATGGCCAAGCATTCGCAGCGCCCGCTGTGCCCGAACCTGGGCCGCAGCATATGCCCGTGCGTCACATCAGCGTGGGAGCATTTTTTGACAGGTTCGGCCCCGGTAAATGGCAGATCCTGGCCGATGGAAGTGACCAATGCAAGGCGGTGATCCAGGACGCGAGCGTGCGCAAGTACATCGACCTGGACAACGCTGATCTTCCGGCAGGGCTGGCCATCCTGCAGGCTGCAGGTCATGCGATTGACCCGGCCGCCATCCTTGACGCCCCGATCCAGCCGAGCGAACTGCCCTGAGGTGCCTATGCAAGACGACTACGGCAACGCTATCAGCGTGAACACAGCGCGCACCATCAATGCGCGGCTAGACGAGGGTGACGCTCGCATGACGCGCATCGAAGCGGATCTGCGTGCAAACACAGAGGCCACTGAAAAAGTGCGTGTGAATACGGCTGAAATGGTGGAGTTTTTTGCGGCGGCACAAGGGGCCTTCAAAGTGCTCAACTGGATCGGCAAGGCGGCAAAACCCATCACCTACATCGTGATGCTGGGCACGGCCGGCATCGCGTTCTGGAAGGCTTTGATGGTCGGCGGAGGTGGGCGATGAAAGAGGCCCTGCGCAATCGACTGCTGGCTACGGCCGCTGCCCTGGCTGTCACCGCTGCCGGCGGCTATGTCGTGACCCAGGACGCCGGACCCAGCCCTGCTGTGACGCTGGCCCGTGAGATCGGGCTGCATTACGAGAGCAGCGGCCGGCACATCGGCACGCCCTATATCGACCGCCTGGGCAAGGGACAGCCGCTGACCGTCTGCGCGGGCGTGACTGGCCCTGAGGTGGTGGCAGGGCGCTACTACACGCCCGAGGACTGCGAGCGCCTGGAGCGACCCAAATACCACGAGGCCGAGCGCCAGGCGCGTCGCGCGCTGCGGCACTGGGACACCTACAACGTGTGGGTGCAGGCCAGCTTTATCGACATGGCCTACAACGTGCCATCAGCGCTGGCACCTGACACAACGGTCATGCGAATGGCCAACGCAGGGCAGCTGGATGCTGCATGCGAGCAGATGCCGCGATGGGTCTACGGGACGGTCAACGGTGTGCCAACACGCCTGCCAGGCCTTGTTGATCGCCGCGACGCCACGCGGGAGCTGTGCGCGCAGTGGGGTAGGGATGGGCATTTCAGTGCTGGCTTGTTGGCGAGGGCTTCGCAATGATCAGCCCACTCTCAACTTATTTAGCTGCGAGCACTGCGTCGCTTGCGATTGGTGCCGGCGGTGCCTGGTGGGCTCAGGGCCAGCGCTACGGCCTGCAGCTGGAGCAGCTGCGCCACCTACAGACCAGCACCGAATTGGCTAGCACAAAGCAGGCCGTGCGCGACATGGCCGGATTTCAGAAAGGAATGAACGATGCACTCGCCAATTTCCAGGCCGCTGGCCAGCGCAACGCCGCGGCTCAGCAGGATCTCGACCGCAGCTTGCGCGATTTGCGCACTGCTACTGCAGGCATGCGGGGCGACTTTGCCGGCCTCCCCGAGCGCATCGCTGGAGCTGCCCAGCCCGCCCTCGCTAAGTACGCCTCAACCTGCACAGCCGTACTCCAAGAGCTGGCAGAGCGAGGTGGACGGATGGCAGAGCGCGGTGCAGACATCGCGCGAGCGGCTGATGGCCACGCCGCTGATGCCGCGCTGATGCGGGATGCGTGGCCGAAGGTCTCACGCTGACAGGTGTGTGTTCCTGCTGCACGTGTAGTAGTGGCCGAGCTGCCGCCCGCCCATAAGGCACAATCGGCTAAGTGCGGCCTTTAAATGTACTCTCTCAGGCGGCGGCTTTGGCTCAGCCAAGAGTAGCTGCTCACCAATGAGGCACAACCGGCGAAGAGGCAGCCATTCGATGATTACGTTACTGAGGCGGATTCACCTAATCATCCAAGACGTGAACTTTTCATGCAGGAAAACCTGAGCACGAGCCAATAAAGTGCAAATAGCACTTCATCATCGACGGCAATTTTGAAGGAAAGCTGATGAATTATGGGATTTTCGGTGGCGCTTCTCGCCCCCAGGCACTGGTGAGGCACAAAATATTCGTGAGCTATCACCACAAGGGGGACCAAGACTACTACGATAGTTTTACAAAAGCATTTCACGATACCTACAACGTGGTCTACGACAACTCCCTTGAACGCAGCATCGATAGCGATAACGTCGATTACGTGATGCGGCGTATTCGGGAAAACCACATCACAGGTACCTCTTGTACGATCATTCTTGTTGGGGCGGAAAGCCCGACGCGGAAGTACATCGATTGGGAAATTTCGGCGACACTTGAAAAAAAACACGCGCTTATTGGCGTACAGTTGCCCACTGCTAGATTAACCCCTGATAATCAGCGTGTCTTTGTCCCTGGTCGGCTCTTTGATAATGTAAAATCCGGCTTCGCGTTATGGCTTACGTGGGGGCAAATCACAGCTAACACAACCAAGCTTGGTGAGTACATTGCAGAGGCAAAGAGCCGAAGTGCTTCAAAAATCGATAACACTAGGCCACGCCGTCTTCGTAACGGATGAGCGCATATGACTGACTCAACCCGCCCGTTTCTAGTAGTGTACGTCGTATGGCACCCGGCTTTTTCGGACGGCCTTGCCATCGCCGAAATCCTTCGGCAACATTTTCGCAGAAAGCTGTACGAAAATATCGCAGGCGGGACTGGGCTAAGCGTCATATACAGATATGTTTTGGCGCCGGAATCTACCCAGCCTCTCCCAATTGACCTCGCGGACGCGGACACTTCTGCCATTGTAGTACTCGTGGACAACAACCTCGTCGGCGATACGGCCTGGACGGCCTACGTCCAAGAACTCTGCCGTCGCACTGAGGCGGCGGGCTTAGGAACGAGGGTCTTCCCCGTAGAAATTGATGCCGGTGTGCTAGGGCGCCTAGGAACTAATGAGCAAGCTTTGCTTTGGGCGCGCTGGGAGGGTGAACTTGCCGAACGTGGTCGTCGATTGACTGCTGCATTGACATACGCATTTTGCCGTTTGCTACGCCACTATCTAGAACACCTCAAACGTCCCGAAGAGGAAGAGGAAGCGCTTGAAGCTTATTTAAAGAAAGTGCGAATATTCCTTAGTCATTCAAAACATGACCGGCATGGTGAAGATATTGCTAGAAACGTCCGAAGTAGGCTCCACAATACGCCAGGAATGGACAGCTTCTTCGATGTCTATGATATTCCGGCCGGTCTTCGTTTTCAGAAAATACTGATCCACAATGTTCGAGTGAGCGCGATGGTCGCCATTCACACTGATTCTTACTCGTCACGTGAATGGTGTCGCAAAGAGATTATTGAGGCAAAGCGCTGGCATGTGCCTCTGGTTGTAGCCAATAGTATTAGCGACATCGATGAGCGTGGCTTTCCCTATATGGGCAATGTCCCGGTGGTCCGGCTGGAGCCAGACGGTGCCGATCGCATAGACTTCGTAATTGCCCGGCTGCTCGACGAGGTTCTGAAAGACTTCCTGTGGCGTTGCCGTATTGCGCTTGAGCTATCCGACGAGAACCGCGATCCCTCAGTCATTTTCGTTCCTAGGCCCCCAGAACTCATATCGCTTGCGAGCCTGCCACCCGAGGCGGATGTACCGAATCCGGTGATTGTTTATCCGGATCCACCACTCAGTGCAGAGGAAGAGCGGCTATTTGCAGAGATATCACCTCGGGTTCAGCTACGTAGTCTGACGGAATGGAAAGCGGGGGCTGTGCGATGAGCTACCAAGAGATTCTAGGACAGAAGACCATAGCGATCTCTATCTCGGAGAGCCCAGACATGCCTGTCTTAGGCCTAGGCGACGAACATTTGCGAGATGCCATGGCCGAAATAGCGCGTCATTTGCTCGCGCTCGGAGCGAGGCTGATCTATGGAGGGGATCTGCGACAACATGGATTCAGTGATCTACTATTCGAACTTGTTTCGCGGTATCGGCGAGACGCAAACGAAGGTGATGGCCGTAGCGGAGTGACAAACTATCTCGCTTGGCCGGTTCACATCCTGCAGGCAACGGCTGACCTAGACGCGCAAATCACAGAGGTTAAGGATTCGGCAGAACTCATTTGCCTGCGAATTGACGGTAGCGCGCTACCCATTGAAGAGCGTCGCGGCCTTCCGCGTCAAGTGCCTACAGAGCAAGATTGGGCAGAAGGACTTACGTCTATGCGTATCACCATGATGTCGAACTCTGACGCAAGAATCGTTGTTGGTGGTCGATCAGAAGGCTACAAGGGGACTATGCCGGGTATTGCCGAGGAGGCGCTTCTTTCGTTGAGGGCAGGTATGCCGACTTTCCTGGTTGGCGGTTTTGGAGGGTGTACTCGTGATATCGCCGAAACCTTAGGTATAATACAGCCTCGATCTACATCCAATATCGGATGGGCTCAGCGAAATGAATTCGCGGTGTTCAATGCTGCGAACCTGAATAATGGCTTGACCGACGAGGAAAATGCAACGCTCGCATGCACTCCGCACGTCGATCAAGCTATAACGCTAATCCTGCGCGGGATGATGAAATTGGTCAAAGCAGAAGGGCCAGAGATCGCAACCTAGCTGGAGCTGAAATGGCGCGCGTTTCAGCTGTGGCGATTCGCGCGTTGATTTTCTTAGAGCGAAAGCAGCGCAATAAAAATATCTTGCGGCCGTTGCAAAACAGCTGAACTTTAGTTCAAGTTAATTCATCATCCGTGCCTGCACGGCAGCGATGGTGTAGATATTTATCGTGTGGCTCAGGTCAGGCTTGCACCTTCTATAGGCAATAATCGATTATTAAGTGCGTTGTGTCATTGGAATTACATTCCATAGTACTTGCTGCTAAAGCCAACACTCAATGGTGCCCCATCGTATAGGCAAGATACACTTATCTTTAATCTTCGCCTGTGATCGCTGTAATGATGGTAATGAGTTTTCTTTCGTATAAGCTCAAGCTCTCCAGGATTTATACTTAGAGCGCCAAGAATTGTTTCTGAATTGAATTCTTTGTCCATATAATGAGGTGCAGTGCGCTTTAATTCTACATCAATATAGTTTACGAAATTTCCTTCGGCTTCTAGGCACATGTGGCAATCTTCGGTGTCAATGATAATGTTCCCGACTGAATTTGGAGGGTGGCCAACAAATTTTGCGGCATCGGAAATAGTCATTCCCATGTATTGAAATGGCCTGTGAAAAGGATGCGAAAAAATTGGGAAGCCAGCCTCCCAAGCAAGATCTATTGCTTTTCCAATATGGGTTGCAGGGTTTGAGCCTAAAGCAGATAAATTTCTATAGACTATTCCAATTTCCCGAATTAGAGATTCAAATTTGAGTGAGTATTCGGACTCGTTGGTGAAGTCGATATATTTTTTCCCCAATAAAAACCCGGGTTCCTGACATTTGCGATACATTAAAGGCAAGATTTTTAGCTTTTTCCCAGAGATCTCTTGATTCATTGCGACGTCTATTTCTTTTTTTACCCAAGCTGAATTTATGGAATCTGGCGAGAGAATTACGGCAACATACTCTACCCCATCAATTCCTTCTCGGATTTTCTCTATTAATGATTCGCCGACTTTTATTTCTGCTTCGTCTAGCCAGTATCTTATTCCTTGGGTATCAAAATCGGAGGCAAGCTTGCGAGCAAAAGGTTTGTCGGCGGAATTGTGGCTTATAAATATACTGGTTGTCATTTTGGTTTGGAGTTGTTTGTTAATTTTCCATTAATTGATGATTTGTTTGGGTTAATTTTAGCGTGACGAGTGGATCCCTGGGAACTAGTACCTCCTGCAATGTTCGATGACTGTGCTGCGTTGACCGGTTGAGTTCAACATGGATCACCGACACCGGCCTAGCGCACGGGCCAACACCGCCTCATCTCTATGGGAAGTTAGATGGATCCGTATTGGTGGCTTGGATCGCGCAATGTCTGGTGGTCATTCCGGTTGGAGAAGCAAGCCAAGGAGGTGTGGCTGCATGGCACGGCCGTGCATACGGGTGACCATTCTTGGCCTGGATGCCTTCCAGGCTGCTCTAGCCCAAGGTGTCACAGCGCAGACAGCCAGGAAGTGGTTGGGTCGGTATCTGAGCGGCGGTGAAGCCGCCCTGGCCGACGCCTCCTCTAGGCCAGCGCGCTCACCCCGCGCCATTGGCGAGTCCAAGGCACTGCTCATCGTCGAGTTGCGTCGCCGTCGGATGCTGCAATCGCGCATTGCCAGCTATGCAGGCGTCTCTGCCTCCACCGTCAGCCGTGTGCTGGCCCGTGCTGGCCTGTCTCGCCTCAGCGACCTGCAGCCTGCTGAACCGGTGATGCGCTACGAGCACGAGGCACCCGGGGACATGCTGCACATCGACACCAAGTGGCTCGGGCCTATCGTCAGACCCAGTCATTGAGTGACTGGCAACAGGCGCGACTCGGTCGATGGTGCAGGCTGGGAGACGTTGTTCGTGGCCATCGACGACCATGCGCGCATCGCCTTCACCGCCATGCATCCCGACGAGAAGAAGCTCGAAGCCGTCGCGTTCCTGCACAACGCGGTGGCGTACTACGTGGGGCTGGGCGTGCACATCAAACGCTTGCTGACCGATAACGGCGCGGCCTTCCGGTCCAAGGAATTTGCTGCTGCCTGCAAGGCCTTGGGCGTGCAGCACAAGTTCACCAGGCCGTACCGGCCACAGACCAATGGCAAGGCGGAGAGGTTCATCCAGTCAGCACTACGCGAATGGGCTTATGGCTGGACGTACCAGAACTCAGCCGGACGAACCAATGCCCTGGCGAGCTGGCAGCACCACTACAACTGGCACAGGCCGCACAGCGGCATCGGTGATATCGCCCCGATGTCCAGGCTCAGATCTGCAAATAACCTCTTGACGGTTCACACCTAGCCGGACTGTGATCTGTTGCTACTCGCCCAGTTGGCTGCAGCGAGCCCAGAACGCAAAAAAGCCCCCTCGGCTGCCATCAGGGCGCCGAGGGGGCTTGGTCTTTTTGCAGCTTCTGGTTAGAAGACCCCGAATTTGGTTAGAAGAAAGGGGTTAGCCCTTTCGAGCTAACCCCTTGATTCATTGGTCGGAGCGGCGGGATTCGAACTCGCGACCCTCTGCTCCCAAAGCAGATGCGCTACCAGGCTGCGCTACGCTCCGACTAAAACGCTATTGTAGCGTCAAAAAAATGGGTATTTTCGCAATGGGCGAATTTTTTGCTCAACGCGAGCCAGGTCCCGGGCCGCGGTTGGCCAGGTGGCGGAAGGTGATGCGGCCCTTGGTCAGGTCGTAGGGCGACATCTCCAGCGATACCTTGTCGCCAGCCAGGATGCGGATGTGGTGCTTGCGCATCTTGCCGCCGGTGTAGGCGATCAGCTGGTGTCCGTTTTCCAGCGTCACACGAAAGCGAGAGTCAGGCAGGACTTCCGTGACGGAACCCTGCATTTCAATCAGTTCTTCTTTGGCCATGTGTTCAATCTCTCAGGTCTGGGTCGGTTGCGGCACTCACTTGTCGGAACCACGAAGGCCTTGCCTGGCCCACAGAACATGGGGTACGTGGGCCGAGGCTGAAAAAGCAGTGGATGTTCTGCGCAAGAGGCGCAGACCGAACGGAAGGCCAGGTCACAATGGTGTCGCAAAGGCAAAGCCCGGCAACAGCTAAACCTCCCAATTCTACAGCGTTGCATTCCCGCGCGTGCGCGGCCCAATGCGGCCGTCGCACGCAAAACACAGGTTGGATTTTTGCTGGAAGGGTGCTGCCTTTGTCATCTGCATTTCATCCGCGGCCTCCGGAAATCGTGCGCTTGGCTTCGAGGCGGGTATGACAAGTGCTTAAAGCGGCGGGAGGAGTGGAGGGCGAGGGGTGTGGGTTGGCTAGAATCCGCCCACAACTTCTATTACTTTCATAGCAAAACCTCGATGTCTGATCGACTTGCCGTTCTCTCCCAGTATCTTTTGCCCAAGCAGGCGCTGACTGCCGTCATGGGGCGCCTGGCCCAGGCGCGTGCTGGCGACCTGACCACGGCAGTCATCCGGCGCTTCATTGCACGCTATGGCGTGGACATGTCGGAGGCGGCCGATTCCGATCCTGCGGCCTATGCCAGCTTCAACGAGTTCTTCACGCGGGCGCTCAAGCCCGGTGTGCGGCCGCTGGCTTCGGCCGACTGGGTCTGTCCGGTGGATGGCGCCATCAGCCAGATCGGCGCCATCGAGGGCGAGCAGATCTTCCAGGCCAAGGGACACAGTTACAGCGCCACGGCGCTGGTTGGCGGCGATGCGCAGTTGGCGCGGCAGTTCGACAACGGGCATTTCGCCACCATCTACCTGAGCCCACGCGACTACCACCGCATCCACATGCCCTGTGCCGGCCGGCTGCGGCGCATGATCTATGTGCCGGGCGAACTGTTCTCGGTCAACCCGGTCACGGCGCGCGGCGTGCCGGGCCTGTTTGCGCGCAACGAGCGCGTGGTCTGCCTTTTCGATACCGACCATGGCCCCATGGTGCTGGTGCTGGTGGGCGCCACCATCGTGGGCAGCATGGGAACGGTGTGGCACGGTATCGTCAATCCGCCCCGTCCCGGACGCATCCAGGACTGGCGCTATGACGACCAGTCCATCGTCCTGGGCCAGGGCGAGGAAATGGGGCGCTTCCAGCTGGGCTCCACCGTCGTCATGCTGTTTCCCGCATCGGCAGGGCTTCGCTTCAACGGGCAGTGGACGCATGCTGCGCCCGTGCGCCTGGGCCAGAAGATGGCCGGGCGCAACGAGGCCTGAGCCCGGATGGATGATCGATGAAACCGGGCCCAGGCCCGGTTTCTTTCAAAGGATCCAGCTCAGGGCTTCAGGGCGCCGCTGTGTGGTGAACATCGAAGGCGTGATGCTCAGCCGTTCAGGCCTGACGGGGTCTTCATGGCCGACCAGGTAGACCATCAGTTCGCGACGGCGCAGTATCACGTGGCTGACCTTCTCGGCCTTGCCGTTTTGCGTGACATGCGTGCCGGGGCGAAACAGCGGCATCTGGAAGGTGAAGCTGCGCGGATCGGCCGGTGGCGCGATCGCGGTGCTGGGAGGGGCTTCGAGTGTGGCAACCATAGGCTTGATGTGCATGAGTGGACGCTGCCAACTCTATCGACACTGCCGCGCCAAACTGTAGGGCCGCGGGGGTGCGGCCACGAGCAATCATGCCTGCGGGTGGGAAACGCCAAGGATGGCGTGCAGCCGTGCGCTGGTCGTCGTGTACTGCAGCAGCGGTTTTTCGCCCTGCAGATACTCGGCGGCGGCAAAGGCCGCCATGGTGGCTTCATGGAAGCCGCACAGGATCAGCTTGTGCTTGCCCGGGTAGCTGACGATGTCGCCAATCGCATAGATGCCTGGCGCATCGGTGGCCTGGGTTGCAGGGTTCACCAGCAGCTGCTTGCGTTCCATGGCCAGGCCCCATTCGGCGACCGGGCCCAGGCGAGGGGAGATGCCCAGGCAGACGACCAGTTGCTGCGCCGCCAGTTCGTGCTCCTGGCCTTCGCCATCCATCCATTGGACGGCGCGCAGTTGGCCTGCATCGGCATGCAGTTGCGTGATCTGGCCGATCACCACGCGGATGGCGCCGCTGTCGCGCAGCTCCTGCAGGCGCTCCAGCAGTGCGGCCGAAGCCTGGAAGGCGTCGCGGCGGTAGAGCAGGTAGGTGGCCTGGGCCCTGTCGGCGCAGGCAATGGCCGCGGCCACGGCCTCTTCGTCGCCACCGTGGACGATGGCGGTCTGGCCGCGCACCATTTCCAGATCGGCGGGATGGTAGTGAAGCTGGCCTGCAGCCAGCAGCTCCACGCCGGGCACCTTCAGCGCCTTGGGCACAAAGGCACCCACGCCAGCCGCAATGAAGACGCTGCGCGCGTGCAGTTCAAGGCCTTGCGAGGTCTGCGCCAGCCAGCGGCCATCGTCCATGCGCTGCAGCTGGGCGACCTGCTGGGAAAGGTGCAGTTGCGCGTCCATGGGCGCGACCTGCCGCTGCAGCAGCTGGACCAGTTCATGGCCCGTGCATACCGGAATGCCGGGAATGTCGTAGATGGGCTTGTCGCCGTACAGCTGCGCGCACTGCCCGCCCACATGGGGCAGGGCATCGACGACATGGCAGCGAATGCCTTGCAGCCCCAGCTGGAACACCTGGAACAGGCCCGCCGGGCCTGCGCCTATGACGAGGGCATCGGTCTGGATCGGTTGCGTGCCGGAGGTGTCCTGCATGGGCTGCGCGGCTTCAGCGTTCGAGCTGGTCGATCTTGCCGGGCTTGCCGTTCCAGTCGTCGGCGTCGGGCAGCGAGGCCTTGCGCTTGGTGATGCTCTTCCAGCCCTTTTCCAGCGACAGCTCGGCATTGAGCTTGATGAAGGCCAGTTGGTCGGCGGGGACGTCTTCCTCGGCAAAGATGGCATTGGCCGGGCATTCGGGAATGCACACGGCGCAATCGATGCACTCGTCAGGATCGATCACGAGGAAGTTGGGGCCTTCGCGGAAGCAGTCCACGGGGCAGACATCCACACAATCTGTGTATTTGCACTTGATGCAGTTTTCGGTGACGACGTGAGTCATGGGAGTCTTTTATGGCAGTGTGAATGTCGGTATCAACCCGGGATTCTAAAATTTTTCAGGAGCCAGTCCCGCACATGGCAAGGATTCTGGCGCGGACTGCTGCGGTTTTCCGAAAGCCCACGAGCCGGCATGTGCCGGCTCGCGAAGCGGGACTGTCCAGTTGCTCAATCCAGCAGTGCAGCGCCTGCGGTAGCGTGGCTGGCCGTGTCCACAAGGATCAGCGCACCCAGCTGGCGGGCCTGGGCGAAGGGCGCTGCGGGAATGCTTTCCTGCAGCAGCAGCTCCACGCGGCCGATGGCGTTGGGCTCCAGCTGGGTGGCCTCTTCCTGGGCCAGCGTGTGGATGTTCAGGCGGTGCACCACGCGGCGGGCCTTGGCCTTGATCCAGCGGTGGCCGTGCAGCGCCAGGTAGGTGCGGCCGGGGACCAGCGGCTGCTCGTCCATCCAGGCCACGGTGGCGGTCAGCTCGCGCTTGCTGGGCCATGCGGGCTGAGCTTGCGGGGCGTCGAAGTCGTCATCGGCAGCGGCCGCTGCAGCCGCAGGGGCTGCGACGAGCCAGTCGCCGCGCGAGACATCGACCTCGCGGTCCAGCGTGATGCCGGCCGACAGGCCTGCGTCGATGGAGCCGGGAACGCGGGCATGGTCCAGCACCTGGGCAATCACGGCCTGCTGGCCGCTGGGCAGGATCTGCACGGCGTCGCCCACGCGTGCGCGGCCTGCGGCCACGCGGCCCCAGAACACGCGGCGGCCCTGGCTGGTATCGGCCGAGGACGAGAATTTCTCCACCCATTGCACGGGAAAGGCCAGCGCCAGGCCGGTGTCGGTCGGCGTGTTGGGCAACTGCTCCAGCAGCTGCAGCAGGCTGGGGCCGTCGTAGCCGGCCCAGCCGGGCTCGGCGTTGACCACGTTGAAGCCCTTGAGGGCCGAGACGGGCACGGTGGCCGCGGAGGCAATGCCGGCCTCGGCCGTGAAGCGCTCCAGCGCGCCGCGGATGTGGACGAAGGCCTGTTGAGGGTCTTCGACGGCGTCGAGCTTGTTGACGGCAAACACCAGCGAATGCACGCGCAGCAGGTGGGCCAGCAGGCTGTGGCGGCGCGTCTGCGGCAGCAGGGTGAGCTGCGGGTTCTTCCAGTCGAGCTTGGTGGCATCGACCAGCACCACGGCGGCGTCGGCGCTGCTGGCGGCGGTGACCATGTTGCGCGTGTACTGCTCATGGCCCGGCGCGTCGCCGATGATGAACTTGCGGCTTTCGGTGGCGAAGTAGCGGTAGGCCACGTCGATGGTGATGCCCTGCTCGCGCTCGGCCGACAGGCCGTCGGTCAGCAGCGCCAGGTCGGTCTCGCCGCTCTTGGTGACGCCGGCCAGCTGGTCCTGCAGCACGGCGCGCGTGTCCACCAGAAGGCGGCCGATCAGCGTGCTCTTGCCGTCATCGACGGAGCCGCAGGTGATGAAGCGCAAGGCCGAGGCGTTGGCGGCGGTCTGCTGTGTGGCCTGGCTGGCCTGGGTGGCCGTGGAATCCGCGACGGCTGCGTCGGCGGCAATGCTTGCGGTGGTCATCAGAAATATCCGTCCTTCTTGCGCTTTTCCATGGAGGCGTCGCTGGTCTTGTCGTCCATGCGCGTGGCGCCGCGTTCGCTGACTTCGGCGGCCAGGGTTTCGAGCACGATGTCGGCTGCCGTGGCGGCTTCGCTTTCCACGGGGCAGGTGCAGGTGATGTCGCCCACGGTGCGAAAGCGCACGTCGCGCACCACGACTTCCTCGCCGTCGCGCGGGGGCGTGAGTTCGGTCACGGGCACCAGCAGGCCGCGGCGCTCCACCACTTCGCGCTTGTGCGTGTAGTAGATGCTGGGCAGGGCGATCTGCTCGCGCTCGATGTATTGCCAGACATCGAGTTCAGTCCAGTTGCTGATGGGGAACACGCGGAAGTGCTCGCCGGGGGCCAGACGCGTGTTGAACAGCGTCCACAGCTCGGGGCGCTGGGCCTTGGGCTGCCATTGGCCGAAGCTGTCGCGGTGGCTGAAGATGCGTTCCTTGGCGCGGGCCTTTTCCTCGTCGCGGCGCGCGCCGCCGATCAGGGCGTCGAAGCGGAATTCATCGATGGCCTCCAGCAGCGTCACCGACTGGTGGACGTTGCGGCTTTCGCCCGGATGGGCCAGGCGCACGGTGCCGCGTGCCATGGAGTCCTCGACGCTGCGCACGATGAGTTCGGCGCCGAGCTCCTTGGCACGCAGGTCGCGGAAGTCGGTCACTTCCGGGAAGTTGTGGCCGGTGTCGATCATCAGCAGTGGATAGGGGATGCGGCCCTTGCCGAAGGCCTTTTCGGCGCAGCGCAGCATGACCAGCGAGTCCTTGCCGCCCGAAAACAGCAGGGTGGGGCGCTCGAAGGCGGCGGCCACCTCGCGCAGGACGAAGATGGTTTCCTCTTCGAGGGCGTCGAGGTGGCGGTTGCTGAGATGGCTCAGCACGGAGGTGTCCACACGGGCATTCATTTCTTGGTTTCCAATCAGATCGGTGTCAAACCCTGCAGGCTTCACTTCTTGGCGTGCAGGCCGCATTCCTTGGCTGCTTCGTCCTCCCACCACCAGCGGCCGGCGCGGAAGTCCTCGCCAAGGCTGACCGCGCGCGTGCAGGGTGCGCAGCCGATGCTGGGATAGAACTGGTCGTGCAGCGGGTTGTAGTCCACGCCATGGCTTGCGATGTAGTGCCAGACATCGCCCTGGGTCCAGTCGGTCAGCGGGTTGAACTTGGTCAGGCCCTTGGTCTCGACCTCGCTGCGGTCCACGGCGGGCACGTCGGCGCGGGCATTGGACTGCTCGCGGCGCAGGCCCGTGATCCAGGCGCTCTTGCCGGCCAGCGCGCGCGCCAGTGGCTCCATCTTGCGCACGCCGCAGCAGGCCTTGCGCAGCTCGATGCTGCGGTACATGGCGTCCTGGCCGTTGTCGCGGATGAAGTGGATCACCGATTCGAGCTGCGGCCGGTAGACCTTGACGCTCAGGCCGGGCAGCGACTGGGTGCGCTCCAGCAGGGCCAGGGTCTCGGTGTGCAGCGCGCCGGTGTCCAGCACGAAGACGGGGATGTCCAGGCCCAGGCGGTGGATGATGTCGGTGATCACCACATCCTCGGCGCCCAGGCTGGAGGCCTGCGTCACGGCCTCGGCGCCCAGCGCCGCTGCCTCGCGCAGCAGGGCCTCGGTGGCGGCCAGCTTGTCGGCAAAGCCGCTGCTGGCACGGCCGTTGACCTCGGTAGCCTTGGCCGATGCCTGTCGCGACAGAAAGCTTTGCGCACCCATGTCAGGCCGCCTTGACGAAGTGGGGCTCGGGATGGACGGCATCACCCTGGTAGAAGCCGTGGAAGCGGTCCAGCTGGCGCTGGGCGTCGGCGATGTCCACGCCTTCGCGCAGCACGGCCACGTCGAAGCCGCAGCGCTGCATCTGCACCAGCTGGTCGATCAGCACATCGCCGGTGGCGCGGATTTCGCCCTGGAAGCCCAGGCGCTTGCGCAGCAGGCGGGCCTGGCTGAAGGCGCGGCCATCGGTGAACTTGGGAAAGTTGAGGTCGATGCGCTGCACGCCGGTCAGATCCAGCGTGAAGGGATCGGCGTCATTGGCCGGGGCGATGATGGTCTGCTGGCCTTCGGCCGGGCTTTGGTGCTCTTGGGCGGCGATGATTTTCATGGGGATCTCCTGCGGCTCTCACCTGAGTCAGGCGGTCGCTTCCTCGGTGTGCTTGGCGGGGTGGCGGGCGGCATTGCCGGCGGCCTTGAACGGGTCGATGCCCACGCGGCGCACGGTGGCGATGAAGGTCTCGAAACGGCCGCCTTCGCTTTGGCGCTGCTCGCGGTAGGTGGCCAGCAGGGCCTCGATCACGCCGGGCACTTCGGCGGCGCTGAACGAGGGGCCGATGATCTTGCCGGGCGTGGCCGGGCCGGACAGGTGGGAGCCGTCGGCGCCGCCCAGCGTGATCTGGTACCACTCCTTGCCGTCCTTGTCCACGCCCAGGATGCCGATGTGGCCGCTGTGGTGGTGGCCGCAGCTGTTGATGCAGCCGCTGATGTGCAGGTCGATCTCGCCCAGGTCCCACAGCTCGTCCAGGTCCTGGTAGCGCTCGGTGATGGCCTCGGCAATGGGCAGGGAGCGTGCATTGGCCAGCGAGCAGAAGTCGCCGCCGGGGCAGGCGATCATGTCGGTCAGCAGGCCGATGTTGGGCTTGGCCAGGCCCAGGGCCTTGGCCGCCTTGTACAGCTGGGGCAGCTGGTCGCGGCGCACCCAGGGCAGCAGCAGGTTCTGCTCATGGGTGACGCGCATCTCGCCGGCCGAGAACTGGTCGGCCAGCGCGGCGGCGGCATCCATCTGGTCTGCCGTGGCGTCGCCGGGCGCGTAGCCCAGGCGCTTGAACGACAGCAGCACGGCGCGCAGTTGCGGGTGGCGGTGCGGGCGCACGTTGCTGATCAGCCAGCGGCCGAAGTCCTTGTCTTCCTCGGCGGCCGTACGCAGCAGGGCCAGGGTCTCGGCCTCGGCATTGGCGGGCGACAGGTCCAGCTCGGGCTCGCGGAAATTGGCGGCCACGCGGTCGTACTCGGCTTGCGTGATGGTGTGGGGACCACCCTCGACCTCGACGATCTGGCGGAATTCCTCATCGACCTGGTCGATGAAGTTCTGGCCCTCGGACTTCACGAGGATCTTGATGCGCGCCTTCCAGGCGTTGTCGCGGCGGCCGTAGCGGTTGTAGACGCGGATCACGGCTTCCAGGTAGTTCATCAGCTGGTTCCAGGGCAGGAACTCGCGCAGCACCGGGCTGATGGTGGGCGTGCGGCCCATGCCGCCGCCCACGCGCACCTTGAAGCCCAGCTCGCCAGCCTCGTTCTTGAGCAACTGCAGGCCCACGTCGTACCAGCCCAGCGCGGCGCGGTCTTCCTCGGCGCCGCTGATGGAGACCTTGAACTTGCGCGGCAGGAAGCTGAACTCGGGGTGCAGCGTGCTCCACTGGCGCAGGATTTCGGTGAAGGGGCGAGGGTCGGCGATCTCGTCGATGGCAATGCCCGCCAGCGCGTCGCTGTTGATGTTGCGGATGCAGTTGCCGCTGGTCTGGATGCCGTGCAGGTTCACGCTGGCCAGCAGGTCCATCACGTCGGCGGCCTTGGACAGCGGAATCCAGTTGTATTGGACGTTGGTGCGCGTGGTGAAGTGGCCGTAGCCGAACTTCAGGTCGGAGCCGATGCGGCGGCCGTCGTGCAGCGGGATGTCGCCCAGCCGGTCCTGGGTGGCGCGGGCCTCGGCCAGCAGGGCGGCGTCGGGCTGGTCGTACTCGCGGGCCACGCGGGCCAGAACGCGCAACTGGGCGCTGGACAGTTCGCCGTAGGGCACGGCCACGCGCAGCATGGGCGCGTAGCGCTGCACATACCAGCCGTTTTGCAGGCGCAGGGGCTTGAACTCATCCTCCGAGAGCTTGCCGGCCTGCCAGCGTTCGAGCTGGTCACGGAACTGCTCGGCGCGCAGGCGGATGAACTGTTTGTCGAATTCGGTGTATTGGTACATGGCGCTTCGGATGTGGGGTCTTCGACTGCCGCCAGTGGCGGCGGTGCAGGGGTTCATTGCGTGGCACCGAGGCACTTGCGGGAAACGCGCGCAGAACCCTGCATGGACGGAAATGTAAGCAATGGCCTTATAGAAGCAAACGATTGTTTTGTCCTGCAAGTATGTGGATATGGATATAAGTGAATGGCAGCAGGCTTTGTGGGGCTGGGCATGTCAAACGCATGGGCGGCCGATATGCTTTCCGGCCAGAGGGAGGATTTCAGAATGCGAAACCGTTGTGCCGCCATCGGGCTGGCCTTGGCATTGGCAACTGCTGCTCAGGCGCAGGCCCAGAAGCCGGCACAGCCGCCGTCTCCGTTGTCAGCAGCGCACACAGCTGACACGCCTGAACCCGACGAATCCGCACGGGAATCAGCCTGGGATGCGTATCTGCATCGCGTGGCGGCGCAGTTGGCCGGTTCCGGCAGCGGGCGCGATCTGGCCTTTGCGGCCATCCTGATCAATCTGTCGGTCCCACCCTTCCTACAGGAGGATGCCTACAGCCGAGCCCCGCAATGGCGCCAGGCCGCCTTGGAGCGGGCCGGGCAGGACGTGCTGGCCTACCAACTGCTGGCTGCCAGGGCGCCTGAACGTGAAGGCGAGTTGCGGTCGCAGGCTGCGCGCCGCTGGCTGGCGCTGGAACCCAGCAATCTCACTGCGCTGATGTGGCAGGCGCTGGGGCCGCAGGAGTTGCTGACTGCCGCGCGCGAAAGCCGCTATGCGGACCTGCACATGTATGAGGGCGTGCGCTGGATGCAGTCGGTGCTGCTGAAACACCCGCCCACGGCCGAGGAGTTGCAGGCGTTTGGAGGTGGGCAGCCCTACCGCCCCGAGGAAGGCGCTGCCATCACGGCCATGGGCATCTGGGCGGCCTTTGAACTGCCGGGCTACCGGACCTTGATCGATGCCTGCAAACCCGAAAAGCGGGGCGATGCCCCGGCGCGAGATGCCGACTGCCTGCATGTGGCGCACCTGATGACGGAACGCTCATCCACCGTGCTGGATGAGGCCTTTGGACTGGCGATACGGCGCTGGCTTGCCAGAACCCCGGCCGAGCGCGCTGCAGTGCAATCCCGGCGGCGCCAGCTGGACTGGCTGATGCACGAGTCCAACCCACTGAGCATGCAGACGGGTGGCGATCCGTTTGTCCGGCTGTTGTCCGATTCCTCCATCCACAGCGAACAGCAACTGCTGGAGCGCATGCTCAAGGACGCAGGTCGCCCGCTGCAGCCCCCGCCTGGCTGGAAGCTGCCCGTTCCCAAGCACTAGATGCCAACGCTGCGCCTGTCCAGGTCTGCGGGCAGCCGCGCCGCCACCGCCGCCTCGCTCACCCCATAGAGCGCAGCCAGCGCGGCCGGTGTCGCCACTTGCGCCGCCGCACCGCAGGCCTGCAGGCCGCCGCGGCCCAGCAGGGCGATGCGGTCGGCCACCTGCAGCGCATGCTCGGGCTGGTGGGTGGACAGCAGCACGGCCATGCCGCGTGCACGCAGCGCGGCAATCTGGTCCAGCACGCGGATCTGGTTGCCGAAGTCCAGGCTGGCCGTGGGCTCGTCCATGACCAGCAGCGCGGGCTCCTGGGCCAGGGCGCGTGCGATGAGAACCAGCTGGCGCTCGCCGCCGCTCAGCTCGGTATAGGGGCGCAGCGCCAGATGGGCGATGCCCAACTGCTCCAGGCAGCCCAGCGCCAGGGCACGGTCGGCACTTGAAGGCCGGGCCAGCGCAGGCAGGCGCGCGGCACGGCCCATGAGCACCATGTCCAGCGCTTCGAAGCCGAAGACGCCGGCCTGCGCCTGGGGCACATAGCCCACGCGCCGCGCAAACTCGGCACGCGGCCAGCTGTGCACGGGCTGGCCCTGCACGCGCACCTCTCCGGCCAGCGGCGCCAGCAGGCCCAGCACGGTGCGGAACAGCGTGGTCTTGCCGCAGCCGTTGGGGCCCAGCAGGCACAGCACCTCGCCTGCGGCAATGGCCAGGTCCAGCCCCTGGCTGACGCGCCGCCGCCCATGGCCCGTGGCCAGGGCCAGCGTCTGCAGTACGGGCGCCGTCGGCATTTCAGTCATTGCGGCCCGTGCGCGACAGCAGGTAGAGGAAGAAGGGCGCGCCGACCAGGGCCGTGAGAATGCCCAGCGGCAGCTCGATGCGCGCCGCGCTGCGCGCCAGGGTGTCGGCCGCCACCACGAAGCCCGCGCCCAGCAGCGCCGAGGCCGGCAGCAGGCGCACGAAATTGGGGCCGACCAGCAGGCGCGCCACATGCGGCACCACCAACCCCACCCAGGCGACGATGCCGGCCAGCGACACGGCCGCCGCCGTGCCCAGCGTGGCACAGGCCACCAGCAGCAGGCGCAGGCGTGCCACGGGCACGCCCAGGGCCAGCGCCTCCTCGTCAGGCAGGCCCAGCAGGTTGATGCGCCAGCGCAGCAGCATCAGGGGCAGCAGGGCGCACAGCATCACGGGTGCCGTGGCAGCCAGCTCGGGCAGGGTCACGGCGCTCAGGCCGCCCATGAGCCAGAAGGTGATGGATGGCAGCTGCGTATTGGGATCGGCCAGCGTCTTGACCAAGGCGATGCCCGCGCCCAGCAGCGCGCCCAGCGCAATGCCGGCCAGCACCAGAACCAGCACCGGGTCATGGCGGCGCACGCTGGTGCTGATGGCCACCACCACCGCCACGGCGGCCAGCCCGCCACCAAAGGCCAGGGCCTGCACGGCCGCCATGGACCAGCCCAGGAAGATGCCCAGCACCGCGCCCATGCCGGCACCGGCCGAGACGCCCAGGATGTCGGGCGAGACCAGCGGGTTGCGGAACATGCCCTGGTAGGCTGCGCCTGCCGCCGCCAGCGTGGCGCCCACGGCCAGGCCTGCGGCGATGCGTGGCAGGCGGATGTTCCAGAGCACGGTCTCGGCGCTGGCGGACAAGGGGGACGCCGTGCCCATTGCGCGCGCCAGCAGCGACTGCCACAGCTGCTGCGGCGCGATGGAGAACTGACCCGCCGCCAGCGCCCACAGCAGCACGGCGGCCAGCAAGGCCAGTGCGAGCACCCAACCCATGCGGCGGCCTGTGGCAGGCATCAACGCGCAGTCTCCATCAGCCTGCCGAGCGCTGCGGGCGACAGGTCGGCGCCATAGAACAGGCGGTAGAAGTCGCGCACCTCGCGTTCCAACGGCGGCAGTCCCTGCAGGGCCGGCGCCTGTGGGTGGAGTTTTTCCAGCAGCCAGCGCACACCGATCAGCCGGTTGACGCCGGGCGGCCCGTCCAGCCAGCCGAAGGGCCAGACCGGCGCGCAGTGCACGCGGCCCGAGCGCACGGCGGCCACGCCGCGCCACAGCGGGTCCTGGCGCATGCGCTCGGCAAGGCCGGGTTCCTGCGTGACGATGACCTGCGGGTCCCAGGCCAGGATCTGCTCCATGGACACGCGCGTGAGCCCGCCGCGCCCTGCATCGGCGGCCACATTGCGCCCGCCCGCGTACTCGACGGCTTCCACATTGATGGAGCCCGCCAGCCCTGTCTCCAGGCCATTGGCGCTGCGCGCGAAGTACACGCGCGGCCGGTCGGCAGGGCGCATGTTCAGAGTGGCACGCTGCGCCAGCGCCGCCACGGCATCGGCATGGCGGGCCAGCGTCTCGCCACGCGCAGCCTCGCCCAGCAGGGCGCCGACCTCGCGCAACTGGCGTGCGTGGTCGGCCAGCGAGCCCTGGATCAGCACGCAGGGCAGGCCGGTCTGGCGCGCCAGCCGCTCGGTGGCCGAGATATAGGTGGCATCGGCCGTGCCGGCGTCCAGCACCAGGTCAGGCTGCAGCTTCAGCAGCGACTCCAGCGGCATGGTGCTGCCGCGCCCGGACAGGCGGCCCAGATGCGGCAGCGCCTGCAGTGTGGGCCCCAGATAGGCGCGCGAGACATCGTCCAGCTGCTGGGGCCAGCCCAGCAGCTTGTGCGGTGCCAGCGTGGCCACCAGCACGCCTGCGGGCGGTCCGGCCGCGAATACGCGGCGCAGCCTGGCAGGGTCCGGTATCTGTCCCATGCGGGCGGCAATCGTGGTTGCCTGGGCATGGCCGGGAACAAGAGCCGATGAGGCCAGTGCCGCCATGGCCTGGCCCAGCCAGCGGCGGCGGGTGAACAGAAGATCGGTCATGAAAATCAGGGGATGGGGCTGGCGCAGCCACGGCGCTCAAGCTGTGCCTGGCACCATTGCTCGATCTGCACCTCATCGGCTGCCAGCTCGGCATGCAGGCTGCCGGTGTACCTGCGCCAGTCTTCAAGATGGCGGGCCGCGACGGCCGTGAGCACGGGCGTGCCGGCCTCGACAAAGGCCGCGAATTCGGCGGCAAAGCCCTGGCCCGAGGCCTCGACGATGCCGAAGCGGTTGATCACCACCAGATCCACGCCATCGTCCAGCGCCTGGCGCAGCACGGCGCTGGCCTGGGCCAGGGCCTGGGGGTTGAGGCTGCAGGCGCGCGAGGCGCAGCCCAGGTCCTGGGATAGCTCGAATTGGCGGTCACTGCGCAGGTCGAACAGCTGCATGCGCTTGTTGCCGTTGGCATAGCGGTCCTGGCGATGCACCAGCCCGCCCACGCGCCAGCCCGCGCCTTGCAGGCGGCGTGCCACGCGTTCGAGCAGCAGCTCCATTGCATGCTCGTCGTCGGGATGGACCAGGGCGGCCAGGGGCAGGGTGGCAGGTGAGTTCATGGCATGCGGTGCTTGTGGGATCCAGGCAGGTTTTTACTCCTGGCCGCCGCCGGTGTCGTTGACCAGGGGCAGGCTGTCGCGCCCGAAGATCCAGGGACCTCCGGCTGCCACATTGGCCAGCGCCAGTTCCTGCTGGCCCGGTGCGGACAGCAGATGCTCGGCCAGCCGTTGCGCGCTGCGGCGCTGGCCAGCGTCGGCCGGATGGCGCGGCCCGGGCGTGAGCAGCACATAGGGCCGGCGCATCAGCGGGTCGCCGTGCAGCAGCAGCTCGATGCCGGGCGCGCCCATCTTGCCGAAATGCAGCGGGATATGGCCGACCACGGCATAGGCCTGGAGCTCGGCCGCCAACTGCAGCACGGCCTGAGGACGCGGCCCGGTGTCGGCGCGCAGCCAGCGGGCGTCCGGCCGTATGCCGGCGCGGCGCCACAGCCGCTGGACCACGGTATAGCTGCCGGGATCGCGCAGCGCGATGAAGGGCGAGCCGCTGGCAACGATGCGGCGCATGGCCTGCACCCCATCGGCCGCACTGCGCACCCCGGCCGGATCATGCGCTGGGCCGGCGAACACATGCTCGTTCCAGCCCCAGACCCGCGCGGCCGATGCCAGGCCGGCAGCCTCCAGCGACATGGCTTCGTCGCTGGCGTGGATGAGCAGCAGCTGGGCGCGGCCCTGGGCCATGGCGGGAATCACGCCCTCCTTGGGCGCGGCAACGGCGGTGCGCACGGACAGGCCCAGGCTGCGGCCCGCCATGTCGGCCAGGAGCGGCCAGACGCCGCACAGCGACAGGCCGCCGACCACGGCCACGTCGACGCTGACAGCTTCTGCCGGCAGGCTGGCGCAGCCGCTCAGGGCGGCCAGCGCGGGCAGGGCGCCCAGCAGGCGACGGCGATCGGGGCAGAGCGGTTCCATGGATTCAGGGCCAGTCCGTGCTTCAGAAGCGATAGCCCAGGTTGACATACCAGCTGCGGCCCGGCATGGGCAGGCCGTCATCGAACTGGTACCACTTGTCGCCGATATTGGCCACGCCGAAGTCCACGGTGATGTCGCTGCGCGGCTTGTAGCGTGCACGCAGGTTGGCAATGCCGTAGCCGGGCAGCTTGAGCGTCTGCAGCTGGCCGCTGCCCGACAGCGGCACGTAGCGGCCCTTCTCGGTCTCGACCTCGGCATTGAATTCCCACTGCGCCAGCGGACGCCACTGGACACCGGCCAGCAGGCGGTGGCGCGGCGTGTTGGTCAGCGTGATGCTGGAGTCGCTGGTGTTGCGGCGGTTCAGGTAGGTGTAGCCGGCGTTCATGCTCCACTGTGCCGACAGCTGCTGGGCCAGGGACAGCTCCATGCCGATGTTGCGCGTGCGCCCCACGTTCTGCGCCTGGTTGCAGGTGGTGCCGCCGCATTCGGCCGAGGCCACGACCACGGTCTGGATCTGGTTGCGCACGCGGCTGTAGAACAGCGCGGCCTGGCCCTGGCCACCCTGCCAGGGCGAGCCGCTGACGCCCAGCTCCAGGTGGTTGGCGGTCTCGGGCTGCAGGTCGGGGTTGGCCAGAGCTGTGCCCATGCGTGCCGAGTAGCGGTCCTTGATGGTGGGAAAGCGCGTCTTGTGCGAGGCGATGAAATACGCCTCGCTGCCGCCGCCCAGCGCATAGCCGAGCTTGGCCACGCCATTGGTCGCGCTGGCGGAGCCCGTGGGCCACTGGTAGACCTCGCGCGCATCGCGCTGGTCGTGGCTGAGCGCCAGGTTCAGGCTCCAGCGCTCGGCCAGGGAGATCGTGTCCTCGACGACCAGCGAGCGCGTCACGTCGCGGTAGTGCTTGCTGGGGTCCTTGGCCGAGGCGGCATCGGTGTGCTCGTCGATCTTGTAGTGCGCGCCCAGGCGCAGCGCATGGCCCTTGAAACTGTAGTTGGCCCACTCGATGCTGGCGCCCTGGCTCACGTCCTTGTAGCTGCTGGTGGGGTCATGGCGCGTGTAGCTCGCGTCCGTGTACATGTCCAGGCCGTTTTGGTAGGTGTCGTGGTAGATGCGCGTCTTGAGCAGGTTGTCGGCATTGATGCGCGTGGTGCTCAGAAAGTACACGCTGTCCTTGTCCCAATAGGGCCAGCGCCAGTAGCGGATGACGTTCTTGCCCGTGGCGCTGCCGGTATACACGGGGTTGCCCTTCTCGCCTTCCTGGCGCACATAGCCCAGCGCGTATTCGTCCGTGGCATTGGGCGTCAGGCCCAGCTTGAATGACAGCCGCTTGTCCGTGCGGTAGGCGTTGTCGCGGTAGTTGCCCGTGTCGGTCGGCTGCTTCTTGAAGTCCTTGAAGCCCTTGGGCAGCGGAAAACTGTCCGCGTCCAGGTAGGAGGCGCCAAGCTGGTAGTACCAGGTGCCCAGGTTGCCGCCCAGGTTCACGGCGGCCTTGCGTTCGCCGCCTGCGCCTGCGCCGATGCGCGCATCGCCCTCGAAGGATTTGACCGGCTTGCGCGTGACCAGGTTGATGGCGCCGCCCAGCGTATTGGGGCCATACATCAGCGAGGCGCCGGCCTTGGCCACGCGGATCTCGGACAGGTCGAAGGTGGTGAAGCGGCCGAAGTCCACATAGCCGTCATAGGGCACGTACAACGGCACGCCGTCCACGAAGACCGGCACCTGGCGCGGATCGAAGCCGCGCAGGTAGATCATTTCCTCGTTGCGATTGTTGCGCGACAGCGTGGCGCCCGGCAGCAGGCGCACGGCGTCGGCCACGGTGTCGGCATTGCGCTGGCGCATCTCGGCGGCGTCCAGTCGCTGTTCATCGCCGGATATGGCCTGTGCTTCATCACGCGCACCGTGCACATCGACCGTGCCCAACTGGAAGGTCTGCGAAGCCTGTGCTGCAGGCGCACCCGATTGGGCCTCGACCTGGGCTTGCGCCTGCGTGCTGGCGGCCAGGCCTGCGAGCAGCAGGGCGTGTGTCAGAGTGGAGCGAAGGCGGAACGAGGGTGAGCAGAGGGCGGGTAAGGATGCGGGAGCGCAGGAGCGGGGCTGGCGGGTCACGGTTTCAGGTTCTTGTGTGGTTGAACGCGGGGAGCGGCTGGTTGTTTCCTTTTGAAAACAGGTTCCGGATTCTAGAGATATGCACTAGAAAACATAACGAGTGACAAAAAACCGTCTGCGGGAAGACTCGGGTTTTCTTTCAGGCCGTTGTGTGAATGCCGGGCCGTTCAGCGGCCGGGCGGTACAACGGCTCAGCGCCTGCGGCCCAGGCGCTCGCTGGCCAGGGCAGCCGCCAGCCTGGCATCCAGGGGCAGCGGTTCGTCGTGCAGGCGTGCTGCCAGCAGCTCGCCGCACAGCAGCGACAGGGTGAGCCCGCGCGAGCCCATGGCCGTCAGCGCCCACAGGCCGGGAGCCTGATCGGACACCGGTCCGACCACGGGCAGCCGGTCTGGTGAGGCCACGCGCACGGCGCCCCAGGTGGCGCGCGGTGGCGCGTCGAAGAAGCCTTGCAGGCCCTGGTAGGCACGTGGCAGCAGCTGCGCCAGCTTGGCGCCATTGGCTGCATGGGCTGCGGCCTGGTCTTCGGGACTGGGCGGCAGCGCGGTCTGGTCGCGCTCGAAGGTCGATCCCATGACCCAGCCTGGCCCGGCTGCATCGCCGGGCAGCGGCATGGCAGGCACCAGGTTGCCATGGCCGTTGACGGGAAAGGGCGGCATGGCCTGCGCGCTGGCCGGGGTGTGCACATCCCAGCTGACCTGGCCGCGAATGGGCTGCAGCGGCCAGGCGGCCTGAGCGCGCAGGCTGTGCTCCAGCAGCGTATTCGTTGCGGGGCCCAGTGCGAGAACGACCAGTTCAGCCTCGGCCAGCAGATTGCCCTGTGCATCCAGGGCCTGCCAGACAGGCGCGCCACCGGCTGTGTCGGTGCGTGCAAGACGCGCCACGCAGGCGCGGCCCTGCCAGCGCACGCCCGGCAGCGCCAGCTGCGCCTGCACCAGCCGAGCCGGGCGCACCCAGCCAGCCTGCGCATGCCAGCAGGCAGGGGCGTCGGCGGGCAGGCCGGCCGCCGAGAGTTGATCGGCGCTTGCGGGCCGGCTCCAGTGGTCGCCCGGGCCGGGGGATTGCCAGTCGCGCGGCAGCCGCGGGGCGGCCTCCACGCCGTGCTCCAGCACGCCGGTATCGCACCAGTCCGTGCCCGGTTGCAGCAGGCCCTGGCCGGAGAGCATTTGCAGCTGCGCCAGGGTCAGGCGTGCGCCGTCGCGGCTCAGGCGGGATAGCAGGCTGTCATCGGGCGAGACATGGGGGCAGAACAGGCCCGCGGGCAGGGCCGAGGCGCCCGCTGCAGGCGCGTCGGCAGCATCCAGCACGGTGACCTGCCAGCCACGGCGCGACAGGCTGGCGGCGGCGGCCGCACCGGCAATGCCTGCACCCAGCACCATGCAGCGCTGTGGGGTGATGGGTTCCTGCGGCTGTGCACGCGGCCCACGCGGTTGCCAGGCCGGGTCGAAGACCGCATGCAGGTTGTGGCGCTTGGGGAGCACGCCATCCACCTTGCGCACCTGAAAGCCGTGCTGGGCCAGGGCATCGCGCACCGTACGCGCCACGCACCAGGTGGACAGCTGCGTGCCGCGCCGGCAATGGCGCGCCAGCGCGCGCAGGGTGTCGGCACTCCAGAGGTCGGGGTTGAGTTCCGGCGTGAAGCCGTCCAGGTAGATGCTGTCGGCCGTGAGCTGCTGGCGCCGCAGCATGGCCTGGGCATCACCGATGTACAGCGTCAGCAGCACACGGCCCTGCTCGAAGGTGAGGCGGTGCACGCCGGGCAGCAGGCCCTGGAACCGGGTGGCCAGCTCCTCGGCCAGCAGGCGCAATCCTGGCTCGCGCGGCATGGCCTGGCGCATGGCGTCGGCGCTGACGGGAAAGGCCTCGGCCGAGACGAAATGCAGCAGCCTCGGGCGCCGGGGATCGGCCTTCCAGGCTTCCCAGGCCACGAGGAAATTCAGCCCGAAGCCGAAACCGGTCTCCAGGATGCGCCATTGCGGCGCATCGGCCCAGGCCGCCGGCAGGCCGCAGCCGCCCAGAAAGACGTGACGGGCCTGGTCCAGGCCGCCGAGTTCGCTGTGGTAGCGGTCGCCGAAGCGCAGGCTGTAGGGCGTGCCATCGGGCAGCCAGTCAATGGGTTCGGACATGGGCAAGGGGCAGAACTACTCCTCCCAGCGCTGCTGGTAGGAGAACACGGGCAGCCGCCACTTGAAGCGGATGGCGGCCAGGCGCAGCGTGAGTCCGCCGGCAAAGCAGACGACGGTGCTGAGGTTGGAGCCCACTTCCAGCGTGCGCAGTCCCAGGAACAGCAGGCACACGGCCAGCGACACGCTGGCATACAGCTCGCGACGGAAGACGACCGGCACCTGGTTGCACAGCACGTCGCGCAGAATGCCGCCGCTGATGCCGGTCAGCATGCCCGACATCACCACCACCACGGGCGGGTAGCCCAGCTCCAGCGCCACGTTGCAGCCGATCAGCGAGAAGGCGATCAGCCCCATGGCGTCCAGCAGCAGAAAGACCTGCTTGAGATGGTGCATGTGGCGCGCCACGACGATGGTCAGCAGCCCGGCCGAGATGACCAGGTAGACATATTCAGGGTGCTGCGTCCAGCCGATGGGGTAGTGGCCCAGCACCATGTCGCGGATGGTGCCGCCGCCCAGCGCGGTGACGAAGGCGATCACGGCCACGCCGAAGATGTCCATGTTGCGCCGGCCCGCCGCCAGCGCGCCCGACATGGCTTCGGCCGTGATGGCCACGAGGTAGATCACCAGCATGACGGTGAACTGCGATGCCTGGAACGATTCCAGCAGGGAGACGGATGGAAGCACGGAAAACCTCGGGTGAAGACCGGCCCGCGCCGCAGGGTGTGCGGCCACTGCGCCGTCCAGCGCAAGAAGGCGGGCATTGTAGGCGGTCTCTGGGCGGCGGCCGTTTGCGGCACCGCAAATGAAACCGCCCCCGGCGCGGTGCGACGGGGGCGGTGAAAGGGCGCGAAGCGGCTCAGGCCGTAGGAGGCACGTAGCCGGCCGCCGCATCGGCGCCGCCGCCGAAGAAGTGGTTTTCCATCTGGCGGGCCAGGTACTGGCGGGCGCGTGCGTCGGCCAGGTTCAGGCGGTTTTCGTTGACCAGCATCGTCTGGTGCTTGAGCCAGTCGGCCCAGGCCTGCTTGCTCACGCCTTCGAAAATGCGCTTGCCCAGCTCGCCAGGGTAGGGCGGGAAGTCCAGGCCTTCAGCGTCAACGCCAAGCTTGATGCAGTGAACGGTACGTGCCATGGGGAATTGAGTCCTTGTCTTGTGGAGATTCAGATGTTTTGGGAATAACAAACTGAAATCTTATTGGTTTGAGTTTTAAGAGTTGGCTTTGAGAATGCTTTCCACGGCACCAGACCGTCGTCTCCACTCTCTACCGACACTCCAATGAAAATTCGCCGCCACTTTATCAAGTTTCCTGTCGCCGCCGGCCTGATCGCGGGCTTGACCCTGTCGGCTCTGCCGGCGTTGGCCCAGTCGGTGCAACTGCTCAATGTCTCCTACGATCCGACGCGCGAGCTGTACGTGGAATACAACCAGGCCTTCGCCAAGCACTGGAAGGCCAAGAGCGGCCAGGACGTGAGCGTCAAGCAGTCGCATGGCGGCTCGGGCAAGCAGGCGCGTTCCATCATCGACGGCATCGACGCCGACGTGGCCACGCTGGCGCTGGCCGGCGACATCGACGCCCTGGTCAAGAACGGCAACCTGCTCAAGGCCGACTGGCAAAAGCGCCTGCCGCACAACTCGGCGCCCTACAGCTCCACCATCGTCTTCCTGGTGAAGAAGGGCAATCCCAAGAACCTCAAGGACTGGGACGACCTGGTCAAGCCCGGCGTGCAGGTGATCACGCCCAACCCCAAGACCAGCGGCGGTGCGCGCTGGAACTACCTGGCCGCCTGGGAATTCGCCAAGCGCAAGTACGGCGGCGACGCACAGGCCAAGGACTTCATCGGCAAGCTGTTCAAGAACGTGCCCGTGCTGGACACCGGCGCGCGCGGCGCCACCATCACCTTCGTGCAGCGTGGCGTGGGCGATGTGCTGCTGGCCTGGGAGAACGAGGCCTTCCTGGCACTCAAGGAGTTCGGTCCCGAGAAGTTCCAGATCGTCGTGCCTTCGCTGTCCATCCTGGCCGAGCCTTCGGTGGCCGTGGTCGACAAGGTCGTGGACAAGAAGGGCACGCGCGCCGTGGCCGAGGAGTATCTGAAGTACCTGTACTCCGAGGAAGGCCAGCGCATCGCCGGCCGCAACTACTACCGTCCCACCGATGCCAAGGTCAAGGCCGAGTTTGCGGACAAGTTCCCCAAGCTGGAACTGGTCACCATCGACCAGGCCTTCGGCGGCTGGGCCAAGGCCGACAAGAACCACTTTGCCGACGGCGGCAGCTTCGACCAGATCTACACCAAGAAGTGAGTGCGGCGCGCCGGCCCGGCCGGCGCCCACCCACTGATTCACCCGCTTTCCCAGACCCCTGCCAACCTCCCACGATCCGCCATGTCCATCTTGCTGACTTCCCGCCACTCTTTGCAGGCCGCGCGCCGCACGGCGCAGGCAGGCGTGCGGATGCACAAGGCAGGAGTGGCAGGAGTGGCAGGCAAGGCAGGCGTGGCCGGCGTGGTGGCATCCAGCTCTTTTCTTCGCTTCGAGACCGTGGCCTTCGCCAGCCGGCGATGTAGCACCTGACGACTCCGTGCGGTGCGCCTGCAGGCCCGGCCCTGCAGGCGGCTGCCCCTTGCTCCGCCTTCCCTTTTTTTGTTTTCTGGCTGCATGCCGCGCGCATGCATGGGCAGCGCTTTGCCTGTGCGCCACGCACCACGCACCACTCTTCCAAGGATGTCCGTCATGGTCTCGTTTGATTCTTTCCCCCGACACACAGCCAACTGGCGCCGACGCCAACTGCTGGGCGCGGGCCTTGCCGCAGCAGTCGCCACGGTGGGCGGCCCGGCCCTGGCCCAGGACAAGGCGGGTGACCGCGTGCTGCGCGTGGGCCACCAAAAGGGCTGGCTGTCCATCCTGAAGAGCCGGGGCACGCTGGAAAAGCGGCTGGCGCCGCTGGGCGTATCCGTGCGCTGGATCGAGTTCAACGCCGGCCCCGTGCAGCTGGAGGCGCTGAACGTGGGCTCCATCGACTTCGGCGATGTGGGCGAGGCCCCGCCCATCTTTGCGCAGGCCGCAGGCGCACCCCTGGTCTATGCGGGCGCCACCGTGCCGCGCCCCGGGCTGGAGGCGGTGATCGTGCCCAAGGATTCGCCCATCCGCAGCGTGCAGGACCTCAAAGGCAAGCGCGTGGCCTACAACAAGGGCTCGAACGTGCAGTACTTCCTGGTCAAGCTGCTGGAAAAGCATGGCTTGAAGTACGGCGATGTGCAGTCCGTCTTCCTGGCGCCGGCCGATGCGCGCGCCGCCTTCGAGCGCGGCTCCGTCGATGCCTGGCTGATCTGGGACCCCTTCCTGGCTGCCGCGCAAAAGACGCTGGACGCCCGCCTGCTGGCCGATGCCACGGGCGTGGTCAACAACCGCGCCTACTACTTCACCTCGCGCGATTTCGCCACGCGCAATGCCGATGTGCTGCGCATTGCCGTCGAAGAGGTCGATGGGATTGACCGCTGGGCCTCGAAGAACCAGGCGGCTGCTGCCGCCGAGCTGTCCAGCATACTGGGCCTGGACAAGTCCATCACCGAGCTGTACCTGAGCCGTGCCCGCTTCGGCACCTCGTCCGTGACGCGCGAGATCCTGGCCGAGCAGCAGCAGATCGCCGACACCTTCTTCGAGCTCAAGCTCATCCCCCGCAAGCTCAACCTGCTGCATGCCGCGCCGGTGGACCTGATCGCGTCGCGCCCCTGAGCCCACTGCAAGGAGTCCGCACCATGAATGCCATCCCCAAGAAGCCCCGCCTGGACCGCGTGCGCCGCCAGGCCCTGCAACTGCTGGGCACCACCGCCTTCAGCTGGAGCCTGGCCGGCCAGTACGCACGCGCCGAGACGCCGGCCGCCGTGGCCGGGCCCGAGCAGTTGCGCATCGGCTACCAGAAGTCGGCCGTCAACCTGGTCATCCTCAAGCAGCAAGGCGTGCTGGAAAAGCGCTTTGCGGGCACCAAGGTCAGCTGGCTGGAGTTTCCGGCCGGCCCCCAACTGCTGGAGGCCCTGGCCGCTGGCAGCCTGGATTTCGGCCTGACCGGCGATTCACCCCCGGTCTTTGCCCAGGCCGCGGGCCGCGACCTGTTGTACGTGGGTGCCGAGCCGCCCAAGCCCGAAAGCTCGGCCATCCTCGTGCCGTCGGACTCGCCGCTGCGCGCCCTGGCCGATCTCAAGGGCCGGCGCGTGGCGCTGCAAAAAGGCTCCAGCGCCCATTACCTGCTGGTGCGTGCGCTGGACAAGGCGGGCCTGGCCTGGAACGAGATCCAGCCCGTGTACCTGGCCCCGGCCGATGCGCGCGCCGCTTTCGAGCGCAAGAGCGTGGACGCCTGGGCCATCTGGGACCCGTTCTACGCGGCCACCGAGCTGGCGATTCGCCCGCGCGTGCTGGCCAATGGCGAAGGCCTGTCGGGCAACGCCTCGTTCTACCTGGCCTCTCGCGGACTGGTGGAGCGCCATCCGCAGGTGCTGCGCGCGCTGTTCGACGAGCTCACGCGCGCCGATCGCCTGGCCCAGAGCGCACGCCAGGAGGCCGTGGCCCTGGTGGCCGGCTTCAGCGGCCTGGATGCGGCGGTGGTCAGCCGCTTCATTGCGCGCCGGCCCAGCTCCCCCGTGGGCCTGCTGGCTGCGCAGACCGTGGTGGACCAGCAGCGCGTGGCCGATGCATTTTTTCGGCTGGGCCTGATTCCGCGCCAGGTACAGGTGGCCGACATCGTCTGGCGGCCCTCTGCGGCCGAGTACGCGCGGCTGGCCGAGCCGGTGGCGGCACGCCCTTCTTCGGCCCTTTGATTTCCTTCCTCGATTCCGTCCCCTGACTGGAGCAGCGCATGCAGGTTTTCTGGTTCATTCCCACCCACGGCGACAGCCGCTACCTCGGCACGGCCGAGGGCGCTCGCCCGCTCAGCCACGACTATGTCAAGCAGGTCGCCATCGCGGCCGACAGCCTGGGCTACGAGGGCGTGCTGATTCCCACGGGCCGCTCCTGCGAGGACCCCTGGGTCGTCGCCTCCAGCCTGATTCCAGTCACCAAGCGCCTGAAGTTCCTGGTCGCCGTGCGGCCCGGCCTGCATCAGCCCAGCCTGGCGGCGCGCATGGCCGCCTCGTTCGACCGCCTGTCGGGCGGGCGGCTGCTGATCAACCTGGTCACGGGCGGCGACCGCGCCGAGCTGGAGGGCGACGGCGTCTTCCTCGACCATGCGCAGCGCTACGAGCAATCGGCCGAGTTCATCCGCATCTGGCGCGAGATCCTTGAGCGCAGCCATGAGGGCGGCACGCTCGACTACGAAGGTCAACACCTCTCGGTCAAGGGCGCCAAGCTGTTGTTCCCGCCGCTGCAAAAGCCGTATCCGCCCGTGTACTTCGGCGGTTCGTCCGAGGCCGCGCACGACCTGGCCGCCGAGCAGGTCGATGCCTACCTGACCTGGGGCGAGCCCCCGGCCGAGGTGGCCAAAAAGATTGCCGATGTGCGCGAGAAGGCGGCGCGCCATGGCCGCAGCGTGAAGTTCGGCATCCGCCTGCACGTCATCGTGCGCGAGACCGAGGACGAGGCCTGGGCCGATGCCGATCGCCTGATCAGCCGCCTCAAGGACGAGACCGTGGTCCAGGCCCAGGCCGCCTTCGCGCGCATGGACTCGGAAGGCCAGCGCCGCATGGCCGCCCTGCATGCCGGCGGCAGCCGCCGCACGCGGGCCGAGCTGGAGATCAGCCCCAACCTCTGGGCCGGCGTGGGCCTGGTGCGCGGCGGCGCGGGCACGGCCCTGGTGGGCGATGCGCAGACCGTGGCCGACCGCATCAAGGAGTACGCGGACCTGGGCATAGACACCTTCGTGCTGTCCGGCTATCCGCATCTGGAAGAGGCCTACCGCTTTGCCGAGCTGGTCTTCCCGCTGCTGCCGCTGTCCGTGCGCGACAGGCTGGCTGGCGGCCTGGGCGGGCCGCTGGGCGAGACCGTTGCCAACCTGTACTCGCCGCGCGCGTCGCAAAGCTGAGGGAGTCACGCATGTCCGATGCACGTACCGTTACTGCGCTGCCGGCCTCCTCGGCTCCCCCGGCCGGCGATTCCTGGTCGCCGCTGCTGCGCTTTGCGGCCGGCGTGGGCCGCCGCCTGGTGCCCTGGCTGGTGCCGCTGGCGCTGATCGCCGTCTGGCAGGCCGCCTCGGCCTTCGGCTGGCTGTCCACGCGGGTGCTGCCCGCTCCGCTGGATGTGCTGCGCGCCGCGCAGGCGCTGGCCGAGTCGGGAGAGCTGCTCAAGCATGTGCAGGTGAGCGCGGGCCGCGCGCTGGGAGGCCTGGCCATCGGCGGCGGCCTGGGCCTGGCGCTGGGCCTGCTCACGGGTTCGCTGCGCTGGGCGGAGACGCTGCTGGACTCCACCATCCAGATGGTGCGCAACATCCCCGCTCTGGCGCTGATTCCGCTGGTCATCCTGTGGTTCGGCATCGACGAGAGCGCCAAGCTGTTCCTGATCAGCGTGTCGGTGTTCTTTCCCATCTACCTGAACACCTTCCACGGCATACGCAATGTGGACCCCGCGCTGATCGAGATGGGGCGCAGCTACGGCCTCACGCGCTGGCAGCTGTACCGCGAGGTCATCCTGCCGGGCGCGCTGTCCTCCATCCTCGTCGGCCTGCGTTTTTCGCTGGGCCTGATGTGGGTGATCCTCATCGTGGCCGAGACCATCTCGGCCCAGTCGGGTATCGGCTACCTGACCATGAACGCCCGCGAGTTCCTGCAGACCGACGTGGTGCTGGTCGGCATCCTGCTGTACGCCCTGCTGGGCAAGCTGGCCGACTGGTTTGCGCGTGCGCTGGAGCACTGGTGGCTGCGCTGGCATCCGGGCTACCAGCCCAAGTGACACAAGGAGCACGACATGAGCCGATGGAACCGCATGAAGACCACGCTGGCACAGGCCGTGGAGCTGAACACCACCGCGCCGGCGATGGCCTGGGAGGCCTCGTTCGATGCCGATGGCCTGGACGTCAGCGACCGCCTGGCCCAGAACGACGATGCGCCGCAGTCCGCATCCCCCCAATCCGCACCACGCCGTGGCGTGCGCCTGCAGGCCGGCGGGCTGACCAAGCGCTACGGCCAGCGCGAGGTGCTGCACGAAGTGCAGCTGCAGGTGGAGCCTGGCGAATTCGTCGCCATCGTGGGCCGCAGCGGCTGCGGCAAGAGCACCTTGCTGCGCCTGGTCGCAGGCCTGGAGCAGGCCACGGCCGGCACCTTGCTGCTGGACGGCGAGCCCGCCCGCGCCGTGCAGGGCGCGCAGGGCGGCACGCGCATCATGTTCCAGGACGCGCGCCTGCTGCCCTGGCGGCGCGTGCTGGCCAATGTGACGCTGGGCCTGCCCGCCTCGGCCCAGGAACGCGGCCGCGAAGTGCTGGCCCAGGTCGGCCTGGCCGACCGCGAGGGCGAATGGCCGGCGCGCCTGTCCGGCGGCCAGCGCCAGCGCGTGGCCCTGGCGCGCGCCCTGGTGCACCGCCCGCAACTGCTGCTGCTGGACGAGCCGCTGGGCGCGCTCGATGCGCTCACCCGCATAGAGATGCACCGCCTGATCGAAGGCCTGTGGCAGCGCCACGGCTTCACGGCCCTGCTGGTCACGCATGACGTGCAGGAGGCCGTAGCTCTGGCCGACCGCGTGGTGCTGATCGAGGACGGCCGCATTGCGCTGGATGAACGCATCGCCCTGCCACGGCCGCGCGTGCACGGCAGCGTGGCGCTGGCGGCCATCGAGCAACGCATCCTCGACCGCGTGCTGCAAAAGCCCGCCGCCGAGCCAGAAGCCAATCCGCTGACCGACACCACGGCCTGGCCCGGCGTACCTGCCCATGGCCTGCGCTGGGCCGTCTGACTTTTCGTTTTCCCCAACCTTCCTTTGATTCCCTTTGATCCCCAGGAGAAAAACATGTCCATTCAAGCCATCAACGTGCGCAACCAGTTCAAGGGCCAGGTGCGCGAAATCATCCGTGGCGATGTCGTCTCCGAAGTCGATGTGCAAACGCCCTGGGGCGTGGTCACCTCGGTGATCACCACGCGCTCGGTGGACGAGCTGGGCCTGGTCGTGGGCTCCGATGTGGTGGCCCTGGTCAAGTCCACCGAAGTGTCCATTGCCAAGCTCTGAGGCCAGGCACTGAAGGCACTGCCGATGCTCAACCGCCCCAGAGCATCGGCTTGTTGACCATCAGGTAATAGGTCACGGCCATGGCGATGAAGGCCGGGTAGCCCAGCGCCTCCCAGCGCCGGGCATAGACGGCATACAGCGCGGGAAGGGCGGCCTGCGCTGCGTGCGCGCCGCGCGCCATGGCGGCCATGCGCACCTGCAGCCAGACCACGGGCAGCCAGCAGGCGCCGGCCAGCAGGTACAGGCCCAGCGACAGTGCCAGCCACGGCGTGGTCAACGGCCAGCCCGCCATATGGGCCAGGGCAATGCCGCTCACAGGCTGTATGACCACGCAGGGCGTGGTGAACCACCAGTCCGCACGCACCACCAGGCGGCTGACCACGGCCTGGGCAGCGACGCTGCCGCTGCGGTTGGCGAAGAACATGTAGAAGGCCGAGCCCAGGCCGGTGCCGACCAGCAGCACGCTGGACGCGATATGCAGCGTCTTGAGCAACAGGTAGAGATTCATGCGGACTCCTTGGACGTGACGGGCGCCGACATCAGGTGCAGCAGCATGGCGGCGATCGGCAGGTTCTTGAGCAGCGGCCCCAGCGGATGCAGCCACAGCGTGGGCTGCAGCACCGTGGCCAGCACGGTCATGGCAGCCATCAGCAGCCCGGCCGCCAGATAGCTCTTGCGGCCGGGCTGCAGCCACAGCGCCAAGCCCACGGCCAGGTCGGCGAGCAGGCCGCTCCAGACCAGAAAGGCCTGCCAGCGCGCATCGTGGATGCCGGCATCGGCCAGCACCTGCACGCTCAGGCCGCGGTGCTCGATGGCACTGACCAGGGCCGTGCCCAGCCAGACGGCGATCAGGCTGAGGTGCATGGCGCGCTGTGAAGGGGGAACCTGGCGCAGGCGGTGTTCACCCATGGCGCAGCGTGGCCAGCAACTGGGCGGGCGCAATGCCGGGCCGGCCCAGCAGAGCTTGCAATCCGGCCGGATCGGTGACGTTGTCGCTGGCCAGCATGGCCAGTGTCTCGCTGCACCACGGTGAGGCGCTGACCCAGTCGCCAGCGCGTGCGCTGGCGCGGGTGAGCCAGCCGGGCAGCGTGCCCACGCGGGCCGGAGCGCGGCCCATCTGCGCGCGCAGGCTGGCAATCAGTGCGGCTAGCGGCAAGGGTAGGGGGCCGCCGATCTCGATCATGCCCATGGGCTCGGGGCTCGTCACCAGGCCGGCCACGGCCTCGGCCAGATCGCGCACGGCCACCGGCTGCACGCGGGCCTGCAGCACGGGGCGCGGCAGCAGCAGCGCCGGCAGGCGTGCCATGGACAGGAACATCTCGCTGCTGGCGCCGCCAGCGCCGAACACCACGCTGGGGCGGACCACGCAGCCTTGCAGATGTCCGGCTGCCGTGAGTGCCAGCAGATGCTCGTCAGCGGTGCGTTTGGTGGTGGCGTAGCGCGTGGCACTGCCCTCTATGCCCAGGGCCGATATCTGCACCACGCGCCGCACGCCGGCCGCCGCGCAGGCATCGAACAGGGCGATGGGGGCCTGGGCGTGCATGGCATCGATGGGCCGGGAGGCGCTGTCGCGCAGCACGCCCACGGCATTGACCACGGCGTCCACGCCCGCCAGGTGCGGCAGCCAGGCCTCGGGCGTGGTGGCCTTGGCGTAGTCGAGCGCAGGCAGGGAATGGCGGCTGCGCGCCACGGGATCATGGCCGGCCAGTGCCAGCAGGTTGACGATATGGCGGCCGATGAAGCCGTTGCCGCCGCAGACCAGAATGCGCATGGTGACCTCCAGTTTCTCTTGTGACGGAAATTCAGGCTCGGCGTCCGCGCTTGACGCGGGTGTCAGCGGCCTCGGAGCGCACGAAGCGCTGCACGCTGGCGCCCAGGCGCAGCAGCTTGTCCAGAGTGGAGGGCGACAGCCGCAGCATTTCATCGGTCCAGATGCCCAGCGATTCCATGAGGCGCAGCGTCTCGTGCACGCGGTCCTGGGTGTCGGGGGATTCGTCGTCGAAGCCAGGCTCGGCGATCAGTTCGCGCAGCATCTCCGAGGTCGGGTCGAACTCGCGCTGCTTGCGCTCTCGCACGATGGTGCGCAGCAGCTCCCAGACATCGGACGAGGTCTCGAAGTAGTCGCGGCGGTCACCAGGCCTGCGGCTGGTGCGGATCAGCTCCCAGCCTTGCAGTTCCTTGAGGCTGTTGCTCACGTTGGAGCGAGCGGCGCCCAGCGTGTCGGCAATCTCTTCCGCGTTGAGCGGGCGGCCATGGAAGAACAGCAGGGCGTGGATCTGGGCGACCGTGCGGTTCACGCCCCAGGAGCTGCCCATGTCTCCCCAATGGTGGATGAAACGGTGTGCGATGGGACTCAGTTGCATGGCCTCAGTGTCTGCAGGCCTGAAATTTCTGTCAAGAGAGAAATTTGAGAAAGCTGAAAAATCAAAACCGGCTGCAGCGCGGAGGCGGCACCTGGCGGGGCGCGGCATGTGCTGCTCCATAATGCTGGGCAGCCTGGCCTGCCACCCAGTACATACACAGGCGGGCCGCCGTTTTGAGGGGAACACCATGACTGCTGTGCAAAACCTGCGTGCCATCACCGTGCTGGCCGCCTGCGCGCTGGCGCAGGCCGCGTCTGCTGCCTGCTATTCCGTCTACACGCCCGAGCAGGAACTGATCTACCGCTCCAACCGCCCGCCGGTGGACCTGACCTTGCCGCTGCACCAGACCGTGGACAAGATCGAGCGCGGTGCCACCATGGTGTTCACGCTGGACGAATTCAACTGCATCACCGAAATCAACCTGCTGGCCGAACGCGAGCAACTGGCCCGGGCGCGCCAGGAGCGGCAGCGGGACCTGGGCCGCAACAGCTCTCCGCGGTCCTGAGAGGCAAAAGCGAGTTGGGGGCTTTTTTGGGGAGCCGCCAACAGGGCAAGGGGAGAGCCTGAGACAATCGTGCCCCATGAGTGAACCCCGCGACAACAAGATCCCCGACAACCTGCCCGAAGCCGACATCGACGCCCCTGCACTGCCCGAAGGCTGGCTGCAGGTGCTGTCCATGGATATGGACGCCCAGGGCGTGGCCCGCAAGAGCGATGGCAAGGTGGTATTCATCGACGGCGCCCTGCCTACCGAACTGGTCAGCGCCAACACCCATCGCAAGAAAAACAACTGGGAAGCCGCCAGCCTGACGGCCATCCACCGCGAATCTTCCCAGCGCGTGCGCCCCGGCTGCCCGAATTTCGGTCTGCACGCCGGTGCCTGCGGCGGCTGCAAGATGCAGCATCTGCACGTGGGCGCCCAGGTGGCCATCAAGCAGCGCGTGCTGGAAGACAATCTCTGGCATCTGGCCAAGGTCAAGCCCGAGACGCTGCTGCGCCCCATCGAAGGTCCGTCCTGGGCCTACCGTTTCCGCTCGCGCCTGTCGGTGCGCTATGTGGCCAAGAAGGGCAAGGTGCTGGTGGGCTTTCACGAGCGCAAGAGCCGCTACATCGCCGACATGGAGACCTGCAAGATCCTGCCGCCCCATGTGGACGCCATGCTGCTGCCCATGCGCGCGCTGATCGCCTCCATGGATGCGCGCGAAACCTGCCCGCAGATCGAGGTTGCCTGCGGCGACTCCGTCACGGCCCTGGTGCTGCGCCATCTGGAGCCGCTGTCCGAGGACGACCAGGCCCGGCTGCGGGCCTTCGCAGTCGAGCACAACGTGCAGTGGTGGCTGCAGCCCAAGGGCCCGGACACCGTGCACCTCATGGAGCAGGGAGGCGCCCAGCTCGACTATGGCCTGCCCGATTTCGGCATCACCATGCCGTTCAAGCCCACGGACTTCACCCAGGTCAATCCGCACATCAACCGCGTGCTGGTCACGCGCGCGCTGCGCCTGCTGGATGTCAAGAAGGGCGAGCGCGTGATCGACTGGTTCTGCGGTCTGGGCAACTTCACCCTGCCCCTGGCCACGCAGGCGCGCGAAGTGCTGGGCATCGAGGGCAGCGATACCCTGGTCAAGCGCTCCCATGAAAACTACGCGGCCAACAACGCACAGCGCGCAGAGGGCGACAAGCTCGCGCCCACGCGCTTTGTGGCGCGCAACCTGTTCGAGATGACGCCCGAGATGTTGTTCGCCGACGGCGTGGCCGGCAAGTGGCTGGTGGATCCGCCGCGCGAAGGTGCGTTTGCGCTGTCCAAGGCCCTGGCCGACATCCACCAGGCGCGAATCGGTGCCGAAGGCGCCGAGCCCCTGCCGGCAGGGCATGAGGCTTGGCGCTTTCCCGAGCGCATCGTCTATGTCAGCTGCAATCCCGCAACGCTGGCGCGCGATGCCGGACTTCTGGTGCATCTGGCCGGCTATCGCTGTGTGTCGGCAGGCGTGGTCAACATGTTCCCGCACACGGCCCACGTGGAGAGCATGGCGGTGTTCGAGCGCTGCGCAGACTGACGGCCTTGCTGCCCGTGCCATGAAAAAAGCCGTGGAGCCCTCGGGCGGCCACGGCTTTTTAACGGGTGGATCCAGATATCAAATCCGGATCTCAAAAGGGGTCAGCTGCGATTGCGGCCTGAGGTCGGCTCGGCAGGCGCCTCGTCCTTGTCGCTGCGGCGGCGGTCGCTCTGGCCCAGGACCGAAGGCGTGCCCTCCATCTTGTTGGCGCGCATGTATTCGTCCATATCCTTCCAGCCTGCAAACACCAGGGCCTTGGACGATTTGGGGTTGAGCGTGTAGCAATCCTCCAGCCCGCGCAGGGCATGGCGGCACGCCCCGCCGATGGCCTTGGCCTCGGCCTCCTTGGCGACGGTGCGGGGGTCCGGTCCCAGGCCCGGAATATCATCCAGCTTGCAGCCGGCGAGCAGCGTGGGCAGCAGCAGGATGGCGAAGGTGCGGGGAAGATTAGGCATGGTCATCTTGAGGAGATTATCGGCAGGCCTCGGAAGAAGTTGAGTCCGCTTTGCACAAATGATGATCCCGGACATGCAAAAGGCCTCCCGAAGGAGGCCTTTGGTGTGCAGCAGGGAAGGCGAAGCCTTCCGCGTACGGCATCAGTCGCGTTCGCCGCCCATGATGCCCAGCAGGGCCAGCAGGCTCTGGAACACGTTGAACAGGTCCAGGTACAGAGCCAGCGTGGCACTGATGTAGTTGGTCTCGCCGCCGTCCATGATCTGCTTGAGGTCATAGAGCATGTAGGCGCTGAAGATGCCGATGGCCGCTACCGAGATCGCCATCATGCCGGCCGTGGAGCCGATGAAGACGTTGATGATGGAGCCCACGAACAGCACCAGCACGCCGACGAACAGGAACTTGCCCATGCCCGACAGGTCGCGCTTGATCACCGTGGCCAGCGAGGCCATGACCAGGAACACGCCGGCCGTGCCTGCAAAGGCGGTCATGATCAGCTCGGAGCCGTTCTTGAAGCCCAGGATCATGCCGATCATGCGCGACAGCATCAGGCCCATGAAGAACGTGAAGCCCAGGAGCACGGGAATGCCGGCTGCCGAGTGCTTTGTCTTCTCGATGGCGAACATGAAGCCGAAGGCGCCGCCCAGGAAGACGATGAGCCCCAACCCGCCGCTCAGCGAGCGCGTGATGCCCGTGGCCACGCCCAGCCAAGCGCCCAGCACGGTGGGGAGAAGACTCAGGGCCAGCAGCCAGTAGGTGTTGCGCAATACGCGATTGCGCTCTTGCTGCGAGACACCGTAGCCCGCAGAGCCCAGTGTGGTGACTTGATCATTCATGTGGCCAGTCCTCCGAAGGAGTGTTGTTGCGACTTGCCCATTCTAGGTGGCGGCTTGCGCGCGACTTGCAATACCCCGAGCCGCCGCCATGGTTTGGTTTCGAATGTTTTGTTCTGCGCATGCATTGTCAGTCCTCATACGATTGCTATGCTTATAGGACATTTGTGATGGAATGAATAATTGGAATCTTATGAAGACCAAGCATGAACTCGAACTGGCCGACGTGAAGGCCATTGCCGCCGCCGCAGAAGCCGAGGCGCTGAAGAACAAGTGGGCCGTGACCATTGCCATCGTCGATGACGGCGGCCACCTGCTGTGGCTGCAGCGCCTGGATGGCGCCGCCGCCGTGTCGGCCCACATCGCTCCGTCCAAGGCCCGCTCGGCGGCCCTGGGCCGCCGCGATACCAAGGGCTATGAAGACATGATCAACAACGGCCGCACGGCCTTCCTGAGCGCGCCCACGCTGGACGGCCTGCTCGAAGGTGGCGTGGCCATCATGAAGGACGGCCAATGCCTGGGCGCCGTGGGCGTCAGCGGCGTCAAGGCCAGCGAGGATGCGCAGGTTGCCAGCGCCGGCATTGCTGCTCTGGGCCTGTAATAGCTCCTGGTGCACCCATGCTGCATGAATCGGTCCTTTGGGACTGATCCATGCAGCCAAGAAAAAGCCCCTGTGCCGATGGACAGGGGCTTTTTCTTTGGTCAATCTGCGCTGCAGCGCGGGGAAAAAATGCTTGGCTACGCAAAATCCGAAGATTTTGTTGGCTGGCTAATCGACCTCCGAGACTGGAAGTCCCAAGGTCGCCCCACGATGAAACGAAGAAGCCGCCGGTCGGGCATCCGACGACGGCCGGAATCTTGCTTATTTGGTCAGGATGAGCTTGCCCAGCTTGGTGGCCTGCAGGCGGTAGGGCGTGCCGTTGTGCACGATGGTCACAGCCTTTTGTCCATTGAGCAGCAAGGTGCTGTCGAGTCCGCTGGCGGCCCCGGTCAGGGCTGCAGATGCTGCGGCCTGCAGCGCTGCAAAGGCCTGGGCGTTGGAGTTGCCGGACAGATGCGAGGTGGCGGCGGAAGTGGCAGACATGCAGGGAATTCCTCAAAAATTGGAAAGTTTTGTGAATGATAACAATTCTCAATTGAAAATCAAGTGAGACTTACTCGCATTGTGGTTTCTGGGACCAGTCCTATCCCTGCGACTCGATGCACTGCCAACGCAAAGAGAATGAAAAACGGCCCCGAAGGGCCGTTGTCGTTGATCGCCAGGCAAGGAATGCCTGCCACGGCCTACTTGGCCGGGTCCGTCACGAAGCCGATCTTGCGCACGCCTGCACGCTGTGCGGCAGCCATGGCCTGGGCCACGCGCTCGTAGCGCACTTCCTTGTCACCCTGGATATGCAGGTCAGGTTGCGGCTCCTTGGCCGCCTCGGCCTTGAGGTTCTCCTCGAACTGCGTATCGCTGACGGCAACGCCATTCCAGTGGTACTGGCCGTCGGCGGAGACGGCCAGGCGCACGGTGGCGGGCTTGACGTCCTCGGGCTGGTTGGTGGCGCGGGGCAGGTCCACGTTCACCGAATGCTTCATCACCGGCACGGTGATGATGAAGATGATCAGGAGCACCAGCATGACGTCGACCAGCGGCGTCATGTTGATCTCGTTCATCACCTCTTCGCCGTCATCGTCCATTGTTCCGAATGCCATGGCTTACGCGCCTTTCTTCAGCGGCAGCACGTTGCCGGCTTCCTTGCCGTCGATGGACACGCGGGCGCCGGTCACGAAGTAGGCGTGCATGTCGTGGGCAAAGCTGTTGAGGGCGTTGAGGATGGACTTGTTGCCACGCACCACGGCGTTGTAGCCGAGCACGGCGGGAATCGCCACGGCCAGGCCCAGGGCGGTCATGATCAGCGCTTCACCGATGGGGCCCGCGACCTTGTCGATCGAGGACTGGCCGGACAGGCCGATGGCGACCAGCGCGTGGTAGATGCCCCAGACGGTGCCGAACAGGCCGATGAAGGGAGCGGTCGAGCCCACGGAAGCCAGAATGGCCAGGCCCGATTGCAGGCGGGCGGTGAACTCGCTGATGCCGTTGCGCATGCAGCGGGTCACCCAGTCACTGATGTCCAGCGTGTCATGCAGGTGGGCGCTGGTCTTGCGGTGGTGGGCGGTGGCTTCGCGGCCTTCGAGCACCAGGTAGCGGAAGGGGTTGGAGCGGTCATCGCCCAGCTTTTCCAGGCCGCTGGCCAGGTCGGGGCTGTGCCAGAAATCCTGGGCGTTGCGCGCCAGCTTCTTGAACTTCACGATGTCCAGGGCCTTGATGATCATCACGAGCCAAGAGGCCACCGACATGGCCAGCAGGATGATGGCGACGGCACGGGTGACGAAGTCTCCCTGCGTCCAGACGTGGGCAATGCCGAATTGGGAATCCATGGATACTCCTGAGAATCAATTGAGGGTGAATTTGACCGGGACGGTGACCCACATGGGGGTTGGCGTGCCGTTGCTCTTGCCGGGGACGAATTTCCAGTTCTTGACGCCGTCCACGGCCTGCTGGTCCAGACGGTCGTAACCGCTGGATTTGCTGACCTCGATCTTTTGAGGCAGGCCTTGCGCGTCCACGAAGATGCGCAGCGTGACCGTTCCCTGTTCCCCCATGCGCCTGCTGATGGCGGGGTAGTTGGGGGCCGGGTTGTTGAGGTAGGCCGCGTTGTTGGACGGCAATTCGATCTTGGGCGGAGCCGGTGGTGCCGGGGGAGCGGGAGGCGCTGGCGGGGCGGGTGGTGCTGGCGGTGCTTCCACCACGGGCTTGGGCTCGTCGTCCAGCGTGCCGCGCGGCGCCGCAGGTGCGGGCTTGGGGTCGGCAATGGCCTTGGGCAGCGGCGGTGCCTTCTTTACGACCGGCTGCGGTTTGGGAGGTGGTGGCGGAGGAGGGGGCTTGGGTGCCTCGGGCTCGGGAGCGGGTGGCGAAATGAATTCCGCAATCACCTGGGCTGGCACGATGACCTCTTCGGGTGCGCGCTGGAGCAGTCCATGCTGCATCGCCCAAAGGGTTGCTGCATGCAAGACCACGACCGAACCCGCGATGGCCACGTTACGGCCAAGGCCCCCGGGGGGGCCAAAACGATCAGACTGGGACATAGAGACAGAAGGAGCGGTCAGCGTATGGGAGCCGGGTGCTGTCGCTCGGAAGACGGAGTATCAGCTGCGCAGAATCCACCAGGTGCATGTAACGACGAGGATCAGGCTGCCGACAAGTGCTGAGAGGAGGACCATGCTTTGCTCTCCAGAATGTTGTTGGCAAGCTGGACGGTCTGGGCCGCGACCTCGTTGTGGATGGCCGCCACGGGCTGGCTGGCGCAGCATTGCGCCACCACATCCCGGGCGCAGCTCTCGCAGCGGCCGCACTGCATGGCGATACCCAATTCGAATTGGATCTCGTCAAAGCTCATGCCCGCATGAGCGTGGCGTGCGATCTCACGGTCGGAAACCCGGCGGCATACACAGACGATCATGGCTACAGGCAGTAGTGGCTGGCTATTGATAGGATGAAAAATTATAAATGAGAATTCATCGCATTTGCAATTCTTGGTTGTCTGTAGGGCTGTATGGCGCTCGGCTTTACTCGGTATCCAGTAGTTCCACAGTGGCCTGTGCGAGGGTGGCACACCCTGTCAGCGCCATGGCGATCTCCAGTTCATCGCGCAGCAACCTGAGCACATGGGCCACGCCGGCGGCGCCCGCATTGGCCAGCCCCCAGAGTACGGGGCGGCCTATCAGAACTGCCGTCGCACCGAGGGCGATCGCCTTGAGCACGTCTGTGCCGCGCCGTATGCCCCCGTCGGCCAGCAAGGGGAGCTCGTGGCCCGCGCCGCGCACGGCCCTGGCCACGCGGGCTAGGGCTGTTGCCGTGGCCGGTGCGGTGTCCAGCGTGCGCCCTCCATGGTTGGAGACGATGATGCCCGCTACTCCCAATCTCGCGGCCTGCAGCGCATCGGCCGGGTGGAGCACGCCCTTGAGCAGCAGCGGCAGTCGTGTCTGCTGCTGCAGCCAGGCGACGTCATCCCAGGTAGGTGCATGGTGCAGCAGGCCGTCGAACAGGGGGCTCTGGCCTGGTGCGAGTTGCATGGCTGCAAGTGGTGCCATCCCCTGCAGGTTGACGGCAGACACTCCCGGCGGAAGACAAAAGCACGCGCGGCGTTCACGGTCCCGCACACCGCTTGTGGGCGCGTCCACCGTCAGCACCAGCGCTTCGTAGCCTGCGGCCTCTGCGCGCTTGATCAGTTGCGTGGTGAAGCCTCGGTCATGCTGCAGATAGAGTTGGAACCACAAAGGGCCATGGCCCGGCGTGAGCCGTGCTGCCTGTGCCACTGTCTCCAGCGGCAGGCTGGCCTGTGTGCTGAGCACCATGCCCGCGCCCAGCGCCGCAGCGGCATAGGCCGTTGCAAGCTCTGCGTCCTCATGGGCCATGCGCTGGAAGGCCATGGGGGCCACCAGCAGCGGGCAGGCCAGCTCCCTGCCCAGCAACTGCAGCCGGGTATGACCGCCTGCAAGGGGGCGGAGCACGCGCGGCCACAGTGGGAGCGCGTCCCAGGCGCTGCGGTTGGCCGCAAGACTGCGCTCATCGGCCGCGCCGCCCGAGAAATAGGCCCAGGCGTTGTCGTCCATCCGCTGCCGCGCATGCGCCTCGTGGTCGGCCAGATTGATGATGCCGTCGGGAACGGCTTGCAGCGCGGGCACTTGACTCATGGCATTGGAATGTTGTCGGTGTGCAGCATCTCCGGCAAGAAGAGGAGATGGCATCCCGGAAAAAAGAAAAGCCGGCCCAGGGGCCGGCTTTCATCCGTCGTGGCGCAGGCCCGAGGATTACTTGACGTGCTTGCCGATCAGGCCAGCCATCTCGAACATCGAGACTTGGGGCTTGCCGAACACTTCCTTGAGCTTCGCGTCGGCGTTGATCATGCGCTTGTTGGCAGCGTCTTGCAGCTTGTTGGCCTTGATGTAGACCCACAGCTTGCTGATGATCTCGGTGCGGGGCAGGGGAGTGGAACCCACCACGGCAGCCAGAGCGGGGCTGGGGGTGAGGGGTTTCATGAAGGCGGCGTTGGGAGTGCGCTTCTTTGCGGGAGCTGCCGGAGCAGCCGTTGCCTTCTTTGCAGTTGCCATGTTGCTTGTTCCTAGTATGGAGTGGATTCTTTACCAGCGAAAAACCGTCGCTATCCACTGGCAGGCTGATGCTAATGGGAAAAAAACGCTCTTCCAAGCTTACCCGTCAAATTTTTGCCTCGATTTGTTGCTGTGGCGCTGTTTTTTGAGGAGTTTTTGCATTCTGGCTCGCTTTCGAGGGCCGCACTGGCAGGTTGGCCGTCGGCGCCAACGTTTTCAGAAGGGGCTGGCACCGCTCGCGGAAGGGTGTTGTGCAAGGCGTTTTCTGCCCGGCCAGGTGGCCACGAGAATGCCCAGTAGGGCGATCGCAAAGGCCAGCGCCTGCATGGATGTGACCCGTTCGCCCAGTACGCACATGCCGACCACGGCAGCGCTGATCGGCAGCAGTACCGTAAAGGTGCCGGCCTGGGAGGCTGGCACATTGCGCAAGCCTGTCATCCACAACCACACGGTCCATACGCAGGCGGCAAGGGCGTAGAACAGCAACAGACCCCAGATGCTCCATGCCACGCTGCCGAAGTCGAAGCGCCACGCCAGATACAGCCCGAAGGGCGTAGACAGCGCAAATCCCCAGAGATTGACGATGGATGTGATGCGCTTGGGCCCCAGGGACGTGGTCAGGCGCTTGCCGATGACGGCGTAGAACGCCTCGCAAAGCACGGCACCGACCAGCAGCATCTGCCCCAGCCACGCCTGCGGTGAGGCTGATGCTGCCGAGGCGGCGCCAGCGTCCGGGCGGGATAGTGCATACAGGCCGATGCCCGCCACGGCCAGCGCAATGGCCAGCCAAGTGCGCGCAGCCACGCGCTCGCGCAGAAACAGCCAGCTCATCAAGGCCACGGCAGCGGGGATGGCCGCCATCGTCACGCCGGCCGTGACGGCGCTTGTCAGGCTCACGCCAGTCACCATGCAGATGGTGAAGAGAAAGTTGCCGAACAGCGACTCAAGAAACAGCAGGCCCTGCGTGCGCCGAGACAGGGGTGCCTCGTCAGCCGGCTTGCGCAGCCAGCGCAGCATGGCGATGGCCCCGATGCCAAAGCGCAGCCAGGCCAGCAGCAGCACCGGAAAGATGGCCGCCAGAGGCTTGGAGAGGGCGACATAGCTGCCGACCAGGGACATGCTCAGCGCCAGGCAGGCATAGGCAGATCTGCGATGGGAGGTGTTCACGGCAAGTGCAGGTTTGAGAGGCGGGAGCGCCGCCTGAACGCGCGATGGTACCTGTGAGCGCGTCCGGTGTGCGTGACATGTGCCTGTCGCGGACGCTGGCCATGCTGTGGTGACTTTTCATGGCATGGAATTCATGTTTTGCATTGTGAAATATTGAAATGCTGCATTGCGCCAATTTTTCTCAATACGAGAAATGTGATTTCATATTGAAAAATATGAAAATAACTCGTTGATTTATATGATGAAAAATTTAGTCTTGTATAAGACACAAGATGTTGATGAGGTCTTCTATAAGACTTAAATTTGATCCCAAGGCCGACGCAAGAAAGCCGCTTGTTTCAACCACCTCCCAGGAGAGCAACATGCCCCAATCCCTGACCCAGCAACTGAGCCGTGAACAGCAGATTTCCGCCCTTGAGAAAGACTGGGCGCAGAACCCCCGTTGGAAGGGCGTCAAGCGCGGCTACAGCGCCGCCGACGTGGTGCGTCTGCGCGGCAGCCTGCAGCCCGAGTACACGCTGGCCCAGCGTGGCGCGGAACTGCTCTGGGACAGGATCAACGGCGGTGCCAAGAAAGGCTATGTGAATGCCTTTGGCGCCATCTCCGCAGGCCAGGCCATGCAACAGGCCAAGGCTGGCCTGGAAGCGGTGTACCTGTCGGGCTGGCAGGTGGCTGCCGATGGCAACACCAGCGAAACCATGTATCCCGACCAGTCGCTGTACGCCTATGACTCGGTGCCCACCATGGTGCGCCGCATCAACAACACCTTCAAGCGTGCCGACGAAATCCAGTGGGGCCGTGGCATCAACCCCGGCGACAAGGAATTCATCGACTATTTCCTGCCTATCGTCGCCGATGCGGAAGCCGGTTTTGGCGGCGTGCTCAACGCTTTCGAACTGATGAAGAACATGATTGCCGCTGGCGCAGCCGGCGTGCACTTCGAGGACCAACTGGCTGCCGTGAAGAAGTGCGGCCACATGGGCGGCAAGGTTCTGGTGCCCACCCAGGAAGCCGTCGAGAAGCTGATCTCCGCCCGCTTTGCCGCTGACGTGATGGGCGTGCCTACCATCGTGCTGGCCCGCACCGATGCTGAAGCCGCCAACCTGATCACCTCCGATCACGACGCCAACGACAAGCCGTTCCTGACCGGCGAGCGCACACAGGAAGGCTTCTACCGTGTCCGCAATGGCATGGAGCAGTCCATCAGCCGCGGTGTGGCCTATGCGCCCTATGCCGACCTGGTGTGGTGCGAAACCGGCGTGCCCGACATCGGCTTTGCCCGCGAGTTCGCCCAGGCCGTGCATGCCGCCTGCCCAGGCAAGCTGCTGAGCTACAACTGCTCGCCTTCGTTCAACTGGAAGAAGAACCTCAACGACAGCCAGATCGCGTCTTTCCAGGAAGACCTGTCTGCTCTGGGCTACAAGTTCCAGTTCATCACGCTGGCCGGCATTCACATCAACTGGTTCAACACGTTCAAGTTTGCCCACGCCTACGCCAACGGCGAAGGCATGAAGCACTACGTGAACATGGTGCAGGAGCCCGAATTCGCAGCCCGCGAACAAGGCTATACCTTCGTGTCGCACCAGCAGGAAGTGGGTGCAGGCTACTTCGACGACGTGACCACGGTGATCCAGGGTGGCTCGTCCAGCGTCAAGGCACTGACCGGCTCCACGGAAGAGGAGCAATTCCACTGAAGCGCGGCTTCGGTGAGTGCAACTTCAGGTAGATAGGGGTGAGAAAGCGTCCGGGGCCTTGTGCTTCGGGCGCTTTTTCTTTGCTGGGGTTAAAATGGCGGAAGTTTTCAATTGACAACAACTGACAAGGGCGAGAAAGGCATCATGGTTATGACACCGCGAACTACATCGGAGATGTACACCGGCCGCTAGCGGCTGGCGGTTCGCGCCTGCACGAGATTCACTCGACCCCAAGAAAGCGCGGACCTGGCTCCGCGCTTTTTGCTTTTGGGGGATGCGCGCCCCCTGAGAAATATTTTAGGAATCCCATGATCCACATTACGCTTCCCGATGGTTCGCAACGTGAGTACCCCGGCCCGGTCACCGTGGCCGAAGTGGCCGCATCCATAGGCACGGGCCTTGCCAAAGCGGCACTGGCCGGCAAGGTGGGGGCTGGCGATGACGCCAAGGTGGTGGACACCAGCTTCGTCATCGACAAGGACATGCCCTTGTCCATCGTGACGGCCAAGGACGCCGATGGCCTGGAGGTGATCCGCCATTCCACGGCCCACTTGCTGGCCTATGCGGTCAAGGAACTGTTCCCGGAGGCCCAGGTCACCATCGGTCCCGTGATCGAGAACGGCTTCTACTACGACTTCTCGTACAAGCGCCCCTTCACGCCCGAGGACCTGGTCGCCATCGAAAAGCGCATGGCCGAACTGGCCGCCAAGGACGAGCCCGTGGTGCGCCGCGTGCTGCCGCGCGACGAGGCCGTTGCGTACTTCAAGGGCATCGGCGAGAACTACAAGGCCGAGATCATCGCCAGCATCCCCTCCAATGAGGATGTGAGCCTGTACCGCGAAGGCAGCTTCGAGGATCTGTGCCGCGGCCCGCACGTGCCCAGCACCGGCAAGCTCAAGTTCTTCAAGCTGATGAAGGTGGCTGGCGCCTACTGGCGTGGCGACCATCGCAACGAGATGCTGCAGCGCGTGTACGGCACGGCCTGGGCATCGAAGGACGACCTGCAGCAGTATCTGCACATGCTGGAGGAGGCTGAAAAGCGCGACCACCGCAAGCTGGGCCGTGAACTGGATCTGTTCCACATCGACGAGCATTCGCCGGGCACCGTGTTCTGGCACCCGAAGGGCTGGTCCCTTTGGCAAGAGGTCGAGCAGTACATGCGCCGCGTGTACCGCGACAACGGCTATCAGGAAGTCAAGGGTCCGCAGATCCTGGACAAGACCCTGTGGGAGAAGACGGGTCACTGGGACAAGTACCGCGAGAACATGTTCACGACCGAGTCGGAAAAGCGCGACTACGCGCTCAAGCCGATGAACTGCCCCGGCCACATCCTGATCTTCAAGCAGGGCATCAAGAGCTACCGCGACCTGCCGCTGCGCTACGGCGAATTCGGCCAGTGCCATCGCAACGAGCCCACGGGCGGCCTGCACGGCATCATGCGCGTGCGCGGCTTCACCCAGGATGACGGCCACGTCTTCTGTACCGAAGACCAGATCCAGCCCGAAGTGCTGGCCTTCACCACGCTGCTGCAAAAGGTCTACGCGGACTTCGGTTTCAGCGACATCATCTACAAGGTCGCCACGCGCCCCGAGGCGCGCATCGGCTCCGATGAAAGCTGGGACAAGGCAGAAGCTGCGCTGATCAACAGCCTGGAGGCTTCGGGCTGCGAGTACGTGATCTCGCCCGGCGATGGCGCGTTCTACGGCCCCAAGATCGAGTACACGCTCAAGGACGCCATCGGCCGCCAGTGGCAGTGCGGAACCATCCAGGTGGATTTCTCCATGCCCGAACGCCTGGATGCGGAGTATGTGGGCGAGGATGGCGACCGCCATCGCCCCGTGATGCTGCACCGTGCCATCGTCGGCAGCCTGGAGCGTTTCATCGGCATTCTCATCGAGCAGCACGCTGGCGCCATGCCGACCTGGCTGGCTCCCGTGCAGGCCGCCGTGCTCAATATCACCGATGCGCAGGCGGACTATGTGCGGGAAGTCGCACAAAAGCTGCAAAAAGCATTTCCGAATCAAGGCCTTAGGGTGGCGACAGATCTGCGCAACGAAAAGATTACGTATAAAATACGGGAGCATTCGTTGCAAAAGCTGCCTTACATCCTTGTTGCTGGCGACAAGGAGAAGGCCGCTGGTGCAGTGGCAGTGCGCGCACGGGGCAACAAGGACCTCGGTGTGATGTCGGTCGATGCGTTCATTGAACTCGTGGCCAAGGACATCGCGGCGAAGGCCTGATGGAGCATCTCCAAAGGCGGTAGCCGCTTGCGTGTACTGCACACAAGCGGCTACGCTGTTGTAGCAACTTAAATCCAAGGGTGAGAACCATAGCTACTGAATTTCGTGATCGGCGCCACCGTGAAGAGCGCAAGCATCGTCTCAACCGTGAAATCATGGCGCCTGAAGTGCGTCTGTCCGGCCCGGAGAACGAGCCGCTGGGCATCGTGCCTCTGCAGGAAGCGCTGCGCATGGCGGGCGAACTGGACGTGGACCTGGTGGAAATTGCCGCCACTGCCACTCCACCTGTCTGCCGGTTGATGGACTATGGCAAGTTCAAGTACCTTGAACAGAAGAAGGCTGCCGAAGCCAAGGCCAAGCAGACCGTCATCGAAATCAAGGAAGTGAAATTCCGCCCTGGTACCGACGACGGCGACTACAACATCAAGCTGCGCAACATCCGCCGTTTCCTGGCCGATGGTGACAAGTGCAAGATCACGCTGCGGTTCCGCGGCCGTGAAATCACGCACCAGCAGATTGGTCTGGACCTGCTGAACCGTCTGCGTGACGATCTGGGGGATTCCATCCAGGTGGAGCAGTTCCCCAAGCTGGAAGGCCGCCAGATGGTGATGATGATCGCCCCTGCGCGCAAGAAGCCCACAGCTGGCGGCAAGCCGGCAGAAGTTTCTGCTGCACCTGCGGTGGCTGATAAGGCATAATCGCGGTTTCGCCCTTCGTTGAGGGGGCGACAGAATTTGCAGGCCGTGCGCGAGTTGATTGCGCGGGGCGTGCGATGCAAGGGACATGGTTTCCATGTCCCTTGTTCTTGCCGGCCTTCGGGCTGGCACAGAAGTGTCTCGGGGCCAGCAAGTGCGCGCAGTGTTGCGAGCCGCCTCACGAGCACAAACAACAGGAGCATTCAAATGCCCAAAATGAAGACCAAGAGCAGCGCGAAGAAGCGTTTTCGCGTTCGTCCCGGTGGCACCGTCAAGCGCGGTCAAGCCTTCAAGCGTCACATCTTGACCAAGAAGACCACCAAGAACAAGCGTCACCTGCGTGGTGCAGTGTCTGTGCATGAGACCAACATGGGCTCTATCGCACAAATGCTGCCGATGGCTGGCCTGTAATTCACTGACGAACAAGGAGAAAACACATGCCTCGCGTCAAACGTGGTGTAACGGCCCGCGCCCGTCACAAAAAAGTTCTGGCCCTTTCCAAGGGTTTCCGCGGCCGCCGCGGCAATGTCTTCCGCATCGCCAAGCAGGCGGTGATGAAGGCTGGGCAATATGCCTACCGTGACCGCCGTGCCAAGAAGCGCGTGTTCCGCCGTCTGTGGATCGCCCGTATCAACGCCGCTGCACGTGAACTGGGCCTGACCTACAGCCAGTTCGCCAACGGCCTGAAGAAGGCAGCCATCGAGATCGACCGCAAGATGCTGGCCGATATCGCGGTGCACGACAAGGCTGCGTTTAGCAGCATCGTTGATCAAGTCAAGGCCAAGCTGGCTGCTTGAGATAACGGTCTGCGGCCATCCTCGTGATGGTCTGCAGCGCAAACAGCAAGGGCTAGGGCTTGAAAAGGCTGCTAGCCCTTGTTTCTTTTCACAGTCGATAAAGAGTCGATATGAACGAGTTGGATTCTCTGGTCGAGAGCGCGCAGCAGCTGTTCGCGCAGGCACAAACCCCCGCTGATCTGGAAAACGCCAAGGCGCAGTTTCTGGGCAAGTCGGGCAAGGTGACCGAGCTCATGAAGGGCATGGCGCAGCTTTCCGTCGAAGAGAAGAAGTCGCGCGGAGCCGCCATCAATGTGGCCAAGCAAGGCATCGAGGCCGCGCTGACCGCGCGCCGCAAGGCCCTGGCCGATGCCGAACTGCAGGCCCACCTGAAGGCCGAGGTGCTGGATGTGACCTTGCCGGGCCGCCGCCGTGGCCAGGGCGGCCTGCACCCCGTGTCGCTGACGCTGGAGCGCATCGAGGGCATCTTCGGCTCCATGGGTTTCGATGTGGCCGAGGGCCCCGAGATCGAGTCCGACTGGTTCAACTTCACGGCGCTGAACACGCCCGAAGACCATCCCGCCCGTTCCATGCACGACACCTTCTACGTGGAAGGCGGCACGGAGCAGGCTCCCAATCTGCTGCGCACGCACACCAGCCCCATGCAGGTGCGCCACGCTGTGCAGCACGTCAAGAAATACCGTGAGCGGCTGGACGCCGGCCAGGGCATGCCCGAGATCCGCGTGATCGCGCCGGGCCGCACCTACCGCGTGGACAGCGATGCCACGCACTCGCCCATGTTCCACCAGTGCGAAGGCCTGTGGATTGGCGAGAACGTCAGCTTCAAGGATCTGAAGGTGGTCTTCACCGACTTCTGCAAGACCTTCTTCGAGAGCGACGACCTGGTGCTGCGCTTCCGTCCCAGCTTCTTCCCCTTCACCGAGCCCAGCGCCGAGATCGACATCCAGTTCCAGAGCGGCCCGCTGGCCGGCCGCTGGCTGGAAGTGGCCGGCTCCGGCCAGGTGCACCCCAACGTGGTGCGCAACATGGGACTGGACCCCGAAAAGTACATCGGCTTTGCCTTTGGCATGGGGCCTGACCGCCTGACCATGCTGCGCTATGGCGTCAACGATCTGCGACTGTTTTTTGACGGCGATATCCGCTTCCTGTCGCAATTCCGTTGATCCGGCTGCAAGCCTTCGCCAAAGAGTCCGCCAGCGCCACGGCGCGCGGACCGAACCAACGCCAAAGAGTCTGATATGCAATTTCCCGAATCCTGGCTGCGCGAGTTCTGCAATCCGCCGCTGACCACCCAAGAACTGGCCGACACCCTGACCATGGCCGGCCTGGAGGTGGAGGAGCTGGAGCCCGTGGCGCCGCCGTTCACCAAGATCGTCGTCGGTGAGATCAAGGCTGCCGAGCAGCATCCCAATGCCGATCGCCTGCGCGTGTGCCAGGTCGATGTGGGCGGACCCGAGCTGCTGACCATCGTCTGCGGCGCGCCCAACGCGCGCGTGGGCATCCGCGTACCCTGCGCCACGGTGGGCGCCGAGCTGCCGCCCGGTGAAGATGGCAAGCCTTTCCTGATCAAGATCGGCAAGCTGCGCGGTGTGGAGAGCTTCGGCATGCTGTGCTCGGCACGCGAGCTCAAGCTGTCCGAGGACCATGGCGGCCTGATGGAGCTGCCGCTGGACGCGCCCCTGGGCCAGAACATCCGCGAGTACCTGAACCTGGACGACACGCTGCTCACGCTCAAGCTCACGCCCAATCTGGCGCATTGCCTGAGCGTCTACGGCGTGGCGCGCGAAGTGGCTGCGCTGACCGGCGCGCCGCTCAAGCCCCAGTCGTTCACGCCTGCCGCCGTGGGCGTGCAGGACAAGCTGGCCGTGAAGATCGAGTCGCCCGACCTGTGCGGCCGCTTCTCGGGCCGCGTGGTGCGCAATGTCAACACCCAGGCGAAGACGCCGCAGTGGATGGTCGATCGCCTGGCGCGCTGCGGCCAGCGCAGCGTGGCGCCGCTGGTGGACATCTCCAACTATGTGATGTTCGAGCTGGGCCGTCCTTCGCACATCTTCGACCTGGACAAGATCCACGGCGGCCTGCAGGTGCGCTGGGGCAAGGAAGGCGAGCAGCTCAAGCTGCTCAACGGCAATACCGTCACCGTGGATGGACAGGTGGGCGTGATCGCCGATGACCGCGAAGTCGAGTCGCTGGCCGGCATCATGGGCGGTGACGCCACGGCCGTGTCCGACGACACGCGCCACATCTACATCGAGGCCGCATTCTGGTGGCCCAAGTCGATTGCCGGCCGTTCGCGCCGCTACAACTTCTCCACCGATGCGGGCCACCGCTTCGAGCGGGGTGTCGATCCCGAACTGACGGTCGAGCACATCGAGCGCATCACCGAGCTGGTGCTGCAGATCTGCGGCACGCCCGAGACCGTCTGCGGCCCCATCGACGACCAGCAGGCCAACATGCCCCAGCCCAAGCCCGTCACGCTGCGCGTGGCGCGTGCGGCCAAGGTCATCGGCATGCCGCTCACGCAGCAGCAGTGCCACGATGCGCTGGCCGGCCTGGGCCTGCCGGTGGAGCAGGGCGATGGCGTGCTCACCGTCACGCCGCCCAGCTTCCGCTTCGACATCAACATCGAGGAAGACCTGATCGAGGAAGTGGCGCGCATGGTGGGTTACGAGAACCTGCCCACGACCAAGCCGCTGGCGCCCATTGCGCCCAAGCTGCGCGCCGAAAACCGCCGCAGCCAGTTCGCCGTGCGCCGCGCGCTGGCCGATCTGGGCTACCAGGAAACCATCAATTTCAGCTTTGTGGAAGCCGCATGGGAGAAGGATCTGGCCGGCAACGCCAATCCCATCCAGCTGCTCAACCCCATCGCAAGCCAGCTCAGCGTGATGCGCTCCAGCCTCATCGGCTCGCTCATGCAGGTGCTCAAGTTCAATGCAGACCGCAAGGCCGAGCGCGTGCGCGTGTTCGAGCTGGGCCGTGTCTTCCTCAAGGATGACAGCGTTGTTGACAGCGACACCACGGTCAAGGGCTTCTACCAGCCCATGCGCGTGGCGGGCCTGGCCTGGGGTGCTGGAGAGCAGCTGCAATGGGGCCGCGCCGAAGCCAAGGTGGACTTCTACGACGTCAAGGGCGATGTCGAGGCGCTGCTGGCGCCGCGCAAGCCCGTGTTCGAGCCGGCAGAGCATCCGGCCATGCACCCGGGCCGCTGCGCGCGCGTGCTGCTCGATGGCCAGTCCATCGGCTTCATCGGCGAGCTGCATCCCCAGTGGCGCCAGCAATGGGATCTGGCCCAGGCGCCCGTGCTGTTCGAGCTGGAGCTCGATGCCGTGCTGGCGCGCGAGGTGCCGGTGTTCAAGCCCGTGGCCAAGCACCAGGCCGTGGAGCGCGACATTGCCGTGGTCGTGAACGAAAAGGCCACGCATGCCCAGCTCATGCAGGCGGTGGAAGCTGCCCAGACCGGCGGCCTGCTGCGCTCCGCTGTGCTGTTCGATGTGTTCCGCCCCAAGGCGCTCAAGGCCGGCGAGACAGCGGCACCGGGCGCGCTGGCGCAGGACGAAAAGAGCCTGGCCGTGCGCCTGACTCTGGGCAATGACGACAGCTCGCTGACCGATGTGCAGATCGAACAGGCCGTGCAGGCCGTGCTCGAGCAGCTGCAGCAACGCCTGGGCGCGCGCCTGCGCGCCTGATGGAAGGCCCATGCCGTGAAAGGAGATCCCGTGATGGAACTGACGGTGGAAAGTCTTGATTCGCCCGCGCTGACCAAGGCGCAGCTGGCGGACCTGCTGTTCGACGAGATCGGCCTGAACAAGCGCGAATCCAAGGAAATGGTGGATGCGTTCTTCGAGCTGATCTCGCAAAGCCTGGTGACGGGCGAGGATGTGAAGCTGTCGGGCTTCGGCAACTTCCAGATCCGCACCAAGGCGCCGCGTCCGGGGCGCAACCCGCGCACGGGCGAGGCCATTCCGATCGAGGCGCGCCGCGTCGTGACCTTCCATGCGAGCAGCAAGCTCAAGGAGCAGATCCAGGAAGGCACGACGGGCTCCACGTCCTGAAGGGTCGTCCCCGGGGCCCGGCTTGCCGTGGCCCAGCTGTCGTCAGCCTGTCTGCCTTGCGGTGGATGGGCTGTTTTTACGACAGGGTGCTGGCCTGCAAGCGAGCTGTGCAGTAGGCTCGGCCTTCTTCCCGGATCGGCGTCCGCGCACCAGCGGCATTGCACATCCTGACCTCATCCACATTTGCCATGGCTTCACTTCTGCCCCAGATTCCCGCCAAGCGCTACTTCACCATCGGTGAGGTCGCGGATCTGTGCGACGTCAAGCCGCATGTGCTGCGCTATTGGGAGCAGGAGTTCACGCAGCTGCGTCCCATGAAGCGGCGCGGCAACCGCCGCTACTACCAGCATCACGAAGTGCTGATGATCCGGCGCATCCGTGAGCTGCTCTACGAGCAGGGCTTCACCATCAACGGCGCGCGCAACCGCCTGCGCGAAGCCTCGGGGTCTGCCGTGGTTCCCGCGCTGCAGGCCGGTGTCGTGGTGTCGGCGCCGGCTGCCGCGCCGCTGCTCGGCGGCGATGCCGCGGCCAGCGTTCCGCTGGAGCCGGAGGCCGTGCGCGAGGAGCTTTTGCAGATTCGTGCGCTGCTTTCTATTTGAGAGCAAAAAGCTGTATATAATTGAATTCTTCGGCGTGTAGCGCAGCCTGGTAGCGCACTTGCATGGGGTGCAAGGGGTCGCGAGTTCGAATCCCGCCACGCCGACCATAAATGAATACGGACCACAGCTTCTGGCTGTGGTCCGTTTTTCTTTGTGCCCTTGTCAGCCGCTACCAACCGCTGAAGGGGAGCGGCCGTTGCGCAGGAATCAACCCTGGGCGCAGGTTGCAAGCAGCCATTGCCGGAAGGCTGCCAGCGCCGGCAGTGTCTCGTTCCTCTCGGGATAGACCAGGTAGTAGCTGCGCTGGCTGGGGATGGCGTCTCCCACCACGTGCAGCTCACCGCGCGCCATCTCCTCTTCCACCAGCACCCGTGGCACCAGGCCCACGCCCATGCCTGCCAGCACGGCCTGTATCAGGTGCGAGGTCAGCTCGAAGCTCGGCCCTATTCGCATCTGCCGGTGATCGAGCCGATAGTGCGTGAACCACTCGCTCCATGCCTGCCGGTTGCTGGCCACCGTGAGCAGCACCTGTTGGCCCGCCCAGTCCGGCGAGGCTGCTGCCTGCCCGGCCTGCTGCAGCGCCTGCGGGCTGGCCACCGCCACCAGAAACTCGTGGTACAGGCGATGCGCGGTCAGCCCGGGCCAGTCTCCCGTGCCCACGGTGATGGCGGCGTCTATCTCTGCGCTGTCGAAATCGATATCGCCGATGCGCGAGTGGATGTGCATCGTCACCCCGGGCTGCGCCTGGTAGAAGCCATGCAGGTGCGGCAGCAGCCATTTGGAGCCGAAGGTGGGCAGGGTGGCCAGGTTGAGCGTGCCACCGCCGGACTGGCGTGACATGGCCTGCAGGGTGGCGCTGCGTATGCGGCCCAGCGCGGCGCCCAGGTCGATGAAGTAGCGGCGCCCCACGTCGGTCAGGCGTACCGTGCGGCCCTCGCGGCGGAACAGGCTGATGCCCAGCTGCGCCTCCAGTGTCTGCACCTGCCGGCTGATGGCGCTCTGGCTGAGCGACAGCTCCTCGGCCGCACGCGCATAGCTTTCGTGGCGCGCGGCCGCCTCGAAGACCAGCAGCAGGGACATGGAGGGCGTCAGGCGTCGGTAATTCATGAGTTTTATGCAGTGTTTGAGGCAGCAATTTTCGTTTGTTCCAGAGGAAGAGTGTAGAGATACTTGCGGCCATGGTCGGCCTGAAATCGTGTATTGCATGCATGGGTTTCCTGGGCTGATCGCCTGCAACAAAACTCCCCACCTTGCCCTCCATGTCGATTGCCCCACTGCCCCACGCCAGCGCCCCCGTGCCTGCCCAATACCTTGAGTTTCTTGAAGCGCTGAAGGCCGCCGGCTTCGAGGGCGACGTGGACACGGACCATGCCAGCCGCACCGTGCTGGCCACGGACAACTCCATCTACCAGCGCATGCCGCAGGCGGCCATCTACCCGCGTCACGCCGAGGATGTGGCCAGGGCGGCGCAGGTGCTGGCGCGGCCTGAGTTCCGCGATGTGGTGCTGACACCGCGCGGCGGCGGCACGGGCACGAACGGGCAGTCGCTCACGCATGGCGTGACCATGGACTTGTCGCGGCACATGAACGGCATCCTCGAAATCAATGCCGAGCAGCGCTGGGTGCGCGTGCAGGCCGGCGTGGTCAAGGACCAGCTCAACGCTGCGCTCAAGCCATACGGACTGTTCTTTGCCCCCGAGCTGTCCACCTCCAACCGCGCCACCATCGGCGGCATGATCAACACCGATGCCAGCGGGCAGGGCAGCTGCACCTATGGCAAGACGCGCGACCACGTGCTGGCGCTGGACTTCGTGCTGCTGGGCGGCGAGCGCCTGCACAGCGCGCCGCTGGATGCCGAGGCGCTGGAGCGCATGTGCGCCGATTCGGGCCGCATCGGCAAGGTGCACCGCACGGCGCGGCGCATCAGCGAGGATCAGGCGGAGTTGATCGAGGCCAGATTCCCCAAGCTCAACCGCTGCCTCACCGGCTATGACCTGGCCCATCTGCGCGAAGGCGACGGGCGCTTCAACCTCAACAGCGTGCTGTGCGGCGCCGAGGGCTCGCTGGGCTTCGTGGTGGAGGCGCGGCTCAACGTGCTGCCCATTCCCCGGTACTCGGTCCTGGTCAACGTGCGCTATGCGGGCTTCATGGATGCGCTGCGCGATGCGCGCGCGCTGATGGCGCACCGGCCGCTGTCCATCGAGACGGTGGATTCCAAGGTGCTGTTGCTGGCCATGAAGGACTTCGTCTGGAGCAGCGTGGCCGAGTACTTTCCGCAGGACGGCCAGCGCCCCACGCTGGGCATCAACCTGGTGGAGTTCAGTGGCGACGATCCGCAGGAGGTCGATGGCCGCGTGCAGGCCTTCCTCGCGCACCTGGGCGCCGACGCCTCGGTGGAGCGGCTGGGCCACACGCTGGCGGCGGGCAATGCAGCGGTGCACCGCGTCTATGCCATGCGCAAGCGCGCCGTGGGCCTGCTGGGCAATGTGGCGGGCGAGGCGCGGCCCCAGCCCTTTGTCGAAGACACGGCCGTGCCGCCCGAGAACCTGCCCGAGTTCATTGCCGAGTTCCGCGCGCTGCTGGACAGCCACGGCCTGCAATACGGCATGTTCGGCCACGTCGATGCCGGCGTGCTGCATGTGCGCCCCATCCTGGACATGAAGAACCCCGTGGACGCCGCCCTGGTGCGCCCCATCTCCGACGCGGTGGCCGAACTCACGCAGCGCCATGGCGGCCTGCTGTGGGGCGAGCACGGCAAGGGCCTGCGCTCCGAATATGTGCCGGCCTTCTTCGGCGAGCTGTATCCCTCGCTGCAGCAGCTCAAGGCCGCCTTCGATCCGCACAACCAGCTCAACCCCGGCAAGATCGCCACGCCGCCGGCCAGCAAGACCTTGCTGCTCAAGGTGGACGGCGTCACCACGCGCGGCGAGCTGGACCGGCAGATCGACGAGCGCGTATGGCAAAGCTATGGCGCGGCCATGCACTGCAACGGCAACGGCGCCTGCTACAACTTCGACCCGGACGACGCCATGTGCCCGTCCTGGAAGGCCACGCGCCAGCGCGTGCATTCGCCCAAGGGCCGGGCCTCGCTGATGCGCGAATGGCTGCGCCTGCAGGGGCAGGCCGGCGTGAACGTGCTGGAGGTCGCGCAGCGGCCCCAGCCCTTCCTGTCCAGCCTGGCCGCGCGCTGGCGCAACAGCCGCGCGGCGCGCCGCGGCGAGGCCGATTTCTCTCACGAGGTCTATGACGCCATGGCCGGCTGCCTGGCCTGCAAGTCCTGCGCCGGGCAGTGTCCCGTCAAGGTCAACGTGCCCGAATTCCGCTCGCGCTTTCTGGAGCTCTACCACCGCCGCTACCTGCGGCCCGTTCGCGACTACCTGATCGGCTCGCTGGAGTTCACCATGCCGTGGCTGGCGCGCATGCCCGCGCTCTACAACGGGGTGATGGGCTCGCCATGGATGCGCGATGTGCTCAGCCGTCGCATCGGCATGGTCGATGGCCCGCTGCTGAGCCGGCTGGACCTGGCAGCCACCTTGCGGCAATGGAAGGTGCGCGCGGCCGATGCCCAGGCGCTGGCTGCGCTCACGCCCGAGCAGCGCGCACGCAGCGTGGTCATCGTGCAGGACAGCTTTACCCGCTACTTCGAGACCGGCCAGCTGCAGGTGCTGATCGAGCTGGCGGCGCGCCTGGGATTCCAGGTCTGGCTGGCGCCGCTGCTGCCCAATGGCAAGCCGCTGCATGTGCAGGGATTCATGGGCGCCTTTGCCAAGGCGGCCATCCGCAATGCCGCGCAGCTGGCGCAACTGGCGCAGTCCGGCGTTGCGCTGGTGGGGCTGGATCCGGCCATGACGCTGGCCTATCGGCAGGAATACCTCAAGGTGCCGGGCATGGGCGAGGTGCCGAAGGTCGCGCTGCCCCAGGAGTGGCTGCTGCAGGTGCTGCCCGAGGCAGTGACCAGCGTGGCCAGCGTGGCCTACCGGCTGCTGCCGCACTGCACTGAAAAGACCAATGCGCCCGACAGCGGCAAGCAGTGGACGCAGCTTTTCGAGCGACGGGGGCTGCGCCTGAGCGTGGAGGCCACGGGCTGCTGCGGCATGTCGGGCACCTACGGGCATGAGGCGCGCAACCTCGAAACCTCCAAGACCATCTATGCCCAGTCATGGGAGAAACAGATCGAGAGCAAGCAGAACCTGGGTGAGCCGCTGGCCACCGGCTATTCCTGCCGCAGCCAGGTCAAGCGACTGTCTGCACGCCAGCTGCGCCATCCGTTGGAGGCCTTGCTGGACCACGTGCGCGCCACGCATCAGGGATGAGAAGATGCGGGGGCTGATCGTCGCCATTTCAGGAATTTGCAGACATTTTTGAAAAATCTCTGCGTTTTCCCTGAAGGCCTGTTTTTAGTCCCTATAATTCAATGCTTCGGCGTGTAGCGCAGCCTGGTAGCGCACTTGCATGGGGTGCAAGGGGTCGCGAGTTCGAATCCCGCCACGCCGACCAAAACGCAAAGCTCCTGACGGAAACGTCAGGAGCTTTTTGCTTTGTACGTTCGATTTTGCGCGCGAATGTGCCTTGCGGCGAAGGGCTGGTGCAGTTCCGCCAGGCGGCTCCCTCGCGGATGGCGAGGGCAGCCAGCGCAGAAAACTCCATGCACCGTGAAGATGCGCCGCCAGGTCTGGATGCGTAAAACCTGCACCTACAATGGCGTCTTTTGTAACTGACGATTTCTTCCTGGTCTCGCACATGATGGATGGACTGATTACCGGCAGACTCACCGGTACGCCCGAACACCGCAGCGACCGCAATCGGCGCCCCTTCATGGTGGCCCGCGTGCGCTCCGAGGCATCCGATGGCACCTCCATCCCGGTCAACGTGGTTGCATTCGATGCCCAGGCCTGCGAGGTGCTGCGCAATCTGATCGAAGGCGATGCCGTGGCGCTGCGTGGCAGCTTCACGCCCAAGGTCTGGATAGACCGCCAGGAACAACCCCACCCTGTGCTGGACGTCGTGGCCCACCAAGTGATGGCAACGCCCGAGTTCCAGGACCGCTGACGCCCGCGGTGCGGCGCCGGTTGTGAGCTACTGAAAAAACTGTCTAGCCGCAGTGTGCCGGTACGGCCGCCGCGCGCTGTGTTGGCGCTACAGTGTGCGCCTGTGTTTTTGACAGGTTACAAGGAACCGCATCCATGCCCACCAAGCGCCATTTCCTCCGCCGCACGCTCACGGCCGCCGCGATTGCCAGCACCGCAGCCATGACCCTGCTGGCCATTCCCGCGCAGGCGCAGGACAAGCCCATCAAGGTCGGCGTCACGGCCGGCCCGCACGCCCAGATCATGGAACAGGTCAAGAAGGTCGCCGAGAAGAACGGCCTGAAGATCCAGATCGTGGAATTCGGCGACTACGTGCAGCCCAATGCCGCGCTGTCTGCCGGTGACCTGGACGCCAACAGCTACCAGCACCGCCCCTACCTCGACGCCCAGGTGCGCGACCGCGGCTACAAGATCGGCTGGGTGGCCGACACGGTGAATTTCCCCATCGGCATCTATTCCAAGAAGATCAAGCAGCTGGCCGACCTGCCCCAGGGCGCCAAGTTCGGCATCCCCAACGACCCCACCAACGGTGGCCGCGTGCTGCTGCTGCTGCAGGCCCAGGGCCTGATCAAGCTCAAGGAAAGCGCGGGCCTGAAGGCCACGCCGCTGGACGTGGTCTCCAACCCCAAGAAGCTGCGCTTCGTGGAGCTGGACGCAGCCCAGCTGCCACGCTCGCTGGATGACCTGGACGCCTCGGCCATCAACACCAACTTCGCGATCTCGGCAGGCCTGAACCCCAAGACCGATGCCATTGCGCAGGAAAACGCCAAGAACCCCTATGTGAACATCCTGGTCGCGCGCGATGCCGACAAGGGCAAGCCCTGGGTGGCGCAGCTGATCAAGGCCTACCACTCCGATGAAGTGCGCCAGTTCATCGATGTGCAGTTCAAGGGATCGGTGATTCCTGCGTTCTGATAGGAAGCACCCCCTGAGCGGCTGACGCCGCTTCCCCCTCTCTCGCTTCGCGGGAGGGGGACGACACCCTCGCTGCGGGGCGGCGCGGCCGGCATAGGCCCTTGCTCGGTGTCCCTCGTTTTGGGCTGCGCCGGTTTCGGTCGCCGTGTTCAGTCCGAGCGAGGGCTGAATTGCAAAAGCTGCCATTGGCAGCTTTTTTTCATTCCCCCAGCACCTTGAAATATTCGCCCAGCGGTGCGCGGGTGGTCTGGGTGCGGTTGACGGGGGCAGCCTCGTCGGGCCAGCCCAGGGCCAGGCCGCAGACGATGTGCTCGCCGGGCGGCAGGTCGAGCACGCGGCGCACGGTGTCGGGGTAGGAGGCCAGGGCGCCGATGGCGCAGCTGCCCAGGCCCTGGGCGGCTGCGGCCATTTGCAGGCCGTAGAGGGTCATGCCCAGGTCCATGTAGCCGCCTGCGCCGAAGCGGGCGTCGATGCTCACGACCAGCGCCACGGGCGCATCGAAGAAGCGGTAGTTGCGGCCGAATTGGGCGTCGCGCCCTGCGCGGTCCTCGCGGGCCACGCCCAGGGCGCTGTACAGGGCCTGGGCCGACGCCACCTGGCGCTTGCGCAGCGCCATGGGCATGGGGCGGGGGAAGTAGCCGTAGTCCTCGCGCTCAGGTGCTCCGCCTTGCCAGTCGGCCAGCAGCGCCTGTGTGAGTGCGCCGCGCAGGCTGCCGCGCACCTGGATGAACTGGCCGGGCTGCAGGTTGCCGCCGCTGGGCGCGCGGCGGGCCGATTGCAGCAGCTGGTGCAGCAGCGCGTCCGGCACGGGATCGGGCCTGTAGGCGCGCACGGAGCGGCGCGCGTGCACCAGGGCCTCATGCGCATCGCCAAAGGGAAGGGTGTCGGGCGGTGGGTTGGCGGACATGGGAAATGCGGAGTCCATGGATTCAAAGCGCCTGCACCAGGCAGGCCGCGCCTATGCCGCCCGCACCGGCAATGGCGGCCAGGCCCAGGGCCGGTCTGTGGGCTGCTGGCGTGCGGTGCAGGTCGCAGAGCATGCGCACCAGCGCAACCGCGCCCGATGCGCCAATGGGATGGCCGCGCGCCAGGCCGCCGCCGCCGGTGTTGAGCTGCTGCAGCGGCAGGCCCAGGGTTTCGGCAAAGGCCAGGGCCTGCACGGCGAAGGCATCGTGCAACTCCACAGCCTGGAGCTCTGCCGCAGTCAGGCAAGGCAGCTGCAGCGTTGCGGCTCCACGCTCCAGCACCTGCTGGGCCGCCAGTGCGGCGGCGACCAGCGGTGTTTCGGGCGCATGGCCCAGCGAGGCACTGGCCACCCAGCGGGCGCGTGGCTGCAGGCCAAGGCGCGCGCAGGCCTGCGGTGTGGCCAGCAGCACCAGGGCGGCGCCATCGGCCTTGGGCGAGATGGTGGGCGTGCTCAGTGCGTGCCGCTGGCGCGCCTGGGCATCAACGGCGCCGCCCGCTTCGGCCACCACGGGCATGCGGGCAACGCGGGCCGGGTTCAAGGCGCGCGGATAGGCGTCATGGTCCAGCCCGGCCAGGGGCACGATCTCTTGGGCCAGCCGGTCGCGGTGCGCGAGCGCCAGCGCGTGGCTGTGGATGGCATGGGCCTCCTGAACGGCGCGGGTGATGCCATGGGCCAGCGCGTGGTCGGCGGCCGATTGCAGCAGGTCCGGGTCGCGTGCGGGGTCGGGAGCGAACGCGGGGCGGTCATAGGTGACGGGCAACTCGCCTGCATGGCGCGGGCGTGTCTGGCGGATGGGGGCACGGCTCCAGGCCTCGGCACCACCGGCCACCACGATATCGGCCTGGCCCGACAGAAGCAGGCCTGCGGCCAGGGCCACGCTGTCCAGGCCCGAGCAGCATTGGGTATCCACGCTGTGGGCCGCGCAGCGCTCCGGCAGGCCCGCAGCCAGGGCCAGCATGCGGGCCGGGTTGCCGCCTGCGCCCAGGGCGTTGCCTAAGACCACGGCATCCACGGCCCGGGCAGGCAGGCCGGCCCGGGCCAGCAGGGCCTGGAGCACGGGCGCGCCCAGTTCGTGCGCCGCAAGCTCGCGCAGCGCACCGCCCACGGGGGCGACGGGGCTGCGCGCCCAGGCCAGGATGACGGGGGCGTCTTGCGGGTTCATGGCAGGGGCAGCAGTGCGGGTTCGCCGGGCAGTGCCTGGCCAGTGGCCGTGGCGGCGGCAGTGGCCGCCAGCGCGCGCGCCAGACGGCCGTGGTCGGTCTTGCCGCTGGCGGTCTGCGGCCAGTCGGCGCAGCTCCACCATTGGCGCGGCAGCTTGTAGCTTTCCAGCCGCTCGCGCAGCCAGGCCGCCAGCGCCTGTGCGGAGCCTGTGGGCGCGGCGCCGTGCCATTGCACGACGGCGTGCACCTGCATGCCGCGCAGGGCGTCGGGCAGGCCTTGGATGGAGACCTGGGCCACGCCCGGGTGCGCGGCCAGCAGGGTCTCGACTTCCTCGGGGAACAGGTTCTTGCCCTGGGTGACGAGCATGCGGCTCTGGCGCCCGGCCAGGCACAGCTGGCCGCCGGCATCGATATGGCCCATGTCGCGCACGGACAGCCATTCGCCGTCACGCAACGCGGCCGTGCCGTCGCGCGCCTCGCCCACATAGTCCATGAACAGCATGGGGCTGCGCATGTAAATCAGGCCGTCCTCTCCCGGCTGCAGGGGCTGGTCGCCGGGCTGCTGCGTGGCGGGGCGGATCTGCAACTGCACATTGCTGAAGGGCCGGCCCACGGCCTGGGGCGGGGCCTGTTCGTCGGCCTCCATCCAGGCGATGAAGCTGGCCTCCGAGGCGCCGTAGAACTCGATGATGCGTGCGCACGGAAACAGCGCGCGCAGGGCCGGGGTCTGGGCGCGCATCCAGCGCGCGCCGCTGATCATGATCAGCTCCACCTCGGGGATGGGCGCCAGCGCGCGGTGTGCGGCCCATTGCAGCATCAGCAGCAACTGGCTGGGCACGGCGACCAGGCAGGGCGCCTCGCCGCGCGCCAGGCTGGCCAGGCAGCGCGCCGCCGAGAACCGCTCCTGCACCACGGCGCCTTCGCCGCACCACAGGCCCTGCATCACGCCGAACAGGAACAGCGAATGCGAGATGCGCCCGGGCGCCATGGTGCGCTGCGCGGCCACGGCGCCGAAGTCCTCGAGGCAGACGCGAAAGCTCTCTGTCCACGAACGGTGGTGGCGCATGAAGCCCTTGGGCAGCCCGGTGCTGCCCGAGGTGAAGCCGGTGTAGAAGGCGCCGGTGGCCGTGGCCTCGGCCAGAGCGCTGGGCGCCGTGGGTAGCCAGCCCTCGATGCGGCTGCGCACGGCCTCGGGCCAATCAGGGTCGGCCACGGCGGCGCAGCGGCCGCTGTGCAGGATGGCGAGGAATTCGACGATGGCATCCACGGTGCTGGCGCCGCCGCCCGTGTCCAGCAGCAGCATCTCTGGCGCCTGGCCGGCCACCAGCGCGGCCGAGCGCTGCAGCACGGCGGCATGCAGCGCGGCAAAGCTCCATTGGCCCGCATCGCTTTGCAGCGCCATCGCATCGGGGCGCTGCCGGGCCCAATGCTCCAGCGGGCCATGGACCAGGGTCCACGGGTGCTGCAGCGGCGCGGCCAGCGGGTGGGGCGCGAGCGGCTCAACCATGCTGGCGGCCTCCGAACGGCCAGTCCGGCATGCCGCGCGCCACCGTGTGCACCACCAGGGCGCACAGCACGCACTTGATCAGATCTCCGGGCACGAACAGCAAGGTGGCCATGAAGGCCTGCGACAGGCTGAGCTTGGCCATCAGCATGAGGCCCAGCACGCCAAAGGCATGCAGGGCCACCAGCCCGCCCAGCGCCGAGGCCGCAAAGGCGCTGAACGCCGCGCGCCGGGGCGAGCCCTGGGGCAGCGCACGCATGACCAGGCCGGCAATGCAGGCCGCCAGCGGGTAGCCCAGCAGGTAGCCGGCCGAGGGCGCCATGAAGACGGCAATGCCGCCGCGCCCGCCCGACAGCAGGGGCAGGCCCACGGCCACGGCCGCGAGGAACAGCAGCATGGACTGCATGCCGCGCCAGGGGCCGAGCATCACGCCGGCCAGCATCACGCCCAGCGACTGGATGGTGATGGGCACGCCCAGCGGCAGGTCGATCTTGGGAATCAGGCCCATGACCGCCATCAGCGCCGCAAACAGCGAGACCTGGGCCATGGAGCGCGCAGAGGCGCGTGAGACGGTGGAGGGGGCGGTCATGGACGGTTCTCGGAAGGTTCTCGCAAGGCTCTTGCGTATGGATCGGTCGGGAAATGGGGCAGGGCAGGCCTCAGCGGCCCAGGCGCGCCCACAGCGCGTCGGATACGCGGCGCGTGGCCTGCAGCATGTGGATGGTCAGCGGCGCAATCAGGCGCAGGCCGCCGGCGCGGCCCGTGCGCAGCCGGTGGGCATCGTCCATGCGCTTCCACTGCACGAAGAAATGCTCGGTGAAACGCAGCATCAATGCCAGCTGCAGGGCCACCTGTTCGGGGGAGATGCCGATGCGCTCCAGCGGCGCCAGCAACCGCTCCAGCACATCGACCAGATCGCTGGGGCGTGTGCTCACGGTCAGCGCCATGCCCAGCGTGGAGGCGCAGACCAGGCGCAGCGCGCTGGCGGCGGCCAGGGCGTAGTGCTGCATCCACACATGGAAGGCAGCGACCAGCAGGGCGGCCACGGTGACCGACAGCATGAGCCGCCGTGCGCCCTCGGTGGCGCGGCCCAGCGACAGCCACAGCAGGCCGCAGGCGGCGCCGGCCAGGGCCAGCAGCCACGGTGAATCGATGAGGAACAGGCCCGTTCCCAGCAGCGCCATGAGCAGCAGCTTGCGGCCCGCGCTCCAGGCATGGAGCCAGCTGGTGTATTCGCTGTAGAGGCTTCCCATGGCGGCCGGCTCCTGCGTCAGTCCTGCGCTTGCAGCCGCCGGGCCACGTCGGCTTCATAGGCTGCGCAGACCTCATGGCCGGGGCCGTCTGCGCGCACCTGACCGCGCTCCAGCCAGAGCACGCGGCCAAAGCTGCGCACATGGTCCAGCACATGGGTGGAGACCAGCACCTGCTGCTCGGCGGCCGCGATGTCCCTGGCCAGCCGCGCCTGGCCCGGCAGGTCCAGGCTGGCGAAGGGCTCGTCCAGCAGCAGCACGCGCGGCGCGGCAATGAGCAGGGCCAGCCAGCACACCTGCTGGCGCTGGCCCTGGCTGAGTCCGGCCACGGCGCGCGGTGCCCAGTCGGCCAGGCCGCGGCTGCTCAGCAGGGCGCGGGCGCGCTCCGTGGCCTCGCGCCGCGAGATGCCCGAAGGGCGCAATCCCAGGGCCAGCTCTTCCTCCACGGTGGGGAAGATGATCTGGTCGTCGGGGTTCTGGAACATCAGCCCGACCTGGCCCGGCCGCCTGGCGCGGGCCTCGTGCAGTTCGGTGCCGTCCAGCAGCACGCGCCCGGCCTGCGGCGCATCCAGGCCGCACAGCAGCCGGAACAGACTGGTCTTGCCCGCGCCGTTGTCGCCGATGAGGCCCACGCGCGGCTCGTCCAGCCGCAGGTCGAGGCCGTCAAAGACTGTTGTGATGCCGCGCCGCAGGCGCACGGCTTCCACGCACAGGCTGGCGGCGCTGGCAGGACGGTCGGCAGTTCGGGAGGATTCGGGCATGGCAAAGGAAAGCGGGCACTTACCTGTAATGCACGCAACCGCAAGGGATCTTGCCGTTGTACAGGCCTGTCGGGGGCGGATTCTAGCAATGCCGTCCAGGCCGTACATCAAGGCTTGAAAGACGGCAATCGATATAAGCACCGTATTTTTTATTCTTTTGTTTGAACAACGTTTTGCAACACACTCGTTAGAACACTAATGACGGCAGATCCTGGGGATTCGCCTGTGCTTGGCGACGACGCGAGACAACGCATGCCCATCGGCTTGCAACTGCGTCCAACTGCGCAGCACAGGGCCCGGAAATTGCGCGCCATTGCCTGGAGATGGCGGTGCAAAGGCTGCCGTTGCCGATCCCAGGACCGTTTTCACTGCCGAACCGAGACTCCATGACCGTCCAGACCGCCCATTTGGCCCCGGAAAACGCGCTGATCCGCCTGCGCGACCTGCAAAAGAAATTTGTAACAGCCGATGGCAAGCACTTCGATGCCGTGCGTTCGGTATCACTGGACATCGGCCAGGGCACGGTCTTCGGCCTGATCGGCAAGAGCGGTGCGGGCAAGTCCACGCTGCTGCGCCTGATCAACCTGCTGGAGCGTCCCGACAGCGGCGAGGTGGTGGTGGCAGGCCAGCGCCTGACCGACCTGGGCCGCCGCGCGTTGCGCGAGGCGCGCCAGAACATCGGCATGATCTTTCAGCAGTTCAACCTGCTGCAGAACGCCACCGTGTTCGAGAACGTGGCCTTTCCGCTGCGCATCCACGGTGGCCATTCGCGTGCCCAGATCGAGCAGCGCGTGCGCGAGTGCCTGGACATCGTGGGCCTGACCGACAAGGCGGCCAGCCATCCTGCCCAGCTGTCGGGCGGCCAGAAGCAGCGCGTGGCGATTGCGCGCGCCCTGGCCCCGCGCCCGCAGGTGCTGCTGTGCGACGAGCCCACCTCGGCGCTGGACAGCGAGACCACGCGCTCCATCCTGGCCACGCTGGCGGACATCAACAGCCGCCTGGGCGTGACGATCGTCATCGTCACGCACGAGCTGGCCGTGGTCGATGCGCTGTGCAGCGAGGTGGCCATCATCGAGCAGGGCCAGGTGGCCGAACGCTTCACGCTGCCCGCCCTGCCGCAGGGCCGTGCCTACGAGGCACCGCAGCGCGCCACGCTGCTGGGCAGCGAACTTGAGGCCCTGCGCGTGGAGCGCGCCGACAAGGCTCTGCGCGAGCGCGGCGCCACCCGCCCCGTGGTGCTGCGCGCCGTGGGCGGCTCCGAGCACTGATGGGGCTTTCGCCCGTTCCCGCTTTTCGCCTCTTCCTGTTTTTCCCTTCTTTTCGATTCCGCATTCCCATGTCTGAAAACATCGTCGAAATCCTGCCCGAGCTGTGGCTGGCCATGGGCCAGACCCTTTTGATGCTGGGCATCGGCCTGTCGGCCGCCGTGCTCATTGGCGGCCCGCTGGGCGTGCTGCTGTTCCTGCTGGGCCCCGGCCAGTCGCTGGACAACCGCCCGGCCTTCGCCGTGCTGAACTGGACGGTCAACACCGTGCGGTCCTTCCCCTTCATCATCTTGCTGGTCGCGCTGGTGCCCTTCACGCGCTGGCTGGCCGGCACCTCCATCGGCCCGCTGGCTGCGGCCGTGCCGCTGTCCGTGGCGGCCATTCCCTACCTGGCACGCCTGGTGGACCAGTGCCTGCGCGATGTGCCGCGCGGCGTGATCGAGGCCGCGCACGCCATGGGCGCCTCGGAGCTGCAGATCGTCTGGCGCGTGCTCATCGTCGAGGCGCGTTCGGGCCTGGTGCTGGCGCTGACCGTGCTGGCCGTGAGCTTTCTGTCGTACTCGGCCATTGCCGGCGTGGTGGGCGGCGGCGGCATTGGCGATCTGGCCATCCGCTACGGCTACTACCGCTTCCAGACCGATGTGATGGTGCTCACCGTGACCATCCTCGTGGCCATGGTCCAGGTCATCCAGTTCGTGGGCAACACGGCGGCCCGCCGCCTGGACAAGCGCGGCTGAGTGCGCTGTCCAGATCCGCTTTCTTCTTTCTTCCCGCTCTCTCCCAAAAAAAGGATTCCGACATGACCGCATCCCTTTCCTTCGTGCGCCGCCATCTGCTGGCCTCGGCCGCCGCCCTTGCCGCTGCCAGCGTGCTGGCGCTGCCCGCCCACGCCCAGGCCGACAAGAAGCAGCTGGTGATCGGCGGCACGGCTGGCTCCAACATCGACCAGCTCAAGCAGGGCATCGTGCCGCTGCTGCAAAAGAAGGGCTACCAGGTCAAGCTGGTGGAGTTCAACGACTACGTGCAGCCCAACCTGGCGCTGGCCCAGGGCTCGCTGGACGCCAACTTCTTCCAGCACCGCGTCTACCTGCAGAAGTTCGCGGCCGACCAGAAGCTGGATCTGGTGGAGCTGGTGCAAGGCCCCATCGCCCCCCTGGGCGTGTATTCCAAGACCCGCAAGACCCTGGCCGAGGCCAAGGAAGGCGACCGCGTGACCCTGCCCAACGACCCGAGCAACCTGGCGCGTGCGCTGGTGCTGCTGGAGCAGGCCGGGCTGATCAAGGCCAAGCCCGGCATCGATCCGCTGCGCGTGTCTGAAAAGGACCTGGCCGAGAATCCGCGCAAGCTCAAGTTCATCCCGCTGGAAGCCGCACAGCTGCCGCGTTCGCTGGGTGACACCGAGTACGCCATCATCAACGGCAACTTCGCCATCTCTTCGGGCCTGAAGCTGACCGAGGCCGTCTCGCTGGAAAAGACCCCCGACCACTACCTGAACGTGGTGGCCATCAAGAAGAAGGACCAGGGCACGGCATGGGCCAAGGACCTGGCCGAGGTCTACCGCTCCGCCGAATTCAAGGCCGTGGTGGACAGCAAGTTCCAGGGCTACGCCAAGCCCTCCTTCCTACAGTGAGCCCGCTGAAGGCGGCCACATAATGGCTGCTTGCGGGAGGTGCCCCTCCCGCCTCTTTCCCGCCCGTTTCCCGCCACTTCCTCCAGGAGCAATGCATGAGCCAGATCAAGGTCGCTGTCATCGTGGGCAGCCTGCGCAAGGATTCCTTCAACCGCAAATTCGCCGACGCCATTGCGCGCCTGGCGCCCGAAGGCCTGGTCTTCGAGCAGGTCGCCATCGACAACCTGCCCCTGTACAACCAGGACCATGACGGCAATGAGGTGGACGTGGTCAAGCAGTTCCGCGCCCAGATCCAGTCGGCCCAGGCCGTGCTGTTCCTGACGCCCGAGTACAACCGCTCGATTCCCGGTGTGCTCAAGAACGCGCTGGACCAGGGCTCGCGCCCCTACGGCAAGAGCGTCTGGGCCGGCAAGCCCGCTGCCGTGGCCGGCGTCTCCGTGGGGGCCATCGGCACGGCGCTCGCACAGCAGCATCTGCGCAATGTGCTGGCCTACCTCGACATGCCGACGCTGGCCCAGCCCGAGATCTTCATCCAGGCCAAGGACGGCCTGTTTGCCGAAGACGGCTCCATCGGCGCCGGCAGCCGCGACTTCGTGAACGGCTTCGTGCAGAAGTTCGCTGCCTGGGCGCGCAAGCACCAGTGAGCGGTGCGGCAAGGCCGCTCAAGACACAAAAAAGCCCGGCAATGCCGGGCTTTTGCGTTGCGGCTCCTGCGGGCGCAGAGGTCAGGAAGCGTCAGGAAGCGGGAGAAGGGTTGGCAATCGCCGCAGCAGGGCGTGCGGCGGACGATGCCTTCTCGCGCGCCTGGGCCTGGTCGATGGCGTCGATGATCACCACGCCCGTCGACTTGACGCCGGGCGCCGAAAAGCCGGCACCGGGCGTCACGCCGGGATGGGCCAGCAGCTTGCGCGTCATTTCCTGGTTCAGCTGCTGCTGGCTGGGCTTGGCGGGGGTGGGCGCGGCGGCGGCCTGCTCGGGCTCCTCGGGCGCAGGTGCCTCGTCGGTGTTGCGCACATAGCTGCGGTACACGCGCGAATTGAGCTGCTCCTGATCCTGCTCGCGCTGGTACTGCATGAACTGGTAGACGCCGATGCCCAGCACGGTAATGGCCAGCAGGGACACGGCAATCACCGTGATCACCAGGTTTTCATCGGACGGCGGGCGGACATGGACATGGACAGGGCCGCGGGGCCGGGCATGGGGACGGTGGCTTGTGGCTGGCATGGATGGAAGGCAGTGAATGCAATAAGGCTGCCTGGATATCGGCAGGTCCGCCGTCTTTCTGAAATACAGACGGTTCGTGTCGGACAAAGCCGCGAATAGGGCGGTGATGGTTCAGCCTACCAGCTTCGTGTGTCTGCGAAAGCCCATCGCGCATTGCTTTTTTCAAAGGAGGTGCAGAGGCGGATACCTCTTTTATTCGCCACAGTCCATTGGGAGCATTCCGGACGGCCCGGCACGGCCGCTGTCGTGCCTCTGCAAAAGCAAAAGCGCCTGGGCCGAAACCCAGGCGCTTGTCCATTCATTGAGCAGGCAGCCCCTGCGGGCTGCAATGGCCCTCAGGCGGCGATGGCCGCTTCCTGATTGGCGGCAGCCGCTGCACGCACGATGTCGCTGCGGGCCGATTCCAGGGCCTTGGCCTTGGACTCATCGCCCATGGCCACGCCTTCTGCGCGCACGATGCTCACATCGGTGATGCCCAGGAAGCCGAACACCGTCTTCAGATAGCTTTCCTGGTGCTCCAGAGCCTGGCCCATTTCGCTGGTGGAGTACACACCGCCGCGCGTGGAGGCCACGATGACCTTCTTGCCCTTGGCCAGGCCTTCGGGGCCGGCTGCGGTGTAGCGGAAGGTGCGGCCGCCCTGGGCGATGCGGTCGATCCAGGCCTTGAGCTGGCTGGAGATGGTGAAGTTGTAGAACGGAGCGCCAACCACGACCACATCGGCCGCCAGGAACTGGCTCACCAGGGCTTCGGAGATGGCGTTCTGTGCGCGCTCGGCTTCCGTCGTGGCGGCCTGGCCGGTGCGAAAACCCATGGACACTGCGTTCAGATGGTCGGGGGCGCTCACGGCCAGATCCAGGTATTCGACCTTGGCGCCGGGGTTGGCGGCCACCAGGGCAGCCACGGTCTGGGCGGTCAGCTGGCGGGACACCGAAGCGGCGCCGGTGATGGAAGAGTCGATGTGCAGCACTTGCATGAAAAAGCTCCTGAGATGTCGGTTGGGATCGCGGTTGGGATCGGCCACTCGGGAAAGCTTGTAGGGCCGACGATGGGATCAATTGTGAATTTGGACAGAGTCTTTGATAAGCCGCCGAAATTGCGATAGATTGTCCTGAATTTGCAGTCAATGAGCACAGGGGAGGGACGCGCGACATGATGGATCTCAACGACATGCTTTACTTCGCCGAGGTGGTGGAGCGCGGCGGCTTCGCCTCTGCCGGGCGGGCGCTGGGCATACCCAAGTCGCGGCTGTCGCGGCGCGTGGCGGAGCTGGAGGCCCGGCTGGGCGTGCGCCTGCTGCAGCGCACCACGCGCAAGCTTTCGCTGACCCAGGTGGGTGAGGCCTATCTGCGCCATTGCCAGGCCATGCGCGATGCGGCCCTGGCCGCCGCCGACACCGTGGCCGAGGTGCAGACCGAGCCGCGCGGCACCATCCGCGTGAGCTGTCCCGTGACCCTGGCCCAGACCGTGCTGGGCGAACTCATGCCCCAGTTCCTGCAGCGCTGCCCGCTGGTGCATGTGGAGATGCAGGTGACCAACCGGCCCGTGAACCTGGTGGAGGAGGGCATTGACGTGGCGCTGCGCGTGCGCCCCAGCCTGGAGGACAGCGGCTCCATGGTCGTCAAGCGGCTGGATGTGGCGCGCCAGATCCTCGTGGCCAGCCCGGAACTGCTGGAGCGCCAGGGCACGCCGCGTGCACTGGCCGACCTGCAGCACCTGGACAGCATGTCCATGTCGGCGGTGGATGGCCAGTCCAGCCTGCTGCTGGTCGGCCCCGAAGGCCGCGAGCAACGCCTGCAACTGCAGCCGCGCTACGTGGTGGATGACCTGCTGACGCTGAAATTCGCGGCGCTGGCCGGCAGCGGCATGTGCTGGCTGCCTGACTACATGTGCCACGAGGAACTGGCCGAGGGCCGGCTCGTGCACCTGCTGCCGGGCTGGGAGCCGCCCCAGGGCATCGTGCACGCGGTCTTCCCCTCGCGGCGCGGCCTGGCGCCGGCCGTGCGGCATTTCCTGGACTTCCTCGGCGAGACCGTGCCGGGGCGCAACAGCCATGCCACGCGCGAGCCAGCGGTACGCTAGGGTTGGGTTGCACCTCGCCACGCCATAAGAAAACAACAAAACGTTCGTTGGGATAGTTGGCGGTGTTCTCCACAATCGGGGCCCATGTCCAGCAATGGACAGTCCAGGAGAACCCATGAATCCCCACCGCATCATCATCGTGCCCGGCTGGCGCAACTCCGGTCCTGACCACTGGCAAAGCCTGTGGGCGCAGCAGCTGCCGCATGCCGAGCGCGTGGAGCAGGACGACTGGCTGGTGCCCCACCGCGATCCCTGGGTGGCCGCGCTGGAGCAACTGGTGCTGTCCCGGCCCGAGCCCGTGGTGCTGGCCGCCCACAGCCTGGGCTGCATCACGGCCGCGCACCTGGGTCCCGAGGCCAGTGCGCGCGTGCGCGGTGCGCTGCTGGTGGCGCCGGCCGATCCCGAGCGCCGTGCCCAGCTGGCAGACTTTGCGCCCGTGCCCTATGCGCCGCTGCCGTACCGCAGCGTGCTGGTGGCCAGCAGCAACGACCCCTACTGTCCGATCCGCCGGGCCGGCGCCTATGCGCGGGCCTGGGGAAGCGAGTTCGTGCGGCTGCAGAACGCGGGGCACATCAATGTCGAATCAGGCTTTGGCGACTGGCCCCTGGGCCTGGCGCTGCTGCAGTCGCTGATGCAGGGCGACAGCTGGCAGCCGGCCCAGCCCCGGCCTGCCGTGCGTTCGCCGCGCTCGCCGCGCCCGCCACGTGTGGCGGCTGCGCATGCCTCCGTCTCTGCGGGCACTGGGGCTGGCGCGCCATGGGCTGCCGGTCTGTGATGGCCAGGCGCTCGGCCGCAGGCAGGGTAGGTTCTTTATATGGTGGCAGGCCATTAACAAACAAAAATATATTCTTTTGAGTTTTAAGTCAGCGTTCGCACAATGTGACTGTCTGTGAATACACCGCAGAGATGTCCACTAATAAAAGGCAGCGAACCATGCATTCTTTGAAGCTCAAGACTTTGTTGGCCACCCTGGCGCTGGCCGCCGCGGGAACGGTATCGGCGCAGAACCAGCTGCTCAACGTTTCCTACGACGTGGCGCGCGAGTTCTACAAGGACTACAACGCCGCCTTCGTCGCCCACTACAAGAAGACCAAGGGTGTGGACATCAAGGTGGACCAGTCGCACGGTGGCTCCAGCGCCCAGGCGCGCGCCGTCAACGACGGCCTGGCCGCCGACGTGGTGACCTTCAACACCACCACCGACGTGCAGTTCCTGGCCGACAGCGGCGTGGTCGCCAAGGACTGGGCCAAGAAATTCCCCAATGACGCCTCGCCCACCACCTCGACCATGCTGTTCCTGGTGCGCAACGGCAATCCCAAGAACATCAAGGACTGGAGCGACCTGATCCGTCCCGACGTGAAGGTCGTGGTGGTCAATCCCAAGACCGGCGGCAATGGCCGCTACGCCTACCTGGCGGCCTGGGGTTCGGTGCGCGAGAAGGGCGGCACCGACGCGCAGGCGGCCGAGTTCGTGCAGCAGCTCTACAAGAACGTGCCCGTGCTGGGCAAGGGCGGCCGCGACGCGACCAGCATCTTCCTGCAGCGCAACATCGGCGACGTGCTGATCACCTTCGAATCCGAAGTGGTCTCCGTGGACCGCGAGTTCGGCAAGGGCAAGGTCGATGCCGTCCATCCCTCGGTGTCCATCGTGGCCGAGAACCCCGTGGCCGTGGTCGAGCGCACCGTGGCCAAGAAGGGCACGGGCCAGCTGGCGCATGACTACCTGGCCTGGCTGTACTCCGACGAAGCCCAGGAAATCGCCGCACAGCACGCGCTGCGCCCCCGCTCCGAGGCCGTGCTCAAGAAGCATGCCGATGTGTTCAAGCCCATCAAGCAGTTCACCGTGGCCAAGTATTTCGGCTCGCTGTCCGAAGCCCAGAAGGTGCACTTCAACGACGGCGGACAGTTCGACAAGATCTACGTCCCCGGCAAGTAAGCACGCAAGCAGGCATGAAGGCGGCGCAGTCCGCCTGAGGCCCCCTCCCCACATTGGCTGATTTGGAATCCAACATGGTGTCTGCCGTTCCGACCAGCCCAAGGCCTGGCGCCGACGCTCCTGTGCCCGCACCGTCCGGTGCGGCGCGCAAAGGGCGCGGCGCCAAGCGCGTTTTGCCCGGCTTCGGGCTGACCTTGGGCTATACGCTGTTTTATCTGAGCCTGATCGTGCTGATCCCGTTGTCGGCACTGCTGTTCAAGACCTTCTCGCTCACCTGGCCCCAGTTCTGGGAGGCCGTGGCCTCGCCGCGCGTGCTGGCCTCGTACCGGCTGACGTTTGGCGCCTCGTTTGCGGCGGCCTGCGTGAACCTGGTGTTCGGCCTGCTGATCGCCTGGGTGCTGGTGCGCTACAAGTTCCCGGGCAAGAAGATCGTCGATGCCCTGGTGGACCTGCCCTTTGCTCTGCCCACGGCCGTGGCCGGCATTTCGCTGACCGCCTTGCTGGCCGGCAACGGCTGGGTGGGCCAGTACCTGGAGCCCTACGGCATCCAGCTGGCCTTCAACCCGAACGGCGTGGTCATTGCGCTGATCTTCATCGGCCTGCCTTTTGTCGTGCGCACGGTGCAGCCGGTGCTGGAAGACTCCGAGAAGGAGCTGGAAGAGGCGGCCACCAGCCTGGGCGCCTCGCGCTGGCAGATCTTCTACAAGGTGATCCTGCCGGCCATCACGCCCGCGCTGCTCACGGGCTTTGCCATGGCGTTTGCACGCGCCATCGGCGAGTACGGATCGGTCATCTTCATCGCGGGCAACATGCCCATGATTTCTGAAATCACACCGCTGATCATCATCGGCAAGCTGGAGCAATACGACTACGCAGGCGCCACGGCCGTGGCCGTGGTGATGCTGCTGTTCTCCTTCGTGATGCTGCTGGTCATCAACGCGCTGCAGGCATGGCAGCGCAAGCATTCGGGAGGGGCTTGAGATGGCGTTGTCTCCACAGGAAGCATTGCTTCTCAAGATCATTGGCGCGGTGCTGGTCGCCGTGCTGGTGCTGTACAGGCTCACGGCGCCCCCGAAGGGCCGGCGCGAAAAGCTCACCACCACCGAGCCGCGCGCCGTGCGCTGGATTCTCACGGGCATTGCGCTGATCTTCATCGGCCTGTTCCTCGTGCTGCCACTGGCGGCCGTGTTCACCGAGGCGCTGCGCAAGGGCTGGGACGCCTATGTCGCCGGCCTGCAGGAGCCCGATGCCTGGTCGGCCATCAAGCTGACCCTGATCACGGCGCTGATCGCCGTGCCGGTGAACCTGGTGTTCGGCGTGGCGGCGGCCTGGTGCATCGCCAAGTTCGAGTTCCGGGGCAAGGCCTTTCTGATCACCCTGATCGACCTGCCGTTCTCGATCTCGCCCGTGGTGGCGGGCCTGATGTACGTGCTGGTGTTCGGTGCCCATGGCTGGTTCGGCCCCTGGCTGGCCGAGCATGACATCAAGATCATCTTCGCCGTGCCCGGCATCGTGCTGGCCACCATCTTCGTGACCTTCCCCTTCATCGCCCGCGAGCTGATCCCGCTGATGCAGGCGCAGGGCAGCGACGAGGAGCAGGCCGCCATCGTGCTGGGTGCCACGGGCTGGCAGACCTTCTGGAAGGTCACCGTGCCCAACATCAAGTGGGGCCTGCTGTACGGCGTGATCCTGTGCAATGCGCGTGCCATGGGTGAGTTCGGCGCGGTGTCGGTGGTCTCGGGCCACATCCGCGGCCAGACCAACACCATTCCGCTGCATGTGGAGATCCTCTACAACGAGTACCAGTCCGTTGCCGCCTTCGCTGCCGCCTCGCTGCTGGCCCTGCTGGCGCTGGTGACCCTGGTCATCAAGTCGGTGGCCGAGTGGCGTGCCGAGCAGCAGGCCAAGGCCGCTGCCGACCTGCCTCCCGAGCGCCCCACGGCGTCTTCCCAGGCATCCCAGGTGCCGCAGGTGTCCTGAACCTCGGACCCGACCAGAAAAAAGCAAGAGCAAGACCATGAGCATTGAAATACGCAACGTCAGCAAGCAGTTCGGCGATTTCCAGGCCCTGCGCGATGTGAGCCTGGACATCCAGTCCGGCGAACTCATCGCACTGCTCGGCCCCTCGGGCTGCGGCAAGACCACGCTGCTGCGCATCATCGCGGGCCTGGAGACGCCCGACGTCGGCAGCATCCACTTCAGCGGCGAAGACACCACCGATGTCCATGTGCGCGAGCGCAACGTGGGCTTCGTGTTCCAGCACTACGCGCTGTTCCGCCACATGACCGTGTTCGAGAACGTGGCCTTCGGCCTGCGCGTGAAGCCGCGCAGCCAGCGCCCCAGCGAGGCCCAGATCCGCGAGAAGGTGATGAGCCTGCTCAAGCTGGTGCAACTGGACTGGATTGCCGAACGCTTCCCGTCCCAGCTGTCGGGCGGCCAGCGCCAGCGCATTGCCCTGGCCCGCGCCCTGGCGGTGGAGCCCAAGGTGCTGCTGCTCGACGAGCCCTTCGGCGCGCTGGATGCCAAGGTGCGCAAGGAGCTGCGCCGCTGGCTGCGCCGCCTGCATGACGAGCTGCATGTGACCTCCATCTTCGTGACCCACGACCAGGAGGAGGCACTGGAAGTGGCCGACCGCGTGGTCGTCATCAACCAGGGCCGCATCGAGCAGGAGGGCACGCCCCAGCAGGTCTGGGACAACCCGGCCACGCCCTTCGTCTACGGCTTCCTGGGCGATGTCAACCTGTTCAAGGGCCGCGCCAGCGATGGCCGTGTCTACCTGGACGACGGCACCCAGCTGGACAGCCACGACGCCAAGGGCGCCAGCGACAGCAAGGCCTTCGCCTATGTGCGCCCGCACGATCTGGAGGTGGAGCGCTACTCGCCTGGCCAGAACCTGGACGTCCAGGGACGGCCCACGGGCATCGTCGTGCAGCTGGCCCGCGCCATCGTCGTGGGGCCCATTGCGCGCCTGGAACTTATTCCATCGGAGAGCACCGAAAGCACGGACAATGCCGAAGAGGGTGGCCTGATCGAGGCGCAGATTCCTGCGCAGCAGTTCAGGGACATGGCCCTGCGCGAGGGGGAAACCCTGGTGGTGACACCGCGCCGTGCCAAGGTGTTTCTGGACGAGGCGGCTGGCATCTGACGGCGCGGCAACGGCTTCCTGCACCCGCTGAACAGGGCTGCAGCGCCGGGCCGGCGCCGCAGCCCTGATTTCATTCAACCGGGTGACGAAAGACAAGAATGCTTCAATGGTTTGACAACGCTCCGCGCCGCATCCTGGCGCTCATCAGCCTGGCCTGCGTGGCCATGCTGGCCTTCGGCATGTATCTGCAGCATGTGGTCGGGCTGGAGCCCTGCCCGATGTGCATCGTGCAGCGCTATGCATTGATCGGCGTGGCCCTCTTCACGGGCCTGGGCAGTGTGCGCGGCGGTCGCGGCTGGCTGATCAGCTGGGGCGTGCTGGCGCTGGTGGCTGCAGGCTTTGGCGCCTTCGTCGCCGCGCGCCAGAGCTGGCTGCAGTGGTATCCGCCCGAGTTCGCCACCTGCGGGCGCGACTTCTACGGAATGATCGAGAACTACTCCATCAGCCGTGCCGTGCCCATGATCTTCCGTGGCTCGGGCGACTGCGCCGCAGTGGACTGGAGCTTCCTGGGCGGCTCCATCGCCAACTGGTCCTTCATCTGCTTCGCCATCATGAGCGTGGCCGTCTTGGTGCTGCTGGTGCGCGGCGCTGCCCGCAGGCGCTGAGCCCTAGGCTGAAGCTTGCGCCAGTCGCCGCTGCAGCGACTGCGCCAGGGTGCTCAGAATCAGCCAGCAGGACGTGGCGCCCGCGTCCAGCACGCCGATGGAGCGCCGCCCCAGCCGGGCCGAGCGCCCGATGCGGGCCTGCAGGTGGCGCGTGGATTCCTTGCCCGCCTCGGCCGCGGCCTCCATGGCCTGCAGCGCCTCGCGGAAACCGGCGCCGGCCTGCAGCGATTGCCGGTAGGCCTGCATGGCCGGGGCCAGCGTGTCGATGAGGGTCTTGTCGCCCACCTGGGCCTTGCCCATCTCCTGCACTTCGGCGACGGCCCGCGCCAGCGCCTGGCCGAACAGGGTGGCATCCATCTCCTGCTCCGGCCCAAGAACATCGGCGAAGCCTTGGAAGAAGCTGCCGTACAGCGGGCCCATGGAGCCGCCGATATCGTCCATCAACGCCTGGGACAGCTGCTGAAGCGCTGCAGGCAGTTGCGCCGCCTGGCTGGCGTCCATGGCATCGAGCCGTGCGCCGCAGCCGGAAAAGCCCTTGGCCATGTTGATGCCGTGATCGCCATCGCCGATCAGGCCGTCGATCTCGCTCAGGAACTCCCGGTGGCTGACGATGGCCGTGATCAGTTCACGCACGATGCCGCCCCCGCCATCGAGCGCGATGGCCGGCCCTTGGCTGGTGCGCCTTGCGGCTTGGGGGTGGGCGGTTTGTGCCTGTTCCTGGGGTTGTGCCGGCGTCCGTGCCGGAGCAGAGGGCAGCGTTGGAATGGCCTCCTGCGGCTGGGGCGGCAGCCCGCCGGCCAGGGTCAGCGCGACTGACTGGCAGGGTGCCTTGAGGCAGGCTTCCAGCACATCGTCCAGCTGCATCAGCGTGAGCGTGATGCCCATCATCTCCAGCGAGGTGAAGAGATTGCCCACCAGCCGGAAGGCCACCTGCATGCCGCGTTCTTGCAGGCGCCGGGCGACTTCGCCATAGAGGATGTACTGCTCCATCAGCGGCGTGGCGCCCAGGCCGGACAGCAGCACGGCCACGCGGTCGCCTGGGGCGAAGGGCAGGTCGGGCAGCAGGGTGTCCAGCATGCGCTCGGCCATATCGGCCGCCGTGGCCGTGCGGTGCACGGACATGCCGGGCTCGCCATGATGGCCTATGCCCACCTCCATGCTGCCGCGCTCGATATGGAAGTTGGCCTTGCCCACGGCGGGAATGGTGCATGCCGACAGGCCGATGCCGATGCTGCGCGTGCGGGCCATGGCGTGCCGGGCGAGGGCGATCACTTCGTCGAGGCTGGCGCCCATGGCCGCCCGGGCGCCCGCCACCTTCCACATCAGGATCTCGCCGGCCACGCCACGGCGGCTGGCCTCGTCGCCCCGCGCGGCTGAAGGCACGTCGTCGTTGGCCACCACGGTCCTGACCGCCATGCCTTCGGCCGCGGCCATCTGCACGGCCATGGCAACGTTCATGTTGTCGCCCGCGTAGTTGCCATACAGGCAGGCCACGCCGGCGCCGCCATCGGCTGCGCGCATGGCGTCGTAGAAGCTTCTGGCCGTGGGGGACGAGAAGACCTCGCCCACGGCGGCGGCGTCGCACAGGCCTGCGCCCACATAGCCCAGAAAGGCCGGCTCGTGCCCCGACCCGCCGCCCGTCACGATGCCCACTTTGCCCCTGCGTGGCGCGCCATGCAGGCGCACGACGCGGGCATTGCCTACGTCGATGCGCAGGGTGTCGCCATGGGCGGCGATCCATCCCTGGAGCATGTCCTCCACCACCCGGTCGGGGTCGTTGATCACGCGGTTGGTCGTCATGCGTTTGTCTCCTCCAGGTGCAGTCGCGGCGGGTGTGCCGAAGACTGTTCATATGATCATTGGATGGTCATTTTTGATTTGTTGAAATTGGCATGTCAATGCCTTTTGGCTATTCAATAGCCAAGGGAAAACGATAGGATTTGATGGATTTTGTAGAAAATTCAACAGGTTACGTATTCATCTTGCCGATTCACATAGCTATCGTTGTTTGACAACTGCTCTCCGATTGAGAAGACTCTCAAAAAACATTGATCAAATGATCATGTGATGGTCTTTTGTAATGAAGGGGATGCCATGAAGCTGGCCATCGGCTGCGACGAAGCCGCCTGCGACCTCAAGAACGCCGTGAAGCAGCATCTGCTGGCCCAGGGCCACGAAGTGGCCGACTTCGGCACGCACGACGGCGAGCCGGTGCTCTACCCCGACATCGGCATCGCGGTGGCGCAGGCCATCGTCCAGGGCCGCCATGAGCGCGGCGTTCTCCTGTGCGGCACGGGCATAGGCATGGCCATTGCCGCCAACAAGGTGGCAGGCATCCGCGCCGCGCAGGCGCATGACACCTATTCGGCCGAGCGCGCCAGCCGCAGCAACGACGCGCAGATCATCACGCTGGGCTCGCGCGTGATCGGGGTGGAACTGGCCAAGGCCATCGTGGACCGCTTCCTTGCATCGCGCTTCGATGGCGGCAGCTCGGCCCTGAAGGTGGATGCCATCACCGGCTTCGAACGCTCGCAGGCCGCCGCGGCCGGGCGCGGGCAGGGCGCGTGACCATGGGCACCGGCACCGGCACCGGCACCGCACTGCTGCAGGCTCGCGGGGTGGCCAAGAGCTTCGGCGGCGTGCCTGCGCTGCGCAACGGCTGCCTTGAGCTGCAGGCGGGCAGCGTGCACGCGCTGTGCGGCGGCAATGGCGCAGGCAAATCCACCTTCCTGAACATCGTGATGGGCCTGTTGCGGCGCGATGCCGGCGAGATATTGCTCAAGGGCCGGCCGGTGGATTTCGCCACGCCGCACGAGGCGCTGGCGCACCGCCTGTCCATCATCACGCAGGAGCTGTCGCCCATCCCGGGCATGAGCGTGGCGGAGAACATCTTCCTGGGCCGCGAGCCCCGGCGCGCCGGCGTGGTGGTCCGCCATGCCGCGCTGCTGGAGCAGGCGGATGCGCTGCTCAGGCAGCTGGGCTTCGATATCGATCCGCGCGCGCAGATGGGCCGCCTGAGCCTGGCGCAGACCCAACTGGTGGAGATCGCCCGCGCCCTGAGCCGGCAAAGCGAGCTGATCATCATGGACGAGCCCACCTCGGCCATCGGCGAAAGCGAGACCGCCATCCTCTTCGACGCGATACGCCGCGTGACCGCGCAGGGCGCCGGCATCCTCTACGTGTCGCACCGCCTGACGGAGATCTTCACCATTGCCGACAGCTACACGGTGTTCCGCGATGGCGGCTTCGTGCAGACCGGCGCGCTGGCCGATATCGACCGGCGGCAGCTGGTGAAGCTCATCGTGGGCCGGGAGGTCCGCGCTGCCGCCAGCGAGCGCAGGGCTGCGGCGCCGGGCGAGCCGCTGCTGTCGGTGCAGGGGCTCACGCGCCGGGGCGAGTTCGAGGACATCAGTCTGGACGTCGCCCCCGGCGAGGTGCTGGGCATCTACGGACTGATGGGATCGGGCCGCAGCGAATTCCTCAACTGCCTGTACGGCCTCACGCGCGCCGACCAGGGGCAGGCGAGCCTGGGCGGACGGCCCCTGCCGCGCGGCAATCCGGCGGCGTCGATCAAGGCGGGCCTGGCCCTGGTGACCGAGGATCGCAAGGCCACGGGGCTGGTGATGAGCTCCTCGGTGCGCTTCAACACCAGCTTGCCCGCACTGCCGGGCCTGCAGCGCGCCGGGGTGGTGGATGGCGCGGCAGAGCGCGTGCTGGTGGGCGGCCTGCTGCAGCGCCTGCGCGTGAAGCTGGCCAGCCCGGCAATGCCGGTGTCGGGCCTGAGCGGCGGCAACCAGCAGAAGGTGGTGCTGGCCCGCTGCATGGCCACCAACCCCGTCTGCCTGCTGTGCGACGAGCCCACGCGCGGCATCGACGAAGGCGCCAAACGCGAGGTGTACGCCTTCCTGGCCTCGCTGGCCGCGCAGGGCCATGCCGTGGTGGTGGTGTCCTCCGAGGCGCCGGAGCTGCTGGAGCTGAGCGACCGCATCGCCATCTTCCGCAAAGGCCGGCTTGACCGCGTGGTGGCCGGCCACGGCATCACGCAGGAGGCGCTGATGCACCTCGCTTCCTGAGCCCGGGCGATGCCCGCGCAGCGTTTTTCCCCTTGCCTTTCACAACACACAGGAGACATGACCATGCCGTTTTTCCGCTTCACCACCGTGCTTGCCGCCGCGCTTGCCGGTGGGCTGTTCCTGGCCGCAGCGCAGGTCCGGGCCCAGGCTCCGGCCCCGCTGTCGGCACCAGCACCAGTACCAGCACCGGCCAAGCCCTACCGCATAGGCGCGGCCGTCTATGGGCTCAAGGGCGAGTTCATGCAGATGTGGACCAAGGAGCTGAAGGCGCATCCGGCCGTGAAGGACGGCACGGTGCAGATCACCGTGTTCGACGGCAACTACGACGCGCTGACGCAGAGCAACCAGTTCGACACCATGATCACGCAGAAGTACGACGGCATCCTCTTCGTGCCCATTGACCTGAAGGCAGGCGCGGCGCCCGTGCAGAAGGCGGTGAAGGCCGGCATTCCCGTGGTGGGCTCCAACACGCGCGTGCAGGGCGATGTGCTGACCTCCTACGTGGGCAATGACGATGTGGTGGCCGGCCGCATGCAGGCCGAGGCGCTGATGAAGGCCATCGGCGGCAAGGGCAATATCGTCGTCATCGAGGGGCCCATAGGCCAGTCGGCACAGATCGAGCGGGCGCGCGGCAATGACGAGGTGCTGGCCCGCCACAAGGACGTGAAGGTGCTGGCGCGCAAGACCGCCAACTGGTCGCGTGCCGAGTCCATGGGACTGATGGAGAACTGGCTGACCGCATTCCCGGGCCAGATCCAGGGCGTGATCGCCCAGAACGACGACGAGGCCCTGGGCGCGGTGCAGGCCATCAAGACCAAGGGCATCGATATCAAGACCATCCCGGTCGTTGGCGTGGACGGTGTGGCCGCCGCCATCACGGCCGTCAAGCGCGGCGAGATGACCACCAATTTCCAGGATGCCCAGGCCCAGGCGCAGGGCGCGCTGGATGTGCTGCTGCGCCAGCTTGTCGGCCCCTCCTACCGGCCGCGCTCGGTGGTATGGAGCGAGTATGCCCAGGCCATGCCCTGGGGCGATGGCACGGCCAAATCCTACGAGGTGCCTTGGACAGCCATCGTGCCCGCCAATGCCGACGCCTTCTTGCAGAAGGTGCGCAAATGAGCGCCGACAGCCTGGAGCGGGACTTCGACGGCCGCACGGCCCTGGTCACCGGCGGCGCGGGCGGCATCGGCCTGGCGATTGCCCGGCAGCTCGCCGAAGGCGGTGCGCGTGTCGTCCTGCTGGACCTGGAGCGGCAGGCATTGGACGTGGCCGCTGCCAGCCTGGCCGAGCCCCGGCACCACCTGGCGCTGGCGGTGGATGTGACCAGGCCTGCGGGCGTGGAGCAGGCGGTGGCCACCGTGCTGGAGGCCACGGGCCGCATCGACATCCTGGTCAACAGCGCCGGCGTGGCGCTGCTGGAGCCGGCCGGCGAAATCAGCGAGGCGGCCTGGGAGCGCACGCTGGCCGTCAACCTCACGGCGCCGCTGCTGCTGGCCCAGGCGGTGGCCCCGGCCATGCGCCGCCAGCGCCACGGACGCATCATCAACCTGGCCTCGCAGGCCAGCGTGGTCGCGCTCAGGCGCCATGCCGCCTATTGCGCCAGCAAGGCGGGCCTGGTGGGGCTGACGCGCGTGCTGGCGCTGGAATGGGCGTCCGACGGCATTACCGTCAACGCCATCTCGCCGACCGTGGTGGACACGCCGCTGGGCCGCAAGGCCTGGGCCGGGCAGGTGGGGGAGGCCATGCGGGCACTCATCCCCACGGGCCGCTTTGCGCAGCCCGAGGAGGTGGCGCGGCTGGCCGTGTTCCTGGCCGGTACGCACGCCGGCATGCTGACGGGCGAGAACATCGTCATCGACGGGGGCTACTCCATCCAGTGAGCGGCCTGCCGGCCCCACGCCTTTCTTCCATCAACGCGGGAGTCCTCCATGACGAATCTTCAAGCCGCATCTTCGCCGCCGCTCTTGGGGCGGCGCGCGCTGGACCTGCGCAGCCTGCGCGAGCGCTACGGCGTGGTCATCGCGCTGGTTGCGCTGTGCGCCGCGCTGGCGCTGGCCAACCCCCATTTCATGACCTGGGGCAACTGGGCCGACATCCTGCGCCAGACCTCCATCAACGGCATCCTGGCCATCGGCATGACGTGCGTGGTGCTGACGGCGGGCATCGACCTGTCGGTGGGCGCCATCCTGGCGCTGGCCGGCATGGTCGGCGCCTGGCTGGCGGCCGATGGCCAGGGGCTGGCGGTGAGCGTGGGCGCCGGGCTGGGCGTGGGCATGCTGCTGGGCGGCGTCAACGGCCTGCTGGTGGCCTGGTTCGCGGTGCCGCCCTTCGTGGCCACGCTGGGCATGCTCAGTGCGGCGCGCGGCCTGACCTACATCTACAACGACGGCATGCCGGTGTCCGAGCTGCCCGACGGCTTTCTTGCCATCGGCGCCGGCCAGCTGGGACCCGTGCCCATGCCCATCGTGATCTTTGCCGTTGCCGTCGCGGTGTTCGCCTTCGTGCTGCGCTACACCGTGTATGGCCGCTACATCTACGCCGTGGGCGGCAACCTGCGCAGCGCCAAGACCAGCGGCATCAACACCCGCGCCATCGTGCTGCTGGTCTATGTGGTCAGCGGGCTGCTCGCGGGGCTGGCCGGTATTTTGCTGGCATCGCGGACCACGGCGGCGCTGCCGCAGGCCGGCGTGTCCTACGAGCTGGACGCCATTGCGGCCGTGGTGATCGGCGGCACCAGCCTGTCGGGCGGCACGGGCAGCCTGGGCGGCACGGTCGTCGGAGCCCTGCTCATCGGCGTGATCAACAACGGGCTGAACCTACTGGGAGTTTCCTCGTACTACCAGCAGCTGATCAAGGGCGTGATCATCGTCGGCGCCGTGCTGCTCGACAGTTCGCGCCGCAGGGCATGAAGCGCTGCGCCCACGTCCTGTCCACCATCTGCAACCCGGGAGAGTTCCATGCAAAACACCCTGCCTGACGCCGCCGATACGAACATGCTGGCCGTGGTCTGCCACGGGCCCAGGGATTACCGGCTCGAACGCGTCGCGCGTCCGCAGGCCGGGCCGCGCGAGCTGGTCATCCGCGTGGCTTCTTGCGGCATTTGCGCGGGCGACTGCAAATGCTGGGCTGGCGCGCCGCGCTTCTGGGGAGATCCGGAAAAAGGCCGCCCCGCCTATGTGCGCCCGCCGGTGATCGCGGGCCACGAGTTCTGGGGCCATGTGGTGCAGGTGGGCGAGGGTGCCCAGGAGCACCACGGCGTGCAGCTGGGTGACCGGGTGATCGCCGAGCAGATCGTGCCCTGCCATGCCTGCCGCTATTGCAGGACCGGCTTTCGCTGGATGTGCGAGGTGCACGATGTCTACGGCTTCCAGGGCCAGGTGGCCGATGGCGGCATGGCCGAGTACATGCGCCTGTCCGCCCGCGCCGTGGTGCACCGGATTCCCGAGAGTGTGGACTTCGAGGATGCGGCCATCACCGAGCCGCTGTCCTGCGCCATCCATGCCGTCAACCGCGGCGACATCCAGCTCGATGATGTGGTGGTCATCGCCGGCGCGGGCACGCTGGGCCTGCTCATGGCCCAGGTGGCGCGCCTGAAAACGCCGCGCAGGCTGGTGGTCATGGACCTGTCGGACCAGCGCCTGGCGCTGGCGCGCCGCTGCGGCGCCGACGTGACCATCAACCCCGCGCGCGAGGATGCCCGCGCCATCGTGCACGCACTGACCGACGGCTATGGCTGCGATGTGTACATAGAGACCACGGGCGCGCCCTCGGGCGTGACGCAGGGGCTGGACCTGGTGCGCAAGCTCGGCCGCTTCGTGGAGTTCAGCGTCTTCGGGCGCGAGACCACGGTGGACTGGTCCATCATCGGCGAGGAAAAGGAGCTGGACCTGCGCGGCGCCCACCTCAGCGCCCATTGCTACCCCATTGCCATCGACCTGCTGGCGCGCGGCCTGGTCACCTCCGAGGGCATCGTCACCCACCGCTATGCGCTGTCGGACTGGGAGAGCGCCATCCGGGTGGCCGATTCCATGGACTCGGTCAAGGTCCTGCTGCTGCCCCACGCTGGCGAGGCCCGGTGAGCGGCGCTACACTGCGCGCCTTTCCCGGCACCCTTGGAGGCACCCTTGACTGAAAGCGACCTGACGCGACTGGCGACCCTGTACTACGTCGATGGATGCACGCAGGACCAACTGTCCAAGGAGTTCGGCATCTCGCGCGCTACCGTCGGGCGGCTGCTGCGCCGGGCGCAGGAAGAGGGCATTGTCGAGATCCGCGTGCGGCCGCATTCGCTGGTGTCCGCCGACCTGGAGCGGCAGCTGACCGAGCGCTTTCACATCAAGCGCGCGCTGATCGCGGTGGACCACAAGGATGCCGACCGGCAGCGCGAACTGCTGGCAGGGCTGGTGGCCAGCGAGCTGGAGCGCATCCTGGTCGATGGCTCCATCGTGGCCGTGGGCATGGGGCGCAACGTGTCCTCGGTCTCCGAGCACGCCCTGTCCGCCACACGGCGGGAATGCCACTTCGTCAGCGCCATCGGCGGCTCCTACCGTGGCGGGGAGGCGATGAACGCCGACCACATCGCGCGCCGACTGGCCGCGCGCTTTGGCGGCAAGTCCGAATCGCTCTATGCGCCGGCCCTGGTGGGCGATCCGCAACTGCGCAAGGCGCTGCTGGACAACGACACCGTCAGGCACACCCTGGACAAGGCGCGCCGCGCCGACATCGCCCTCATCGGCGTGGGCGATGTCAGCGTGGACAGCAACATGGCCCGCATGGGCTGGTTTTCCGCGCAGGAGATCTCGGACGCCCGCCGCGCGGGCACGGTGGGCGACATGATGGGCTACGACTTCATCGACATCCACGGCCAGCCGGCCGCAACCCCCATGCAGGACCGCGTCATCGGCCTGAGCCGCGAGGACCTGCTGCGCATACCCAACGTCATCGCGGTGGCGGCCGAATCCAGCAAGGTCACGGCCATCCTGGGCGCCCTGCGCACCGGCGCCATCGACACGCTGGCCACCACCACGGCCAACGCGGCAGCCGTGCTGCAGCTGGACGATGTCATGGGGACGACGCGCTGACGCAGTGGGGGAGGCGCGGCTCTTGGGCGGCGCGCCTAGTTCGACGCGCCTAGTTCGACGCGCGGCGGTAGAAGGCCAGCGAGCCTGCCAGCGCCAGCAGCATGCCGCCGCACAGGCGGTCCAGCCACATCACGGCCCGCCCGCGCAGCAGCCGTGCGGCGCGTGATCCGGCGAAGGCATAGGCCAGCATCACCAGGAAATCGATGAGCGCGAACACCAGCGCAATGGCGATGTACTGCGGCGCCTGGGCGGCCGCCGGGTCGATGAACTGCGGCAGCAGGGCCGAGCAGAACAGGTAGCCCTTGGGATTGGTCACGGCGACCAGGAACGATTTGAACAGCACGGTGCGGGCGCTGTAGCCGTCGGCGCCGGCCTCTGCCTTGCCGTCACCCTGGGGTGCCGACAGTGATCCGCCCTGGCTGCGCAGCATGCGCAGGCCCAGCCAGGCCAGGTAGGCCGCTCCCGCCCACTTGACCACCGAGAACCAGAACTCCGAGGCCGCCAGCAGCGCGCCCAGGCCCAGCGCGACAGCGCCGACCAGCACGAAGTCCGACAGCACGGCGCCCAGCATGCCGGGCAGGGCGCGGCGCACGCCGTGGCGCGAGCCATTGGCCAGGGCCAGCAGCACGGTGGGACCGGGGGTGATGATCGCGATCAGCGCGACCAGGGAGAAGACGAGCAGAGTGGCGAGGGTCATGTCGGCGAAGGCTCATGCGGTTGGCAACAGCCTGCCACTGTGCCAGCTTTGCCTGCCTTGCGCAGCCCCTGCCGACCCGGGGCAGGGCAAACGGGGCGGGCAGGCGTCAGTCGCTGCCCACGCCACCGGCGGCAAAGACCGGGCCGCGCGTGCCGGGCACCCAGCCCGGGTAGATTTCCATCACTTCGGCGAACAGGGCCGAATCGATCCAGCGCTGCAGCCAGGCCTGCAGGTGCGGCCAGGGCTGCTCGTTCCATTGCGACTCGTCGATGCGCGCGTACTGGCGCACGAAGGGGCGCAGCGCCATGTCGGCCAGGCTGGGGTTCTGGCCGAACAGGTAGCCGGTGGCCTCCAGCTGGTCGTCCAGCTCGGCCAGCCAGGTCAGGGCATCGGCCTGGGCGTGGTTGACCTCTTCGGCCGTATAGCGCTCGGGGTACTTGCAGCGGTCCAGGGCGTGCTTGAAAAAGCCGTCGTTGCGCTCGATCAGCGCCAGCATGTCCTGCAGCGAGCCGCTGGTCGGTGCCAGCCAGCCGTCCGGGTCATTGGCGCGCAGCGCGTGCAGCATGACATCCAGGCTCTGCTCGATCACGCGGCCGTCCTCCAGCACCAGCACGGGCACCGTGCCCTTGGGCGAGGCATCGAGCAGCGCCTGCGGCTTGTTGCGCAGGTTGATTTCGCGCAGCTCGCAGGCCAGGCCGGCATGGGCCAGCGCCAGGCGGGCGCGAATGGCGTAGGGGCAGCGGCGAAACGAGTAGAGAACCGGCAGGGTCTGGGTCATGGAGCGGGGACGGGGCTAGGGGCCAAAAGCGGCAGATGATAGCGCCGGGGCCAAAGTCAGGCGGCCTGCGGGTCTTGCCGCGGGCGTCCGTGGCTATTGCAGCTGCGCCAGCAGCCATTGCCTGAAGGTCTTGAGCGCCGCGCTGGGTGCGCGCGAGCGCAGGTGGGTCAGCCAGTAGGCGCCCGTGTCCACCTCCTGCTCGAAGGGGCGCACCAGCCGGCCCTGCTGCAGCAGGTGCTGGAACATGCGCGCCGGCAGCAGGGCCACGCCCGCGCCCTGGGCGGCCGCCTCGGCCAGCGTCAGCGAGGAGTCGAACATGGCCCCGCGCGCCAGCGGCGCGCTCTGGTCCAGCGTGGCAAACCAGCTCTCCCACTCCTGCAGGCGGTACGAGCGCAGCAGCGTCTGCCCGGCCAAGTCGGCCGGCTGGCGCAGGCGCTGGGCCAGGGCCGGGGTGCACATGGGCGTCAGCGGCGCGCGCAGCAGCAGCTCGGCGCGCGTGCCCTGCCAGGCGCCGTCGCCGAAGCGCACGGCCGCATCCAGCCCTTCACCGGCCAGGTCCACGCGGTTGTTGTGCGTGAGCAGTCGCAGGTCGATGTAGGGGTGCTGCTGCTGGAACTGTCCCAGCCTGGGAATCAGCCAGCCGATGGCGAAGGTGCCGACCACGCCCACGGTGAGGATCTCGCGCGGGCGCGGTTCGGCCACCTGCTGCAGCGAATGCTCTATGCGCGCAAAGCTCTCGGCCACGGCAGGCCACAGCGCATGGCCCTCGTCGGTCAGCGCCAGGCCGCGCGGCAGGCGGCGGAACAGCGGCTTGCCCAGGCGCTCCTCCAGGTTGCGGATGTGCTGGCTGACGGCGGCCTGGGTCACGCACAGCTCGTCGGCCGCCCGCGTCAGGTTGAGATGGCGCGCGGCCGCATCGAACATGCGCAGGGCATTGAGTGGCAGTTGCATGGTGAGCCAATAGTTTTTCTAAGGGATGCTGCCAATTATTCACGCTGGTCGCAGATTGGGCGCGGCGCTATCGTTGCGGTTGTCGATCTGCAACTGAAAAGGAAAAACAATGCAAAGACGCGATTTTCTGATGACGGGCGGTGCGGCCGCCTGGATGGTGACCGGGCTGGTCGGCTGCGCCCTGCCATCAAAAAAACAGGGGGCTGCCGACCAGGCCTTCAGGACCGAGCTGGCGCGCATCGAGAAAAGTGTGGGCGGGCGGCTCGGCGTGGCCGTGCTGGAGGCGGAGTCGGGCGCCAGCGTGGACCACCGCGGCGATGAGCGCTTTGTCATGTGCAGCACCTTCAAGCTGCTGCTGGCCGCCCAGGTGCTGGACCGCGTGCAGCAGGGCGATGAGCGCCTGTCGCGCCGCGTGCACTACGCCAGCTCCCGGCTGGTTCCCTACTCGCCGGCCAGCGGCCCGCGTGCCGGTGATGGCGGCGGCATGACCATCTCCGAGCTGTGCGAGGCCGCCGTGGTGCTCAGCGACAACACGGCCGCCAACCTGCTGCTGGACGCCAGCGGCGGACCGCAGGCGCTGACGCAGTGGCTGCGCGCCAGCGGCGACGAGACCACGCGCCTGGACCGCATGGAGCCCGAGCTCAACGAAGGCCTGCCCGGTGACGAGCGCGACACCACCACGCCGCTGGCCATGGTGCAAAGCATGCAGCGCCTGCTGCTGGGATCGGTGCTGGACGGCCATGGCCGCGCCCTGCTGCAGCAATGGCTGGTGGCCAGCCGCACGGGCGACAAGCGCCTGCGCGCGGGTATGCCGGCCGGCTGGCGCGTGGGTGGAAAGACGGGCACCGGCGATCGCGGCACGGCCAACGATGCCGTCATCGCCTGGCCCACGCCGCAAAGCGCACCGCTGCTGGTGACCGGCTACCTCACCGAATGCCCGGCCGACGCGCCACAGCGCGATGCGGCGCTGGCAGCGGCCGGCAAGGCGGCCGCACGCTGGCAGGCAGCAGTGCAAGGCTAAGTTGCGCCACCATGTCGCTTGATTTGGGCGATTTCAGAAAATTGGCGCGGCCTGAAGACGAGAGACACCGAGGAAGGGCCTGGGCCGGCCGCGCCGCCCCCGCACCGAGGGTGTCGCCGGCCGCCCGTATGCCCCCCTCGTGAGGGGGAAGGCGCACAGCGCCTCAGGGGGTTACAACTTCTTGACCAGGACCTGACTTTTGCGGTCCCAGTTGTACTTGGCCTTGCGCGCCTCGGGCAGCCAGTCGGGGTCCACGGGCTGGAAGCCGCGCTTGATGAACCAGTGCATGGTGCGCGTGGTCAGCACGAACAGGCTGTCCAGGCCCTGGGCCTTGGCGCGCTGCTCTATGCGCTTGAGCAGCTTCTCGCCATCGCCCGTGCCCTGGCTCTTGGGCGAGACGGTGACGGCCGCCATCTCGGCCGTCCTGGCGCTGGGATAGGGGTAGAGCGCGGCGCAGCCGAAGATCACGCCATCGTGTTCGATGATGGTGTAGTGGGCGATGTCGCGCTCGATCTCGGTGCGGCTGCGCTTGACCAGGGTGCCGTCCTTCTCGAAGGGCTCGATCAGCTGGATGATGCCGGCCACGTCGTCGGGCGTGGCCTCGCGCAGCTCTTCCAGCTTCTCGTCGATGATCATGGTGCCGATGCCGTCGTGCACATAGATCTCCAGCAGCAGCGCGCCGTCGATCGCAAAGGGCAGGATGTGGCTGCGCTCCACGCCGTGCTCGCAGGCATGCACGCAGTGCTGCAGGTAAAAGCCCGTGTCCGTGGGCTGCTCGGGCGTGGGCAGCTCGGCCAGCATGCGGCGGGCCGTGGCCAGCGGCAGCTCGGTGTCGATGGGGTTGGTCTCGTCGGCCGGGCCCGTGGGGTCCATGCGGATGCCCGGCACCTCGGTCATGAAGATCAGCTTGTCGGCCTTCAGCTCGATGGCCACGCGCGTGGCCACCTCTTCCATGCTCAGATTGAAGGCCTCGCCGGTGGGCGAGAAGCCGAAGGGCGACATCAGCACCATGGCATCCATGTCCAGGGCGCTGCGGATGCCGCTGACATCGACCTTGCGCACCAGGCCCGAATGCTTGAAATCCACGCCGTCCACGATGCCCACGGGCCGCGCCGTGAGGAAGTTGCCCGAGATCACCCGCACCCGCGCGCCGGCCATGGGCGTGTTGGGCAGGCCCTGGCTGAAGGCGGCCTCGATCTCGTAGCGCAGCTGGCCAGCGGCTTCCTGGGCGCAGTCCAGCGCCACGGAGTCGGTGATGCGCACGCCGCGCGAGTACTGGGCCTCATGGCCCTTGGCGGCCAGTTGTTCGTTGACCTGGGGACGGAAGCCATGGACCAGCACGATCTTCACGCCCATGGCCTGGATCATGGCCAGGTCCTGGACGATGGAGCTGAGCTTGCCCGATGCGATGGCCTCGCCCGTCAGTCCCACCACAAAGGTCTGGTGTCGGAACTTGTGGATATAGGGAGCCACGGACCGGAACCAGGGGACGAAGGTGAAGTTGAAGACGGTGGACATGGTGGTCAGTCGGGGCATCGGGCCGATGCCGGGCAGAAAAAAAAGGCCTGCGGACAGGTCCGCCAGGACATGCTCGCGCAGGCAGGCGCCAGTGTAGCGGCATGGCGCGGCACCTGCGCACAGAAATGGGATGGAACGCCACGCAAATCGGCCCTGCTGCACAGTGCCGGGGGCACAAGGCACAGGACCTTGTCCGACGGTAGCCCGCCTGCAAGCCCGTGTAAGCTTCGCCACCATCGGTTAACCACGCAAGGCGCCCCCCTTCATGCCATTGAGCGCTTCCATGTTTTTTCCGTTGCTTGCGCGGCCCGCGCGCCTTGTGCCGTGGCTGGCGGCGCTGGGCATGGTCGCAGGGGCAGTCCAGGCTGCAGGGGAAGCTCCGGCCTCCCAGGCTGCCGCCGCGATGAGCTTCGTGCAGGCCCGCCAGGCGCTGCTGCAGGGCTCCGACCAGCTGGCCGCCTCGGCCAAGGCCGTGGAAAGCGCGCGGCTCAGACGCCAGGGTACGCAGGGGCTGGGCGGGCCTTCCGTGGCCATCACGGGCCTGGGCTACCGCTACTCGGCCAATGCCGACATCGATCTCGATCCTGCGCGGCGCACCCTGGACGGCGTCCTCGGCCAGCTGCCGCCCTCGGTGGGGCCGGCCATTCCCTCGCTGCCGCAACTGCCCACCTCCTATGCCTTGCAGCGCAAGAGCACGAATGCCTCGGCCAGCCTGTCCCTGGTCTGGCCGCTGTACCTGGGCGGCCTGTCCGATGCGGTGCGCAGTGGCCTGGACGCTGCCACCGACGAAGCCCTGGCCGATGCCGCCACCAGCAGCCACGCCCTGCATTCGCTGCTGGTGCAGCGCTACTTCGGCGCCCAGCTGGCCGAGCGGGCCGCACGGCTGCGCGAGCGTGCGCTTGAAGGCGTGCGCGTGCATGACACGGCGGCGCAAAGCATGCTCAAGGCCGGCGTGATCTCCCGGCTGGAGCGCCTGCAGGCCCGTGCCGCGCTGGCCGACGCCGAGCAGCAGGCGCGCAAATCGCGCGACGACGCAGACCTGGCCGCAGCGGCGCTGGCGCGCACGGTCAAGGCGCAGCGGCAGGTGCTGCCCAGCACGCCGCTGTTCGTCAGCAGCCGGCCCTTGCCGCCGCTGGACGGCTTCGTCACCGCGGCCCGGTCGCACCATCCGGGTCTGGACAAGGTGCAGGCCAAGAAGCGCCAGGCCGAGTCGCTGCACGATGCTCAGGAGGCGCTGCGCCGGCCGCAGCTGCTGGCCTTCGGTTCGCGCGAGGTCAACACCAGCGGCAAGCCCAACTGGGTGGCTGGCGTGGCCGTGCGCTGGACGCTGTGGGACAGCATCGACCGCGATGCGCTGGCCGCCTCCTCGCAGCGCAAGATCGAGCAGGCCGAGCTGACCGAAGCCCAGGCGCTCAGCGACATTGCGCTGCTGGTCGAAAAGAACTGGCTGGGCGTGGAGCAGGCACGCCGCCAGTACCAGGCCCAGCAGGCCCAGGAGGATCTTGCGCGCGAGCTGCTGCGGCTGCGCGAGGCCGGCCTGCGTGAAGGCACCAGCACCACGCTGGACCTGATCGATGCCAGCCTCAATCTCGCCAAGGTCCAGACCCAGCGTGCCGAACTGGCCAACCAGTATGTGCAGGCCCTGGCCGCACTGCTGGAGAGCACGGGCCAGAGCGAGGAATTCGACCGATTCATGGCCCAGGCCGACATACAGATCCCACCCGACGCACCATGAGCACAGCCACGCCCGACCATCCCCGCAGCGCCCCCGAAGCACCCGGCCCCGCGCCCGTGCCGCCGGGGCGCAGGCGCCCCTGGCTGGCCCTGGCCATCGTGCTGGCCGTGCTGCTGCTCGTGGCCTGGGGCTTTTGGCGTGCGGCGCAGCCCGCCCCCCTGTATTTCCAGGGCCAGATGGAGGCACGCGAGACCGACATCGCGCCCAAGGTCACGGCGCGCATCGCCAAGGTGCGGGTCACCGAAGGCCAGAAGATCCAGCCCGGCGATCTGCTAGTGGAGATGGACAGCCCCGAGGTGCGCGCCAAGCTTGCCCAGGCCGAGGCTGCGCGCGATGCCGCCCAGGCCCAGGCCGACAAGGCGCAGGCCGGCGCACGCCCGCAGGAAGTGCAGATGGCGCGCCTGAACTGGCAGCGCGCCCAGACGGCCGCCGACCTGGCCCAGACCTCGCTGCGCCGCGTGCAAAGCCTCTTCGACCAGGGACTGGTTGCGGCCCAGAAGCGCGATGAAGCCGATGCCAACTGGCGCGCCTCGCGCGACCAGGCGCTGGCCGCGCGTGCGCAGTATGAAATGGCGGCTTCGGGCGCGCGCCAGGAGGATCGCAGCGCCGCCCAGGCCCAGGCCCGCCAGGTGCAGGGCGTGGTCGCCGAGGTGGAGGCCGCGCGTGCCGAGACCGAGCTGCGCAGCCCCGTGGGCGGCGAGGTGGTCCAGGTGCTGGCCCGCCAGGGCGAGCTGTCTCCGCAGGGCGTGGCCGTGGTCACCGTGGTGGACCTGGCCGACCAGTGGGTGGTGCTCAATGTGCGCGAGGACCAGCTTGCACGCTTTGCCCAGGGCAGCCGCTTCACCGGCCGCCTGCCGGGCCTGGACAACCGCGAGGCCGGCTTCGAGGTCTACTACCTGGGTGTGCTGCCCGACTTCGCCACCTGGCGCGCCACGCGCGCCGGCCAGGGCTTCGATGCGCGCACCTTCGAGGTCCGCGCGCGGCCGCAGCAGCCCATTGTGGGCGCGCGGCCCGGCATGAGCGTGGTCGTGGAAGGCGGCCGTTGAGCGGCCGGCGTCAGTGAGCGCGAACCCGCCCACGGCCTTTGCCGCCAGCCTGCGGCGCGAATGGCGTCTGCTGCGCGGGCGGCCCTGGGACCTGGCCATGGTCAGCTGGGTGCCGCTGCTGGCGCTGCTGCTCATGGTCTGGATCTTCTCGGCAGGCCTGGTCCAGCGCCTGCCCGTCGCCGTCTGGGACCAGGACCACAGCGCCCTGTCGCGCCAGCTGGTGCGCATGCTGGATGCCACGCCGGGCCTGGCCGTGCAGTCGCAGGTGCTCAATGCCTCGGAGGCGCAATGGGCGCTGCAGTCCATGAATGCCTACGCAGTGGTGCAGATCCCGCCCGGCTTTGCGCGCGACATCAAGCGGGGCCAGGGGGCCGACGTGGTGCTCATGCACAACGCCCAGCTGGCCACGCATTCCAGCCTGATCCAGCGCGACCTGCGCCAGGTGGTGGGAACGCTGTCGGCCGGCGTGGAAATGCAGGCCCGTGCCAAGCGCGGCGACCCGGCCCAGGCGCTGCGCGTGCGCATGGAGCCCATACGCACCAACCTGGTGTCGCTGTTCAACATCTCCACCAATTACGAGCAGTTCCTGGCGGCGGCGCTGATTCCCGCGCTGCTGCACATCCTGGGCATGACGGCCGGCGCCTGGTCCGTGGGGCGCGAGCTGCGCGACCGCACGCTGGGCCAGTGGATGGCCGAGGCTGCGGGCCCGGGAAAACCCGGCTGCGCCATTGCGGGCGCCTTGGCGGGCAAGCTGGCGCTGTCCTGGGCCAGCCTGGGCCTGGGCGGTACGCTGGCCATGCTGTGGCTCACGGCCGGACGGGGCTGGCATCTGGGGCAGGGCGCTGCCAGCCTGGCCTGGGTGGCGCTGGCCCTGCTGCTGCTGATCGCCGTGAGCCTGGCGGCCGGGGCGCTGCTGGCGGCGCTCACGCTGTCGCTGCGCACGGCGCTGTCGGGCGCAGGCCTGCTGTCGGCGCCGGCCTTTGCGTTCAGCGGCGTGGGTTTTCCGCTGCTGGCCATGCCGGATTCGGCACGTGCCTGGGCCCTGTCCATGCCCTATACCCACTATGCGCGGCTGCAGATAGAGCAGCTGCAGATGGGCGCGCCCATCGTGCAGAGCCTGCCCGTGGTGGCCGGGCTATTGCTGGCCGCGCTGGTGTTGCTGCTGCTGGCCACGGCAGGCCTGGCGCGCGGCCTTTCCCGCCCCGACAAATGGGGAGGGCGCTGAGATGGCCAGGGGCTTTGCGCATGACTTCGTCAGCGCCCTGCGTGCCGTGTTCGGCGACGTGGGCGTGCTCATGCTGCTGGTGGGGGCGCCCGTGCTCTACGGCTTCTTCTATCCCTGGTTCTATGGGCAGGAGGTCGTACAGCGCGTGCCCGTGGCCGTGGTGCAGCACGACGGCAGCGGCCTGGCACGCCAGATGCTGCGCTTTGCCCAGGCCAGCCCGCGCATCGAGGTGACCCTGGTCACGGGCGACGAGGCCCAGGCGCAGCAGGCCCTGCTGGATGGCCGCGTCATGGGCTACGCGCTGCTGCCGCGCGACCTCAAGCGCCGCGTGGTGCGCAGCGAAGAGGCCGTGGTGCCCGTGTACGCCAACGGTGCCTACCCGCTGGCCGCCAAGCAGGTGCAGTACGGCTTTGCCGAGGCCTTCGGCACGGTCTCGGCAGGCGTGGAGCTGCGGCGGCTGACGGCCGGCGGACAGAGCGCATTGCAGGCCCAGGCCAGCCGCTCGCCCGTCAACCTGCAGATGCAGGCCCTGTTCAATCCGACGGAAGGCTACGGCAGCTTCGTCGTCGCCGCCGTGGCCATCATCATCCTGCAGCAGACGCTGCTCATGGGCGGCGCGCTGCTGGTGGGAACCTGGCGCGAGCAGGGATTGGACAGGGCGCCGGCACGCACCTGGCTGGCGCGGCTGCTGGCGCTGTGCACGCTGGGCTGGCTCTCGGGCCTGTACTACTTCGGCTGGATTTTTGTCTGGCACGACTATCCGCGCGGCGGCAATCCCTGGGGTGCGCTGGCGCTGCTGGCCGTCTTCGTCCCGGCCGTGGCGGGAGCGGCGGCGCTGCTGGGCTGGTGGCTGGCCAACCGCGAGCGCGCCATGCAGGTGGTGCTGTTCACCTCCATCCCGCTGGCCTTCGTCGGCGGCTTCAGCTGGCCGGCCGAAGCCCTGCCGCAACTGCTGCAGGCGCTGCGCTGGCTGTCGCCCAGCACGGCCGCCATCCAGGCCTCGCTGCGCCTGAACCAGGCCGGCGCCCCGCTGGAGGCGGCGCTATGGCATCTGTCCGTGCTGCTGGCCCTGGCGCTGCTGGGCTGGGTGGCCGTGCTCTGGCTGGGAAGCCGCCGCGTGGACCCTGGCGATTGACCGGTCGGGGCTTCAAGCCGGCGCGCCCGCGCCGCGTCCCCGTCCCTGCACGGCCAGCATCAGCAGCACCACGCCCACGATGGGCAGCAGCCAGGTGTTGATGCCGTCCCAGCCGGCCGTGTGCAGCAGCTGGCCCGAGCCGAACGAGGCCACGGCCACGGTGCCGAAGACCAGGAAGTCATTGAGGGCCTGCACCTTGGCGCGCTCGGCAGGGCGGTAGCACTCGGTCACCATGGCCGTGGCGCCGATGAAGCCGAAGTTCCAGCCCACGCCCAGCAGCACCAGGGAGCCCCAGAAGTGCAGCAGCTCCAGCCCCATCAACGCCATCAGGGCCGAGGCGGCGATCATCACCAGCCCCAGCGCCGTGATGCGGCGCTTGCCGAAGCGCGCGATCAGCCGGCCCGTGAAGAAGCTGGGCGCGAACATGGCCAGCACATGCCACTGGATGCCCAGCGCCGCCTCGCCCACCGTGTGGCCGCAGCCCACCATGGCCATGGGCGCGGCCGTCATCAGAAAGGCCATGAGACCGTAGCTGACCACGCCGGCCGAGGCGGCCACGATGAACTGCGGCGTGCGCGCAATCTCGGCCAGCGGCCGGGCCTCGCCCGCCACGGCGCGGGCCTGGGGCGGCGGCAGCTTCAGGCCCAGCAGCAGCGGCAGGGCCAGCAGGGCGAGCACGGCCTGGCTGTAGAAGCTGCCGGCGAACGGCGTCATGGGCAGGGCGTCGCGCGTCCAGATCACCACCTGCGGACCGATGATGGCCGCGATCAGCCCGCCGATCATCACGCGCGAGATGGCGCGCGCCTGCTCGGAGGGGTCGGTCATGGCGTCGGTGGCCGCGAAGCGGTAGCTCTGCACGCAGGCCGCGTAAAAGCCCGCCAGCGCCGTGCCGATGCAGAAGGTCACGAAATCGGAGTGCGCAATGCCCTGGGCCGCGATCACGCCCGAGACCACGCCCAGGATGGCTCCCAGCACATAGGCCGTGCGCCGCCCCATGCGCTGCATCAGCCAGGCCGCAGGCAGCGTGGACAGCGCCAGGCCCAGCTGGTAGATGCTGACCGGCAGCGTGGTGGCCGTGGGATTGGTGGACAGCTGCTGCCCCACCAGGCCGCCCAGCGAAATGATGATGGGCGGCGACGCGCCCCCCAGCGATTGCGCGGCCACGAGCAGGCCGAGGTTGCGGCGCTGCAGCGCTGGAGTATGTTGTTCTGGTGTCATGGCTTGTGCGGCGGAAAGACCGCATCTTCACCGAAAAGCATGAGGGCCGGGTTAAGCGTTGTTCCGTGTGCCTGCCCTGTCCAGGCGCTGCTGGAGCAGGGATTTGCTGTACGCCTCCTGGAAGATCTGGTGGATCAGCTCCCTGAACCATTTGTGCCCCGAGTCATGGTCGTTGCGCGGATGCCAGACGGCGTCGATGGACAGGGCCAGTTCCGGCAAGGGCATGGGGCGCGCCACGCAGTTGGAGCCGGACAGCACGCTGTGCATCCAGTGCGCGGGCATGGCGGCCACCAGGTCGGTGGATTCGATGACGGGCACCATGCCCAGCCAGGTGGGCACCTGGAACATCACGCGGCGCGCCAGCCCGCGCTCGGCCAGGAGTTCATCCACGATGCTGCTGCCCACGCCCGTGACCTTCAGGTGGCCCTGCTCCAGGTATTTCTCCAGGGTGAGCGGGGAGGCGGCGGCCGGATGGTCCTTGCGCATCAGCACCATCCACTGGTCGTCCAGCAGGCGGCGTGACGCCGACAGCACCGAGCGACCGCGCGAGACGGACAGCCGTATCTCCACGCCTTCGTACTCGACGCGATCCGAGGGCTGGCGGCCGTCGAAGGACTGCACCGACAGGCTGATGCCCGGCGCCACCGCACGCAGATGGATGCACAGCTGCGGGAGCAGCAGCACGCCCACGTAGTCGGACAGGCGCAGGTGGAAATTGCGCCGCGCCGTGGCCGGATCGAAGCCCTTGCTGACCTCGATGGCGCTTTCGATCTCGCTGAAGGCCTTGCGGAAGCTGCGCGCCAGGCGCACGGCCTCGGGCGTGGGCGACATGCCTTCGGCCGTGCGCAGCAGCAGCGGGTCGTTGAACTGGGTGCGCAGCCGGCGCAGCGCGTGGCTGACGGCCGAGGAGGTGATGCCCAGCCGCGCGGCGGCCTTGCCCACGCTGCGTTCCTCCACCAGGGCCTCGAAGATCACCAGCAGGTTGAGGTCGATGCTGCGCAGGTTGACCGGAGCCCGGGGCGCGCCGTCTGCATGTTGAATGCTGTTCATTTTGATGATGACAAAGATGAGCTTGACTGAATTTTACGTGCGTCACGACAATGCACCAGCTTTGAAATGAATGCCCATGAATTCACCCAGTTTCAACCGCTGTGCCGGTGATTGCGACGCAGCAGAAAATCCAGCGGAACAATATCTGTTTCCGGAAAATTCCTGCGATACCCATTTCCATGTATTTGGTCGTTCCGATGATTTTCCGTTGATTGCGGAACGCGCCTATACACCGGCTGTCGCGTCCATGGACGGTTATTGGAAAGCCTTTCGCCCATTGGGCGTGGACCGCTGCGTTCTGGTCCAGCCCAGCGTGTATGGCCGCGATCACGGCCTTCTCAAGCAGACGCTGCGCCATGCCGAGGCGGGCCGCATGCGTGGCGTGGCCGTGATCTACGAGGACACGCCGGATACAGAGATCGAAGCGCTGCACGCCCTGGGCGTGCGGGGCGCGCGGTGCAATGCGCTGTTTTCGGGCGGAGTCTCCGTCTCCAGCCTGCGGGCCGTGGCCGACCGCATCCGGGGCCTGGGCTGGCATGTGCAATTGCTGGTGAACGTGGATGAAGACCCTGGCCTGGCGCAGCGCGTGGCCGACATGGGCGTGGCCGTGGTGGTGGATCACTTCGGCCACCCGTCGCGCCAGCTGGGCGCCGGCGGGCCGGGCAGCCGCAATCTGCAGGCGCTGATGAAGGAAGGCCGGGCCTGGGTGAAGTTCTCGGGCGCCTACCGGATATCGGCAACGGCATCGGCCGTGGACCCGGCCGTGATTCCCATTGCACATGCCCTGGTGCAGGCCAATCCGCACCGGATCGTATGGGGGTCGGACTGGCCGCATCCCGGAATAAAGGCCCGTTCGAATTCCGCTGGCGAATTGGCACAGGCATTGGTGGATTGGGTTCCAGAGGAATACAGGCACACGGTATTGGTCGATAACCCCGCGCGCTTGTATTGGGGTCATTGATTTTCAAATAGCAGGAGACAGAGAAAATGAATCGAATCACATCGGGCCGCAGAGGCTTTATCCGCACGGCGGCATCTTTCGCGGCGCTGGCTGCGGCATCGGCTGCATCGGCAGTGCAGGCGCGCGCATTTCCCGCCAAGCCGCTCACGCTGGTCGTGCCTTTTGCGCCGGGCGGCAACGTGGACATCGTGGCCCGCACGCTGGGCATTCCGCTGGCCCGGCATGCGGGGCAGTCCGTGATCGTGGACAACCGTGCGGGCGGCGGTGGTGCCGTGGGCTCGGGCTGGGTGGCGCGCGCCGAGCCGGACGGGCATACGCTGCTGGTGGCCACGCCGGGCCAGTTGGGCACCTTGCCCGAGATGATCAAGCTGCCCTACCGCGCCGACAGCTTTGCGCCCATTGCCGTGGTCAGCCGCACGCCCGTGGTCGTGGTGGTGCGCGCCAATGACGCACGCTTCAAGACCGCTGCCGATTTCATCAAGGCGATGAAGGCCAAGGATGGCAGCGTGACCGTGGGCCATGCCGGGCCGGGCTCGCCCAATCACCTGGCCGTGCTGCAGCTGGAAGATGCCGTGAAGGTGCGCGTCAATCCCGTGCCCTACAAGGGATCGGGGCCGGCCCTGGTCGATCTGATCGGCGGGCAGATCGACGCCGTGGTGGACCAGATCACCAGCTCCACGCCGCATATCAAGAGCGGCGCCCTGCGCGCGCTGTTCGTGCTGGGGCCGCGCGCCGGGGGCGGGCTGGCCGATGTGCCCGACCTGGCCCAGCTGGGCCTGCCGGTGTTCGATGCCACCACCTTCGTGGGCGTGTTCGCGCCCAAGGGTGCGCCCACGGCCAGCGTGGACAGCCTGTATGGCTGGATCTCCCAGTCCGTGGCCGACCCGGAGTTCAGCCGCCTGATCCGCGAGCTGGGCAGCGAGCCCTTCCCGGCCAGCGCGGCTGTGCTGCAGCGCCTGGTCAGCGAAGAAGCCGCGCTGGCGGCGCGGCTGACCCGGCAGGGGCGCCTGCGCGCGGAGTAGCCGCCGCGCGCACTTTCCCTTTCCTCTAGTACCCGGCCGCCAGCCCGTCGCGGCGCGGGTCGCTGGCGATCTGGTAGCCCTCCACGGCGGGATCGCCCATGCGCCAGATGAACTGGCCGGCGCCGAAGTCCTGGTAGGGGTCGTGGATGACCTCCACCTGGTGGCCCAGCGCCTGCAGGCCGGCAATGGTGGCCGGGTCCATGCCGCCTTCCACGTTGATGGCCAGGCCTTCGTTGACGCGCCAGCGCGGCGCATCGCAGGCCGCCTGGGGCGACTGGCGGTAGTCCAGCATGCGCACCACAGTCTGCATGTGGCCCTGGGGCTGCATGTTGCCGCCCATGACGCCGAAGCTCATCACGGGCTGGCCGTCGCGGGTCAGGAAGGCCGGAATGATGGTGTGGAAGGGGCGCTTGCCCGGGCCCACCAGGTTGGCGCGGTTGGGGTGCTGGGGGTCGGTGCCGAAGCCGTGGCCGCGGTTTTGCAGGCTGATGCCGAAGGTCGGCTCCACCACGCCCGAGCCAAAGCCCGAGAAGTTGCTCTGGATGAAGCTGACCATCATGCCGTTCTCGTCGGCCGCCGTCAGGTAGATGGTGCCGCCGCGCACGGGGTTGCCAGCCTTGAAGTCCTGCGCACGGCGCGGATCGATGAGCCTGGCGCGCGACGCCAGGTAGGCGTCGTCGAGCATCTGTGCGGGCGTCACCTCCATGTCCGCGTCGGCCACGTAGCGGTAGATGTCGGCAAAGGCCAGCTTCATGGCCTCGATCTGCAGATGCTGGGAGGCCACGCCATCCACGGGCAGGCTGGCCAGGTCGAAGTTGGACAGAATGCCCAGCGCGATCTGCGCGGCAATGCCTTGCCCGCCCGGCGGGATCTCGTGCAGCGTGTGGCCGCGGTAGTCCTTGGCCAGCGGCTGCACCCATTGCACCTCGTGCGCGGCCATGTCGGCCATGCCCAGGCAGCCGCCGTGCTGCTGCACGAACGAGGTCACGGCCCGGGCAATCTCGCCCTCATAAAAGGCCTTGCCGCGCGTGGCACCAATGGCGCGCAGGGCGCGCGCTGCGGCGGGAAAGCGGAACAGCTCGCCCACCTCGGGCGCGCGGCCCCGGGGCAGGAAGCTTTCCCTGAACCCCGGCTGCGATTGCAGCTCGGGCGCGCCTGCGGCCCATTTCTGCTGGACCACGGGCGGCACCAGGTAGCCGCGCTCGGCGATCTCGGCGGCCGGCTCCATCAGCGCGTCAAAGGGCAGCTTGCCGAAGCGCTCGTGCAGGGCCACCCAGGCGCTGACGGCGCCCGGCACGGTGATGGAGTCCACTCCCCGGCGCGGCGGCTTGTCCTGGCGGCCGTAGCGCTGGTGGAAGTACTCGGGCGCCCAGCCCTGCGGTGCGCGGCCGCTGGCGTTGAGCCCGTGCAGCTCCTTGCCATCCCAGAGGATGCAGAAGGCGTCCGAGCCCAGGCCGTTGCTCACCGGCTCGACGATGGTCATGGCCGCCGCCGCCGCAATGGCCGCGTCCACCGCATTGCCGCCTGCCCACAGCATGCGCAGGCCGGCCTGCGCCGCCAGCGGGTGGGAGGTGGACACGGCATTGCGCGCGAACACGGGCACCCGCCTGGAGTCGTAGGGATTGCCGGGAGTGAAGGGAGAGGAAGAGGCGTGCATGAAAGAACCTGCCTCAGTCGGCGGTGATGCCCATGGTCTTCACGTCACGGCTCCAGCGCGTCAGCTCGCGGTCGATCTGCTGCTTGAAGGACTTGGGGTCGCTGGTCTCGGGGTCCAGGCCCTGGGCCTCGAACTGGGCCTGCACTTCGGGGCGCTCCATGATCTTGCGCACTTCCTGGGCCAGCCGCTCGACGATGGCCGGGTCCGTGCCGCCCGTGGTGAACAGGCCGTACCAGGACGTGAAGGCATAGCCGGGCAGGCCGGCCTCGGCGACGGTGGGCACGTTGGGCAGGTTCTTGACGCGCTGCTTCGTGGTCACGGCCAGGATACGGGTCTGGCCGGTCTTGGCCGAGGTGATGGCGGGCGGAATGCCCGAGAAAATAGCCTGCACCTGGCCGCCCGACACATCGGTGATGGCCGGGCCGTTGCCGCGGTAGGGCACGTGCACCAGGTTCACGCCGGCCTGCTGGGCAAACAGCGCGCCGGCCAGGTGCAGCGTGGAGCCGTTGCCCGACGATGCGTAGTTGATGCTGCCCGGCGCCTTGCGTGCGGCCTCGATCATTTCCTGCACCGTCTTGTAGGGCAGGGCGGCGTTCACCAGCAGCGCATTGCCGGATTCGGCAACCAGGGTGATGGGCTCCAGGTCCTTGCGCGGGTCGAACGACAGCTTCTTGGCCAGCACGGGCGCCACGGTGTTGCTGCCGATGGAGCCCAGCAGCAGCGTGTAGCCGTTCTTGGGCGCCTTGGCCACCACTTCGCTGGCGATCAGGCCGCCCGCGCCGCCGCGGTTCTCCACCACCACGCTTTGGCCCAGGCGCTGCTGCAGCTCCTTGGCCAGGATGCGGGCCACGATGTCGTTGGCGCCGCCGGCGGCAAAGCCCACCATGATCTTCAGCGGCTGCGAGGGCCAGGCATCGGCGGCGGGCGCGGCCCAGCCGGGCGTGGCGCAGGTCAACAGGGCGGCGCAGCAGACGAGCAGGCGGCGGGACACGGGTGCAGGCATGGAGATCTCCAGAAATCCGGGAAGTGGGAGGGTGCGATCAGGACGATCGGCTATCGGTTGCCAGCGATTTTGATGATAGAAACTGTTTTGTGAAAGCTGGAATTTCTTACGAATCTTGAAAGCAAAACTTTTATGCCAAGCCTGCGCATTCTTCGCACTTTTCTGGCCGTGGCGGCCGAGGGCTCCTTCACCGCCGCCGGACAGCGCGTGGCGCTGACCCAGGTGGCCGTGGGGCTGCAGATGCGCACGCTGGAAAACGACCTCAAGCGCAAGCTGTTCGCGCGCCAGGGCAAGCTGGTCACGCTCAACGAGCAGGGTAGGGCGCTGGTGCCCATTGCCACCCAGCTGGTGGCGCTGTATGAGCAGGCCAAGCACGGCACGCGGGCCGACGCACCGCTGGCCGGCACCGTGCAGTTCGGCTCCATCGTCTCGGCGCTGAGCCAGCTGGTGCGCGCCACGCTGGAGCTCAAGCGCCACCATCCGGCGGTGGACCTGCATGTGGTCTCGGGCAAGTCCAACCGGCTGATCGCCCAGGTGGAGAACCATGAGCTGGATGCGGCCGTGGTGGTCTACAACCCGGCCATCAAGCGCCCCTCGCTGGTGTGGACGCCGCTGTATGCCGAGCCCATGGTGCTGCTGGCGCCGCGCGCCGCCCGGCCCGCGGCGCCCGCCGACATGGTGGAGCGTTATCCCTTCATCCGCTTCGACCGCACCGAGCACACGGGCGAGCTGGTGGAGCGCACGCTGCGCCGCCTGCGTGCCAAGCCCCAGGAGTTCCTGGAGCTCAACTCCATCGAGACCATCGTGGAGCTGGTGCGCGACGGCATGGGCGTGGCCATGCTGCCCAATCTGGCGCGGCATGGCTGGGAGGGCGACCCGCGCCTGCGCGTGCTGCCCATTGCCCAGACCGCCGAGAGCCGGCAGATCGCCCTGGTGCAGCTGCGCACGGCGGCGCGCGCCGAGATCATCACCGCCGTGGGCCAGCAGTTCGTGGCGGCGCTGGCGGTGCCGGCCTGAGCGCGGCGCTGTGGGTGTTGCGCCGATCCGCGTGTCTTAAGTTGCGTATTGCGCGAGCCCGTGGCCCATGGACCAGTTCTCCTTGTCCACCTCGACCAGGTTGACGAACACGTCCTCGGGCCGCAGGCCCGGGCTTTCGACCAGCAGCTCGGCGATGCGGCGGAACAGTGCCTTTTTCTGCTCCAGGCTGCGGGTGTTGCTGACCGTGAGCTGCACCAGCACCAGATCGTCGCTGCGCGCCACGCCCAGGTAGGAGGCGCCGTAGCGGAAGTTGTCGCCGTCATGCTCGGTGATGGTCATGAACTGGTCGTCCTCCGGCACGTTGAAGGTCTCGCGCATGGCGCGGTAGAGGCTGTCGCAGATGGCCTGGCGGTAGGCGGGGGACTTGCCGGCGCGCATGTTGATCCGGGTCATGGGCATGGTGTGGCTCCGTTGCGTTGCGTTGCGTTGCTTTGCGTTGTGGGAGCCTCGAAGGTAGGCCGTGCCAGCTATTTTGAAAAGCCATGATTGCTGATATCAGTAATAATGAATTGCAATGATTCAACGACCCCTTGACCTGGATGCCGTGCAGAGCTTCGTGCACATCGCGGAGCTGGGCAGCTTCACGCGCGCGGCCGAAGCCATGCAGACCACGCAGGCCGCCGTCAGCCTCAAGCTCAAGCGGCTGGAGCAGCGGCTGGGCTGCCGGCTGGTCGAGCGCACGCCGCGCCATGTGCAGCTGTCGGCGCTGGGTGCCGACTTCCTGCCCCATGCACGCGAACTGCTGCAGGCCCATGAGCGCGCACTGGCGCTGGCCGTCAGCACGCGCCAGCGGCTGACCATCGGCATCAGCGACCACGTGGCCGGGCCTGAGCTGCCGGCACTGATCGCCCGCATGAATGCGCAGGACCCGCAGCTGCTGATCGACATCCGCATCGCATCGTCCGGCCCGCTGCTGCAGGGGTTTGACCGGCGCGAGTACGACACGGTGATCGTTCGCACGCATGCCGGGCGTGACGACGGCGAGCTGCTGGCCGAGGAGCCCTTCGGCTGGTTTGCCGCGCCCGGCTGGCAGCACCGCGCGGGCGAGCCCCTGCCGCTGGCCACGCTGGCCGAGCCCTGCGGCGTGCGCGCCATGGCCGGGCAACTGCTGGATACGGCGCGCATGCCGTGGACCGAGGTGTTCGTGGGCGGCGGCGTGGCCGCTGTCTCGGCAGCCGTCATGGCGGGGCTGGGCGTGGCCGCGCTGGCGCCGCGCATGCTGGCCCTGGGCGCCGTGGACGTGGGCCCGCGCCTGGGCCTGCCCACGCTGCCGCGCCTGCCCGTGCTGCTGCACACCCGCGTGCGCGAAGGCCGGCCGCGCGCGGCGCTGGATGCGCTGGGCGCCGCCTTCAAGTCCGCCGTGCGTGGCTAGCAGCCAACAATCGGCCCGGCATGGTGCGCAGCCGCTTGTGCCTGCGGGGCAACGGGCGATAGACTCGCACCCCTCCCATCCACCCTCACCCTTTCGAGGTGCACCATGCCCCGCCGCACAGCTTCCTGCTGAACGACTTCGTCACACGCTGATCCTGGCCTTGCCCCGGATGTCTTTTGCGTGTGCGCTGCGGTGCGTGGCCTTTTGAGGGCTTGCGGCTGACCGTCCGGTTTGCGGACGGCGCCGACAGTCCTGCCATCTTCCCCTTCGACAGCCTGCCGGCCCGGCCACCACGGGCCAGGCCGCGCTGTCGCTGCATCCCCTGCATTGCGGCGCCTGGCGTCGTCGTCGGCTTTTCCCGCCCCATGGCATGTCGCCGTGGGGTGCTGCATCGTTTTCGGAAAGCACGACATGACCCCATCCATTGCCCAAGGCGCTCACTTTCTTTCGAGCGTCGAGATCCTCAAGTACCCCCGCACGCCGCACCTGCGCGGCTCGCGCCTGCAGTCCGGTGACCAGGACGACGCCGTGCCCTATGAGCGGCTGGCCGGCCGGCACATCGTCGTCGAGGAAAAACTCGACGGCGCCAACGCCGCGCTGAGCTTTGCCGGCGACGGCCAGTTGCTGCTGCAGTCGCGCGGCCACTACCTGGACAGCGAGCGGCCCGGCGGGCGCGAGCGCCAGTTCAACCTCTTCAAGCAATGGGCCCAGGCCCATGAGGGCGCGCTGCTGTCCCTGCTGGACGACCGCTACCAGGTGTTCGGCGAGTGGATGTATGCCAAGCACTCGCTGTTCTACGACGCGCTGCCGCACTGGTTCTGCGAGTTCGACATCTGGGACCGCTCGGCGCAGTGCTTCCTGGACACACCGCGCCGCCATGCCCTGCTGGCCGGCGTGCCCGTGGTCTCGGTGCCCGTGCTCTACAGCGGGGCGGCGCCCCGGCGCATGCAGGACCTGCTGGCGCTGCTGGCACCCTCGCTGGGCCGCAGCGCGCGCTGGCGCCAGGCCTTCGAGCAGGTGGTAGCCCGCCAGAAGCTGGACCTGCCGCTGTGCTGGCGGCAGACCGACGGCTCCGAGCTGGCCGAGGGCCTGTACCTCAAGGTGGAGGAGGACGGCCAGACCGTGGCGCGCTACAAGTTCGTGCGGCCGGACTTCGTGCAGGTCATCCTCGACTCGGGCTCGCACCACAGCGAGCGGCCCATCGTCCCCAACGGGCTGCGCGAAGGCGCAGACATCTTTGCGGCCGATATTTCAAAAAGCTGGTGAGGCCTGCAGCGCAGACCCATCGCAAGGAGATTTCCATGACGAACTGGAAACAGATCCAGTCCCTGGTGCCGCAGCCCGGCGCCGACCCCGACTTCGCGGCCTGCCTGGCCGCCTTCCCCCAGCTGGAGCAGGCCAAAACCACGCCGCAGGACCCGGTCTACCACGCCGAAGGCGATGTCTGGACGCACACGCAGATGGTGGTGCGCGAACTGCTGGCCGACCCCGGCCATGCGGCGCTCACCGCCACCGAGCGCGAGACGGTCTTCCTGGCCGCGCTGCTGCACGACGTGGCCAAGTGCTCGACCACCGTGGTGGGCGAGGACGGCCGCATCGGCCAGCCCGGCCATTCGCGCCGGGGTGCGCTGGATGCGCGGCTCATGCTCTGGGAAGCCGGCGCGCCCGTGGACCAGCGCGAGGCCATCTGCCGCCTGATCGCCGTGCACCAGGTGCCGTTCTTCGCCTTTGCCGATTCGCGCCGCGGCCTCTCGCCCGAGTTCATCGTGCGCGAGCTGTCCTGGCAGACGGACCTGCACCTGCTCACGCTGCTGGCGCGGGCCGACATGCGCGGGCGCATCTGCCCGGACATTGCGTCCGTGCTGGTCAACATCGAGCTGGTGCGCGAGTTCGCGCTGGAGGAGGGCTGCCTGCGCACGCCACGCCGCTTTGCCTCGGCCGAGACGGCGGTGCGCTACTTCCGCGGCGCGCAGCTGCATCCCGACTATGCGCTGCACGAGCAGGCCGGCTCGCGCGCCATCGTCATGTGCGGCCTGCCGGCCAGCGGCAAGAACACCTGGGTGGCCGCCCACCATGGCGACCTGCCCGTGGTCTCCTTCGACGATGCGCGTACGGAGCTGGGCCTGCGCCACGGCCAGAACGAGGGCGCGGCCGCCCACCATGCCGTGGACAAGGCCAAGGCCCTGCTGCGCGCGGGCCAGCCCTTTGTCTGGAATGCCACCCACCTGTCGCGCCAGATGCGCGGCAAGACCGTGGACCTGTGCCTGGCCTACGGCGCCCGCGTGGAGCTCGTGCACCTGGAAGCCAGCCGCCCAACCCTGCTGGCCCGCAACCGGGCGCGCGACACCACGCTGACCAACGCGGCCCTGCTCACTTTGCTGCAGCGCTGGGACGTGCCTTTGCCCACCGAGGCGCACGCGCTGTCGTTGCTGGTCAATGAGGGATAGGTCGAGGGTGGTGCCGCAGCACCTCAGGCGGCAGGCTCCCCGCGCGCCCGCTTCATCTCCAGGTATGCCTGAACGGCTTGCTGGTCCTCTGCATGGTAGGCAATGTCCAGGCCGGCCTGCCTGACGTCTGCCTGCCCATTCAGCCCTGGCAATGCAAGCAGATGCTCAAGCAGGGTGGCCTGGGTGCCCACGGCTGTGATCAGTGGTCGCAGGTAGGTATCGAGGTGCCTGTCTTGCGGGTTCTGAATCTCCAGCGTCAGCGCCTTTAGATAAGCCTCCTTGTTCGAGGCCCGCCAGTCGATGGCAAAGCCTGCGCGGTGGCATAGCTCAGCATGGATCAGCAGCATGCTGCGTCCATTGCCGTCGAGAAAGGGATGGCCCCAGGCAAACGCGCCCATGACTGCACCAGGTTTGTCGCGCAGGGTGCCTGCATCGTTGCCCATGTCCAGGCCCCATTCGACGGCGCGCTGGCACAGCTCCGAAGCCTCGAATTGCAGGCCCGTGCCCCTGCCTACGAGCCTGGCCACGCCCAACGCATGCCTGTCCTGCCCGGCCCAAGGGTAGAAGTCGGAAAACAGGATGGCATGCACACGCAAGAAATCGCGGTAGCGGACCTTGCCTCGGATGCTTCCCAGAAAGACCAGCGCCTCCTCCAGGTTGGCCTCGAAAAAGAGGTGCTCCTGGACCTTGATCTCCTGGGGGTCCTTCAGGCCTTCAATGTTGCGCAGGTAGCCCGCGTTTTGGAAGTCCCCGAATGGATCGAACACCTTGCATCTCCCGCATGTGATTGGTCATCAGCCGGGCCAGTTGCGGCCCGGTGATGACCCGTTTTTTCTTCAGTGCCACGAGCAGCTTGCCCGTGCTGTCGAGCTCCACCTCATCGCCTGCAGCGCGCGTGACGGCCTGCGCATAGTCGTCCAGTGCGGTCCGCTGGTGCTGGATGTGGTGCACGCGCGCCAACCGCTCGACAAACTGCCGCACGCTTTCGGTCGGCAAGGCGTCCACATCGCCGGACAAGGCTTCGTCGGGCTCCTCGGGCTCCAACGGGCTATGGACATAGCGCACCGTGACGTCACCAAGATCAAAGCTGCGCGAGAGTCGTTGGCCGCCGGCATCGATCAGCACGGTGTCACAGCCTGCCTCGCTGACCAGGTCTACGCTGCGAAAACGGATGCCAAGCCTGTCCAGAACTTCCCTGACCAGCACGTCGCTGCTGGCCGGCAACTGTGGCTCGCCACTGGCATCCGGCCTTGTCTTGGCGTAGACACCGGAGCTCAAGCGGAACAGGCGACCATCGGTGACCAGGTCATGGAGAGCTTCACTGAGGTGGGATGCGCTTGCCAACCTCGCCAAATCACGTCTGAGCACGATGTTGCCGGAACGCTTGCTCAGCGATATCTGAAGTTTGCTACCCAGGTTCATTTGTCGTCCCGATAGATTCCTACATGGATTGATTGTAATTCGATGATTTCTTATTGAATCACAACAGTTTATACGCATGTCAAATGCTGCTTGGCCGGCAAGTATTGCACTGGAATTCAGCCGGTGTTTCCGTATGGATTGCGCAGCAGACAGGGACCAGGCACCAACCCGCCATGCGCGCCTACTGCGGACCCGCAGACCCGCGCACCCTGGTTATGGCTGGTGCGCAGACAATGAAGTCTTGAAGACTGCCGCCCCTTTCCGTCTGCCAACCCGAAAGCCATCCATGAACCTTTCCTCCCAGCTGCTGTCCACCCTCGCGCCGCTTGGCCGCATCCGCGCCTCCATCAACACCGGCAATCCCATCCTTGCGCGGCTGCAGGCCGATGGCCAGCCCGCAGGCGTGTCCATCGATCTGGCCCGGCGCTTTGCGCAGCAGCTGGGGCTGGAGCTGGAACTGGTGGTCTTCGATACGGCCGCCAAGTCGGTGGATGCCGTCACGCGTGAGGAGGCCGACTTCGGCTTCTTTGCCGTGGACCCCGTGCGTGGCGCGGGCATCGGCTTCACTGCGCCCTATGTGCTGATCGAGGGCAGCTACCTGGTGCGCCAGGATTCGCCGCTGACCGACAACGCCCAGGTGGACCGGGCCGGCCACACCGTGGTGGTCGGCAAGGGCAGCGCCTATGACCTGTACCTGAGCCGCGAGCTCAAGCATGCGCAGATAGAGCGCGCCGTGTCCTCGCCCGCCGTGGTGCAGACCTTTGTGGAATCGACGGCCGACGTGGCCGCCGGCGTCAAACAGCAATTGGAGGCCGATGCCGCACGCCTGCCCGGCCTGCGCCTGCTGCCTGGCCGCTTCATGGTGATCCAGCAGGCCATGGGCCTGCCCAAGGGGCGGGGCGATGAGGCTCTGCGCGTGCTGGCGGCCTTTGTGGAAGAGGCCAAGGCTTGCGGCTTTGTGGCCGAGGCGCTGCAGCGCCATGGCATTCAGGGCGCGGCCGTCGCACCGCTGGCGGGCGCATCGGCATGAGCACCTCAGCGTCGCGCCCCCTGTACGCCTACGTGGGTTCGCGCACCACGCGCGAGCGCGACGCACGTGGCGAGGGCATCACCGTCTATCGCGTGGACGAAGCCACGGGCAGCCTGCAGCATCTGCAGACCGTGGACGGGCTTTCCAACCCCTCGTTCCTGGCGCTCGATGCAGCCGCCACCCGGCTCTACACCGTGCATGGCGATGGCCACGAGGTCAGCGTCTTCGCACGCGATACCGCAACGGGCCGCCTGGCGTTGCTGCAGACCCGGGACTGCGGCGGGCGCAACCCGGTGCACCTGGCCATCGCCCCGGGCGGACGGCAGCTGGTGGTCTCCGACCATCTGGGCGAGCCGGCTGCCAGCGACGGCCACCGGGGGTATGGCGGGCCAGGCGGTACGCTGGCCGTGATGCCGATCGCACCGGACGGGCGCCTGGGCTCCGTGCAGCAGCGGCTTGCGCTACCGGGCCAACCCGGGCCGCATCGCAAGGAGCAGCCGTTTGCCAAGCCGCACTTCAACCCTTTCTCGCCGGACGGGCGCTTCGTGCTGGTGCCTGACAAGGGGCAGGACCGGATCTTCATCTTCGCCTTCGAGCACGGGCGGCTGGTGCCTGCGCCCCAGCCATGGCTGGACTGCCGCGAAGGCTCGGGCCCGCGGCATATGGCCTTCCATCCTGCGCTGGCCTGCGCCTATGTGGTCAACGAACTGGACAACACCGTGCTCACCTGCCGCTTCGATGCGGCCACGGGGGCGCTGCAGGGCTTGCAGATCCTGTCCACCCTGCCGGAGCGCTTTGTGGGCAACAGCCGGGCGGCGGGCATCGAGGTCTTGCGCGACGGCCGGCAGGTGCTGGTGTCCAATCGCGGCGCTGACGGCATTGCGGTCTTCGATGTCGATCCTTTGACGGGGCTGCTGCACGCCAGTGGCGGCTTCGCCTCGGGCGGGCGCACGCCGCGATTTTTCACGGCCTCGCCCGATGGGCGCCTGCTCTATGTGCTCAACGAGGACAGCGACAGCATCGCCTGCCTTGCCCGGGATGACGCCTGGCGCCCGCTGGCCAGCACCCACTGCGCCAGCCCGGTGTGCATGGTGTTCGCGCGGTAGCCGTCCGCGCCGCCCTCCGGGGCAGGATCAGGCGCCGCGCAGCACCAGCAGGTCGATGCTGGCCGGCACGCCCAGGCGCACGGCAAAGCCGGCCCACAGGCCTGCGCCGGCGCTGACGAAGAGCTTCATGGCGCCGACCTCGTACTCGCCGCGCACAAAGCCGTCATTGGCGGGCGCCACCAGCCATTGGTCCATGCCCAGGATCAGGCCGCCGTGCGTATGGCCCGACAGCTGCAGGCCCACGCCGTGGGCAGCGTTGTCACGGGCGGTCTTGGGCTGGTGGGCCAGCAGCAGGTGGTATTGCGCGCCGGCCTCTTTGGCCTGGCGGGCCACGGTGTCGATGTCGGGCGGCACGCCTTCGGCCACGGAGGGGTCGGTGTTCTGGCGCGAGAGGCGGCCATAGGCCGGATCGCCGATGCCCGACAGCGCCAGGCGCGCGCCCTGCACATCGATCAGCTGCATGCGGTTTTCCAGCAGGTTCAGGCCCAGGCGGCGGAATTCGGCCATCCAGGCGTCGTAGCCGCTGTAGTACTCATGGTTGCCGGGCGCGGCCCACACGCCGTAGCGTGCCTTGAGCTGCGCCAGCGGCGCGACGTTGGCGCGGCCGCTGTCCACGTCGCCGTCCACCATGTCGCCGGGCAGCACGATGAGGTCGGGCCGCGCCTCCAGCGTGCGGTCCACGATGGTCTGCACATAGCGCGCGTTGTTGATGGGGCTGGCGTGGATGTCGGCCAGCACGGCCACGCGCAGGCCTTCCAGGCCGGTAGGCAGGCCGGGCAGGCGCAGCGTGCGCTCATGCACCTCGGGCGGGCGCAACGCATTGGCCACGCCCCAGGCCGACAGCAGGCCCGCCAGGGCCAGGGCGCCGGCCGTGAGCAGCGGGGCGTGCAGGCGCTGCTTCCAGTCCTCGCGCCGGCTCACTGCGGCCAGCGCCCAGAGGCCGTCGCGCAGCACGATGAAGACGGCCAGCATCAGCAGCAGGGCCAGCACCCAGCCGCCCGGCACCTGCAGATAGGCCAGCGTGCGGTACTCGACCGTGCCCTCGCGCAGCAGCACCAGCAGCAGGGCGGGCGTGCAGCCCAGGGCCGCCGTGGCGACGGCCGCCATCAGGCGTGCGCGGCGCGGCATCAGGCGGACGGGCCACCACAGCCACAGGGCCAGCAGCGGAATGACGAGGGCGGCAAGAGAAACCATGGGAGCAGATCGAGGAAGGCGGGTGAGGTGGCCAGCGCCGGGCGCGGGCGGCAAGGCGAGCGCCGATTGTGCGCAATGCCATGCATGCCGCTGGCCTGACTTGGCGAAGGCCCTGGCATGCGGGGGTTTTCATGCGGGCGGCACAGGGCAGGCGTATGGAAATCTGCAGCCGCGTGGCGCCGCCGGCATGGCGCGGGGATAATCCAGCCCCTTATGCCTTTGAAGATCAGCTTCCCTGAATCCCTGCCCGTATCCGCCCGCCGTGAGGAAATCATGGAGGCCATGGACCGGCACCAGGTCATCATCGTGTGCGGCGAGACGGGCTCGGGCAAGACCACGCAGCTGCCCAAGATCGCGCTGGCGCTGGGCCGGGGCAAGGTCAACGCCACGCCCGACGACAAGGGCCAGGTGCGCGGCCACCTGATCGGCCACACGCAGCCGCGCCGCATTGCCGCCAGCTCGGTGGCCAAGCGCATTGCCGAGGAGCTGAACACGCCGCTGGGCGATGTGGTGGGCTACAAGGTGCGCTTCCAGGACCGGCTGTCCAAGGACGCCTCGGTCAAGCTGATGACGGACGGCATCCTGCTGGCCGAGACGCAGACCGATCCGCTGCTCAAGGCCTACGACACCCTCATCATCGACGAGGCCCACGAGCGCAGCCTCAACATCGACTTCCTGCTGGGCTACATCAAGCAGATCCTGCCCCGGCGCCCCGACCTCAAGGTGGTGGTGACATCGGCCACCATCGATGCCGAGCGGTTCTCCAGGCACTTCGAAGGCCCCAAGGGGCCTGCGCCGGTGATCATGGTCTCGGGCCGCACCTACCCCGTGGAAATGCGCTGGCGCCCCTTCGAGGAGAAGCGCGACCACGACCTCAACGATGCCATCGCCGAAGGCGTGGACGAGCTGTGGTCCGGCGGCGTCAGCGGCGACATCCTGGTGTTCCTGCCCGGCGAGCGCGAGATCCGCGAGGCGGCCGACCACCTGCGCAAGCACCTGGCACAGCAGCCCGTGCTGCGCCATGCCGAGGTGCTGCCGCTGTTCTCGCGCCTGTCGCAGGCCGAGCAGGACCGCATCTTCGACAGCCACACGGGCCGGCGCATCGTGCTGGCCACCAACGTGGCCGAGACCTCGCTGACCGTGCCCGGCATCCGCTATGTGATCGATGCGGGCACGGCGCGCGTCAAGCGCTATTCCTTCCGCAGCAAGGTCGAGCAGCTGCTGGTCGAGCCCATCAGCCAGGCAGCGGCCAACCAGCGCGCGGGCCGTTGCGGCCGCGTCGCCAACGGCATCTGCATCCGCCTGTACGACGAGGCCGACTTCGGCACGCGCGCGCGCTTCACCGACCCTGAAATCCTGCGCTCCTCGCTGGCCGGCGTCATCCTGCGCATGAAGTCGCTGGGCCTGGGCGACGTGGTGAACTTCCCCTTCCTTGAATCGCCCTCGGGCCGCGCCATTGCCGACGGCTACCAGTTGCTGGGCGAGCTGGGCGCCGTGGACGAGCGCGGCGAGCTGCTGCCCATGGGCCGCGAGCTGTCGCGCCTGCCGCTGGACCCACGCGTGGGCCGCATGATCCTGGAGGCGCGCACGCGCGGCGCCGTGGCCGAGGTGCTGGTCATCGCCTCGGCCCTGTCCGTGCAGGACGTGCGCGACCGGCCGCTGGAGGCCCAGCAGCAGGCCGACCAGCAGCACGCCAAGTTCGACGACGAGAAAAGCGAATTCAGCGGCTACCTGCGCCTGTGGAAATGGCTGCAGGATGCGCGCGGCGGCAAGGTGGTGGCCAAGAGCCGCAAGGAAATGGCCACGGCCCAAGCGCCTGCCGCCAAGCCATCGGCGCGCAATGCCGCCTTCCTGCCCGTGGCCCAGCGCAGCGGCGGGCAGAGCGTGGCCGCCCCGGCGGCCGAGGCGCTGGCGGCCTTCCATCCGCAGGACACCGGTCCCGGCACGGATGACGAGCCCTCTCACAAGCTCAGCAACCGCCAGTGGGAGCAGCTGCTGCGCCAGAACTTCATCAACATCCGCCGCGTGCGCGAATGGCGCGACATCCACTCGCAGCTGCTGACCGTGGTCAACGAGCACAAGTGGAAGATCAACACCGAGCCTGCGGGCTACGACGCCGTGCACCTGTCCATGCTGTCCGGCCTGCTGGGCAACCTGGGCTACAAGGGCGATGAAAGCGACGCCTACCTGGGTGCGCGCGGCATCCGCTTCTACCCGCACCCGGGTGCCCACCTGTCCAAGAAACCCGGGCGCTGGATCGTTGCGGCCGAGCTGGTGGAAACCTCGCGCCTGTACGGCCGGGGCATCGCCGCCATCGATCCGCAGTGGCTGGAGGAAGTCGGCGCCCACCTGCTCAAGAAGCAGCTGCTCGATCCGCACTGGTCCAAGAACCAGGCCGATGTGGTGGCGCTGGAGCGCGCCACGCTCTACGGCCTGGTGGTCTACAACGGCCGGCGCATGAGCTATGGCCGCATCGATCCGCAGTCCGCGCGCGAGATCTTCATCCGCCAGGCCCTGGTGGAGGGGCAGTGGGATACGCGCTGGCACTTCCTGCCCGCCAACCTCAAGCTGGTGCGCAAGGTCGAGGAGCTGGAGCACAAGAGCCGCCGCCAGGACGTGCTGGTCGATGACGAGCTGATCTACGCCTTCTACGACCAGCAGATCCCCAAGGACGTGTTCAGCGGCGCCACCTTCGACCATTGGTTCCGCGAGGCGGCCAAGGAAAACGCTGACCTGCTGCGCCTGTCGCGCGACGAGTTGATGCGCCACGAGGCGGCCGGCATCACCACCCAGGCCTTTCCCAAGGTGGTCAAGCTCGGCGGCGTGGACTGCACGGCCAGCTACCTGCACAGCCCCGGCGACGCACGCGACGGCATCACCGTCACCGTGCCGCTGTTCGTGCTCAACCAGGTCAGCGACGAGCGCGTGGAATGGCTGGTGCCCGGCATGCTCAAGGACAAGCTCCAGGCCCTGCTCAAGAGCCTGCCGCAGCGCCCGCGCAGCCGCTTCGTGCCCCTGCCCGAAAGCGCCCAGCGCCTGGCCGAACTCTTCACCACGCCCGAGCGCTGGGGCCAGGGATCGCTCATCGATGCCCTGCTCAAGCAGGTGCGCGATGAGACCTCGCTGGACGTCAAGCGCGCCGACTTCAAGCTGGACATGCTCAGCCCGCACCTGTTCATGAACTTCCGCATCACGGACGAGCATGGACGCCAGCTGGGCCAGGGCCGCAACCTGGGCGCGCTCAAGGCCGAACTGGGCGCCAAGGCGCGCGGCGCCTTCCAGGCGCTGGCCGCGTTGAAGGTGGCGTCGGTCACGGAGGCCCCTGCACCCGCTGCCAACGCTGCCACCGCGCCCGAAGCCGGCAGGAAGCCTGCGCCCGCTGCCAAGGCGGAAAAGCCCGACCAGGCCACGCCTGCCAGGAATGCCAAGCCCAGCCAGCCCGCCGACAGCCGCTACAAGGAATGGAGCTTTGGCGAGCTGCCCGAGCTGATGGAGATCGGCCGGGGCGGGCAGACGCTGATCGGCTTCCCTGCGCTGATCGACCACGGCGATGCCGTCGGCATCGAGGTCTTCGACGAGCCCGAGGTCGCGGCCGCACGCCACCGCGTGGGCCTGCGCCGCCTGTTCGCGCTGCAGATCCGCGACGCGCTCAAGTACCTGGAAAAGAACATTCCAGACCTGCAGAAGATGGCCGTTGCCTACATGCCGCTGGGCACGCAGGAGGAACTGCGCGAGCAGATCATCGACGTGGCCATAGACCGCGCCTTCCTGCAGGAGCCACTGCCCACCAACGACGCCCAGTTCAAGCAGCGCGTGCAGGACGGACGCGGCCGGCTGACGCTGATCGCCAACGAGGTGGCGCGCATGGCCTCCACCATCCTGGTCGAGTACGCGGCGGCGCAACGCAAGATCAAGGACACCAAGAACGCGCCTGACGCCACGGCCGACGCCGCCCAGCAACTGCAGCGCCTGGTGCCCAAGAACTTCATCGCGGCCGCGCCCTGGACCCAGCTGCAGCACTACGCGCGCTACCTCAAGGCCATCACCAGCCGCCTGGACAAGTACCGCGCCGACCCTGCGCGCGACGCCAGCCGTCTGACCGAGCTGCGCCCGCTGGAGCAGCGCTACTGGCGCCTGGTGGCCGAGCGCAAGGGCCACATCGATGCGCGCATGCAGGAGTACCGCTGGATGCTGGAGGAGCTGCGCGTGAGCTTCTTCGCCCAGGAGCTGCGCACGCCGTACCCGGTCAGCATCAAGCGGCTGGACAAGGTCTGGCAGCAGCTGCAGAACTAGCGCCGTGCCGGCCTGCGGCCCTTTCTTGAGCGGGAGGGCCGCAGGCCATGTTTCAATGCGGCATCGCCACCTTCACCGGCACGCGGCCGGTTGGAGCGATGCAAGGCCCAAGGCCGTATGCGCCATCACTGAGATGGGGCATTTTTCAAAGCATGGGCGATCTGTGCAGAACCTGCACAGATGCTGGCCGCTCCATGGCGTTGCGGCGGACCCTGTGCGTTTCTAGACTGCAGGCATCAACCACTTCCCGTTTTCAGGAGCACTGCATGTCCCTCGCAGAACAGGCCAGCCAGGCCATCCAATCCACCAGCCATCCCACCCTCCGCGCCCTGTCCGGCGCGCCGGGGCGCAGCCAGTTGCCACGGGGTGCCACGGCGCTGCTGGTCATCGACTTCCAGAACGAGTACTTCAGCGGCCGCCTGCCCATCCCGCGCGGCCCGCAGGTCCTGGAGCAGGCCCGGCGCCTGCTGCAATGGGCCGATGCCGGGCAGGTTGCCGTGTTCCACATCCAGCACATTGCCCCAGAAGGTGCGCCCGTGTTCGCCGTCAATGGCAGCGCCGTCCAGTTCCACCCCGGCCTGCAGCCGCGCGCGGGCGACACCGTGGTGCAAAAGCGCAGCGTCAGTGCCTTCGTCGGCACCGACCTGGCCGACCAGCTGCGCTCGCGTGGCATCACCACCGTGGTCATCTGCGGCCTCATGACCCACGCCTGCGTGGCCGGCGCCGCACGCGATGCCGCGCCTCTGGGCTTCGAGGTCGTCGTGGCCAGCGATGCCGTGGCCACACGTGCCATCACGCGCAGCAACGGCGAATCCGTGGACGCCGACAGCCTGCACCGTGCCGCGCTGGCCGAGATCGAGGATGTGTTTGGCGATGTGCTGTCCACGGACGGCATCCTGGAGCTGGCGCTGCGCTGAGCGGGCTGGTCGGCATCGGTGGTCCATGCTCCACAATTCCCGCCAAAGGAGTGCATGAGCAATGGACAGATGGCAAGCCATGCGGGTGTTCTGCGGCGTTGTGGACGCGCAGGGTTTCACGGCGGCCCAGGATCGGCTGGGCATGACGCATTCCACGGCGTCGCGCCATGTCAAATGGCTGGAGTCGGAGCTGGGCACGCAACTGCTGCAGCGCAATTCGCGCGGGTTGAGCCTGACCGATGCGGGGCGCAGCTACTACCTCAGTTGTGTGCAGTTGCTGGAGCAGCTCGATGCGGCCGAGGCCGCACTGGCCCAGCGCCGTGCGCGCGTGGCGGGCGTGTTGCGCATCACGCTGCCGCTGGCCGTGGGCGCCATCGAGCTGGGCGACTGGCTGCCCGAGTTCGAGCAGCAATTCCCGGATCTGGAGCTGCAGCTGCTGTGCACCGACCGGCTGGTGGACCTGGTGGCCGAGGGCGTGGATGCGGCCGTGCGCATCAGCCGCCAATTGCCGGACAGCGGGCTGCAGGCGCGGCTGCTCACGCATTCGCCGCTGGTGCTGGTGGCGTCGCCCGCCTACCTGATGCGCCAGGGCGTGGTGCAGGCGCCCGGGCAATTGGCCGAGCACCGCGCCCTGGCCTTTGCAGCGGGCCCGGCCCCATTGCGCTGGAGCGTGGTGTCCGGGCAGGGCGCCGTCACCGAGGTGCAGCCGCACACGGCGCTGCGCACCGATTCGGTGGCCACCATCTTCGAGGCCGCGCGCGCAGGCCGGGGCATTGCGGCGCTGACCTGGCATACCGTGCGCTCGGCCGTGGAGCGCGGCCAGCTGGTGCGGGTGCTGCCCTGTTTTCATCTGGGGCAGTACAGCTACCACGCGCTGTATCCGCGCACGCGGCATCTGCGCCCGGCCGTGCGCGCGTTTGTGGATTTCATGGCGCGGCGCTATCGGCAGGGGCCGGGCGGCTGAGCATGGTCTTCTGGAGCCGGCCACTGGATGCGCAGGAGCAGGCCTTTGTGCGCACGCATTTCGGCGCCTCGCTCGATGCGCTGCTGCCGCGCCTGCGCCTGTACCAGCGGCGGCTGGGCGATACGCGCAGGGCGCTGTCCATGAATGGCGGGCGCATCTTCATGCCGCGCGCCTTCTTCACGCAGTCCGATCCGCGCCAGCCGTTGCGCCTGTCGCATCCGCAGATCGCAGGCATCTTTGCCCATGAGCTGCTGCACCAGTGGCAGCGCCTGCAGGGCATGCCCGTCACGCGGCAGGCCGCCTGGCTGCAGTTCAAGGCGCTGTGCACGCGCGGCGACCCGTATGCCTATGAGCGCTGCGACGATCCCCGGCGCATGCTGCAGCGCTTTGTCCATGCCCAGGTGGAGCAGCAGGGCCAGATGTGGGAAGACCATGTGCGCGCCTGCGTGGCGGGGCAGGGCGATGCGGCGGGGGCCCTGATCGCGGCCCACGTGCGGGGCGCGTGAGTCAGCTGGCCTCGGTGTTCAGTGCTTCGATCAGGTCATGGGCCGACACATCGCGCGCCGCGCCAAAGCCAGCCACGTGCCGGGCGATGGATGGCGTGATGCAGACAAAGCGGAAGTCGCCCAGATCGGTCATGAACGCGGCTTCGGGGAAGCGCAGCACATAGCTGTCGCGCGCGCCATCGGCCAGCACGCTGCCGGGCGGCGGCGTGCTGGCCACGCCTTCAATGGCCACGCGCTCCAGTGCATGCACGCCCTCGCCGTCCACTTCGGCCGCGCATACCAGCAGGCTGACGGCCGGGTGCAGCTCCATGGCCCGCGTGTGCGCTGCCAGTGCGCTGACGTGCAGCACAAAGCAGCCAAACTGCGCATTCCAGGCCCAGGGCACCATGGACAGCCGGGGAGCGGGCAGTGCATCGCCAGCCCCGGGGGCAGGGGAGTCGGCGGGCTGGGTGGCCAGGGCCGCGCTGCGGTGGCGGGCCAGCAGATCGCGCAGCGACAGCTGCAGGCGGGACAGGTGGGGCATGGCGGGCGTGGAGGGCATGGCGCCATCGTACCTGTGGCGTACGTGTGGCGTGTCCGTGGCGTGCCCGTGGCCGGCTTGCGAAAGCACAAGGCGAGTTGCGGTGGCATCGGTATGCCATGGGCGCTCAAGCGTCACTTTGGCGACGATCTCCTGGGGCCTTCCCCAATGCCGGGAAGCGGTTGTGGGCCTAGCCTCGCTGGCAAGGCGGATTGCCGCCGTCCCTTCCACTCACCGACACTTCAAAGCCCATCCACCCATGCCCTCCCAGCCCGCGCACCACGCTTTCTGGCCCAGCCGCCTGCCCCATTCCATCACCGTGCCCGCCACCAGCGTCTGGGACAACCTGGCCGTCAATGCGCGACGCTACCCGGACAAGGCAGCCATCCGCTACTTCGGCAGCTCCGTCAGCTACCGCGAGCTGTGCGAGGGCACGGAGCGCATGGCGGCCTACCTGCACAGCCTGGGCGTGCAGCGCGGCGACCGCGTGATCCTGCTGATGCAGAACACGCCGCAACTCATCCTGGCGCACTACGCCATCTTCCGCGCCAATGCGGTGGTGGTGCCGGTCAATCCCATGAACATGGCCGAGGAGCTCAGGCACTACATCACCGACGCCGACGCCAAGGTCGCCATCACCACGGCCGACCTGGCCCCCGAACTGGCCAAGGCCAGCAATGCGCTGGCGCCCGGCCAGCGGCTGGAGCACCTGGTCGTCACCCAGTTCACGGACGCCTTCGATGCCGGGGTGCAGGGCGACGACGCCCCGCCCGTGCAGTGGCACGACTGGCTGCTCACCCGGCGTGAGCCGGCCGTGCTCGATGGCGGCAGCGTCCACACCTGGCAGCAGGCCCTGGCCTGCACCGACGCCGCGCCGCCCCATGCGGTGGGCCGCGACGACATGGCCGTGCTGCCCTACACCAGCGGCACCACGGGCCATCCCAAGGGCTGCATGCACCCGCACCGCTCCATCAACCACAACGCCGTGGCGGGCAGCTACTGGGGCAGCGGCACCAGCGAGACCGTGGTCCTGGCCGTCGTGCCCATGTTCCACATCACGGGCATGGTCTCGGTGCTGCACACGGCCATCTTCGTGGGCGCCACCCTGGTCGTCATGCCGCGCTGGGACCGCGAGCTGGCAGGGCGGCTGATCTCTCGCTACCAGGTCACCAGCTGGACCAACATCCCCACCATGGTCATCGACCTGCTGGGCAGCCCCAACTTTGCGCAATTCGACCTCACCAGCCTCAAGTACATCGGCGGCGGCGGTGCGGCCATGCCACAGGCCGTGGCCCAGCGCCTGCTGGAGCAATACGGCCTGCGCTTCAGCGAGGGCTACGGCCTGACCGAGACGGCCGCGCCCACGCACAGCAACCCGTTCGAGCATCCCAAGCAGCAATGCCTGGGCATTCCCTTCATGAGCACCGAGGCGCGTGTCATCGACCCCGAAACCGGCGCTGATGTCCCGCAGGGCGAGCAGGGCGAAATCGTCGTCCACGGTCCCGAGGTCTTCGACGGCTACTGGAAGCGACCCGACGCCACGGCCCAGGTCTTCATGGAGATCGACGGCAAGCGGTTCTTTCGCACCGGCGACCTGGGCCACGTGGACGAGGACGGCTACTACTTCATCACCGACCGCCTCAAGCGCATGATCAACGCCAGCGGCTTCAAGGTCTGGCCGGCCGAGGTCGAATCGCTGATGTTCCGCCACCCCGCCATCCAGGAAGCCTGCGTGATCTCCACGCGAGACGCCTACCGGGGCGAGTCGGTGAAGGCGGTCGTCGTGCTGCGCGCCGGCAAGGAAGACACCACGGCCGAGGACATCATCCAGTGGTGCCGCGAGAACATGGCCGTCTACAAGGCGCCCAAGATCGTGCAGTTCGTCAAGGCCCTGCCCAAGAGCGGCAGCGGCAAGGTGATGTGGCGGCAGTTGCAGGAGGCGGAGGCCGGCTGACCGGCCCCCAGGGCCTCAAAGCCTGAAGCCCTTGCCCTCGGCGCGTTCCTGACGTGGCCGCCGAGGACGCTGTGGGGGATGTTTGCTGCATGGGCGTTGCGAAGGCTGCGCGCGCATCTATGATCGCGCCAGACACTAACACTGCATCAGACAGCACACAGTACACAGCACATGCATGGATTTCCTGGGTCCGCTGCCACGGTCGTGGCAGCATTTTTTTGCCTTCCCGCTTGCGCGCACGAACTGTGCACCATCGTCGCCGACGCCGACACGGGCCAGTCCCTGGTGCACAGCGGCCCGGCCTGTGCCGAGCGCGTCACGCCTGCCTCCACCTTCAAGATCGCCATCAGCCTGATGGGCTATGACGCCGGCATCCTGCAGGACGAGTCCCGGCCCGCGTGGCCGTACCAACCGGAGTATCCGGACTGGGGCGGCGATGCCTGGCGGCGCGAGATCACGCCCCAGGCTTGGATGAAGGACTCGGTGTTCTGGTACTCGCAGCAGGTGGCGCGGGAGCTGGGCCAGCAGCGGTTTGGCGCCTACGTGAGGGCCTTCCAGTACGGCAACGAGGATGTCTCCGCCGTTGCCGTGGCCCATCCCGGCCACAACGGCGCGTGGGTGGTGTCCTCGCTGCGCATCTCGGCGGCCGAGCAGGTGGCCTTCATGCGCAAGATCGTGCGCCGGGAACTGTCTGTGGGCAGTCAGGCCATCGACATGACTGCGCGCATCACCCGGCACCCCGTGCCTGTGGACGGCTGGACCGTGCATGGCAAGACCGGCACCGGGTCGCCCGGCAGCGACAACCGCTACGATGCCAGCCGGGCCTACGGCTGGTATGTGGGCTGGGCCACCAAGGACCAGCGCAGGCTGGTGTTCGCCACGCTGATCCAGGATGAGCAGGCGCAAAAGCCCAATGCGGGCTTGCGCGCACGCGATGCCCTGCTGCAGCGACTGCCTGCCGTGGACCGCTGACAATGCACGGGCGTTTTCCTTTCCGCACCTCGCCCACATATCTCCCACACATCTCCCGCACCTCTCCCGCATATCTCCCGCACAAGAGCGACAGACCGACACCCGATGAAGACCATTGACGAAATGCTGAACCTGGACCTGCTCACCCCCGAGCAGCACGTTGAGATCAGCGACTGGATTGCCCGCGCGAACTCCCCCGAAGAAATACTGCAGATGCCCGCCCCCCTTTGGCAGGCCGTGGAGCGAGCCAGCGAGGCCATGGGCGTCAATGCCGATCTTCTGCGGCCGCCCTCGCTGGATGCGGGCGGCGCAGTTTTCGGATAGGGCGGGCGCCGCAGCTCACCATCCCATCATCGATCGGTGCGCGCCAATGCCTGCCATGGCGCCATCGCTCACCGCCATGGCCACGTTGCCGGCCGCGCGGGCCGCGTCGCCACAGGCGAACACGTTGGGGACGCTGGTGGCCTGGCCTTCCGCGACCTTGATGAAGGGTCCCATGGGGCCTTCTTCCAGGACGCAGCCCAGCTGTTCGGCCACGGGGCTGGCGATGCGGGTGCGCGGCTGGGTGAACAGGCCGTCCATCACCAGGCGGCGGCCATCCTGCAGCACCACGTCGGCCCGGCCTTCCAGGCGGGCGATGGGCGTGGCCTCCACCTGGGTGCCCCGGCGCGCAAGGGTGGAAAGTTCTTCGGCGCCGGGCGTGTAGGCGCCGTTGAGCAGCAGCGTGGTCTGGCCCCAGTCGGGCAGCATGACGGCGTGGTGGTGGGCCAGGGCCGAGCTGGCGATGATGCCGATGCGGCCCGCATTCATCTCGTAGCCGTGGCAGTACGGGCAGTGAAAGACGCTGCGGCCCCAGCGCTCGGCCAGTCCTGGCACGGGCGGCAGGCTGTCATGCACGCCCAGCGCCAGGACGATGCGGGCAGCGCTGATGGCGGTGCCCGCTGCACGGAACTCCAGCCGGCCATCGGGCGCCACGCGGGCGTCTTCGGCCGTGCCGTCCAGCCACTGCACGGTGGGGTAGGCCATCAGCTGCTGCCGGGCCTGGGCGGCGATCTGGGCGGGGGCCACGCCATCCTGGGTGAGAAAGCCGTGCGATGTCTCGCCGGCCTGGTCCACGAAGCGGTTGCGCCGCAGTCCGGCATCGACCACCAGCACCTGGCGGCGCGCACGCGCCAGTTGCAGCGCGGCGGACAGGCCGGCATAGCTGCCGCCGATGACGGCGAAATCAACGTGTTTCATGCGAGTGCTCCTGCAGTTGGTGCCAACCCTGACCGCCTGCTGCGCGATGGCGGGCCAGGCGGGCGTGGAAGTCATGGGACAGGGCAGCCAGCGTCACCGTGCCCAGGCGTGCGAGCAGGGCGGCCTCGGCCTGCTGCACCGCGTCGCTCAGGGCCTCGTTCACGGCCTGGGCGACCAGGCATTCGGGCCGGTCCTCCCTGAAGCCCAGCGCCACCAGGCCGGGCGCGCCCAGGGCCTCATGCACGTCGCGCAGCGTGGTGCGGTCCAGATCGCAAGAAAGCACCCAGCCGCCGCCATGGCCCTTGGCGGAGGTGACAAGGCCTGCATCGCGCAGGCCCGACATCAACCGGCGCAGCACGACCGGGTTGGTCTGCAGCGCGGCGGCGAGCATGTCGGAGGTGGCAGGTCCATCGCCCTCGGCCATGTGCAGCAGCACATGGAGGACGTCCGAGAATTGGCTGTTCTGTTTCATGCAACATTATTTGTTGCATGAGTGTGGCCTTGTCCCGTGAAGGGGAATGGGCCTGCCGCCGACTGATCAGGACTCGCCCGTGAACCCGATCTGCTTGACCAGCGAACTCCAGCGCTCGAACTCGGCCTGCTGGTCGGCCGCCATTTCCTGCTGCGTGCTGCCGCGCGCCAGCAGGCCCAGGGCGGCCAGCCCGTCGATCACGGCCTTGTCCTTGAGCGCGGCCGTGATGGCCGCGTTGGCGTTGGCAATGGTGGTGGCCGGGGTCTTGGCGGGAGCGTAGAAGCCGAACCATTCCTCCACCGTGACATCGGGAAAGCCCAGTTCGGTGAAGGTGGGCACGTCGGGCAGGAAGGGCGAGCGCTGCCTGCCCGAGGTGGCCAGCACGCGCAGGCGGCCCGCCTTCAGGTACTGCAGGTAGTCACCGCTGGGGTTCATGGTGGCCGCGACCTGCCCGCCCACCAGGTCGGTGATGCTGGGCACGGTGCCGCGATAGGGCGCGTGCTTGAGTTCCACCCCCGAGCGCAGGCTCAGCAGCGCGCCCAGCAGGTGCGGCATGGAGCCCGCGCCCGGCGAGCCGAAGTTGGCCCGGTCAGGGTGGGCCTTGGCCCAGGCCAGGAAGTCCTTGAGGGTCTTGACCTCGGCCGGCACGGCAGGCCCCACGGCCAGGCCGTGGTAGATAACGGCGCCGATGGAGACGGGGATCGCGTCCTCGGGCTTGTAGGTCAGCTTGGGGTAGATGTGCGGGTAAACCGAGAAGGCCGACACGGGCGCCAGCGCCAGCACCGAGCCGTTGGGCGGGGCGTTCTTCAGGGCCTCCACCGCGATGCGGCCACCGGCGCCGGGCTTGTTTTCCACAAAGCCCGGCCCTTTGCTGTAGGGCGTGCCGCCCAGCCGCTCGGCCACGCGGCGGGCCACGCTGTCGCCCGAGCTGCCTGCCGGAAAGCCGTACATGATCTTGACCTGGTCCAGCGCCTGGGCCAGGGCCTGCAGTGGCGACAGCGACCCCAGGGCGGCGGCGCTGCCCAGGGCCTGGACGAAATGACGGCGATGCATCTGCATGGATGTCTCCTGGTGAAATCGAAGAAAGGAAAGCTGGAAAGAACAGGCTCAGAACATGTGGCGAATGCCGACGTTGATGCCGGTCTGCGAGCGGCCCGGCGCGGTGTTGCTGCCCGGGGCGCCGCCGCTGACCGAGACGGTGGCCAGGCGGTCGTTGCGGATGTGGCCGAGCTGGGTGTAGACCGCCGTGCGCTTGGACAGGTTGTAGATGGCGCGTGCCACCAGCAGGTCGGAGTCGTAGCCCGAGACGCCGCGGTAGCGCAGCGTCAGCCACTGGGTTTCGAGCACCAGCGCCTCGGTGACCGGGTACGAGGCGCCCACGTACCAGAGGTTGCTGCGCGGCTTGACGGCGTCGCCATCGTTGTCGCGGCGCAGCAGGCCGCCGCCGACCTTCACGCCGGCCACCTTGAAGTAGCCGCCCAGGTGCAGCCGTTCGTCATGCTTGGCGCTGGAGGTCATGCCGCCGAACACCGGGTCGGTGGACGAGGCCGGCGTGCGGCCGTTTTGCTGCTCGTAGCCCAGCGCCAGGCCCCAGACGGGCGTGTCGTACTTGGCGTACAGCGACCACTGGCGGCAGGCCTGCGTGTCCGATCCGCTCTCGCCCGGGCAGTTGGTGCCCGCGGGGCTGGGGCCTGCGTTGACGGCATCGCGCCCGAAGCTGTAGCCCGCGCCCAGTGCCAGGCCGCCGAAGTTGCCGCGCCAGGCCAGCATGTTGTCGGCGCGCGAGTTGGGAATGTAGGCGTCCAGCGAGCCCATGGCGAAGACGGCCGGGCCGATGATGTCCGAATCGAGCAGCGACCAGAACAGCATGGAGTTCTGGCGGCCCATGGTCAGGCTGCCCCAGTTGCCGCCCAGTCCCACCCAGCTTTGGCGCCCAAAGCCGCGCCCGCCCTGGTTGAAGGTGCCCTGGTCGGGCGCAAAGCCCGACTCCAGCGTGTAGATGGCCTTGAGGCCGCCGCCCAGGTCCTCGCTGCCGCGCAGGCCCCAGCGCGAGGGCACCAGGCTGGTGGTCGATGGCATGCGGCTGAGGCCGCCGCCTGCCGCCACGTTGTTCAGGTGCTCCACGCCCACATCGACGATGCCGTAGAGCGTGACGCTGGAGGTGCCTTGCGCGAAGGCGCCGAAGCTGGTGCTGGAGCCGGCCAGGGCCAGCACGGCGGCGGCCGCCAGGGTCAGCGGGGAAGGGGTTTTTTGCATGGTGATGTCTCCTCTGGTTTGAAAAATCGTTGCCGTCTTGGCGTGGGTGTCCGCACGCCTTTTCTCGGGCGCAGCGGGGCCCGGCCCCGCCGGGGGCGGGACTGCGGACAAGGGGTGGATGAGGGCGGAGGGGGCGGGCCGTTCAGGAGACCGTTCAGGCGCCGCCCGCCGTCACGGCACGGTCAGCGGCAGCTGAAGCTGGCAGCGCTTTCCATGTCGCCGCTGCCGTTGTAGTGGGCGGCCAGCGGATGGGGGCACAGCGGCCGGGTGCGGGTGGGCGACCAGGTGGCGGGCAGGTCGGCGTTGACGCCGCCCGCATTGCCTGCGCCGCGCGCACTGGCGATCACGCGGTCTGGCGCCTGGCCTTTCTCCACCCAGGCCACGAGGGAGCTGAGCATGTCGAACTGCTCGGTGGCCGGGCCGCCGCTGCAGTGGTTCATGCCGGGCACCAGGTACAGGCGGGCGAAGTCGGCGGCGTCGCCATGGTTGCGGCGCAGCGTGTCGTACCACTGCACGGTGTCGTCGCTGGAGAAGATGGGATCGGCCGTGCCGTGGTAGACCATGAGCTTGGCGCCCCGGTTGCGCAGCACGGGCAGCTTGCCGTAGTCGGGCGGGAGCATGAAGGACAGCGCGTTTTCGGTGTACAGCGCCGTCGTGGCCTGGACCTTGGCCAGCATGCTGTCCACGCTGCCTGTCAGCGCGAACTGCGGGCCGTTGAAGCTGGCTGGGCTCTCCGGTGGCGCCTGCCAGACCAGGCCCACGGCGCCGGTGTCCAGGTTCAGCGAGTTGGAGAATTTCCAGCCGGCCCAGCCGGCCGTATCCAGCCCTGCGTCATACGGGAAGCTGCTGTAGATGCGGCTGCCGCCGCTGGTGGTGGCGCCCTTGAACAGGCCGGCAATGGTGCTCTTTTGCTCGGCGCTGAGGCAGCTGCCGTCGCGCGCGCCGCCGCAGGTGGGCACGTCGCGCGCCAGGTCGAAGCTCGCCTGGCAGGCTGCGCCGGCCTGCACCATGCCGTCGGTGGCGCCGTCCAGCGCATCGCACCGGGCCAGCACGGCCTGGCTGACCAGGCGGCGCTCGGCCTGGGTGAAGCCCGTGCCCAGGTCGGCGGGCGTGGTGGCCAGCTTGGCGTAGCCCTGGGCGCCGGCAATGTTGGCAATGGCCGCCAGCGGCAGGCGCGTGCCGGGGTTGCCGGCAATGATGCCGTCGTACTGGTCTGCATAGCGCGAGGCCGCCACCATGGCGTGGCGCCCGCCGTTGGAGCAGCCGCCCAGGTAGGAGCGGTCCGGGCCCTTGCCATAGGCCGTCTGCAGCGCGCTGCGCGCCATGGGCGTGAGCTTGCCCACGGCCTGGTAGCCGTAGTCCAGCCGCGCCTGCGGGTCCAGGCCGAAGAAGGGGCCCAGGCTGCCTGCATGCCCGGCGTCGGAGCTGAGCACGGCAAAGCCCATCTGCAGCGCGTTGCCCAGCGGCCCGCCGCCCAGTGCGCCCACGGCCGTGCTCACGCTGCCGTCCAGGCCGCCGTTGGCCTGGTAGAAAAAGCGCCCGTTCCAGTCGCGCGGCAGGCGCATCTCGAATCCCACGGCGTAGTTCTGGCCATCGACGGTGCTGACGCGCTCGTGCATGCGGCCGGTCACGCGGCAGTGCTCGGCAATGGGCTTGCCTGCCACCGTCAGCGTGCCGGCGGCCACGGTCTCGGCGGCGGTGATGCGGGTGTTGGGAAACGAGATCTTGGCCGCCAGGTCGTTGCACGACAGCAGGCTTGCCGGGCGGGCCTCGGCCAGTTGGGCAATGCCGTCGCTCGAGCCGCCGCAGGCCGACAGCAGCAGGGCGGGAAGGGCGGCGGCCAGCGTGGCCGGCAAGGCGCGGGAACGGGTCTTGTGGATCTTTCTGTCCATGTCTGTCTCCTCGGAAGGTGGTGTGAAGCCTCAGCGCGAAACCGTTGCGTGGCAGCCGTTGCCCGCATCCGCATCGCTTTCTGATGGCCGCGATTTTGGTTATATTTAATAACCAATTCAAGCGGCCTTTGCGAATTTCTTATTGGGACTTCCCCTTGATGCCGGGGCAGGCAGCAGGCCGCACAGGAGACAGACATGGACCACGAAAAACTCATTGCCATCGACATCCACACGCATGCCGAGGTGAGCTGCTGGAACCCGTTCGACAACTACGGCGAGGAGTACGACCGCGCCGCCGACAAGTACTTCGGCAACGGCCGGCGCCCGACCATCGCCGAGACCGTGGCCTATTACCGTGAGCGCAACCTGGGCCTGGTGATGTTCACGGTGGACAGCGAGTCGCAGCTGGGCCGGCGCCGCATTCCCAACGAGGAGATCGCCGAGGCTGCGCGGGCCAACAGCGACATGATGGTGGCCTTCGCCAGCATCGATCCGCACAAGGGCCGCATGGGTGCGCGCGAGGCGCGGCGGCTGATCGAGGAAGAGGGCGTCAGGGGCTTCAAGTTCCACCCCACGGTGCAGGGCTTCCATCCCTACGACCGCATGGCCTGGCCGATCTACGAGGTGGTGGCCGAGTACCAACTGCCGGCCATCTTCCACACGGGCCACAGCGGCATTGGCAGCGGCATGCGCTGCGGCGGCGGCCTGCGCCTGGCCTACAGCAATCCCATGCACCTGGACGACGTGGCCATCGACTTCCCCGACATGCAGATCGTGATGGCCCACCCCAGCTTTCCCTGGCAGGACGAGGCCCTGTCCGTGGCCCTGCACAAGCCCAATGTCTGGATCGATCTGTCGGGCTGGAGCCCCAAGTACTTTCCCCGGCAGCTGGTGCAGTACGCCAACACCCTGCTCAAGGACCGCGTGCTCTTCGGCAGCGACTATCCGCTGATCACGCCCGAGCGCTGGATGAAGGATTTCCAGGAAGCCGGCTTCAAGCCCGAGGTGATGCCCGGCATCCTCAAGGGCAACGCGGTGCGGCTGCTGGGGCTGGAGCAGCCGGCAGCGGAGAAGGCGGACTGAGCTAGCTCAGTTGTAGATCTTCTGCAGCAGCTGGATCAGCGTCCTGCGCTCGGCGTCGGTCAGGCGGTAGGTGGCATCCATTTCCAATTCCGCCGCCGTTCTTTCCGCCCGGGCCGTGAGCTCGGCGCCGGCCGGCGTCAGGTGCACGCCCACGGCGCGGCGGTCGGTGGGGTGGGTGCGCCGCTCGATCAGCTTGCGGCGCTCCAGCGCTGCGATGAGGCCCACCAGGTTGGGCGGCATCACATCCAGCGCCGCGCACAGCTGGCGCGAGGTGATGCCGGGGTTGTGGGACACCAGGGAGAGCACGGAGAACTCCACCATCTTGAGATCGTGGGTGGCCATGCGCTCCACGAACACTTCGATGATGGACAGCGAGGCACGCCGGGCGTTGTAGCCCACGAGGGTGTGCAGGAAGGAGGCGTCGATGGACGGCCCCGGCGCTGCAGTGCTGGACGGGGCCGTGTTCTCTTCGGCAGGAGCGGGCTTGGGTGTGCGGGCGCGGGGCATGGGGACAAGGAACTGAAAGCCGAATCATAGTGGGGCGCGGCTGCCATGTCCCGATGCCGGCGCAGCGGACTTGCCCTGGTGCTAGAAGTCGAAAAGATCGGAGAGAAAGCCTTCGCGCTTCTTGCGGCGGTAACCATCGTGGCTGGAGTGCTCGCGCCGGTCATGGGATCCGTCAGGGCCCGCGCGCCGTTCCTGCGGGCGTTCATAGGCTGCTGGCGCTGCGGGTGCCTGGGCGGCGGAGCGCTCGATGAGCTTGTCCAGCTCTCCGCGGTCCAGCCAGACGCCGCGGCATTGGGGGCAGTAGTCGATCTCTATGTTCTGGCGCTCGGAGATGATGAGCGTGGCATCTCGGCAGGCGGGACATTGCATGACAGTTTCACCTTTGCCTGTTCAGGCAGTGGCTCCATCGGCAACGATGGAGTGTGGGCCGGGCTGTTATGCGTTGAGATCTCCAGCGAAGGCCGTTCGACTGCGGGGGCGATGGATAGTTCCGTCGCTTCAAGCGCCATCACCATCTCGTGCCAGTTCATGCCGCCCCCGAGGCCGAGGGCCGTGGCGACTGGCCGCGTTTGCCTTCAGCCTGTCTTCAGGCGCGCTTCAGCGCCACTTCAGCGCCTCTTCAGCCCCCCTTCAGCCTGTGCGTGCGCCATGTGCCCGGACGGTCCTACATTGCGGCCTGCCCCCTTGCGGGCATGACTGCATCAGCAACCAGGAGGACCATCCATGATGACTTTTCGCCATTCCCGCGCCTGGCTCGGCGCGGCCGGCATCGCCACCCTTGCCCTGGGCCTCGCGGCCTGCGGCGGGGGCTCTTCGGGCAGCACCAACCCCGGGCCGCGCATCTGGGGCTACATCCAGCTGCCTGACGGCAACAAGATGCGCTATTCGGTGGTCTTTCCCAAGGGGCCGGGGCCGTTTCCCGTGCTGATGGAGTACGACGGCTACGGATCGGGCTCGGTCACGGAACAGACCACCCAGGAGTGGACCAAGGAAGGCTATGCCGTGATGGGCCTGAACGTGCCCGGCACGGGCTGCTCCACCGGCGAGAACCAGTGGGCCGACGCCTCCGTGGGCGCGGCCGGGGCGCATGCGGTGGAGTGGGCGGCGCGCCAGGCGTGGTCCACGGGCAAGGTGGGCATGGTGGGCTATTCGTACTCGGGCTACGACCAGCTGTGGGTGGCGGCCCAGCGTCCGCCCAGCCTCAAGGCGATCGCGCCGGGCAAGAACGTGGCCGATCCCTACCGCGACGTGGCCTATCCGGGCGGCATCCAGAACATCGGCTTTCCCGCCAACTGGTGGCGGCAGTTCCCCGCGATATGGCGCAAGGCCGCCGACGATGCCAGGGCGCTGGACGGCGATACCGGATGCGCACAGGTGGTGGAGGACAACATCCGCAAGATCCAGCGTCCCGACCTGGACATGGCGCGCTGGCTGGACGAGGACCGCTTCTTCGGCGCCCGCTACGCGCTCAAGAGCGCCATGAACTCCACGCACCGCATCGACATCCCCACGCTGGGCACCCAGTCCTGGCAGGACGAGCAGGTGGGCACCCGCATGGGCTACTACGAGGACAGCATCGCCCCGGACAAGATGTGGCTGATCAGCTCCAACGGCGACCACCACACCGACAACGCCCCCTTTCTGCGCGAGACCATGAAGCGCTTTTACGCGCGCTTTCTCAAGGGCGAGAGCAATGGCTTCGAGCACACGCCCCGCGTGCTGCTGGCGCAGGAAATGCAGTGGATGAACGGTGGGGGCGACTATGGGCAGCTGCGCCCCTCGGCCGTGGCCAGCTTTGACCGGCTGCCCGTGCGCGTCACGCACATGACGCTGTGGCTGCAGCCTGGCGGCGGGCTGGGCGATGCGCCCCCGCAGGCTGAGCGCCAGTCGGCCAGCTACCGCTACCCGCTGCCGGGCGCCGAGGCCAACCATCCCGACGCGGATACCGAGTCCGGCGCGGGCCAATGGACGGCCAGTCCCGCCGGGCAGGGCCTGCTGCGCTTCACCACGGCCCCGCTGCCGCGCGCGTTGAGCTTTTATGGCGAGGCCTCGCTGGACCTGTGGCTCAGCGCCACTGCCGGCGACACCGATGTGCAGGTCACCGTCTCGGAAGTGCGTCCCGACGGCCAGGAGATGTTCGTGCAGCGTGGCTGGCTGCGTGCCTCCATGCGCGCGCTGGACGGCCAGCGCTCCACCGCCTTGCGGCCCTGGGGTGATTTCACCGAGGCCGCCGTGCGCCCGCTGCGCCCCGGCGAGCCCACGCTGATGCGCGTGGAAATCCAGAAATTCGCCCATGTGTTCCGCGCGGGCTCCAGCCTGCGCGTGACCCTGGACACGCCTTCGCAGACCGGGTACTGGGCCTTCGACCATCTGTCCACGCCTTCGACCAACACCGTCTGGCTGGACCGCAGCCGGCCATCGAAGATCGTGCTGGGCCACATCGCCTATGCCCATGAGCGGCAGCTGCCGGACTGCCGGCGCATGCTGCGCCAGCCCTGCAGGCCCAACGAGGAGGCCGTTCCTTCGGGCATGGGCCCCCTGCCGCCGCTGTGATTTCATGCCCCGGTGTTGACTATGAATGAACGTTCGTTCATCATTCGGGGCATGAAAAAGAAAGAAGACATCAGCGAGCGCCGGGCCGTCATCGTGGAGGCCGCCCTGCAGTGCTTCGTGGAGCGCGGCTTTCACTGCACCAGCATGCGCGACATTGCGCAGGCTGCCTCGGTGAGCCTGGGCAATCTGTACAACCACTTCGACAGCAAGCAGGCCTTGATTGCCGAGGTCGCCACGCAGGAGCAGACCGAGCTGCTGCCCTTGCTGCAGGCGCTGGAGCGGGCCGCAGCCCCTTCGCTGCCTGTGGTGGCGCAATTCCTGGCCGCCTACCAGGCGCTGTGCCGCCAGCGGGAATGGGCCGTGCTCAGCGCCGAATGCCTATCCGAGATCGCGCGTTCGCCCGGGCTGGCGCCGGCCTTCGAGGCCAACCGCAGGCGCATGCTCGACGGCCTGGCAGGCTTCATGGAGCGCGGAGCGCAGCAGGGCCTCTTGCGGCCCGCCGTGCCCGTGCGCCTGGCCGCGCAACTGCTGCTGGATGCCGTGGAAAGCGATGCGCTGCGCTTTGCGCTGGCGGTGACGCCGCAAGAAGGCGCGGGGGCGGATGAAGGGGTCGATGTGCTGCATCCCGCCTTGCTGGCCTGTCTTCTTGGAGGCGAGGCACGGGGGGACGCAGCATGAGGCACGCCACCGGCAGGGGCGCCCGCCTGGCGGGGCTGGACCTGGCACGCTACCTGGCGCTGGCAGGCATGGTGTTCGTCAACTTCAAGCAGGCCATGCATCCCGCGCTGCAGGAGCCGGGCTGGCTGCTGTCGTTCTTCCATTTTCTGGAGGGCAAGGCCTCGGCCACCTTCGTGGTGCTGGCAGGCCTGGGCCTGGTGCTGGCCACGCGCTCGCTGGAGCCGGCCACGGCGCGCCTCTGGACGCTGCGCCGCGCGTTGTTCCTGCTGGTGGCCGGTGGCATGAACCTGCTGATCTTTCCGGCCGACATCATTCACTACTACGCGGTGTATTTCGTGTTGGCCATCGCCTGGCTGCAGGCCGGCGCACGGGCGCTGCTCGCCGGCATGGCGGCCGTGGCCGTGCTCTCCGCCTGGGCCTTGCTGCAGCTGGACTACAGCCAGGGCTGGGACTGGGCGAGCCTGTCCTACCAGGGCCTGTGGGAGCCGGCCGGCTTTGCGCGCAACCTGCTGTTCAACGGCTTCCATCCGGTGCTGCCCTGGTTTGCGTTCTTCCTCTGCGGCATGCTGCTGGCACGCCTGCCGCCGGCCGAGCCGCGCGTGCAATGGGGCCTGGTAGCTTCTGGTGTAGCGATGGTGGGCTTGGCCTGCGCCGTCTCGGCACTTGCGGCACAGAGTGAATGGGCTCCCTGGCTGGCCACCGGCCCCATGCCGCCCGGCCCAGCCTACCTGCTGATGGGCCTGGGCTGCGCCAGCATTGCCATAGGCGCCTGCCTGCGGCTGGCCGACCGCTGGCCCGCTGGACCGTGGCGCGGCCTGCTGCCGGCCGGGCGCATGACGCTGACCCTGTACCTGGCACACATCCTCATCGGCATGGGCCTGCTGGAGGCCATGGGCGCGCTGGACGGTTCACGCAGCCTGCGCGAAGTGGCCGTGGCCGCCGCGCTGTACGTGATCATCGCCAGCCTGGCCGCCTGGGCCTGGAGCAAGAAGGTGGCGCAGGGGCCCGTGGAGTGGGTGATGCGGCGGCTGACGGCCGTGGGCTGATACGGCCCGCAGCAGGATTGTCCCGGTCCTGCACCCTTGGCGACCCTGCTGTAAGATAGCCCTCCGCTCCGGGGTGCACGCCAGTGCTGAGATCCACACCCGAGAACTTGAACCGGGTCATTCCGGCGGAAGAAGAGCTTGCACCCCTGCGTGGCCGCCCATGCGCCACGGGCGGGGGAGCCTTCGGAGCATCACGTCCCAGCTCTCGAAGGAATTCCATGGACAAGGCCCGGCCCCAGGCGGCTTCTCTGGTCGCAGACCTGCTTGCATTCATCGCCATGGACGGCTGCACCGACGAGCAGTTCGACGCACTGGCCCTGCGGCTGTTCGCCTACCAATACGAATCGAATGCGCCGTTTCGCAGCTTCTGCCAGCGGCGCGGCGCCACGCTGCGCAATGTGAAGACCTGGAGCGACATTCCCGCCGTGCCCATTGACGCGTTCAAGGCCATGGAGCTGCGCAGCGAGCCGGCCTCGCCCACGGAGCGCGTATTCATGACCAGCGGCACCACGGGCCAGGCCAAGGGACTGTCCGCGCGCGGGCGCCACTTCCATCCCGCGCTCGATGTCTACGATGCGTCGATGACGCGCAACTTCGCGCAGCGCTTCATGGCCGGGCGCGAGCGCCTGCCCATGGGCATCCTCTTTCCCGACGAGCAGGCCATGCCCAACTCTTCGCTGGCCCACTACCTGGCGCTGGCCAAGACGGAATTCGGCACTCCTGACAGCCGCTACTTTCTGACCCCCGACGGCCTGGACATGCCCGGCCTGTGCGCCGTGCTGGAGGAGTCCGAGCGCAGCGGCCGCCCCTATGCGCTGCTGGGCGCCAGCTTCAGCCTGGTGCATGTGATGGATGCGCTGCGCGAGCAGGGCCGCAGCTTTTGCCTGCCGCCGGGCAGCCGCATTCTGGACACGGGCGGCTACAAGGGCCAGTCGCGCGAGCTGCCGCTGGAGGATTTCTACGCCGACCTGTCCCGGCTGCTGGGCGTGCCGCGCAGCCACTGCATCAACATGTACGGCATGACCGAGTTGAGCACGCAGTTCTATGACGACGGCAATGCCACGCTGCCCTCGGTCAAGTCGGGGCCGCACTGGATACGCTCGCGCCTGGTCGAGCCCGTCACCGGCCGCAGCATGGCGCCCGGCGAGCGCGGCATTCTCGTGCACTGCGACCTGGCCAACTACAACGCGGTCACCACCATCCTCACCGAGGACGTGGGCCTGTGGGCCGGCCATGGCGAGAACAGCGGTTTCCTGTTGCTGGGGCGTGCCGAGGGCGCAGCGGCCAAGGGCTGCTCGCTGGCGGTCGATGAATTCGTGAAGGCCGCTGCTGCATGAACATCGAGCGGATCACGGCCGGCTACCTGCCCGAACTGCCTGGTTTGCGCGAGGCCGAGGTGCAGTGGCATGTGCTGCCCTTCGAACGCGGCGGCGTGCGGCTGGAAGTCTGCGTGCCCCTGCTGACCGGCCCGCAGATGCATGCGCTGGCAGCCCATGTGCGCCGTGCCGCCGACCGCCACCTCAGGGCCATGCCCGTGGCCGAGATCATCGACGCCATCGACCGCGCCATCGTCCGCCTGCTGGACCGCAGCGATCCCTATCGGCGCCAGGCCGAGGCCTGGCTGCCCGTGGTCAGTGGCTATGACGCCGACATGGTACGCCTGGGGCTGACGGGCTTCTTCAAGACCTTTCGCGCCGCGCAGCTGCGGCGCTTTGTGGCCGAGGACTTTGCCAACCCGGCCGTGCTGGACGGCTTCCAGCCCGCGCCCAAGGGCGGCGCGGTGCGTGCCTTCGGGCCTGACCTGCTGATGCACAGCTGGGCCGGCAATGTGCCTGCGCTGTCCCTGTGGAGCCTGGTCTGCGGCCTGCTGGTCAAGGCGCCCGCCATTGGCAAGCTGGCCAGCGCCGAGCCGCTGTTCGCGGGCTGGTTCGCACGGCTGCTGGCCGAGGTGCATCCGCCGCTGGCCGATTGCCTGGCCGTGGTGTGGTGGAGCGGTGCGGGGGGGGTGGATGGGGCGGATGGTGTGGATGGCGGTGGAGCCGCCGCGCTCCATGCCGAGGCCGACACCGTGCTCGCCTACGGCGGCAACCAGACGCTGCAGGCACTGCGCCAGCGCCTGCCCGTGACCACGCGCTTTCTGCCGCATGGCCACAAGCTGGGCTTCGGCATGGTGGGCGCTGCCGCGCTGGACACGCTCAAGGCGCCCGCCGTGGCGCGGCTGGCGGCCTGGGACGTGATGCGCTACGACCAGCAGGGCTGCTACTCGCCCCATGTCTTCTATGTGGAGCGCGGCGCCCCCGTCTCTGCGCGTGCCTTTGCCGACTATCTGGCGGCCGAGCTGGCCAACCTGCAGCGGCGCTTTGCGCGCCGGCCGTTGGAGCTGGAGGAGGGCGCCGCCGTGGCCCGCTGGCAGCAGTCCGTGGAATGGTCGGGCGACGCGCAGCAACTGCTGGGCCCCGTTGACGCGCCCTGGAGCGTGGCTTACAGCGACGGCCTGCAGCCGCTGGCGCCCACGGCCCTGTATCGCACGATTGCCGTGGTGGGTGTGGACCGCCTGGATGACGCCGTGCCCGTGGTGGCCGCGCAGCGGGAATATCTGCAGACGGCCGGCATTGCCGCCTCGCCCGAGCAGCTGTACCGCCTGGCCGGCCTGCTGGGTGCGGCCGGCGTCACGCGCATCAGCGCCATCGGCTCCATGAGCATGCCCGAGGCCGGCTGGCACCATGACGGCCGCTTCAACCTGCTGGACCTGGTGCGCATGACCGAGATCGAGCAATCTGCCGAGGCGGCGGCGCAGCCGTTCGCCCCGTATGCGGATTGACATCCATGCACACCGGCACGACGGGCACAACGGGCATGACGGGCATCACAGACGGGGCTGACGGCATGGCGTTTCTCGATATCGAACAGGTGGTGTTCACCTACCCGGGCCGCCCGCCCGTGGTGGACGGCGTGGACTGGCGCGTGCAGGCCGGTGAGATCCACTGCCTGCTGGGCCGCAGCGGCTGCGGCAAGACCACCTTGCTCAAGCTGGCGGCGGGGCTGCTGAGGCCGCAGTCGGGCCGCATCCTGCTGCGCGGCGCCGAGCTGGCCGAGCCCGGTCCGCAACTGGGCTTCATGTTCCAGGCGCCCACGCTGCTGGAGTGGCATACGGCGCTGGGCAATGTGCTGCTGCCCGTGTCGCTGCAAAGGCGCCCCGCGCCGCAGGACGAGCAACGCGCCCTGGCGCTGCTGGAGCAGCTGGGCCTGGCCAGCCACACGCAGCGCCATCCGCGCCATCTCTCGGGCGGGCAGCAAAGCCGCGTGGCGCTGGCACGGGCGCTGGTCCTCGATCCGCCGCTGCTGCTGCTGGACGAGCCCTTTGCCGCGCTGGACGCCATCACGCGCGCCGAGCTGCAGGACGACCTGCTGCGCACCTGCCGCGAGCGCGGCACCACGGTGCTCTTCGTCACCCACGACATCAACGAGGCCGTCTACCTGGGTGACCGCATCGCCCTCATGCACGGCGGGCGCATCGTGGCCGATATGGCGGTCGATCTGCCCGCGCCGCGCACCCAGGCCATGCGCCACGGGCCGGCGTTCAACGAGCACTGCGCCCGCGTGCGCGCAGCCATGGACAGGACGGCGGCATGACGGTGTCCTTGTTCCATGCCCGCCTGCTGGCCGCCGCGCTGGCGCTGGTCCTGCTGGGCCTGTGGGAGCTGCTGGTGCGGCAATGGGGCCTGTCCGCCCTGGTGCTGCCGGCGCCCTCGGCCATTGCGGCATCGCTGTGGACGGGGCTGGCCACGGGCTATTTCTGGCCGCACATCTGGGCGACGCTCCAGGCCCTGCTGCTGGGGCTGGCGGCCGGCAGCGCGATCGGCCTGCTGGCGGGCATGGCCCTGGCTGAATCCGAGCTGCTCGAGCGTGTGCTCAAGCCCTATGTGGTGGTCAGCCAGGTCGTGCCCAAGCTGGCGCTGGCGCCGCTGTTCGTGCTGTGGTTCGGCTTCGGCATGCTGCCCACGGTGCTGATCACCGCGCTGATCTGCTTTTTCCCGCTGATGGAAAACACCCTGACCGGCCTGCGCCAGGTCGATGCCCAGCGGCTGCAGCTGTTTCGCATGCTGGGCGCCACGCGGCTGCAGACGCTGCTGCGCCTGAAGCTGCCCACGGGCCTGCCCAGCATTCTTGCGGGCCTGCGCGTGGCCGTGGTGCTGGCCCTGGTCGGCGCCGTGGTGGCCGAATTCATGGGCGCCAGCCGAGGCCTGGGCGCCGTGGTCATTGCCGCCCAGGGAATGATGGACACCACCCTCATGTTTGCGGCCCTGGTGCTGATCGCCGCCATGGGCCTGCTGCTGTACCAGGCCTGCCTGGTGCTGGAGCGCCGGCTGCTGCGCTCGCGCGCCGCCTGACCACCTTGAACACTCCCGAAACCTTTTCCCCAAGCGCCATGCACACACCGCAATCCCCCTTCCTCACCCGTCGCAGCCTGCTGGGCGCCTCTGCCGGTTTTGCCGGCCTGGCGCTGGCCGGCAATTGCCTGGCCGCTCCTGTGCAAGGCAAGATCCGCCTGGCCGGCTGGAGCAAGCCCATCAGCGAGATCACCAACATCCTGGCCGAGCCCGACAAAGGCTTCTTCAAGGCCCAGGGCGTGGAGCTGGCCTATCTGCCCGGCGCGGGCGGCGGCGACGCCATCCGCAACATGCTCAGCGGCCAGGCCGATGTGGCCTTCACCGACCCCGGCTCCTTCTTCATGGCGCTGGACAAGGGCGAGAAGCTGGTCGCCATCTACGACATCTACCCGCAGAACGTGTTCAACGTGGTCTCGCTCAAGTCGGCCGGCATCCGCAAGCCGGCGGACCTCAAGGGCAAGAAGATCGGCGTCTACAGCCTGTCCAGCGGCACGCGCCAGAACCTGCTGGTGATGCTGCACCAGGCCGGCCTCAAGGAGTCGGACGTGACCATCGTCGTCACCGGCCTGCTCAACTTCGCGCCGCTGATGCAGGGCCAGGTCGATGCCACGGCCGCCACCGACACCGGCCTGGCCGTGGGCCTGCGCAAAGGCATTGGCGAGGTCGATGTGATGCAGGTGCGCGACCACCTCAACATCTCCAGCGACATGTTCGTGGTGCGCGAGGACACGCTGCGCGACAAGAAGGACCTGCTGCGCGCCTTCCTCAAGGGCTACCGCGACAGCGCCGCCTGGATGATGGCCAACCCCGAGGAAGCCGCCACGCTGGCCGGCAAGCACGCCATCGACGGCACGCAGCGCGATATCAACCTGGACGTGATCCGCCTGCGCAATGCGTCTTCGCAGCCGCTGCAGGCCGGCAAGCCGCTGGGCAGCTTCGACCTGGCCGCCCTGCAAAAGGGCGCCGACGCCTACCGCGCGCTGGGCATGGTGCAAAGGCAGATCAAGGTGTCCGACGTGGTGGACACCAGCCTGCTGCCCGGGGCCTGAGATGGCACAGCCGTCTTCCTTGGGACTGCGCGGCAAGGTGGTGCTGGTCACCGGCGCCGGCCGCGGCATAGGCGCGGCCATTGCCATCGCCTTTGCGCGCGAGGGGGCCACCGTGGTGGTCAACCACCTGTCCAACGACGAAGCCGCCGCCCGCACCGTGGCGGCCTGCCAGGCGGCGGGCCAGGAGTCAGGCGGCGATGCCTGGGCCATCAAGGCCGATGTGGGCTCGCAGCCTGCGGTGCAGGCCATGGCCGATGCCGTGGTGCGCGAGGCGGGCGCCATCGACATCGTGGTCAACAACGCCTTCAAACCCTACGCCTTCGACCCCGAGCGCCGCCGCCGCTTCGACGACCTGCAATGGAGCGACTACCAGGCCCAGTACGACGGTGCCGTGGGCGCGGCCTTCAACGTCTGCCGCGCCGTGCTGCCGCAGATGCGCCAGCGTGTGCGGGGCAGCATCGTCAACATCGCCAGCAACCTGGTGGAGCACCCCGTCGTGCCCTACCACGACTACACCACGGCCAAGGCCTCGCTGGTGGCCTTCAGCCGCAACCTGGCCAGCGAGCTGGGGCCCGTGGGCATACGTGTCAACTGCGTCGCGCCGGGCCTGGTCTATCCCACGCAGGGCACGCAGGATACGCGCGAGTCCTTCCGAGAATCGCTGATGGCCGCCACGCCGCTGCGCCGCCTGGCAAGCCCCGAAGACGTGGCGGGGCCGGTGCTGTTCCTGGCCTCGGAACTGAGCGGCTTCATGACGGGACAGGTGCTGTTCGTCGATGGCGGCCTGGTGATGCGCTGAGCCTGTTCTAGAACTGCTCCCACTCCTCCGCCATCTCGGCCGCCGTGGCGCGGCGGGGTGCCGTGGTCCTGGCAGGCAGCGCCACAGGTGCGCTGGAGGCCGCCGCCGCTGCCGCACGCAGGGGCTTGGTACGGGGCGCGGCGGGGGCCAGCGCTGGAGACAGCTTGGCGGTCTGTGCGCGCGCCGGCACGGCCGCTGCCACCGGCGTGGACTTGGACAGGGCGGCCTGGGGGCGGGTCGCGTTCTCATCCAGCCGGAACACGCTGACCAACTGCACCAGCTGCGCCGCCTGCTTGTTCAGGCTGTCGGCAGCGGCGGCGGACTCTTCCACCAGGGAGGCGTTTTGCTGCGTCACCTGGTCGAGCTGCTGCACGGCGTCGCTGACCTGGGTCACGCCCTGGGACTGCTCCTGCGTGGCGGCACCGATGTCGGAGATCAGTTCGGCCACGCGGTGCGTCTGGGTGACGATGTCGTTCATGGTGCTGCCGGCCTCGGCCACCTGGCGGGAGCCGGCAGCGACCTTGCCCACGCTCTCGCTGATCAGGCCCTTGATCTCCTTGGCCGCGTTGGCGCAGCGCTGGGCCAGGGAGCGCACCTCTGATGCGACCACCGCAAAGCCCTTGCCCTGTTCCCCGGCACGCGCGGCCTCCACGGCGGCGTTGAGCGCGAGGATGTTGGTCTGGAAGGCGATGGCGTCGATCACGCCGATGATTTCCTCGATCTTGCGCGAGCTGTGCGTGATGTCCTCCATGGTGCTGACCACGCCATGCACCACCTCGCCGCCGTGCACGGCTGTGGCGCTGGCCGACTGGGCCAGGCCCGAGGCGCTGCGCACCGTGTCCACGTTCTGCTGAATGGTGGCGGTCATCTGCTCCATGGAGGCGGCCGTTTCCTCCAGGTTGGCGGCCTGCTCCTCCGTGCGAGCGCTCAGGTCGGCGTTGCCAGAGGCGATCTGGCTGGCGCCCGTGGCAATCGATTCGCTGCTGTGGCGCACCTGGCTGACGATGTCTGCCAGGCTCGCGCGCATGGAGTTCAGCGCAGCCAGCAGGCTGGTGGTGTCACCGGGCCGCAGCGCCACGGCCACCGCCAGGTTGCCCCTGGCGACTTCCTGCGTGATCTGCGCCGCGTAGGCGGGCTCCCCGCCCAGCAGGCCCGTGATGCGCCGCGTGATGGCCCAGCCCACCAGCGCGCCTATGGCCAGTGCGGCCAGCGCCAGGGACAGCATCAGCCGCCCGGCAGCCAGGGATTTGTCCTCGGAGGCCTGCGCCGTTTCCGTGGCACGCACCTGCTGGTGGGCCAGGATGTCATTGATGGAGTTGAAGAACGCGTCCTGGCGTTTGCGGAACTCCCCGCTTTCGCCAAGCATGGCCGAGACGGCCTGCAGGTCGTGGCGCGTGGCCGCCTCCATGAATTGGTCGAGCAGCGGCAGATAGGCAATGCGCGCGTTCTTCATGTTGTCGTACAGCGCAACGCCCTGCGGTGTGCTCAGGCCTTCGCGGAATTTCTCCATCAGCTGGCTGATCTTCTGGCGCTGTGCATCCAGTGCGGCCTTGGCCAGCTTCTTTTCCCCGGCGTCCTCCATCAACGCCATGCTGCGCACGCCGCGAAAGATGAACTCCACCGAGCCCTTGATCTCCACCAGCCGGAGCAAGCTGGTGATCCGCTTGTCGGCCAGGTAGGCCACATCATCGGAGGCCTGTACCAGCTGGGCGCGGCCATACAGCGCAATCGACAGCGCGATGGCAATCAGAATCGAAAATCCCAGACCCAACATGGAGCCCGTCTTCATGTTTTTCAGGTATTTCATGCGTGTTCCTTTCAGTATTCAATATGGCTGCGTGCCACGCAATCGGGCCGCATCGCATAAAAATCCGGATCACGCCAATCGATGATGGCGCACCCAGACAGACGGCGGTATTCCATAATGTCCGGAGAAATCTCTGGAAAATGATGAGAGCGAGGAATAACCAAGCTGCGAGGAAATCTGTCCTATGCTCTGGTCGGTGGTCAGCAGCGATTCGGCCGCAAGATGAATGCGGCTTTGCCTTATATATTCGCCGATACTGCACGACCGGCTGTTGCGAAAGGAAACCTCCAAAGTGCGCCGGCTGACGCGGCAATGGTCGGCAATGGTCTGGATCGGTAGTTTCTTGTCCAGGTTTTCTTGTATGTATTGGAGGGCGCGCTTGACATAGGCGGGTTCCAGATCGTGCAGCCGTGCCTCGTCCATGGCCGTGAATCTGGATTTCTCCAGATAGGGGCTGATGGCCATGCTCTTGAGCCGCATGATGTTCAGCGCCTTCAGCGTGGACAGGGCGCCTGCAAAATCGCCCTGCGTTTCCTGTATGTGGTACTCGTAGACCAGGGCATTGCGGCACAGGCCTTCGAGCTGGTAGGTCTGGGCCGTGGACTTTGCCAGCATCACCGCCTGCAGGGCCTGGGCATATTGGCGCTTGCTGCAGTGCACCAGTGCGCTGCTCAGCCAGGCCCAGCCGGCAATCGGCGGGTTCTTGATCTGGTGGCGGACGCCGATGCGTTCAATGGCACGGATCACGCCAGCGGCTTCGCGGCGGCCCGCATCCAGCCCTTTGACCGAGAGCTGCAGCAAATCGCTGTAGGGCCAGGCCAGGCCCGTTGGCAGCTGGCGGCCGACCCGCTCCAGCAGCGCCTGCAGGTCGGCGCTGTCGGGTGCCGTGGCGCCGAGCTGGACCAGGCCTGAATCCGGGGGCGGACCGCACCACAGATTCTGGTGATTCTTGTAGAGATAGATCTTCCACAGAATCTGCGCCCTGGCCCAATTGATCAGGGCGGACAGCCAGGGCGTGACGCCCGGCGCCATCAATGCGAAATCATGTTCCTTGCCTTCGATCAATTGCAAGGCGGTATCGAGCTCGCCCAGCCGGCTGTGCGCCAGCGCCCTCACATAGGTGGCGCAGGCCATGGATTCCGGCTGCAGCAGCGCGGGATTGGCCATTGCCGCAGTGGCCAGTGCAATCGCATTGCGCTCTTCGCCCAGCTGGCAATGGATGAAGGCGGCTGCAATGCGGCATGAGACCACGCGGTCAGGCATGCGGTGCAGCTCGAAAATGGCCTGTGCTTCCTGCACATATCTGAGCACCAGCAGGGGATATATGGAAGGCTCTGGCCATTTGCAGGCCTGTAGCAATTCCTCGGCCCGGCTGATTTTGTTATATCCAGTATCGGCTTGCTGGTGATGGGCGGATATTATTCTCCATAATCTGGATGCGCTCTCATCTTGGTGGCCGTGGATGTGTTGCGTCAAAAGATTGAATGAGTAAGAATTCTTATATGAAAAAATCAATGGCCAGGCGGGTGCGATGCATTTTCCCGATGAATGCATCGGCAAGGTGCTTCACAACACCCTCCTGGGGAAACACTGATTGACCGGAAGAATCTTACAGGCCAGATAAACAATTGTTTACATTTGGATTTTATTTTTCTTGCCGGATCGCGCAGGCACTTGTCTTTTTGCGAAACTTTCTCTCTTGCGAATCGCCTAATTCGCTGATTGGACAGACTTTTTCTGATTGGAAAAATCCATTCAAATAGGCGAAATATTCCCTGGATTCCATGGGGTTGTTACAACGGCCAGACTCCAGCCAGGCCGCGCTGTCGCATGGCAGGCGCTGGCCGCGCATGCCCCGGCAATCAGAAGGCGTGCGATATGCCAAGCACCACCGAGCTGGGCCGGCTGCCTGCCTGGACCACCGGCCCCGCATTGCTGGCGGTGTTGATGGTGAAGGCGGCACCCGCCTCGTTGTGGATGCGGCCCACGCCCGCATAGAGCTTGGTGCGCTTGGAAAGCGAGTGGTCGTAGCGCACGCTCAGCGCACGCGCATCGCTCTGGGCGCGAGCCTGTCCGTGGTAGGCGCCATAGGACAGCAGCCACTGCCCCGCCATGCCCATGGGCACGGTCACGCTGGCCTCGTAGAAACGGCCCTGGCCGCTGGTGGCGGCAGGCAGATCGTCGCGCCGCGTGGACAGCAGCAGCGCGGCGCGCGCCACGCCGAAGTCATAGGCTGCGCCCAGCAGCGCATAGCGGTCGGTATTCACGGCCGTGGTGCGCCGCTGCATCCACGATGCACCCAGTGCCCAGGGCCCGGCCGCATAGTCCACGGAGCCGCCGTACAGGCTGGCCACGCTGGAGCCCGCCGCCTCGCCGAACGAATACATGCCGCGCACCGTGAAGCCGCCCATGTTCGGCGACTGGTAGCGCAGCGAATTGCTGGCGCGCAGCACCGTGCCGTCGCGGAAATAGTTGGCCGCGTTGCCCCAGATCAGGCCGGTGAGCGCATAGCTGGCCAGCGAGGTGTGCAGCGTGGTGTAGTGGCGCCCGGCCGTGAGCTGGCCCCAGCCGCCGCCCAGACCCACGAAGACCTGCCGACCAAAGGCGAGGCCGCCCTGGCCGCTGGCACCCGTGTCGCCGTTGAATCCGGCCTCCACCACATAGAGCGCGCGCTGGCCGCCGCCCAGGTCCTCCGTGCCGCGCAGGCCCCAGCGCGACCCGGCGATCACGCCGCTTTCCAGCCGCTGCAGGCCGCCATTGCCCGTGCGCGCCGACTCCACCGCCATGTCCACGACGCCGTACAGCGTCACGCTGCTGCTGGGGATCGCGGGCGGGGCCGATGTCTGCATCTGCGCCTGAGTCTGTGTCTGCGCATGCACCTGCACCTGGCTTGCCAGGGCCAGGGCTGCGGCGCCCACGGCCCAGCCTCCTCGTTGCAAGGTCTTCATGATGTCTCCTCTATGGGGTATGGAAAAAATGGGGCGCTGGCCGTTGCTTGCTGCCTGGTGCTGCCAGGTGCTGCCTGGTGCCGCCAGGTGCTGCCCCGTGCCGCCTCGGTTGGCGTTGTCCGCTCAGTCGAGCCGGATGTTCTTCTTGGCGATCAGCGCGCCGTAGGTGCGGTTGTCCTGCGCCATGCGTGCGGACAGGGCGGCGGGGCCGACATCGTCCACGCGCCAGCCCTGGGCCAGCAGCTTGTCGCGCACTTCGGGCGAATGCAGGATGCGCTCCAACGCCTGTGACAGCCGGGCGCGGTGGGCTGCGGGCATGGAGGCCGGCGCCATCACGGCATTCCACACCTCGATGTCCACCGCGCCCGCACCGATCTCGCGCATGGACGGCACGCCGGGCGCCAGCGGGCTGCGTTCGCTGGAGGTCACGGCCAGCGCCGCCAGCTTGCCCGACTGCACCAGCGGCATCACGGTGGAGGCCGGCAGCAGCGCCATCTGTACCTGGTCGCCCAGCAGGGCGTTCACCACGGCCGGGCCGCCGTTGTAGGGCACATGGGCCAGGCGCAGGCCCATGGATTCCTTGATCAGCTCGGCCCCCAGGTGCGTGCCCGAGCCTTTGCCGACCGAGCCGAAGTTGAACTGCCCGTTCTCGGAACGCAGGGACAGCAGGTAGGCCGCCGTATCGGTGGCGGCGGCGCGCGGCGCCACCCAGACCAGCGGCGCCGATCCGATCATGGCGATGGGCGCAAAGTCCCGCCCCGGGTCGTAGGGCAGCCTGGCGTAGAGGTATTTGGAACTGGTCAGCGGGCCATTGCCGATCACGCCCAGCGTATGGCCGTCGCCGGCCTTGGCCACGGCATCGGCGCCGATATTGCCGCTGGCGCCGCCCTTGTTCTCCACCACCACGGGCTGGCCCAGGGCGCGGCCCAGCGGCTCGGCCAGCAGGCGCGCCTGCACGTCGGGCGAGGAGCCGCTGGCATAGCCCACGATCAAGCGCAGCGGGCGCGTGGGCCACGCATCCTTGTCGCCTGCGGCATGGGCGGGGAAGACCGGCGAGAGCGCGGCAGCGCACCACAGCAGGGCGGCGCGGCGCGTTGACGACTGCAGCAGTGGCTGCCTGGCTGTCTGGGGCTTGTTCATGTTCTTGTCTCCTGGAATGTTCATCTGCAATCTGGCTTCAGCGCGAAAAATACCGGTTCATGGGCCCCAGGCGCGGCGGCAATCGGGAGTGCGGGCGCTGTGACACATCCGCAGGCAGGTCGTCGCGCACCACCTGGCTTTGCAGCACAAAGGATTCGGCCTGCGCGCCCGGCAGGCTCCAGGGCGCAAGCCGCTCCAGCAGCCACTGCGCACCCTGGCGCGCGCCCTCGGCCGTGCAATGCTCGGCCAGCAGCACCACCGTGGTCTGGCCGGCCACGGCCTGGGCAATGCGTTCGCCGCCCACGGGGTAGGCCAGGTCCAGCGCGGGCGGCACGGCGCCCGCGCTGGCGCGCACCAGCAGGGCGCTGTCCTCGGCCCCGGCCAGCGCCTGCGTGGCTGCGGCGGACCAGCCGGGCAGGTCGGCGGTGGTGGCGCGCACCGCCACCAGGTGCGCGGCGGTGGAGGCGCCTGCCGTTGCCACCAGCGCGCAGGGCCGGCGCACAAAGGCGCTCAGCCGGGGCCGCATGCGGGCGGACCAGGGCGTGGGATGGGCGATCACATCGGCATACTGCGCCGTCTGCAGCGCATCCAGCCCCTGCAATCCATAGACCGTGAAGTAGCTGCTGCCTGCGGCAGATGGCTCACCGCCTGCATCCGAGCCGCCTGTATCCGAGCCGCGTACATAGCGGCGCCCCCACAGAAATCCCGGCAGGCCCACGCGCTCGGGCACATGTTCCATGGCGTGCCAGGCCTCGTATTCCTCACGCGCATCGCTGCGGTCCAGTCCGTTCCACAGCGCAAGAAAGGCGTTGTTGCCACTCATGCCTGGTGCTCCGGCTGCACCAGCACCTTGCTGGCATGGCGCGCGCGCGCCAGCGCAAAGCCTTCCTCGGCACGCGACAGCGGCACGCGGTGCGTGATCATCTGGCGCAGCAGGGGCTGGTGTTCCTGCATGAAGCGCACGACCTCGGGCCAGGCGCTCTCGGGCGCGCGGTAGGAGCCGCGCAGCTCCTGGTGGTTGCGCACCAGCGCCGTCAGGTCGATGGGCACGGGCGCTGCATGGATGCCAGTGATCACCAGCACGCCATGCACCTTGAGCGCGCGCAGCGCCGGTGCAATCACGGCGGCCGCGCCCGTGGCCTCGATCACGGCATCGAACCGGCCCCGGGCCAGATAGGGGGCAAGGGCCGCATCCATATCGCTGCCCTCGAAGTCCAGCACATCGTCAAAGCCCATGGCGCGCAATACCGCCAGGCGCGGCGCATCGCCATGCCCGGCCACCACCACCTGGGCGGCGCCTGCGGCCCGCGCAAACAGCGCAATGCCCTGGCCGATGTTGCCCGGCCCCAGCACCAGCACGCGGTGGCCGGGGCGCACGCCGGCCGTGCGCACGGCCTCATGGCTCACGGTCAGCGGTTCGGCCAGCGCGGCCACATCGCCCTGCACACCGGGCGGGACCGGCACGCAGTTGCGCAGCGGCACGGCGGCCCAGGGTGCAAAGCCGCCATTGCGCAGCACGCCAATGCCGCGCCGCGTGGTGCAGCCATCGAAGTTGCCGCTGGTGCAGGCCGCGCAGCGGCCGCAGGTGACCGAGGGCCGCACGGCCACCATCTGGCCCACGGTCAGGCCCGGGGCCAGGTTCTCGGCACCTTCGCCCAGCGCGGCAATCTCGCCGCTGAACTCATGACCGATCGTCACGGGCAGGGCTGGGGTCAGGAAGTGATAGCTGCGGGTCCATTCGGCAATGTGCAGATCGGTGCCGCACACACCGGCCGAATGCACGCGCAGCAGCACTTCGCCAGGGCCGGGCGCGGGCATGTCCGCTTGGGTCAGTGTCAGGCCGTGGCTCGGCTCGGTCTTGCGCAGTGCTTGCATGGCGTGGGGGCCGCTGGCCCGTTGGAAATTGGCGATGGCGGCAGTGTCTCCATACGCCAGAGGTATGTCCAAGACTGAATTAGTATCTGAAGCATACGAAGCAAGTATGTTTTCAAGGGTGAACACCTATGGAATTGCGCCATCTGCGCTATTTCGTCGCCGTGGCCGAGCAGGGCAACGTCAGCCGCGCCGCTCGCAAGCTTTTCATTGCCCAGCCGCCGCTGTCGGCCCAGCTCAAGCAGCTGGAGGAAGAGGTGGGCGCCGCGCTGTTCACACGGCTGCCGCGCGGCGTGCGGCTCACGCCTGCGGGAGAGTCCCTGCTGGAAGACGCGCGCGCCATTCTTGCGCGCGCCCAGCAGGCCCCGCTGCGCGCCCGCGAACGCCAGCAAAGCCGCCAGGGCGTGGTTCGCCTGGGCCTGGTTCCGTCGGCCATGCACTCGGTGCTGCCCGGCCTGCTGCGCCGCATTGCCGACGCTGGCTGGAACCTGCGCGTGGAAGCCCGCGAGATGATCACCTCGCAGCAACTGCGCGCCCTGCGCGCCGGAGAGCTGGACCTGGGCTTCGGGCGCCCCGGCAAGGGCGAACCACTGGCCGAGGAAGTGGCCGGCATGGACGATCCCTACTGCCTGGCCATGGCGCCGTCCCATCCGCTGGCGGCTGGCGAAGGCGCGCTACCGCTGCAATCGGCTGCGCATGAGCCCTTCGTGGGCTTTGCGCGCTACGAAGACGCCGACTACTTCGACCGCACCGTGGCCCTGTGCCTGGATGCGGGCTTCACCCCCTCCATACGCCACGAGGCCGGCCAGTTCGTCAACGTGCTCGCCCTGGTGGCCTGCGGCCTGGGCGTGGCCATCGTCCCCTTGTCCTTTGCCTCGCTGTACCGGGGCAAGCTGGTGTTCAGGCCGCTGCAGGAATCGCGCTACCAGAGCCGGCTGGCGGTGCTGGCTGTGGCCGGGTCGACTGATGGCGAAAGCGATGCAGGACGCGTGGCGCAGGCTGCCGCGCTGGAGTTGAAGCAGTTCGGGCGGAGATTGGCGCGGTTGCGGTGAAGGGGTTACCGGTGCTGGTATGGCCATGCGGCCTTCAAATGGCCCTTTTCAGCGCGGCGTCGGCTGGCCAATTACCTGTTTTCAGGGATATGCGCGGCGAAAGCGATCGCCTAGAGTAAGAATTTGTCAGCAGCGCAGTCGTTTGTGATGTGCCTGAAGGCAGCGGCGAGGGCTGTTCCCTCGCCTGTTTGGTTCGCATTCTCCAGGCAAGGCCCATGCTGCAACGTTTTCATTTCCCCGCTCGTGGCGTCGGCTTCGTACAGGCGTGCAGCGCTCTTGCTGCTGCCGTTGCCTTACCGGCCGCCCAGGCCCAGAGCATCACGGTGGCACCGCTGGCAGCCGTGGCGCCGGCGGCGATTCCTGTGGACCACCCTGGCGCTCTTGCGCTGCTGGCGTTGGCTTTGGGGGCCTGCCTTGTGCGGGGTGTGCAAAAAGGGCGGATCTCCCTGGTTGGCCTGCGTGCCTGGGCCATGGGCGGTGCTGTTGTCGTGACCGCAGCCACGGCGGTCTGGGGCGAGCGGGTGCAGGCCCAGATTCAGGAATTGCAGGAAGCCTTCAACCAGGCCGCAGGCGAGACGCTCACCGTTCCCGTGCAGACGACAGCGCTGGGTGCCGATGGCGCACCGCAGGGATTCCTGCCCGTGGTCTATCGCAACCAGACGTCGGTGCGGCTGAAAATCACCGGCATCACGGACCCTGTGTGGAACACCTGCTTTCCGCTGGGCGTGCCCGGCGCGATTCCCTCGACGGCCCCACGTCCCGGCAGCGCCTGCGCAGTCGGCGCCGCGCTGGAGGCGGGCGATTCATGCTGGGTGGACGTGGCGCAACTGTGCGCCGCGGCGGCGGAAACCGTGCGCGGCAGCCATGCCAGCGTGCTTGCGCCCGATAGCGTGCAGGTGGACACGGCCGGGCTGCGCACGGGCAATGTGCTGTCCAACGATTCCGATGCCGATGGGGCGCTCGTGGTCGCCAGCTTCACCTATGAAGGCCAGACCGTGGCGGCCGGCAGCTCCCGGAACGTGGCGGGGCGCGGGACCTTCGCGCTGCAGGCAGACGGCAGCTTCACTTTCCAGGCGGATGCGAACTACAGCGGCGGCCATCCGCTGGCCATCGGCTACACCGTGCAGACCGGCGCGTCCAGCACGCTGAGTGTTTTCGTGAACCGGGTGCCCGTGGCCGGCAACGATACGGCCACCACCGATGCCGATACATCCGTCACCATCGCCGTGCGCGGGAACGACAGCGATGCGGATGGGGACAGCCTGACCGTTTCCGGCATCACCCAGGGCACCCACGGTTCCGTGGTCGTGGATGCCGTCACGGGCAATCCGGTCTACACGCCGAACGCCAACTTCACCGGCAGCGACAGCTTCACCTACACCATTGGCGACGGCAGGGGCGGTTCTGCCACGGCCAGCGTGTCGGTGACGGTTGCTGCTGCGCCCTCCGGCAATCAACCGCCAGTGTCTGTCTCCGATGCGATAGTGGTGGCCGAGGGCGCTGTGGCCACGGTCCTTGCCAGCGGTGCAACCAGCCTACTGGCCAACGACACGGATCCTGACGGCAATCCCCTCGTCGCGGTGCTGGTGACAGGTCCTGCGCATGGAACCTTGACCCTGAATGCGAATGGCACCTTCAGCTACACCCACAACGGCAGCGAGACGACTTCCGATAGCTTCACCTACCGTGCCAGCGACGGGCAGGCCATGGGAAACATCGCCACCGTTTCCATCACGGTCACTCCCGTGAACGATGCACCGGTTGCCGTGGCAGATCAATTGATGGTTGCCACGGACATCCCGCTGAGCATCAGCTTTGCCACGCTGCTGGCCAACGACACGGATGCCGACGGCGACAGCCTGACCATCACCTTGGCTCATTCGCCGATCAATGGCAGCCTTGCATTGCAGGCGGGCGGGGTGCTGTTCACGCCCGCTGCAGGCTACGAAGGACCGGCCAGCTTTCTCTACGACGTCAGCGATGGGCGCGGCGGCACCAGTATCGGCACGGTCAATCTGTCGGTTGGAACGGCCAGCGCTCCTTCGGTCGTTGTCCTGAAGTCCCTGCTGGCCATCGCACACGGCACAGGCGGGACCAGCGTCAGGTTTCCGATAACCACGAAGCTGGTGGATACGGATGGCTCGGAAACCCTGTCGATCAGGATCAGTGGACTGCCCACCAATCTGTCCTTCAATGCGGGTACGAACCTGGGTGGTGGTGTCTGGCAATTCACCGAGGCCGACCTGCCCAATCTCATCCTGAATCTGCCTGGCAGCTACACCACGAACGCCACGTATCTCACGGTCCAGGTCACGGCGACGGAGGTCAGCGGCGGCTTTACGGCATCGACATCCACCGTGGTCACGCTCAAGGCCTCATATACGACCGTGGATATCACCACGACCGAGAGCAGCAGCTATACGGGCAGCTCGGCCAACGAATACATCACCGGTGGCAACGGCGCCAACACCATCAACGCCGGCAGCGGAAACAACATCGTTATGGGGGGCGCTGGCGACGACAACCTGTCGGCGGGCTCGGGCTCCGATGTGCTGATGGGCGGCAGCGGTAACGACACCCTCAATGCGGGGTCGGGCACGGACCTGCTGGCCGGAGGCTCCGGCGACGACCTGTTGATAGGCGGCGATGCGGGCGAGAACTTTGTGGATGTCTTTGTCTGGTTGCTGGGAGATCAGGGGGCGGCGGGAACGCCGGCCTTGGACCGGATCCAGAACTTCTCCACGGCGGCAGCGGGAACCAACGGCGCAGGCGGTGATGTACTGGACCTGCGCGATCTGCTGCAGGGTGAATCCGCAGGCCCCCCCAGCAATGCCGCAGGCAACCTGGCCAACTACCTGCACTTCGAGATCACGGGAGGCGATACCTGGGTCCATGTCAGCCACACGGGCGGCTTCGGTGCGGACTCCCATGCGGTGGGTGCAGGCTATTCGGCATCGGCCGAGACACAGCAGATCATCCTGGAAGGCGTGAATCTGCAGACGCTGTATTCCGGTGCCGCCACGGATCAGCAGATCATCACGCAGCTGCTGAACAACAATAAATTGATCGTGGATTGAGGCTGCCGTTCGGGCCTCGCCGTGCCAGAAATGCTCCCGCAGCTCAACGCCGCTCTTGCGCAGGCGCAGACTGCTCCTGGCCCGCCTTGGTCGCGCGGGGCGGCGCCACCGGCATGGGAAACCCGACAAGCGCAAGCGCCACTGCGAAAGGCAGCAGGCAGTAGAAGAGCACGCGCTTGAGCTTCATTCGCCGGAATTGAGGGTGCTTGCGCAGCCTTCAAGTGGGCTGTTCCCCGTCTACATGAAATTCCTCGTATGCAGCGAAGCCAGCCGCTCTGCGTGTTCCCGCTCGAACCCCAGCCGCAGCAGCTTGGAAAACCGGCCGTCGGCCATGTCGCGCATGAGCTGCTGCACGCGGGCGGCGCCCCGGGCCAGGGCTTCGGGGGTGAGGGCGCCGGCGGCGATGAGGATCAGGGCGTCGAAGACTTCCTCGTTCAGGCCCGAGGTGCCGGCCAGGTTGTCGAAGCGCTGCTCCACGGCCTGGGCCAGCTGATGCTGGAAGCCGGGCTCGTGCTGCAGGCGGTACAGCAGGTGGGACATGCCCAGGGCCACATGGCGCGCCTCGTCGCGTGCGGCCAGGCGGCAGATCTGGCGTGTGAGGGGGTCGGGCGCCTCGGTCTGCAGGAACTGCAGCAGGTGCACGAAGGTGCCTTCGCCCAGCACCGACAGCAAAAAGCCCGCCACGGAAAAATCCGTCTCGTCCAGCAGGCTCTTGAGCGAGGCCTGGCCGCCCGCCGTGGACAGCGCGGGCTCGCGGCCGTGGCGGCGGATGCGGCGCGTGAAGACATCGATGTGCCGCGCCTCGTCGGCCACCTGGATGGCCAGCGCCGCCTGCAGCTCGCGGTAGTGCGGGTGCAACTGGCCCAGGAAGCGCGCAGGCACCAGCAGGGCCGCGTTCTCGTTCTCCACCATGTAGGTCATGAGCTGGACGATGGCGTCCTCCACCGGCGCGGGCAGCTCGGGCGCATCGCACCAGTCGATATCGGTGTCGGCATTCCACTGCGCGGCCACGGCCTGGGCGTAGAGGTCGGCGGCGCTGTCGGTCCAGACCTGCAGCTTGTCGCTGAGCCGGAAATGGAAGGCCGGCGTCCCGGCTTCCACCTGCGCGCCCCGCGCCGCCAGGCCCCAGAAAGGCTGGGCCTGCGCGGCCACGGCACCGTCGCCCGAGCGTGCATCGCTGCGGCCCGTCTGCGCCGCGCCGCGCCAGCGCCCGGCCTGGGCGCCGCCGCGCGCCACGATGGCCATGGCCTGTGCTGCACCCGCGCCATCCTCCCAGCGCAGGCCGTGGCCCTGGTCGCTGCACCAGCCCGACAGCTGGGCCTGCCAGCCCGGCGCGCTGCCGGTCACGCGCAGCTGCCCGCCCACGGGCAGGGCGGCCAGCGCGTGCTTGACCAGAAGATGGGCCCCGGCATCGAAGCCCAGGCCCTGCAGGTCGATGATAGGCAGGGTGGAGGCGGGCAGGGTACGGGCGTGCAGGGTGCCGCTGTCGGAATCAGGCATGGCCATGGCGCGTGTCAGTAACGGTAGTCCTGCACGGTGATGCGGCCTTCGGCGTCGTAGAAGGCCTCGTCCGTCACCGCGCGCTCCAGCAGGCCGTAGCCCGTGCCGCGGCCCGGGTGCCAGACCTTCAGGCCTTCCAGCTCCAGCAGCGGGCGCACAGCCGCGTCGTCCCAGGACATGGCCAGCAGGATGTCGCGGAAGGCGGCGGCGCGTTCGGCATCGATGTGCGGGCCGGCCGTCATGTTGCAGTGGTCGAAGGCGCCCGAGGTGGCCAGCACGCGCGTGCCGCCGGCCGGCAGCGTGCCTTCGCGCGCAAAGGCCTGGTAGTTCTTGCCCACCATCCATGAAGCCTGTATCTCGCCGGCCACCATGGCGGCGGCGGCCAGGCGCTCGCCGCCGATGTGGTCGCCGTGCTTGCCGCCCAGCACGTCAAAGCGGCGTGCCGTGTAGTCGCGTCCGGCCACCAGCCCTTCCTGGCGCAGATGGTCCAGCGGGATCAGCGTGGCCTGGGGCGAATCCACGGCACCGAAGCCCACGGTCTTGCCGCGCAGGTCCTGCACGCTCTGGATGGGGCTGTCGGCGGGCACGACCAGCAGCGAATGCAGGTCCAGGTCGGTATCGCGCATGGCGATGGATTCCACGCGCAGGCCGCGCGCGCGGGCCATGCGGGCGGCACGCACAAAGGCCAGCGGCGAGTTCCAGGCCAGGTGCACATCGCCTGCGATCAGCGCCTCGGTCAGCGACTCGTAGTTGGAATAGAGCACGTAGTCGAAGTAGTAGCCGCGCTCGATGAAATACGCCTTGAAGCCTTCCCAGATGGTGATCACCTTGGGGGCGTAGGCCACGGCGCCGAGCTTGATCACGGGGGCGGTTGTCGTCATTCGGAAGTCCTTTGCTGGATGGGGAAGGGGATTGAGGCTATCGACAGGATCTGCGGCGCAGGCTCAGGCAGCGGCTTCGCACATGGCCTTGCCGAGCATGTCGTAGATCACGTCGGTGGTGGGCGCCATGACCGAGGCGGCACGCGCATCGCGGAACAGGCGCTCTATGCCCAGCTCCTTGCGGAAGGCGGCGCCGCCGCACACGCGCATGGCAATGTCGGTCACCTCCAGCGCGGCTTCGGCGGCGGCGGCCTTGGTCTGCAGCAGGCGCGTGCGCGTGTCGGGGCGGGCGGCCTGCACGGCGGCCACGGTGTCGTCGCGCAGCAGGCGCGCCTGCTCCAGGCGCAGCTGGGCACGGGCCAGGTAGGCGCGGATGGTGGGCAGGTCGGCCAGCGAGCTGCCGCTTTCCGCAAAGCGCGTGCCCGCCACATGGGCCACGGCGCGGCGCAGTGCGCCCTGCATCAGGCCGATGGAGGTGGTGGCGATCAGCGTGGGGAAAAACGGCATCAGGTGGCGGCCCTTCACGGCCTCGCCCTCGCCATCGGCGCCCAGCATGCGGGCGCGTGGAACGCCCACGTTGCGTGCCTCGATGGGCGAGGAGGCATTGCCGCGCAGTCCCATGCCGTTGAAGCGCCCGGGAATGGACAGCCCCGGCAGGCGGCTGTCCACCAGCCACAGCGTATTGCCCTCGCCCTGCGTGGCGCGCGAGATCCAGACATAGGAATCGGCCTCGCCGGCCGAGGTGATCATGCTCTTGAGCGCATTCAGGTGGATGACATCTTCGGCAGCGGTGGCCGTGCCCGTGGGCGCCCAGATATGGCTGCGCGATCCCGCCTCGGACACGGCCAGCGTGGTGATGTGGCGGCCGGCGGCAATGTCGCGGCGCACTTCGTCATCGGCAAAGGGCTCGATCAGTGCCACGCCGCAGTAGTGCATGGTCAGCACCATGGCCGTGCAGGGGCAGTCCTGGGCAATGCGCTCGATCACCTGTACCGCCTCGGCCAGGCCCTTGCCCCGGCCGCCCACCTCGCTGGCGCTGATCAGGCCCAGCAGGCCGGCTGCGGCCAGCGCATCCAGCGCAGCGCGCGGGTAGCGGGCCTGCTCGTCAATCTGCGCGGCCTGGGGCGCGATGATCTCGCGCATGAGGGGTTCGAGTTGCTGCAAAACTTCCATCTGGGTTCACCGTAGGCATGCCCATGGCCGCCTGCCGAGAGGCACTTGCTGAAAGTCTGGGGAAATGCTGGAGCGCCGCGATGGCCGCTGGACGCGCCTGCCGCATGCAGACCTGCAATGGCGGATGGGCTGGGGGAAAGAATGCGAAAGATTATGCGCCGGGTGCGCGACGGCCGGGCGCAATTGCCGGTGGCGCTTGATTTCGGTCAATTGGTGGCTGGGTACTGCCTTCGGCGGTTTCGGCCAACAGGCGGCCGGCAGCCAGACGAGGATGCCTGCAGGAAGATCGTGGTCTATATTGCAGCGCCCATTGCCAGCGCCTCTTGCGGCCCTATCGGCTTGGCAAAAAAGTAGCCCTGGGCCAAATCCACGCCCAGGCTCGCCAGAGTGTTGAATTCCTCGGCTGTCTCCACACCCTCGGCAACCACCACGCTTCCTATCTCGTGCGCGAAGCTCGTGAGGCCCTTGGCCAGCGCACGGCGGCTGCGGTCGGTATCGACATCGTGCGTGATGCTCATGTCCAGCTTGATCATGTCTGGTTGCAGATGCAGGATGTGCCGCATGCTGGAGTAGCCGGCCCCCGCATCGTCGACTGCCAAGGTCGCGCCCCGGCGCCGCAGCGGCGCCAGTGCATCGGCCAAAGCCCTGTAGTCATCCACGGCGGCATGCTCCGTGATTTCCAGCGTCACGCGCGAGAGATCCCGGTCCGAACCCAGAAGCCTGGGCAACTGCCCCGACTGGATCAACTGCGGCGAGCAGTTGACGGCGAGCAGCCAGTCGGTGGGCAGGCTGCCAAGTGCGCCAAGCGCTGTGTCGATCGCATGGCGCTCCAGCTCCAGCCCCAGCCCCACCTCATGCGCTGCCTTGAACCACTGGTCGGGCGGGCGACGTGGCTCCAGGTCAAAGCGTGACAGACATTCGAAACCGTGCAGCTTGCCTGTCGCGATGGTGTATACGGGCTGAAATACGGGGCGCAGCGCATTGCCTTGCATTGCAAGTCGAATTTCGTGGGTCAATTTGTCTCTTGCATGCCGGACGGCAGAAGTCGCACTGAAATGAAGTCCCAATAAATCGGAGAATGCCCGCAGCAGTGACATATCGTGCACATTCAGCGCAGGATTGGGCTGGTGGCTGAAGCAGCACAAAGTGCCGAACAATTGGTTGTCATTCAGGCGGATGGGAACGCTCAGGTGTGAACCGATAGGAATGGCGTGCGTTTCCGGTATCTCCTGGGCAGCGGCCAACAGGGAGGTGTCGGGAATCAACTCCGGCAATTCGCCATTGACCACTTTCTGGCAATAGCCCTCGCTCAATGGAATCTTCTGATGCTGAAAAATCACTCCGGCAGTGCTGTCGTCCACATGCTCCAGCACCCGATCCTCTTCCCGGAATCGGGCCACAAAGGCGACATCCATGCCGAGATGCCGACGAACGACAGACAGAACACGGTCGACTCCATCCAGTTCAATGGCAAAAGCGAAAATTCTGCTCAAAGGTGCGAATGTGGATTTACGAAGGGTCATTTCGTTGATCTGCTCTATCAGATGTGTACGCACATTGAATTCACACGCTGCCTGCGGGCTGGCTATCCTCGGTTCCGAGTGCGATGGCCAAGCGGTGCGATATGAATTGATAAAAGGAATGAATTATCATTAACCCGCTCCATTGACCGATACGCGGCAAATCGTGGTTGCTGCGCGATAGAAAATCCCAATCGCACCTCCAGTTGCAACCTCAGTGGCAACCCCGTTTGCAACCCAGAGCAGTAGTGAGAAGAACAGACACAAGTATGCGCGGTTGAAGTGCGCAGGTCGAGTCCGTCTGTTCGGATTGACAATAGTTATGAAAATCCAACACGGGCAGCTGAAAGGGCCCGGCACTCCCTGGAAAGCCCGTCAAGCCCTATGTCTTGGCTGTGGCTGTCTCAGGTGCTCCATCGGTCATTGCTTGCCCGTGTGACGAATGAGGGCCAGGTACTGGCGGGGAGTGAGCCCCAGAGTCTTGCGGAAAGCGACGCCCATGTGTGACTGATGTCTGAAGCCGCAATCGTGGGCGATACCCGCCAGGGAATGGGTGTCTGCCCGCATCATGGAGCGGGCCGCCTGTACGCGGGTTTCTACAAGAAAGGCATGCGGCGTCATGCCCAGCAGCTGGGAAAACTCGCGCAGAAACTGCAGCGGCGTGCGATGGACCATCCGGGCCAGCTGGGCAATGCTCAACGGCTGTGCAAACTCGGCCGCCATGCGCTCCAGGACAGGGCGGTACACCGGGCGCAAGGCCTCGACGCGGGCGGTGGGCGAGTGGCATTGCCGGGCCATGAAGCACAGCGCAGCCTGCTCGATGGCCAGCGTGTCCGGTTCGGTGCTCAGCAGCAGCTGGCGCAGTTGGTGCGCAATCTGCAAGGCGCTGCGCTGCCCGGGCGTCACAACGCGCCGTGCCTGGGTTGCAGACGCGCTGTCGCTGAGCCATTGTTCCCAATGCGCCTGGGTGCAGCGAACCACCAGGTACTCGCCGCCCGTGGCCGATTCGGAAAACACGTCGACGCCCGGCGGCGTGCATGCCACCGTCCCGGGCCAGGTATCGAAGTCGACCCGGCGATCGCTGGCAATCGCATGCACGCCCTGCTGGCGCTCCAGCGCAATGCCCAGCGAATGCAGGCGGGTCGGGTCATGGCTGCTGTAGGGCGTGCGGCCCAGCAGCTGCACCTTGAATCCCGGTGGTTCGTGATCTGTCATCGCTGTATTGCCTTGTATGGCCCTTGTCTCGCCTTGCGTTCCTGAACTGAAATTTCCTGATAGACGCGAAATCGGCCGCTGCCCACACTGCGGGCATGAACTCAAACCACACGGAAATTCACCGCGTCATCGGTCTCATCGGTGGCATGAGCTGGGAGTCCAGCGCCGAGTACTACCGGCTCATCAATCAGGGCGTGCGTGACAGGCTGGGTCCGCTGCGCTCCGCAAAACTGCTCATGTACAGCGTGGATTTTGGCCCCATCGAGCAGGCCCAGCATGAAGGCCGATGGGACGACGCCGCCGCCTTGCTGGAGGATGCCGCGCGGCGGCTGCAGCAGGGCGGGGCGGACGGCGTGCTGCTGTGCACCAACACCATGCACAAGCTGGCAGACCGCATTGCGGCAGCGGTGCGCATCCCTTTTCTTCACATTGCCGACCCGGTAGCCAACGCAGCCCGCACACGCGGCTACCGGAAGCTGGGGCTGCTGGGCACACGCTTCACCATGGAGCAGCCCTTCATGCGCGAGCGGCTGCAGCAGCAGGGTCTGGAGGTGCTGGTGCCGCAGGAGGCAGACCGCGCCGAGGTTCACCGCATCATCTACGAGGAACTGTGCACGGGCCGGATTCTTGAAGAGTCGCGGCGCACCTATCAGCGCATCATGGCGCAGCTGGCCGGGCAGGGCGCGCAGGCCATGGTGCTGGGCTGCACGGAAATCAGCCTGCTGGTGCAGCAGGAGCATTGCCCTGTGCCCGTGCTGGATACCACCGCCCTGCATGCGCAGGCGGCGGTGGACTTCGCTCTGGAGCCTTGAACGGCCAGCGAGCCATGCCCAGGTCTGCTTTCAAAGGCGTGCACCCCCCGGGTTGCCGGGGCGCCTTGAGCCGTTGTGGCAACCCATCGGCGCAACGCCTCACGCCTCACGCCTCACGCCTCACGCCTCACTCCTCACGCCTCACGCCTCACGCCTCACGCCTCGATGCGCGCTGAACCGCTAAACCACGGCGGCGCTGAACGACTCGGGCAGGCGCGCAAGCAGATGCGACAGCCGTTGAAGGCCCGCCTGCAGGCGCCCACGGTCCTTGATGCTGCCCAGGGAGATGCGGATGGCATTCACGGATTCGCCGCCGGTGGCAAAGGCCTGCGCCGGCGTGACGGCGATGCCCTCGCTGTCGGCGGCACGCGCAAGCTGCGAGGGGCTCCAGTAACTCGGCAGCTCCAGCCATACATGCAGGCCGTCTCCCGCGCCGCTGTACCTGCCGGCCAGCACATCCCTGGCCATCCGGTGGCGCAGGCGCGCCTCCTTGCGCACGCCTTCCATCAATTTTCCGGCCGAGCCGTCGAGGATCCACTGCGTGGCCAGGGCGGCCGTCAGCGGCGTGGCCATCAGCGCAAACGATCTCAGCGCGACCAGGAAACGCTGGCGCTCGTGCGGGTCAGGCAGGAGCACGAAGGCCACCCGCAAACCGGGCGTCAGGCATTTCGAGAGGGTGGAGATGTAGTACACCTGCTCCGGGGCAAACCTGGCGATCGGCGGCGGCGGGGCATCGGCCAGCAGCCAGTAGGGATCGTCCTCGACGATGCGCACATGGCAGCGCTTTGCGATGCTGGCGATCTCCTGGCGCCGGTCCTCGGCAAGCGTGATGGCGGTCGGGTTCTGCAGGGTCGGGTTCAGGTAGACCAGCCCGGGCCTGTGCTGGCGGCATGCCTGCTCAAGCCGCTCGGGCATGATCCCCTGGCTGTCCGCTTGCACCGCAATGATGCGCCGGCCGAACTGGGCCGCTGCGGCACGCAGGCCGGGATAGCTGGTGGGCTCGGTCAGGATCACATCGCCCGGCTCCGTCAGCGCAAGCACCAGGGCGGCAATCGCCGCCTGCGCGCCCGGGCAGACCACCAGCTGCCGGGCATCCACATCTCCGAACATGGGCTGCAGCCACCTGGCGCCCGCCTTGCGGTCGGAGTCGCTTCCCCCGCCCAAGTGGTAGGTCATCAGCAACTGGGCATCCGCACCCATCAGCACTTGCGACAGGCCCTGCTTCAACATGTCGTCCAGGTCCACGCCAGCCGGCGGTGGCGGGGTGTTCATGCTCAGGTCCAGCACGGCGTTCAGCTCGACCTTGGGCGCCGCGACATAGGTGCCTCTGGCGCCGCGTCCCTCCAGCAGCTGGCGGCGCCTGGCTTCGTCGTAGGCGCGCGTGACCGTCGTCAGGTCCACATCCAGCTGGGCCGCCAGCCGGCGTTGTGGGGGCAGGCGGTCACCGGGCTTCAGCGATCCGTCTGCCAAGGCTGCCTGCAAGGCATCGGCGATCTGCAGGAATCGGGGGCCGCCCTGCACGGCCAGTTGCGGCAACCAGAGGGGTAAAGGCTCATCTTGCATGGATTTAAGCGGCAACGTATGGGTTCATGTATGGAAATTGCTTTTGGGTAGTATGCGCCACAAGGTGTGGCAGCACCGTGCTTGCATGGCCGTCGCTGACGCTCTCGCCTCCCGTGTCCGGGAGGGAGGCTCCCCACCATGGACAGTGCCAAGTCATTGGCTGGAAGCTCTCAAAATGATCGATTGGGTCCCCATAGTCTTCGTCACCTTCAAGGTGCTCGTGTTCGGCACGGCCATGTTCTTCGCCATCAAGTGGCATTACGACCAGGGCAAGAAGAAGGGGGCGAGCCGGCGCGAGCTGCTCATTGCCAGTGGCAAGATCGTTGCCGTCTTCACGCTGCTGCTGCTGTGCGTGCTGCTCTTCACCTTCGGCCTGGCCACCATGCTGGGCATGGACCTGAGCCTTTGATGGCAGGTGGCGCTGCCAGCGCCGAGCCTCTGCCCGCAGGCCATGCCCAGCGCGGCAACCATCCCCCAACTGCCTACTTCGCTGTGAGCCGATACAGACCGCCCTTGCGGTCGTCCTCGATCAGCCACAGCGCACCATCCGGCGCCTGCGCCACGTCGCGGACGCGAAAGCCTACCGTCCAGTGCTCGGCAGGCGTGGCGCTCGCACCGTTCACCTCGATCCGGTGCAGGGCACGGGTCAGCAGGCCGGACGCGAAGGCTGAGCCCTTCCACTGCGGAAACATCTCGCCGCTGTAGAACATCAGGCTGCCCGGCGCGAAGACAGGCGTCCAGTAGATCACGGGCTTGGTGAGGTCCGCTCGCGTATCCGGGCTGGCAATGGGCACGCCGTTGTAGTTCACCGCATAGGAAACCAGCGGCCAGCCATAGTTCTTGCCCGGCTCGATCAGGTTGAGCTCATCGCCGCCGCGAGGCCCATGCTCAAGCTCCCAAAGACGCCCATCCGGCGCGAACGCCAGGCCGTAGGGCGTGCGATGCCCCGTGGACCAGGTCTCGGACGGCGTCAGATTCGGACCGTCAAAGACAAACGTGCGCAACACCGGCGCGGTCTTGGCGGCTTCGGTGTCCTTGGGCGGATCGATCACCGGAACCGACGTTGCGCCGGTCTGCCCCTGCATCGGATTGCCGGGCGCGGGCTTGCCGTCCAAGGTCAGCCGCAGGATCTTGCCGGCCGGCTGATTCGGGTCCTGGGCAGGCGTGAAGCGCTGCCGGTCCCCGGCCGTGAGGAACAGAAACTTCTGGTCCGGCGAAAAAGCCACGGCGGCGCCCACCTGCCCGCCCTTGCCCTTGACGGGGTCGCGCCAGATGACCTTGAGGTCTTCCAGCGCAGCGGTGCTGGCGCCGATCCTGAGCGTGGCGCGCGCGAGCGCCAGGCTCGACGTGCCGCGGATCTCTCCGGGCTCCGAATAGGTCAGGTAGATGGCCCCGTCGCTCGCATACGAAGGGGCCAGGTAGACGCCCAGCAGGCCGTTCTGGTTTTCATGCAGCACGGGCGGCACGCCGGTGACTTCGAGCTTTTGCCCGTCCTGGGCCGCGAGAAACAGCTTGCCAACCTTCTCGGTGACCAGCATGCGCCCGTCCGGCAGGAAGGCGATGCGCCAGGGCAGATCGAATTGCGCGACCTTGGTGACCTTGAATGGAGGCGATGCAGTGGCAGGCAGGGTTCCCGCATTGATCTGCGCCAACACAGGGGTTGCAGCCATGAGCAACCAGGGAATGAGTCCAGACTTCGGCAATCGCATGCTTTGCTCCGCAGTGGGGGACGGGACAGTATCCGCGCATCACCGCCGCACCGCAGAATGCACCGCCGAATTCCGGGCTATCTGCGCGGCAAGCCTGAAGTGGCGTTCAGCCGCGTTCAGCCTCGCTCACCCAGCGGATGCAGGCATGGCCGCCGGGTCCATCCACAGTGCCGCCCACATGTGTCCATCAGGATCGGCCAGATCGCGCGTGTACATGAAGCCGTGGTCCTCCATCGGATTCACGTCGGCCTGCCCGCCATGGGCCGCGGCGGCCTCGTTCATCGCATCGACGGCGGCGCGGCTCTCAAGGGCCAGGGAAAGCATCAACCCGCAGGAGCCGGCTGGCGGCAGGGGGCGCTGCGTGAAGGTGCGCCACTTGGCATGCGTGACCAGCATGACCTGGATCGCCTCGCTCCAGACCATGGCGGAACCATCCTCACTGCTGAACTGCGGGTTCTGGCTGAAGCCCAGCGCCTTGTAGAAGGCGGTGGAGGCGCCGAGGTCGGTCACGGGGAGGCTGATGAAGAGGGACTTGGTCATGTTTGGCTCCGTGGGGTGGGGCTGCAGTTCTGGTGGGTGCAGGACGGCTCGGTCAGAACATCCATCATGCAGCACCTGCACTCCGGATGCTGCCCCATTAATTGGAAGAGCCATTGATTTGCTGAAGCTCAAGTTGCCTGGCCGCACTGGCTTCAAGGTTTGCGCGCTCCGCGTCCAAATACCGATAAATGCTTTTGAGGTCAGTGATTTTCTTTTTGATTTCCGCCATCTTCTTTTCAATCAGTCTTGCACCCCCGGCGCAATCTATTGACTTGTTTCTCTGAGCATTCAGAATTTCGCCTATTTCCCCAAGAGAAAACCCCATGCTTTGTGCCCGCTGGATAAAGTCCAGGTCTTGTAGGGTTTGCGGTGTGTAAACGCGATAATTGTTGGTTCGCCGCAAGGGTGAAATAAGGCCGATTTTCTCGTAATAGCGCAAGGTATGGCGCGTGGCGCCGCTGCGGACCTCAAGTTCCCCGATATTCATGGAAAAAATCGCTTGACTGTAGAGTTGAGTCGACAGTCTACACTTGGTTTTTTCATCGTGCCAAGGAGCAGAAAAATGAGCGTGGAGTGCTTTGTTACGGGAGGGTCGGGCTTCATCGGCCAGCATTTGCTGTCGTACCTGAGCGCGAAAGGTCACACCATTCGGGTACTGATGCGTCGCCCGGAGCGCCTCGCTGAACTGCGCCAGCAGGTCGATGGTTTGGGGGGCGTCGCAGCCCGCGTCTTTGCCGTAGCCGGTGATCTGGAGCAAGAAAACCTTGGTCTGAGCCATGCGGATAGAGAGGTCCTGCGGCAGGCCAAGGTCGTATTCCATCTGGGAGCCCACTTCGCCTGGGGCCTTTCGATGGAGCATGCACGTGCAGTGAATGTGGAAGGGGCAAGGCGTGTGGCGAAGTTGGCGGCCGAGCAAGAGAGCCGGTTGGTGATGATTGGCGGCTACATGCTGAAAAACCATGAACATCTGCAACGCATCGGGATTGATCCCGGCCATCCGGAGCTGACGGATTGGCCTGCCATCTATCGCCAAGTCGGTGCTTACGAGGCGAGCAAACTGGAGGCGCATTTCGCGGCCCTCGGCTTCATGAATGCCAAGGGTGGAGAGATGACCGTTGTACACCCCGCCACGGTTTGTGGTCATAGCCGAACGGGGCATATCGCGGATGGCCAGCCGCTGGTGGATCTGATACGCAATCTGGTGCAGGGAAAGCTGGCTGCAGTACCCGGTACTGCCGCGCACTGGTTGCCACTGGTCACTGTGGATTATCTGGTCGAGTTGGTGGCGGCATGCGCCTTTGATCCTTCCATGGTGGGCCAGGAACTGCTGGCCCTCGATGCCCAGAGCCCCGGCTTGCAGGAACTTCTCACGCAGGTGGCACAACCTCTTGGGCTGAAGGCGCCCGGGCGTCATATTCCGCTGCGATTGCTGAAATGGCTTTTGGGTATTCGTCCCATTGCGAGGTTTTTGAATACCAGCGCCGAGGCCCTGGATTTTATCCAGACGACCCGTTTTGACACGACGGAAGTGGAGCAATTTGCCCAAAGGCACGGAATCACAAAGCCGGATATGCGCCAGTCGTTGAGGAATACTGCAATATATGTCAACTCATATTGCATTCCAAAAGGCAAGGCCCGCCGACTTGCCCCTCCACTGCACAGAACATCATAATCACCGCTTTCAATGGTGCCCGAGTTGCCGCTGCGCACCAAAATCAAGGAGCTCGTTTCAGTGAATCAACCAACCCATCCACGCATTGCGGTGCTGGGGCCCGGGGCAATCGGGACAACGGTTGCTGCTGCGCTGCATGAAGTCGGTCGCACGCCGTTGCTGTGCGGTCGTACGCCGCGCGACAGCCTGACGCTGCACGGCAGCGGTCTTCGCATCGTGGTTCCCGGCCCGGTCAGAACGGATCCGGCCCAGGTCGAAGGTCCGGCGGACCTTGTTTTTCTCGCGGTCAAGGCGACTCAAACTGCTGCGGTTGCGTATTGGCTGGCGGCGTTGAGCGGTCCGCAAACCGTCGTGTGTGTTCTGCAAAACGGGGTTGAGCAGGTGGAGAGTGTCACCCCGCTGTGCCCGCAGGGGCGAATCGTTCCCGCAGTCGTGTGGTTCCCTGCACAGGCGCAACCCGACGGGTCGGTGCTCCTGCGCAGCGACGCCCGGATCAGCCTGCCTGATGAGGCCGCTGCCCTCGTGGTTGCGCAGGCACTGCAAGGCACCCGATGCTCGGTAGACCTGGTTTCGAATTTCAAATCCCTGGCGTGGCAAAAGCTGCTGCAGAACGCAGCGGCCGGGCTCATGGCACTCACGCATCGCCGCTCAGGCATGTTCGGCCGGCACGACATCTCTAAGCTCACTCTGGACTATTTGCGGGAGTGCCTGGCCGTCGCACGCGCCGAAGGTGCTGAACTGGGCGATGAGGTCCCGCAGGCGATCCTCGACAAGTTCCAGGCATTTCCGGCCGACCTGGGCACGTCCATACTGGCGGATCGCGAAGCAGGCCGGCCGCTCGAATGGGATATCCGCAACGGTGTCATCGCGCGCCGAGGCCGGGCGCGCGGAGTTCCGACACCGATTGGTGATGTCCTGGTGCCGCTTCTCGCCGCAGCGAGCGACGGCCCCGGCTGATCATTCGTGCCTTGACCACAAAGCCCGCGATCGCAAAAGCAAGGCTTCAGCCCATGAACCCCAGATCGATGGGATAGGCCGAGCCGCCGAAGTTGCCGATGTGCGGCAGCACCCCCGCCAGCTCGGTATTGGCCACGCCGAACCAGCGCGCCAGGGTGGCGGCGTACTGGTCCACGGCGGTGCTGGGCAACAGGCGGCCCTGGCCGACGTGCCACTGGTCTTCGCTGCCGCTGCCGTTGCCCACGCTGATGGGCGGTGGCGCGCCATAGAAGGACGCGCCACGCACCGCACCGCCCACGACGAAGTGGTGGCTGCCCCAGCCATGGTCGGAGCCGTCGCCGTTGGAAGTCAGCGTGCGGCCGAAGTCCGACGCGGTGAAGGCCGTGACCTTGTCGGCCACGCCGAGTTCGGCCGTGGCGTTGTAGAAGGCCGTCATGGCGCTGCTCACCTTGTCGAGCAGCTGCGGCTGGTTGGCGATCAGGTTGTCGTGCAGGTCGAACCCGCCCAGCGAGACGAAGAACACCTGCCGGCGCGTGCCCAGCGCGTTGCGTCCGGCGATGAGCCGGGCCACCACCTTGAGCTGGTCGGCCAGCGGGTTGCTGGCAGGGAAGGCGGTGGACAGGCTGCCGCTGGAGAGGGCCGAAGAGATCTGCCCCTCGGCACTGATGGAGCGCTGCGTGACGCGGGCGTACTCGGCCTCCATCGCGTGGCTGCCGGCCGTCTGCACCAGCTCGCTCAGCAGGCCGCGCACGGCGGTCGATCCATAGACATTGGCGCCCTTGACGGCGTTGATGGGCACGGCGCCGCCCGGGCTGATCTGGTACTGCAGCGCCTGGTCGCCCGAGAGAAACACGGCGTTGCCCGTGGCCGAGATGCAGGTGAAGAGCGACGTGGCGTTGGACGACAGCGCCAGGTCGCCCAGGTTGCCGCCCCAGCCCACGGTGGAGCCTTCGGCGCCCTGCGACTGCCACACCGACTGCTGGTCGTTGTGCGAGAAAAGCTTGGGCGGCAGCGGGTAGCTGCGCCGGTCGCCGGTGGCATATTGGGCCCGCGTGAGCGGCACCAGCAGCGGGCCGACGTTCAGTTGCACCGCCGCGCGGCCCGCGTTGAAGAGGCCGGCCAGGCCTGTCATGGATGGGTGCAGCGCGTACTGCATGCCACCGGCCAGCGCCGTGCGGGGCTGCAGCAGCGTATTGCCCAGCGCGGCGCGGGCCAGGGCAATGCCACCGGCCGTGCCATCGCTGTTGCCGCCGCGGATGGCGGAGTACTGCCCGTAGCGGGTGCTGTCGTAGGGCACGACGGTGTTGGCGTAGTCGCAGCCGCCGTAGAGGAAGACGCAGACCAGCGCCTTGTAGTCGTTCGCCTCGAAGGCGGCGGCCTCGCCCAGCGCGGCAAGATTCAGGGCGAAGGGCAGGGCGGTACCGGCGGCGGCCAGTTGCGTGCTGCGGCGCAGGAATGCGCGGCGCGTGTGGCGGGCGGGGTCGATGAAATTCATGGCGATATCGCTTTGCTTTGCAGACGTTCGGTCACCTGTTCGGTCACTTGTTCGGTCACTTCTGCACCAGATATTCGGGGCTGGCCATCACCAGCAGCACGGCGGCTGCCACGCGGTTGAGCTGGGTGGCGGTGTTGCTGGTGGCCGTCACCGGCGTGGCATTGAGCGCTGCCACGATGCGCGCCTGTGTGGCGGCCGATACCTGCCCTGCCGACAGCAGCAGCGCCACCTTGCGCACCAGCGCGGTGGCGTCGGCCACCAGGGGCAGCAGGTTGGCGTAGCTGCAGGTGATGTCGAAGCCGTTGGCTGCGCTGCTGCCGCCCTGGGGCAGGTCTGGCGCGTTCACGTAGTAGCCGAAGCGGATCACGTTCTGCATGAAGTTCAGGTAGCCGCTCACGCTGGTTTCGGTGACGATCTGGAACTCCGGCGCCACCTGGCCCGTCGTGGCCAGGGGGGTGGAGGGCGGCACGTAGCCCGGGCGGAAGAAGTTGAACACCGAGCCCGAGCGCAGCGGGCTCTGGCCCAGGCGGGTGGCCGGGTCGCTCAGGTTGTCGATCTTCCAGGTGCCGCGTGCCGACCGCAGCCCGAAGGTGCGGCCCCATTGCACGAAGCGCACCATGGGCTCGCGCAGGCGGCCGTACTGGGGGCTGGCAAGCCCTGCCGCGCCGCGCGCCTCCGGGTCCAGCAGCACGGTGGCGATCACGGCGCGCAGGTCGCCCCGCGTGCCGCTGCCGTTGTCGGCGAAGGCGGCGGCCACGCGCCCCACATAGGCGGGACTGGGGTTGCTGGTGACCAGGCGCTGGATCAGCTGTCGCCCGATGAAGGGCCCGACGTTGGGGTGGTTGAACAGCGTGTCCAGCGCCGCCTTCAGCGCCGCTGGCCCTGACGTGCCCGCAGCCACGGTGGTGCCCAGGAAAGTGGCGGCCAGCGTGGAATGGCGCGCGGCGTTGAAGGCCATGGGCAGCAGCGCCTGCTGCAGCCCCGTCACCGTGCTGCCGCTCAGGTTGGTGGGCTGGTTCTTGCTGGTGTCGTAGTCGTAGCCGGTGAAGACGCGCGCCAGATTGCTCACGTCGGCTGCCGAATAGGTGTCCATGCGGTTGCCGCTGCCGTCGCGCTGCTCGGTGCCGTCGGGGTTGAGGCGGTAGAGGCCGATGGTGAACAGCTGCATCACCTCGCGGGCGTAGTTCTCGTCGGGCTGGCGGCCGCTGCGGGCGTCTTCCTTCTGGTTGCCGCGCGTGCTCAGGTAGATGCCCATGGCCGGGCTGAGCGTGACGGCCTCCAGCAGCGTGCGGAAGTTGCCGAAGGCATGCTGATTCAGCAGATCCCAGTAGCCGGAGGCCAGGAAGATGCTCCACGGCTGCTCCAGCCCGGTTGTGGACACGACCATGATCTCCGACAGCGCCAATGCCACGCGCTTGCGCACGGCGTCGCGCTCCGTGAAGAGCTGGCTCCAGAGCATGAAGTCGGAGGGGTACGAGACGTTGTCGTAGCGCGTGCCGGCCTCTGCCACGCCGTAGCCGCGCTGCATCAGCCAGGCCGTGCCCGTGGTGTCCACGGGCAGCGCGAACTGCTCGGCCAGCCAGGGACCGTAGCCCTTGGCGCGCAGCGCTGCGATCTCCTCGTCGGTGGCCGAGAACTGCGCCTGCAGCAGGAAACGCGCGGCTTCTTCGTCGCTGGCGGGGGTGGCCGTGGTGCCCGTACCGGTACCGGTTCCGCCGCCAGGGCCGGTGCCCGTGCCGCCGTTGCCTCCATTGCCGGTACCGGGTGCCGTATCGCCCCCACCGCCTCCGCAGGCCACCAGCAGCGCGGCCGCCAGGGAGGCGGCCATGGCGGGGGGCATCAAGGAACTCTTGGCTTCGTGGCCGAGGTGGTTTGGCTCTGCGCAGGCCGGGTAGGAGTCCGCAGGTGCGCGGTCGGGCGGCTGCAACGTGGAGGCTGCAGCCTGTGGTGTGGGGTGCATTGCGGGGCTTTCAGGCAGTGGCCGGGGCGTGGCAACGAACTGCCTCGCTCTTCGGCGCGTGGCGCAGAGTGTTCCAAGGTTTTCGGATGTGAGTGGACACTTTGCAGCCCTAAAGCGTGTCAAGATGTTAGGCGTTGCAGGGGCGGCATGCAGAAACATGGCGTTGGGCAAATACGCATGGGTCTCGCCTGGGTCCGCAGCAGGGTGATGCGTGCCATGGACACTATCAATAGCCGCTTTGGGAAGGGCGCCGTGCGTGTGGCCCGCACGGGGCAAGCTGGGCAACACAGTCCTGGAGCATGGGCCAGGAACGGCGCTCTCCACATTACACGGCAGAGATTTCCGAGTTGCCGCAGGCTCGGGCATTGCAGTCTGTGTCCGACCCTGGGCAGTCTTGCGCGTGTCTCACGCCAAAGCCTGCCGTGCAGCAGCCTCGGAATTCAGCGAATTTTAGGCAAGCAAAAAGAAAACCGTGATGACGAACAGCATTCCCAATGCTGCTGCGATAGTCCACCAAATGTGAACGTCGCGCTTTGCGCAGCGCTCGCAGACTCTGGCCTTGGTTCCTGCGGTTGCCCCGGCGACTTTGATGAAAACGGATTGCATGGGGCCAAGCTCGACACCACATCGAAAGCATGTCCAACTTGTCTCAACCTTGAGAGCGCGTCGGTGGTTGTAGCGATCTCTGGAAAATAAAACCAAGGCAACAACGATGATGCTGATGAGAAAAATGTTGGCAATCATTGGTTTGTCTTCCGGCGTCTTGGTAATTGTGAGGTGGAACCTTATCCGTTTGGTGGCTCCGTTGCTGTGATGGACTTTTAGACGCCGAACTTAGACTCATGGATTGTCTACCTGAACGCTCAAGGCCGGCGCTGAGTGATGTGAGCGATGGCCTGAGCCCATCGCCCATCGCACGGTAAAGCTGGCTCGCGGTCCGCTTCCAGCCTCTGCAAGCAGCTTCGTACAGGAAGCAAGCGCTTAGTGCGAGTTTCACGCGTACCATCGAAGGCCGTGAACCTTCTATTTATCGTTGAAGATGCCTTCCAGATCACAGGACGTGGGTGCATCCTGGTACCTGGCCCTGCTGCGGCAACCGGTGGGCCATCCGTGAAGGTTGGAACGCCGATTCGTCTGGAACTGGCAGATGGAACTGTGCAGGATACGCACATCTGCGGGCTGGAGATGCTGAACTTTGGGCCTCGACCACGCCCCGCTGTCATCACGGCCCCCATTCTTCTTCCGAAGGACTTTCGGAAGGAAGACGTTCCTATTGGTACAAAGGTGTTCCTTCTTGCCGAGGCTGACGCGCCAGAAAGTGCGTCTGGGACCTGAACACATTGAGGGACCGCATGCACCGTTACCAGATGCGATTGCAAGGCAGTTGAACCAGCGTCCCAGGAAGACGCTGGGGTTCAGAACATCTGCTGAGATGTTTGATGAGTGTGTTGCGTTGACCGGTTTGCCGCGCCCAGTTCGACCAAGAACAGCAGTGGCGAAAGCGACCCGCAGATGAAGCAACGCCACAAAGGGCAGCGGTGTTACTTCGGCATGAAGTGCCACATCAGAGTGGACGTTGAATCTGGCTGGGTTCATCCGGTGCGCGGCACCAGTTTGACTGACCTGCCCCCTTTAGACGTGCCAATGTTCACTTAGCGAGTCCAAGGTTGTGGAGACTACTTGATCTCCGGTGATTGCCTTGCATCGCCAGCGCGCTGGCGATGCAAGGCAGCGAAGCTGGCCGGCGAGATGCGCCCCAGTGAACTGTGGGGCCGCACCTCGTTGTATTCCCGCCTCCAGCGTGTTATCTCCTGACGGGCCTGCGCCAGCGTCTCGAACCATTGCTCGTTCAAGCACTCGTCCCTGAACTTGCCGTTGAAGCTTTCGATGTAGGCGTTCTGGGTGGGGCACCCGGCATCGTTGAGCAGGTGCCGAACGCCGCGTGCCGCTGTCCACGCCATGAAGGCCCGACTGCTGAACTCAGGCCCCTGATCGGTGCGGATGGCCAGCGGGTAGCCGCGGAACTGCGCTGCCTGGTCCAGCAAGCGCACGACGTACTCGCCACCCATGCCGTGGTCCATCGCGATGTCCACGCACTCGCGGCTGAAGTCATCGACCACCGTCAGGCACTTGATGCGCCGGCCGTTGGCCAGTGCGTCCATCACGAAGTCTGCACTCCAGGTGTCATTGACGTGCTGGCTGGCAGCCAGGGGCTGGCGCTCGCCAGTGGGGCGTTTGACCTTGCGGCGCTTGCGCACCGACAGGTTGGCCAGCTTGTACAGGCGCCACACGCGTTTGTGGTTCACCTGGTGGCCTTCAAGGCTCAACAGGTCGTGGATGCGCCGGTAGCCAAAGCGCCGGCGCTCGTGCGCCAACTCGACGATGCGCATGCTTAGGCTGGCCGTGGACTGGTTCATGCTGGGCGGCTCCCGGTAGCTGGTTCTGGACAACCCCGCATAGCGACAGGCGCGGCGCTCGCTGATGGACAGTCCCTGAACCATCCTGGCAGCGGCCTCGCGCCTGGCCTGCGGGGTCAGCGCTTTACCCCGAAGCCCACCTTCAGCGCTTCGATGTGCAGGTGGGCCTCGGCCAGCAGCTTCTTGAGCCTGGCGTTCTCGCTCTCGATCTCGCGTAGCCGCGTGGCCTCGCTGGCCTGCATGCCGCCGAACTTGGCGCGCCACTTGTAGAAGGTCGCATCGCTGAAACCGCCCAGGCGACACAGTTCCTTGACCGGCATGCCGCCCTCGGCCTGCTTGAGAAAACCGATGATCTGTTCGTCGGTGAATCTGCTCTTCTTCATGTCCGTTCTTCCTCTGAAAACGGACTCTACTAACCTTCGACTGGTACGCCCTATGGGGAGCAGGTCAACCCATCGCGAGCCGGATACGTGCCAGCTTGAGAGCGAATCCTATGTCGCGGACCCGATGCGCAAGAGCTTCACGTACGTCCAGAACAAGGAGATGAGCAAGCCACGTGGGTGAGGCGTAAGGGTGCCCTTCTGCTATCCGCACAGCGCTTGGCAATGCGGCACCTGTGAGAACATCAACGCCTGCTGCGCCAGTACCTGCCCAAGGGCACTGATCTAAGCGTGTGCAGCCAGGACGACCTGGACGCCATCGTCGACAGCCTCAATGGCAGATCTCGTGCTATCCATGGCTTCAACACCCCCGCTGGCCGTCTTCTTGCACATGCTGGCATGTGTTGCGCTTCGGTCTTGAAATCGCCAACTTTAAAATGCCCCCCCATGACTCCTCCCTCGGCTTCCCCCCATTCCTTCGACAAACTTGCGCTTTCGCCGGCAACGCTCGCCAATCTTGAGCGGCTCGGCTATCTTGAAATGACGGCGATCCAGCTCGCCAGCCTGCCCCCTGCGCTTGAAGGCAAGGATGTGATCGCTCAGGCGAAGACCGGCAGCGGCAAGACCGCAGCCTTTGCACTGGCGCTGCTGGCCAAGCTGGATACGCGCAATTTCTCGGTGCAAGGCCTGGTGCTCTGCCCCACCCGCGAGCTGGCCGATCAGGTGACGACCGAGATCCGCCGCCTGGCGCGTGCGGAAGACAACATCAAGGTGGTGACCCTGTCCGGTGGCGTTCCGCTGCGCGGCCAGAACGCGAGCCTGGAGAACGGCGCGCACGTGATCGTCGGCACGCCCGGCCGTGTGATCGATCACCTGGACCGGGGCAATCTGAACCTTGATTCGCTGAACACCTTGGTGCTTGACGAAGCGGATCGCATGCTCGACATGGGTTTCGTCGATGACATCGCCAAAGTCGCCAAGCAGTGCCCCCCGCAGCGCCAGACCTTGCTGTTCTCCGCAACCTACCCGGAAGGCATCGCCAAGCTGGCCGCGCGATTCATGCGTGACCCGGTCACGGTCAAGGTCGCCGCGCAGCACAGCGGCGAGCAGATCGAGCAGCGCTGGTACGAGGTGGACAAGGAAGAGCGCTTGCCTTCGGTGGCTCGCCTGCTGGAGCATTTCCGGCCCGAGAGCACGCTGGCCTTCTGCAATACCAAGGCGCGCTGCCGGGCCCTTGCCGAGCTGCTGCAGGCCCAGGGCTACAGCGCGCTGGAGCTGCACGGCGATCTGGAGCAGCGTGATCGTGACCAGGTGCTGGTGCGCTTCGTGAACGGCAGTTGCTCCGTGCTGGTCGCCACCGATGTGGCGGCTCGCGGGCTCGATGTGACCAATCTGGGCGCCGTCATCAACGTGGACATCACACCCGACCCTGAAGTGCACGTGCACCGCATCGGCCGCACAGGCCGCGCCGGCCAGAAAGGCCTGGCCCTGAGTCTTGCGACGATGGACGAAATGGGCGCGGTCGGAAACATCGAGCAGATGCAGGGCAGCCCATCCGTCTGGTACCCGCTGGACGAGCTGACACCGGCTCCCGGCGGCCGGCTCCTGCCATCCAAGGCCACCATCCACATCAATGCCAGCCGCAAGGACAAGATCCGCCCGGGCGACGTGCTGGGCGCTCTCACCGCAGACCTGGGCTACACCCGCGAGCAAGTGGGCAAGATCGACATCAACGAGTTCGCAACCTATGTGGCCGTGGACCGCAAGATTGCGCATGACGTGGTTGCCCGGCTCAATAGCGGGAAGATCAAGGGGCGAACGGTGAAGGCGCGGTTGCTCAAGGATTGAGGGGTTTCAGGCGCATCAGTCGGTGTGCGAATGTCTGCAGCCTAACCCCCAGGCCCCCTCATAACCTCCCTGGCCTGCACCGCCTCAACAGCTCCCTTCAGCGCCTCCCGCTGCGCCTGTGTACGGGCCGCCAAACCCGTGTCCCCGGGGGAGCGGCGAAGTACTATCCGAAACCTGCGCGCCTACCCAGCCACCACCCCCAATCCCAACCCTGCCGGCTGATTTTTCCGAAGCCGGGGACAATACCGGGTTCGCGGGTTTTTCCGGCTTGACTTGGGTCAAGGTCGGAAACGCCCGTGCAAAGACGCTGCCCAGGTGCTGAGCCGGATGCAGAAAACCCAAGATCGGACGGCAGCAGGACTGCCGAGATGGCGCAGGTGCATGTGATGGAGAGGGATTGGTGGACAAAGGCCTGGTGCGGGGGCAGAGGCCGGCCCGTGAAGCGTGATGCCCGCCTGGTGGCCTGGTTGCTGGCGGTGGTGTTCGTATCGGTTTCTGCGGCCACGGTCTGGCAATTGGTGGCGGCGCGCCAGCGCACGCTGGCCGAGGTCGATACCAGCAACCGCAACCTGGCCCAGACACTGAACACCTATGCCGAGGGCGTGATCACCCAAAGCTCCATGCTGCTGCTGGGCATTGCCGAGCGGCTGGAGGTGGATGGCACAAGCCCCGCGCTCCTGGAGCGGGTGCTGTATCTGGTCAACCGGCAGGAGCAGCTGCTGAACCAGCTCAACGAGCTGCTGATCGTGGATGCGCAGGGCTATTGGCTGATGTCGTCCAAGGGGGCGTTCCCCGAAGGATCGGAAAGCTCCGGCCGGGACTACTTCACGCACCACCGTGACGACGCATCGTCAGGCATCTACATCGGGCCGCCGATCCGCAGCCGCTCCACGGGCGAATGGGTGATCACCATCAGCCGGCGCTATACGGACGCCGAGGGCCAGTTTGCAGGCGCGGTGGTGGTGGCGCTGGGTGTGGAGAATTTCCTGCGGCTGTTCGGCAAGATCGATATCGGCGAGAAGGGGGCCATTGCACTGAGCACGCCGGGCGGGCAGTTGCTGGTGCGCCACCCGTTCCGCGAGCAGGACCTGGGGCGGGACTTCTCGCAGTCGCCCAATTTCCTGCGCCACTACGTGGGGGCGATGTCGGGCACGGCGTCGTTCCGCTCCTTGCTGGACGGCACGGAAAGAATCTATGCCTTCCTGCGCAGCGAGCGCTATCCGCTGGTGACCACGGTGGCCCTGGGCCGCGATGAGGCATTGAGCTCCTGGCGGCGCCAGGCGCTGCTGACGCTGGCCGTGGTGCTGGGGCTGTTTCTGGCGATTGCGTTGATCGGCTGGCGCCTGACGGCCGCGATGCGGCTGCGTTCGCGCGCCGAATGCTCCCTGGTCAGCGCGCGTGAGGAATTGCTGGACGCCAATCGCCGGCTGGAAGTGCTGGCTGCCCAGGACCAGTTGACGGGCCTGGCCAACCGCCGCCGCTTTGACGAGGTGCTGGAGCGCGAGGCCCGTCGCGCTGCGCGCGAGGGCACGCCGCTGTCGCTGCTGCTGATCGACCTGGACTACTTCAAGGGCTACAACGATGCCTACGGCCATGTGGCGGGCGATGCCTGCCTGCAGGCCGTGTGCAGCGCGCTGGCCCAGGCGGTGCAGCGGCCCGGCGACATGGCAGCGCGTTATGGCGGGGAAGAGCTGGCCGTGGTGCTGCCCAATACCGACAAGGCCGGCGCGCAGCAGGTGGCCGAGCGGCTGCGCGCGCGCATTGAGGGCCTGGCCCTGGAGCACCGCATCAGCCGCTTTGGCCATGTGACGGCCAGCATTGGCGTGGCCACGACGCAGGGTGATGAGGCTGGCGCGACCCAAGGCGCCACGCAAGGCTCCACCCAAGGTGCCGCCGTGGCGCTGGTGGAGGCGGCCGACCGTGCGCTGTACCGCGCCAAGGCCGCAGGGCGCAACTGCGTGCAGGGCTGAATGGGCTTGGGTCTGCGCGCGCTCAGTCCGTGGGCGAGCGGTGGGCCACCACCTGCTGCTTGAGGTCGCCCAGCGCCTGGTACAGGTCGTTGCGGCTGGCCTGCGGCATGTCGCCGAACATGCCCATGACCCAGGACTCATGCGCCTTGGCCATGCGCGCAAAGGTCTTGCGGCCCAGCGGGGTGAGGTGCAGCACGGAGCTGCGCCGGTCGGACTCCACCTTGGTGCGCACCACCAGGCCTTCTTTCTCCAACTGGTCGGTGATGCCGGTGATGTTGCCGTTGGTCACCATCATGTGGCGCGACAGCTCGCCCATCTTCATGCCCTCGGGCGCGCGCTGCAGCTGGGCCATGAGGTCGAAGCGGGGCAGGGTGGTGTCGAATTCGCTGCGCAGGCGGTTGCGGATCTCGCCTTCGATGAGGTTGCAGCAGGTGAGCATGCGCAGCCACAGGCGCAGCGCATGGTGGTCGTCGGGCGCGGCGCGCGACTCCAGGTCGGGGGCGTGTGTCATGGCTGGTTCTGCGGTGTGGGGGCGCTCAAGCCCATCTGCGCGAGGATGGCGCGCGTCAGCGGGCTGGCCGGGTCGTTCAGGGTGAGCACGATGTCGAAATGGTTGGTGCCGGGCATGGCCACGTACTGGCCTGACGATGGACCGGGGCCACGGCGCTGGTTCCAGGCGGCCAGATAGTCGTCGCTCTGGCGCTTGAATTCATCGGTCTCGCTCTCGCCGTAGCTGACGATGAGTGGGCAGGCCGCGCCGTGCGGCAGGAGGGCGGGGCTGTTGCGAATGGCGTCCTGCTCGCTCAGGCGCATCCATTCGTTGATGTGGGTGTGCACCAGCGGGCGCAGGTCAAACAGGCCCGACAGCGGTGCGGCGCCGCGCACCACGTCTTCGGGCACGCCGTAGTCCGCATGCCAGCCACCGGCCAGCAGCATGCCCGCCAGGTGGCCGCCGGCTGAGCTGCCGCAGACATGGATGCGGCCCGGGTCGCCGCCGTAGCGGGCGATGTGGGCATGCACCCAGGCAAGTGCGCGGCGTGTCTGGTCCACGATGCGGTCCAGCGTGACGGCGGGCGCCAGCGAGTAGTTCAGGGCCACCACCACGGCGCCGGCGCGCGTGAAGGTGGGCGCCATGCTGCTGGAGTCGTCCTTGGACAGCAGCCGCCAGTAGCCGCCGTGGATGAAGAAGAGAACAGGGGCGCCTGCCGCCCCGGTTGCTGCCGGGAAAATGTCCAGCAGCTCGTCGGCATGCTCGCCATAGGCCACGTTCAGCGCGCAGGGCAGGCTCTGGCGCGCGGCCCGGCTGTCGTCGGCATAGGCCTTGATGATGGGGGTGATGTCGGGTACCGTCGCGCGGGCGTTGTACTGGACATCGAGTCCGGCGCGGTCGTAGTGACGGTAGAGTGCGGGCATTGGAACGGGGATGGCGCGAAATGGTTTGTATGGCAGGTATTGGTACAAGTCCCAGACTTGTTCTGCAAAATACTTTAAACCTAAACTAAGACCCGCGCCAACCGTTCCAGCCCTTACAGAGTTTCCCGTCCAGCGTGACGGAAGACTGCCTCACCACCGATTGCCATCCGCGCGGCCCGCGCAAGGAGCACAGCAGCATGCGTTTCCTCACCCCCTTCCTGGCCGCAGCGGCCCTGGCCCCTGCCTTTGTTCCCGCGCTCGCGCAGGCGGACACCATCAAGGTCGGTATCGCCAACGATATTTCCGGGCCGTTTGCCGCGCTGGGCGCCGAGGCGCGTGATGGCTTCAACCTCGCCATCAAGCAGCTGGGCAGCAAGCTGGGCGGCCAGCCGGCCGAGTTCCTGCAGACCGACATGGGCGGCAACCCCGACCAGGCGCGCCAGCTGGTCACGCGCTACATACAGCGCGACAAGGTGGATTTCTTCACCGGCCCCATCGGCTCCAACGTGGCCCTGGCCGTGGGCCCGGCGCTGTTCGGCGCCAAGGTGCCCTACCTGTCCAACAACCCCGGCCCCAGCCAGTTCGCGGGCGCGCAGTGCAATGCATTCTGGTTCGGCACGTCCTACCAGAACGATGCCTTCCATGAGGCAGCCGGCAAGCTGGCCGCCGACCGTGGCTTCAAGAAGATGTTCATCATGGCGCCCGACTATCCCGCCGGCAAGGATGCGCTGGTCGGCTTCAAGCGCGGCTACAAGACCGCGCCCGGCGAAGAGGTCTACACCAAGCTGGGCCAGATCGACTACGCGGCCGAGCTGGCCCAGATCCGCGCGGCCAAGCCCGATGCGGTCTACATCTTCCTGCCGGGCGGCATGGGCATCAACTTCGTCAAGCAGTTCGTGTCCACGGGGCTGTCGCAAAGCGTCAAGCTGATCGGCCCGGGCTTCTCGGCCGACGAGGACGTGATCCAGGCCGTGGGCGAGCCCATGTTGGGCATGGTCAACACCGCGCAGTGGGCGCATGACCTGGACGTGCCGCAGAACAAGGCCTTCGTCGAGGCTTTCCGCAAGGAGTACAAGGGCCGCAACCCCTCGGTCTACGCGGCCCAGGCCTATGACGTGATCATGGCCATGGATGCGGCGGTCAAGCAGGCCGGCGGCAAGGCCTCGGACCGCCAGGCCATTGTCAAGGCGCTGGAGAAGGCCGACTACGCCTCGGTGCGCGGCCCCTTCACGTACGGCAAGAACCACTATCCCATCCAGGCCTATTACCAGCGCGTGATCGAGAAGGACGGCAGCGGCCGCATCACCAACAAGCTGGTGGGCAAGGTGTTCGATAAATATCAAGACGTCTACGTCAACGACTGCAAGATGTGACCCCGCCGCCGCGCCCCCGTCGGGCGCGGCGTGCCTTGATCTTGATTTTCAAAGCCGGATGATTTGTTGACCGCGCGCGGGCCACTGCGCCTGCGGCAGGGGGCGTGTGGATGACGTGGACGCTGCTCTTGGAGCAATTGCTGAATGGCCTGCAGTTCGGGCTGATGCTGTTTCTGATCGCGGCCGGGCTGACCCTGGTGTTCGGCATCATGGACATCATGAACCTGGCCCATGGCTCGCTGTACATGGCGGGCGCCTATGTGGCGGCCGAGACCATGCAGCGCACGGGCTCGTTCACCGCGGCCGTGCTGGTGGCTGCCGTGGCCACGGGCGTGGCGGGTGTGGTGCTGGAGCTGGTGCTGATACGCCGCCTTGCCGTGCGCGACCATCTGGCCCAGGTGCTGGGCAGCTATGCCGTCATCCTCATTGCCAATGACCTGGTCAAGATGGTCTGGGGCCCGGCGCCGGTGATGCTGAACATGCCGGCCGCGCTGTCGGGGCCCGTGCAGTTGCTGCCCGATCTCATGTACCCGGCCTACCGGCTGATGATCATCGTCTTCGGCCTGGCCGCCGCGTTGGGCCTGTACTGGTTCGTGACACGCACGCGCGCCGGCGTGCTGGTGCGGGCAGGCGCCTCCAACCGCCAGATGGCCACGCTGATGGGCGTGCGCGTGCCGCTGCTGTTCCTGGGCGTGTTCACGCTGGGCGCCATGCTTGCGGCGGTGGCGGGGGCGCTGCTGGGGCCCATCACTTCGGTGCAGGTCGGCATGGGGGAGGAGATCCTCATTCTGGTGCTGGTGTGCATCGTCATCGGCGGCATAGGCTCCATACGCGGCGCCCTGGTTGGCGCCTTGCTGGTGGGCATGGTGGACACGGCGGGGCGGGCCTTTTTGCCCATGCTGCTGCGCCAGGTGTTCTCCCCGGCCGTGGCATCCAGCGTGGGGCCTACGCTGGCGGCGATTTCCATCTACGTGCTGATGGCGGTGGTGCTGGTGTACCGTCCTTCCGGCCTTTTCCCTGCGCGAGGCTGAGCATGGAACACAGCACATTGCAAGGCAGGTTCCAGGCCCGGTTCTTCTGGACCGTGCTCGCGCTGCTGGCGCTGGCGGTGTTCCCGCTGGTGGCTCCGGCGCTGGGGCTGGACTTCTACATCTCCTTCGTGCGCCGCGTACTGATCTACGCGCTGGCCGCAACCAGCCTGAACCTCATTCTGGGCTATGGCGGCATGGTGGCGCTGGGGCATGCGGCCTTCTTCGGTGCGGGGGCCTATGCGGTGGGCATCCTGGCGATGAACGGCGTCACCTCGGCCCTGGTGGCCTGGCCGGCCGCCGCGCTGCTGGCCGGGCTGCTGGCCGCCGCCACGGGCGCCGTGTCGCTGCGCACGCGCGGCGTGTACTTCATCATGATCACGCTGGCCTTTGCGCAAATGCTGTTCTACATCTTCATCTCGCTGCGCCAGTACGGCGGCGAGGACGGGCTCAACCTGCCCGGCCATTCCGTGCTGCCCGGGCTGGACCTGGGCCACGATGTGTCCTTCTACTACGTGGTGCTGGCGCTGTTCGCGGTGCTGATGGCCGTGTTCGGGCGGCTGGTGGATTCGCGCTTCGGCAAGGCGCTGCAGGGCGTGCGCGAGAACGAGTCGCGCATGGAGTCGCTGGGCTACCCGGTCTATCGCATCAAGCTGGCGGCCTTTGTGCTCAGCGGCGCCGTGGCCGGGCTGGCGGGCGCGCTGCTGGCCAACCACAACCTGTTCATCTCCCCCAGCCTCATGCACTGGACCCAGTCGGCCAACCTGCTGATCATGGTGCTGGTGGGGGGCGTGGGCCTGCGCTGGGGCGGCGTGGCCGGCGCCGTCGTCATGCTGACGCTGGAGGAAGTGCTGCGCATGTGGACCGAGTACTGGCACCTGCCGCTGGGCCTGCTGCTGCTGTGCGTGGTGTTCGGTGCGCCGCGCGGCCTGATGGGCCTGTGGCCCGCACGCGGGAGGCAGGCATGAGCGGCGCGGCCACCCCTATCTCCATTCCCACTCCGGCCCTGGAAGCCAAGGGCCTGGTGCGCCGCTTTGGCGCGCTGCTGGCCACCGACCATGTCTCGTTGTCGCTGGCGCCTGGCGAGATCCATGCGCTGATCGGCCCCAATGGCGCGGGCAAGTCCACGCTCATCCATCTGCTGTCCGGCACGCTGGCGGCCGATGCGGGCACGCTGGTGCTGGCGGGGCGCGATGTGAGCGCGCTCAACGCCCACCAGCGCGTGGCGGCGGGGCTGTCGCGGTCTTTTCAGATCACCAACATCTTCAAGCAGTCCAGCGTGCTGGACAACCTGGTGCTGGCCGTGCAGGCGCATGCGGGCAGCAGCTTTAGCTTCTGGCGCCCGCGCGCGGCCGAGACCGCGCTCTATGAGCAGGCCCGCGAGCTGGCGCGCGAATGCGCCATTGACGCCAGCCTGCTGCAGCGCCCCGCAGGCACGCTGCCGCATGGTGAGCAGCGCAAGCTGGAGTTCGCGCTGGCCCTGGCCGCGCGGCCCGGCGTGCTGCTGCTGGACGAGCCCATGGCCGGCATGGGCCCCGATGAAACACTGCGCCTGACCGAGCTGATCGAATCCTTGCGCGGCCGTGCCGCCATGCTGCTGGTGGAGCACGACATGCAGGCCGTGTTCCGCCTGGCCGACCGCATCTCCGTGCTGGTCTACGGCCGCATCATCGCCACCGGCACGCCCGACGAGATACGTGGCAACGCCGATGTGCGCCAGGCCTACCTGGGAGACGAAGAAGTGAAGGAGGGCGCGTGATGCTCGAAATGCAGGCCGTCCAAAGCGGCTACGGACCCAGCCAGGTGCTGTTCGGCGTGGACCTCCGCATCGAGGCAGGCCAGGTCGTCACCCTGCTGGGCCGCAACGGCATGGGCAAGACCACGCTGCTTCGCACGCTGCTGGGCCAACTTCCGCTGCGCGCCGGCCGCATGGTGTTTGCCGGGCAGTACATCGCCGGCTGGGCCACCGACCGCATCGCCCGCGCCGGCGTGGCCATCGTGCCCGAAGGCCGCCAGTGCTTTCCCAATCTCACGGTGCGCGAACACCTGACGGCCTTTGTGGCCCATCGCAATTCGGGCAGCCCCGGCGCAGCCGAGCCCTGGACGCCCGAGCGCGTGTTCGCGCTGTTTCCCCGCCTGGGCGAGCGCGCCTCCAACATGGGCAACCAGCTGTCAGGCGGCGAGCAGCAAATGCTGGCCATAGGCCGCGCCCTGGTCACCAACCCGCGCCTGCTCATCCTGGACGAAGCCACCGAGGGCCTGGCCCCCCGCATCCGCGAAGAGATCTGGTCCTGCCTGGCCCAGCTGCGTGCCGCCGGCCAGACCATCCTGGTCATCGACAAATACGTGGAGCGCCTGCTGGGCCTGGCCGACCGCCACCTCATCCTGGAGCGCGGCAAGGTCGTGTGGAGCGGAGACTCGGCCGCGCTGGATGGGGACAGAGCGCTGTGGGAACGGTATTTGGGAGTGTGAGCACGCGCAATGCATTCGCGGTTCAAGGCGAAATTCAAGGCGCGATGGAGGGTTGAATGGCATTGAAGATCAATGGGTGGCATGCCATTCAAATACATGCCTGTATCCAAGATAGGCAATTGCTTACATTTACAGGATGTATCCGGCCCTGCATTTGATTGCCCTATGGCCATCGGCTTGTCTATGATCCCCGCTCACCAAGAGCAGGGAGGCCGCCCCCAGGGCGGCGCGCACTATGACACGCCGAGTCACCATACACACGCCATTGGGCGAGCAGCTGCATTTCCGTGAATTGCGCGGCCAGGAAAACATCAGCCAGCTCTTCAGCCTCGATGTGGAAATGCTCAGCGAAAGCGAAAGCATCGATCCCAAGGCCCTATTGGGCAAAAACGCCACCATAGAAATAGAAACCCAGGGCGGTGGCAGGCGCTTCATCGACGGCATCGTCACCCGCTTCGGCATGCAGGGCCAGGACCACCGCCACTACGCCTACAAGGCCCGCCTGAGCCCCTGGCTGTGGCTGGCCACGCGCAAGAGCGACTTTCGCATCTTCCAGAACCAGACCGTGCCCGACATCATCGAGCAGGTATTGGGCGTCTATGGCCATCCCCTGCAAAAGAAACTCACGCGCGCCTATCGCAGCTGGGACTACTGCGTTCAATACAACGAAAGCGATTGCGACTTTGTCTCGCGATTGATGGAGCACGAAGGCATTTACTACTTCTTCGAGCATGCCTCGGGCCAGCACACCCTGGTGCTGTGCGACGACATCATTGCCTCGCACAGCGTATTGCCCGGGGGCGCCTCCATTCCCTTTTATCCCCCGGAAAAAGCCGCCGCAGGCGATCAGGAAAACATCCACGCCTGGCAGCTGGAGCAGGAAATCAAATCGGGCCGCCATTACAGCGATGACTACGACTTCAAGAAACCCCGGGCCGACCTCACCCACATGCGGCGCGACCCACCGGGCCACGCCCATGACGGCCACGAAATCTACGAATGGCCGGGCGGCTACACCCAGTTGAGCGACGGCGAGGACTACATCCGCGTGCGCCTGAAGGAAAGCCTCACGGGCCAAAGCCGGGTGCGGGGCCAGTCCTGCCACCGGGCGCTGGCCACGGGCTACACCTTCAGCCTCTACAACTACCCGCGCGGCGACCAGAACCAGCAGTACCTGATCACGGGCCTGAGCTACCACCTCAAAGAAAACCCCCGCGTCAGTGCCGTGGCCCCGGGCGCCAAGGGCAGCGCCGCGGAAGACGGCTCCTTCCAGCGCTATGAGTTGCAGGCCCAGCCCACGAGTCTTGCCTACACGCCCGCGCGCACCACGCCCAAGCCGCGCACCACGGGCCCGCAGACCGCCGTCGTCGTGGGCCCGGCCGGAGAAGAAATCTGGACCGACGAATACGGCCGCATCAAGGTGCAGTTCCACTGGGACCGCCTGGGCGCCATGAACGAGAACTCCAGCTGCTGGATCCGCGTGGCCACGAACTGGGCAGGCCCGGGGTTCGGGGCCATCTCCATTCCCCGCATAGGCCATGAGGTGGTGGTGGACTTCCTCAACGGCGATCCGGACTACCCGCTGGTCACGGGCTGCGTCTACAACGCGGCCAACATGCCGCCCTGGGCGCTGCCGGCCAACGCCACGCAATCGGGCATCAAGACCAGATCGAGCAAGGGCGGGGCCGCAGGCGCGGGCATGAAGAACGGCCCGGGCGACGCCAACGCCATCCGCTTCGAGGACAAGGCGGGGCAAGAACAGTTGTGGCTGCACGCGCAAAAGGACCAGCTCACCGAAGTCGAGAACGACGAGGACAAATGGGTGGGCAACGACCGGCGCAAGACCATCGACCGGGACGAGACCAGCGTCATCCACCGCGACCGCACCGAGACCGTGGACCGCGACGAGACCATCACCGTGCACAACAACCGCACGGAACGCGTGGACCACAACGAGAAGGTCAGCATTGGCGACAACCGCAACGAAGACGTTGGCATCGACGAGAACATCTCCATCGGCAAGAACCGCAGCAAGACCATCGGCAAGACCGAGACCGACAAGATAGGCCAGAACTGGCACGTCACGGTGGGCCTGCTCAAGACCCAGACCATAGGCATGGCCTACATGCAGAACGTGGGTGTGATGAAGATGATGAACATCGGCGTCAACTACATGGAGAACATCGGCGTGGCCATGCAGACCACGGTCGGCATGAGCCAGAACCTCACCGTGGGGCAGGAGCGCCAGGTCAAGGTCGGCAGCAAGCAAAGCACGGAAGTGGGCTCTCAGTACTCGCTGACCGTGGGCGGTGGTGGCGGGGGTGGTGGCGGCAGCGGTGGTGGCGCGGGAGCCGGTGGCGGCATGGCCATGAACATTACGTCGCCCGGTGGCGGCGGCGGCGGCAGCGGTGGGGGCAGTGGGGGCGGAGGCGGCAAGGCCTCCCAGCTCACCATGGATGGGCAAAGCATTGAGCTCAACGCCGCCAAGATCCGGCTCGAAGCCCAGCAGGAAATCCTGCTGACCTGCGGCAAAAGCACCATCCGCATCACGCCCGGCGACATCCAGATTCTCTCGCCCACGGACCGGCTCAACTGCTGAGGCCCGCATGTCCTGCAACCCCTGCACTCCCCGCATCCACCCTCCCGTTCTCTCTCATCTCTCCAGGAGCAGCCTCGCATGAGTGGCCAACCCGCAGCCCGTATCACCGACAGCGTCGTCAAGGGCAAGATCGTCACCGGCTCGCTCACCGTGCTCATCGGCAGCCAGGGGGGCCTGGCCTGCTCCGTCTGCCCAGGTGGCATCACCGTCAGCTC
>Ga0209127_100045_pt1 | contig 240794 bp, 229 predicted proteins | sample LakSupMetagenome_FD_187469 | JGI IMG/M metagenome (GOLD analysis project Ga0209127, IMG submission 187469) | Freshwater microbial communities from Lake Superior, Canada - Sta WM archaea (SPAdes) (version 2) | ecosystem: Environmental > Aquatic > Freshwater > Lake | place: Lake Superior, Canada... | reverse complement strand
AGGCTACGGGGGCAAATGGCATCGCCATCGGCACCGGTTCGCAGGCTGTTGCCAGCGGTACAGCCATCGGCTTCGGGGCGGTGGTGCAGCAAAGCGGCGGCGTCGCGCTGGGCTCCGGCTCGGTGGCCTCCACTGCAGCAGGCGTGGCAGGCTACATCCCCGGCAGCGCGAATGCGCAGCAGGAAGCAGCCATCAGGGCCACGACCAGCACGCAGGCCGCCGTGTCCGTGGGCGATGCAGCCAACGGCCAGTTCCGCCAGATCACCGGTGTGGCGGCAGGCTCGGCCGACAGCGATGCGACGAACGTCGCGCAGCTCAAGGCCGCATCGACCGCAGCCAAGGCCAGCAGCGTGCAGTACGCGACCAACCCGGACGGGTCGGTCAACTACAACCAGATCACGCTGGGTGGCGGCCAGGCGCCGGGCGGCACGCGCATCTCGAACGTGGCACCGGGCATCTTGCCGGGCGATGCGGTCAACGTGCAGCAGCTCAACCAGGTGCAGGGCCAGGTAGGCGAGGTCGCGCGTATTGCCTACTCGGGCTCGGCAATGGCTTTCGCGATGTCGGGCACCTACCTGCCGACGCTCTATCCAGGTGAGAAGACCGTGGGCGTGGGCTTCGGCAGCTACAAGGGCTACAGCGCCGTGGCGCTGACCTTCAAGGCCTTGTCGGACGACGGCAAGATGTCCTGGGGCGCGGGCCTGACCACCACCGGCAAGGAGTGGGGCGTGAACGCCGGCATCGGCTGGAAGTGGAAATAAGCCACTGAATCAGAGCAGCCGCAGCAACGTGGCTCCCGCGCCGATGGTGCGGGAGCCATTTTTTTTGGTACACACTCACCCCCATGCGCATTGGTATTTCAGTCCTCACCCACGCGGGGCAGAACATCTGGGAAAACGGGATGGGGCAGAACGTCCTGTTTCTCGCCCGGCTGCTGCAACGCATCGACTTCGTCGAGTCCGTCACGCTGGTCGATGCGGGCGACCAGCAGGCCATGCCGCCGCAGGTCGACCTGTCCGCCATGGGCCTGGCCTTCGGCCGCGCCCGCGAGCTGACCGATGCGCTGGACGTGATCATCGAGATGGCCGGCGCGCTCGATGTGCAATGGCTCTCGTATTTCCGCGCCTGCGGCGGGCGCGCCGTCTTCCACTGCGTGGGGCAGCCCTTCGCGGCACTGGCCGAGCCGATCGTGTTCACAGACAAGGGCCACTTCAGCAAGCCCGACCGCTGCGACGAGGTTTGGCTGTTGCCCAAGGACAGCGTCTTCGCACCGATGATGCGGACCCTGCACCGCTGCCCGGTGCATGAGGTTCCCTACCTCTGGTCTCCGCAGTTCCTGGCCCAGCGCGTGACCGAGGTGGAGGCGGCGGGCTATCGCTTCGGCTACACGCCGCGCACCGCCGAACAGCCCGGGTTCCGCGTGGCGATCTTCGAGCCCAACATCTCGGTGGTGAAGTCCAGCAGCGTGCCCATGCTGATCTGCGACGGCGCCTACCGCGTCGATCCGAATGCCGTCACGTCGATGCAGGTGCTCAACACCCTGCACCTGAAGGACCACGCGACCATGCTCTACATGGCGAACTCGCTGGACATCGTGCGCCAGCACAAGGCCATCTTCCATGGGCGGCACGACTTCGCGGGGTTCATGGTGCAGTTTGCCGATGCGGTGGTGTCGCACCAGTGGCAGAACGACCAGAACTACAGCTATCTCGACGCGCTGTACGGCAACTACCCGCTGGTGCACAACTCGCCCTGGCTGCGCGATGCCGGCTACTACTACCCCGACTTCGACATCGCCGCCGGCGCAGAGCAATTGCTGCAGGCGGTGCGCGGGCACGATGCACAACTCGATGACTACCGCGCTCGCAGCCAGCGCATGTTCGATGCGATCGATCCGCTCCATCAGGCGAACATCGACGGCTATGCACGGCGCCTGCTCCACCTTGTCGGCGGCGACCCCGCATTCCGTGCCGATGGCGTGAGGAAAGCCGCATGAGCGAAATGCAGAACACCCCTTCATCCGCTGCCATGCCCGCGAAACTCAGGGTCGGCGTTTCCATCTTCATCCGCAAGGGCGAGCAGAGCCTCTGGGAAAACGGCGTCTACCAGAACTGCCTGTTCCTCGTGATGCTCCTGATGCGTTCGCCGCGCGTGGCCAGCACCGTGCTCGTGGCAGGCGGCGGCGATGGCGGCCCGGCGGACGCCACCAACTTCCTGGCCGATTCGCCCGTGCCGATCATCGACATGACCACCGCCGCGCAGGAGCTCGATCTCATGATCGAGATGAGCGCGCAGCTGGCGCGCGAGTGGTCGGTGGCGTTCAAGGAGCGCGGCGGCAAGATCGTTTCGATGCGCGTGGGCAACGACTACGTGATCGACATCGAACGCATGATCTTCAACAAGCCGCACGGCATGCTGGTCTCGGGCGCGCCCTACGACGAGGTCTGGACGCTGCCGGAGTACGAGGTGTCGTGCAAGCCGTACTTCGCGAGCACCTTCCGCGCACCGGTGCGGCTGATGCCGCACCTCTGGAGCCCGATGGTGCTGGAGAAGGCGATGGCGCGCGCCGGGGACGGCAAGCGTTTCGACTACGAGCCGGGGCGCAAGCAATGGCGCGTCGCCATCTTCGAGCCCAACATCTGCATGGTGAAGACCAGCTTCATCCCCATGCTCGGCTGCGAGGCGGCGCACCGCGCACAGCCGCGCCTGCTCGAGCGGGTGTGGGTCTACAACAGCTTCCACCTGAAGGAGAAGCCGCTGTTCGTCGGCTTCGCACAGAGCCTGAACATCGTGCAGCACGGCCTGGCCACTTTCGAGGGGCGGTTTCCGCTGTACCAGGTGCTGCCGGGCAACGTGGATGCCGTCTTCGCGCACCATTGGGAAAACGCGCAGAACTACCTCTACTACGAGGCGCTCTACGGCGGCTACCCGCTGATCCACAACTCGCACCTCATCGGCGACTGCGGCTACCGCTACCACGGCTTCGACTGCGAGGAGGGCGGCCGCGCGCTGCAGGAGGCCTTTGCCACGCACGATGCCAACCTGCCGGCCTATCGCGAGCGCGCACGCCAGCTCGTCGCGAAGCTCGACCCCGAAGGCGAGGAGAACGTGCGCATCTACACCGCCGCCATCGAGAGCCTTTACGCGTGAGTGCGCGTGAGAAGAGAACCCGGATGAAGACTGCAACACAACGATTCGCGCGGCTGTTGCCCATCGTGAGCACGGTGGCTGCCTGGGCCCTGGCCGGCACCGCGCTCGCGCAAGGCGTGCTGGTGCCCCAGGCGCCGGCCGCACCGCCGCAGGACACGCTCACGCGCGCCGCCACCAGCGTGGGCATCAAGCGCTGCCTGCCCGCCATCACGCGGCTCGCGACGCTCACCGTGCAGGGCAGCCGCGGCCACGACGTGCTGCTCGACTGGGACCGCAAGCGCCCCGACGACGGCCCGATGTTCTCGCTGGTCGGCATCCAGTACCCGAACGCCGGCGTGGCGGCCTCGATCACCGCGATTCCCGGCGATGGCGGCACCTGCACGGTGTCGGCCGAGCGCATCTCGGTCGCGCCCTTCACCTGCCAGAGCGTCGCCGAGCAGGAACTCAAGGACTACCAGATGACGCGCCTGCTGCCCATCTACGCGGTCTACACCGATCCCAGGGAGCCGACCTCGTCGGTCTCTCTGATCGATTCGCCGCCGGGCTGCCTCGTGATCCGCCGCTACGTCGAATACGGCTGGCGGGACCCTTCGACGGCTGCTGCAGCGCCGGCTCCAGCGGCTCCCGCGGCGCCGGCCGGACAGGCGCCCAAGCGCCGCTGAACCACGTCGCGGGCGACAGGGGCGCGCCCGAATCCGACACGCAAGGACGCCCTTGACCGGCCCCGCGCGGTGCCGGCAAAGCCCAGCATGGAGGCCGATCCGCGCATCCGTCGCGGCGAAGGAGACCCCATGCCTCTGGCTTCATTGATCGGCCGATGGGCCATGCAGCCCTTCTCGAAGGCGCTGCCGCCGCTGGGCGACACCGAGCGTGCGGCGCTGGAGGCCGGCACCGTCGGCTTCGAAGGCCAGCTCTTCGCGGGGCGCCCGGACTTCGATGCGCTCACGGCCATGGGCCCCAACCAGTTGACGGAGCGAGAGCAGGCCTTCCTGCACGACGAGGTACGCACGCTCTGCCGCATGCTGGACGACCACGCCATCGACCAGGCGCACGACCTGCCGCCCGAGGTGTGGCGGTTCCTCCGCGAGAAACGCTTCTTCGGAATGATCATTCCCGAGGAGTTCGGCGGCCTCGGTTTCGGCCACTATGCACATGCGACCGTCGTGGCACGCATCGCCACCGTCAACGTGGCCACCGCTGTCACGGTGATGGTGCCCAACTCGCTCGGCCCGGCCGAACTGCTGCTGCGCTATGGCACCGACGCGCAGAAGGAGCACTACCTGCCGCGCTTGGCCGATGGCCGCGAGCTGCCGTGCTTCGGGCTGACTTCTCCCTATGCGGGCTCCGATGCCGCATCGATTCCCGACCGCGGCGTGATCGTCGAGCGCGAGTTCAACGGCAAGCCGACGCGCGGCTTTCTGGTCGACTTCGACAAGCGCTACATCACGCTCGCGCCCGTCGCCACGGTGGTGGGCCTGGCCTTCCATGCGGTGGACGAGAGTCGGCCCGAAGGCCAGCGCGACCTCGGCATCACCTGCGCGCTGATTCCCGTGCCGCACGAGGGCATGGAGATCGGCCGGCGCCATCGCCCGATGGACAGCGCCTTCATGAACGGCCCGATCCACGGCCGTCAGGTCTTCGTGCCGATGGACTGGATCATCGGCGGCGAAAAACAGGTCGGTCAGGGCTGGCGCATGCTGATGGAATGCCTGGCCGCGGGGCGGGCGATTTCGTTGCCCGCGCTCGGCTCGTCGATGCAGCAGACGGCGCTGTACGTGAGCAACGGCTACGGGCAGATCCGCGAGCAGTTCGGCCTGCCGGTCGGCAAGTTCCATGCGATCGCCGGGCTGGTCGCGCAGATGTCGGCCGAGCTTTACGCGAGCGATGCGGCGCGCCGCTTCACGGCCGCCGCGCTCGACAAGGGCGAGCGGCCCAGCGTGGCGAGCGCGATCCTCAAGGTGCAGCTCACCGAGGCGGGGCGCCGCGCGGTCAACCATGGCATGGACATCCTCGGCGGGAAGGGCATCATCTCGGGCCCGTCGAACCTGCTGGGCGTGGCCTACCGGCAGGCGCCGATCGCCATTACGGTGGAAGGCGCGAACATCCTCACGCGCGCACTCATCGTGTTCGGGCAGGGCGCGGTGCGCTGCCATCCGCATGTGCTCGATGAAATGGCGGCCGTGCAGGCGAACGACGAAACCGCGCTCGGCAAGGCGCTGATCGCGCACGGCAAGCATGTGGCGGTCAACCTGTGGCACAGCCTCTTCGGTGCGCCGGTGCTCGGCGAGCCGCCCGAAGCGCTGGCGCGCGAGGCGCGGCTCATCGCGCGCATGAGCGCCAAGTACGCGCTCACCGCCGATCTCGCGATGGGCATGCTCGGCGGCAAGCTCAAGCGCATGGAGTTGCTGTCGGCACGGCTTGGGGACGTGCTCGCGCACCTGTACTTGGCGAGCGCCTGCGTCTGGCGCTATCGCGTCGATGCGGCGCCGGAGCTGCTGCCGTTCGCGCAGGCCGCGATCCGGCTGCAGCTCGACGAGGCCGGCAAGATCCTGCGCGATCTTTACGCCAACCTGCCGACGGCCGGCCGTCGCGTGATCGGTGCGCTGGTGCTGCGCCGCACCGCGCACCTGGCGCCGCTGCGCGATGTGCAGCTCATCGAACTGGCGGACCTGCTGCGCACGAATCCGCGCATCGTCGAGCGCCTGGCGCCCGACCTCAGCGAACCGGCGGCCGGGGGGCTGCGCGACCTGATGCATGCAATGGAACTGGGCGCGCAACTGGGCGACACGACGGCTGCGCTCAACAAGGTGCTGCGCCGCACGAACTCGCTGGAAGAGGCTGCGCGCTCGGCGCCCGACCCGGAACTGGCGCTGGCCTACCTGCGGGCGGCCGACAAGGTCATCCAGGTGGACGACTTCGAAGGCCCGGCGGCGCAGAAGGCGCAGGCCCTCAACCAGCCGCTTGCTTCGCCATCTCCGTCAGCGCCGCCGCCGTCTGCGCATCGGCCGGAAAGAACGACTCCACCGCCAGTTCCTGCAACGTGACATCGACGGGCGTCCCGAAGATCGTCGTGGTGCTGATGAAGCTCAGCACCCCGTTCGGTGTGACGAGCTGAAAGGGCACGACCACGCCCGAGAGATCGGTGTCGGTCTTCGGCGCGTCGTGGCTCACGTGGGGGGCGGGGAAGGCCTCCAGTTCGTCGTGCAGCGCCTGCAGCACGGCATCGCCCGTCGCGGCGATCTGCTGCTGCAGCCGCTCGAGCAGATGGGCGCGCCACTGCGCGAAGTTCGCGATGCGCGAGGCGAGTCCGCCGGGGTGCATGCTCAGGCGCAGCACGTTGACCGGCGGCGCCACCAACTCGGGCGCCGCGCCGGCCATGAGCATCGGCACCAGCGCGTTGTAGGCCACTAGATTCCAGTGGCGGTCGACCGCGAGCGCGGGAAAGGGTTCGTGCCCCTTGAGCACCAGGTCCACCGCGCGGCGCGCCGACGCCAGTGCCGGGTCGTCGAGCGAGCGCTGGCGGTACATCGGCGCGAAGCCCGCGGCCACCAGCAGCGCATTGCGTTCGCGCAGCGGCACTTCCAGCCGCTCGGCCAGGCGCAGCACCATCTCGCGGCTGGGCGCGGCGCGGCCGGTTTCCACGTAGCTCAGGTGCCGGGTCGAGACCTCGGCCTCCTGCGCCAGGTCGAGCTGGCTCAGGCGCCGGTGGGTGCGCCAGTGCCGCAGGTGCGCGCCGAACGGATCGCGCGCGCCGGGCTGGCTGGCCTTGGACGAATGGGTGGTGCGGATGGTGTTCATGACCCGCATTCTGGCGTGGGGCCGGCACGGCGCCATGACCTCCCAGGTCATCGACGCGATGCATGCCCCGCGGAATCATTGGCTCCAACGCGGCAGGACTGGCTTGCAGCGTATCCACCCAGTGATCACTCCAAGGAGATTCACATGTCCGTCTTCGCTTCCCCCCGCTTCCTGCCCAACGTGATGTGGGCCGACGCCGCCTCCTGCGCCGCGACCGGTGCGCTGCAGGTGGCATTCACCGACGCGCTGGCAGGGCTCACCGGACTGCCCGCGGCGCTGCTGATGGGCACCGGGGTGTTCCTGTTGGCCTATGCCGCGCTCGCCGCCTTCATGGCCAGCCGCGCCACGCCGCCGCGCACGCTGATCGGCCTCGTGGTCTTCGGCAACTTCGGCTGGGCCGTGGCCTGCATTGCATTGCTGGTGAGCGGCATGTTTGCGGTCACTGCGCTGGGCGTGGCCTGGGTGCTGGCGCAGGCCGTGTGCGTGGTCGTGCTGGCCGAGCTGCAATGGACCGGCCTGCGCCGCACCCGCAGCCGCGCCGGCATGGCGCTGGCCTGACCGCAGGCGACGCGAGAGGTGCCGGCAACGCCCGTCTACCCGGCATTTCTCGCCATGAGGAACATGGCGCGGAGGGAGCTTGAGAGGGAAGACCGACTACAACAATTGACATTGATCCCCGCTATCCTTGAGGAGCTTCCACGAAACAACAGGAGTTCCTCTATGGCCAAAGCACCGGCTCACGCCTTTGCGTCCACCCTCAAGACCTTCAAGACCGCATCGGGCAAGTCCGGCAAGTACTGGTCCCTGAAGGAGCTGGCCAAGCAATACCCCACCATCGAGCGGCTGCCCGTGTCGATCCGCATCGTGCTCGAATCGGTGCTGCGCAATTGCGATGGCCAGAAGGTCTCGCCCAAGCACGTCGAAGAGCTGGCCCACTGGGCGCCCAATGCGGAGCGTACCGACGAGATTCCCTTCGTCGTCACCCGCGTGGTGCTGCAGGACTTCACCGGCGTGCCGCTGCTGGCCGACCTGGCCGCCATGCGCAGCGTGGCCGCCAAGCTGAACAAGTCGCCCAAGACCATCGAGCCGCTGGTGCCCGTCGACCTCGTGGTCGACCACTCGGTGATGGTCGACTACTACGGCACCCCCAAGGCACTCGACCTCAACATGAAGCTCGAGTTCCAGCGCAACAACGAGCGCTATCAGTTCATGAAGTGGGGCATGCAGGCCTTCGACACCTTCCGTGTCGTGCCGCCGGGCTTCGGCATCGTGCACCAGGTCAATCTCGAATACTTTGCGCGCGGCGTCTACAAGAGCCCGCACGACAAGGCGGACACGCCCACCTACTACCCCGACTCGCTGGTCGGCACCGACAGCCACACGACCATGATCAACGGCATCGGCGTGGTCGGCTGGGGCGTGGGCGGCATCGAGGCCGAGGCCGCGATGCTGGGCCAGCCGGTCTACATGCTCACGCCCGACGTGGTGGGCTTCGAGCTCACCGGCAAGCTGCGCGAGGGTGTGACGGCCACCGACCTGGTGCTGTACGTCACCGCCATCCTGCGCACCGAGAAAGTGGTCGGCAAGTTCGTCGAGTTCTTCGGCCCCGGCGCCGCATCGATCGCCGTGCCCGACCGCGCGACCATCGGCAACATGGCGCCCGAATACGGCGCGACCATGGGCTTCTTCCCGGTCGACGAAATGACGGTGGCGTACTTCGAAGGCACCGGCCGCACCAAGGAAGAGGTCGAGCGCTTCGAGGCCTACTACAAGGCGCAGGGCCTGTTCGGCATGCCCGCGCCGGGCGACATCGACTACACCAAGATCGTCAAGCTCGACCTGGGCACCGTGTCGCCGAGCCTCGCGGGCCCCAAGCGCCCGCAGGACCGCATCGACCTGGGCCACCTGGCCACCAAGTTCTCCGAGCTCTACAGCAAGCCCAACGACGCCAACGGCTTCAACCAGCCGGCCGACAAGCTCAAGCTGCGCTACCCGCTGATCACCGCCAGCCAGGGCAATGACGACGAGGCCGCCGCGCCGCCGGCCGGGTCGCCGCGCGAGCTGGTGGAGATGGTCGCCAACCGTTCGACCAAGGCCGCGGCGCACACGAGCGCAACGGCGCCGCCCGCGCCCAAGGGCCAGGTCACCATCGGCAACGGCGACGTGCTGATCGCGGCCATCACCTCGTGCACGAACACCTCCAACCCGAGCGTGATGCTCGCGGCGGGCCTGCTGGCGAAGAAGGCGGTGGAGGCGGGCTTGACGGTCAAGCCGCACATCAAGACATCGCTGGCCCCGGGCTCGCGCATCGTCACCGAATACCTCGAGAAGGCGGGCCTCCTGCCGTACCTGGAGAAGCTGGGCTTCTACCTCGCGGGCTACGGCTGCACCACCTGCATCGGCAACGCCGGCGACCTCACGCCCGAGATCAACGAAGCCATCACCAAGAACGACCTCATCGGTGCGGCCGTGCTCTCGGGCAACCGCAACTTCGAGGCGCGCATCCATCCGAACCTGAAGGCCAACTTCCTGGCTTCGCCGCCGCTGGTGGTGGCCTTCGCGATCGCGGGCAACGTGATGACCGACCTCATGACCGAGCCCGTGGGCAAGGGCAAGAACGGCAAGGACGTGTACCTGGGCGACATCTGGCCCACGCCGAAGGAGATCGACCAGAACCTGCGCTTTGCGATGAATGCCAAGTCGTTCCGCGCGAACTACGACAAGGTCAAGACCGATCCGGGCAAGTTCTGGAGCAGCATCAAGGGCACCGACGGCCAGGTGTACGACTGGCCCAAGTCGACCTACATCGCCGAGCCGCCGTTCTTCGAGGGCTTCAAGATGAAGCCGCACGCCACCGACGCGGGCTTCAAGGGCGCGCGGATCATGGCGCTCTTCGGCGACTCGATCACCACCGACCACATTTCGCCGGCCGGCTCGATCAAGGAAAGCTCGCCCGCGGGCATCTGGCTCAAGGCGCACGGCGTGCCCAAGGCCGACTTCAACAGCTACGGCTCGCGCCGCGGCAACCACGACGTGATGATGCGCGGCACCTTCGCCAACGTGCGCATCAAGAACCTGATGATTCCGCCGGACGCCAACGGTACGCAGGAAGAGGGCGGCGTCACGCTGTTCCAGCCGGGCAACCAGAAGATGTTCATCTACGACGCCGCCATGAAGTACATGGAAGAGGGCACCCCCACGGTGGTGTTCGGCGGCGAGGAATACGGCACCGGCTCGTCGCGCGACTGGGCCGCCAAGGGTACGCAGCTCCTGGGCATCAAGGCCGTGGTGGCACGCAGCTTCGAGCGCATCCACCGCGCCAACCTGGTCGGCATGGGCGTGCTGCCGCTGCAGTTCCGCGGCGCCGATTCATGGCAGACGCTGGGCCTCACGGGCGACGAGAAGATCGACGTGGTGATCGGTGGCGAACTCAAGCCGCAGATGGACGTGAAGCTGGTCGTGCACCGCCCCGACGGCACGCACCAGGAGGTGACGGTGCGCCTTCGCATCGACACGCCGATCGAGGTGGACTACTACAAGCACGGCGGCATCCTGCCGTTCGTGCTGCGGCAGCTGCTGGCGGCCTGATCGCTTGATTCGCGTCGGGCTCATCTCCGACACCCACGGCCTGCTGCGCCCGCAGGCCGTGGCCGCGCTGCAGGGCGGCGACTTCATCGTGCACGGCGGGGACATCGGCAACGCCGGCATCCTGGAGGCGCTTTCGGCGATTGCGCCGCTGACAGTCGTGCGGGGCAACAACGACCGCGAACCCTGGGCCGCGGCCATCGCCGAGACGGAATTCCTGAAGATTGGCGGCGTGCTTGTCTACGCGATCCACGACCTTTCGCAGATCGACATCGATCCCGCCGGTGCCGGCGTTCGCGTGGTGGTCTCCGGGCATTCCCATAAGCCGAAGGTCGAAGAGCGCGGCGGCGTGCTCTACGTCAACCCGGGCAGCGCCGGCCCGCGGCGATTCAATTTGCCAATCGCTGTTGCCGAGCTCATCGTCGATGGCGATGCAGTGTCGGCGCGCATCGTCGAGTTGGCCTGAATCCGCCCCGGAAAGGCCCGATCCGCGAGGTCATAGGGCTTTAGTCAGGTCTTCGCAATTGAGAATTGATAGCATCTAGGTTTTGCTTACAGGTGCGTCTGGATATCCAGGGCGCCGCCCCACCGTGCGAACCAACGATTTCGGCACCGCGCCGGCCACCACCGCCGTCGCCTTGCGCCTCGACCAGCTTCCGAACAACCAGTGGGCCACCGTGCTCGACGTGGCGCGCCCCGAGGGCGCGGACGACCGCGAGCTCGTGCTGCGCCTGACCGAAATCGGCTTCGTGCCGGGCGAGGCCGTGCGCATCGTCGCGAGCGGCATTCCGGGCCGGGAGCCGCTGGCGGTGCGCCTCGGCCACACCACCTTCGCGCTGCGCCGCCACGAGGCCGCGCTCATCCACGTCACGCCGGGAGCCGCCAACCATGGCTGAAGCCGTCATCCAGGGACCCGGCGGCTTCGCCCCCACCGCCCAGCCGGGGCGCATCGCGTTGCTCGGCAATCCCAACTGCGGCAAGACCGCGCTCTTCAACCTGCTGACGGGCAGCCGCCAGAAGGTCGCCAACTACGCCGGCGTGACCGTCGAGCGCAAGGAAGGCACTCTCCGCACCCCCTCGGGTCGCCGCGTCTTCGTGCTCGACCTGCCGGGCGCCTACAGCCTGAATGCGCTCAGCGCCGACGAGGCCGTCACCCGCGACATCGTCACCGGCCAGAGCAACGAGGCCCTGCCCGACCTGCTGGTGTGCGTGACCGACGCCACCAACCTGCGCCTGAACCTGCGCCTCGTGCTCGAGGCGAAGAAGCTGGGCCTGCCGATGGTGGTGGCGCTCAACATGACCGACATGGCCAAGAAGCAGGGCATTGCGGTCGACACGGCCGTGCTCTCGCGCGAACTCGGCCTGCCGGTGATCGAAACCGTCGGCGTCCACACCGGCGGTGCGAAGAACCTGCTCGAAGCGCTTGACGCCCCGGTCGCCGCCGCCACGCCGCAGCCCTGGCAGGCGCCGGGCCTGGACGACGTGCTCGCCACCCAGCGCGAGGTGCGTCGCATCCTCGGCCTCGCGGTGAAGGAGCCGGTCGGCAGCCTCGCCACCAGCGACCGCATCGACCGCGTGGTGATGCATCCGCTCTGGGGCATGGTGGTGCTGGCCGTCACGATGTTCCTGATGTTCCAGGCCGTGTTCAGCTGGGCCAACGTGCCGATGGACGCCATCAAGGCCGGCACCGAGGCGCTCGGCGGCCTGCTCAAGACAGCCATTCCCGAAGGCATGCTGCAGAGCCTGCTGGTGGACGGCGTGATCGCGGGCGTGGGCGGCGTGATCGTGTTCCTGCCGCAGATCCTGATCCTGTTCCTCTTCATCCTCGCGCTCGAAGACTCGGGCTACCTGCCGCGCGCGGCCTTCCTGCTCGACCGCGTGATGGGCACCGTGGGCCTCTCGGGCCGCTCGTTCATTCCGCTGCTGTCGAGCTTCGCCTGCGCCATTCCGGGCGTGATGGCCACGCGCACCATCAGCAACTGGCGCGACCGCATCACGACCATCATGATCGCGCCGCTCATGACCTGTTCGGCGCGGCTGCCGGTGTATGCGCTGCTGATCGCGGCCTTCATTCCGGCGCGCACCGTGGGCGGCGTCTTCAACCTGCAGGGCGTGGTGCTGTTCGCGCTGTACGTGTTCGGCATCGTCTCGGCGATGGCCGTGGCCTGGGTGATGAAGCGCTTTCGCGACAACACGCAGCACTCGCCGCTCCTGATGGAACTGCCCGCCTACCGCTGGCCGAACCTGCGCAACCTGGCGCTGGGCCTCTACGAGCGGGCGTGGATCTTCATCCAGCGCGTGGGCACGATCATCCTCACGCTCACGATCCTGCTGTGGTTCCTCTCGACCTTCCCGTCGCCGCCCGAAGGCGCCACGGGTCCGGCCATCCAGTACAGCCTGGCCGGCATGATCGGCCGCGGGCTCGAAGTCATCTTTGCGCCCATCGGCTTCAACTGGCAGATCTCGATTGCGCTGGTGCCCGGCATGGCGGCGCGCGAAGTGGCGGTGGGTGCGCTGGGCACGGTGTACGCGCTCTCGGCCACCGGCGACGACGTGGCCGGTGCGCTCGAGCCGCTCATCGCCGGCAGCTGGTCGCTGGCGACGGCGCTGTCGCTCTTGGTCTGGTACGTGTTCGCGCCGCAGTGCATCTCGACGCTGGCCGCCGTGAAGCGCGAGACGGCCTCGTGGAAGTATGTGTGGATCATGGCGGGCTACCTGTTTGCGCTCGCCTACGCAGCGTGCTTCATCACCTACCACGTTGCAGTGGCACTGGGCGCGGGTTAAAACCGCTCCTGACGCTGAAAGGTTTGAAGAAGAAATGACGCAACAACTGATCGTCGGATTGATCGTCGCAGCGGCCGCGTTCTACGCGGTCTGGCGGTGGATGCCCGCCGGCTGGCGGCGCAGCGCGGCCCACAAGCTCGCGGCCGGCACGCAGCGCGCCGGCCTGGTCGACCAGGAGCGCGCCAACCAGCTGGCCGCCTCGCTCGCCAAGACCTCGGGTTGCGGCTCCTGCGACAGCTGCGGCAGTTGCGCCCCCAAGAAACCCGGCAACCCCAACACGCAAGCCGACAAGCCCCTCTCGAACAGCCTCTGAGCCTGATGCCCACGCACATCCTCGTCGCCGGGGGCGGCATCGGGGGGCTGGCCACGGCGCTGGCGCTTTCGCGGGGCCGGCACCGCGCCGATGTCTTCGAGCAGACGGCGGTCTTCGGCGAGATCGGGGCCGGCGTGCAGCTCGGTCCCAACGTCACGCGGCGCCTTCAGCAACTGGACCTGGGCACGGGCCTCGCGAAGATTGCGGCGCGCCCGGATGCATTGGTGGTCCGCAGCGCCGGCAGCGATGCCGTGCTGGCCCGCCTGCCGCTGGGCGATGCGATGCAGCAACGCTACGGCGCTCCTTACTTCTGTGCCCACCGTGCCGACCTGCATGCACTGCTGCTCGAAGCGGTGCGTGCGCGCGGCACCGGCACGCTGGTGACTGCCGCGCAGATCAGGCAGGTCGAGACCAGCGACGACCTCGTGTGCGTCTCGAGCGCCGACGCCCGCGCCTGGGAGGGCGAGGCGTTGGTGGGCGCCGATGGCCTCTGGAGCCTGGTGCGGCGCCAACTCGATACACCCTCGGCCGCGGAGCCGCCGCGCGTCACCGGCCACACGGCCTGGCGCGCATTGGCCTTGCAGTCCGACCTGCCTGCGGCGTTGCGACGCCGGCAGGTCGACGTGTGGCTGGGCCCGCATCTTCACGCCGTGGCGTACCCGGTGCGCGGCGGCGACTGGCTCAACGTGGTGGTGATCGCCGAATCCGCCCCGGCCGGCGATGCGCGCGACTGGGACCAGTCCAGCAGCATCGCGGCCTTGCAACAGGCCACGGGCCGCAGCGGCGGCGGCCTGCAGTCGTTGCTCGAAGCGATGCCCGGCTGGCGCGCCTGGTCGCTCAGCGACCGCGCGCCGTTGACCTCCGCCGCCGACATGGCGCACGAGCGCGTTGCGCTGGTGGGTGATGCGGCGCATCCGATGGTGCCGTACCTCGCGCAGGGCGCCGGCATGGCGATTGAGGATGCGATTGCGCTGGCCGATGCACTGGGCGATGGCAGCGCGGTCGATGTGCCCGCAGCCTTCGCGCGCTATGCCGAAGCGCGCTGGCAGCGAAATGCACAAGTGCAGGCGCGCGCGCGGCGCAACGGCGAGGTCTTCCATGCAACGGGTGCGATGCGCCTGGGGCGCGACCTCGCGATGCGCACGCTCGGCGCGCGCTTGCTCGACCAGCCCTGGCTGTACGGCGGTTGAACCCGCGGGGCCTTCAGAGCCTGAAGGTCTGCAGATGCTCGATGCGTTCCGCCAGCCCTTCCGGCCCGAGGTAGTGCCCGAGCGAGCCATCGCGCACTTTCACCAACGTCGTCTCGAGTTCGGTCAGCATCGCATCGCGGTTCGCCACGAAGGCCGGCGGCACGTCGATGCCGGCTTCGGTGCAGGCATCGGCGATCAGGTGCGCGCTCGCAGGCGCGCCGCAGGCCACGCACTTGACGAGGGCCGCCACGCTCGGCTCGGCGCCATTGGCCAGCAGCGCGCTCGTGAGTTCGGGCGCGATCTGGCCATCGACATTGCGCAAGGCATCGACCGCCACCGGCGCGCCCGCGCGCACCAGAGCCGCAGCCGCTGCGAAGGCGCTCTGGCTCAGCGCAACATCGGTCGCGAGGGCGCTGCCTTGCTGCGGCCCGTCGAAACTCACGCCCGAGGCGGCCAGCTCGACCACCAGCGGCGCGTCGTCGGTCGCGATCGCGTGGTGCAGCGCGGCACGTGCCAACGCCGGGTGATGGCGCAGCGTGCCGTCCGCCAGCGGCGTGCGCCAGTCGACCACCGCGCGGCAGTAGAAGGTGACCAGCTTGTCCATCAGGTCGAGGTCCAGCCCGTGGTCCTGGTGGCGGTCGTCCAGGTACTGCAGCAGGGTCTGCCCCGAGAAGTAGTCGCTCGTGGGCGCCAGCGGATCTTCGTCGAGGTGCAATGCGGCGAAGGCGCCTTGCAGGTCCGGCGCGATGGTGCTGAGCGTGTCTTCATGCAAGGCGTGCGTCCAGGCCGGCGGCAGGCCCTGCTTCCATGCGATGACCCGGCCGTACGCCTCGCCAGGCTCGACCACGGTGTAGATGCGGTCGAGGTACTCGAAGCCGCCGAAGGGCAGGTGGGTGAGCTTGCCGCTCCAGGGCGTGCCGTTCTCGGCGGCGGCGTCTTTGGCCAGCGCCTGCTCGTGCTCGATCCAGCCCTGCAGGTCGCGGTAGCCGTCGCTGCCGTCCCAGAAGAGTTCCGACCAGCTCACGCTCTCGATGTTGCCGTTCATCGGCAGCGCGAGGTCGTAGTCGAGGCGCCCGCCCGCGGTCTCTTGCCACAGCGCGACCAGTGCCTCGGGAATCGGCCCGGCGCACAGGGCCTGCACGGCGGCGATCTGCTGCGCCGGCATCGGCGGCTGCGCATCGAAGATCACGCGGTCCGCGAACATCACGACGCCGTGTGCCCGCAAGGTGGAAATCTCGTCGGGTGAGAACCGGATGTTGTGCATGGCAGTGGCCTCCGTCGTTGTTGCCAAAAATGTAGCGCTTTGCGCGGGTGTGGCAACCGGTACATGCGAGCGTTCAGCCCGCTGATTGCGAGACGATTGGCCATTCGATGCGTTCGAAGAGGCGCATCAGTCGTGCCTTGCGCGCCGGATTGAACTGGCCGATCCACGCAATGTGGCCGAGCAGGTGGCCGCGAAAGTCGGCGACCTTCGCGCGGTTCTGGCTTGCGGGGCCGTGCAGCACGCACTGATGCAGCACCGCTTTCAAACGGTCGAAGTCGACGCGCGGCGTGTTCGCCTTCTCGTTCACGACCACGCCCGTCACGCGCTGCTGGTGGTGCCGCGGCATGCAGCGCACCTTGCGCGGATGAAGCGCGAAGCCCTCGTCGGCAGCGATGCCGTCGACCCAGGCACGCAGCGCGTTGAACTGCCCGCGGAGCGTCGCAGGGCCCGAGAACACGAGGTCGTCCGCATAGCGCGTGTAGGTGGCGCCGAAAGCCCACGCCAGTCCTTCGAGCCGCAGGTCAAGCCGAAAGGCGCAGAGGTTCGCCAGCGCGGGCGAGCAGGGCGAGCCCTGCGGCAGATGCGGTTCGGCCAGGCGCTTGGCGCCCATCCAGTCGAGCCCGCCGTCGTCGCGAAGGCGCTCGATCACCGACGCCGACGTGCGGTGCGTGCACAGCGCGGTGAGCGCGCGCGCCACGCCGTCGGGATAGCCCAGCGTGCGCCACAGCGCATGCACGCGCGAGGCGCGAACGCTGGGAAAGAAGTCGCGCAGGTCAAAGCCGATCACCACTTCCTTGCCGGTGTGCGCCGCGGCGTGGCTCGCGACCGATCGCTCCTGCACGAAGCCATGGGCCGCCTCGTGCACCGGCACCCGCTGCAGCAGGTCGTCGAGGATGCGGCGCTGCAGGCGCTTGAGGTCCGCCTTGGGAATCTCGAGCAGCCGCAGGCCGCCGAAGCGCTTGGGCTGCAGCTGGTAGCGGTAGTGCGATGCGGGGCGTGGGCTCGATGCACCGGGTGCGCGGAAGGCTTGCGATGCGGCGGTGAGCCACGCGAGGCGGTCGGGTTCGAGTTCGAGCCATTGCGCGAGATCGGCCAGCGTGGGCAGGCGGGGCAACGCGAAGTGGTCGAGGCCCATCGGGCGCGGGAGCATGTCGGCCGGACGCAGGATGAGCCGGCGAATGCGGGGCGGCTCGTCCTGTTCGAAGGCCAGCTCCAGCGCTGGCGTGTCGAGGATCGCCTGCGTCAGCCCGCGAAGATCGGTGCGCGCCCATGTCGCGAGTGACCGTTTGCCGAGTTCTTCGACCAGCAGCTTCAGCCACGGCGGGTCGACGCCCAGCGCCGCCCCGGCCCGCGCACGCAACGCATCGGGCGAGGTGCCGCCGGACCGCCTCGCATCCGCCAGCAGGGCATGCGCGAGGCCGCGTGCAATCCATTCCCTGTAGCTCGGTTCGCGCGTCATGAAGGCGGTGAAGTGGAACGAAGGTGGCAACCGGTCCTTCAACCAGCCGGTGATGCGCTAGCACGCCTGCGCGTCAGCGCAGTGATGCTCTCGCGCCGAAATGCGTACCCATCCATCCACCGCGGGGGTGCCCCGCAGCACAAGGAAAGCGACGAATCGCCTGCCTTGTCGAGTCTTGAAGGTCCGGTGCCGCGGCGATTGTTGCACGCGGATTGTGTCGCTCAGAGGTCGGTGCGCAGCTTCCAGATCTCGGGAAACAGCACCACGTCGAGCATCTTGCGCAGGTAGCTCACGCCGCCCGTGCCGCCGGTGCCGCGCTTGAAGCCGATCACGCGCTCGACCGTGGTCACATGGCGAAAGCGCCAGAGGCGGAAGGCGTCTTCCAGATCGGTGAGCTTTTCGCCGAGCTGGTACAGGTCCCAGTGGTCGTGCGGGTTGCGGTAGACGATGAGCCACGCCGCCTCGACACCGTCGCTCGATTCGTAGGGCTGCGTCCAGTCGCGCTCCAGCCGGTCGGCCGGCACCGGCAGGCCGTGGCGCGCCAGGAGCCGCAACGACTCGTCGTAGAGCGAGGGCTGGCGGTAAGCCTCCTCGACCTGTGCGAGCAGGTCGGCCCGGTGCGCATGCGGCTTGAGCATCGCGGCGTTCTTGTTGCCGAGCGCGAACTCGATGCAGCGGTACTGCGCACTCTGGAAGCCGCTGGAGTTGGCGAGGTAGGGGCGCATCGCCGTGTACTCGGGCGGCGTCATGGTCGAGAGCACGGTCCATGCGCTCACCAGCTGTTCCATGATGCGGCTCACCCGCGCGAGCATCTTGAAGGCGTCGGCCAGTTTTTCGTCGGCGATGCAGGTGGTGGCGGCGCGCAATTCGTGCAGCATCAGCTTCATCCAGAGCTCGCTGGTCTGGTGCTGCACGATGAACAGCATCTCGTCGTGCGCGGGCGAGAGCGGGTGCTGGGCGTTGAGGATCTCGTCGAGGTGCAGGTAGTCGCCGTAGCTCATGGACTTGCTGAAGTCCAGCTGCGCCTTCTCTTCGTGGACGATGTTCTCGGTGTGCTTTTCGGCGGTCATGTCACTGCGTTCTTGCGGTTGAATTCTTCGCGTCGCCACTCGCCGGTTTCGAGCACCTGCAAGAGATGTTCGACAGAGTTCCACACATCCTCGAAGCCGATGTACAGCGGCGTGAAGCCGAAGCGCAGGATGTCGGGCATCTGCGAATCGCCGGCGCGGTAGTCGCCGATCACGCCGCGCGCGATCAGCGCCTGCACGATGGCGTAGGCGCCTTCTTCACGGCTCAGGCACACCTGCGAGCCGCGCTGTGCGTGGTCGCGTGGCGTGATGAGCGAGAGGCCCTGATTCGCGCAGCGTTCCTCGACCAACTGGATGAACAGATCGGTGAGCGCGAGCGACTTGGTGCGCAGCGCGGCCATCGCGCCCTGGTCCTTGTTGAAGGCTTGGGCGGCGAGCACCGTGTCGAGCCCGCACTCCAGACCCGCCAGCGCAATGATCGGTTGCGTGCCGCAGAGGTAGCGACTCACGCCCGGTGCGGGCCGGTAGTGCGGCGTGAATTCGAAGGGCGCCGCGTGGCCCCACCAGCCCGACAGCGGTTGCTCGAACTGGCCCGCGTGCCGGGTGTTGACCCATGCGAAGGCCGGAGCACCCGGACCGCCGTTCAGGTACTTGTAGCCGCAGCCGATCGCATAGTCGGCGTTGCTGTCGTTCAGCGCGACCGGCACGGCGCCCGCGCTGTGCGCGAGGTCCCAGACCGTGAGCGCACCCGCGGCGTGCGCGGCGGCGGTGATGGCCTTCATGTCGTGCATGGCGCCGGTGCGGTAGTTGACGTGCGTGAGCATCAGCACGGCCACCTCGTCGGTCAGCACCGAATCCGGGCCTTGCAGTTCGCTCGCGTCGATCAGCTTCAGCGTGAAGCCGCGCTCGCGGCACAGCGATTCGGCGATGTAGAGGTCGGTCGGGAAGTTGCTGCGCTCGCTGATCACGAGCTTGCGGCCGCTGTCTTTCTGCTGCGAGAGCGCGGCGAACAGCACCTTGTAGAGATTGACCGAGGTGCTGTCGGTGCACACCACTTCGCCAGGCGCAGCACCGATGAGGCGCGCGACCTTGTCGCCCAGGCGCTGCGGCAGGTCGAACCAGCTCGCGGTGTTCCAGGAGCGGATGAGGCCTTCGCCCCATTCCTGGGTCACCACTTCGGCGATGCGTGCGGGCGCCGCCTTGGGCATCACACCGAGCGAGTTGCCGTCGAGGTAGAGAACGTCGGCAGGAATGGTGAATTGGTCGCGCAGGGCGCGCAGTGGGTCTTGCGCGTCGAGCGCGCGGCAGTCTGCAAGGGTTGTCATGGGGCAGGTTTCAGCGGGGAAGATCGCGCAGCACGGCGCGAACGGGGGAGGCATCGGCGCTCACCAGCTTGAGCGGCAGCGCGATGAGTTCGTAGTCGCCCTCGGGCACGGCGTCGAGCACGAGGTTCTCGAGCACGCGCAGGTCCAGGCGGCGGATCCGTTGGTGGCTCTCCAGCGTCTTGCTGTCGGCCGGGTCGATGCTGGCGGTGTCGATGCCGATGAGCTTCACGCCCATCGCGGCCAGGCGCTCGACGGTGGCGGGCGCGTAGGCGGCGAGCTGCGGGTCCCAGTGGCCGACGGGCATGGTGGCGTAGGTGCGCACCAGCACGCGGGGCGGCAGGTCGCTCGTGACTGCATGCGCAATGTGCTCCCACTCGATCAGCGGCCCCTTGGCGATGGCGTGGATCACCCGGCAGGGGCCGAGGAAGGGCGCGAGATCGACGTTGCCGATGGTCTGGCCCTCGGGGTCGTAGTGCAGGGGCGCATCGGCGTGCGCGCCGACGTGGGGCGAGAGCTTGATCTCGCTGACGTTGACCGGGCAGTCCGGCGAAATCGTCGCGGCCCAGCGCTGCTGGTAGGGCGTGTCGCCGGGGAACACCGGTGCGCCTTCATGCACCGGGGGGGAGATGTCCCAGACGCGGGGTTGGGGTTGCAGAGAACGCATGGCGCGAAGTTAGCGCCGGGCGAGGGGTCGTGGTGTCGGTTATTTCCAACACACGATGTGACCAGATGATGGGATTCAGGAATCCAGCGACGAGAGCGCGGGCAACCCGTGCCGGGCGCGCGCCCGCTCGCAGGCGTCGCTGCCGGACTGCAGCTCGTGACACGGATTGGGTCGCCATTCGTAGATGCCGCAGGCCACCGTCTGGCCGATCTTTCCTGTGAGCGCCGCGCAGCGCATCGGCGTGTGGTCGGTGCCGCGCATGCGGCAGAGGGCCTCGTTCACCTCGACCGCAAGGCCCGACGGCACGCGGCCGCCGTTGTCGTCGAGTTCATGCACGCTGAAGTCGACGCGGTAGCTGGCGCAGCAGGCGCCGCATTGCTGGCAATGGGACACGCGGCCGCGCTTTCTTCTTCAGTTGCTCAGAGCTTGCCGAGCAGCAGGAACTCCATCAACGCCTTCTGGGCGTGGAGGCGGTTCTCGGCTTCGTCCCACACGACCGACTGCGGACCGTCGATGACCTCGGCCTGCACTTCCTCGCCGCGGTGCGCGGGCAGGCAGTGCATGAAAAGGGCGCCGGGTTGCGCGATGCGCATCATGTCCTCGTCGACGCACCAGTCGGCAAAGGCCTTGCGACGGGCCTCGTTCTCGGCCTCGTAGCCCATGCTGGTCCAGACGTCGGTGGTGACGAGGTCGGCGCCGCGGCAGGCTTCCATCGGGTCCTTGAAGACCTTGTAGCTGTCGCCCGAGCGGATGCCCGCGATCGACTGGTCGACCTCGTAGCCGCTCGGCGTGCTCACATGCACCGTGAAGCCCAGGATCTCGGCCGCCTGCAGCCAGGTGTTGGCCATGTTGTTGCCGTCGCCCACCCAGGCCACCGTCTTGCCCTGGATCGAGCCGCGGTGCTCGATGTACGTGAAGATGTCCGCCAGGATCTGGCAGGGGTGGAACTCGTTGGTCAGGCCATTGATGACGGGCACGCGCGAGTGCGCGGCAAAGGTGTCGATCTTGGTCTGCTCGTAGGTGCGGATCATCACGATGTCGACCATGCGGCTGATGACCTTGGCGCTGTCCTCGATGGGCTCGGCGCGGCCCAGCTGGCTGTCGCCGGTGGTCAGGTGCACCACGCTGCCGCCCAGCTGGTACATGCCGGCCTCGAAGCTCACGCGGGTGCGCGTGCTGGCCTTCTCGAAGATCATGGCCAGCGTGCGGTCGACCAGCGGCTGGTGCTTTTCGTAGGTCTTGAACTTCTTCTTGATGATCGCCATGCGATCAAAGAGATAGACGTACTCGTCGGCCGTGAGGTCGGCGAACTGCAGGTAGTGGCGAATGGCTGGCGGTGTGGCGGTCGTCATTGCGCGGCAGGCTCCGACAGGAAGTTTTTGACGATGGGCGCCAGGATCGCGACGATCTCGTCGGCCTCGGCAATGCTCAGGATGAGCGGCGGCACGAGGCGGATCACGCGGTCGGCGGTCACGCTCAGCAGCAGGCCGGCATCGCAGGCGCGGTTCAGGATCACGCCGCAGGGACGGTCGAGTTCGATGCCCAGCATCAGGCCCTGGCCGCGGATGTCCTTCACGCCGGGCAGGCCGCCGATTTCGCGTTCCAGCGCGGCCTTCAGGTGCGCGCCCACGGTGGCGGCGTTCTCGAGCAGCTTGTGCTCTTCCATGATGCGGATGGTTTCCACACCGGCACGCATCGCGAGCGGGTTGCCGCCGAAGGTGGTGCCGTGGTTGCCCGGGCCGAAGATGTTGGCGGCCTTGGGGCCGGCGACCACGGCGCCGATCGGCACGCCCGAGCCCAGGCCCTTGGCCAGCGGCATCACGTCGGGCTTGATGCCCGCCCACTGGTGGGCGAACCACTTGCCGGTGCGGCCCATGCCGCACTGCACTTCGTCGATCATCAGGAGCCAGTCGCGCTCGTCGCAAAGCTGGCGCACTTGCTTCAGATAGTCCACGCGCATCGGGTTGATGCCGCCTTCGCCCTGGATGGTCTCGAAGAACACGGCCGCCACATTGGGGTTGCCTTCGGTGGCTTTCTTGAGTGCCTCGATGTCGTTCAGCGGCACGCGGATGAAGCCCTCGACCAGCGGACCGAAGCCGGCCTGCACCTTGGGGTTGCCGGTGGCCGAGAGGGTGGCGATGCTGCGGCCGTGGAAGGCGGCTTCGTAGACGACGATCTCCGGCCGTTCGATGCCCTTGTCATGGCCGTACTTGCGCGCCAGCTTCAGGGCCGCCTCGTTGGCTTCCAGGCCGGTGGAGCAGAAGAAGACGTTGGTCAGGCCCGACAGTTCGACCAGCTTGGCGGCGAGCTGCTCCTGGCCGGGCACGTGGTAGTAGTTGGAGCTGTGGATCAGCTTGGTCAGCTGGTCGTGCAGCGCGGGCACCAGCTCGGGGTGGTTGTGGCCCAGCGTGTTGACGGCGATGCCGCCCAGTCCGTCGATGTAGGCCTTGCCCGTGGTGTCCCAGACTCGGCAGCCCTGGCCATGCGACAGTGCGATCGGCAGGCGACCGTAGGTGTTCATGACGTGGGGCGAGGTGGGTTGGGCGGTAGCGCTCATTGGGTTCTCCAGATAGGGAACGCGGATTCTAGGCGTGCGATTTGACGGCTTCGTTGAGGATTCCGCATCACAGCAATGCCAGCCCTTCAGGATGCAAAAAGTGCCCCGGATAGAATCCGTTGCTGCACCGCAGCACCTGCTCAGGTCGCTTCATTCAACGATGATTTCCCCCACCGCCAAAGAGATATTCATCCAGGGCATCACCCGAGATGGCCGGACTTTCCGCCCCAGCGACTGGGCCGAGCGGCTGGCGGGCGTCATGAGCTCCTTCCGGCCCGGCGGCGCCTTTCCGGGCAGCTACCTGAGCTATTCGCCGTGGTGCGAGCCGACCACCATCAATGGGGTCAAGTGCGTGATCGTGAACCGCGACCTGCGCGATGCCGAGCCCATGGCCTGGGACTTCTGCGTGAACTTCGCCAAGGACAACGACCTGCAGGTGTCCGAGGTGTCCCCGGCGCCGCCCGCACCGGCCGTACCGAAGGCCGTGCAGACACCGGTGGCTGCCGTGGTGCGGTCGGACCCCGCTGCACCGGTGATTCCCGTCGAGCCGCCCAAAGCCGACTGACCCGACAAAACCGAGCGCCCATGAAAAAACCGCCCGAAGGCGGTTTTTTACACTTTGCTGCAGCGCACCCCGATCAAACGGCGGACTGGAGAATTCCGGTCCGGGCTTGCCTGACAGGTGTCAGGCGGCGGCCTTTTCAGGCGCGAGGGCGAGGGCCTTGACCTTGGCCGACAGGCGGCTCTTGTCGCGGGCTGCCTTGTTCTTGTGGAAGATGCCCTTGTCGGCGACGGTGTCGACGATGCTCTGGGCCTTCGCGAACAGTTCGCTTGCCTTGGTCTTGTCGCCGGCCAGAACAGCCTTTTCGACGTTCTTGACCGCGGTACGGTATTTGGAGCGCAGCGAGGTGTTCGCAGCGTTGAGCTTGGTGTCCTGGCGGACGCGCTTACGGCCGGAGGCGAGGCGCGGGTTCTTTTTCTTGGGCTTGGCGGATGCCATGATTTAGTTCCTTAGGTGTCTGAGGATGATGCAGCAAAGCCCTCCATTATAGGCCGGGTCGGCTTTTCCTCCGAATCGGGCCATTTCGCGCGCTTTCGGGGCCCTACACTCGCCCCCGTGTCCCTGCTCAAATCCGCCTCCACCGTTTCCCTCCTGACCCTCGCCTCGCGCATCACGGGCCTCGTGCGCGACGTGCTTTTCGCCTCGATGTTCGGCGTCAGCGCGCTGACCGATGCCTACAACGTCGCTTTTCGCATCCCGAACCTGTTCCGGCGGGTTTTCGGCGAAGGCGCCTTCAGCCAGGCCTTCGTGCCGGTGCTGGCCGGGCGCAAGACGGAGGCGGGCGACGAGGGCGCCAGGGAACTGATCGACCACGTCGCCACGCTGCTGACCTGGACCTTGCTGGTGGTGTGCGTCGCCGGCGTGGTCGGCGCGCCTTTGCTGGTCTGGGCGATGGCCAGCGGCCTGAACGGCTTCGACGCGGCGGTCGTCATGACGCGCTGGATGTTCCCGTACATCGGCTTCATGTCGCTGGTGGCGCTGGCGGGCGGCATCCTCAACACCTGGCGCAAGTTCGCGGTGCCTGCGGCGTCGCCGGTGCTGTTGAACCTGGCGCTGATCCTTTCCATCGTGGCCGGCGCGCCGCTGTTCCGGCACTACGGCATCGAGCCGATCTATGCGCAGTGCGTGGGCGTGCTGGTCGGCGGGGTGCTGCAACTGGCGATACAGATTCCGGCGCTGCGCGCCCTGGGCCTGATGCCGCGCGTCGGCGCGAGCTTCAAGGCGGTGCGCGCCGCCTGGACCGACCCGACCACGCGAAAGGTGATGAAGCTGATGCTCCCCGCCTTGCTGGGCGTGAGCGTGGCGCAGATCTCGCTGCTCATCAACACGCAGATCGCCTCGCACCTGGCCACCGGCAGCGTGACCTGGGTGACCAACGCCGACCGCCTGATGGAATTTCCGACCGCCATGCTTGGCGTGGCGCTCGGCGTCGTGCTGATGCCGCAGCTGGCCAGCGCCCGCGCCGCCAAGGACGACGCGCGCTATTCGTCGCTGCTCGACTGGGGCCTGCGCCTCGTGGTGCTGCTCTCGGCCCCCTGTGCCATCGCGCTTTTGCTCTTCGCACAGCCGCTGGTCGCCGTGCTCTTCCACAACGGCGCCTTCGGCGACGAGGACGTGAAACGCACCACCTTGGCGCTGATGGGCTATGGCGTGGGCCTCATCGGCATCGTGGCCATCAAGATCCTCGCGCCCGGCTATTACGCCAAGCAGGACACGCGCACGCCGATGCTGATTGCCGTGGGCGTGCTCGTCTTCACCCAGGTGCTCAATTTCTTCCTGGTGCCGGTGCTGCAGCATGCGGCGCTCACGCTCACCATCGCCATCGGCGCGCTGGTCAATGCGACCTGGCTGCTGGTGGGGCTCGTGCGCCGCGGCAGCTACAAGCCGGAACCCGGCTGGGGCAAGTTCACGTTGCAGGTGCTGGCCGGCACGCTGGTGCTGGCGGCTTTCCTGGTGTGGGGCGCGAACTGGTTCAACTGGATCGGCCTGCGCGCGCAGCCCCTGCACCGCATCGGCCTGCTGGCCGCGCTCGTTGCGGGCGCCGCGGTGATCTATTTCGCCATCCTGGCGGCGGTCGGGGTGCGGCTGCGCAGCTTCATGCGCCGTTGAGCCGCGTGGCGATACCTGGCAATACGCATGTGTCCCGCCTTGACGCTCCCCGGATGCTCCTCTACAAAGACACATGACGTTCACATTTCAGGTCCCCACCGCTCTGGAATATTTCGAATCGCTCGTCCAGAGCGATGACCACTTCCCGCTGCTCGAGGCCGCCGCCAGCCTGGCGCAGGACGAGTACCCGGAGCTCGACGTCCAGCAGATCCTCGGCGACGTCGACCAGCTCCTCGCCCGCCTGAAGCGCCGCCTGCCGGCCGATGCCGCACCGCTTGCCCGGCTGCGCGCGCTGAACCAGTTCTTCTTCAACGACCTGAACTTCGGCGGCAACGTCAACGACTACTACGACCCCGACAACAGCTACCTGAACGCCGTGCTGCGCACCCGCCGCGGCATTCCCATTTCGCTCGCGGTGCTCTGGATGGAACTGGCGCAGGGCCTGGGCCTGCAGGCGCGCGGCATCGGCTTTCCGGGCCACTTCATGCTCAAAGTCACGCTGCCCAAGGGCCAGGTGGTGATCGATCCGTTCACCGGCAAGTCGCTCTCGCGCGAAGAACTGGGCGAGCGGCTGGAGCCCTACAAGCGCAGCAACGGGCTGGTCGGCGATTTCGACGTGCCGCTCGGCCTGTACCTGCAGCCGGCCAGTTCGCGCGAGATCATCGGCCGCATGCTGCGCAACCTCAAGGAAGTGCACCGCGCGCAGGAAGACTGGCAGCGCGCCATCGCCGTGCAGGACCGCCTCATCGCGCTGCTGCCCAGTGCCTGGGGCGAGTACCGCGACCGCGGCATCGCGCACGCGGAGCAGGGCAACACCGCGCTCGCGGTTCGCGACCTCGAGGTCTACCTGACCCACGCCGAGGACGCCCTGGACATCGACGCCATCGCCGAACGCGTGGCCGCATTGCGCCGAATGGCCAACGGATGACCCCCAAGGCCGGCCTGAGCGGCGTGGGCGGCGCGGTGCCCGACCTGGGCACCCTGCACGAATTCCATGGCGTGCAGCCCGTGCTGCCGGTGTCGGACGTCACGCGGGCCGCACGATGGTTTCGCGACGTGCTGGGCTTCGAGCTCGACTTCATCGCCGGCGAACCGCCCAGCTATGCGCGGGTGAAAAAAGGCGATGGCAGCCACGGCGACCCGGTCTACCTGCGCCTCTGGCAGTGCAACACGCGCGGAACGCCGCCCTGGCGCGGCGAAATCGTCATCCACGTGGGCAAGGACGTCGACGGCCTGCACGCCGCCTACGTCAAGCGCGGCGTGACGGTGATCGAGCCGCCCATCTCCCAGCCCTGGGGCCTGCGCGAATTCGCGATCCGCGAACCCGATGGCCACGTGCTGCGCTTCTGCGGCTACCTGCCCTGAATTTCTGAAACACAAAATTACAACTGGACCGATGCGAAGGTGTCGATCCCGCTTCCGTTCGTCCGACGTGAGTACAGGAGCACGCAAATTCAGCGGCTCCCGATTTCATCAACCTTCAGGAGAAACGACATGCGATTCATGATTCTGGTCAAGGCGAACAAGGATTCCGAAGCGGGCGTGATGCCCAGCACCGAGATCCTCACCGAGATGGGCAGGTTCAACGAGGAACTGGTCAAGGCCGGCGTGCTGCTGGCGGGCGAGGGCCTGCACCCCAGCTCCAAGGGCGCCCGCGTACGCTGCGAAGGCCTGAAGCGCACCGTCATCGACGGCCCCTTCGCCGAAACCAAGGAGCTGCTGGCCGGCTTCTGGCTGCTGCAGGTCAAGTCGAAGGAAGAGGCCATCGAGTGGATCAAGCGCAGCCCGTTCCAGGAAGGCGAGATCGAGATCCGCCAGGTGTTCGAAGCCACCGACTTCGGCGACTCGATGACGCCCGAACTGCTTGCACAGGAAGACCGCCTGCGCGCCGAATCCGCCAAGCGCACCGGCGCTGCCGGCTGAGCCCGTCGAATCCCAAGGAGACACACCATGCGATTCATGATGCTGATGATTCCCCACGGCTACGAGACGGCCGCGCCAGGCACCATGCCCGAGGACCGCGAGGCGATGGCCGCGATGATGGCCTACAACGAATCCCTGCAGAAAGCCGGCGTGCTGATCAGCTGCGACGGCCTGCATCCGCCCTCGATGGGCGCGCGCGTGAGCTTTCCGGGGCGCAAGCCGAAGGTGGTCGACGGCCCCTTCGCCGAGGTCAAGGAAGTGCTCGGCGGCTACTGGGTCATCGACGTTGCCTCGCGCGCCGAAGCCATCGAATGGGCCACGCGCTGCCCGGGCGGGGAGAACGAGGTCATCGAGGTGCGGCAGATCCAGGAACTGGAGGATTTTTCGCCCGACCTGCAGGCCGTGGCCGAGAGCTTTCCGTCCATGCAGACGGTGAAGAAGCAGGCCTTGCCGGCTTCCTAATCTTCCCGGACCAGCCGGATGCCCACGAGCGTGTAGCGCGTGTCCGGCGCGTTCCAGTTGCGATAGGAAGACCGGGCGTAGAAGGGCCAGGTGTGCCAGGAGCCTCCGCGGCGCACCCGCACCGTGCCTTCGGCCGGGCCCTGCGGGTCGTCGACCGGGGAGCCCGCGTAGTATTCGTCGCCATGCCAATCGGCCACCCACTCCCAGGCATTGCCGTGCATGTCGTAGAGGCCCCAGGCGTTCGGCGCGAAGCTGCCGACCGGGGCGGTGAACGCGTAACCGTCATCGCCTTTCAGCGCCATCGGCGCCCAGCGCGGCCAGTATTTGGCGGTGCGCGCATCGAACACGTTGGCCGCACGCAGCAGCGATTTCGGATCGTCGCCCGCGCTGTAGCGCGTGCGGGTGCCGGCGCGGCAGGCGTATTCCCACTCGGCCTCGGTCGGCAGCCGGTAGTGCCGGCCCTCGGTCTTGCTCAGCCACGCGGCCAGCGCCTTTGCGTCGTTCCAGGTCACGTTGACGACCGGGTGGTCGTCGCCCTGCGCAAAGCCCGGGTTGCGCCAGGAATAGCGCACGTCGCGCCCCTCGAAAGCATCGCCGCGCCGGGTCGTGGCCGGGTCGTAGTCGGCGCGCCAGCCGTAGCCGCCGGTGCCGTCGGCGATCGATTCCGGCACATAGCCCGAGGCTTCGACGAAGCGGCGGAACTGGCCGACCGTCATCTCGTATTGGCCCATCCAGAACGACCGCGTGATGCGCACCCGGTGAACTGGGCCTTCGTCGCCGAGCTGGGTGAAACGTTCCTTCGGCAGCTCGGGGTAGGCGGCAGCCAGCGCTTCGGGCGCCTCGTCGCTGCCCATCATGAATTCGCCGGCCGGCACTTTGACGAAGGCCATGCCGAGGCTGTTGCGTTCGACCTCGGCGGCCTGGGCGCTGCCCAGGATGAGGCACAGGATCAGGAGGCACTGCTTCATGGCCGCATGCTAGCGCGCGCAATGAGCGTCGAAGAAGGGGCTGTAGCGTGAGCGACAGCAAGGACGACGCGGCCATCCACCGCGCCATCGACGCCGTCTGGCGCATGGAGTCGGCAAAGATCATCGCCACCGTCGCGCGCATGGTGCGTGACGTGGGCCTGGCCGAGGAACTGGCGCAGGACGCGCTGGTCGCCGCCCTCGAGCAATGGCCCGGGGCCGGCGTGCCCGACAACCCCGCCGCCTGGCTCACGCAGGTGGCCAAGCACCGCGCCCTCGACCGGCTGCGTCACGGCCAGCTGGCCGAACGCAAGGCGCCCGAGATCGGCCGTGAACTCGACGCGCAGCACGAGATGGCGCAGGCCGATTTCGCCGAGGCGGTCGATGCGGCGCTCGACGACGACATCGGCGACGACCTGCTGCGCCTCGTCTTCACCGCCTGCCATCCGGTGCTCTCGACCGAGGCGCGCGTGGCGCTCACGCTGCGGCTGATGGGCGGCCTCACGACCGACGAGATCGCCCGCGCCTTCCTCGTGCCCGAAGCCACCGTGGCGCAGCGCATCGTGCGCGCCAAGCGCACCTTGCTCGAGGCGCGCGTGCCGTTCGAGGTGCCGCGCCGGCACGAGCTCGAAATGCGACTGGGCTCGGTGCTCGAGGTGCTCTACCTGATCTTCAACGAGGGCTACTCCGCCACCGCCGGGGAAGACTGGATGCGCCCCGCGCTTTGCGACGAGGCGATGCGCCTGGGCCGCATCGTGGCCGAACTCGTGCCCGATGCGTCGGAGGTACACGGCCTCGTGGCGCTGATGGAAATCCAGGCCTCCCGCACGGCTGCGCGCCTCGGCGCCTCGGGCGAGCCGGTGCTGCTGCTCGAGCAGAACCGCGCGCGCTGGGACCAGATGCTGATCCGCCGCGGCCTCGCAGGCCTCGCGCGTGCCGAAGCGCTCGGTGCGCTCGGCCCCTACGCCCTGCAGGCCGCCATTGCCGCCTGCCACGGCCGCGCGCGCACCGCCGACGAAACCGACTGGCCGCGCATCGCCGCGCTCTACGACGCGCTGGCCGAGCTCGCGCCATCGCCCATCGTCGAGCTCAACCGCGCCGTCGCGCTCTCGATGGCCTTCGGGCCGGCCGCGGGGCTCGAGGTGGTGGATGCGCTCATGGACGAGCCGGCGCTCAAGGGCTACCACCTGCTGCCGACGGTGCGCGGCGATCTGCTCTTCAAGCTCGGCCGCCGCGAGGAGGCGCGCAAGGAGTTCGATCGCGCCGCCTCGCTCACGCGCAACACGCGCGAGCAGGCGCTGCTGCGCGCGCGTGCGCGGGCCTGCACAGGCTGACCTTCAGGCTTTCAGTGCCGCGTTCGCGTCCGACGGCGAGCCGGGCAGCCCGAACTGGTGCCAAGCCCGGCGCAGCTGCGTGTCGGAGCCGAAGCCCGACAGCTCCGCCGCCCGCGTGACGCTCGCGCCCGACGACAGCGCCAGCTGCGCGGCTGCGAGCCGCAGCCGCCGCAGATAAGCCAGCGGCGCCACGCCCGCATGCTCCACGAAGAGCCGCGTGAGATGTCGCGCCGAGGTGTGCGCCACATCCGCCATCCGCGGCACGCTCCAGTCGGCCTGCGGCCGCTCGCTCACGGCGTCCTGCACGCGGTGCAGTGCGGCGTGCAGGTGGTTGCGGTAGGCGAGAAAAGGCGAGAGCTCCGGATCGTGCGGGCCGCGCCGCAGCGCCACCACCATCGTCTGTGCCACCTGGGCGGCGAGCGCCTCGCCGCAGGTCTCGGCGATGCGGTGCAGCACGAGGTCGATGCCAGTGGTGACGCCCGCGCTGCTGTAGAGCGGCGGATCGATCACGAACACGCGGTTGCTCACCACGTCGCAGCGCGGCTCGATGGCGCGCAGTTCGTCCAGGTGATGGTGGTGCGTGGTGGCGCGTCGTCCCGCAAGCGCGCCGGCATGCGCCGCCAGCACCGCGCCCGCACAGACCGTGACCAGCTCGACGCGGCCACGCTCGAAGCGCTGACCGCGCAGCCAGTGCAGCAGGTCCTGTGTCTCGGGGTTGTCGATGGCGATGGTGTCGCCCGGCAGGCCGACGAGCACCACCCAGGCGGGGCCGTCCCATTGCGTTGGCAGGGGCGAGAGCCCGGCGAGCGCGACGCCGACCGAGGCGATGGACGTCGGCCGCGGGCTCGCGAATTCGATCGCGAACCGCTCGGGCTGGCCCGACGCAAGCAGCCGCTGGTTCGCGATGCGCAGCGCCTCGGCCGGCCCGGCCCAGTCGAGCACGAGGCTGCCGGGGAGCAGCACGAAGACTACGCGGATGGGTGGCTGGTGTTGTGGGTCCATGCGTAGTCCATCTGGCGTGCCGTGCGCTCCGCCAGCGCGCGCCCCGCGAGGCGTTCGACCAGGTGCAGGCTCATGTCGATGCCCGCGCTGATGCCGGCCGAACTGACGATGCGGCCGGTGTCGACCCAGCGCACGTCGTCGCGCACGTCGAGCTTGGGGAACTGTTCGCGCAGGTCGGCGATGTCTTCCCAGTGCGTCGTGACGGCCTCCTGTGTGACCACGCCGCTCTTGGCGAGCAGGAAGACGCCGGTGCAGACCGAGGCGACGATCTGTGCGCCGGCCGCGCAATCGGCGATCCAGCGCAGGGTTTCGGGGCTCGCCATCGGCGCATCGACCACGCCGCCGGGGACGATCAGTACGTCGGCGGCCGGGTTGTTCGCAACCGTGTGGTCCGCCAGCAGTTGCAGGCCTGCGCGAGCCTGTACGGGCTGGCCGGACGGCGCGAGCGCGACCGAAGCGACGTCGAACGGCGCCGCCGTGCCCGGCTGCATCCGCTGGCTGACGCGGCTGGCGGTGGTGAAAACCTCGAAGGGCCCGGCGAAATCCAGCGCCTCGACACCGTCGTAGGCCAGGATCAGCACGCGCAGGGCAGTCATTGGTGCACCCTTGGCGCTGCGCGCCTTCCCGCCAAGCGGAAGCGAGCTTGCTTGGGGCGGCCCGGCGCGGCGCTCATGCCGCCGAACCAGCGCGTTCCAGCGCTTGCGGCACGCTGCAGATCGTCGCGAAGCGCCCGGCCAGCACGGCGGCGGTGCGCGACTTGATATCGGCTGCCAGCAGCGGCCGGCCATCGGGCTGCACCATGTCGAAGGTCAGCGTGGCGTCGGTCACGTAGTCGACCTCCCAGCCCAGGTCCGAGGCGTGGCGGGTGGTGGTCTCGCAGCACTGCTCGGTGCGGATGCCGCTCACGATCAGCCGGCGGATGCCGTTCTCGGTGAGCCAGATGTCCAGCCCGCTGTTGACCAGCGCGCTGTGGCGGTGCTTGGTGAAGGTGGCGGCGGCGTCGAACGCCATGACCCCGTCGATGGGGTGGACGTGGCCCGATTCCACGGCGAACGGGTTGCTCGCGTTGCTGGGCTCGTCGACGTGGAAGATGCGCACGATCGGCAGGCCCGCCGCCACGGCGCCTTCGATCAGCGCGTTCTGGGCGGCGAAGTAGGGCGCTGCGACGCCATCGTTCCAGTACCCGCGATGGCGGAACGATTGCTGGGCGTCGATCACAATCAGACAGGTTTTCATGGCGGTGGCTGGCTCGCGGAAGCGGAGTGGATGATGCCGCCAATTCTTGTGCGTTGCCAGGGCTTGGTCCGCGCCGAAGCGGACCAGAACCGATCAGATCAGGACATCGCTGCCCTGCAAAGGCCGTCAGACCAGCGATGCGGCCTGCAGCTCTTTCTTCAGGTAGGCGTAGTACAGCGGCGCCGCCACCAGCCCGGCCGGTCCGAACACCGCCTCGGCCACGAACATCACCGCGAGCAGCTCCCACACGCTCATCTGCGTGCGGGCGCCGACCACCTTGGCGTTGATCACGTATTCGGCCTTGTGGATCACGATCAGGAAGATCAGGCAGGCGGCCGCCGTCATCGGCGACACCGACAGACCCACCAGCGTGATCACCGAATTGCAGACCAGGTTGCCCACGATCGGCACCAACCCGGCCAGGAAGGTGAGCGTGATGAGGGCGGGCGTATAGGGCAGGTGCGCGCCCCACAGCGGCATCAGGAACAGCAGGAAGATGGCGGTCAGCAGCGTGTTGAAGGCCGCGATCCAGAACTGGGCGGCCACGATCTGGGCGAAGGCCTCGCCGAAGGTCTCCACGCGCTGATGCAATTGCTCGGCCAGGGGCTTGCGGCGCAGGGGCGCCGCCGCCACCGCGGCCAGGCTGCCGACGATCAGCCCCACATAGGAAAAGAGCAGCCCGTGCAGCCAGGCGCGCCCCGCCATCGCGAGCGAGCCGGCCTGCGCACGCAGGTAGTTGGCGATCACGCGCTGGATCTCGGCCGCGCCCTCGGGCAGGTAGGTCGCGATGTCGGGCGGCAGCTTGGAGCGCAGCTCGAGCACCGTGCGTGCGGTGTAGTCGAGCAGTTCGCGGTACTGGTCGGGCGCATCGACGATGTATTCGCGCGCCTGCGACAGCCCCAGCGTGATCAGCGCGGCCGGGGCCAGCAGCACCACGATCACCGCGAGCACCCCGGCCCAGCCGCCGGCGCTCGCGCGCATGGCCGGAATGCGCAGCAGGCCCTTTTCGAGCAGGCGGGCGAACCAGCGCGTGACCAGGAAGCCGATGCACACGCAGATCAGGCCTGGCAGCAGGTGCTCCCACATCACGAGCATCAGCGCGCCCAGCATCAGCAGGTAGCTGGCGAGCATCACGCCGCGCGAGGCCGTGGGCCGGACGATGGGCGCCGCGGGTGCGGCGGCGGTGAAGGTGGGTTGCGGCTTCTTGGCCATCCGGGGTTCGGGTGCGCTGCTCGGGGTGGTTGCGGGGTCTTTGGAATCAGCCGACGACCACCGCGGCACCTTCGCCGCGCTCGGCGATGACGCCGATCTCGTGCACCTTTTCACCCGAGGCGCGCAGCGTGGCGGCGCAGGCGGCGGCTTCGGCCGCGTCGATGACCACGACCATGCCGATGCCGTTGTTGAAGGTGCGGTTCATCTCGATGTCGTCGATGCCGGCAACCTTCTGCAGCCAGGCGAAGAGTTCGGTCTGCGGCCAGCTGCCCTTCTTGAGGTGCGCGGCGGTGCCTTCGGGCAGCACGCGCGGAATGTTCTCGAGCAGGCCGCCGCCGGTGATGTGGGCGAGCGCCTTGATCGGGTGCTTGGCCAACGCCTCGAGCACCGGCTTCACGTAGAGGTGGGTGGGCTCCATCACGGCTTCGCGGAAGGGCTTGCCGTCGAGCGTGGCGGGCAGGTCGGCGCCGGCCCGTTCGATCACCTTGCGCACGAGGCTGAAACCGTTGGAATGCACGCCGGCCGAGGCCAGGCCGAGCACCACGTCGCCCGGTTTCACGTTCTGGCCGGTGAGGATCTTCGATTTTTCGACCGCGCCGACCGCGAAGCCCGCCAGGTCGTATTCGCCGGCGGGGTACATGCCGGGCATTTCGGCGGTTTCGCCGCCGATGAGCGCGCAACCCGAGAGTTCGCAGCCGCGCGCGATGCCGCCGATGACGGCCGCGGCCGTTTCCACGTCCAGCTTGCCGCAGGCGAAGTAATCGAGGAAGAAGAGCGGCTCGGCGCCCTGCACCAGCACGTCGTTGACGCTCATGGCCACCAGGTCGATGCCGACGGTGTCGTGCATGTTCCACTCGAAAGCCAGCTTGAGCTTGGTGCCCACGCCGTCGGTGCCGCTCACCAGCACCGGCTCCTTGTAGCGCTTGGGCACTTCGAACAGGGCGCCGAAACCACCGATGCCGGCCAGCACGCCTTCGCGCATGGTCTTCTTGGCCAGGGGCTTGATGCGGTCAATCAGCGCGTCGCCGGCATCGATATCGACACCGGCATCCTTGTAGCTGAGCGGGGTGGGCGTAGGGGAGGTCATGGGTGTGCGAAAGCGAACAAGAGAGCCCACAAGAGGCGGGGTGGTAGAGGCGCCGGCAACCGGAGCGGCCGGGCCGATAGAATTCCTGTTGATTTTAAGGGCCCCAGCGGCCCCCTCCATGAACCTTCCCGGGATGAAACAGCTCGCGCTCGATATCGGCATTGCGACGGGCCCCAGCTTCGACGCCTTTTTTGCCGGCCCCAACGAGGCGGCGCTGCGGCACCTGCAAGTGTGGGTGGGCAGCGCCGGCAGCCCTGCGCTGCACTCGCCGGTGCCTACCTATCTTTGGGGCGAAGGCGGCAGTGGCAAGACCCATCTGCTCGAATCGGTGCGTGTCGCACTGCGCGAGCAGGGCGCGAGCGTGGGCTGGCTGCATGCCGGCCTGCTGGAGCCGCCCGAGTTCGACGAGCGCTGGGGCGCCGTGCTGCTCGACGACGTGCACCTCTACACCGCCGTGCAGCAGCACGCGGCCTTCAACTGGTTCGTCAACGCCCAGACCCTGCAGCGCGGCGTGGTCGCCGCCGGCGCGCTGCCGCCGGCCGACCTGCCGCTGCGCGAAGACCTGCGCACCCGCCTTGGCTGGGGCCACGTGTTCCACCTGCAGGTGCTGAGCGAAACCGAGCGCCGCGCGGTGCTGCGCCAGGCCGCCGATGCGCGCGGCGTGATGCTGTCCGACGACGTGCTCGATTTCATGCTGCACCGCTTCAGCCGCGACCTCGGCAGCCTGATGGAGCTGCTCACCCAGCTCGACGGCTACGCCCTCCAGACACAACGCGCGATCACCATCCCGTTGATCCGATCCATGCTCGAAAACGAATAAGAAGAGCTTTCACAACCAATGATCAAGAAATTCATCGACAAGCTGCTGGGCAAATCCGCCGGCAGCGCACAGGGCAAGAGCCGCTTCGGCAAGCGCCAGGAGGTGCCGGCAGAGGTTCACAAGATCGATCCGGCCCTGGTCGACGAACGCGCCAAGAACGTGGTCACCACGCTCCAGCAGGCGGGCTACGAGGCCTACGTGGTGGGCGGCGCGGTGCGCGACCTGCTGCTGGGCCTGCGCCCCAAGGACTTCGACGTGGCCACCAACGCCACGCCCGAACAGGTGAAATCGCTGTTCCGCCGCGCCTTCATCATCGGCCGGCGCTTTCGCATCGTGCACGTGGTGTACGGCCGGGGCCGCGAGCACGAGGTGATCGAGGTTTCCACCTTCCGCGCCTACATGGACAGCGCCGCCGCAGAGCAGGTGGCCGGCAACGAGCGCACCAGCAAGGGCGAGCTCGCGAGCATGAAGCACGCGGTGGACGCCAGCGGCCGGGTACTGCGCGACAACGTTTGGGGTCCGCAGGAAGAAGACGCGGCGCGCCGCGACTTCACGGTCAACGCCATGTACTACGACCCGGCCAACCAGGTGGTGGTCGACTATCACAACGGCATCAAGGACGCCCAGAAGCTCACGCTGCGCATGATCGGCGACCCGGTCACGCGCTACCGCGAAGACCCGGTGCGCATCATTCGCGCGATCCGCTTCTCGGCCAAGCTCGCGGCGCTGGGCTTCAAGATGGAAGCCAAGACCGCCGCGCCGCTGATCGAGTCGAGCAAGCTCCTGGCCGATGTGCCGCAAAGCCGCATGTTCGACGAGATGCTCAAGCTCTTGCAGACCGGCCATGCCATCGCCACGATCGCGCAACTGCGCAAGCTCGGGCTCGCCACCGGCATCTATCCGCTGCTGGACGTGGTGGTCGAGCGCGCCGACCAGCCGTTCGTGAAGGCGGCCCTGCAGGACACCGACCGCCGCGTGGGCGAAGGAAAGCCCGTGGCGCCCAGCTTCCTGTTGGCCTGCGTGCTGTGGGCCGACGTGCGCGACGGCTGGGCTCAGCGCCAGGAAGGCCGGCACGGCCAGCGCCCGCAGCCGCCGTTCCCGGCGCTGCAGGACGCGATCGACGACGTGTTCAATTCGCGCATCGGCGACGTGTCGGGCCGCGGCAAGCTGGCCGCGGACATGCGCGAGATCTGGATGATGCAGCCGCGCTTCGACAAGCGCACCGGCTCCACGCCCTACAGCCTGGTCGAGCAGGCGCGCTTCCGGGCCGCCTTCGACTTCATGCGGCTGCGCGCCGACGTGGGCGAAGTCGGCGAGGCGATTGCCGAGTGGTGGCAGGAATTCAGCACCGCCGACGACGTGCGCCGTCAGGACCTGCTCGAGCAGGTGCGCGACGAGCAGAAGACCCGCCAGCGCGTGCGTGTGCGCGAAACCCCGCCGCCGCCGAAGCCGCGCAGCGAGTCGGCCGGCCGGCAGCGCCCGGCCGAGGCCCAGGATTCGGCAGAGGACGAAGAAGTCGAAGTCGAGGCCGGCGCCGTGCCGCCCGATGGCGAGGCGCCCGCAGCGCGCAAGCGCCGCCGTCGTCGCAAGCCCCGCACCGGAAGTGGCGGCGGTGGTGGTGAGGGCGGCGGGAGCGCCGCAGGCGAATGAGCGCGTCCGACCAGCCGAAGGACGGCAAGAAGAACCCCAGGACCAGTGACAAGGCCAAGGCCGCACCGCCGCGCGCGGGCGGTGCCAGGCCCGCGCCGGCCGGCGCCAGGAAGGGGCCGCCCAGCGGCCCTCCCGCACGCCGTGCGCCCACCCGCGCCCCCACGAGCCGCCCCCGCGGTCCGCGCGAGGACTACCCGACCGTGCAGGCCTTCGTCGCCATCGGCGCCAACCTGGGCGATGCCGAAGCCTCCGTGAAAGCCGCCATGGCCGCCATCGGCGCGCTGCAACGCACCACGGTGACCGCCCGTTCGTCGCTCTACCGCAGCGAGCCGGTGGACGCCGAAGGCCCCGATTTCGTCAACGCCGTGGTGGCCGTGCGCACCGGGCTGGATGCCGAGCAATTCCTCGTGGCATTGCAGCGCCTGGAAACGCAGGCCGGCCGCGAAAGGCCGTTCCCCAATGCGCCGCGCACGCTCGATCTCGACCTTTTGATGCACGGCAACTCGGTGATCGACACACCGACGCTGACCCTGCCGCATCCCCGCATGCGCGAGCGCGCCTTCGTGCTGAAGCCGCTCGCGGAGATCGCCCCCGACAAGGTGCCGCGCGCGGCGCTGGCACGCGTCACGGGCCAGGTGGTCAAGCGCATCGTCTGAAGAACCCGTGCTGCTCTACGTCCTCGATCTCGCCGGCGTGGCGGTTTTCGCGGTCAGTGGGGCGCTGGGGGCCGGCCATGCGGGCCTCGACTGGCTGGGCGTGGTGGTGATCGCCTCGGTCACCGCGGTGGGCGGCGGCACGCTGCGCGACCTGCTGCTCGACCGGCATCCGGTGTTCTGGGTCCGCGACACCCGCTATGTCTACGTGATCCTGGTGGCGGCGGTGCTCACGATCGCCTGGGTGCATCTGCTGCCGATGCCCGAACACGCCCTGGCGCTGGCCGATGCGCTCGGGCTGGCGCTGTTCGCCATCACCGGGGCGCAAATTGCCGAAGAGCGACGCCTGCCGGCTGTCATCGTGATCCTGGTCGGCACCATGACCGGCGCGGCCGGCGGCCTGCTGCGCGACGTGTTCACCGCCCGCGTCCCGCTGCTGCTGAGCAGCGGCATCTACGGTTCCGCGGCCATCGCGGGCATTGCCGTCTACCTGCTGCTGCAAGCCGCCCGGATGCCCCGGCGCTGGGCTTTCCACGTGGGCGTGCTGCTGATCGTGGCGCTCCGGATGGGCGGGATCTACGGCGGCTGGCACCTGCCTGTATTGCGGCTGCCGGGCTGAATCGCGGGCATTCCGGCGGTCCTGAAAAGCAGGCTGGTCCGGGCGCGGTCGTCGCTCCCGTTAAACTTCGCCGGTTTTTTCATGAAGGCGTCATCAAACTGTGATTGGCGCGACCCAGGAGTTTCCATGTTCGGCAAGCTGCTGCCCCGCGAGGGCAATTTCTTCGAGATGTTCAACCAGCACGCCGAGCGCATCGTGGAGGCGGCGAGGGCTTTCGAGCAACTCGTCGCCAACTACAGCGACGTGCACCTGCGGGAGCAGTACAACCGCGACGTCGACAACGCCGAGCGCGCCGCAGACCGCGTGACGCACGACGTCAACCGGCTGATCCACAAGACCTTCATCACGCCCATCGACCGCGAGCAGATCCACAAGCTCATCAACACGATGGATGACGTGGCCGACCTGATCCAGGACTCGGCCGAAACCATGGCGCTGTACGACGTGCGCCACATGACCGACGAGATCGTGCGCCTGACGGCCCTGAGCGTGAAGTGCTGCGACCGCCTGAAGGACGCCGTCAAGTTCCTGGGCAAGATCGCCGACCCGGCGGTGGCCGAGGCCGTGCTCAAGACCTGCGAGGAAATCGATCGCCTCGAATCGGACGCCGACCGCGTGATGCGCAGCGCCATGAGCAAGCTGTTCCGCGAGGAGCCCGATGTGCGCGAAGTGATCAAGCTCAAGGCGATCTACGAGCTGCTCGAGACGATCACCGACAAGTGCGAGGACGTGGCCAACGTGATCGAGGGCATCGTCCTCGAGAACTCCTGAGCGGGTAGCCATCGATGGCAACGGTTCAGGTCGCCCTCTGGGTGGTGATAGTGCTGGTCGCGCTGGCGATCCTGTTCGACTTCATGAACGGGTTCCACGACGCCGCCAATTCGATCGCGACGGTGGTCTCCACCGGGGTTCTCAAGCCGGGGCAGGCCGTGGTGTTCGCGGCTTTCTTCAACCTGATCGCGATCTTCATCTTCCACCTGAGCGTGGCCGCCACGGTGGGCAAGGGCATTGCCCAGCCCGGGGTGGTCGACGTGCATGTGGTGTTCGGCGCGCTCATCGGCGCCATCAGCTGGAACCTGGTGACCTGGTACTACGGCATTCCGAGCAGCTCGTCGCACGCGCTGATCGGCGGCATCGTGGGCGCCGTGATCGCCAAGACCGGCACGACCGGCCTCGTGGCCTCGGGTATCTGGAAGACGGTGGCATTCATCTTCGTGTCGCCGCTGCTGGGCTTCCTGCTGGGCTCGCTGATGATGATCGCGGTGGCCTGGGGCTTCCGGCGTGCCACGCCCTCGCGGGTGGACCGCTGGTTCCGGCGGCTGCAGCTGGTTTCGGCCGGTGCCTACAGCCTGGGGCACGGCGGCAACGATGCGCAGAAGACCATCGGCATCATCTGGATGCTCTTGATCGCCACCGGCTACGCCGCGGCCAGCGACGCGACGCCGCCCACCTGGGTCATCGTGAGCTGCTACGCCGCGATCGCGCTGGGCACCATGTTCGGCGGCTGGCGCATCGTGAAGACGATGGGCCAGAAGATCACCAAGTTGAAGCCCGTGGGCGGCTTCTGCGCCGAGACCGGCGGCGCGCTGACGCTGTTCCTGGCAACGGCGCTGGGCATTCCGGTGTCGACCACCCACACCATCACCGGTGCCATCGTCGGCGTGGGTTCCACGCAGCGCGCGAGCGCGGTGCGCTGGGGCGTGGCGGGGAACATCGTGTGGGCGTGGATCTTCACGATCCCGGCGTCGGCCTTCGTGGCCGCGATCGCCTACTGGCTCAGCATGCAGCTGTTCTGAGGCTGGGCGCTTACTGGGATATCTTCCGGCCTTCCTCGATCTGGTGTTCGAAGTAGCGCTGGAAGCTGAACACGATGCTGGCCATCAGGATCGTGCTGCCGAAGAAGAGCGAGAGCACCACGGCGCCGATCGTGAACCAGTTCGTCTGGCCCGGCGCGGCGTCTTCCGGGGCGCTGGTGTTGAAGCGGGCATTCCACTTTTCGGGTGACATCAGGCCGTAGACGATGGCGGTCAGCGCGCAGCCTGCGATGGTGAAGCCCAATAGCGGAATCAGCGCCCAGCTCAGGCCGTCGTCCACGCCGTACATGCGCACGCGCTCGATGCCGTAGATACCGAGCGCCGTCGGAATGGGCAGCAGCCAGCCCAGCAAATCGCCCATGCCGCGCAGGTAGAAGCGGTGCAGCCCGAGCGGGCCGCCGAGGAAAGAGAGCCAGGCTGCGGTAGTTTTGTTTTTCATTCGGGTTTTGTCGTGCTGCCTTCGCCGAGCACCTTTTCCATCAGGACCACGTCGCGCCATTCGCCGAACTTCCAGCCGCAGTCCTTGAGCACGCCCACGTGCGTGAAGCCCTGGCTGCGGTGCACGCCGACGGAGCCGGCGTTGGCCGAGTCGCCGATCACCGCGATCAGCTTGCGCACGCCGACCGTTTCGGCCGCCTGCGAGAGCGCCGCCAGCAGCTTGGCGCCCAGACCCTTGCCGCGTGCTGACTCCGACATGTAGATCGAGTCTTCGGCCGAAAAGCGGTAGGCCGGGCGCGGCTTGAACCAGTTGCAGTAGGCAAAGCCCAGCACCTGGCCATCTTCCTCGGCGACCAGGTAGGGCAGGTTCTTGCCCAGCACGTCGGCGCGGCGCGCGGCCATGTCGGCGGCCGAGGGCGCCTCGGTCTCGAAGGTGCCCGTGCCGTGCAGCACATGGTGGGCATAGATGGCCGTGATGGCCGCGACGTCGTCGTCGCGGCTGGGGCGAATGGAGAGGGTCATGGGTGAAAAAGAGACGGCGCGGGGCCGAAAATTCGGAGAAAACGCGTAGCGGGCTATAATCGCAGGCTTTTCAGCGTGTCGCTGGCCGGGTGGCCATGTCGCGTGTCTCGACGCTGGAAGAACATTGTGAGCGGGCCTCTTTCTCATCCAACTGGCTCGCTGACCACCCAAGGATAAATCATGGTCGTCATTCGACTCTCCCGCGGCGGCTCCAAAGGCCGTCCGTTCTTCAACATCGTCGTGTCGGACAAGCGCGTTCGCCGCGATGGCCGTTTCATCGAGCGCCTGGGTTTCTACAACCCGACCGCCAAGGAAAACGAAGAAAGCATCCGCATTGCCCAGGATCGCCTGACCTACTGGAAGAGCGTTGGCGCCCAAGCCTCGCCCACGGTCCTGCGCCTGATCAAGCAAGCTGCAGCCGCAGCCCCCAAGGCGGCAGCCTAAGCCGTCCCGCACGGCGATGTTGCCCGCACTCGAAGCCGCCGAATTGCCGGCGGATGCGATCGAGGTAGGACGCATTGCCGATGCATGGGGCATCAAGGGCTGGTTCAAGGTCCTGCCCCACAGCGCCCAGCCCGAGGCGCTTTTTTCTTCCAAGCGCTGGTTCCTGCAGGCTCCCGGAGCCTCGGCGAACGCCGCTTTCCGGCTCGCGATCCGCGAAGCCAAAGAACATTCCGACTGCATCGTCGCCTCGTCCGAAGAGGTGCCTGACCGCAACGCGGCCGAGGCCCTGCGCGGCGCGCGCGTGTTCGTGCCGCGCTCGAGCTTCCCGACGGCCGGCGACGACGAGTACTACTGGGTCGACCTGATCGGCCTTTCGGTCGTCAACCGCGAAGGCGTGACGCTCGGCACGGTGCGCGAGTTGCTCGCCACCGGCCCGCAGACCACGCTGGTGCTCACCGCCGAAGAAGACGGCAAGACCGTCGAGCGCATGGTGCCCTTCGTCTCGGTCTTCGTCGACAAGGTCGATTTGCCCGGCCGTCTCATCACGGTCGACTGGCAGCCCGAGTTCTGACCCCGGGCCGCGCACGCATGCGCTTCGACGTCCTCACGCTCTTTCCCGAACTGTTCGCGCCCTTCATGGCCAGCGGCGTGACGCGTCGCGCCTACGAGTCGAAACAGGTCGAGGTCGTGCTCTGGAATCCGCGCGATTTCGCGCAGGGCAACTACAAGCGCGTGGACGACCGGCCCTTCGGCGGCGGCCCCGGCATGGTGATGATGGCCGAGCCGCTCGCCGCCTGCCTCGATGCGGCGCTGGCCGCGCGCGGGGCGGAGGCGCCGGTCGTGCTGTTTTCGCCCATTGGCGAGGCGCTGCGGCACGGGGCGGTCGAGAAGTGGTCGGCCAGTGAAGGCGCGGTGCTGGTCTGCGGCCGCTACGAAGGCATCGACCAGCGTTTCATCGACGCGCGGGTCACCCATCAGATCAGCCTTGGCGACTTCGTCCTCTCCGGCGGCGAGATCGCGGCCATGGCGCTGCTCGACGCCGTGGCGCGGCTGCAGCCCGGTGTGCTCGGCGACGAGGCGAGCCACGTGCAGGACAGCTTCAACCCCGCCCTCGACGGCCTGCTCGACTGCCCGCACTACACCCGGCCCGAGCAGTGGAACGGGCAGGGCGTTCCGGCGCCCTTGCTCTCGGGCCACCATGCGCAGATCGAGCGCTGGCGCCGCGACCAGCGGCTGGCCATGACGGCCGCCCGGCGCCCCGATCTCATCGACGCCGCCCGCGCAGCCGGCCGCCTGGACAAGGCGGATGAGACGGTGCTGAAAAAAAAGCTATAATCTCGGGCTCCCCGATCCTCTGCCCGGCCGCGCCTGGCCTTCTGCCCACCCCCGGGTGACAGATACCAACGGCGCCTTTTGTGTAGCCCGACACGATCGAATATCAGGAAATCATGAACCTCATCGAAACCCTCGAGCAGGAAGAAATCGCCCGCCTCGGCAAGAAGATCCCCGATTTCATGCCCGGTGACACGGTCATCGTCAGCGTGAGCGTCGTCGAAGGCACCCGCAAGCGTGTGCAGGCCTACGAAGGCGTCGTGATCGCCAAGCGCAATCGCGGCCTCAACAGCGGCTTCACCGTGCGCAAGATCTCCAGCGGCGAAGGCGTGGAACGTACGTTCCAGACCTACAGCCCGCTGATCGCCGGCATCGAAGTCAAGCGTCGTGGCGATGTGCGCCGCGCCAAGCTGTACTACCTGCGCGATCGCAGCGGCCGTTCGGCACGTATCAAGGAAAAGCTGCCGGGCAAGTCGCAAGCAGCAGCGGCCGCCAAGTAAGCCGTTTTCCTGCAGTGCAAAAAGCCGCCGCTCTGGCGGCTTTTTGCGTTGTTGCTCCCGCTCAAAGACAACTTTTCGTTTTTCCGCTCTACTCCTTCATTCCGGCTCCGGCACCTTTCATCTCTTGACCTCCTCATCCACTTCCCCGCGGCAGGACGCCTCCCTCGAACCGGTCAACGCCGTGGCGCCGTCCACGCTGCCGCCGTTCGATCCGCGCAAGGCGCCTTTTGCGGTGAGGAACGAGGGGCTGCCGGCCGTGCCGGCCGCGCAGTTGACGGCGCAGGCCCTGCGGGCGCGTTTCGAGACACCGCCGGTCTGGACCCCTGAGCTGCGCCGCGAGCCGCGAATGACCGAGCGCGCACCAGCCCAAGCCGCCGTGCTCGTGCCGATCGTGCAACGCCCCCAAGGCGCGACCGTGCTGCTGACCGAGCGCACCGCGCACCTCTCGACCCATTCGGGGCAGGTGGCATTTCCGGGTGGCCGTGTCGACCCCGAGGACGCGAACCTCGCGGCCGCCGCGTTGCGCGAGGCCTGGGAAGAGGTGGGCCTTTCGGCGCAATACATCGAGGTGCTCGGCAACCTGCCGACCTACACGACGGTCACCTCCTTCATCGTGACACCGGTGGTCGCGCTGGTGCAGCCCGGCTTCGAACTCACCATCAATCCCTACGAAGTCGCCGATGCCTTCGAGGTGCCGCTCGCATGGCTGATGGACCCGGCCAACCATCGCCACCACACCGTGCCCGCACCCGATGGCACCAAACGCCAGTGGTACTCGATGCCCTACCAGGACGGTGCCGACGAGCGCTTCGTCTGGGGCGCCACCGCCGGCATGCTGCGCAATCTTTACCGTTTCCTGAGCGCCTGAATCCCGGCTGAACCTCTGGGCTCTCTCGCTATCATCGAAGGATGAGCTTCTTTGCCATCCTGTGCGCGTTGCTGATCGAGCAAGTGAGGCCGCTGGGCCCTCACAACCCCGTGTACGGCACCGTTCTCGCGTGGACGCGCTGGACCAGCCGCAATTTCGATGCGGGCAAGCCCCATCACGGATGGATCGCCTGGGGGCTCGCCGTCTTCGTGCCCACGCTCGTGGCCCTCGGCGTGCATTGGCTGCTGGTGCTCACGCTGGGCCTGCCGTTCGCGGTGCTCTGGAGCATCGCGGTGCTCTACGTCACGCTGGGCTTCCGGCAGTTCAGCCACCACTTCACCGACATCCGCGATGCGCTCGACGAGGGTGACGAGCCGCTCGCGCGTTCGCTGCTCGCGCATTGGCAGGGCGTCGATGCCGCCGAGTTGAAGCGCAGCGAGATCGTGCGCCATGTGATCGAGCATTCGGTCATCGCCGCGCACCGCCATGTGTTCGGCGTGCTGGCGTGGTTCTCGGTGCTCGCCGCCATCGGCCTCGGACCGGCTGGCGCGGTGTTCTATCGCATGAGCGAATTCGTCGCGCGCTACTGGGCCCACAAGAACGGCGCGGCGGTGCAACCGTCGAGCGTCTCCGTGCAGCAGGCCGCCGAGAGCGCCTGGCACGGCATCGACTGGCTGCCCGCGCGCATCACGGCGCTGGGCTTCGCGGTGGTCGGCAGCTTCGAGGAAGCCATCGACTGCTGGCGCAACGACGCCCGGCGCTTTCCGAACGAGAACGACGGCGTGATCCTCGCGGCCACCTCCGGCGCGGTCAATGTGCGCCTGGGCGGCGGCTCGCTGAGCCCCATTCCGGTCACCGACCCGCTGCCGCGTGCGCAGGCCGGCGAATCCGTGATCGACGGCCGCAGGCCCGACAGCGGCAGCACGCCAGGGCGCGAGCCCGAGCCCGGGCACCTGCGCAGCGTGGTCGGCCTCGTCTGGCGCTCGGTCGTGATGTGGATGGTGCTGCTGGCGTTGTTGACGCTCGCCCGCCTGCTCGGCTGAACGGCGCGACATGACGAGCGCAGTGCCGGCCTTCTGGAGCCCGCGCATCGGTGCGCTCGAGCCTTACGTGCCCGGCGAGCAGCCGCGCATCGCGAACCTCGTCAAGCTCAATACCAACGAGAACCCCTATCCGCCGTCGCCGCTTGCCATCGATGCGATCCAGCAAGCCGCCGCTAGCGGGTTGGAGCGCTACCCCGACCCCACTTCTCTCGCGCTGCGCGAAACGGTGGCGCAGCGGCACGGCCTGACGGTCGACCAGGTGTTCGCGGGCAACGGTTCGGACGAAGTGCTCGCGCACGCCTTCTTCGCCTTCTTCCAGCAGGCCGAGCCCTTGCTGATGCCCGACGTGAGCTACAGCTTCTACAAGGTCTACGCACAGATCTACCAGATCGCGTGCGAGCTGCAGCCGGTCGACGAGGGCCTGCGCATCGACGTCGAAGCCATGGCGGCGCGTGCACGCGGCGGATGCGCAGGCCTCGTGATCGCGAACCCGAACGCGCCCACGGGCATCGGGTTGCCGCTGTCGCAGATCGAACGGCTGCTCGCAGCGTGTCCCGACCGCGTGGTGCTGGTGGACGAGGCGTATGTCGATTTCGGCGGCGAGAGCGCATTGCCGCTCATCGACAAGTATCCGAACCTGCTCGTGGTGCAGACCCTCTCCAAATCGCGCTCGCTCGCCGGTCTGCGCGTTGGTTTCGCGTGCGGGCAGCAGCACCTGGTCGACGCCTTGGTGCGCGTCAAGGACAGCTTTAATTCCTATCCGCTCGACCGGCTCGCCACGGCGGGCGCCGTCGCTGCGCTGGAGGACGAGGCGTGGTTCAGCACCACGCGCGACAAGATCGTCGATACGCGCGAAGGGCTAAGCCTTCAGCTTGAAGACCTGGGCTTCGAGGTGTTGCCCTCGCAGACCAACTTCGTGTTCGCGCGCCATCCGCAGCGCGATGCGGCCGAACTGGCCGCCTTGCTGCGCGAACGCGCGGTGCTGGTGCGGCATTTCAGGCAGCCGCGCATCGCGCAGTACCTACGCATCAGCATCGGCACGCGCGAGCAGTGCAGCGTGCTGGTGCAGGCGCTGCAAGCCATCCTGGACGCTCAGTAGCGCGTCTGGCTCAACTCGGCGAACAGCTCGCCGTAGATCTTGTAGCGCGAGGCGTTGATCGGGCCCGCGTGCGTCGGCGTCTCGACGTTCGAGATCACGCCGCAGCCGGGTTCGTGCAGGTGGGTGCAGTTGTAGAACTTGCAGTCCCCCGTGTGCTCGGCGATGTCGGGCATCAACCCGGCGAGCTGCATCGGCTCGATGTGGTTGAGGCCGAATTCCTGGAAGCCCGGCGAGTCGATCAGGCCGGTGGTGCGCGCTTCGTCGATCCAGTACCAGGTGGTGCTTGTGGTCGTGTGCTTGCCGGAGTTCAGCGCCTGCGAAATTTCCTGGGTCAGCACCGTCGCGCCCGGCACCAGCAGGTTGGTCAGCGTGCTCTTGCCCGAGCCGGAAGGGCCGAGCACGAGGGTGGACTTGCCGGAGAGCAGCTTCATCAGCGATGCGTAGTCCGCCTCGCCCGATGCCTTGAGCGACAGAGGCAGCACGCCATGGTGCATGCGGCGGTAGGGCGCCAGCTTGGTCCATGCGCGCTCGAAGGGCTCGACCAGGTCGCTCTTGTTGAGCGCGATGATCGGCGTGATGCGCTGGGCCTCCGCCGCGATCAGCGCGCGCGCCAGTTGATGCTCGGAAAACTCCGGCTCGGCCGCGATCAGGATCAGCACGTGGTCGAGATTGGCCGCAAAAGACTTCGTGCGGATCTCGTCCTGCCGGTAGAAGAGGTTGCGCCGCGGCAGCACCTCCTCGATGGTGCCTTCGTCCTCGGTGGCCTGCCAGCGCACGCGGTCGCCGACCACGGCCTGGCTCTTCTTGCCGCGCGGGTGGCAGATCAACCGCTCGCCCGTGGGCGTTTCGACGAGGCAGTGACGCCCATGGCTGGCAACGACGAGGCCGTCGTGATGCGCCTTCCCCGTGTTGTGCGCAGCGGGGGTAAAGGCGGCGCGGCCCGGCTTAGCCACAGGCGTGTTTCCTCATGCGGCGGGGCTCGCAACCAGCGCGTCGGCCTGCCGCGCGCAATCGAAATCGGTGACCGACAGGCCGTTCACGTCGTGCGTGTTGAAGCGCACCACGCAGCGGTTGTAGTGCACCGACAGATCGGGATGGTGGTCCTGCGTGTGCGCCACGAGCGCCAGCGCGTTCACGAAGGCGATGGTCTCGAAGTAGTTGGCGAAGGTGAAGGTCTTCTCGATGGCCACATCGGCGCCGTCGCCGGTGAGCTTCCAGCCGTCGAGCTTGGCGAGGCCGGACACGATCTCGGTGGCGCTCAGGGCCTGGCGGGGAGGGAGGTTCTTCCAGTCCTTGGGTTTGAACATGCTGCTCATAAGGGGCTCTGCTGAAGGGTGGGGTGGTTGATCACGCCGGTCATGCGCGCAAGGCGCTCGGAGGCGGGCGGATGGGAGTAGTAGAACTTGACGAACACCGGATCGGGCGTGAGCGTCGATGCGTTGTCCTGGTAGAGCTTGAGCAGAGCCGTGGAGAGGTCGGCGCCGCTGGTCTGCGCGACGGCGTAGGCATCGGCCTCGAACTCGTGCTTGCGCGAGAGGCGCGCCGGCAGCGGGGCCACGAAGAAGCCGAACACCGGCACCGCGAGCATGAACAGCAGCAGGGCCAGCGCGCTGTTCGGCGCGGCCGGCGACATGTTCGGCTGCACGCCCAGGCCGGAATAGAACCAGATCTGGGTCGAGACCCAACCCAGCAACGCAAAGCCTGCGAGGCTCAGCGCGAATATCACGACGAGCCGTTTCACGATATGGCGGTGCTTGAAATGGCCGAGTTCATGCGCGAGCACCGCTTCCATTTCACCGGCATTGAGCTGGCGCAGCAGCGTGTCGTAGAAGACCACACGCTTGCTTGCGCCGAAGCCCGTGAAATAGGCGTTGGCATGCGCACTGCGGGTGCTGCCGTCCATCACGAAAAGGCCCTTGGCCTTGAAGCCGCAGCGCTTGAGCAACGCTGTCACGCGCTCCTTGAGCGTCGGATCGTCGAGTGGCTCGAACTTGTTGTACAGCGGAGCAATGAAGATCGGGTAGATCACCATCCCCAGCAGGCTGTAGCCCATCCACGAGGCCCAGGCCCAGAGCCACCACAGCTCGCCGGCCGCGCCCATGAGCCAGAGAATCAGCGCGGCAATCGGCAACCCCATTGCGGTGCCGATGCCGATCGACTTCAGGGCGTCTTTGAGCCAAAGCCCCCAGGTCATCTTGTTGAAACCGAAGCGCTCCTCGAGCCTGAAGGTCTGCCAGAGCGCGAATGGCAGTTCGAGGAGGCCGCTGATCGCCGCGAACGCTCCCAGCAGCACCAGTTGCTGCACCATGCCGCCACCGAGCCACACGAGCAGCAGCTTGTTCAGCACGTCGAGCCCGCCGAGCAGCGTCCAGCCGAGCAGCAGCGCCGCGCTCCAGGCCATCTCGACCAGGCCGAAGCGGACTTTGGCGATCGTGTAGTCGGCCGCCTTCTGGTGGGCTGCGAGCGTGATGGTCTGCGCGAAAGCTTCCGGCACGGTGCCGCGGTGTTGTGCCACATGGCGCACCTGCCGGGAAGCGAGCCAGAACTTCACGAGCAGGCCTGCAACGAGCGCGGCCGCGAAGGCGATGGTGAAGATGAGCGAATAGGACATGGAGCGGCGAGTTTAGTCCCCGGTAAATCGGGGCGCAGGCCTTGGGCGACAATCCTGCGATGCCCGAATCCCTTGACCCGACGCCCCCCGCAGCCGTGCCCACCCTGAAGAAAAGCGACCAGAACCTGGTCTGGCTGGACTGCGAGATGAGCGGCCTCGACCCCGAGAAAGAGTTCCTGCTCGAGATCGCCGTGGTCGTCACCGGCCCCGACCTCACGCCCCGCATCGACGGCCCCGTGCTCGTCATCCACCAGAGCGACGCCGTGCTCGACGCCATGGACGCCTGGAACAAGGGCACCCATGGCCGCAGCGGCCTGATCGACAAGGTCAAGGCTTCCACGCTGGATGAGGCGGCGGCCGAACAGCAACTGCTGGAATTCATCGCCAAGTACATCCCCCGCAGCGGCTCGCCGATGTGCGGCAACACCATCGGGCAGGACCGGCGGTTCCTGGTCAAGTTCATGCCCAAGCTGGAGGCGTACTTCCACTACCGCAATCTCGACGTCAGCACCCTCAAGGAACTGGCCAAGCGCTGGAAGCCCTCGGCCTACAGCGCCTTCAAGAAACAGCAGGCGCACACCGCGCTGGCCGACGTGCACGAGTCCATCGAGGAGCTCGCCCATTACCGGGAAACCTTCCTTCGCCTGACCGATTGACAAGGGATTAGGTAAAAACCCGAAGCCGTGCTATATTCGCAGGCTTCGCTGATTTGCATTTGTCATGAGACACAGGTCAGCGTCTCTTGCATCTCCCTATCTTGCACACCGCGCCCGATCGCATTCGCTGATCAAAAAGGGCCGCAGCCTCAGGCGTTAGCCGGAAGCTGAATGTCGTTGGATGGTTGATGTTTTTAACCACCAACGGGGCGCCGCCTACGGCAGCGCTCGCGTTTGAGATTGATATCTACATGACCGACGCTTTTGAAGCGCAGGGCGAGTTCGCGCCTGTGCAATCCTCTACCAACAACGAATTCACCGCCGCTGTGGACACCATGTCCGAAGCGCCGATCCTCGAGGCGCTCGACGCAGCCGTCCCCGAGATCGCTGCGGTCGAAGAACCCAGCCTGCCCAACGGTTTCATCCGCCTGGGCCTCGCCCCCGAACTGATCGCCGCCGTGGCCGACCTGGGCTTCACCCAGCCCACCACCGTGCAGGACAAGGTCATTCCGCTCGCCATGGGTGGCGAAGCCGGCCAGGACGGCAAGGCCCGTTTCGTCGACCTGATGGTCTCGAGCCAGACCGGTTCGGGCAAGACCGCAGCCTTCCTGCTGCCCGTGCTGCACACCCTCCTGAAGCGCCAGGCCGAAGCCGAAGCTGAAGCCAAGGCCGAATTCCAGCGCCAAGCTGCCGAAGCCGCCGCCCGCGGTGAAGCTGCCCCGAAGAAGCCCAAGCGCAAGGACCCGACCAACGCTCGCCACTTCAAGGCCGCCACCCCCGGCGCCCTGATCCTGTGCCCGACGCGCGAACTCGCGCAGCAAGTCGCACACGACGCCATCGAACTGGTCCGCCATTGCCGCGGCCTGCGCATCGCCAACGTGGTGGGCGGTATGCCTTACCAGTTGCAGATCGCCAAGCTGCAGAACGCCGACCTCGTGGTGGCCACGCCCGGCCGTCTGCTCGACCTGCAACGCTCGCAGCAGCTCAAGCTCGACCAGGTCAAATTCCTGGTGGTCGACGAAGCCGACCGCATGCTCGACCTGGGCTTCTCCGACGACCTGGCCGAAGTCAACCAGCTCACCATCGAGCGCCAGCAAACGATGATGTTCAGCGCCACCTTCGCGCCGCGCATCCAGCAACTGGCCCAGCGCGTCATGCGCGAGCCGCAGCGCATCACCATCGACAGCCCGCAGGAAAAGCACGTCAACATCAAGCAGTCGCTGTACTGGGCCGACAACAGCCAGCACAAGCGCAAGCTGCTCGACCACTGGCTGCGCGACACCAGCATCAACCAGGCGATCGTGTTCGCCAGCACGCAAGTCGAGTGCGACGGCCTCGCCAACGACCTGCAGCAAGAAGGCTTCAGCGCCGTGGCGCTGCACGGCGCCCTGAGCCAGGGCCTGCGCAACCGTCGCCTGATGGCGCTGCGCCAGGGCCAGGTGCAGATCCTGGTGGCCACCGACGTTGCCGCCCGCGGCATCGACGTGCCGACCATCACCCACGTCTTCAACTTCGGCCTGCCGATGAAGGCCGAGGACTACACCCACCGCATCGGCCGTACCGGCCGTGCCGGCCGCGATGGCCTGGCCATCACGTTTGCCGAGTTCCGCGATCGCCGCAAGATCATGGACATCGAGCAATACAGCCGCCAACAGTTCAAGGCTGAAGTGGTTGCCGGCCTCGAGCCGCAACAGCGCATGCCGCAATCGCGTCCCCCGATGGGCGAGTACCGCGGTGGCCGTGGCGACAACCAGTCGCGTGACCGCAAGTTCGGCAATGGCGGTGCGGGCGGCGGCGGTGGCTACCGCGGCAACAACGGTGGCGGCTATGCCGGTGCCAGCGGCTTCAACGACCGCAATGCACGCGGTCCGGCCCCGAGCCAAGGTCACCAAGGCCCGCGCGGCTTCCAGGGCGGCAACAACGCTGGCTTCGGCGGCGGTCGTGACGACGGCGGCAACAACGGTGGTGGCGCAGGCTACGGCCGCAAGCCGGGCTGGGGCGACAGCGCCCCGCGCGGCGGCCACGGCCAGGGCCATCACGGTGGTGGTCGCGGCGACGGCGGCTTCGCGCCCCGTGAAGGTTTCGCTCCCCGCGAAGGTTTCGCTCCGCGCGGCAATGGCGCAGGCCATGGCGGCCCGGGCAAGGTCTTCGTGCCCCGCGACGCACAAAAGCGTGCGTTCAAGCCCTCGCGCTGATCCATTCCAGAGCGGCCCAGCGGCCGCCTCGCCCCAAAAGAAAGCCCGCGCTTCGCAAGAAGCGCGGGCTTTTTCATTGCGGGTTTCCGAGGGGGCGGCTGTTTCGGTATTTGATTGACATCTGAATCGATGAAAAGTAATGTAATGACGCATTGCTCCCCGGTCCGCGCCGCGGCTGCCGGTTCATCGACATCTGCTTTTCAAATTTCCGAACATGAAAATTGCGATTCTTGGCGGTGGTCATGGCGCCTACGCAGCCGCCGCGGACCTGTCCGAAGCCGGTCACGAGGTGCGCCTGTGGCGTCGCGATGCCGCGGCGCTCGAGCCGGTCGTGCAAGCCGGCGCGATCACGCTGAAGGATGCCGATGGCGCGCGCGAAGTGGCACTCGCACTTGCGACCGCCGACATCGCCGCGGCGCTCAGGGGCGCCGAGCTGATCGTCATTCCCACGCCCGCCATCGCCCAGCACGACATCGCGCTCGCCATGGCCCCGCACTTGGTCGACGGCCAGGTCGTCTTCCTGCCGCCGGGTACCTTCGGCAGCTACGTGATGGCGCGAACGGTGAAAGAGGCTGGCAACCGCGCCGACGTGGCTTGGGCCGAGACCGGCACCTTGCCGTACCTCGCGCGCAAGCATGGCGAGCGCGAAGTGAACGTCACGATCCGCGCCATCCGCCTGCCGACAGGCGTCTACCCGGCGCGCAAGGAGGCCGTGGCGATCGAGGTGATCCGCAAGGCCTACCCGGCCGTGCACGGCTGCGGCGATGCGCTGTCGGGTGCGCTGATGAACGCCGGCCCCGTCATCCACCCGCCGCTGATGGTGATGAACGCCGCGCCGCTGCAGCACTTCGAGCGCTGGGACATCCACAACGAAGGCACCCAGCGCGCGGTGCGCGATGTGACCGACCGCCTCGACCGCGAGCGCATGGCCGTGCGCGAGGCCTTCGGCCAGGGCGCGCCGCACTATCCGCTGGCCGACCACTACAACAACGACCAGTGGATGTACGGCGACGCGCACAAGCAGCTCGTCAAGTCGGGCGACTGGCGCGAGAACATCGACCTGCATACGCACCGCTACATCACCGAAGACACCGAACTCGGCCTGGCCTTCCTCGCTTCGGCCGCGCGCCATGCGGGTGTGGACGCCCCCATCGCGCACGGCCTGCTGGCCATCGTCGGCGGCTTTCTCGGCCGCGACCTGCGCCACGGCCCACGTACTTTCGAGAGCCTGGGCCTTGCCGACCTGAGCGCGGCGCAGCTCAAGCAGAGGCTGCACGATGGCGAATGAGCGTGGGCTGCCCCGCTTCGCTGCTGTCGGCGCCGGCCGCATGGGGCGCGGCATCGCGATCGCGTTCGCGTATGCCGGGCACCGCATCTCGTTGATCGATCTGCGCCCACGCAGCGACGAGGCGTGGCTGCGCCTTCGCGACGAAGCGAAGTCGGAGATCGAAGCCAGCCTCGCAGGCCTCGCGCAACTCGGCGTGATCGATGCGGCGCAGATCCAGCCCATCGCCGCGCGCGTGGACTTCGTGAATGCCGCAGCCGCCCCGCAGGCGCTCGCCGCCGCCGAGCTGGTGTTCGAAGGCGTCCCCGAAACCATGGATGCCAAGCGCGAAGCCTTCGAGCACCTCAACCGCCATTGCCGCGACGACGCGATCCTCACCTCGACCACCAGCAGCATCCTCGTGACGCAGCTCGCGGCGTTGGTGCGGTTGCCCGAGCGCTTCCTCAACATGCACTGGCTCAATCCGGCCTACGTGATTCCCGTGGTGGAACTCAGCTGCCACCCCGGCACCGATGCCGCCGTGCTCGCGAACACCAAGGCGCTGATGGAAGAGATCGGCAAGCTGCCCGTGGTCTGCGGTGCCTCGCCCGGCTACATCGTGCCGCGCCTGCAGGCGCTGGTGATGAACGAGGCGGCCCGCATGATCGAGGAGGGCGCCGCCACCGCCGAGGAAATCGACAAGGCCACGCGCTACGGCCTGGGCCTGCGCTTCGCCGCGCTGGGCGTGGTCGAGTTCATCGACTTCGGCGGCTGCGACATCCTCCATCACGCGAGCCGCGAAATGTCGGCCTCGATCGACAAGGGACGCTACACCGCGCCGGCCATCGTCGATCGCATGGTCGAGGAAGGACGCCTCGGCCTCAAGAGCGGCAGCGGCTTCTACGACTACGAGGGCCGCGACACCGCTGCTTATCGGCGCGACGTGCTCTCGCGCACGCTGGGCGAGTTGAAGCACGCGGGCCTCTGGCGCGCGCCCGCCGACGAGACGCTGTCATGACGATCCGCCGCGCCTTTGCCGACCTGTCGGTGGGGCAGGTGCACTACGCGGCATGCGGCGATGCGGATGCGCCGGCCGTGCTGCTGCTGCACCAGTCGCCGCGCAGCTGGGCCGAGTACCGTGAGGTGCTTCCGCTGATCGGTGCGCGCTATCGCGCCATCGCGATGGACACCGCGGGCTTCGGCGACTCTTCGGACGGCGGCGTGCCCGCCAGCATCGAGCAATGGGCGCGTGTGGCGTGCGAACTGCTCGATGCGCTGGGCATCCACCAGGCCGATGTCGTGGGCCATCACACGGGCGGCGTCGTCGCGATCGAACTGGCAGCTGCGTTTCCGGATCGCGTGCGTGGCCTGGTGCTGTCGTCCACGCCATACACCGACGAGCCCTTTCGCATCGCGCGCGCCCAGCGGCCGCCTATCGACGAGGTTGCAGCGAGCGAAGACGGAAGCCATCTCGCCGCGCTGTGGCAAAAGCGCCAGGGCTTCTATCCGGTGGGACGACCGGAGTTGCTCGAAGCCTTCGTGCTCGATGCGTTGAAGGTCGGTCATCGCGTGGAAGAGGGCCATCGCGCCGTCGCGTCCTACCGCATGGAAGATTGCATTGGCCGCGTGAAGCAGCCTGTGCTCATCATTCGCGCCACCGACGATCCGTTCGCCGCACCGCATGCAGCCGAGCTGCAGCAGCATCTGCCGCAAGCGCGCATCGTCGACATCGAAGGCGGCATGGTGCCCCTGCCAGACCAGATGCCCGAGGCCTTCGCGCGGACCGTGATCGACTTTCTTTCCACACTGCCATGAAGGCCATCCGCATCCATGGTTTCGATGCAGTGCCCGTGCTGGAGGAGGTGGCCGATCCCGTCGCGCGCCCCGGTCGCACCATCGTGCGCATGCAGGCCGCCACGGTCGGCCACATCGACCGCACCGTGTGGCGCGGCAGTTTCCTGCGGCATCCACCGTTGCCCTACACGCCGGGCGTGGAAGCCGCGGGCATCGTCGTCGCGAGCGGGCACTACGAGGTCGGACAACGCGTGTGGCTGCGCGGCAGCGGGCTGGGCACCCTGTTCGACGGCACATGGTGCGAGCAGATCGATGCGCCCGACGAAGCACTCGGCCTCTTGCCCGACGCATTGCCGATGATGCTTGGCGCTGCGTTCTTCTCGCCCACTACGTCGGCATGGGTGGCGCTGCATGAAGTCGCAAAGCTGCAGGCTGGAGAGGAAGTCCTGGTGACGGGTGCGAGCGGTGCGGTGGGTTCTCTTGTGATGCAACTTGCGCACGATGCTGGGTGCGCCGTGACGCCGATCGATTCGAACACCGCGCCCACTGCTGCCAGTGCCGACCTGCTCATCGACACGGTGGGTGGCCATGTCCTTGCAGCGTCTCTGCCTGCCGTGCGGCCCGGCGGTCGCGCCGTGCTGATCGGCTACACCGCGGGCCCCACGTTGCAACTCGACATTGCGCATTTCCTGCAGCGCGACGTTGCGCTGCTGCCGCTCAACATGTTCCGGCGAGAGGCGGCGGGCCGCGCCGCGGCGCCCGAGTTGCTCGCACGATTGGCCGATGGCCGCCTGCATCTCGATGTGCAGAGCTTCGCGCTGGCCGACGCCGCCATCGCGCTCGAATGGATCGCGCAGCGCGGCCATCGCGGGCGCGCAGTGCTCGAGCCCTAGACGGCCTCAGTCTTCTTCCGGCTCGGACTCCTCGAGCGGCACATGCACGTGCAGTTCGATCATCCGCCGCAATGTCTGCTTGAGCTCTTCGGCCCGCCGCAGGCCGAAGGGTTCGAGCACGCGCCGCTCGTGCTCGCGCGCCAGTTCCATCAGGTGCTCGACGGCTTTCAGCCCCTTGCGCGTGATGCGCACCAGCGTGATGCGGCGGTCACTTTCGTGGGGCAGGCGCTCGACCTGTCCGCGCGATTCCATGCGGTCGAGCAGGCGTGTCACCGTCGGCTGTTTGGTCACGGTCACCTGCGCGAGCTGACCGATGCTGATCGCCTCGCTGCCGGCGAGCGATGCCATCACGCGCCACTCCGACACCGAGAAGCCTTGCTGGCGCGCCACCTCGTGGAACTCCGATGAGATCAGCTGGCTCGCCTGCGCGAGCAGCGCCGGCAGGTAGTCGTCGACGAAGCGATGCGACCCGGAGGGTTGGTCCTGCTCAGCCATGAAGGCACCTCGCTTCCCGGTGCGCCACGCGAGCCGCGGGCACGCCGCTTGCATGTCTAGGGTAATTCATGATTGTGGATACATTCATTTGTCAACATTATAGAAAGCGTGATGTGGCACCTGAAGCGCATCCTCCCACGAGAAAGAAGAAGGACCCACATGGCTGAGCGTTCGTTCGTCGAAGAAGTCAAGAAGCTGCGGCTTTCCGGCGGAGATGTATTTCGTGGCGAAGGCATTCTGGCGGTCACCAAGGCCTTGCTCGAATCGGGAGTTTCCTATGTGGCCGGGTACCAGGGGGCACCCATCTCGCACCTGATGGACGTGCTGGCCGATGCGCAGGACATCCTCGCCGAGCAGGGCATCCGCTTCGAGAACAGCGCGAGCGAAGCCACCGCCGCCGCCACGCTTGCGGCCTCGGTCAACTACCCGCTAAGGGGCGCCGTCACCTTCAAGGCGACCGTGGGCACCAACGTCGCGTCGGACGCGCTGGCCAACCTCGCGTCGGGCGGCGTGACCGGCGGCGCACTCATCATCGTGGGCGAGGACTACGGCGAAGGCTCGTCGATCATGCAGGAGCGCAGCCATGCGTTCGCGATGAAGTCGCAGATCTGGCTGCTCGATCCGCGCCCGAACCTCCCGAGCATCGTCGATGCGGTGAAGACGGGCTTCGATCTCTCCGAGGCCAGCAACACGCCCGTGATGCTGCAACTGCGCATCCGCGCCTGCCACGTGCACGGCCACTTCATCGCCGGCGACAACAAGCGCGCGAAGTTCACGCTGCAGGAGGCGCTGGAGAACCCGCAGCGCGACGTGAGCCGCATCGTGTTGCCGCCCGCGAGCTTCGTGCACGAACAGGAGAAGGTGAAGGACCGCTGGCCCGCCGCGGTGCGCTTCATCGAGCAGCGCCAGCTCAACGAGTTCTTCTCCGAGGACGCCGACGACATCGGCATCATCGTGCAGGGCGGCAGCTACAACACGCTGCTGCGTGCCCTCGAGCGGCTCGACCTGGCCGACGTGTATGGCAACACCAAGGTGCCGCTCTACGTGATGAACGTGGCGTACCCCGTCATCGAGAGCGAAGTCATCCGCTTTTGCGAAGGCAAGCGCGCGGTGCTGATCGTGGAAGAGGGGCAGCCCAACTTCGTCGAGCAGAACCTCGCGACCATCCTGCGCCAGGCGGGCTCGACCACCGCGCTGCACGGCAAGGACATGCTGCCCGTCGCCGGCGAGTACACGTCATCCGGACTGCTGAAGGGTGCGCGCACTTTCTGCGAGCGTTACGAACGCCTCGCGCCGCTGCCGGTGCCCGTACCGGTGCGCAAGGTGATCCCGCTCAAGGAGGTGGCCGCCATCGGCGTCGATGCAGCGCCCGAACCGGCCACGCCTTCCACGGCACTCGGCGACGTCGTGCATGCCCGCCCGCCGGGTTTCTGCACCGGCTGTCCCGAACGCCCGATCTTCAGCGCGATGAAGCTGGTCGAGCGCGAACTCGGCGCGCACCACGTGAGCGCGGACATCGGCTGCCACCTGTTCTCGATCCTGCCACCTTTCAACATCGGCAACACCACCATGGGCTACGGCCTCGGCGGCGCAGGCGCTTCGGCGCTCAATGCGCCGGCCGGCAAGCGCGCCATCTCGATGATGGGCGACGGCGGCTTCTGGCACAACGGCCTCACCAGCGGCGTGGCGAACTCGGTCTTCAACAAGAGCGACAACCTCACCATCGTTGTCGACAACAACTACACCTCGGCCACGGGCGGGCAGGACATCCTCTCGTCGAACGCCGTCAACAAGACGCGCAGCACCGGCCACGAGATCGAGCGCGCCGTGCGCGGCGTGGGCGTGGAGTGGGTGAAGACGCTGCGCCGCACCTACGACGTGGCCGGCATGCGCGATGCGCTGAAAGAAGCGCTCACCACCACGAAGAAGGGCCCCAAGGTCCTGATCGCGCAATCGGAGTGCATGCTCAACAAGCAGCGCCGCGAGAAGCCGCTGGTGCGCAAGGCCATCGCCGATGGCAAGCGCATGGTGCGCGAGAAGTTCGGCGTCGATTCCGACACCTGCACCGGCGACCACTCGTGCATCCGCCTGTCGGGCTGCCCGTCGCTCTCCATCAAGCCCAACCCCGATCCGCTGCGCACCGATCCGGTCGCGACCGTGCTCGACAGCTGCGTGGGCTGCGGCGTGTGCGGCGAGGTCTCGCACGCCGCGGTGCTGTGCCCTTCGTTCTACAAGGCGCAGATCGTGAGCAACCCCACCGGCTGGGACAGGCTGCGCGAGCGGGTGCGTTCTGCCGTCATCGGCTGGCTGCAGCGCGGAGAAGCGCGCCGCCGCGAAGCCTATGCCTTCTGAAGCGATGATGAACACCAAGGCACAACCGATCAAGATCGCGATCCTCGCCATGGGCGGGGAGGGCGGCGGCGTGCTGGCCGACTGGATCGTGGACATGGGCGAGGCCAATGGCTACGTCGCGCAGACCACCTCGGTGCCGGGTGTGGCGCAGCGCACCGGTGCGACCATCTACTACGTCGAGCTGTACCCGATCGCGCAAGCCGATGCGGACGGTGGCCGGCCCGTGCTGGCGCTGATGCCGTTACCGGGCGACGTGGATGTGGTGCTCGCATCGGAACTGATGGAAGCCGGTCGCGCCGTTCAGCGCGGTCTCGTCACCAACGACCGCACCACACTCATCGCCTCGACGCATCGCGTGTTCTCCATCGCAGAAAAGAGCGCGCTGGGCGATGGCCGCGTCGACAGCGCACAGCTGCTCGCGCACACGGCCAAGGCTGCCAAGCGCTTCATCCGCTTCGACATGGCACAAGCTGCCGAAGCGTCGGGCAGCGTGATCAGCGCGGTGCTCTTCGGCGCGCTGGCGGGCTCGGGCGTGCTGCCGTTCAGCCGCGCGCAGTTCGAGGCGACCATCGAGCGCGGCGGCGTGGGTGTAAAGCCCAGCCTGAAGGCCTTCGGCGGCGCATTCGCTCGCGCACAGGCCGGCGACGATGGCGAGACGCCGCCGGAAGCCGCAGTGGTCACGCCTACGCCGCAGCCCCGTCATCCGGCCGTGCGCGCGCTGGTCGAACGCGTGCAGAACGACTTTCCGCTGGCCGCGCAAGACTTCTTGCTCGAAGGGGTGCGCCGCCTCATCGACTACCAGGACGTGGCGTATGCCGGCCTGTACCTCGACCGCATGGCCACGATCGCTTCATTGCCCAGCAACGAAGACCACGGCCTGCTGCGCGAAACCGCACGTCACCTCGCGCTGTGGATGTCCTACGAAGACACCGCCCGCGTGGCAGCCCTCAAGACCCGCGCCACCCGCTTCGAGCGCGTGCGCGGCGAGGCCCGCGTGCAGGCGGGCCAGGTGCTCGCCATCAACGAATACATGCACCCGCGCCTGCAGGAAATCTGCGAGACGCTGCCTGGCGGCATCGGCCGCTGGCTCATGAACTCCACGCTGCCGAAGAAGATCGTCGAGCGCTTCACGCAGAAGGGCCGCGTGATCCGGACCAGCTCGCTGCGCGGCTACCTGATGCTGCGCACCGTGGCCGCGATGAAGCGCTGGCGCCTCTCGACGATGCGCTACGCCGAGGAAAACCGCCGCATCGAAGAATGGCTGGAGCGCATCGCCGCCACCGCGCAGCGCAACCCCGAACTGGCCGTCGAACTCGCGCAGTGCCAGCGCCTGGTCAAGGGCTACAGCGACACGCACGAGCGCGGCATCCGCAACTACGACACCGTGATGCGGGCCGTTGAGCGCGCCGGCGTGCAGCTTGCGCCCGCCACCCTGCGGGAGCTGCGCGACGCGGCCCTCGCCGACGAACACGGCCACAAGCTGCAGGCTGCGCTGGCGCAGCACGCACTGGCCTGAAGAGACAACGACGGACGCACGATGACCGCTCCCACCGCCACGCTCCAGCTTCGCGTCGTCGAAGCGCGCCAACTCAATCCGCTGATCCGCATGCTGCGCCTGCGCGCGGAGGATGGCCGACCGTTGCCCGGTTTCGCGGCCGGCGCGCACATCCGTGTGCAGGTGTCGCTGCCCGACGGCAAGACCGACTGGCGTCACTACTCGCTGATCAACTTCGCGACCGCGCGCAACGCGACGAACGCGCCGACCGAGTACGTGATCGCCGTGCGCAAGGAGGCAGAAGGCCGCGGCGGCTCGCGCTTCATGCACGAAGGACTGAAGGAGGGCGACACGCTCGCCATCGAGGCGCCGAAGAACGACTTCCCGCTGCACACCGGCCCCGGCGGCTCGGTGCTGGTGGCGGGCGGCATCGGCATCACGCCGCTCGCCGCCATGGCAGCGCGCCGCCGCGCCGAAGAAGCACCGGTGCGCATGCACTACGCCGGCCGCAGCCGCGACCTGATGGCTTTCCTGCCCGAGCTCGAGGCGCTGCTCGGCGACAACCTGCGCGTGCATGCGGATGCCGAGGCCGGCGCGCCGCTCGACATCGACGCGTTGCTCGACGATGTACCCGCCGGCGACCGTCTCTACGTCTGCGGCCCCAAGGTCATGCTCGATGCCGTGCTGGCGCGCACCCAGGCACGCGGCTGGGAGCACGACCGCGTGCACTTCGAACTCTTCACCGAGCCGGCCGCCGAAGAAGGCGACCAGCCCTTCGAGGTCGAGCTCGCCCAGTCGGGCCAGCGCTTCACCGTCGCAGCCGACCAGAGCATCCTCGATTGCCTCATCGACAACGGCTGCGACCCGATGTTCGACTGCAAGCGCGGCGAATGCGGCGTGTGCGCCGTGCCCGTGATCGAGGGAGAGATCGAACACCGCGACTACGTGCTCACCGCCCGCGAGAAGGCGGAGGGCAACGTCATGCAGATCTGCATCTCGCGCGCCAAGGGTGCGCGCCTGGTGCTCGATATCTGAAGCAAGGAGACACCAGAACCATGCCTTCATACAGAGACAACCCCGAAGCAGTCCGCGCGCTCGTGCAGAACGACCGCGTGCACCGCGACCTGTACACCAGCCAGGAACTGTTCGAGCTGGAGCAGGAACACTTCTTCGCCAACACCTGGAACTACGTCGGCCACGAGAGCCAGCTGCCCAAGCCCGGCGACTGGATCAGCAACGAGATCGCCGGCCGACCGCTGATCGTGGTGCGCCACACCGACGGCAGCGTGCGCGCGATGATGAACCGCTGCGCCCACAAGGGCTCACGCCTCGTGAGCGCGCCCTGCGGCAACACCGGCAAGTTCTTCCGCTGCCCGTACCACGCCTGGACCTTCAAGACCGACGGCTCGCTGCTGGCGATTCCGCTGAAGACCGGCTACGAGAACACTGCGCTGCACGAGTGCGAGTCGGCCAAGGGACTGACGACGCTCAAGCATGTGCGCAGCCATCGCGGCTTCATCTTCGTGAAGATCAACGACGCGGGCCCCGACTTCGAGGCGTACTTCGGCGACTCGCTGAGCTCCATCGACAACATGGCCGATCGCTCGCCCGAGGGCGAACTCGAAATCGCCGGCGGGTGCCTGCGCTTCATGCACCAGTGCAACTGGAAGATGTTCGTGGAGAACCTCAACGACACCATGCACCCGATGGTGGCGCACGAGTCCTCGGCCGGCACCGCCAAGCGCATGTGGGCCGACAAGCCCGCCGACGAGCCCAAGCCCATGGCGGTAGAGCAGTTCGTGCCTTTCATGTCCGACTACAAGTTCTTCGAGGACATGGGCATCCGCACCTACGACCACGGCCACAGCTTCACGGGCGTGCACTTCAGCATCCACAGCAAGTACAAGGCGATCCCCGAATACGACGACGCCATGAAGGCGCGCTATGGCGAGGAGAAGACCGCTCAGATCCTGGGCATGGCGCGGCACAACACCGTGTACTACCCGAACCTCACGATCAAGGGCGCGATCCAGGCGATCCGCGTGGTGAAGCCGATCTCGGCCGACAAGACGCTGATCGAGAGCTGGACCTTTCGCCTCAAGGGCGCACCGCCCGAGCTGCTGCAGCGCACCACCATGTACAACCGGCTGATCAACTCGCCGTTCTCGGTGGTGGGGCACGACGACCTGCAGGCCTATCGCGGCATGCAGGCCGGTTTGCACGCGAGCGGCAACGAGTGGGTGAGCCTGCACCGCGATTACGACGCGTCGGAGCTCAAGGGCGGCGAGATCACCACCGGCGGCACCAACGAGCTGCCGATGCGCAACCAGTACCGCAGCTGGGTCGAACGCATGACGGAGACGATGTGATGGCCGGCATCGACATCGCCCGCCAGGACCTGATCGACTTCGTCGTGAACGAAGCGCATCTGCTCGACACCCGTCGCTACGAAGAGTGGAACGCGCTCTTCACCGACGACGCCTTCTACTGGGTGCCGCTCGTGCCGGACCAGGAAGACGGCCTCAACCACACATCGCACCTCTACGAGGACAAGCTGCTGCGCGACCTGCGCATCGAGCGGCTGAAGAGCCCGCGTGCGTTCTCGCAGCAGCCGCCGAGCCGCTGCCACCATCTGCTGCAGGTGCCTGTGGTCGAGCAGTTCGATGCCGAGGGCAACCGCTTCGTGGTGCGTACCAGCTTCCACTACACCGAATCGCAGGGCGACGAACTGCAGTTCTATGTCGGCACCTTCTTCCATCACCTCACGATGCAGGACGGCGCACTGCGCATGACGCTCAAGCGCGTGAACCTGCTCAACTGCGACGCGGCCCTGCCTGCCGTGCAGCTTTTCATCTGAGGACGCGATGCCACACGCCACCGTCCATCAAGTTTTCGCGGCGACTGCAGCGCGCACGCCGCAGGCCGAATTCCTGTTCACCGAGTCGGTGACCGCGGCTGCCTACGGCATCGCAGCAGGCGCCATCCGCTGGGGTGAGGCTGCCGCCGAGGTCGAGCGTTTGCGCGCCGCCTATGCGCATGCCGGCTACGGGCACGGCCATCGCGTCGGGCTGCTGCTGGAGAACCGGCCCGCTTTTCTCTTCCACTGGTTCGCGCTCAACGCACTGGGTGTCAGCGTGGTGCCGATCAACGCGGAGATGCGTTCGGCCGAACTGGTCTACCTGATCGGCCACAGCGAGATCGGCCTTGCCGTCACGCTGCCGGAGCGCGCCGCCGACCTGCGCGCAGCTGCGGCACAAGCCGGCGTGGCCTTCGAGACGATGGGGCCCGGCGACGCGGTGCCCCGCGCGAAGACCACCGCGCCACACGCCCACGAGCCCATCGGTGCCGACACCGAATGCGGCCTGCTCTACACCTCGGGCACCACCGGGCGTCCCAAGGGATGCATCCTGAGCAACGCCTACTTCCTGCGCGCGGGCGAGTGGTATGCCGCGCTCGACGATGTCTGCAGCATCCGCCCCGACACGGAGCGGGTCATCACGCCGCTGCCGCTCAACCACATGAACGCGATGGCGTTCTCCACCATGGTGGTGTTGGTCGCAGGCGGCTGCCTTGTGCAGCTCGACCGCTTCCATCCGAAGACCTGGCTGGCAAGCGCGCGCGAAAGCGGCGCGACCATCGTTCACTACCTCGGCGTGATGCCGGCGATGTTGCTCTCCGCACCCGCGTCGGCGGCGGACCGCAATCACGCGATCCGCTGGGGCTTCGGCGCCGGCGTGGACCGCAAGAACCACGTGCCTTTCGAAGAGCGCTTCGGCTTCCCGCTGGTCGAGGCCTGGGCCATGACCGAGACCGGTGCGGCCGCCTGCATCATGGCCAACCGCGAGCCGCGCCTCGTGGGCACGAGCTGCTTTGGCCGGCAGGAAGACTTCGTGCAGATCCGCCTCGTGGGCGAAGACGGCAACGACGTCGGCACCGATGCACCGGGCGAGCTGCTCGTGCGTTCGGCCGGCACCGACCCGAAACGCTATTTCTTCTCCGGCTACCTGAAGGACGAAGAAGCCACGCGCGAGGCCTGGGCCGATGGCTGGTTCCACACCGGTGACCTCGTGCGTCGCGATTCCGAAGGCAACTTCTTCTTCGTCGATCGCAAGAAGAACGTGATCCGCCGCAGCGGCGAGAACATCTCGGCCGTCGAGGTCGAGAGCGTGCTCAACCAGCATCCGGCCGTGAAGACATCGGCGGTGGCTGCCACGCCCGATGCTGTGCGCGGCGACGAGGTGCTGGCCTGCATCGTGATGCGCGAGGACGCGGATGCATCGCAGCGCGAGCAGGTCGCCGCGAGCATCGTCCAGCATGCGCTCGATCAACTCGCCTACTACAAGGCGCCGGGCTACGTCGCCTTCGTCGATGCGCTTCCGCTCACGCCCTCGCAGAAGATCCAGCGCGGCCAGCTGCGCGAGATGGCGCAGTCGTTGCCGGGGCAGGGCCACTGCATCGACACGCGTGCGATGAAGAAACGACAAGTGGGGCAGGCATGACCAGGCAGCGGCTTTCCTACGAAGGCGTCGCGGTGGCCGTGCCCATCACGGTGCCCTATGTGCGCTACTCCACGCGCACCGCGCACTGGTTCATCGGGCAGGCGATCGAGGCGCTGGTCCAGGCCAGCGGCGTCGCCAAGGAAGAGATCGACGGCCTGTGCCTCAGCAGCTTCTCGCTCGCACCCGACACGGCCGTGGGCGTGACGCAGCACCTGGGCATGTCGCCGCGCTGGCTCGACCATGTGCCCACCGGCGGCGCCTCGGGCGTGATGTGCCTGCGCCGCGCCGCGCGCGCCGTGCAGGCGGGCGATGCCGACATCGTCGCCTGCGTGGGCGCCGACACCAACCACGTCGACTCCTTCCGCCAGACGCTCGGCAGCTTCAGCAACTTCGCACGCGATGCGAGCTACCCCTACGGCTCGGGCGGGCCGAACTCGATCTTCGCGTTCATCACCGCCAACTACATGCGCACCTATGGTGCCAAGCGCGAGGACTTCGGGCGCATCTGCGTGGACCAGCGCACCAACGCGCTCGGCAATCCCAACGCGATGTTCAAGAAGGGTTTGACGCTCGACGAGTACATGGCCGCGCGGCCGATCTCCGACCCGATCCACCTCTTCGACTGCGTGATGCCCTGCGCCGGTGCCGACGCCTTCCTCGTGATGAGCGAAGAGCGCGCCCGCGACCTGGACCTGCCGCACGCCGTGATCCGCGGCGCCATCGAACGTCACAACGCCTACGCCGAAGACCCGGTGATGGTGCAGGGCGGCTGGCGCAAGGACCGCGACGACCTCTATGCGCAGGCCGGCGTGCAGCCCGCCGCGCTCGATTTCGTGCAGACCTACGACGACTACCCCGTCATCGTGATGATGCAGTTCGAGGACCTGGGCTTCTGCGAGAAGGGCGAGGGCTCGGCCTTCGTGCAGTCGCACACCATGACCTTCGACGGCAGCTTCCCGAACAACACGAGCGGCGGGCAGCTCTCGGCTGGGCAGGCCGGCGCGGCCGGCGGCTTCCTCGGCATGGTCGAGGCGATCCGCCAGTTGACCGATCAAGCTGGGCCGCGCGCGGTGCCCGATGCGCAACTGGGCCTTGTTGCCGGCTTCGGCATGGTGACCTACGACCGCTGCCTGTGCACAGGCGCGGTCATCTTGGGGAGACCCGCATGACCATGCCGACGATGCGCCCCCCGCGCAAGAACCCGGTGCTGCGCACCCGGCAGATGAACCTGCCGCCCGGCGCGCGCGGCCGCGTGGCGCTCGGCCTCACGGCGGCTGCTGCCGAAGGCCGCTTCGAACTGCAGACATGCGAGGACTGCGGCACCGTGCAGTACCCGCCACGCGAGGTCTGCCACAAGTGCCTCTCGGCTGCCCTGCGCTGGCGCCAGCAGAGCGGCGAGGGCGAACTGCTCGGCAGCACCACGCTGCACCACAGCAACGACCTGTTCTTTCGTGAGCGGCTGCCCTGGCGGCTGGGTCTGGTGCACCTGGATGCCGGCCCGACGCTCATGGTCCACCTGCACGGCGAGGTCGGCGATGCACCCACGCGCGTGCGTGTCGGCGCCCGGCTCGACCGCGCGGGCCAGGCCGTTCTCATTGGTTTTCCGAATGAAGGGAGTGCCCACATGGCCGACGACAAGATGCTTCGCGAGATGACCAGCGACCCCAAGTTCCGCAAGGCGCTGGTGACTGACGGCAAGACCGAGACCGGCCAGGCCATCGTGCGTGCGCTGGTGAAGGCCGGCGCCGACATCGTCTGGGTCGGCCATGCCGAGCCCTGGAAGAAGATGGGCGACGGCCTGGACGACATCTCGGCGCTGCCGCAGGTGACGCTCGTGCCGCTGGACCTGACCAACGGCCGCCAGGTGACCGAGCTTGCGGGCTCCATCGGCGGCAAGGTCGACATCGTGATCAACAACGCCGAGGTGCACCGCACCTTCGGCATCGGCGCGCGCCGCGGCACCGACGTGGCCAAGGCCGAGATGGACATCAACTACTTCGGCCTGCTGCGCCTGGCGCAGGAGTTCGGCCCCGCTCTCAAGGGCCGCTCGGCCGATGGCGCGACGGGCGCGACGGCCTGGGTCAACCTGCTGTCGATCTACGCGCTCAGCAACTTCCCGCCGCACGGCACCTTCAGCGCCTCGAAGGCGGCGGCGCATTCGCTCGCGCAGTGCCTGCGCGCGGAGATGCGGCCGGCCGGCATCCGCGTGATCAATGTGTTCCCGGGCCCCATCGACGACGAATGGAACCAGCACACGCCGCCGCCCAAGCTGGCGCCGACGGCATTGGCCAACGCCATCGTGAAGGCGCTGCGCGATGGCGTGGAAGACGTCTATCCGGGCGACGTGGCGCAGGAGTGGCTGGAGCGCTGGCGCGACAACCCGAAAGTGCTCGAACGCGAGCTGGCCGCAGGCGGCTGAGAACAGGAGCCACACGAATGACCACGACAACCGAACTGATGTCCGCCGCCGAAATCCTCGGCGGCCTCGTGAGCGCGATGGCCAGCGGCCGCATCCGCGTGATCGACCTCACGCAGACGCTCACGCCCGAGTTCCCGCAGATCGCGCTGCCGCCCGAGATGGGCCAGTGCTGGCCCTTCCGCATCGAGGAAGTGTCGAAGTACGACGAGCGCGGCCCGGGCTGGTACTGGAACAACTTCTCCTGCGGCGAGCACACCGGCACGCACTTCGACGCGCCGATCCACTGGATCTCGGGCCGCGACCTGCCGAACAACTCGGTCGACACGATCCCGGTGCAGAACTTCGTGGCGCCGGCCTGCGTGATCGACTGCTCGGCCGATGTGCAAGGCAACGACGACTACCTGCTGAGCGTCGCCGACATCGAGCGCTACGAAGCCGCGCACGGCCGTATCCCGAAGGGTGCATGGGTGCTGATGCGCACCGACTGGTCCAAGCGCAGCGACCCCGAGGCCTATCAGAACTTCGACGAGACCGGCCAGCACACGCCCGGCCCGAGCACCGAGGCCGTGCGCTTCCTGGTGGAGCAGCGCGACGTGCTGGGCTTCGGCTCGGAAGCCATCGGCACCGATGCGGGGCAGGGCTATCACCTGCGGCCGCCGTATCCGTGCCACTACTACATGCATGGCGCGGGGCGCTACGGCCTGCAGTGCCTGAGCAATCTCGACTTGCTGCCGCCAGCGGGCGCGGTGCTGATCTGCCCGCCGCTCAAGATCGAGAAGGGCAGTGGCAGTCCGCTGCGTGTGCTGGCACTGGTGGGAGCGCAGGCATGACGCCGAAGGTCGCGGCCGTCACCGGCGGCAGCGCCGGCATCGGCAAGGCGATCTGCGAAGACCTGCTTGCGCAGGGCTACGAGGTGGTGTCGCTCGCGCGTCGCAAGGCCGAGATCGACCATCCGAAGCTGCACAGCCTCGAAGTCGACCTGAGCGATCGCGCCGCCACGGGCGAAGCGGTGCGCGAACTGGTCGAGCGCTTTGCGCCGACCACCATCGTCCACAACGCCGGCGTGATCCGCGCCGCCCTGTTGCCTGAAGTGAGGCTGGACGATCTCGATGCGCTGGTCGACCTGCACCTGGGCTGCGCGATCCAGCTCGTGCAGGGCGCACTGCCCGCCATGCGTGAACAGCGCTTCGGCCGCGTGGTGCTGCTGTCGTCGCGTGCAGCCCTGGGTCTTGCCACCCGCACCAGCTATTCCGCGACCAAGGCCGGCATGCTGGGCATGGCGCGCACCTGGGCGCTCGAACTCGCGGCGGACGGCATCACGGTGAACGTGGTCGCACCCGGCCCCATCCGCACCGACATGTTCTACGACGTGGTCGAGGCCGGCAGCGAGAAGGAACGCGCGCTCGCGGCCTCCGTACCCGTCAAGCGCCTGGGCGAATCGGCCGATGTGGCACGCGCCGTACGTTTCTTCGCCGACCCCGACAACAGCTTCGTCACCGGCCAGGTGCTCTACGTCTGCGGCGGCACCAGCGTCGGCAGCCTGGCCCTCTAGTTCTCAGCGTTCGTCTCGTTCAAAAAACATCACCTCTGGAGCATCGCCATGAAAGTCCTGAACCGATTCCGTGCCCTCGCAGGCATCGCCGTGGGTCTCGGCGCCCTGAGCGCCGTTGCGGGCGCGTGGGCCGCCGATCTCAAGGTCGGTTTCATCACGTCGCTCTCGGGGCCGGTGTCGTCGCTGGGCATTCCCTACGAGAAGGGCATGAAGGCCGCGCTTGCCTACAAGGCGGACCTGGGTGGCCGCAAGATCCAGCTGGTGCAACTCGACGATGCATCGGACCCGACCACGGCCGCGCGCAACGCCCGCAAGATGATCGACGAGGACAAGGTCGACGTCATCATCGGCACCGCGGGCTCGCCCGGCGCGCTGGCCATCGCCGGCGTGGCGCGCGAGACGAAGACGCCGCTCATCTCCATCGCCAACGCGAACCTGCCGGGTGAAGAGGGCTCGTGGATGGTCACGCTGCCGCAGCCCGCGCCGCTGATGGTGAGCGCGGTGGTCGAGCGCATGAAGAAGTCCGGCGTGAAGACGGTCGGCTACATCGGCTTCTCGGACGCCTGGGGCGACCTGGTGTACGACGCACTGCAGAAGAGCGCGGAACCGGCGGGCATCAAGATCGTGTCGAACGAGCGCTATGCGCGCGCCGATTCGTCGGTGACCGGCCAGGTGCTGAAGATCGTGGCGCTGCGTCCCGATGCGGTGATCACCGGCACCTCGGGCACACCCGGCGCATTGCCGTATCTGGCGCTCGCTGAGCGTGGCTACAAGGGCCAGATCTACGGCATGCATGCGCTCATCAACCCCGACTTCGTGCGCGTGGGTGGTGCCGCCGTCGAAGGCATGCTCGCACCCACCGGGCCGGTGATCGTGGCCGAGCAACTGCCCAATGACAACCCGATCCGCAAGGTCTCGATGGACTTCCGCGCGGCCTACCAGAAGGCCAACGGCGCGCCGCCGACCGATGCCTTCTCGGCCTACACCTTCGACGCCTGGCTGCTGTACCTGGACGCCGCCCAGCGCGCGCTCGCCACCAAGGCCGAGCCGGGCACGCCGCAGTTCCGCCTCGCGCTGCGCGACGCCATCGTGAGCACCAAGGAGCTGGTGGGCACGCACAGCGTCTACAACTTCAAGCCAACCGACCGCTACGGGTCGGACGAGCGCTCGCGCGTGGTCGTGAAGCTGGAAAAGGGCCAGTGGAAGCTGGTCCCCTGATGCAACGCACACAACACACGCTGGAGCAATCTCAATGAAAAAGAACCTGGCCCGAATCCTCGGCCTCACCGCCGTCGCACTGGCAGCCGCACAGGCCATGGCGGCCGATCTCAAGATCGGCTTCATCAGCTCGCTTTCGGGCCCTGTCGCGGCACTCGGCGTACCTTATGAAAAGGGCATTCGCGCAGCCATCGCCGAGCATCCCGAGATCGGCGGCCGCAAGGTCCAGCTCATCGTGCTCGACGACGCTTCCGACCCCACGACCGCTGGCCGCAACGCCCGCAAGCTGGTGACGGAAGACAAGGTCGATGTGCTCATCGGCACCTCGGGCGTGCCGGGCGCGATGGCCATCGCCTCGGTGGCGCGCGAACTCAACACGCCGCTGATCTCGCCCACGCCGGTGACCATCGCCGGCCCCGAAGGCGCGTGGACCGTGACGGTGTCGCAGCCGTTCCCGCTGATGGTCGCGGGCGTGGTGGACCGCATGCAAAAGTCCGGCGTGAAGACGGTGGCTTTCATCGGCTTCTCCGACGCGCTGGGTGACCTGGCCTACGACTCGCTGGTCAAGAGCGCGGCCACGGCCGGCATCAAGGTGGTGGCGAACGAGCGCTATGCGCGCAGCGATTCGTCGGTGGCGGGGCAGATCCTGAAGATCGTCGCCGCGCGGCCCGATGCGGTGTTCGCAGGCAACTCCGGCACGCCCGGCGCGCTGCCCTACATCGCGCTCGCCGAGCGCGGCTACAAAGGCAAGATCTATGGCACGCACGGGCTCATCAACGCCGACTTCGTGCGCGTAGGAGGCGCTTCCATCGAAGGCTTGCAGGTACCCAGCGGCCCCGTGCTCGTGGCCGACCAGCTGCCCGACAGCAACCCCATCAAGAAGGTCTCGATGGGATTTCGCAACGCCTACCAGAAGGTGAACGGCGCGGTGCCGACGGATGCCTTCTCCTCATACACCTACGACGCCTACCTGCTGCTGGCCGACGCCGCCTCGCGCACCAAGGGCGAGCCCGGCACGCCGCAGTACCGCACCGCGCTGCGCGATGCCATCGTGAGCACGAAGGAGCTGGTGGGTACGCACGGCATCTACACCTTCAAGCCCGACGACCGCTATGGCTCCGACCAGCGTGGCGTGGTGATCGTGCAGATGAACAAGGGCCAGTGGAAGCTGGTCCCCTGAAAGAAGCCTGAGCGCCCGCCGATGACCAGCTACCGCCATCATCCCGACCGCGTCGCCGCCCTGGTGCAGGACGATCGCGTGCACCGCGACCTGTACCTGAGCGAGGAGATCTTCGCGCTCGAGCAGGAGCGCCTGTTCGCGAACACCTGGGTCTTTCTCGGCCATGCGAGCCAGGTGCCGGAGGCGGGCGACTTCGTGACGCAGGAGGTCGCGGGCCGGCCGCTGCTGATGGTGCGGCAGCCCGATGGCGCGGTGCATGTCATGTACAACCGCTGCGCCCACAAGGGCACGCAGCTGGTGACGGACGAGAGCGGCAACACCGGCCGCTTCTTCCGCTGTCCGTACCACGCGTGGACCTACAAGCTCGACGGCGCACCGCTCGGCCTGCCGTTGAAGAACGGGTACGAGGGCACGCAGCTCAAGGCCTGCGAATCGGGGCAGGGGCTGTCGGTGGTGAAGCATGTGAAGGTCTACCGCGACTTCGTGTTCGTGCGCCTCGCCGACACCGGCCCCTCGTTCGAGGACTACTTCGGCGAGGTGCTCGGCGCCATTGACAACATGGTCGACCGCTCGCCCGAGGGCAAGCTCACCGTGGGCGGCGGCGTGCTGCGCAACATCGTCCATTGCAACTGGAAGATGTACCTGGAGAACATCAACGACACGGTGCACCCGATGTCGACGCACGAGTCGGCCACCAAGGCGGCCGAGGCGCTGTGGGAAGGCCACGCGCCTACCGATCCCAAGCCGATGGCGATGGAGCAGATCCTGCCTTTCGGCTCGGGCTACGAGTTCTTCGACAAGATGGGCGGGCGGGTGTTCGCCAACGGGCACAGCGTGCTCGGGGTGAACTTCAGCATCCACTCCAACTATGCGCAGCTGCCCGAGTACGAAGCCGCGATGCAAGCGGCGCACGGGGCCGAGCGTGCGGCCGACATCCTGCAGCGCTCGCCGCAGAACTCGGTCTTCTATCCGAGCCTTTCCGTGAAGGGCTCGCCGCAGGCGATCCGGGTGATCCGTCCGCTGGCGGCCGACCGCACGCTGATCGAGGCCTGGAGCTTCCGCGCGGCCGGCGCACCCGCGCTGCTGTTCGAGCGCGCGATGAGCTACAACCGGCTCGTGTTCTCGCCGATGTCGGTGGTGGCGCACGACGACGTGCATTTGTTCGAGAGCATCCAGCAGGGCCTGCGCGCCGGCGGCAACGAATGGGTGAGCCTGCACCGAAACTTCGATGCGGCCGAGCTCGCGCAATCGACCATTACCACCAACGGCACGAACGAGCTGCTCATGCGCAACCAGTTCCGCGCCTGGGCGAAGGCGATGGCAGCGGAGGCCGCGGCATGAACGACCCACGCGATTTCGTCGCCCACGAGGCCGCGCTGCTGGACGAGCGGCGCTTCGACGACTGGCTGGCGCTCTTCGCTGAGGACGGCCACTACTGGGTGCCGCTGCTCGGCGCGGCGCAGGCCGATCCGTTCTCGCACAACTCTCTGGCCTACGAAGACCGGCTGCTGCTGCAGCTGCGCGTCGATCGCCTGAAGAACCCGCGCGCGCATTCGCAGCATCCCGCGAGCCACAGCCAGCATGTGCTGCAGCCTTCGCGCATCGAGGAAGAGAGCGACGGCGAAGTGCGCCTGCGCACGCCGTTTCTGTACGTGGAGGCACGGGGCGAATCCCAGATCCTGCTGAGCGGCACCGCCCGCCACCACCTCGTGCGCACAGCCTCGGGCTGGGCCATCCGTCAGAAGCGCATCGACCTGCTCAACGCTCCGCGCGCGTTGCCGGCCATCCAGTTGTTCATCTGAGTTACCTGTCCATTCCAACCATCCTCACCGGAGCTACGACATGAAGAGCCTGATGCTGACCCTGACGCGCGGGGCCCTCGCCGCGGCGCTCGCCGCCTGTGGCGTTGCTAGCGTTTTCGCAGCCGATCTGAAGGTCGGCCTGAGCGTGTCGCTCTCGGGGCCGAACTCCTCGCTGGGCGTGCCCTATGCGAAGGGCATGCAGGCGGCGCTCGCCTACAAGCCCGAGATCAATGGCCGCAAGGTGCAGCTCATCGTGCTGGACGACGGCTCCGATCCGACCACGGCCGGGCGCAATGCGCGCAAGCTCATCGAGGAAGACAAGGTCGACGTGCTCATGGGTACCTCGGGCGTGCCGGCCGCCATCGCGATGGCGCAGGTCGGCAAGGAAGCGAAGACGCCGATGATCGGCCTCACGCCCATCCTGCTCGATCCGAACGAGAACCCGTGGGTGATGACGGTCGCGCAGCCCACGCAGCTGATGATCGACGCCGTGGTCGAGCGCATGAAGCGCAACAACGTGAAGACCGTGGGCTACATCGGATTCACCGATGCGTGGGGCGACCTGGTGTACGACGCGCTCATGAAGGCCGCGCCCGGCGCCGGCATCAAGGTGGTGAGCAACGAACGCTATGCGCGCGCCGATGCCTCGGTGACCGGCCAGGTGCTCAAGATCGTGGCGCTGCGCCCCGACGCGGTGATGACCGGTGGCGCCGGCACCCCGGGCGCGCTGCCGTTCCTCGCGCTGCAGGAGCGCGGCTACAAGGGCGGCGTGTACGGCCAGCACGGGCTGATCAACCCCGACTTCGTGCGCGTGGTCGGCGCCGCGGGCCAGAACGCGCTGATGCCCACCGGCCCGGTGATCGTCGCCGAGCAACTGCCGGACGGCTACCCCACCAAGAAGATCGCGACCGATTTCCGCGCGGTGTTCCAGAAGGTCAACAACGCGCCGACCAGCGATGCGTTCTCGGCCTATTCCTTCGATGGCTGGCTGGTGTTCGCCGACGCCGCCTCGCGTGCCATGAAGAAGGCCGAGCCGGGAACGGCAGAGTTCCGCGTCGCATTGCGCGATGCCATCTTCAGCACCAAGGAAGTGGTGGGCACGCACGGTGTCTACACCTTCAAGCCCGGCAGCCTCTATGGCGTGGACGAGCGCGCGCGCGTGATCGTCAAGCTCGACAACGGCCAGTGGAAGCTCGCACCCTGATGAGCCCTCTCTTTCCGAAGATGACGAAAAAGAAGATGAAAGCAACGCCTGAGGTTTTCCTATGACGTGGGACGTCGCGCTGATCCTCATCACCGATGGTCTCGCCAACGGTGCCGTCTATCTGCTGGCCGGGCTCGGGCTGGTGCTGATCTTTTCCGTGACGCGCGTGGTGTTCGTGCCGTTCGGCGACATCGCGGCCTTTGCGGCCCTGTCGCTCGCGGCCTTCGAAACCGGCCGCGTGCCGGCGACGATCGGCATGGTGGCGGTGCTCGCGGCACTGGCGCTGGCGACGGAAATCGGCAGCCTGCTGCGGCGTGGCGAGGGCTCGCGCATTCCGAAGGCGGTGCTGATGTGGGGCGTGCTGCCCGCGATTCCATGCGTCCTCGCATGGCTCGCGGCGCGGCCCGGCGTGCCGGTGGCGGTGCATATCGCTGTGGCCGTGCTGCTGGTCGTGCCCATCGCGCCGTTGCTCGCACGGGTGGTGTTCCAGCCGATTGCCGATGCGTCGGTGCTGGTGCTGCTGATCGTGTCGCTCGCACTGCACTTCCTGCTCTCCGGACTGGGGCTGCTGTTTTTCGGTCCTGAAGGTTCGCGCACCACGCCACTCACGAGCGCGGTGTTCACGCTCGGCGACGGGTTCACGGTCAGCGGCCAGGTGGTGCTGATGGTGGGGGCTGCGATCGTGCTGAGCGGGTTGTTCTTCCTGGTGTTCGAGCGCACGGTGGCCGGCAAGGCGCTGCGCGCCACGGCCGTGAACCGTGTCGGCGCGCGGTTGGTCGGCATCCGGCCGGTGCGCACCGCGCTGCTGGCGTACGGCTGCGCGTCGCTGCTGGCGGGGCTCATCGGCGTGCTGATCGCGCCGGTGACGACCATGTACTACGACTCGGGTTTCATCATCGGCCTGAAGGCCTTCGTGGCCGCGATCATCGGTGGGCTTGTGAGCTATCCGATGACGGCCGTGGGCGCGCTCGCGGTCGGTGTCGTCGAGAGCTTCGCCTCGTTCTGGAGCGGTGCGTTGAAAGACGTGATCGTGTTCAGCCTGCTCATTCCGGTGCTGATGCTGCGGTCCTTCATGGTGACCCATTCGGAAGAGGAAGAAGACGAGGTGGACCAATGAACGGCAACCGCAAACGCATGATGTGGATCGCCGTGGTGGTCGTCGTGCTGGCGCTGGTGCCGGCGGTGGCGGGCAGCTTCACGGTTTCGCTGCTCAACGACATCGGCATCGGTGCGCTGGTGGCGCTCGGGCTGGTGCTGCTCACTGGCGTGGGCGGCGCGACTTCGTTCGGGCAGGCGGCCTTCGTGGGCATTGCGGCCTATGCGACGGCGTGGCTCACGACCGCGCAGGGCATGTCGCCGTGGATCGGGCTCCTGTTCGCGCTCCTGCTCACGGGCCTTTCGGCGCTTGCCATCGGCATGCTCACGCTGCGGCTCGGCGGTCACTTTTTGCCGCTCAGCACGATCGCGTGGGGATTGTCGATCGCGATGCTGTTCGGCAACGTCGATGCGCTCGGCCGGCACACGGGGCTGTCGAACATTCCGGCGCTGCAGGTCGCGGGCTGGTCGCTGGCCGATCCGCGGTCGATGTACTACCTGATCTGGGTGGTGGTCGGCCTCGCCTGCCTGTTCAGCCACAACCTGCTGCAGTCGCGCCCGGGCCGCGCAATTCGCGGGCTGCGCGGTGGCGCGACGCTCCTGGCGAGCGTGGGGGCGGATGCGTACCGCGTGCGGCTCACGCTGTTCGTCACGGCCGCGCTCTTCGCGGGGCTGGCGGGCTGGCTCTATGCGCACATGAACCGCTTCGTGAGCCCGTCGCCCTTCGACGTGCGCGCGAGCATCGAGTACCTGTTGATGGCGGTAGCTGGCGGGCTCGGCCAACTGGCCGGGGCGCTGGTGGGCGCCGCGCTGGTGCTGGTGTTGAAGAACGGGCTGCAGGACGTGCTGCCGATGCTTACGCAGCGTGCCGGGCAACTGGAGGCCGTGGCCTTCGCCGCGCTCTTCATCCTGCTGCTGCACTTTGCGCGCGGCGGATTGATGGGCTTGCTGCGGCGCTGGACGCGTCGGCGCGGTAGCACGCAGGGTATATCGCGCCACGATGCACCGCCGGTCGATCCACTGCCGCACCGCCAACTGCCGGCGCGCGGCACGCAGGTGCTGTCGGTGAACGGCGCGGTCAAGCGCTTCGGCGGCCTGGTGGCGGTGAACGACGTGAGCTTCGATGTGAAGGCCGGCGAGATCGTCGGGCTGATCGGCCCGAACGGCGCGGGCAAGTCGACCATGTTCAACCTGCTGACCTGCACGCTGCCGATGACCTCGGGGCAGGTGCGCTTTCTCGATCACGACATCGCCGGCATGCCGCAGCGGCAGGTGGCGCGGCTGGGCCTGGCGCGCACCTTCCAGCACGTGAAGCTCCGGCCGCACATGAGCCTGCTGGACAACGTGGCGCTGGGCGCGCATTCGCGCACGCGCTCGGGCATCCTGAAGGCGGGCCTCAGGCTCGACCGCAAGGAGGAGATGCAGATCCTGCAGGAGGCACAGCGCCAGCTCGACCGCATCGGCCTCGGCGACCGCGCGCACGAGCTCGCGGGCAGCCTGCCGCTGGGCACGCAGCGCATCCTGGAGATCGCGCGAGCGCTGGCCGCCGACCCGGTGCTGCTGGTGCTCGATGAGCCCGCAGCGGGTCTGCGCCGCAAGGAAAAGATGGCGCTCGGCGACCTGTTGCGCAAGCTGCGCGAAGAGGGCGTGACCATCCTGATCGTCGAACACGACATGGACTTCGTGATGAAACTGGTGGACCGGTTGGTGGTGATGAACTTCGGTTCCAAGCTCGTGGAGGGCGTGCCGTCGGCGGTGCGTGCGGACGAGCGTGTGCAGGCGGCTTACCTGGGGAGCGTTGTATGACCGCGATGCTGGAGATTGGCGACCTGCATGTGTCCTACGGACAGGTCGAGGCGGTGCGCGGTGTGTCGCTCGATTTGCAGCCGGGCCAGATCATCTCGGTGATCGGCCCGAACGGCGCGGGCAAGACCACGCTGCTGGCTGCGGCCATGGGCCTCTTGCCATGCAAGGGCACGCTGCGCTTCGAGGGTGAAGACCTGCAAGGGCTCGACGTGGAGGCGCGCGTGGAGCGCGGGCTGTGTCTCGTGCCCGAGAAGCGCGAGCTGTTCGGCGAGCTCACCGTGCTCGACAACCTGCAGCTCGGCGCCTATGCCAAGCGGCTGCGCGGCGATGCGATGAAGAAGCGGCTGCAGTCGGTGTACGACCGCTTCCCGCGGCTGGCCGAGCGCCGCGCGCAGCGCGCCGACACGCTCTCGGGTGGCGAGCGGCAAATGCTGGCAGTGGGACGCGCTCTGATGTCGGCGCCGCGCCTGCTGATGCTCGACGAGCCCAGCCTCGGCCTTGCGCCGCTGATCGTGCGGGACATCCTCACCATCGTGCGCAAGCTGCGGGACGACGGCGTCTCGATCCTGCTGGTCGAGCAGAACGCTCGCGCCGCGCTCGAAAGCTCGGACGAGGGCTATGTGCTTGAAACAGGCGAGATCGCGCTCTCTGGCGCCTCGGCCGAACTGGCGAGCGACCCGCGGGTGCAGGCGACTTATCTGGGCGGAGGCACGCACGATGATGAATGAGGTGCGTGCACTGCCGCTGGCGCAGCGCACGCTGCCCGCGATGCTGCAGCGACAGTCGGCGCTGTTCGGTGCGCGCGCGCTGCTGCGGATCGCGGGGCGGCAGTGGACGCACAGCGACGCGGCCGAAGCAGCAGCGGTGCGCGCCGGCGCACTGGCACGGGCCGGCGTGGTGCGCGGCGACCGCGTCGCGGTGATGTGCGGCAACCGCATCGAGTTTCTCGAAACCTTTCTCGGCGCGGGATGGATGGGCGCGTCGGTTGTGCCTGTGAATACGGCGTCGATGGGGCCGCAGATCGAATATTTCCTCGCTGACAGCGCGGCGAAGCTGCTGGTGATCGAGGCGGGTTTTCTCGAGCGATTGAAGACGGCCGATTTCGCTCGCACGGCGCTGCGCGAAGTGTGGGTGGTGGGCGAGGGCGGTGCCGCGTGGGAACCGCCTGCCGGCGTGCGCGTGTCGGTCTACCCGCAAGGGGCGGAGGCCATCGCGCCTGCAGCGGTGCAGCCGGGCGATCCACTCGCCATCCTCTACACCTCGGGTACCACCGGTCCGGCCAAGGGCGTGATCTGCCCGCATGCGCAGTATTTCTGGTGGGGCGTGAACAGTGCCGAGGTGCTCGGCGTCGGCCGTGGCGACGTGCTGTGCACCACGCTGCCGCTGTTCCACATCAACGCGCTCAACACCTTCGCACAGGCTGCGCTGACCGGGGCCGAAGTGGTGTTCGAGTCGCGCTTCTCGGCGTCGGGCTTCTGGCCGTCGATGCGTGCGAGCGGTGCGACCGTGGTCTACCTGCTCGGTGCGATGGTGCCCATCCTGCTCGCGCAGCCCGAGGGCGAAGGCGAGCGGGATCACCGCGTGCGCATCGGGCTCGGGCCGGGCGTGCCGGCGGCGGCGGGGCAGGCGTTCAAGGCGCGCACGGGCGTGTCGCTGCTCGAGGGCTACGGCTCGACGGAAACCAACTTCGCGATTGCCACCGCACCCGATTCGCCGCGCGGTGGCGTCATGGGCTGGCTGCGGCCCGGCTTCCAAGCCTGCGTGGCCGATGAAGACGACGTGGCGCTGCCGCCCGGCGAGGCCGGCGAACTGCTGCTGCGTGCGGACGAGCCCCACGCTTTTGCGAGCGGCTACTTCAACATGCCGGAGAAGACCGTCGAGGCGTGGCGCAACCTGTGGTTCCACACGGGCGATCGCGTGGTGCGCGATGCCGACGGTGCGTTTCGCTTCGTCGACCGCATCAAGGACGCGATCCGCCGGCGCGGGGAGAACATTTCTTCGTTCGAGGTCGAGCAGGTGCTGCTGAGTCATGCGGCCGTGGCTTCGTGCGCGGTGTATCCGGTGCGGTCCGAACTTGCGGAGGACGAAGTGATGGCTGCGCTGGTAGCCTGCGAAGGTGCCCATATCGACCCGGTCGAGCTTGCGCGCTTCTGCGAAGGGCGCCTGCCTTACTTCGCGGTGCCGCGCTACATCGACGTGCTGCCCGATCTGCCGCGCACCGAAAACGGCAAGGTGCAGAAGTTCAAGCTGCGCGAGCGCGGCGTGGGGCCGCAGACCTGGGATGGCCGGTCGCAGCCTTGATGACGGGGGCAACGCTGGATCTCGAAAGGGCTGTTTCATGCGGTGACAGTCCGGGTGATCGGACATCGCTAAAATGATTCAGAACTAAACAATTCAGGCATGCAATCAAATCTACTCATTGGCCGCCATGCACTCGTCACCGGCGCTGCGCGCGGCATCGGCGCCGAGATCGCCCGCACGCTGGCGGCCGAGGGCGCTGTACTGACCCTGCTGGGGCGTGACCGTGAAGCGCTCCAGCGCGTGGCCGATACGCTGGCCGGCAGCGGGCATGGCGTGGCAACTGCCGACGTGGCCGATCCGGAGGGCGTGCAGGCCGCCTTTGCAGAGGCCCGTGCAGCGCGAGGCCCGATCGTCATCCTCGTCAACAACGCTGGCGCCGCCGAGAGCGCGCCTTTTCTCAAGACCTCGGTCGAGCTATGGCAGCGGATGCTGTCGGTGAACCTCACCGGCAGTTTCCTGTGCGCGCAGGCGGCGCTCCCGGACATGCTCGACGCCGGCTGGGGTCGCATCGTCAACATCGCGAGCACGGCGGGGCAGAAGGGCTATGCCTACGTCTCGGCCTATACCGCGGCCAAGCACGGCGTGATCGGCCTCACGCGCTCGCTCGCGCTCGAAGTGGCGCGCAAGGGCATCACGGTGAATGCCGTGTGCCCGGGCTATACCGACACCGACATCCTGCACAACAGCGTCGCCAACGTGGTCGGCAAGACCGGCCGCAGCGAGGCCGATGCGCTGGCGGAGTTCTCCAGCGTGAATCCGCAGAAGCGCATCGTGCAGCCGTCCGAGGTGGCAGACGCAGTGCGCTGGCTGTGCGGCGAGGGTGCGACGTCGGTCACCGGCCAGTCGATCTCTGTTTCGGGAGGAGAAGTGACATGACACGCAACGACGCCTCGCACGCCGCACTGAGCGATGCCGAAGAACTCGGTCACGAAGCACGCGCCGGTCACGAAGACCACGCGATGCTCAAGCTGTGGCTGCGCATGCTCGCGAGCACCACGCAGATCGAGGCTGAGATCCGCCGCCGTCTGCGCGAGCGCTTCGGCATCTCGCTCGCGCGCTTCGACTACATGGCGCAGCTCTATCGCTACAAGGACGGGCTCAAGATGCGCGTGCTGTCGCGCTACCTCATGGTGACCGGCGGCAACGTGACCGGCCTGACCGACGAACTCGAACGCGAAGGCATGGTGGCGCGCGCGCCCAGCCCCGACGACCGCCGCGCATGGATCGTGAGCCTCACGCCCGCGGGGCGGCGCACCTTCGAGACGATGGCGAGCGAGCACGAGCAGTGGATTCTCGAGATGTTCTCGGGCCTCGACATGAAGACGGTCAAGCAGATGCACAGCCAGCTCGGGTTGCTGCGCGTGCATGTGATGCGCGGCGAGGCGACGGGCGAGGAGGGCTGAGCATGAGCGAGGCCACGCATGTCGACCTGGCGGCGGCGAGTGCGGAGTTCAGGCGGCCGCGGCTGATCCGGTTTTCAGACTGCGATCCGGCGGGCATCGTGTTCTATCCGCAGTACTTCGTGATGCTCAACGGGCTCGTCGAAGACTGGGTCAACGAAGGGCTGGGGCTGAGCTACCACAGGCTCGTGGCACAGCGCCGCATCGGTCTGCCGACCGTGAAGCTCGAGGTGGACTTTCGCGCCGTGAGCCGCATGGGCGATCAAGTGATGCTCGGGCTCGCCGTGGAGCGGCTGGGTTCGCGCTCGATGACGCTGGCGGTGCGCTGCTTCGGTGCCGAGAGCGGCGAAGTGCGCATGCAGATGACGCAGGTGATCGTCACGACATCGCTGGAGACGCACCGCGCGGTCGCCATTCCCGACGACATGCGCGCGGCGATCCTGCGCAACGCACCGGCGTTGGCGAATTGAACGTCAGGGCGCCGGGTCGGCGTCCTGCGCGTGTTTCTTCAGCCAGCCGCTGAGTTCTCTTTTGCCTTTGGCATTGGCCGTGCGCCACGCCTCGCGCGCGGCCGCGATGAAGCGCTCTTCCGCTGCATCGGGCACTTCGGAGGGCCGGTCTTCCTTGTCGAGCCAGCCGATCTCCACATCGCAATGCCGCTCGATCTGCCGCGCGAGGTTGTCGCCGATGGGCCGGGAGCTCTTGATCTGGCTCCACATGCTGGGGGAGATTTCGATCTTCTTCGCAAAGGCCTGGTCCAGCCCCTTGGCTGGCAGGCCCGCCGCAACGGCGCCCTCGAGAAAGCGGCGATGCAACGCAAGGACATTGCGACGGCGCGCGACGGTGGTATTGGGCACTGTTCAAAAACAACAACAAGACAAGAAAAGATTGTCCCGGTTGTTGACGTTGCCGTAAACACTATTTACAGTTGCCCTCACTCGCGGCTCAAGCCGTACCTTTTTTCCAACCCCTTACAGCCGACAGCGGCAATTTTTGACCAGGAACCATCGTGAACACCGCATTGACCCTCACCAACATTCGACCCGCATCGGGCCGGGCGTTCGTGCGCGTGTGGTCGTGTGGCGGTGGGTTCGGCATGCCGTCGTCGAAATCAAATCTGCGCCAGAGCTACGTGCATGCCACGCAAACCGCAGCCCGCCTGCGCGTTGGCAAGTTCGAGGATCAGGTGCTACCGGGTGGAGGTTGCGCATAGGCGCATACCTTCCAAGCTCTCTCCAGCAGAGGCCCGGACACCGAAAGGTTTCCGGGCCTTTTTGTTTTGTTTTTTGCTCTTGTTTGTCGTGCTTTGTCATTTCGGGTGTGCCTTCACCACACCGCCAGAACCCACCGCGTAGACGGTCTGGCGGGATGTGCAGGAACTGATCCCTTCTGTGCAGCGACGTCGTACGGGGCAGCGCCCAGCGCGCTGTCCGTCGCGTGAGGACACAACCGAAATGGAAAAGCGGTCATTCGTTTTTTCGCACCGAACCCGAGCGGGACCGGGCCATTGCAGATGGTCCTTCCGCGGAAACCGGCCGCAAAGATTGGGCGGCGCCGGAACTCGTAACCGGACACTTTTTTGTTTTTTGCTTTTCATCCCGCGTTAGCTCAATGGATCAGAGCACTTGCCTACGAAGCAAGGGGTTGCACGTTCGAGTCGTGCACGTGGGGCCATCTTGTTTTGCTGTCACCACAACCAAGGAGTCACCATGCGCAAGCGCAACACCCCGATCCGGATGATCACCGTGCGTCCGGCCCAGCCGCGCAGGCACATGGTGCTGGCACTGGCGCAACGCTTGGGCATCGGCAGGCGCGTGGCCGATGACCCGTCGGCCCCGACCGGCCGCGAGCGTCTGCTCGAAGTGCTCGACCTCGACCAGCGCGTGCGCGAAGTGGGCGAGTGGTAGCCGGGCGATCGGGTTTCTCTTCACGGTGCACGTAGCTCAACGGCAGAGCCGCGGGTTGTGGTCCCGCTGACGACGGTTCGATTCCGTTCGTGCACCCCACCTCATCTTTTCTTCTTCAACCCATTCATCCATCGCCGCAAAAGGAGGCGAGCCACCATGCACCCTCACGTCCTGCAACTCGATATTCAGGGCACGCCGCAAGCCTGGATTTCGCTGGAGCAGGCGGTGCTGCACTACGCCACCGGATCGGTCGCCTGGGAAGACGGCGTCCTGCCGCTGGCCACGCTGCGCGGCGGTTTCAACGTGGCGCGCGGTGTGCAATCGTGCATCGACGTGGCACCCATCATCGCGCTGCGTGGCGCGTCGAAGATCAACCTGTTCGACGTGGTGCCGGGCGTCACCAAGGGCAAGCTGGTGCGGCGCGACCGCCACACTTGCGCGTACTGCGCAGGCGTGTTCCACGAGCGCGACCTGCAATGCGAGCACGTGCTGCCCGAATCGCGCGGCGGTCCGTGGACCTGGACCAACCTGGTGAGCGCGTGCGCCGTCTGCAACAACAGGAAGGCTGCGCGCACGCCGGAGGAGGCCGGCATGCCGCTGGTCTACCTGCCCTACGTGCCGAGCCGCTTCGAGAACTTCCTGCTCGAAGGCCGCAACATCCGCGCGGACGTGCACGAGTGGCTGGCGAGGCGACTGCCCAAGGGCTCGCGGCTTCAGTAAGGGGAAGGCCGCTGTGCATTGGCTCGACCCTCATGCAAAAAGCCCGCTGTCGTCGGACGGCGGGCTTTTTCTTGTGCGGACGAAAGGCTCAGCGCCCGACGCCGAAGAAGCGATAGGCGATCACCCCTGCAGCCGCGAGGCCGCCGACGATGACGCAAAGTACCTTGGTGACCCGACCATTGCTGCGCCTGGAGCGGCCCCAGTGTTCCGGCCCGATCAGGTCGATGGGGACGGTGGGTTTGCCTATGTCGGAAGCCTTTTCCATGGGAGAAATATAGCGCAGGCCACAAATCACTTTGCCGCGCCGGTGGATTGTGTTGTCACCGGGCGTCGCTGTTCGCACTCGATCGGGGAGGGCAAAAAATAACCCGCCGAAGCGGGTCCAACGAGCTTTTCGCTTCGAAGTGATGTCCCTGGATTCCTGATTGTTGTGCTGCGTGACAGCAGGTACAAGATGCCATGTCATGTGCCGGACTTTGCGGGCCTGGGTCACCGTCGGCCGAAGTCGTCATTTACAAATGTGAAATAGTGCATGTATGAACAAAGAAATCATCCTCGAGAGTCTGACGCGCGCACTCGAAAGCTGGATCCGCAATGCTTCGGCGGAGCAGCTCTGGCAGGTGCATCAAGCCGGTGGCCTCGGCGCCGCCATTCACGCGGAGGGCGATATCGTCCAGGCGCGCATCACGCTCGGCGGAGCGCGCAATGTGCTGTCGGACATCGGCAGGACGGACGGGCGATTGCCGGTCACCGAGGCTTTTCTCGGCAAGCGCATTGCAGCCTGGGGCACGCCGCCGTCGCAAGGCAGTCCGGCGCGCGAGCAATGGTTCTTGTCGAACGAACTGGCGCAGACGCATGCGCGGCAGTACCTGATGGCCGAGGTCGGCGAGAAGCGCGATGTGCTCGCGCGCTTTGTCGATGACTGGATCGCTCGCCACGGTTGAGCCAAGCATCGTGCGATGCCGCCGGACAAATAAAAAAGCCTGCTACCGGTGAGGTAGCAGGCTTTTTCAGCGTTTCCGCCATGTTGGTGGTGGGCCCTGAGTGACTCGAACACTCGACCTACGGATTAAGAGTCCGCTGCTCTACCAACTGAGCTAAGAGCCCCTGCTCTGTAAGCGACTAGCGTTTTCAGGCAAGACCACGAGTATACCAGAATTTTCCGGTGTCCAAAAAATTTGTGAACCGCGGCGTTAGGATGCGCCACCAAACGGGGCCATGCCCCTCCTCAATCAGGAGCATTTTCTTATGAGCGATGCAAGCACCACACCCCATGTCGTGATCACCGGTGCCGCAGGCGCGCTGGGTCGTGCCGTGGCGCAGCACTTCCTCGACCAGGGCGCGCGCCTTGCGCTGGTCGATCACCACGCGGGGCGTCTGGCCGAAGTCTTTCCGGGGCTGGACAACTCGCAGCACCTGCTGCTCGCAGGCGACGTGACCTCGGCGCCGGACATGGCCGAACTGACCGGCCAGGCGCTCAAGGCCTTCGGCCGCGTCGACGCGCTCGTGCACATCGCCGGCGGTTTCGAGATGGGCGAGGCAACGCATGCGCTCTCGCGTGCGAGCTGGGACCGGATGATGAATCTCAACGCATGGTCGTTCGTCGCGGTGACGCAGGCCGTGCTGCCCTCGATGATCGAGCGCAAGGCCGGGCGCATCGTCGCGGTGACGGCGAAGGTCGCGGCGCGCGGCGTGCCGGCAATGGCTGCGTACATCGCATCGAAGAGCGCATTGCAGCGCCTCGTGGAAGCGATGGCCGCCGAAGCTGCACCGCATGGCGTCAGCGTGAACAGCGTCGCGCCGAGCGTGCTGGATACGCCGGCGAATCGCCAGGCGATGCCCGATGCCAATCCGGCCGAGTGGGTGTCGACATCGGTCGCAGCGCAGACCATCTGTTTCCTTGCATCGCCCGCAGCCGCAGCGTTGCACGGCCAGCACCTGACGCTCGACACCTGAGCGCCAAAAAGAAAAGGCCTTGGCGGTTGCCAAGGCCTTTTCAAATCGGTTGGTGGAGAGGATGAGCGACGAGTATGGCCGTCCGTGGTCAATGGACGTCCGATTCACCGGTACCGTACAGCAAGAGTATCGGTATCGTGTCGCGGAATGTCGCCCCGAATCCCTCCACAGTGCAACTTGATCCGTAAGTCAATCTGTATTGGTATTGTCGCTGTCCGTGCGGTTGATGTCGATCCATCACGACCAGTCGCCGCTCTTGCTGCCCAGCGATGCGCTGGTCTGCCAGCTGTTGAAGGTCTGGCGGGTGCTGTAGAGGTCGTTGGGCTGCGACGAGTAGCCGACCTTCACATGCGCCTCCAGCTGCGTCGGCATGCGCGTCATGTAGTCGACCACCGCGCCGGCGGAGTTGCCGGGGTAGGCGGCAGAGAAGGGGCCGTACATCACGTCGACGCGCTCAATCTCCTCGGGTGTCACCAGGCCCCAGCGTGGCGCGAAGTTGGTGCCGTTGGCTATGCCGTTGCCCAGGTAGTTCGACAGCAGGATGCCGTCGGCGTAGACCGCCGAGCGCGCGCTGTTGCCAGTGCCCGAGGCACGGGTGGACAGGATGGCGTGGTTGTAGTCGTCGATGTGGCGCTTGCGCACCAGCAGGCTGGGCAGGTACTTGAGCGCGTCCTCGCTGTCGGTGGCGTTGATGCGCGTCTCAATCTCTTCGCGCGTCACGCCCTCGATGGTGGTCGGAATCTGCGTGGGCAGCGAGGTCGGCTGGCCGCCGGTGACCGTGACGACGCCGAGCGATTTGGTCCGCTCGGGGGCGCCTTCGGAGGCCGAGTCGGCAGGTGCGTTGGCCGCGGGCACGGTGCCTTGCGCGAAGGCGGGAACGGTCAGCCAGGGGAATGCCGCGCCGAGCGCGAGCGACAGGAGGGTCTTGTTCATGTGAAGCTCTCTTCGGCGCCCGTTGGGCACCGACTCATTGCAGGGAAGCGCGTGGCAGCATGCGACGGGTCCCCATGGCCATTGCCATGAGCGATGTCAGGTGCGACGAAACCGAAAACGAGTCAGGAGAGCGAGGGAGGTCCGCGCGCTGGCAGCGGCGCGGAGGTGGCCGCAGCGATGCGCGCGGCCGGAATCGGCTGGACGGCATGGCCCAGCGGCAGGACCTTCGGGAGATCGACGGGCTGCGCCGCGGGCGGTGGTGCACCGGTCAGCATGCACATCGGGCAGTCCAGATGACCGGCACCGAGTTCGCGCGCGCCGCCGTCGGTCTGCACGATCACCTGGATGGTGCCGGCAGCCGAGCACACGAACTGCATCGACTGCGGCTGGATCACCGGCGATGCAATCGCCACCCCCAGCGACAACACAAACCACGCCGGCACGAAGCGGACGAGATGGCGGGCGTGGCGCAGGGTGGGCATGGGGCAGATTATGTGAGGCATCCTGCCGATAGCGCCTTGTCGTGAACCAACGTTGTATTCAGGCATCTAGAATCCCGCCATGCGCGTCGGCCAACGCTTCAGAAAACTCATCTCGTGGATCGCCTGCCTGGCAGTCCTGATGGGCTCTGTCGCGCCGGTGCTGTCGCATGCATTCCAGCCATCGCAAGGCGGCGCGGGCTGGGTCGAGGTCTGCACGGCCTTGGGTCAGCAACTGGTGCACGTCGACGGCGCTGCGGCCGATCCGTCGAAGAGCAAACAGACCGACGATCACGCGCGGGCGCACTGCCCCTACTGCTCATCGCATGCTGTCCAGCTGGGCCTGCCACATGCAGCCTCGCCTGTGCTGTTCGTGCCGACCTTGCACTACGGCCTGCCCGCACTCTTTCTCGCAGCACCGCGCACCTTGTTCGCGTGGTCGACTGCGCAGCCTCGCGCGCCTCCGCGCATCTCCTGAAGTCCAAAGCCTCCCGCTGCCGGCGTTGACGCCTGCCAGTGGGTCTTTTGCATTTCGCCGGACCAGTGTGTCCGGCTTCAGGAGTTTCCATGGCCTACGTCGAACGTGCGTTGCGCGCGTTGATGCGTTTGAATATCGGCGCGACCGTTGGCCTTGCCGCCTGGTTGCTGTGGACCAGCTGGAGTGTGGCGCAAGAGAGCGCCCCGAGAACAGACAGCGCCGTGCACCGTACAGGCTCAGCCGATGCGGCATGCCAGTGCCTGGTCCTAAAACCTGTGCTGGCCACGCAGCAGCGTGACATCGAGCGCGTGGCACAGGCCGGCCGTTCGGCGCAGGCAGAGCCATGACCCCTCTCTCCGACGACGCCTTCTATTGGCGTGAAGTGGACGCGGCCTTGCGCCCGTGGGTTGGCGTAGCGGTGCTGTTCGGCGCTGCCTGCCCCGCGGCACTCACGTTGACTGGCGCTGCCGCCCCGCAGTGCAACAACGCTTGCGGCGCCTATGTTTTCCATCCCATTGCGCAGAGACATACCCCATGAGAATCATCTTCCGCCTCCGGCCATTGGCCGCCGCACTGTGCACAGCCGGCCTAGGCTTCGGTGCCGGCCCCACGCTGGCACAGAGCAGCGTTCAGCAGAGCTTGCCTCCTGTCACGGTCAGCGCTGACCGCGACAGCTACCTGGCCCCCGAAAGCGCGACCGCGACGCGCACCGAAACGCCCTCGCTGCAGAATCCGCAGAGCACGCAGGTCGTGCCGCTGTCGGTCATTCAGGACCAGAGCGCGCTGAACCTTGGCGACGCACTGCGCAATGTGGCCGGCGTGCAGTTCGACTTCGGCTTCAACGGCTCGGCGCAGCCGCTCGCCATCCTGCGCGGCTTTCCGAGCGCCTCGATGACCGCGATGGGGCCGATGTCGGGCAGCTCCAGCTACTACATCGACGGCAGCAAGGTCAGCGGTGTGCCGATCAACATGGCCAACGTCCAGTCGGTCGAAGTGATCAAGGGCCCTTCGAGCGTGTTGTACGGGCGCGCGGAGCCCGGCGGCCTGATCAACGTAGTGACCAAGCCGATCAGCAGCGTGCCGGCCTTCAGCTTCGAGCAGACGGTCGGCCAGTACGGGCTGTCGCGCACCGGCATCGAGGCCTCGGGTCCGGTCAATGCGGACGGCACCGTGCGTGCGCGCTTGGCCGCCTCGTACTACAACACCGACTCCATCCGCGACTATGTGACCGACAAGCTGGGCGCATTCACCGGCAGCCTGGCCTGGGTGCCGGATGCGCGCACCAGCGTGACCGCCACCATCGACTACAGCAGCCAGCGCTACCGCACCGACTACGGCGTGCCCGCCATCGGCGACCGGCCGGCCAGCCTGCCATGGTCGCGACAGTTCAACGATTCGCCCACGCTGTCGGGCACCAAGACCACCAGCTTCAAGGTCGAGGGCTCGCACCAGCTGTCGGACACCTGGCAGGTCAAGGCCAAGGTGCTGAGTGTGCGCGGCGACACCTCCGAGATGGACGTGACGCCCTACCGCGTCGACCTGGGCGCCGGCATGTCGCCGGGCGACAACTGCTCGGGCTCCGGCAACCCGATGTGCCGCTATTACTACTACGTGCGGCCCGACGGGCGGTACAAGCTCGATCAGTTCAACGTCGATCTCATCGGCAAGTTCGACACCGGCGGCGTCAAGCACACCGTGCTCGTCGGCTTCGACACGTACAACGGCCGCAAGAGCGGCACCACGTACTTCCAGCAGCTGTCGGCGGTGGACATCGACAACCCGCTGCTGGGCATGACGCCCAGGCTCGACACCACGATGGCCGCACCGCTGGACATCCGCGACCAGAACCGCTGGACCAGTCTGTACGTGCAGGACCAGGTGGCGTTCGGCAACGGCGTGTTCCTCACCGGTGCCCTGCGCCACGACCGCACCAGCGCCGTGTATGCCAGCGATGCCACCACGCCGCCGAACAAGGCCTCCTTCACCACGCCGCGCCTGGGCGCGGTGTGGCAGTTCGCGCCCAACCAGGCGGTGTACGCGCAGTACCAGGACGCCGTCGCGGCCAACAACGGGCGGGACGCGGTGACCCAGGCCGCGCTGAAGGCGGAGAAGGCCAGCCAGTTCGAGATCGGCCACAAGATCGAGCTGTTCGACGGCAAATTCAGTTCCACCGTGGCGCTCTACCAGTTGGTCAAGCGCAACCGCGCCGGATCGGTGCCCATCGACACGGCGCCGTACTACAACACCGTGACCATCGGCAAGGCCCGCTCGCGCGGCCTGGAGTGGGACGTGTCGGGCGAGATCACCAAGCGGCTTTCGCTCATCGGCTCCTATGCCTATACCGACACCAAGGTCACCGAAGACCCGAACTACGAAGGCAAACAGCTCGCCAACGTGGCGCGCCACACGGCCAGCCTGTGGGCACGCTACGCCTTCGACAGCCAGTGGAGCGGCGGGGCCGGCGTGTTTGCACAGAGCCAGCGCCAGGGCGACGTGGGCAACACCTTCCAGTTGCCGGGTTACGCGCGTGTCGACGCGATGCTGGCCCACCGCTTCGGGCTGGGCAGCGCCAAGGCGGCGCTGCAATTCAACATCGACAACCTCTTCGGCAAGAAGTACTACACGGGCAGCCATCAGTTCGTCTCGGACTGGATCAAGCTGGGCACGCCGCGCACCGCCAAGCTGACGCTCCGGCTGGACTACTGAAGGGGAACGACATGACCATCGAGCGCAGATCGTTCCTTCGCACTGCGGCGGCCGCCCTTGCCGCGTCCCCCTGGCTGGCCGGCGTGGCCGGAGAAAAAGCCACGCCAGTGACTGTCACGCACGACATGAGCGCCATGCCGGCGCACTGGACCGGCAAGGAGCAGATCGGCATGCTGCTCTACCCGGGATTCACCGCGCTGGATTTCGTGGGCCCGCAGTACATGTTCGCCGGACTCATGGGCGCGACGGTGCACCACGTCGCCAAGACCATGGCGCCGGTGACCAGCGACACCCACCTGTCGATCTCGCCGACGACAACGCTCGCGCAATGTCCCGCCGAACTCGACATCCTGTTCGTGCCTGGCGGCGGCGAGGGCACGCTGGCAGCACTTCGCGACGAGGAGTTGCTGCGCTTCGTTGCGCAGCGCGGCGCCAGCGCGAAATGGGTGACCAGCGTGTGCACCGGATCGCTGGTGCTCGGCGCGGCGGGGCTGCTCAAGGGCTACAAGGCGACCTCGCACTGGGTCGCACGGCCGTTGCTGACGGACGTGGGCGCCATCCCCGTGGAAGCGCGCGTGGTGCAGGACCGCAACCGCATCACCGGCGCCGGCGTGAGCGCCGGCCTGGACATGGGCTTGCGCATGGTCGCCATGCTGCGCGACCAGCCATATGCCGAGACGCTGCAGTTGCTCGCGGAATACGCCCCCGAGCCGCCCTTCAACGCCGGTTCGCCGCGCACTGCCGCGCCGGCTGTCAAGGCCATGGTGGACGACATGTTCGCGGATTTCCTGTCGCAGACGCAATCGGTGCTTGCCCGGCGCCCAACTTAAGAAGCCGAACAACGGATCAACCTTTATGACTCGAACCCCTTCGATGCGCCGAATGCTTCTGGCGCAACTCCTCCCACTCATCGCACTGCTTGCGGCTCCCACATGTGCGCTCGCCATCGATACGCCCGAACAAGCCGCCGTGCGCAAGGCAATGACGGCCACCTGGGACAAGCCCGAGGCGCGGCTGGAAGTCGGCCCGATTGTCATTTGGAAGGCCGCTCCATCGCTGGGTGGACGCAGGGCGGGCGAGGGGGGCGCGCGCTGCTGGTGCGCAACGGGCAAGGCCAGTGGCATGTGACGGTGTGCGCGGGCGACGGGCTCAAGGAAGCCGCCACGCTGCAGACGACCGGCATGTCTCCTGCGGCTGCACGCGGACTGGCCTCGTCTCTGGCCAGGGCCGAGGCTTCGGTGCCCGAAGCGCGGCGCGCGCTCTTTTCGACGTTCGACGGCATGGTCCGCATGGGCGGTGACGCACCGGACCCGGGCGCCGATCCGGTCCACAAGCCATCGCACCCCTGACGCCAAAGCGTCCTTCATCTTTTCAACCCACTCAACGCTACCGCAACCACCGCACCTACCGCCGCGCATGGCGAGCACAAGCACCGAACCTGCTGGCTTTGGACCAGGCGCCCGGAGCTCTTTTCTGAAACAAAAGCATCGATGAAAAAAACAGACCTGGCCGCGGCATTCGCGGTCGCTTTCGCAGCCCCTGTTGCCGCGCAAACCGACAAGAACACAGAAAGTTCCGCACTCACGCTGGGCACCGTCAACATCCAGGCCACGGCCAGCGGATCGCTGTCCGCACGGCAGGTGTTCAGCTCGGTCGACATCCTGGGCGCCAGCGTGCTGGAAGATCAGCACGTCGACTACAGCTGGGAGCTGTTCTCCCGTGCACCGGGTGTGCAGGTCACGCAGTTCAAGCAAGGCACCGACGCGGGGCGTTTCTCGTTCCGCGGCTTCAACGGCGAAGGCCGCGTCAATGCGGTCAAGCTGCTGATCGACGGCATCCCGAGCAACGACAACGCGGGCGGCATGCCGTTTCTCGACGCAGTGTTCCCGCAGGACATCGAGGCCATCGAGATCGTGCGTGGCACCAACGACCCGCGCTATGGCCTGAACAACATCGCGGGCAATGCGAACGTCATCACGCGCACGGGTGGCAACCAGGGGCGCGCAAGCCTCACCCTCGGCAGCTTCGGCACCAAGGAGGTCGAGGTTTCCAAGGGCATCGAGAGCGGCAACTGGAGCCAGAACTATTCGCTGGCCTACCGCGATTCGGACGGCTACCGCGACCATGCCGACGCGAGGAAGCTGGCCTTCTCGGGCAAGTGGTTCTACACCAGCGACGACGGTCGCTGGCGCGCCGGCGTCATTGCGCGCTACTACCGCAACAAGGCGCTGGAGTCCGGCTACCTGAGCTACGACCTGGCCATGAAGGCGCCGCGCAGCTCGCCCGCATACGCGTCGGCGGACCGCGGCGAGCGCGAGACGGCGCAGCTCAGCGCGCACATTGACGGCGAACTGACGAGCACCCTGTCATGGTCGACCAAGGTCTATGCCAACCAGTACGAGAACCGGCGCTGGGTGCGCTTCTCCGCAGCGAGCGCCCAGCAGGAGCGCTACAACGACGAGAAGCAGCAGGGCGCGATCACCTCGCTGACCTGGCGGCCGCAGGTCAGCTGGGCGCACGAGTTCACGCTGGAAGGCGGGCTCGACGCGCAGTGGCAGCACAACCTCGGCCAGCGCTACCGCACCACCGAGCGCGTGCGCACCTCGCAATTTCGCGACTGGGATTTCGATCTCGACACGCAGGGGGCTTATGTGCAGGCGGTGATCCGTCCGGTCGAGGCCTTGAAGATCGTGCCGGCGTTCCGTGTCGACCACGTGGGCGGCCAGTTCACCGACCGGCTCGGCCGAATCACCTCGCCGGTGCATGACTACGGCCTCATCCAGCAGCCCAAGATCAGTGTGGCCTATGCGCTGAATCCGCAGGCGAGCCTCTACGCCAACTGGGGCCGCACCTTCCAGATCGGCACGGGCATCGATGCCTACCGCACACAGACGCGCAACCTCAAGCCGTCGATCAACGACGGCTGGGAGGCCGGCGTCAAGTTCAATCCGATGCCATGGCTCGACGGCCGTGTCGCCTACTGGGAGCAGCGCGCCTCCGGCGAAGTCGCACGCGTGCTGGGCGTTGACGGGCTGCCCGACCCGGGCGGTCTGGGCAACGTCGGCAAGACGCTCAGAAAGGGCTTTGACATCCAGCTCAATGCCAAGCCGAATGCACGCACCACGGCCTGGGTCGCCTACTCACGCCAGGTGGCCCGCATCACGGCACCGGACCCGAGCGCACCCGCCACGCGCGGCAAGGAAATCGAGAACGTGCCGCACTACCTGGTGTCCGCCGGCGTGGACTACCAGGCGAGCGACAAGCTCAAGCTGTCCGCCTGGGCCAACGCGCAGGGCGACTACTACGTGGAGCGCACCAACACGCTGGGCCGTTTCGGCCGCTATGCACTGCTGAACCTGGGCGCCACGTACCGCGTTTCTCCCACGATGGACGTAAACCTGCAGGTGAAGAACGTGACCAACCGCAAGTACGTCTATGCCTGGTACGACAGCGGCTCCTCCGGCTACTCGCCCGGCGACGGCCGGGGTGTGTACGCCAGCATGAACGTGAGGTTCTGATGATTGCACAAGCCTTGCCGCGCCAGACGGCGCCCTTTGTTGCCGGCAGTCTCTACCGCGCCGTGTGGCGCTGGCATTTCTATGCCGGCTTGCTCGTGCTCCCATTCCTGATCTGGCTGGCGCTGACCGGCGGCCTGCTCGTCTTCAAGCAGCAGATCGACGGGTACTTCCATCACGATCTGAAGTTCGTGCAGGCAGGGCAGGGGCCTGCCTTGGCGCACAGCGAACTGGTCGCGGCCGCGCTGGCGGTTCACCCCGGCACGCTGCGCAAGTACACGGCGGCGGCCTCGCCGGGCGACTCGGCGGAGGTGGGCATCGCCGGTACAAGCGGTGAGCAGCTCATTGTGTTCGTCGACCCTTATCGCGCAAAGGTGCTGGGCACGCTGCCCGAAGGCGGGAGCGTGGCATGGACCATCCGCAAGCTGCACAGCCTGAAGTACTTCGGCTCGGTCGCGCGCGGTGCCATCGAGATCGCGGCCGGATGGGCGATCCTGCTTGTGGTCAGCGGCATCTACCTCTGGTGGCCGCGTGGACGTCAAGGCGGGGTGGTCACGGTGCGAGGCCGGCCCCGCCAACGCATGTTCTGGCGCGACCTGCATGCGGTGACGGGCATCTTCGTCGGCGCCGCGCTGGTGTTCCTGGCGTTCACCGGCATGCCGTGGTCGGTGTTCTGGGGCGCCAAGGTCAACCAGTGGACCAATGGGCAGAACTTCGGCTACCCGGCGGGTGTGCGCGTGCAGGTGCCGATGTCGCAGCAGCACCTTGCAGATGGATCACCTACCGCGTGGTCGCTCGAACAAGCGCGGGTTCCGAGCTCGAGTCACGAGGGACATGACGGGCATGAAGGTCATGAGGGGTACGCACGGCCTGACTCAACGATGCGACCCGTTGCTGCGGAGGGTGTTCTCGGTCTTGATGCCGCAATCGCGATCTTCGAGCGACTCGGCATTGCCCGGGGCTACACCGTCAATCCACCCAAGGGCCCGAGCGGCGTCTACACGGCATCGGCCTATCCGAGCGACCTCGCGCAGCAACGCGTGATCCATATCGACCAGTACAGCGGCAAGACGCTGATTGACATGCGATACGCAGACTACGGCCCGCTCGCGCGGTGGATCGAATGGGGCATCAACGTCCACCTTGGCCAGGAGTTCGGCGTGCCCAACCAGGCGGTGCTGGTCGTGGTCTGCCTGGGCATCGTGCTGCTGTGTGTGAGTGCCGCGGCCATGTGGTGGAAGCGACGGCCCGCAGGTGGGCTCGGCGTGCCGCCGCAGCCCACGGACCGGCGCACGCTGCGCGTTGTCTTGATACTGTTGGCGCTGGGCGGTATCGTCTTTCCGCTGGTGGGTGCATCCCTTGTCGTCATGCTGGTACTGGATTTGCTGATGACCAGCCGCCCGGTCGGGCCGTCAAGCATGTCTGCCTGAAGCGATGCGAGGAGATCATGCGCGTTCGGTCAGCGCCAGGATTCGACAGACGAAAGTCCCCCGAGGTCTGCCAGCGGGTCGTCGCCAGGCTCCGCACGGCTCGATCAAAGCCGGTCGGGTGCTGGGCCTTGGCGTTGATCGGGGTAGGTCACCGGCTTCAGTCCTTGTTGGCGCTGAAGGTAGGGGGCACCATGCCGCCAACGACGGGACTATCCTTTGCCATTCGCCAACGCCCGCTCCAATGACTCATTCACCGTCTTCAGCTTCTCGCTGGACGCACTGAGTTGCTTTTCGAGTTGACTCGTCTGCTCGACCGCTCGATCCACATTGGATGAGACGGCCTCTTTTGGCAACTCGCTGTCTAAAACGGCATGCACTACCGCGAGGTCGTCCGCGGCCTCTTCAACTGCCTGTGTCGCCTCCTTGTTCTCCTTCAGCGCTTTGGCAAGATCGGCCGTCTTTTCCGTGCTTGAAAGTGGCGTCTGCTTGGACATGAATTTCCTTGGATCGAGCAACCGCTTCGATGCTAGCCAAAAATCCAGGATTGCCAACGCGCATCGAACAAGTTGAGCTTTAGGCTTACAAGCGTGGCATGACTTGTCCGTATAAACGATGACGGTTCGGTCTTCAACCCAATGCACTAAACACTGACATGGCGCCCTTGCGCAATCGCTATGCCGCTCGCAACCATCCTGGTCGAAGACAGCAAGACCATCAGAGAGAACTTGATTCCGGCACTGGCAGAGCTTGCCGACGTGGACGTAGTAGCCATCGCGGAGACGGCAAGCGAAGCAGTTGCCATTCTTGAAAGTCGCAAGCACACGTGGCAACTGGCTGTGGTGGACCTCTTCTTGCGTGAAGGATCCGGCCTGACCGTCTTGCGTGCTTGCCAAGAGCGGTTGGCCCACCAGCGCGTAGTCGTGTTGACGAACTACCCCACAGAGGAAATGCGGCGCCGCAGCCTGGAATTGGGTGCAGATGCGATTTTTGACAAGTCAAGGGAACTCGACCTGTTCTTTGACTGGTGCAACTTATCGTGAACCGCAAGGATCTGTTGGCATCAAGCGCGTTGCGTTTGCTGAGCACGCTGTCACCAGACGATGTTCAGGACCGCCCAGCGCCGGCTGAATAATTTACCTTGCGCCTCTCGCCGGTTATTATTGGCCGCACCGGAGATGGCATTCCTCCATGAACCGCAGCGGCATCGCCTGCAGCTAATGATGCCTACAGACACCTGATCACATCACAGGGCTGTAGGCGTTCGCGTTCACATCTGCTTTGCTGGTCGATCAGGCCCTTGTTTTCGCTCCTGATCCAAATGACCAGTTTTCGCCGCCCCGAACAGCTTGAGCTCCTGCCCTACATTGGCAAGTGGCTTGTCATCTCCAGCGTTGTCGCCTTCCTGGCTGGCTCCGCGTCCGCCTTCTTCCTCTTTGCCCTTGACTGGGCCACCAACTGGCGCGAAGCGCACCGCCAGGTGATATGGCTTTTGCCCCTGGCAGGCTTTGCCGTCGGATGGATTTACTACCGTCTGGGCAAGCCAGTGGATGCGGGCAACAACCTGCTCATCGACGAGATCCACGATCCGAAGAAAGTGGTGCCGTTGCGGATGGTGCCCCTGGTGCTGGGAGGCACGGTGATCTCGCATCTCTTCGGGGCCTCTGTTGGCCGCGAAGGCACTGCAGTGCAGATGGGCGGCGCGCTGGCAGACCAGCTCACGCACCTGTTTCGCATGAAGCACGAAGACCGCCGCATCCTGCTCATGGCCGGCATCAGCGCGGGGTTCGCCTCCGTCTTCGGCACGCCGCTCGCCGGCGCCATCTTCGGCCTGGAGGTGCTGGCCATCGGACGCATGCGCTACGACGCACTGTTCCCCTGCATGGTGGCCGCCATCGTGGCCGACCAGGTCGGACTGGCCTGGGGTGTCCACCACACGCACTATGTCGTCACCGAAGTGGTCCCGGTCGCCTTCTGGAGCGTGGTTGCGGTCGTTGCAGCGGGCATCGTTTTCGGGCTCACTGGCTTGGTGTTTGCAACGGCCACCCATCGGCTCAGCGCGCTGATGAAGCGCTGGATCGCGTATCCACCATTGCGCCCGCTCCTCGGCGGCATCGTGGTTGCAACGGCGGTCTGGGCCGTCGACGGTTACCGCTACATTGGCTTGGGCATTCCAACCATCGTCGAGTCATTCCAGACGCCCGTCGCGCCATGGGATTTCCTGGGCAAGTTGGTCTTCACCGTTGCATCGCTGGGCACCGGCTTCAAGGGCGGCGAGGTCACGCCGCTCTTCTACATCGGCGCGACCCTGGGCAATGCCATGGCACCGCTACTGCATCTGCCGTTCTCGATGCTGGCTGCCATCGGCTTCGTCGCGGTGTTCGCCGGCGCGGCCAACACGCCGGTCGCCACCATCGTCATGGCCATGGAATTGTTCGGGCCAGCTATCGGCCCGCTCGCTGCAATTGCGTGCATCGCGAGCTATCTGGTCTCCGGCCACACCGGCATCTATCACGCCCAGCGCGTCGGCCATAGCAAGCACCGCCGATCTTTGCCCGAGGAACTGCGGATTGCCGACATCGCCCAGTTCCGCAAGCGGGCGAGTGACAAGAAGGCTGCTGCGGGGGAGAAGAGGTGATGCCAGCGCGCATCCACATTCGCGCGCACGACCTGATCGCTCTGCGTCTTAACTTCCCTGCGTGCAGCCGTGCCAAAGCCACGCGGTTCTGGCACTGACTGAGTGCCCCGGTGCTCTCGCAGCACTTGCTGGCCGTCGCTCGCCGCGCAAACATTCAACAAGCTCTGCTGTACCAGATTGGCCCGAGCTACTTGCCCGGCGAACGGCTCACGCATCATCACGCAGACGTGCAGGCCATGCGGCATACGGAATGCCTGGAACTGCCCGACTCCGAAGAGCGGCTTCGGGCTTTCATGCAAGAGCACACTGAAGAAATGCGCAAGATGCGGGCCGTGCGCGTGGAATCAGTAGGGCGGCAGTTGCTCGCAACGCGCCATCTGGGCAGCAGCGGATTGCAGACGCACCCCGAAGGCTTTCATGCGTGGCTACCACTCACGCCGGCGTTCAGAAGCGCTGAGCGTAGAGGAAGGTTGCTGGCCGCCAATGCTGAAAAATCAGAACTGTCTGACATTCAACGCACGATGCACTCCCTTAAATTTCCAGCTCCTGCGGGCTTCCCCGCAGGCTTGCTGTAAACCTTAACCCGGTCCGAGCGGCCGGGTTTTTTTCTTGTGATCCCGCAGTTGTTGGTTCCCGATTTCTCCCTCTTGAAATCTGGCGCCGCAAGGTCTATCTTCTTCGCCGTCGTTGATTGGTCAACCGAAAAGGAGGTACTGAAATGGCCATGAACTTGCTCAGGCAAATCGCGGGTTCCCGACTGCCCATGTCGTTCTATCGGAACGAAGACATCGACCGAGTTAGAGTGCTCCGAGCCGCCGGCCTTGTTGTCGCATTGGTTCCTTCGCCTTCCCATCACGCTGCCCCTTCAGATTCGCATACAGCGGCCCAGGTGCTAGCGATCACCCAGAAGGGGCGCGATGAGCTCGCGAAGTTCAACTATCCCGAGTCCGCCCCTCCACGTTGGCGATTTAGCATGCCCAGGATCAAGGCAGCAACCTTCAGCCGTCATACGGGTGCGCCCTCGGTACCTCGTGAACCGCCCAGGCCGCACTAGGAATGCATGTGTGAGGTGCCGAGACGACCCTTGAAACTCGTTCTGCAGCACCTAGATCACTTCACGGAAGCGCCGGGAACGCTCCCGCGCTCCGTTCAACTTTCACGGAGGTTTTCGCCATGTATCGATCCTTTTTTCCTCGAGACCTGTTCGCGGAAATGGATCGCCTGCAGCGGGACGTGCAGCAGGCATTCGATCTGTCTCCCACCATTCGCGGCTTCGCCCGCAACGGCTTTCCGGCGCTGAATGTCGGCAGTACGCCCGAAGCCCTGGAAATCTATGCGTTTGCGCCAGGTGTGGACCCATCCACGCTTGAGGTCAACTTGGAACGCGGCCTACTGACCATTTCTGGGGAAAGGAAAAGCTCGTTGCCTGGGAACGGCGACAAGGCTGCGGTCCACATCAATGAGCGCTTCGAGGGCTCATTCCGCCGAGTGATGACGCTACCCGATGACGCCGACCCCGACGCCGTGGACGCCAAGCTGCGCGACGGTGTGCTGCACATCACCGTGCAGCGCCGCGCTTCCGCGCAACCACGTCGTATCGCCATCCAGTGATTTTCAAGGAAGGAACAATCGCCATGAGCAACAACATCCAGAAGGCGCCTGCTGCCGAGGCAGCCGAGCGCGCGCAGAAGGAAACCTCCCGCTACAGCGAGGCAGCACTGACGCCAGCCGTGGACGTGATTGAGGACACAAGCGGGATCACGCTCTATGCCGACTTGCCTGGCGTGAGCCGCGACAAATTGAATCTGCATGTGGAAGCCGCCACCCTGACGATTGAGGCGGAGTCCGATCTCGCCGTGGCCGAGGGTCTGAAATCGAGCCATACGGAAGTCGGCCTCGGTCGCTTCCGGCGTGTATTCACTCTCAGCAAGGAACTGGATACGCAGAACGTTGCGGCTGAGCTGACGCAGGGAGTATTGAAGCTGAGGATTCCGAAAGCGGCACATGCACAGCCGCGGCGGATCGACATTCGCGTCACATAGAAGAATGGGCGGCTCCGGCTGCCCATTCTTCTCCGCTGATCCGGCGCTTGGGGCCAAGTAAAAAGCCCTCGCGAGGAGGGCTTTGGGAATATGGTCGTGAACTCTTACGCGGTCCACGCTACGGCAAATTCGTTTGCAGAAGTCAATTTTGTTTTTCTCGTCGTGGTGACTTCGACGCGCTGGTTTGGGATTCAGCTTTGCTCGGCCGAGCAACACCCAGAATACTGAGCGATCTGGCATTGTAGCAGACGGTCGCGGATGTTTGATTCCGCCGATCTCTGACCCTAGATTTCCATTTAATACTGACCCACCCGCTTTGTGAGCCCGAAGGCCTCACGATGTGGATAAGTGCTTGGTTGTGTGGATCTGCCGCAGATTGCGCCGCTGTTTCCGCGATTTGGTTGCCTCGATCGCGAGCCAGGTCGCCAGCTTCTCGACATAGGGATCGAGCTTGCTGGAACTCGTCCGCTTGGCGTAGCGCGGCTCTTCGTCGCCGGCTCGCAGGTACTTCTTGACGGTGTTGCGAGACAGGCCTGTACGCCTGGCTATCTCGCGGATGGACATCTGCTCGCGCAGGGCCCAACGTCTGATGACACTCAATGTCGCCACGTCTATCACTCCTAGGATCCCCTGCTTTACAAATGAGCAGGGTAGAGTTTTACGTGGGTCAGTCTTAGACGGAAATTACTGCGTTCAGAGGGTCAATTTTCGGTGGCAATCAACACGCTCTGCTATCGCCCGTCGAAAAATCGAACCTCGGAAGATCCCCAAGCACACCGTGGAACCGAATAGCTTCAGCAACGGCGCTTAGGTAAACCTCCCTGCGCATCTCGATCAACCGCTCGTGCCTGTCCTTCTTGGCGTCGAGTTCGCGTTCCCGCGCCGCCTCAGTTCTAGTGTGCTCACGATTCCGGTTTTCTTGGTCGACGGAGTGAGCGAGTTCCGCTTTGGTCTTCGCCTCGCTCGCAGTGAGTGAGAGCTTTACTCCGTGGAGCGTGGTGCGAGTTGCCACGATCGCAACTACGCCGGCGATAGCCGCGGCGATGATGGTGGGGTTGTTGACCAGGTAGCGCCCGGCCGTCTCCGCTGCTTGCAGCCAATCCATAGCCATCTTGTCTCTCCTCGGTTATGCCGCGATCGTAGCTGCGCGGAGGGGGCGACGGGATTGCGCTGGGCTCGACGGCCTACTTCATTGGTGGCTTGCCGGCCGCCTGCAGCTTGGAGTTGAACGCGGAGCGACGTGCTGCATCTTTCGCCGGCTGCACGAAGTAGAAGTCGAACAAGCCTTCAAGCACCTCTAGATTCCATTCGGCCTCATGGTCTTCGACCGGCAAGATCGCTCCCGTGTTGGAGTCCTTCAATGGATGGGCCGCGAAATTGCCGATGTTTCTGATGGCGTCGACGTTCTCGGCAAGCCAGGAGGGCAATTGTTTCGAGTCAAGCAACGCTTGGATGGCAGGCGCCAAGTCTTTTTGCGTGAACCCCTGTAGACGCAGCAAGCCTTGCAGGCACCTACGCGAAAGAGCGGCCGAAGCTTTGGCGCTGTCATATAGGACGGCTGCAGCTTCGTTGTAGTCCTCTGCCAGCAAACCCGGCACTTCCGTGGCGGCGGGCGGGCGCGATGTGTTCCGGGGGTACACAAGCCACTCCTCGGTCCGTGCCTCCAGCGTGTCGTCGTAAGTTGACTTGATCAGCTTGATGATTGCCTTCGCACAGGCTGGGCATTGCATATGGTCTGCCGCCCATGTGGTCGCGTACCCATCTTCCATCCCAAGGACGCTTCCTGAATTGAGGTACGAAATCTCAAGATGTTCGTGGACTTCGACTTGGCAATGCGGGCACTTCATTGATGGCGGGTCCAATGGTGGGTTGAAAGCAAAACGGGCCCAAAAGGCCCGTGGTTGCTAGTGAGTTGGTGGAGAGGATGAGGATCGAACTCACGACCTCCGCATTGCGAACGCGGCGCTCTCCCAGCTGAGCTACCCCCCCAACACGACGTAAATTCTAACCAGACTCCCGTCCCGGCGCACGTTGTCGTGCCAAGATTCGCGCCTCGCAAAACCAAGAGCAGCAATCGCATGGCCTCGTACGACCCCGCCTGGCTGGAAGGCATGTACAACAACCTCGCGCGGGTGAAAAACCATCCGGCGTACTTCGAGCGGTGGACGCGTGAATCGGCCGCGGTGCGCGATGCCTTGCCCGGCCGGATCGACCTGCGCTACGGCGAGGGCCCGAACGAGACGCTCGACATCTTTCCGGCGCCGATCCCCGACGCGCCGGTCCTGGTATTCATCCACGGCGGCTACTGGCGCGCCATGGACAAGAGCCAGCATTCCTTCATTGCACCGCCGTTCAACGACCGCGGCATCTGCGTCGTCGTGCCCAACTACGCGCTGTGTCCCGGACCGGTCGAGGCGCCCGTCACCGTGCCGGGCATCCTGCTGCAGATGGTGCGCGCGCTCGAATGGACCTGGCGCCACGTCGCGGCCTATGGCGGCGATCCCTCGCGCATCACGGTTGCCGGTCATTCGGCCGGCGGCCACATGGCGGCGGCCCTGTTGTCCTGCGATTGGAAGGCGGTTGCGCCCGACCTGCCCGCGCAGCTGGTGCGCAACGCGCTCTCGATTTCCGGCCTGTACGACCTGCGCCCGCTGCAGCGCACGCCCTTCCTCGAGCACACGCTGAAGCTGACCGATGCAGATGCCCGTCGTGCAAGCCCGGCGCTCTGGCCCGCGCCGCCACGCGGCCAGCTCTACGCGGCAGTCGGTGGCGAAGAGAGCCCTGAATTCATCCGCCACAACGCGATGATCCGCGATGCCTGGGGCCGCAACGCAGTGCCAGTGTGCGAGGTGCTCCAGGGCCTCGACCACTTCGGCGTGGTCGACGCATTCGCCGATCCGGCCCACTCGCTGCACCGCCACGCGGTGCAACTGCTCGAAGCCTGAACGACATCGCCGGGGGCAGGGCGCTTACATCAGCAGGTGTTCGCCCTCATTGGCGCCGCCCAGCGTGACGTAGTTGACCTTGCGGATGTCCATCAGCGTGCGGCCGCCCGCGTAGCTGATCGAGCTCTGCACGTCCTGCTCCATCTCGACCAGCGTGTCGGCCAGCTTGCCCTTGATGGGTTCGAGGATGCGCTTGCCCTCGACGTGCTTGTACTCGCCCTTGTTGAAGTCGCTGGCCGAGCCGTAGTACTCCTTGAAGAGCGTGCCGTCGACGTCCACCGTCTTGCCCGGCGACTCTTCATGCCCCGCGAACAGCGAGCCGATCATCACCATCGAGGCGCCGAAGCGCACGCTCTTGGCGATGTCGCCGTGGTCGCGGATGCCGCCGTCGGCAATGATCGGCTTGGTCGCCACGCGTGCGCACCACTTGAGCGCCGACAGCTGCCAGCCGCCCGTGCCGAAGCCGGTCTTGAGCTTGGTGATGCAGACCTTGCCCGGGCCGATGCCGACCTTGGTGGCGTCGGCGCCCCAGTTCTCCAGGTCGATCACCGCTTCGGGCGTGCCGACGTTGCCGGCGATCACGAAGGCCTTGGGCAGCTTCTCCTTCAGGTAGCCGATCATGTTCTTCACGCTGTCGGCATGGCCGTGCGCGATGTCGATCGTGATGTATTCGGGCGTGAGGCCTTGGGCCACCAGCTGGTCGACGGTCTCGTAGTCGGGCTTCTTCACGCCGAGCGAGATGGAGGCGAACACGCCCTTGCCCTGCATGTCCTTGACGAACTTCACGTTGTCCAGGTCGAAGCGGTGCATCACGTAAAAGTAGCCGTTCTGCGCGAGCCAGAGGCAGATCGACTCGTCGACCACCGTCTTCATGTTGGCCGGCACCACCGGCAGGCGGAAGGTGCGTTCGCCCAGCGTGACGCTGGCATCGCATTCCGAGCGGCTCTCCACGCGGCACTTGCGGGGGAGCAAAAGAATGTTGTCGTAATCGAAAATCTGCATGACCAGGCTCCTGAAAGGAATCGTTGAAAGAAACGAATGAGCGCTTGGTCCGGCCGGCTTTCGCGATGCGTTTCGAAAAGAAAACGCCCACAAAAAACCGGGCGCAAGAATCTTGGGCCCGGTGATTGATTTTACGCGGTGTCGCGAGGGCGGGTCTTCCAGTTCTTCGTATAACCCGCATACGCGGTGGTTTCTACAATCGCAGGATGTTGTTTAACGATCTCGCGGCTGATGCCAACCCCTCGGAACTGCCGCTGCTGCAGAACCTGAACCCGGAGCAGCGCGCTGCGGTCACCCTGCCTCAGGGCAATGCGCTCATCCTGGCGGGCGCCGGTTCCGGCAAGACGCGGGTGCTCACCACCCGCATCGCCTGGCTGCTCCAGACGGGCCAGGTCTCCGCCGGCGGCATCCTGGCCGTGACCTTCACGAACAAGGCCGCCAAGGAAATGATGACGCGGCTGACGGCGATCCTGCCGGTCAATGTGCGCGGCATGTGGATCGGCACCTTCCACGGCCTGTGCAACCGCCTCCTGCGCGCCCACTGGAAGCTCGCGAACCTGCCTTCGACCTTCCAGATCCTCGACACCCAAGACCAGCTCTCGGCCATCAAGCGCCTGATGAAGCAGTTCAACGTCGACGACGAGCGTTTCCCCGCCAAGCAGACCCAGTGGTTCATCGCCGGCGCCAAGGAAGACGGCCTGCGCCCGAAGGACGTGGAGATCCGCAGCGACGACGACCGCAAGAAGGTCGAGCTCTACCAGCTCTACGAAGAGCAGTGCCAGCGCGAAGGCGTGGTCGACTTCGGCGAACTCATGCTGCGCAGCTACGAACTGCTGCGCGACAACGATCCGGTGCGCGAGCACTACCAGCGGCGCTTTCGCCACATCCTGATCGACGAGTTCCAGGACACCAACCGCCTGCAGTACGCGTGGATCAAGATGCTCTCGGGCAACACGGTCGGCGGGCAGTTCACGCCGAACCCGAACAACAGCGTGATCGCCGTGGGCGACGACGACCAGAGCATCTACGCCTTTCGCGGCGCGCGCGTGGGCAACATGGCCGACTTCGTGCGCGAGTTCGATGTGCAGCACCAGATCAAGCTGGAGCAGAACTACCGCAGCTACAGCAACATCCTCGACTCGGCCAACGAGCTCATCAGCCACAACAAGAAGCGCCTGGGCAAGAACCTGCGCACCGACCAGGGCCCGGGCGAACCGGTGCGGGTTTACGAGTCGCCGACCGACCTGGCCGAAGCGCAGTGGATGGTCGAGGAAATGCGCCAGCTCGTGCGCGACGGCTTCGACCGCAAGGAGATGGCCGTGCTCTACCGCAGCAATGCGCAGAGCCGGGTGATCGAAACGGCGCTCTTCAATGCCTCGGTGCCGTACCGCGTGTACGGCGGCCTCCGCTTCTTCGAACGCGCCGAAATCAAGCACGCGCTGGCCTACCTGCGCCTGCTCGAGAACAAGGACGACGACACCAGCTTCCTGCGCGTCGTCAACTTCCCGCCGCGCGGCATCGGCGCGCGCACGCTCGAAACCCTGCAGGACGCGGCGCGCGCGGCCGGGCGTTCGCTGCACGATGCGGTCAGCGTCGTCGGCGGCAAGGCGGGTGCGAACCTCACCGGCTTCGTCGCCAAGATCGACGTGCTGCGGGAACAAACCCAGGGCGTGAGCCTGCGCGAGATCATCGAGCTGGTGCTCGATCACAGCGGCCTTGTCGAACACTACAAGGCCGACCGCGAAGGCGCGGACCGCCTGGAGAATCTGGACGAACTCGTGAACGCGGCCGAGAGCTTCGTCACGCAGGAAGGCTTCGGCCGCGATGCGGTGGCGCTGCCGGTCGACGAGCTGCGCCAGTCGCCCGCGAGCCAGGGGATCGACCCCACCCGCCCGGTGCTCGACGAACCGCTCGCCCCCGACGCCGAGACTGGCGAAACGCTGAGCCCGCTGGCCGCGTTCCTCACGCACGCCGCGCTCGAATCGGGCGACAACCAGGCGCAGGCCGGCCAGGACGCGGTGCAGCTCATGACCGTGCACGCCGCCAAGGGCCTGGAGTTCGACTGCGTGTTCATCACCGGCATGGAAGAGGGCCTGTTCCCGCACGAGAACTCGATGAGCGATTTCGAGAGCCTCGAGGAAGAGCGCCGCCTGATGTACGTGGCGATCACGCGCGCCCGCAAGCGCCTGTACCTGAGCCATTCGCAGACGCGCATGCTGCACGGCCAGACCCGCTACAACGTCAAGAGCCGCTTCTTCGACGAGCTGCCCGAAGGCGCGCTCAAGTGGCTCACGCCGAAGAACCAGGGCTTCACGCCGTCGGCGTTCGGCTATGGCGGCGGCTACGCGAGCACGCGTGGCGGCAGCGGCGGCTACAGCGGTGGCAGCAGCTACGGCGGCAGCAAGGACACCTTCGCCAGTCCGCCGGTGCCGCCGCAGAAGACGGCACCGTCGCACGGCCTGCGCTCGGGCATGCAGGTGTTCCACAACAAGTTCGGCGAAGGCACGGTGGTGGCCCTCGAAGGCACGGGCGACGACGCGCGGGCGCAGGTCAAATTCACCCGCCACGGCGTGAAGTGGCTGGCGCTGTCGGTGGCCAAGCTCACGCCGGTCTGAAGCTGCTACTAAACCTATAGCTAACAGCATAGGCGGGGCGGGCGTCGGGCCGGTTTTCGCCGGGATCAGCCGTACACTCCGGACTCGCCAAAACATGGGGAGTCAGGGATGTGGTTCATAGGCATGATTGCCGGCCTGTTCATTGGGGCGCTGTTCGAATCGGTGCCCGTGGCGCTGGTCCTCGCACTCGTCGGCGCGTACGCGTTCTCGCAGCTGTTCCGCAAGAAGAAAAAGGATGCGCCGCAGCGCACCGAGGCTGAGGGCGGCTTGCCGGACGGCCGCACCGTCGGCACGCCGGCCGCGACGGCACCCGCAGGCGGTGTGCTGAAGCTGCAGCAGCGGGTGACCGAGCTCGAGGAGCGGGTCAGCCAGCTCGAACGCCGGCTCGCGCAGGGCGCAAGCGAAGTCGCCGTGACACCGGCCACGCCGGTCGGCGATCTCGCCACCTCCATGGCCACCACGCCGGTGGCCGAGTCGCCTTCATTGCCCCTGGGTCAGCCGGCGACTGCGCGCGCCGCCGAGATGCCGCGGCCCCGCATCTCGACCATGCAGGTTCCGCCACCTGTCGTCGTTGCCAAGGAGCCCGCCGCAGAGGCGCCCGCCGCACCCGTCGTTCCCGCTGCCGACAAACCCGCTGCGCCACGTCCGCCTGAAACCGTCGCAGCCCCTGCGCCGGTCGCCGTGCCGCCGCTGGTTCGCCGCCCACCCCCGCCGCCGCCGCCGCCGGTCCCGCTGCGCGACCGCCTGCCCGCACCGATCGCCAACCTGATCTTCGGCGGCAACATGCTGGTGAAGCTCGGCGTGCTGATCCTGTTCCTTGGCCTGGCTTTCCTGCTGCGCTACACGGCCGAGCGCGTCACGGTGCCGATCGAGCTGCGCTACGCCGCGGTCGCGCTGGTGGGCGCGGGCCTCCTGGTGCTGGGCTGGCTGCTGCGCCACAAGCGCGCGGGCTATGCGCTGATCCTGCAGGGCGCGGGCATCGGCGTCTTCTATCTCACGACGCTTGCGGCCATGAAGCTCAGCGGCCTGCTGCCGGCCAGCGTGGGCTTCGCGTTCCTGTTCGGCGTGGCGGTGCTGAGTGCCGCGCTCGCGGTGCTGCAGAACGCGCCCTTGCTCGCCATCGTCGCTGCGCTCGAAGGCTTCGCGGCGCCGGTGCTGGCATCGACCGGCTCGAACCAGCCGGTGGGCCTCTTCACCTACCTGCTGGTGCTCGATGTGGGCATCGTGCTGATCGCCTGGTTCAAGGCCTGGCGCGTGCTCAACCTGATCGGCTTTGTCGGCACTTTCACGCTGGCGGCCGGCTGGGCGCACAAGTACTACACCGACGACCAGTACGGCACCGTGCAGCCGTTCCTCGTCGTGTTCTTCCTGTTGTTCACCGCCATCGGTTTGTTCTTCGCGCGCCGAACGCTGTTCGATGCGCCGGTGCAACCCGCGCAGCCGCTGGCCACGCGTGCGCTCGACACGCTGCGCCGCGCGGGCCGGGTCGACAGCTCGCTGGTGTTCGGCACGCCGATGGTCGCCTTCGGCATGCAGTACCTGCTGATGCGCCCGTGGGAATACGGGGCAGCGTTCTCGGCGATGGCGCTCGCGGCGTTCTATCTCGTGATGGGCCGGCTGGTGTTCGCCACGCAGCCCAAGGGCCTCGCGCTGCTGGCGGAGGCTTACGCCATCGTCGGCGTGATCTTCGGCACGCTCGCCATTCCGCTCGGCCTCGAAGGGCAGTGGACCGGTGCGGCGTGGGCGGTCGAGGCGGCCGGCATGTACTGGCTGGGCGCGCGGCAAGGGCGCGTCTATGCGCGCGCCTTCTCGTTCCTGGTGTTCGCCGGCGCGGTCTGGAAGCTGCTCGAAGCCACGCAGGTCGATGGGGCCGCCGGGCATCCGCTGCTGCAGGGCTCGGTGATCGGCCCGCTGCTGGTCGCGGCGAGCGCCTTCGCGATGTGGGCCATGCACCGTCGCGCGAAGCTCGACGAGGGCGACACCCTCGAAGCCATCGTCGGCAGCGCCTTGCCGTGGCTCGGCATGGCCGCGCTCACGCTGCTCTTGTGGCAGTGGTTCACGCCGCCCTGGGCCGCGGCCGCGACGGCCGTGCTCGCCTCGGTCACCTTCGCGGTTGCCGTGCGTTTCGCGTTGCTGCCGCTCACGTACGTGAGCTTCGGCATGCAGGCGCTGGCGGTGGCGGGTTTCATCGCCACGCTGCATCGCGCAGGCGACGGGCTCGATGCGAAGCAGGCGCTCGAAAGCGGCTGGCAGGGCGCCGCGGCCGCGTGCCTGATCGCGCTCAGCGTGCTCGGCAGCGCCGCCTGGTCGATGCTGCAGGCGCACCGTGCAGCCTTGGCGCGCGGCGTGCAGCCGGTGTGGTCGACCGGCAATGTGGTGGGTGTGATCGCGGGCGTGGGCCTGCTGCACCTGGCGATGCTGTTCCAGATCAGCCTCACCCAAGCCGCGCTGCTGTGGCCGCTGACCGCCACCGTCGTGCTGTGGGTGGCGCTGCGCATGGCGCACCTGCCGCTCGCGACTTTCGCGGGTGTGCTGCACGCGGTCTCGGCAATCCTTTTCATCGTGCTGGCGGAGATGGGCGGCGACATGCGCGTGCTGCGCCCCGCCTTCGGGCATCTGGGCTTCTGGACGCCGGTGGTGCTGGGCCTCACGGCGCTGCTGGCCGGCGACTGGCTGCGCGACGAGGCACGGCCGCGCGCAGGCGAGCCCACCGGCGTGGCGCGCAAGCGCTGGGTCAATGCCTGGTGCGCCAACCCTGTCGTGCTGTGGGCGCCGGTGGTCTGGGGCCTGGGCTGGTGGCTCTTCGGCATGCTGGAAGAGAGCGTCCGGGTGCTGAACCTCCACGCGTTGGCGAGCCACGTGCCCGCGGTCGTCATGGCGGTGGTGCTGGTGACGTCGGTGCTGTCCGCCCTCGTGGCGCATCGGCGCAACTGGTCGCAGCTCGGCCAGGCGACGATCGCCACGCTGCCCGGCTTCGGCCTGATCGCCGCCTACGGCATCGCGGGCGGTCCGACGCTGTTCTACGTGCCGTCGAGCGCGCTCGGCTGGATCGCCTGGCCGCTGGCACTCGTCTGGCACCTGCGCCTGCTGCGTGCGCAGAAGCGCTGGCTCGACGCATCGACGCTGACACCGTTTCACGTTGCGGGCTTCTGGCTTTTCCTGCTGCTCGCGGCGCGCGAGTGCCAGTGGCAGCTCGGCCGCATCGGCGCCGAGTGGTCGAGCTGGCAACTGCTGGGCTGGGCCATCGTGCCGGCGCTCGTGCTGTGGGCATTGCGCTCGCGCGTGCTGCTGCAGCGCTGGCCGCTCAGCGAATACCGCAGCGCCTACCTGGAGTTCGCCGCGACGCCGGTGGCGGTGTACCTGCTCGCATGGGTATGGGTCACGAACGCCGTCAGCCCTGGCAATGCGGCGCCGCTGCCGTATGTGCCGCTGCTCAATCCGCTCGAACTCGCGCAATGGCTCGTGCTGTTCGCGCTGGTGCTCTGGTGGCGCGCATTGCCGCAGGGCTCGTTCGCGCGCGTGCAGCCGATGGTGGCGAAGGGCGCGCTCGGCTTCACCGGCCTCGCGCTGCTGACCGGCATGGTGCTGCGCACCTGCCATCACTATGCGGGCGTGGAGTGGCGTTTCGACGCGCTCTATGCCTCGTGGCTCACGCAGGCGGCGCTGTCGATCACCTGGGCGGTCTGCGGCGTGGTCGCGATGGTGCTCGGCCACGGGCGCCGGGTGCGGACCTTGTGGATCGCGGGCGCAGCGCTGCTCGGCGTCGTGGTGTTGAAGCTGTTCTTCGTCGAACTGGCGGACCGCGGCGGGCTGTTCCGCATCGTGTCGTTCATTGCGGTCGGCGCGCTGCTGCTGCTCGTGGGGTACTTCGCGCCTGTGCCGCCGAAGAAAGAAGAGGCGGCGCCGAAGGAAAAGGCACCGGCTGAAGGCGGTGCGGCATGACCGGCCGTTCGATTCGCGTGGTCCTCGTCGCGCTGGCGGCCGTGTCGAGCGTGGCCCAGGCGCAGCCCATCACCTCGGCGCCCATCGCGCTGCAGGGCGCCGGGCCGTACCACCGGCTGACGCTGCCGCTCGCCATCTACGGCCGCGCCGCGTATGGCGACTTGAGCGACCTGCGGGTGCACAACGCCGCCGGGCATGCGGTGCCCTACGCCTGGCTGCGCAACGAAGCCGCCGCACCGCGCACGGCTTCGCAGGCGGTGCCGATCTTCGCGTTGCCCGGCAACGCCGCATCGGGTGACACCGCGATGGTTTTCACCGTGCGCCCGGACGGCTCGCTGGCGCTGGACGGCAAGCCCGCCGCCAAATCGAACGAGGCGACGCAGTGGCTCATCGACGTGAGCCAGGTCAAGGGCAGCCTGCTGCAGGCGCGCTTCCAGATCGCGCCCGATGCGCGCGGCCTGTTCGCCTTCCGGCTGGAAGCCAGCGACGACCTGCGGCAATGGCGCCCGGTCGGTGGCGAGGAACAGTTGGTGCGCCTGGCCCATGGCGGCCAGACCATCGAGCGGATGGCGGTCGAGTTGGGCAACCTGCACGCGCGCTTCCTGCGCCTGCGCTGGAGCGATCCACAGCAAGGCGCGCCGCTCGCCAAGGTGGAGATCGACAGCGTGCAGGAGGTCGAGCCGGTGGCGCCGATCGAATGGTCCGGCGTGTTGAGGCCGGAGCGCTGCGCAGAGGACTACTGCGACTACGTGTTGCCACGCGGCCTGCCGGTGCAGAGCCTGCGCATCGACCTGGCCGACATCAACACGCTGGCGCAGGTCGGCGTGTCGGGCCTGGTCGATGCCGCGCCGGCTTCGGCAACGCCGCCGCAGTTCGTGCCGCGCAACCCGCTCTATGCGCTGCGGCACCAGCAGCGCCGAACGACCCCGCTGCCCACGGGCCCCGGCGAGGCGCCGCTGCTCGACACGGTGGTGTACCGCCTCGCGCAAGCCGGCGGCGAGGCGCGTTCGCCGGTGCTGGCGCTCGACGGCGCTGTGTACTCGCGCCTGCGGCTGCGCACTTCCGGCCCGGTGAGCGTGCTCGGGGCCACGCCGCCGACGATTGCGGTGGGCGCCACGCCGCGCACGCTGGTGTTTCTCGCGCAGGGCGGTGCGCCGTTCTCGCTGGCCTGGAGCGCAGCGCCCGACAAGGGCGCGGTTCAGGGGGCGGTGCCCGGTGCGCCGCTCGCGTTGTCGACGCTGATACCGGGTTACGCCGCGGACAAGCCTGTCGTGGCGGACGACGCCTCGGTCACGTTGCCTGTGGCTGCAGTGGAGGCCGCCGTCGCAGCCGCCGCGCTCGCGCCCGTTCCCGAGGTGGCGCCGAACGACCCGTCACGCAAGTGGTGGCTCTGGGGTGCCCTGGGTGTCGGCCTGTTGCTGCTCGCAGGCATGGCGTGGTCGCTGTTCGCGAGCCTGCGCAAGGACAGGGCCGCGGACTGACCGGAAAGATCAGTTCGGATCGAAGCTGTCGCGGAAGGTGAACCAGGTCGAGCTCAGCGACATGGCCGCGAGCACCAGCGCCGTGCCGATCATCAGGATGTTGCCGACCGCCACCGCCGCGCCGCCCGCGCCCAGCGCGCCGACGCCCACCAGCACGGTCGCGACCAGGCCCATCGCGATGCCGGCCAGCAGGAACACGCCGAACCACGCCAGCACGAAGAGCGCATAGGCGCCGAAGTTGCGGAACAGCGCGACGATGCTGAAGAAGATGCTCTTGACCGGCTCCACGCGGTGCCAGTGCACCAGCGCCGGCGCGTGCCACATGGCCAGCGACAGCGGCAGGTTCAGGCACATCAGGAGCACGCGGGCGAGCTGGAAGTCGCTGCTGGCCATCACCTCGGGTGTGATCGCGTCGTCGAGCAGGTAGGCGCGCATGAGCTGCCCACCGTCGACCAGCGCGGTGACCATCACCGCGAACACGAAGTAGATCGCCGAGATCACGCCCAGCACCACCAGCGAGCGCCACTCGGCGCGCATGGCGCCGAAGACCGCGACGAACATCGCGGAGCCCGTGGGCCGCTGCGCATCGCCGAGCTGACCGGTGTGGCCGAGGCCATCGGCGTTGTCGTTGTAGGCCACCGAGGTCGCCACCATCAGGCCCAGCGTCATGAAGGGCAGCAGCACCGGCGCGATCACGCTGCCGATGAGCGGCAGCACCGACACCATCGAGATCGCCGCCATCAGCAAGAAGAACAGCGAGATGAAGGCAAGCGGCTGCCGCCAGAAGGTCTTGAGTCCGGAGCGGACCCATGCGGCGCCGGTTCGCGCCGGCACGAGGTTGAGTTTCATGAGGTCCGGATCATGCGGCCATGAGCGGCTCGAGGGCCTGCGCCATGGCATGCGGATGGGTGGCGCGCCCGCGCAGCACGCGCTCGAAGTGCGTGGGGTCGTGGGGCTTGAGCATGCTGGCCTCGCGCGGCAGGTGGAAGTCCCAGAGGCGCGAGATCCAGAAGCGCAGCGCCGCGGCGCGCAGCATCGCGGGCAGCAGGGCGCGCTCGGAGGCGTTCAGCGGGCGCACGGCCTCGTAGGCCGAGAGCAGGGCGTCGGCACGTGCGGCGTCGTGTTCGCCGGTGGCCAGGTCGATGGCCCAGTCGTTCAGGCACACCGAGAGGTCGAAGAGCCAGGTGTCGGTGCCGGCGAAGTAGAAGTCGAACACGCCCGTGAGAAGCGGTGCCGAGCCGGGCTCGCCGCCGGCCGCGAACATCACGTTGTCGCGGAACATGTCGGCATGCACCGGCCCGCGCGGCAGCGCCGCGTAGGCCGACGATTCGGCGATGTGGTTCTGGTAGGCGAGTTCGGCGCGCAGCAGCGTGGCCTGCGATTCGTCGATGTAGGGCAGCACCACCGGAACGGTCTCGTTCCACCACGCGAGGCCGCGCAGGTTCGGCTGGATGCGCGGGAAGTCGCGCGCGGCGATGTGCATGCGCGCCAGCATCGAACCCAGTTCGGCGCAATGCGCCGCGGTCGGGGCGAGTTCGCTGTGGCCCGACAGGCGCTGCACCAGCGCCGCCGGCTTGCCCGCCACGGTGTGCAGCAGCTCGCAGGGCGCATTGGCGGGAATCGTCAGCACATGGCCCTTGGGGGCGTCCACGGCGGGATCGGCCACGGGCTCCGGCACCGGCAGGCCGCGGGCCGCGAGGTGCTTCATGAGGCAGAGGTAGTAGGGCAACTGCTCGGCGCTGAGGCGCTCGAACAGCGTGAGAACGAACTCGCCGGACTCGGTGGTCGCGAAGTAGTTGGTGTTCTCGATGCCGCCCTGGATGCCGCGCAGGTCGCGCAGCGCGCCCATGCCCAGACGCTGGACGAGCGCGTCTGCCTCGCCGAATTCGACTTCGGTAAAAACTGCCATGGGGGTGCTCAGCGAAGAGCCGGAAATGCGTTGAACGGGAACGGCGAAGGCACGGTCAGAACTTCATCACGTTCCAGACGCGCGCGCCGTTGCCGGTGGAGTTCGTGTCGCTCGAACCGGGGCGTGCGGTGCCGGGGTCGTTGGGCAGCACCTCGTAGCCAGGCATGTTCGACTTGGGCTTGACGTTGATGCTCTGCGTGCGGCCGCCGTAGCGGACTTCGTCGACCGAGGCGCCGCTGTCTTCCGTGTGGATGTGCTCGACCTTCTGGTTGCGCCGGCCCTCGGCCTGCTCCTGATTCTGTAGCGGCTCCGCCGGGGCCGGGGTGGCGGCGGGCGCGGGCTGCGCCTGCACGGTGGCGAAGGGGGCCGCAAAGGCCAGCGCCAGCAGGATGCGGCGGGCAATCAGGAGTGTGGAGCTAGGCATGCCTTGATTGTAGGCGCGCACCCGTTCCAGGGGTGTCGGCGCGCAGCGCGTGGCGCCGTGGTTCTGCGCGCCGGTCCGGGCACGGCAAAATGGCCCGATGACCGACAAGAAAACGCTGCTGCTCGTCGATGGCTCGAGCTACCTGTACCGGGCCTTCCACGCCATGCCCGACCTGCGCGCCGTGCCCGGCGACCCGAAGAGCCCGGCCACCGGCGCCATCCGGGGAATGATCAACATGATGACGGCGCTGCGCCGCGAGGTGCGCGCCGACTACGCCGCCTGCATCTTCGACGCGCCCGGCAAGACCTTCCGCGACGACTGGTATCCCGAATACAAGGCCAACCGCTCGCCGATGCCCGACGACCTGCGCAGCCAGATCGACCCCATCCACGAAGTGGTGAAGCTGCTGGGCTGGCCGGTGCTCAGCGTGCCCGACGTGGAGGCCGACGACGTGATCGGCACGCTCGCCAAGATCGCCGCCGCCCAGGGCGTGGAGGTGATCGTCTCCAGCGGCGACAAGGACCTGAGCCAGCTGGTCGACGAGCACATCACCATCATCGACACGATGAACGGCAAGAAGCGCGACATCGCCGGCGTGACGGCCGAGTTCGGCGTGCCGCCGAACCTGATGGTCGACTACCAGACGCTGGTGGGCGATACGGTCGACAACGTGCCCGGCGTCGAGAAGGTCGGCCCGAAGACCGCTGCCAAGTGGCTGCTCGAATACGGCTCGCTCGACGCACTGGTCGAACGCGCCGCCGAAGTGAAGGGCGCCGCCGGCGAAAACCTGCGCAAGGCGCTCGACAAGCTGCCCCTGAGCCGCAAGCTCGTCACCATCCGCACCGATTGCGACCTCGAGGGTCACGTCACCGGCCTGCCGTCGCTCGAAGGCCTGCCGGTCGGCGCGCCGCAGACCGACGAACTCAAGCCCTTCTACGAGAAGTTCGGTTTCAAGAGCCTCGTCAAGTCGCTCGAAGCGCAGGCGGTTCCGCCCGAGCTGATCGAGGAGAACATCAAGAAGAAGGCCGCCAAGGCCAACACCGACCAGGGCGGGCTGTTCGACGAGCCGTCCGAGGACGGCGCGATGGAAGCCGCCGCGCCCGCGAGCAACCTCAAGTACGACACCATCACCACCTGGGAACAGTTCGACGCCTGGCTCGCGAGGCTCGAAGCCGCCGAGCTCGCGGCGATCGACACCGAGACCACCTCGCTGGACGAAATGGTCGCACAGATCGTCGGCGTGAGCTTCAGCGTCGAGCCCGGCGAGGCCGCTTACATCCCGCTCACGCACAACTACCCCGATGCGCCCGCGCAGTTGCCCATCGACGAGGTGCTCGCCAGGCTCAAGCCCTGGCTGGAGAACGCCGACAAGAAAAAGCTCGGCCAGCACATCAAGTACGACCGCCATGTGTTCGCCAACCACGGCATCGAGGTGCAGGGCTATGCGCACGACACCATGCTGCAGAGCTATGTGCTCGAAGTGCACAAGCCGCACGGCCTGTCGTCCCTGGCAGAGCGCCACCTGGGCCGCAGCGGCATTTCCTACGAAGACCTGTGCGGCAAGGGCGCGCACCAGATCTCCTTCAGCCAGGTCGACATCGCCAAGGCCGCCGAATACTCGTGCGAGGACAGCGACCAGACCCTGGACGTGCACCGCACCCTGTGGCCCCAGCTCGAAGCCGACGAGAAACTGCGCTTCGTCTACCAGCTCGAGATGGATTCGAGCGAAGCGCTCTACCGCGTGGAGCGCAACGGCGTGATGATCGACAGCGCCACGCTCGCCGCGCAGAGCCACGAACTCGGCACGCGCATCATGGCGCTCGAGCAGGAGGCCTACGAGATCGCAGGCCAGCCCTTCAACCTCGGTTCGCCCAAGCAGATCGGCGAGATCTTCTTCACCAAGCTGGGCCTGCCGGTGGTCAAGAAAACCCCGAGCGGCGCGCCCAGCACCGACGAAGAGGTGCTGGAGAAACTGGCCGAGGACTATCCGCTCCCCGCCAAGATCCTCGAACACCGCGGCCTCTCGAAACTCAAGGGCACCTACACCGACAAGCTCGGCCAGCTGGCCAATCCGCGCACCGGCCGCGTCCACACACACTATGCGCAGGCCGTGGCCGTCACGGGGCGCTTGAGCAGCAACGACCCGAACCTGCAGAACATCCCGATCCGCACGCCCGAAGGTCGCCGCGTGCGCGAGGCCTTCGTGGCGCCGGTCGGCAGCGTGATCGCCAGCGCCGATTACTCGCAGATCGAGCTGCGCATCATGGCCCACATCAGCGGCGACGAGTCGCTCCTGCGCGCCTTCACCGAGGGCATCGACGTGCACCGCGCGACCGCGGCCGAAGTGTTCGGCTCCACGCCCGACCAGGTGTCGAGCGAGCAGCGCCGCTATGCGAAGGTCATCAACTTCGGGCTCATCTACGGCATGAGCAGCTTCGGCCTGGCGAAGAACCTCGGCATCGAGACCAAGGCCGCTGCCTCCTACATCGAGCGCTACTTCGCGCGCTACCCGGGCGTGAAGGCGTACATGGACGAGACCAAGGCGCTCGCCAAGGAGCAGGGCTACGTGGAGACCGTGTTCGGCCGGCGCCTGTACCTCCCCGAGATCAATTCACCCAACGGCCCGCGCCGCGGCGGCGCCGAGCGCGCGGCCATCAACGCGCCGATGCAGGGCACGGCGGCCGACCTCATCAAGCTGAGCATGGTCAAGGTACAGAACGTGCTTGACGAAGAAAAGCGCGCCACCAAGATGATCATGCAGGTGCACGACGAACTGGTGTTCGAAGTGCCCGAGGCCGAAATCGAATGGGTGCGCACCGAAATCCCGCGCCTGATGGCCGGCGTGGCGGCACTCAAGGTGCCGCTGCTCGCCGAGATCGGCATCGGTCCCAACTGGGACAAAGCCCACTGACGAGACACGACCCAAGAAGAACCGCATCCATGAAACTCCAGCCCCGCCCGTTCCTGCTCGCCGCCGTCTGCGCGGCCTTCCTCGGCACCGCCTTCGCCGCCCCCGATGCCCGCATCGCCTCGCTCGCCGCGAAAGAAAAGCCCGCGCTGCTCGACACGCTCAAGGAGCTGGTCTCCATCGAGTCGGGCAGCCGCGACCTCGAAGGCCTGGAAAAAATCTCCGACCTCATCGCTGCCAAGTTCAAGGCGCTGGGCGGCGAGGTCGAGCTGATCGATCCGAGCGCCGAGGCCTACCGCATGGACGACACGCCCGAGAAGATCGGCCGCGTCGTGCGCGCCACCTTCAAGGGCACGGGCACCAAGAGGATTTTGCTCATCGCGCACATGGACACGGTCTACACCATCGGCATGCTCAACAAGCAGCAGTTCCGCATCGAGGGCGACAAGGCCTATGGCCTGGGCATCGCCGACGACAAGCAGGGCGTGGCGGTCATCACGCACACGGTGGCGATGCTGCAGGCGCTGAAGTTCAAGGAGTACGGCACGCTCACCGTGCTGATCAACGGCGACGAGGAAATCAGCTCGCCGGGCGCACGCGCGCTCATCACGCGGCTGGGCGGCGAGCACGATGCGGTGATGTCGTTCGAAGGCTCCTCCATCAAGGACGACAAGCTTTCGCTCGCGACCGCGGGCATCGCTTCCGTCACCCTGCATGTCGCGGGCAAGGCGTCGCATGCGGGCTCCGCGCCCGAGCTGGGCGTGAATGCGCTCTACGAACTCTCGCACCAGATCCTGCAGATGCGCGATCTGTCGGACCCCGCCACCGGCCTCAAGATGAACTGGACCATCTCGAAGTCGGGCACCAACCGCAACGTGATCCCGGCGTCGGCCACCGCGAGCGCCGACGTGCGCGTGCTCAAGGTTGCCGACTACGACCGCATCGAGCAGCAGGTCAACGAACGCGTGAAGAAGCAGCTGATTCCCGAGGCCAAGGTCGAGCTGAAGTTCGAACGCCGCCGTCCGCCGCTCGAGGCCACCGCTGCCTCGATCGCGTTCGCCAAGCACGCGCAGGCGATCTACAAGGACGAGCTCGGCCGCCCGCTGGGCGCCGACGACAAGGCCGCCGGTGGTGGCACCGACGCCGCCTTCGCCTCGCTCAGGACCAAGGCGCCCGTTGTCGAGCGCTTCGGCCTGCAGGGTTTCGGCGCGCATTCGGCCGACGCCGAATACGTGCTGGTCGATTCCATCGAGCCGCGCCTCTATCTCGCGACGCGCATGGTGATGGACATCGCACGCGGCAAGACCGGCAACTGACCCGGCCGGCCCCTTCATGCGGCTGCGCCACATCGAGGTCTTCAACGCGATCATGCTGACCGGCAGCGTGAGCGCGGCGGCGCGGCTCATCAACATCACGCAGCCCGCGGTGAGCCGCACCCTGCAGCATGCGGAACTGCAGCTGGGTTTTCCGCTGTTCCAGCGCGCCAAGGGGCGGCTCTCGCCGACCACCGAGGCGCTCACGCTGTACCCGCACATCGAGCGCCTGTTCGCGCAGCTCGACGAGGTGCAGCGGCTGGCCGCCAACCTCAAGGCCGGCAGCGACACGGGCGAATTGCGCATCCTGAGCGTGCTCGCGCTGAGCTACGAGATCTTGCCGCGCGCGCTCAAGGCCTTCCGGGAAAAGCATCCGGGCTATGCGATCACCGTCGAGTCACTGCATTCGCCGCAGATCATGTCGGCGCTGCTGCGGCAGGAGGCCGACGTGGGCTTCGCCTTCAGCCCCGCGGTGCATCCCTCGCTGACGCAGGAGACGCTGGCCGACAGCCGCATGGTGTGCATCGCGCCCAAGGGCATGCTGCCGCGCGCGCTGGTGCGCAACGGCTCGGTGGCGCTGCACGACCTGGTCGACCGGCCGGTGATCGGCCTGGACAGCCGCGACCCCGTCGGCACGAGTCTCAGCCAGGCCTGCCGGCAGGCCGGCGTCGGCTTCCAGCAAGCGGTGGTGACGGTGCAGACTTATCACGCGGCACTGGCCATGGCGCACCACGGCCTGGGCGTCGCGTTGGTCGATGGCTGCACCGCGCGTTCGGCGGACTGTGAGAAGGTCGATGTGCTCACGCTCGAGCCGCACATCCCGGTGCCGGTGCGCGCGCTGCGCTTCACCGGCCGGCCCGATTCGGTGGCGGTGCGCGGCATCACGCGCTGCATGCAGCAGGCGATCCAGGAAGCGCTTTAGATGCGCGGCAAAAAATACGCCTGAAGGGCTTCGTCGGCGCCCGTCCTCGACTTCTCGAGAATCTCCGGCCCCAGGCCCGTTCCCTGGACCGAGAAGAAGTGCAGGTCCTTCAGCCCGATCTGGGCCAGGATGACGGTCAGGTACGGCGTGAGGAAATCCGGCTGCCGCGCGTACTCTCCGGAAAAACTGCCGCCCGAAGCCACGGCGATGAACACCGGCCGGTCGCGAAGCAGGCCCACCTTGCCGCCCGGGCCTGTGTTGAAAGTGCGGCGCGCCCGGACGACGTGATCGATCCACGCCTTCAGCGCGGAGGGCACGCTCAGGTTGTGCATCGGCGTTCCGATGACCAGGACATCCGAATCCTCCAGCTCCCGGATCAGTTCATCGGATTGGGCCACGGCCCCGTCCTGCGTGATCTGCGCCGTGGCCGAATGCTGGCCGAGCGCGTAGTTCGCGTCGATGTGGGGCAAGGCATTGCCGCCGATCACACGCTCCATCACTGTGGCAGCCGGCTCGCGGCCCATCAGGCGCGCGACGATTTTTCGGGAGAGCCTGCAGCTCTCGGAGGCTTCCCCGCGGGGGCTGCAGACGACATGCAGGATCTTCATTGCGACGACTTCCAGATTCTTGTGAAAGCGTGAGTCTAGGAAGCACATGGCCTATCTCATAGAGCCATGAATGAGGATTAGGGATGATCCATAATTTGACATGACGACCGTCGACAAGTCCCCCTCCATCTCGCCCCTGGACCCCACCGCGGCCGAGCCCTACTACCGGCAGATCTACGAGCGGTTCCGCAGCGCCATCGCCGGCGGGTTGCTCAAGCCGGGCGACCGGATTCCCTCGGCGCGCGCGCTGACCAAGGAACTGGGCCTGGCCAGAGGCACCATCGACACCGCGTACTCCCTGCTGGCCGCCGAGGGGTACATCCAGGCCCGCGGCCAGGCGGGGACCATCGTCACGCCGGGCCTCAAGCCGCGCACGCCCGTGGCCGTTCCGTCGCCCGTGATCGACACCGGGACGTCCTCGATCGGCTTTCGTCCGTATTCGATCCTTCCGTTCCAGATGGGCCTGCCCGCGCTGGACGAATTTCCCCGAAAGATATGGGCCCGCCTCGGTGCGCGGTGCGCGCGCGCCATGCAGCCGTCCGACATGACGCATCCCTCGGTCTTCGGACAGCCGATGCTGCGTGCGGAAATCGCCGCCTATCTCCAGGTGTCGCGCGGCATCCACTGCGCGGCATCGCAGGTGTTCGTGACCTCGGGATACCGGCACTCCATCGAGCTGATCGCCCTTGCGCTGCTCAAGGCGGGAGACCGCGTGTGGCTCGAAGACCCGGGCTATCCGCCCACGCGGGAGCTGCTTGCGCAGATGCAGATCGCGGCCGTCCCGGTGCCGGTGGACGAGGACGGCATGGTCGTTGCCGAAGGCGTCAGGTCGGCGCCGCGTGCGCGTGCGGCCGTGGTCACGCCGGCGCACCAGAGCCCGCTGGGCGTGTCCTTGTCCCTGCAGCGGCGACTGGCGTTGCTGGACTGGGCGGGGCGCAACAACGCATGGATCGTCGAGGACGACTACGACGGCGAGTACCGCTACGTGAGCCGCCCCCTGCCTGCGCTCAAGAGCCTGGACCGCGACGGGCGCGTGCTCTATGCGGGCACCTTCAGCAAGGTGCTTTTTCCGAGCCTGCGGCTGGCCTATCTCGTGGTGCCGCAGGCGCAGGTCGAGCGCTTCGAGCAGATCATCCAGACCTTCGCGGGCGGCAGCCCCGAGCTCACGCAGTCCATCGTCACGGCCTTCATCAAAGAAGGGCACTTCGCGCGCCACATCCAGCGCATGCGCAAGCTCTACGCCGAGCGCCGCGAGGCGACGAGCGCGGGCCTGGTAAGCGTGCTGGGCCAACGCGTGCGCATCGACGCGCTGCCCGGCGGCATGCACCTGATCCTGCGGCTTGCGGGCCGCCAGTCGGACCGCAAGCTCATGCTTCGGATGCGGGAAGACGGCCTCTTCGCGGAGGCGCTGTCGGAATGGCAGCAGATCGGCAAGGGGCCGTCGGCATTGCTCGTCAACTTCACGAACATCGATTCCCGGGCCACGGCCGAGAAGCTGGGCAAGCGCATCCTGGCCCTGATGTAGTTCAGGAATCATGGCCTAGAACCCGATGCGGTTCATGGCTCTTCTGAACTGGACCAAGATCTCCGACCATAGAGTCCTTCTCAATCAACGCACACAAGGACTCCTCATGAGCAATCGCATCGACTACGCCAAGATTTCGCCCGACGTCTACAAGGCCTTCGGCGGGGTGTATGTCGCCGTCCAGAAAAGCGGCCTGCCCAAGCAACTGGTCGACCTCGTCTACCTGCGCGTGTCGCAGATCAACGGCTGCGCCTACTGCATCGACATGCATTCGCGCGACCTGCTCAAGTCCGGCCTTGCGGTCGACAAGCTGGTGCTGGTGCCGGTGTGGCACGACGCGGGCGCGGTGTTCAGTGCACGCGAACGCGCGGCGCTCGCTTGGGCGGAAACCGTGACGCGCGTCGGCGAGACGGGCGTTCCCGATACCGACTACGAAGCCGCCACCGCCGAATTCGGCGACAAGGAACTGGCCGATCTCACCTATGCGATCAGCCTGATGAACGCCTTCAACCGCTTCGGCGTCACCTTCCGCTCGACGCCCGCCGCCACGGTGGCTGCCGCGGCCGTGGCCTGACGCGCCATGGCATGGACGCTGCTCGGCATCGCCGGGCTTCTCGAGATCGTCTTCGCCTTCGCGATGAAGTCGTCCGAAGGCTTCACGCGGCTGGTGCCCGCGCTGTTCACGGTCGGTGCGGGCCTCTCGAGCGTGGTGCTTCTGGCGCTCTCGATGCGCACCCTGCCGATGGGCACGGGCTACGCGGTCTGGACCGGCATCGGCGCGGCAGGTACCGCGATCGTGGGCATGGTGGTGCTGGGCGACTCGGCTGCGCCGATGCGGCTCTTGTGCATCGCGCTCATCCTGGCAGGCGTGATCGGGCTCAAGCTGGTCACGGTCGACGGATGATGTGAAGGAGCGGGCGTCGGCCCGCGCCATAATCCGGCGCCATGCACGTCCTTCGAACCCTCTGCTTCCTGCGCCGCCTGGCGCTCGCATGGTTCATGGCCTCGCTGCTGGTCGCGGGGGCTTCGCCTCTCGTGAACCCGCAGGCGATGGAGCTGGTGTGCTCCGCCACCGGCAGCGTCAAGCTCATCGTGCAGGGCGATGACGGCCCCACCGAGATGGGCATGGCGGCGATGGACTGTCCGCTGTGCATGGTCTCCGCGCCGCCGCCTGCCGCCACGCAGGTGAAGCTGCCCACGCCGCTGCCGCTGGGCCGCGCGCTGCAATCGATTCCCGCTGCCCGCATCGCGGCAGCCACGGCCTCGCCGCTGCCGGCGCGCGGGCCGCCCGCGCTCTCCTGAACTCCCGCATTTCCTCCACCTGACGTTGCTTCCGGGCACGCGGTGGATCTTCGGTCGTTCCGCGGCCGGTGCTGCGTTGTCGCCCTTGTCGGGCTTGCGCGTGCCGCCGCCAGAGAGATTCCATGTCCCGTATTCCTTCCGCCCCCATGCTGGGGCTCGCGGCCCTGTTCGGCGCCGCCTGCGCGCCCGGCCTCGCGATTGCTCAAGAGGCCGGCGCGGCCGCACGGTCGCTGCCGCAGGTCGAAGTGACCGACGACGCGCCCGGCCCCAACGGCCGGCTCGACCTCGACACCCCCTCTGACACCGCGAGCCGCCTGGGCCTCACGCCGCGCGAGACGCCGGCCTCGGTCACCGTGGTGAACCGCGCGGTCATCGACGCACGCGGCGCGCAGAACACACAGGAGATCCTGCGCGCCATTCCCGGCGTGACCGCGCACGACGCGCCCGGCAACATCGGCGTGAGCTACCGCGGCTTCAGCGCCGGCTCGATCGGCCAGCTCTTCAACGGCATCAACGTGCAGTACTCGATTGCCGCGCGGCCGGTCGACAGCTGGATCTACGACCGTGTCGAGGCCATCGGCGGGCCCTCGAGCTTCCTCTTCGGCTCGGGCGCGCTGGGCGGCTCGATCAACTACATCACCAAGACGCCCGAGCGCAGCGACTTCGCCGAAGCGCGGCTGCGCCTGGGCACGCAGCACCTGCAAGAGGCCTCCTTCGGGCTGAACCGCCGCGTGGCCGGCGACGGCGGCGCGGGCAGCCATTACGCGCGCATCGACGTGAACCACCGCGATGCCAACGGCTGGACCGACGGCACCGGCAGCCGCTCCACACAGCTCGCGGCCTCGCTGCTCTCGGACCTGGGCGGGGGCCTGAAGCACACGCTGGCCTACGAGTTCCAGGACGAGAACGTCGACCGGCCCTACTGGGGCACGCCGGTGCTCAACCCGGTGGCCGGCACGATGCGCATCGACCCGGGCATCCGCTTCAAGAACTTCAACAGCAGCGACGGGCTCTACGCGCAGCGCGTGCAGTGGCTGCGCTCGGTCACCGAATGGCAGGCCACCGATGCGCTGCAGTGGAAGAACACCTTCTACGCCTACGACGCGCTGCGCGACTACCGCAACGTCGAGAGCTACCGCTACAACCCGGGCAACACCGCGGTGATCCGCTCAGGCGCGCTGCTGCAGCGGCACGACCAGGACGTGTGGGGCAACCGCGTCGAGGGCCTCTACAAGGGGCGGATTGGTGACCTGAAGAGCGACTGGTCCTTCGGCCTGGACTTCAGCGTGAACCGGCAGACGCGCTTTCCCAACAGCCTCCCGGGCACGGTGAGCATGGTGAACCCGTATGCCTTCACTGTCGAGCGCTTCTTCGAGGTGAAGGGCATGGTGCCCGGCTTCCGCCCCGATCGCGACAACAAGGTGCGGACCACCGCGCTCTACCTAGAGAACCGCACCGCGCTGATGCCTTCGCTGCACCTGATCACGGCACTGCGCCACGAGCGCATCGACCTCGACCTGGTGAACCGCCGCACGGTGGATGCGGCGAACCCCGCTACTCTCCACCGCGGCTACAAGCCCACGACCGGGCGCATCGGGCTGGTGTGGGATGTGGCGCCGGGCGCGAGCCTCTATGCGCAATACGCCACGGCGGCCGACCCGCCTTCGGGCGTGCTCTCCACCGCCTCGTTCGCCGACGTGCGCAACAACAGCGAACTCACCACCGGCCGGCAGGTGGAGGTCGGCACCAAGCTCGATTTCTGGCAGGGCAAGGGCACGGCCACGCTCGCGGCCTACGGCATCCGCCGCAACAACATCGCGTCGCAGGACCCGAACAACAGCGCACTCACCGTGCTCGTGGGCGAGCAATCGTCCAAGGGCGTGGAGCTGGCGCTGGGCCTGCAGCCGACGCGGCAGTGGTCGCTGCAGGGCAACCTCACCTACGTGGATGCGCGCTACGAGCGCTTCACGCAGGGCGGCGTGTCGCTCGCGGGCCGCACGCCGACCAACACGCCGGCCATGGTCGCGAACCTCTGGATGTCGTATGCGTTCACGCCCCGCCTCGCGGCCAGCGTGGGCGTGCGGCACGTGAGCAAGGTGTACGCCGATGCGGCGAACACCGCGAGCTGGCCGGGCTACACGCTGCTGGACCTCGGGCTGAGCTGGAAGGTGAGCAACACCGTCACCGTGGTCGGCCGCATCCGCAACGCGACGGACCGCATCCACGCGGTGAACGTCGGCAGCACCTTCGCCTACCTCGGTGCGCCGCGCACGGCGGACGTGTCGCTGCGCGTGGCGTTCTGACCCGGGGAGAGAGCCATGCATGCCAAACGTTGGTTGTTCCTGATCCACCGCTGGCTGGGCGTGGTTGTCTGCGCCTTCTTCGCGATGTGGTTCGTCTCGGGTGTGGTGATGATGTACGTGGGCTACCCCAAGCTCACCGAGGCCGAGCGGCTGCAGCACCTGCCGCCGCTGGATGCGACAGCGCCGTTGCTGGGACCACGGCAGGCGCTCGATGCTGCGGGCATCGCAGGGCCTCTGCGCGAGCTGCGACTGGCGGCGGCCAGCGGCGGGCGCGCGGTGTATCTGGCGGTGCCTGCACGCGAGGCCGAGGCCGGCCGTCGCCGCATGCCGCCGGGCAGCGGCACCGTCGTGGTCGATGCCGAAACCGGCGCCGTGCTGCGCGATGTGGACCGCGCCCGCGTGCTCGCGAGCGCACAGGCCTATGCGGGGGCGAGCGTGCCGCTCGACTACCGCGGCGCCATCGGCGAAGACGCTTTCACGCATTCGCGCGGGCTCGACGCCCATCGCCCGTTGCATGTCGTCGACCTCGGCGACGCAGAGGCCACGCGGCTCTACGTCTCGGGCAAGACCGGCGAGGTGGTGCGCGATGCGCCGCGCGCCGAGCGGCTCTGGAACTACGCGGGTGCGTGGATCCACTGGCTGTACCCGCTGCGCGGCACGGGCCTCGACCGCTACTGGGCAGACATCGTCAACTGGCTCTCCATCGTCGGCATCGCCGTCGCGCTGACCGGCACGGTGGTGGGCGTGATGCGCTGGCGCTTCCGGCGCACCTACAAGAGCGGTTCGCACTCGCCGTACCAGGGCTTCATGATGCGCTGGCATCACATCACCGGGCTGCTCTTCGCATTGGTGACGCTGACGTGGATCTTCAGCGGGCTGATGTCGATGAACCCGTGGTGCGTGTTCGACAGCGGCGCGCCGGCGTTGCGGATGGAGGCGATGAATGACGGGCCGCTCGTTGTCGCCGCGCAGGACGCGACGCCCCCCGCGTTGCTGACCTCCGCAGGCAACGGCGTGCGCGAACTGCGCTGGGTGCGCGTAGCAGGGCAGACGCTGGTGCTCGCGAGCACGGGCAACGGACGGCCATCGGTAAGCGACGCGCAGACCGCCCAGCCGCTCACGCCCGACCCCGAAGTGCTGCGCACCGCGGTTGCCCGCCTGCTGCCCGATGCGATCGAACGCATCGACGTGCTCACCGCCTACGACAGCCACTACTACACCCGCGAGCCGCACACCATGACGGGCGGCACCGACAAGCCCTTGCCCGTCTGGCGCGTGGTGTTCGCCGATGCGCATGCCACCTGGGTGCACGTCGACCCACACACCGGCGCGGTGATCGGCCGCTCCGACGACCTGCGGCGCCTGAGCCGCTGGCTGTTCGCGATGCTGCACAGCTGGGACTGGCTGCCGCTGCTCGATCACCGCCCGGTGTGGGATGTACTGCTTGTCGCGCTGAGTCTGGGCGGCGCGCTGCTGAGCCTGACCGGCGTGGTGATCGGCTGGCGGCGCCTGGGCCGCAAGCTCAGGGCGTCGGCGAGGAAGGTGCCAGCGTCTGTGCGACCCGCAGCGCCGAGCCGAAGGCCAGCGTGAAACCCAGCGCGCCGTGGCCGGTGTTGAACAGCATGTTCGACGGTGCGCTCTCCAGCCGCCCGATGATCGGCAACCCCTTTGGCGTCGCAGGCCGCATGCCGGTCCACGGGTGCAACTCTTCGAGCCGGCTCGCATGCGGGAAGAGGGCGCGCGTGGCGGCCGCCAGCGTTTCGATGCGCGTGGCCGGAATGCTCGCGTCGTGCCCCACCAGTTCGGCCATGCCCGCCACGCGCAGGCGCGAGCCGATGCGCGCGAACACCACCTTGCGGGCGCTGTCGGTCACGTTCACGGTGGGTGCGGCACCCGGAGAAGGATCGACCTCCACCGTGATGCTGTAGCCCTTGAGCGGGTACACCGGCAGGTAGGCGCCCAGCGCGCGGCCGAGCTTGTGCGAGGCCGAGCCCAGCGCCATCACGAAGGCATCGGCCTCTATGTCGCCCTGGCTGGTGTTCACTGCGGCTATCTGATGGCCGTTGCGCGCGAAGCCGTGTACATCGGCGCCGAGCAGGAAGCGAACGCCACGCGCCTGGAGCGCGCGCATCAGCTCCGCGCACACCTTCAGGCAGTCGGCCGCGCATTCGCTCGGCGTGTAGACCGCCCCGGCCATCTGGCCGCGATAGCTCGCGAGCGCGGGTTCGATGGCGATGCACTCGTCGGGCGAGACGATGCGCTGCTCGCTGCCCATGGTGCGCTGCAGTTCGAGCTGCGCACGCGCACCTTCGAGCGAGGCCGAGCTCGCGTACAGCACCAGCTTGCCGGTGGCCGAGAAGTCGCAGTCGGGCGCGATGTCGGCCTGCATCGCCTCGAACTCGGTGCGGCTCGATGCGGCCAGCGCCAGCAGCCTGGCCGTGGTGTCGCGCGAAGTCCCCGCATTGCAGGCCGCGAGAAATTCCACGCCCCAGCGCCATTGCAGCGGGTCGAGCTGCGGCCGCAGTTTGAGCGGGGACGTGGGCGAGAACAGCAGCTTGGGCAACTGCTTCCAGATCGACGGATCGGCCAGCGGCTGCACATACGAGTAGCTCAGTTGCGCGCCATTGCCGCCGCTCGCGCCGGCGCCGGGCGCCGCGCGGTCGATGACCGTGACCTGGTGGCCCCGGCGTTCGAGCTGCCAGGCGGTGGCCAGGCCCACGATGCCGGCACCGAGCACACACACATGCATGAAGGCAACTTTCGGGGAGTGAAGAAGAGACTGCTTCGACTGTAGGGGCGCCCCGCGCCGCCCGGAAATGCCAAAAGAACCCCCGCCCATAACCTTTGGGCATGACCCCGGGGTTATTTGGAATTGTCGCGATGTGTCACTCCTTCTTACACTGCGCTTCTGTTCAATCCAACCGAATGAAGGCTCGAATGAAACTCTCCGTCCTGATGGCATCCATGGCTGCCGCGGTGCTCTTCACCGCCACCGGCGCGCAAGCCGCCGACACGCTCGCCAAGATCGCCGAGTCCGGCAAGATCACGCTCGCCTACCGCGAGTCGTCGGTGCCCTTCAGCTACCTGGACGGCCCCAACAAGCCGATCGGGTTCTCGGTGGAACTCTCCAACGCCGTGGTCGACGCGGTGAAGAAGAAGCTGAACAAGCCCAACCTGCAGGTCTCGCTGATGGCGGTCACCTCGCAGAACCGCATTCCGCTGATCACCAACGGCACCATCGACCTGGAGTGCGGCTCCACCACCAACAACAGCGCGCGCGGCAAGGACGTGGCCTTCGCGGTCAATCACTTCTACACGGGCACGCGGCTGCTGACGAAGAAGTCCTCCAAGATCAAGGACTACGCCGACCTCGCCAAGAAGACCGTCGCCAGCACCACCGGCACCACCAACGCGCTGGTCATGCGCAAGTACAACACCGAGAAGAACCTGGGCATGGACATCGTCCTCGGCAAGGACCACGCCGATGCGTTCCTGCTGGTGGAGAGCGACCGCGCCGTGGCCTTCGCCATGGACGACATCCTGCTGTTCGGCCTGATCGCCAACTCGAAGAACCCGGCCGACTACGAGGTGGTGGGCGAGTCGCTGCAGGTCGAGCCCTACGCCTGCATGCTGCCCAAGGACGACCCGGCCTTCAAGAAGCTGGTGGACGACACCTTCATCAACATGATGAAGAGCGGCGAGTTCGAGAAGCTCTACACCAAGTGGTTCATGCAGCCGATTCCGCCGAAGAACGTGCCGTTGAACCTGCCGATGAGCGATCAGCTCAAGGAAAACCTCAAGGCCTTCAGCGACAAACCGGCGACCTGATCCGGGACGCGCAATAAAGAGAAAAGACATGGTCGCAGCAACGCAGGTCGTCGGCATCCTCGGGGGCATGGGCCCCGCGGCGGGCGCCGACTTCGTCCGGCTCTTCGTGCAGGCCTGCGCGCAGCAGATGCGCGCACGCGGCGAGCCGGTGCGCGACCAGTCCTTTCCCGAACACTGGCTTGCGCAGGTGCCGGTGCCCGATCGCACCGGCGCGCTGGCCTCCGACACGAGCGGCGCGCACCAGCCGCTGGAGCCGATGCTGCAGGCGCTGGGCCGGCTGGCCGCGCTCGGCAGCCGCGCCGTGGCCATCGCCTGCAACACCGCGCACGCCTGGCATGCGAGCCTGCAGGAGCGCTTTCCGCAGGTCGAGCTGCTGCACATGGCGCGCGAGACGGCGCAGCAGCTGGCCGCAGAGGGTGCAACCGAGGTGGCGCTGATGGCCACCGAGGGCACCTACCGCGTGCGTCTTTACGAACAGGCGCTGGCCGAAGCGGGGCTTGGCTGCCACGTGCCGCTGGCCGACGAGCGCCAGACCATCATGCGCGGCATCTTCGACGGCGTGAAAGCCGGCAACATGCCGCTCGCGGAGCAGTGCTTCTCCGAGGTCGCGCTGCGGCTGGCCGAGCGGCACGGGCCCGTGACCATCATCATGGGCTGCACCGAGGTGCCATTGGGGCTGCAGGGCTCGGCCGCGGTGGCGGGGCTGAGCCTGGTCGATCCGGCGCAGGTGCTGGCCGCCGCGCTGGCACGCCGGGCGTACGGCGCGTAGGGCGCGCAGGGCCAACCCCACTGAACTTCCGGTCATAGAGGCGGACGCCGATTTCGCCTACATTGCGGCGTGCGTTTTTTCGCGCAGCGCCCCTTGTCCGACGATTCAACTGGAGCCCCTCCAATGTCCCCACTCGACGACAGCCGTTCCGACTTCGATTCGCTTCGCCCCGGCGACAGCACCGAGCAGGGCGCCACGCGCCGCACCGCCCTGAAGGCCGCCATCGGCGTCGGCTACGCAGCCGCCGTGATGCCGGTGGTGGCGCAAACTGCCATCGCCACCTCGACCGAAGGCCTGAAGGCCGGCCCCGTCAAGTACACCGTCAACGGCTTCGAGGTGCCGGCCTATGCCGCCGCGCCGGCTGGCAAGACCGGCCTGCCGGTCGTCCTGGTGATCCAGGAGATCTTCGGCGTGCACGAATACATCGCCGACACCTGCCGCCGCTTCGCCAAGCTGGGCTACCTGGCCATCGCGCCCGAGCTCTATGCGCGCCAGGGCGACCCGCGCGGCTACACCGACATCCCGAAGCTGCAGGCCGACATCGTCAGCAAGGTGCCCGATGCGCAGGTGCTGGCCGACCTCGACGGCGCGCTGGCCTATGCCAAGGCCAACGGCGGCGACACCAGCAAGGCCGGCATCACCGGTTTCTGCTGGGGCGGGCGCATCGTTTGGCTGTATGCGGCCACGGGCAAGGTCAAGGCCGGCGTGGCCTGGTACGGCCGGCTGGTCGGGCAGGCGAGCGATCTGCAGCCGAAACACCCGGTCGACATCGCCGCCAACCTCCAGGCGCCAGTGCTCGGCCTCTACGGCGGAAAAGACCAGGGCATCCCCCTTGACACGGTTGATAAGATGAAAGCTGCTCTGGCCACTGGAACTGCAGCGGCCAAGGCCTCGAGCTTCGTCGTGTATCCCGAAGCAGGCCACGCGTTCCATGCCGACTACCGCCCCAGCTATGTAAAGAGCGCGGCGGACGACGGATGGCAGCGCGCCACAGCCTGGTTCAAAGCCAATGGCGTCGCCTGACGACGGTGCCTTGTAGCCACTCCCCGCCGAAGGCCGTCCTGTGTGACGGCCTTTTCCTTTTTATGAACGGTATGCGGTCCTGACGACCGCTCCTCTTGCGCAAGCAGCTATGAATTTGATAGTCATCATCGCCGCGACCCTGGTCGCCGGCATCGGAAGCGTCTGGTTGGCGGCGTTGCTGCTGCGTGTGGGCGTGCGCAGCGGCTCCGGTGGGGTGAATCCGCAGCATCTGTTGAGCCTGGCGGCCGGCGCGCTGCTCGCCACCGCCTTCATGCACCTCTTGCCCGAGGCCTTCGAAAGCCGCATCGAGCCGGCACTGCTGTTCGCGGTGCTGCTGTTCGGACTCGTGTTCTTCTTCCTGCTCGACAAGGCCGAGCTGTGGCACCACGGGCACGAGCACCATCATGGCGACGCGCCCAACGGATCGGATGCGCACAAGGGCCATGACCATGGTCACGACCACCCACACGACCACCACGGCCATGCCCACGGCCACACGCCCAAGGGCGGCGGCAGCTGGGCCGTGCTCACCGGCGACAGCGTGCACTGCTTCGGCGACGGCATCCTGATCGCCTCCGCTTTCATCGCCGACATTCGCCTCGGCCTCGTGGCGGCGCTGGCCGTGCTCGCGCACGAGGTGCCGCACCACATCGGCGACCTCGTCGTGCTGCGCCAGAGCTCGGCCAACCAGCGCGCGGCGCTCATCAAGGTGTCTCTCGCGGGCACCATGACCATGCTCGGCGGCATCGCGGGCTGGTGGCTGGTGGACCAGTTGCACGGCTGGCTGCCGTACTTCCTGGTGCTGGCCGGCAGCAGTTTTGTCTACGTGGCGCTGGCCGACCTGATTCCGCAGTTGCAAAAACGTTTGCCCGCCCGCCAGACCGCCGCGCAGATCCTGTGGCTGGTCGCGGGCATCGTGCTGGTCACGCTGGTGAGCCGGCTCGCGCACGGCGAGCACGGGCATGACCATGGCCACGACGCGGGACACGGCGAAGCCGGCCACGTCCACAAGGACTGACGGCACGGTCTTGCGCGGGGGTGGGGCAGGGCGGGAAACTTTCCGACACCGACGCTGCCTGTCGGATGAACCGGAACGGCCGAAACAGGCGCACCATAGGGGGCCTTACAGCATTCATCTGCCGAGGAGCCGATCATGAATCACGTCGACGCCACCGCGCGTTCCGCCTCGCCATCCGAAGACGATGACGACAACACGCCAGCCGACGATTTCGAGGAAACCGACAGCGACGTCACCGACGATCTTTCGGAAGAAACCGGCATCGATCTGACCGATGCCAGCGAGCTTGATGCCGACAACGTGCCCGCGGACGAAGAGTTCGACCGGGTGATGAACGCACCGGACTGATCCCCGTCAGGCCGCTTCCCGCCGCACGATCACCTGCCCGTTGCGCGCACCGCTGTGCACGCCGTGCTGCCAGGTGACGGCGCCATTCACGATCACCGCATCGATGCCTTCGGCCGGCCGCGTCGGCGTTTCGTAGTTCGCGGTGTCGCGCACCGTGGCTGCGTTGAAGATCACCACGTCGGCATGATTCCCCGGCTTGAGCGTGCCGCGTTCGTGCAGGCCGAAGTTGCGTGCGGTGAGACCCGTCATCTTCCACACCGCGGTCTCCAGCGGAAACAGGCCCACATCACGGCTGTAGTGACCGAGCACACGCGGGAAGGTGCCCCAGAGGCGCGGATGCGGCTTCTCGCCGAGCGGGATGCCGTCCGAGCCGATCATGGTGTCGTCGAAGGCGAGGATGCGCTGCACGTCGTCCTCGTCCATCATGAAATAGATCGCGCTGCCCGGCTGCAGGCGCTGGGCCGCCACTTCGCCCGACACGCCCCATTCGGCCGCGATGTCCTTCAGGTCGCGGCCCGCGCATTCGGGGTGCGGCACGCTCGAGGCGATGAGCACGCGGCCGTCCATCATCCCGCGGTCGGTGCGGATCATGGTGGAGCCCGCGGTGTACGGGTAGCAGTCGAGGCCAATGCACTGGTGCTGCATCGCTTCCTTGATGAACGGCAGCGTCACCTTCGTCTTGCCGAAGTTCTGCGCGTTCTGCACCTTGTGGTGGGACACCACCACGGGGATGTCGAGCGCGCGGCCGATGTGGAAAGTCTCTTCGAGCGACTCCATCACGCGGTCGCTTTCGTCGCGCATGTGGGTCACGTAGAGCGCCTTGCGCGATGTGAGCGGGCGGCCGACTTCGATGATCTCTTCGGTCGTCGCCTTCACGGCCGGCGGGTAGAAGGTGCCGGTCGACAGGCCGATGGCGCCGGCCTGCATCGCTTCTTCGACCAGTGCCTGCATCGCGGCGATCTCGGTGTCGTTCGCAGGGCGGTCCAGATCAGCCATGACCACCGCGCGCAGCGTCGAATGCCCCACCATCGCAGCCACGTTCACCGATGACGGCGTGGCGCGCAGCGCATCGAGGTACGCGGCGAACGTCGTGAAGCGGCCCTCGGCCGGCGTGTCGAGCAGGCTCAGCGGCATCGGCAGGTCCATATCGACGCGCAACGGTGCGGCGCTGATGCCGCAGTTGCCCGCCACCACCGTCGTCACGCCCTGCGACACCTTGAACGGCATCTGCGCCTGCGAGAGCACGGCCTGGTCGTCGTGCGTGTGCGAGTCGATGAAGCCCGGCGCGACGATGCGGCCCGTGGCATCGAGCGTCTGGTCGGCGGTGTGGCCCGCGAGCTTTCCGATGGCGGCGATGCGGCCGCCGGTGATGCCGACGTCGGCATCGAAACGCGGCGCCTTGGTGCCGTCGATGACGGTGCCGCCGCGGATCAGCAGGTCGTAGTGGGGTGTCTTGTCGGTCATCGGTGAGGCTCTTTCAGCGGAAATGGCAGGCGACCCAATGGCCACCGTTGGAAGACGAAGGGCGTTCGCTCAGTTCGGGCGTCTTCTCCTTGCACACGGCCTGCGCCATCGGGCAGCGTGTGTGGAAGCGGCAGCCCGAAGGCGGATTCGCCGGGCTCGGCGGATCGCCCTGCAGCAGCATGCGGCGCGCGGGCGTGCGCGGGTTCGGCACGGGCACGGCCGACAGCAGGATCTCGGTGTACGGATGCAGCGGCGCCGAGAACAGCGTGTTCCGGTCCGCGATCTCCACGATGTGCCCGAGATACATCACCGCCACGCGGTGGCTGATATGCCGCACCACCGCGAGGTCATGCGCGACGAAGAGGTACGCGATGCCGAACTCCGCCTGCAGGTCCATCAAGAGGTTGACCACCTGCGCCTGCACCGACACGTCGAGCGCGGACACCGGCTCGTCGCAGACGATGAGCTTCGGGTTCAGCGCCAGTGCGCGCGCAATGCCCAGGCGCTGTCGCTGCCCGCCGGAGAATTCGTGCGGAAATTTCTTCGCCGCTTCCGGGCGCAAGCCCACGCGCGAGAACAGCCACTGCACGCGCTCCCGCCGCTCAGCCGCCGCGCCCATGCCGAAGTTGCGCAGCGGCTCGGCCACGATGTCGCCGGCCGTCAGGCGCGGGTTCAGCGAGGCATACGGGTCCTGGAAAATGATCTGCAGTTGCCGGCGGCGCAGCCGCATCTCGTTGGAAGAGAGCGTCAGCAGCTCTTCGCCATCGAGCGACACCGACCCCGAAGTCGGCTCGACCAGCCGCATCACCGACTTGGCGGTCGTCGTCTTGCCGCACCCCGACTCTCCGACCAGCGACAGCGTTTCGCCGCGCGCGACGGAAAACGAGACGCCATCGACCGCCTGGATCGCCGGCTTCGCGGGCCGCAGCCAGCGCTTGGGCGAGATGTAGTGCTTGCGCAGGTTGCGCACCTCAAGCAGCGGGGCTGCGGTCGTCGTCATGCGGTCACCTCTGCATCGGCCCATTGTTCTTCGACGGCGAAGCACGCCACCAAATGGTCGCCGCCTTGCTGTGTGAGCTGCGGCGTCTCGACGCGGCAGCGCTCGCGCGCATGGCTGCAGCGCACAGCGAAAGCGCAGCCGCGCCCCAGCTCGTGCGCGGCCGGCACCAGGCCCGGAATCTCGGTAAGCCGCGCGCTCGCCGTGTTCATCGCGGGCATCGAGGCCATCAGCGCGCGCGCGTACGGATGCAGCGGCCGGTCGAACAGGTCGATCACATCGGCCTCCTCGACCTTCTTGCCGGCATACATCACCACCACGCGGTCGCAGCTCTCGGCCACCACGCCCAGGTCGTGCGTGATCATCACCACGCCCATGCCCAGCTCCTTCTGCAGCCGGCGGATGAGGTCGAGGATCTGCGCCTGGATGGTCACGTCGAGGGCCGTGGTCGGCTCGTCGGCGATCAGCACCTCGGGGTTGCAGGCCAATGCCAGCGCGATCATCACGCGCTGCCGCATGCCGCCCGAGAGCTGGTGCGGGTACTCGTTCACCCGCCGCTCGGGCTCGGGGATCTGCACCACGCGCAGCATCTCGACCGCGCGCTGCATCGCCTCGGCGCGGCTCGCTTTCTGGTGCAACTGCACCGTCTCGGCGATCTGCCGGCCCACGGTGAGCACCGGGTTCAGCGAGGTCATCGGCTCCTGGAAGATCATCGAGATGCGGTTGCCGCGGATCTGCCGCATCTCGCGCTCGCTCAGCTGCATGAGGTCGGTGCCGCGCAGGCGCACCGCGCCCATGTGGCGGCCGGGCGGCGTGGGCACGAGGCGCAGGATCGAGAGCGCGGTCACGCTCTTGCCGCAGCCCGATTCGCCGACCACGCCGAGCGTGCGGCCCGCGCGCACCGTGTACGAGACGCCATCGACCGAGCGGACCACGCCGTTCAATGTGTGGAAGTGCGTGCGCAGGTTGTCGACTTCGAGCAGGGGCTCGCCGGGGGCGAGTGCAACGTGGGACATGGGCTTCATGGCGCGCTCACAGTTGCCGCGCCAGGCGCGGATCGAGCGCATCGCGCAGGCCGTCGCCCAGCAGGTTGATCGCCAGCACCGTGGCCGCCAGCAGCAGCCCCGGGTACAGGATGATGTGGAACGCCACCGCCACGAAGTTGCGGCCCTCGGCCATCATGTTGCCCCAGCTCGGCGTCTGCGCGGGCACGCCCACGCCGAGGAAGGAGAGGGCGGCTTCGGTCAGCACCGCGGCGGCCGCGACGAAGGTCGATTGCACGATCAGCGGCGCCACCATGTTGGGCAGCACGTGACGGAAAAGGATTACCGGCAGCCGCGTGCCCACCGCATGCGCGGCCTCCACGTACAACTGCTCGCGCAAGGTGAGCGCCAGCGAGCGCACCAGCCGAACCACGCGCGGAATCTCCGGCACCGTGATGGCGACGATCACCGTCGTGAGGCTCGCGCGCGTCACCGCCATGAGCGCGATCGCCAGCAGGATGCCGGGGATGGCCATGAGCCCGTCCATCACCCGCATCACCGGTCCGTCGGCCCAGCGCACGAAGCCTGCGAACAGGCCGATCAGCACGCCGAACACCGTCGCCAGCACCGCGACCGAGGCGCCGACGATCATCGACACCTGACCGCCCCAGACCGCGCGGCTGAACACGTCGCGGCCCAGCGCGTCGGTGCCGAACCAGTGCTCGGCACCCGGTGGCTGCATGCGCGCGAGCGGGTCGATGTCCTGCGGGTCGTGCGTGGCGATCCACGGCGCGGCGATGGAGAGCGCGGCCACGGCGATCAGCAGCAGCGCGCCGATGATCAGCGTCGGGTGCTTGCGCACCCAGCGCCAGCGGGGCGGGACGAAGGGGGCTTCGTCGGCCGGGGTCGCAGCGGGCGCAACGGGTAGTGGGAGGTCACTCATCGGGAGTACGGTGGACATGTCTCGTTCAGTACTGAATGCGCGGATCGAACAGGCGGTAGCTCAAATCGATCAGCAGGTTGATCAGCACGTACACCCCCGCCGACAGCAGCAGCACGCTCTGGATCACCGGGTAGTCGTGGCGCTGCACCGAGTCGATCACCAGCCGCCCCACGCCCGGAATGGCGAACACCGTCTCGGTGACCACCACGCCGCCGATCAGGAGCGCGATGCCCACGCCGATGGTGGTTGCGATGGGAATGGCCGCATTGCGCAGCGCATGCCCCAGCACCGGCAGCACGCCCAGGCCCTTGGCGCGTGCGGTGCGGATGTAGTCTTCATGCAGCACTTCGAGCACCGTGGCGCGCGTCATGCGCGTCACAAGCGCGATGTACACCAGCGCCAGGTTCACGCACGGCAGCACCAGCGAGCGCAGCCATTCGCCCGGCCCCTCGGCAAAGCGCACGTAGCCCTGCACCGGAAACCACGGCAGCTGGATCGCGAACGCATAGATCAGCAGGTAGCCCACCAGGAACACCGGCACCGAGAACGCGAGCACCGCGAACACCATCACCAGCCGGTCGACCCAGCTGCCCGCGCGATAGGCCGCGAGCGTGCCCAGCGGCACCGCGACCACGAGCGTGATCAGCATGGTGAGCGCCGCGATCGACACCGTGGGCTCCAGCCACTGGCCGAGCAGCTGCGACACCGGCACCTGCGTGAAGATCGAGGTGCCCAGGTCGCCGGTGAAGAGCTTGCCCAGCCACACCGCGAACTGCTGCCACAGCGGCAGGTTCAGCCCGAGCGCGGCGCGCAGCTTCTCGATGTCTTCCACGCTCGCGAGGTCGCCCGCGATGAGCGCCGCCGGATCGCCCGGCGACAGGTGGATCAAGAGGAACACCACCACGGCCACCACCGCCATGACGGGAAGCGTCGAGAGAAAGCGTCGAACGATGTAGCCCATGGCAGTGCGCGCGTCGCGAAGCCGTCAGCGGTCCAGCGCCCAGACCATCGGCATGCCGGCCCAGAGCTTGTCCAGCCCCTTCAGGTTGGCGCGTGCGGCGAAGGCGGCCGAGTACTGGCCCGCGTTGATGTACGGCACCGCCTCGTAGGCGCGGGCCTGGAAGGCATCGAGCAGTTCCTTGCGCTTGGCGGGCACGGTCTCCTTCAGCCAGGCGGTGCGCAGGTCGTCCAGTTGCTTGTCGCACGGCCAGCCCGGCAGCGTGTTGCCGCAGGCTGCGCCCAGGTAGGCGTTGCTGATCGGCGAGTTCGCGTCGAATTCGCCAGCCACCGTCACGTACATGTTCCAGCCGCCGGCCTCGGGTGCATCGCGCTTGGCGCGGCGCGCGCCGATGGAGGCCCAGTCCAGGTTCTGCGCATCGACGTTGATGCCGATGCTCTTCATGGTCTGCGCGGCCATCAGCGCCTCGGCGTTGAGGTAGGGCACGTCGCTCGGCACGAGCAGCACGACCTTCTCGCCCTTGTAGCCCGCGTCGGCCAGCATCTTCTTGGCCTTGGCCACGTCGGCCTTGCGGTAGGGCTCGGCGCCGGCCGAGGTTTCGTTCGGGCTGCCGCAGATGAAGAAGGTGGGGCAGTAGGCCATGCGCATGTCGAGTGGATAACCCATGGCCGCGACGAAGCGCTCCTGGTTCACCGCCTGCAGGAGCGCCTGGCGCACCTTCGGGTTGTTGAAGGGCGGGTGCAGCTGGTTCATGACCAGGAAGCCCTGGTAGGCGCCGCCCGAGCCGATCTTCACGCTCGTGTCGGTACGCAGCGGCGCAATGTAGTCGGGCTGCAGCTGCTCGACGATGTCGACCTCGCCGCGCTTGAGCGCCGCGATGGCGCTGTTCGAATCGGGCAGGTAGAGCCACTCGACGCGCTCGAAGTTGCTCTTCTTGCTGCCCGCAAGGCCATTGGGCGGTTCGCTGCGCGCCACGTAGTTGGGGTTGCGCACGAACACCGCCTTGTTGCCCGGCACCCATTCGTCGCGCTTGAAGATGAAGGGGCCCGAGCCCAGCACCTCGGTGAGCGGCGCGGTGGCCGGCATCTTGGCGAGGCGCTCGGGCAGGATCACCGGCGGAAAGCCCGAGGGCTTGGCCAGCGCATCGAGCACCATGCCGAAGGGCTCGGAGAGCGTGAGCGTGAAGTTGCGCGCATCGACCTGCTTCCACTCCGCACCGCTCGCGGTCATCGCCCGGCCCAGGCTGTCGCGCGCGGCCCAGCGCTGCAGCGAGGCGACCGCGTCGGCCGAGGTCACGGCGCTGCCGTCGGAGAACTTCAGGCCCGGGCGCAGCGTGAAGCTCCACTGCTTGCCGTCTTTCGAGGCCGTGTACTTCTCGACCATCTGCGGCTGCGGCTTGCCCGTCGAGTCCTGCGCGAACAGGGTGTCGTAGACCATGTAGCCGAAGTTGCGCGAGATGTAGGCAGTGGTGAAGGTCGGGTCGAGGATCTTCAGGTCCGCATGTGCCACCACCTTGAGCGTCTTGGGCGCGGGTGTCTGGGCGAGCGCCGGGAGGCATGCGGCGGAAAGCGCCAGGGCGGCAAAGGCAGCAAGCGTTCGTCGTTTCATCGTCGGTACTCCGGTGGGGCGAAAGAAAAAGGGATCAGGCGGCGACGCCGATGGGCCACTTGGGCAGGCGCGCTTTCTTGTAGGGCAGGGTGTTGAGGTCGAGCGTGACGGCGCCCGGTGCGCCCGCGTAGATCACGTGCTTCGCCACCTTCGAGTACGACGCATAGAAGTGCTGCGACGACTTCACGACGACGATCTTCTTCGCGGCCAGGTCGCAGCCCAGCTGCGTGAACAGGTCGGTGCCCATCGCCTGGTTGCGCAGCGTGATCAGCACGATCTCGATGCCGTTGGTTTCGATGAGTGCGCTGTCGCCCATCAGCGTGGGCGTGCCTGCGAGGCCTGTCATCACCAGGTCGTGCTTGAGCGCCTTCACTGTGCATTCGAGGTCGAGCGGATCGCCCGAGAGCGGGCTGATCTTGCCGCCGATGCGCATCGCGAGCTTCGCGCCCACGCCCGCATCGAAGGCGATGCGCACCGCGATCGGGTCCCACAGCGGGCCGAGCGCCGCATTGGTGATGCCGCGCTCGACCATGCGGCGCAGGATGAAGGTGGAATCGCTCGCCGCGCCGCCGCCGGGGTTGTCGGCGCCATCGGACACGACGACCGGGCCGCCATCGAAGGCCAGCGCTTCGTCGAGCGAGGCGTCGATGCTCGGGTAGTTCACGGTGAGGCCGTCGCGCATCGCGATCACTTCATCCGCAAGCTGGCGCGCGAGCGCATCGGCCTTGGCCTGGTCGCCATCGGTGTAGACCAGCACCTTGGTGCCCATCTCGGCCACGTCGCCCCACGAGAAGCCGTGCGTGAGCGAGACCGACAGCACGCCGTCCTTGCCCTCGAGCGACTGCATGCGCTTGACGAAGCCAAGCGCCGGCTCGCGCGAGGTGTGCACGGTGACGATCATGTCGCAGTCGACCACCGCGGCCACCGGCTTCACCTTGCCCTCGACCATCGCGGCGCAGATGTCCACCAGCTCGAGCCCGCGCTCCAGCACGTCGGTGTGCGGGTACTCCTTGAAGGAGATCATCAGATCGGAGTTGGCGACCATCTCGGGCGTGAGGTGGTTGTGCGGATCGAGCTCGGCGCCGATGACCACCTTCGGCCCCACGATCTGCCGCACGCGCGCCAGCAGGTCGCCTTCGCAGTCGTCGTAGCCGTCGGCCACCATCGCGCCGTGCAGGCCGAGCAGCACCATGTCCACCGGCAGCACCGCGCGCAGGTCGTCGAGCAGCTCGTCGCGCAGGGTTTCGTAGGCGTGGCGCGTGGTGGCGCCGCTGGGCTGCGCGCCGGCCACCATGCCTTCGAAGAGCTGCCAGCCCTTGTCCGCGCCGCGCATGCGTGCGGCCCACAGCGGGCCCGAGAACAGCGTCATCGCATCGGGGTGCTTGCCGGCGGGGAAGTGGCCGCGGTCCTTGAAGGAGGCGAGGCCGGTGGGCATCGGGCCGAAGGTGTTGGTTTCGGTGGCGAGGGAGGCGCTGAAGACACGCATGGGATGGTCTCTGTGGTTGTTGTGGAAGTCTTGTCAGGCAGTTGCGGCAGTGCGCAGCCGCTGCGGTCCGAGCATCTCGGCCGTGAGCCCGAAGGCCGCGATGCGCTCGGGCAGCGGCAGCCCGCGCGCCAGCGCGGCGCAGGCTTCGCCCATCGCCGCCGAGGTCTGGATGCCATAGCCGCCTTGCGCCGCGACCCAGAAGAAGCCGGGCGCATCGGGCTCGAAGCCGCCGACCAGGTCGCCGTCGGCCACGAAGGAACGCAGGCCCGCCCAGGTGCGCGTGGGACGGCGAATGGCGAGCGTGGTCGCTTCCTCGATGCGGTGGATCGCGATGGCGATGTCCAGCTCCTCGGGCTGCACGTCCTGCGGATCGACCGGGTCGGCATTGGCCGGCGAGCCGAGCAGCATGCCGGCGTCGGGCTTGATGTACCAGCCTTCGTCGGCGCTGAAGACCATCGGCCATTGCGCAATGCTCGCCCCCTCGGGCGGCGCGAAGATGAACGCCGAGCGGCGGCGCGGTTCGATGCCCAGGGGCCGCACGCCCGCGAGCTTTGCAACCGTATCGACCCACGCGCCCGCGGCGTTGAGCACGACGGGCGCTTCGTAGATGTTGCCGCCGGCCGTCACGCGCCAGCGCTCGCCGACGCGTTCCATGGCCGTGACGCCCGCATCGCACACCAGCTTGCCGCCGGCACGGCGCATGCCGCGCAGGTAGCCTTGGTGAATGGCATGCACGTCCATGTCGGCCGCGTCGGGTTCGTACACGCCGCCGGCCACCTGTTCGGGACGGAGGGCGGGCACCATCGCGAGGGCTTCTTCGCTGCTCAGGCGTTTGGCGCCCGTGTCCATGGCCCGCAGCACGTCCCAGTGGGCGTCGAGTTCCGCGAGCTGTGCCGTGCTTCCGACCATCAGCGCGCCGCGCGGCGTGAGCAGCGGGTGCTCGGAAAAGCCTTCGGGCGGGCGTTGAAGAAATGCGCGACTCGCCATGGTGAGGGCGCGCACCTGCGGCGTGCCGTAGCTTTCCATGAAGAGCGCGGCCGATCGGCCGGTGGAGTGGTAGCCCGGCTGGGCTTCGCGTTCGAGCAGGATCACGCGGGCATGCGGCGCGAGCCAGTGGGCCACCGAAGCCCCGGCAATGCCGCCGCCGATCACGATGTAGTCGGCCACTGAGGGCGTTGTTGTAATGGATGTCATCGCCGAAAAGTGTAGAAAGAAATTTGCGGATACGCAAATTATTTACGGTGCACCAAGGGGAAACCATGGTGCACCGCATCGGTGAAATTTGCGTCAATGCAATTTGCGTATACGCAACTTCCGCGCCCGGGTCATCCGGGTTGCCATGGATGGCGTGCGGGCCCGCTGGCAGAATCGCCATGCACTACAAGAGAAAGCCAAGCGTGAATCCACACACAGGGACCAAGCCGGGGACGAAGCCGAAGGACGAGGCGCCCACGCTGGACCGCACCACTTTCGGTCACCGCCTGCGCACCGCGCGCAAGCGCTTCGGCTGGACGCTGGCACAGCTGGCCGAGCGTTCGGGCGTGTCGATCACCACCATCTCGCGCGCGGAGCGCGGCCAGCTCGCGCTGGGCTACGAGAACTTCGCCGCGCTGGGCCGCGCGCTCGAGATGGACATGAACGCGATGTTCGCGGGCGCCGGCGTCAAGCCCGCGCAGTTCGATGGACCCGTGGTCACGCGCGCGGGCAAGGGCGTGGTCTACCGCGGGCTCTCGTTCGCCTACGAGTTCCTCGGCACCACGGCGGCCGGCAAGCAGATGAGCCCGGTCGTCGGCACGGTGCATGCGCGCAGCGTCAATGGCCCGGAAGACTTCGCGCGGCATCCGGGGGAGGAGTTCGCCTATGTGTTGTCGGGCGAGATCGAGGTGCACTTCGACACCGGCGAAGTGGTGCACCTGGCGCGCGGCGATTCCCTGTACTACGACAGCAGCATCGGTCATGCCTATGTGAGCGTGAGCCGGCAACTCGCGAAGATCGTCGGCGTGACCACGGGGGAGAGCGGGCACATGAAGTCGGCGCGCGAGGCGCCTGTGCTGAAGCCGGCGCGCAAGGTGGCGCCGAAGAAAACGGGACGCGGCAAAGGCTGAAGGCCCGATCTCGGCCGACAGGAACGGGGCCGATGCACGACAGGGCTGCGCCGAACGACCGCATCCGGCGATTCGAGTAGGCCTAAATAGCTCTTCCTCGAACCACTGAGGGCAAAGGTACTGTCGCGATCTGCGGACGGGAGGAATGTTCCTACATCGCATTGGCGCGAGAGTGGTTAGAAAGGGGACCGTCTTTCAATGAAGGTCAACCCGATGCGCCACACACGCCGCCCTCTTCTTCACGCGGTCGCCCGCATCGCGTTGCCGGTCGGCGCCTTGCTCGCCGTGCTGCCATCGGCGAATGCCGTCACTGCCACCACGACCTTCCAGGTGACGGCCACGGTGCTCAAGGCCTGCCTGATGACGACCCCCGCCACGCTGGCCTTCGGAAACTACGACCCTGCCGCCGCCACGGCGCTGAGCGGCACCACCACCTTCAACGTCACCTGCACGTTCGGCACGCCCTATTCCCTCGGGCTGAATGCGGGCGCCAGCGTAGGCGCGACGATCACCACGCGCGCCATGACCAGCCCCACGGCCGCCGCCGGCAACAACAAGCTGTCGTACGGCCTCTTCAAGGAAAGCACGCACTCGACGAACTGGGACAACAGCACCTCGGCCACCGGCTACACCGGCACCGGGTTGCCCCAGACGCAGACCGTCTACGGACAGATTCCCACGGCGCAGTACGCCGCCGCGGCGGCCACGGACTACGCCGACACCATCACGCTCACGCTGACCTATTGATCACAGATTGATCGCAGCCACCCGCGGCATGCGCCGCACCTTCCTGCTGTGGTCCGCCCTGCTGCCTTGCGTGCTGGTGCCCATCGGCGCGCTGGCTGCCAGCCTGAGCGTGGCGCCGCTGCGTATCGTGCTGACACCGCAGAGGCCGGTTGCCTCGCTCACCATGGGCAACAGCGACGAGGCGGAAGAGGTCGCGGTGCAGGCCGAGGTGCTGGTCTGGTCGCAAGAGGACGGGCGCGATGTCTACCAACCCACGCGCGAGGTACTGGTGAACCCCAGCATCTTTCGGTTGGCGCCGGGCGGGCGGCAGATCGTGCGCCTGGGACTGCAGGTGCCGGCCGAGGCCGTGGAGCGCAGCTACCGCGTCTTCCTGCGCCAGTTGCCGCGCGACCAGGCGCTTGCAACCGACGGTGCCGGCGGCGCGAAGCTGCAGACGCTGCTGCGCATCGGCGTTCCGATCTTCGTGCCGCCGCTGCAGCTGCGGCAGGCGCTGCAATGGCGCCTGCAGGCGAGCGGCGCGGGCGGGCGCGGCTACAGGCTCATGCTCGACAACCAGGGCAGCGAGCACATCCAGCTCACGCAGCTGGTGGTGCGCCGCGATGGCGGCGCCGAGCTGCTGCGAAAGAGCCTCTCCCACTACGCGCTGGCCGGGCAGTCGGCCGGCATCGAGCTGGAGCTCCCGGCCCTGCCGCCCGATACCCGCCTGCACATCGAGGCCGCCACCGATGCGCCCGAGGCCTTGTCCACCGTCACCGCCACCGTGCTCGTGCCCCGTGCGCCTGCCGTGCCGCGCTAGCGTCTGGGCGTGCTGCGGCTGGCTGGGCCTGCGGGTTGCGTGCGCACAGGCGCTGCCTGCCGAAGAAGCGACCGAAGCCGTCGACGATGCGCAGCCGGCGATATTGGACGTGCGCATCAACGGAGAGGCGCAGCAGGCGCCGCGCCCACTGCTTCGGCGCGGCGCGCAACTGCTGGCCGCCGAAGCAGACCTCGCCGCCTGGCGCCTGGTGCGGCCTTCCGCGCCGGCGCTGCGACGCGGCGAGACGAACTACTACGACCTGCGGGCGTTGCCGGGCGCGCGGCTGCAGTTCGACGAAGGCGCGCAGAGCGTGGCGCTGACGGTGACGGCCGATGCGTTCACGCCCGGCACCGTGCGCGCACAGCGGCCCGCGAGCGATCGCCCGCCGCTGTCGGCCTCGGCCTTCGGCGCCTTCCTCAACTACGACCTCGTGCTGCAGCATGACCGCGAGGGCACGCGCGCCTCGGGATACTTCGATGCCGCGACTTCGGGCGAGTGGGGGCTTGCGGGCACGGGCTTCGTGGCCGGGCGCTCCGCCTCTGCGTTCGGAGGGCACGGCACCACCCGGCTGGACAGTTATTTCCGCCGCGACGACCCCGATCGCCTGACCCGCCTCACGGTCGGCGATGCGATCACGCAGGCGTCCGCATGGTCCACGCCCTTCCGCTTCGGCGGCGTGCAGTTCGGCACCCGCTTCGGCCTGCAGCCGGGTTACATCAGCTACCCGATGCCGACGCTCAACGGCGGCGCGGCCGTGCCTTCGGCGGTGGAGGTGTACGTGAACGACACGCTGCGCTACCAGCGCCGCGTCGACGCGGGACCGTTCGCGATCACCGACGTGCCGGTGCTCACCGGCGCGGGCGAGATGCGCTTCGCGGTCACCGATGCCCTGGGCGTGCAGCGCACCGTGACCACGCCCTACTACGTGAGCTCGAACCTGCTGCGCGCGGGGCTCTCCGACTACTCGCTGGAAGCTGGTTGGACACGCCTTCGGTACGGCGAGCGCAGCTTCGACTACGGGCCGCCCTTCGTGGCCGGCAGCTGGCGGCGCGGCCTCAGCGACAGCGCCACCGTCGAGGTGCGCGGCGAAGCCGGGGCGCGCAGCCAGACGGCAGGTGCCGGCCTGACGTGGGTGTGGGGCACGGTGGGCGAGTTCGCATTGCATGGCGCCGCCAGCCACAGCCGCGACGGCGGGAGCGGCCGGCTCTGGCGCGCCGCCTACACGCGCACCAGCGACGAATGGAATTTCTCCGCCAGCCGGCAGGTGGCGAGCCGCGGCTTCACGCAGATCGCCTGGCAGGACAGCCCCGTGCACGTCAATGCCCAGAGCCAGCTGTTCGCCGGCCGCTCGCTGGGTCGCTACGGCACGCTGGGCGCCAGCCACACCCGGCTGCACTACAACACCGGCGAGCGCGTGGGTGTGACCACCGCGAGCTGGTCGATCGGCGTGGGCGCCAGCGCCTGGCTCGGAACCTACGTGGCCCACACGCGCCAGGACGACAGGCGCCCCACGACATCGGTGGGCGTCAGCCTCAGCTTCGCGCTCGGCGAAGGCCGCAACGCCTCGCTCTCGCTGCAGCAGCAGAACCCCGGAAAGCATTCGGCCGTGGCCGAGATGAGCCAGCAGCCGCCCAGCGACACCGGCTGGGGCTGGCGGCTGCGCGCCGCCGATGGCGAGAACGCGCGCACCGAGGCCGGCGTCGACTACCGTGGCCGCTACGGCCTGCTCACCGCCGAGGCGGCACACGCACAGGGCCAGAACGCGATGCGCGTGCGCGCGAGCGGCGCCGTGGGCTACGCGGGCGGCATGACCTTCGCCACCCGCCAATCCGACGATGCGTTCGCGCTGGTGACGGTGCCCGGAGCCCCCGGCGTGAAGGTCTACCGCGAGAACCTGCCCTGGACCACCACCGACAGCGAGGGCCGCGCCGTCGTCTCCGGGTTGCGCGCCTACGAGCCCAACGACATCAGCATCGACAACGGCGACCTGCCGATCGAGGCGCAGGTGCGCAGCGACGCCATTCGCGTGGTGCCGCGCTACAAGGGCGTGGCCGCGGCCACCTTCGACATCTCGCGCGGGATGCTGGCGAGCGCGACGGTGCTGCTGCCCGACGGCAGCCCGCTTCCCGCGGGCATCGACGTGCTGCGGCCGGCACGCGGCACCTCGCTGCTCTCGGGGTTCAACGGCCAGCTTTCGATCGACGACCCGCAGCCCCGCGAAAGCTTCGAGGCGCGGTGGACGAAGGGGCACTGCCGCTTCATGCTCGGCGAAATCGACCGCGCCGGCACATTGCCTTCCCTGGGCACTTTCCGATGCCAGCCCGTACCATCACCGCGGCCATGAGGCGCACCGCATGCGCCGCATCGGCGCTGACCCTCGGACTGGCCGGCCTGCTGGGTGCGCAGGATGCGGACGCCGCGTGCACGGGCGTGGGCCTGTTCAGCTGCAGTGCGACGGTCACCGTGCCGTTGCCACTCGCGTTCGGAAACTACGATCCGTCCAGCCTCACGCCCAAGGACAACACCACGGCCATCGACGTCGTCGGCACGGTCACCGGCCTGGGGATCCTGGTGACCCTGTCCTACTCGATCGGTCTCAGCGCGGGTACGGGCGGCAGCATCGCCAACCGGCAACTGACAGGCCCGAGCAGCACGCCGCTGGGCTACAACCTCTACACCACGAGCGCACACACCACCGTGTGGGGCACCGGAACGGTCACCGACAGCTACAGCGCGCTCGCATCGCTTGGCGGCAATTCGGTGTCGCGCAGCTACCCCGTGTATGGGCGCATTCCGATCGGGCAGTACGCTGCGCCGGGCAGCTACAGCAACACCATCACGGTGACGGTGACCTATTGAGGCGGTCGCGGAACAACAGACCACGCGCCTGGCCGCTCGACTCCATGGCAACATGCCGCAGACAGCGGAAGCAAGCAGAAGAAATCTTCAGGCATCCCATGGCACTGACACTTGAAAACTGGCCCAGCCGGGCCGTCATCCAGGCCTCGCTGGCGGGCCGGTTCGCTCTGCCGCCCTTGCCCCCACCGATGCAGGACTGGTTCGCCTGGTGTCGCAGCATGGGGACCCAGTCACTCGTACTGGAAGAGGCGTGTTGGCGCGAGGGTTGGCGTGGCGAGCTCACCGGTGCGGGCGCCGTCGACGTGCCTGGCCTCCTCGCGGCAATGGAGGGCTACCGTTTCATCCTGGATCAGCAGGCGAGCACGCCGGAGCATCTGGTGTGGCGCGATGCCGTGGAGACCGGCGAATGGCAGCCGCACTGGGTGGTCCTGCAAAACGCCGATGGCGATCCGTTGATCGGCGACATCAGCCAACCCGAAGTGCCGGTGCTCTGGGACTGGCACGGGAGCGGCCGCTGGTCGCCGCAGCCGCTGTTTCCGAATCTTCGAATGCTGATGGAGCGCATCGAAGTCGATGCGCCAGTTCCGCCGGACGATGTTCCGTCGACGGTCCTTTTCTACACGGTGCACCTGACGGACCTGGGCGCCCAGCCCCTGCAGGTGCTGACCGCGCTCAAGGCGCATCCGGACTACAGGCACCTGGCCGGCGCAAGCCTGCTGAAGCTCAAGCATCGGCTGCCCTTGCCGCTGCTGGTCGACAACGTCAGCGACGCGGCGAAGGACTACCTGGTCCGTCGCTTCGAAGCGCTTGGCGCCCGAGTGGCAGTCGTCGAACGGGGGCTGGGGACATCTGCAGAACGCAACCCACCATGAGCACGGAGAGCGACGCAAGATTCTGGGACCGGACTTCATCCAGGTATGCGACGAGCGCGGTGGCAGACCCCGTCGGCTATGAGCGCACGCTGGACCGCACACGCGCCTTGTTGAAGCCGGACGCCAAGGTGCTGGAATTGGGCTGCGGAACGGGAACGACGGCGCTGCGGCTCGCGGGTCATGTCGATGCTTATCTCGCGACGGATATCTCCACCGAAATGATCGCGATCGCCAATGCAAAACACGCCGCGGCACCTGCGCCGACGCTCGCCTTTCGGCCTGCGACCGCAGAGGCGCTGGCATCGGAGGCTGCACGCTTCGACGCCGTTCTCGGATTCAACTGCCTGCATCTGGTGCGCGACCTGCCCAGCACGCTGCGCAGCATCCACGCGTTGCTCGCAGCGGATGGTTTGTTCATCTCCAAGACGCCTTGCGTCGGCGACATGAACCCACTCATCCGGCTTGCATTGCCCGTGATGCGCGCGATCGGCAAGGCACCGCATGCAGGCATCCTTCGCGCGAAGGAATTGGGTGAGCACATCGATGCCGCGGGCTTCGAAATACTCGCCACCGAAAACCACGCAACGAAGGGCGACGACAACCGTCCGTACATCGTGGCCCGCAAAAAGTGAGTTCGCGGGAACGGATGACCGGTGCCGCAAAAGGGTATTGACCGCGTCGAAGCGACGAAGTTATAGTCGCCGCCGCAGCGCCCTCGCGGCACTGTCGTAAGCGTTACCGTCATCCAACGCGTCCTTTGTCGAGAGGATCCCAGTGGGGAATATCTCGATCCATAAAGACGCGCCTTGGCATGACATCACTTTTTTCCCCTGCATCCGTTCGCCCCTTCGGGACCTCCTCTGCTTTCACGGGGCTCGCTCCCGTGGTGCTGGCGGTCTTCCTCGGATTTCTTGCAATCAGCGTTCCATTGGCCGCCCTGGCCCTCGAGGTGCGTGACCACCTGGGGTTCGGCGCTGCCACCGTGGGATGGGCCATCGGCGTTCAGTCGCTGGCCACGCTGCTGACCCGCCATCGGGCGGGCACGCTCTGCGACCAGCGCGGTCCCCGCGCCGCGGTCCTTCTCGGACTTCCACTCACTGCCTGCTCGGGCCTCGCCTACGGCCTGTCGAGCGTGCTGCCCATCGATCCCGCTGCAAAGCTCGCCGTGCTGCTTCTCGGCCGCCTCGTGGCGGGCCTTGGCGAGAGCCTGTTCCTCACCGGCTTGATGAGCTGGGGCATCGCGCGCGTGGGCCCCGCCCGCACCGGCAAGGTCATGTCGTGGACGGGCATCGCCATCTACGCCGCGCTCGGGCTCGGCGCACCACTGGGGCTGGCCATGCAGGCGGCATCCGGCTTCGTTGGCGTCGGCGTCGTGACGTTGCTCACGCCGATGCTCGCGTGGGCCATTGCCCTGCGCCTCCCGGCCGTTCCCGGCGCCGGCGGGCAGCGTGTGCCGTTCCATCGCGTGCTCGGCCTGATCTGGCGACCCGGCCTCGTGCTGGCGCTGGCGACCGTGCCCTATGCCGCGATGGCCGCCTTCCTGACCCTCGACTACGCGGCCCACGGCTGGCCGCGGGCCGGCACGGCACTCCTCGGCTTCGGTGCCGCCTACGTCCTCGTGCGCCTGGTCGGCTCGGGCCTTCCGGACCGCTTCGGCGCGACGCGGGTCGCCGTGGGCTCGTTGATCTTCGAGGCCGTCGGACAGCTGCTCATCTGGTGCGCTCCCGCGCCGGGCATGGCCGTGCTGGGCGCGACGCTGACAGGGCTCGGCTTCTCCCTCGTGTTCCCCGCGATGGGTGTGCTGGCGACCCGCTCCGTTCCGCCGGAACAGCGTGGCCGCGCGGTGGGCAACTTCATCGCGTTCGCCGATATCGCGATGGGCGTGACCGGGCCCGTGGTCGGCTTCGCGATCCAGTGGTTCGGGATCACTGCGGCCTTTCTCGTGGGGGCCGGCGCGACCTGCGCGGCCTTGTGCCTGCTGCCTTCCTTGCGGCTGGGCCGCAGCAAATAGCGCCGCCGCCTCTCGTGCATGGGGAACGCATTTCTCGCAAGCCTCTACATGGAGATCATGGGCAGAAAGCCTCCGGCGACAAGGCGTGAGCCGTCGAACACGGGAACCAGCCCCTCGAACTGCATTCGCGGATCGCCGGTCACCTTCGCCATCCCCGCATCCCTGGCGGCCTTGTCGGGCCACTCGACCCAGGACATCACGACGATCTCGCCTTCCTGTGCGCCGGCTACCTTGATGAAGCTGCTGTACTGGTCTGCGTCGCGACGCGCGCTTTCGCCATGGTAGGTTGACGCGTCGGGCCCCGGTTCATCGAGCCAGCACTCGGTCACACGCAGCGCGCCGTACGTTTTGGTCACTTCGGCGGATGCCATCGCCATCTTCTCGTAGGCCGCCTTGTTGGCGCGGGGAACGGGTGCCAGGTAGCAGTCGATGTAGGTCATGCGCTGTCTCCATTCGAGGGTTGCCGGTTGCGCGGTTGCGTCCCACTGTAGCCCGGCCAGGCGGCCTGCAGAGCCCGCTTTCGCACCTACTCCCGGGTGCCGCGCAACGCCTGGATTCCGAAAAACGCCATGAAGAAGATGGAGAGCGCGATCCCCGCCGCGGGGATCGGCCATTGCATATCGTTGCGTGCCAGCACAGCGGCGCAACCCAATCCAAGCAACAGCGATATCGCAAAACGCACGGCGGGATGAACCCGGTTCCCGATCGCATCGTCCAAACCTCTGCGGCGCGCCCACGAATGCATCGCGGCCACCAGGCCGCCGATCGTCAATGCCATCACGATGCCATCACGATGCCACCCAGGAGCCAGGGCCGCAGGCCCTCGACTTTCCACACGGCCTCGATTCCGCGAACAACGTCGTCCATTCAAGCCTCCTTCGACGGCATCTTGCGCTGCTGCGTTGGAGCCATCACAAACACTGATCCCGTCAGAACGGCTTCGGCGCTATTGATCGGCGGTGAAAAGCACGAACCGACCTTCGGCAGCCGCCTTGGCGTACAGATCTCTCACTCCGACGAACCAGCCCCATGTGTACTCGAAGTCGTCGTCGGAAACATCACTGTCGTAATCCTCTGGATCGATGCTGTTGTAGAGCCGCCTGAATTCAGCTTCGTCGATGGGCGCCAGGGCTGCCGCGATATCCCGGACTTGAGCCGGCGTCTTCAGGCTCATGATGTAGTCGTCGTCGGCGTAGAGACTGGTGCCGCCCAGGACAGCGTGGTTGAGTGGATAGGCTCCGCCGGACCGTGAAAGCGTGCCGTCCGAGAGGGCCCGATGCATGGCATCCCACGACTTGTCGGACTCGGCAACGTAAGCTTCGGCTTCCTTGAAATAGCGCTCCTCTATCTCCTCTGTCAGATGCTCGAGGCGATCGTCGTCGTTCCCGATAGCCTCCAGGGCCAACGCATCGTCTTGGGTGAGGGCGAAATGAACACCGAGGCAACTCATTGGAAAAATCCTTGCTGATTGATCGCAGCCACTGCCGACTTTAAAAGCTTCCGCTCCCGGAGCGGAACTTCACAAGCTACAGCCGCAGAATTTTTCCATCGCCTTTCCTTTGGCCAGCTCATCGATGAGCTTGTCCAGCTGGCGGATCTTCTGCATGAGCGGATCGTCGATGTCCTCCACGCGCACACCGCAGACCACGCCCTTGATGAGCGCGCTGTTCGGGTGAATGGCCGGAGCTTCGGCAAAGAAAGTCTGAAAGTCGTTCTGCCGCTCGATCTGCCGATGCCATCCGGCCTTGTCGTAGCCCGTCAGCCAGCAGATGATTTGGTCGACCTCTTCTTTCGTACGACCCTTGCGCTCGGCCTTTTGAACGTACATCGGATAGACCTTCGCAAAGGCTGTCGTGAAAATTGAATGCTTGGGCATCGTCATTCCTCCTGTGTGTCCAAGGTCCTATGCGCATGCTGCCTTGGCGCGCCGACGTGAAGAGAGCCCTCGCTCCCGGCCGAATTCTGCCGTACGACATGCGCGTGCAGGATGCCGACGGATGCATGAGCGATCCCCATGGTCATCGGCGTCTTCGCAGCCTGGCCGCTTTACACAGCCATGACTTTCAACACTGTTGCAGCACCAGCTCGCTTTCGACAATGCAACGCCATGACCTCGTCTTCTTCGTTTATTCAGCGTGCTTTCATCGGCGTCGTTTTGATTCCGCTCCTGTTCGCAGCCGTCACGGGATGCGCATCGGCTCACAGGGTGCCTGCGGAGGTGCCGGGCGATGGCCAGCCCGCGAAGGAACAGGCAAACCCGGTGCTGATTGGCCTCGCGTTCACGCTGCTGGTGATCCTCGAGGCCTTGGGCAGTCCGCGTGACAGCGCAACCAATGAGCGGGACGAGCGGGCCAAGGCCGACGCCGGCTGGCGCGAGACCCGGGAGCGCAGGGAGCGCCAGAGAAGCGAGCGGCAGGAAGACCAGAACCGGCTGGTGGAGGCGATGAGGAAGGATGCGGCCGAAAAGGAACGCGTGCGGCGCGACATGGCTGATCCGAGAATGCGTGGCGCGATCGAGCTGCAGGAGCGTTTTCGGCAGCAGTACGGCCCGATGCGCTGAGGACCTTGCTCCGGGGTCCGCATCGCCGCTGGCCGTAGCGTCGCGCTGTCGCCGATTTGCGCTGCATTTTCATTGATGTCGCTATGCTGTCGCCCGCCATTCACTTCAGCCAAACGGGAACCCTCATGTCCATGCGCTCTTCATCCTTCTTCGCCCTGCGTTCCATCGCGCTGGCCTCCGGTCTTGCCCTGGGCGCCATCGCCGTGCAGGCCGCGCCCGATGCCAAGCTGCTCGCCGCCGCAGAAAAGGCGCAGCCCGCCGTCATCGACAACCTCAAGGAGATGGTGCAGATCGAATCGGGCAGCCTGAACGTCGATGGCCTCCTCAAGATGGCCGACGTGATCGAGGGGCGCCTGAAGGCCGCGGGCTTCAAGACCGAGCGCCGAAAGACGGAGGCCGGCGCGGGCGCCGACATCGTCATCGGCACGCTCAAGGGCACGGGCAAGCGCAAGATCATGCTGCAGGGCCACATGGACACGGTGTATGCCGCGGGCATCCTCGGCAGCCAGCCCTACAAGGTGGACGGCAACCGCATCTACGGCCCCGGCATCGCCGACGACAAGGGCGGCATCGCGGTGATGCTGGCGTCGCTCAAGATCCTGGCCGATGCGGGCTGGCGCGACTACGACACGCTCACCGTGCTGTTGAACCCCGATGAAGAAGTGGGCTCGGTGGGCTCGGGCGAACTCATCGCGACCACGGCCGACCTGCACGACACGGTGCTGTCGTTCGAACCGACGGCCGCCAAGTCGGTGGCCAAGGGCGAGTCGCTGCTGCTCGGCGCGGCCGGCATCGCGCAGGCCACGATGGAGGTGAAGGGCCGCGCGGCGCACGCGGGCGCCGCGCCCGAACTGGGCCGCAACGCGCTGTACGAGCTGTCGTACCAGATGCTGCAGACCAAGGACCTCGCGAAGGACATCCCGGGCGTGACGCTCAACTGGACCGTGGCGCGCGCCACCGGCCCGATCAACCAGATCACCGAGAAGGCACAGGCGCTGGGCGACATCCGCATCACGCAGCCTGGCGCCGAGAAGAAACTCAACGAAGTGCTGCAGGCGAAGATCGCGAGCGGCAAGCTGATCCCCGATACCGAGACGACGGTGAAGGTCGAGGTCGGCCGCCCGGCATTCGTGGCGGGCGCGAAGGGCCGCGCATTGGCCGAGAAGGCGCAGGCGATCTACAAGGAAATCGACCGCGATCTCGCGCTGACGCCGATGACCGGCGGCGGCACCGACGCGGGCTATGCGGGCCGCTCTGGCAAGGCCACGGTGGTCGAGAGCTTCGGCCTTGCGGGCTTCGGCTACCACGCACGCGACGAGTACATCGAGGTCGATTCGATCGTGCCGCGCATCTACCTCGTCACGCGGCTGCTGACCGAGATCGGCAAGCAGTAAGCGGCGCCGCCGAAGCAGCCGGCCTCAAGGCTGCTGACGTGGTGGCTCGCCCGGACGGGCCGGTGGATGGTGAGCCGCGGCGGCAGCGGCTGCCGCCGCAGCATGCTGTTGCGCCTGTTGCTGCTGGCGCATTTGTGCCTGTTGCGCTTGCTGCGCTTGCTGCGCCTGACGGGCCTGCTGCTGTTGCTGCATCTGCTGCTGGCGTTGCTGCTGCTGTTGCTGCATCTGCTGCTGGCGTTGCTGCTGCTGTTGTTGCATCTGCTGCTGGCGTTGCTGCTGCTGTTGTTGCATCGCCTGTTGCTGTTGCGCCCGTGCGGCCTGGGCTTGTTGCTGCACCTGTTGTTGCTGCTGTTGCTGGCGGCGCACCTGGTCCTGCTGCTGCCGGGCCTCGTTCTGCGCCTGCTGCCGTTGTACCTGCTGTTGCTGGGCCTGTTGCTGCTGGGCCGCGCGGGCTTGCTGTTGCGCCTGCTGTTGCTGCTGCATCTGCTGGCGCCGCGACTGGTCCTGCTGGGCTTGTTGAGCCTGTTGCGATTGCTGTGATTGCTGCTGCTGGCGCTGCCGGTCCTGCAGCGCGCGCTGCTGCTGTTGCTGGGCCTGCTGGCTAGCGGTGCGTGCCTGCTGTTGCTGTTCCATCTGCTGGCGTCGCAATTGCTCCTGCTGTTGTTGCTGCTGGAGTCGGGCCTGTTGCTGCGGTTGCTGGCTGGCGGTGCGCGCCTGCTGCTGGGCCTGTTGCTGTGCCTGCTGCGCTTGCTGGCGCCGTGCCTGGTCCTGCTGCAGTTGGGCCTGCCGTGCCTGTTGCTGTTGCTGGGCTTGCCGGGCCTGCAACTGCTGCGCCTGTTGTTGTTGAGCCTGTTGCTGGGCGTGTTGCTGCGACTGCTGCTGTTGCATCACGGCCTGCTGCTGTCGTGCCTGTTGTTGCTGTTGCTGTTGCTGTTGCTGCTGTTGCACGAACTGCGCCTGTTGCTGCTGCGCGAAGTTGGGCGGTGGCGCGCCGGGCGGCATGCCCCGCGGTCCGCCGTTGCGGTCGTTGTTGTAGATGTTCCGCACGCTGTTGTTGACCACCGTGGTCGAGCGCGAGATGTAGGTGCTGTTGTTGTAGACCACCGCGGGCCGCGCAAAGGCCGGCTGCGCCACGCGGTCGCGGTCAAACCTGCGATCGCGCGGTGCGCCCCAGTTCATGTTCCATGAGTTCCAGCCCCAGCCGTGGCGCTCCAGCGCGGCACCCACGATCACGCCCGTGCCGAATGCCAGCGCGCCGGCCGCGGCGATCTGGCCGCCGCTGTAGCCGGGCGCCACCTCGACGGGCGGCGGTGCATAGGCATAGCCGGGGTAGACGGGCACTGGCGCGCCGTAGATCACCTGCGGGTCGTAGCTCGGCACGTACACCACGTCGGGCTGCACGGGCTCGATGGTGATCAGCTGCTGCGGCGGTTCGATCACGGCGGGCCCGCCGTAGACCGGCTGCATGTCCGGCGCCGGCACGTAATCGCGCGGCGCCGCGGCGCTCGCGACCCGCAGCTTGCTGTTGTTCTTGAGCCGGCCCGCGCTCGATGCGCGCTGCCGCATGACCTGGATCGCGTTCATCACGTCGGCCGGGTCGTTGTAGTAGGCCTTGCCGAGCGACTCGGTCCATGCGATGTTGCCGGCGAGCTGGTCGAGCACGGAGCGGAAGGCGGTGAGCGACTTCACGCTCGGGTCCCAGGACTGCTGGTTGGCCGCATCCGCGAGCGGGCCGGCCTTGAGCGTCCTGTTCTGCCCGAGCCAGTCGTGCGCGGCGGTGATCTGCTCGGGGTAGGTGGCACCCGCGAGGATCTGCGCGACCAGCTTGTCGGGGTAGAGCGCAATGGGGGCGACCAGTTGGTAGAGCTGCTCGGCCGATGGCGGCGTGTAGGCGACCGGCACGGGGGCCGCGGGGGCTTGCGGCACCGTGGGCGGAGGTATCGAGATGGCCGGGTCCGCGGCGGCTGTCGGTGGCGCGACGGCACTCGGTGGGGCGGCCTTGTCGCAGCCGGCGATGGCGAGTGCGCCGATGCACAGCGTGACCGCGAGCAATCGGGGCAGGGGAAGAGGGGGACGTTGGATGTTCATCTGGAGTTCCATCAAGGCGCCGACGTCACGCCTGACTCTCTCAACGGTCCCTGACGGTCTGCGATGACCGACTCTGCGCCGGTGATGCAACCGTCTGTGTCGTCCGCGCGCTGCTGCCCATGTGAGGCATCGCCCACACGGGGCGGCCGCGGGTCGCGCGTGCGTTGCCTTACTTCGCGCCGCCCGAGTACTTGGTGACGCTGCTGGCGCTCACGTGATAGCCGCTCACGCCCATCATCGAATCGTTGCGCTGGGTCTGCAGCTTGCCGGTGACCCAGACGGTGTCCATGGCGCGGAACTTGGCGCCCTTCTGCGGAATGACGTGCAGGATCTGGTTGGCCGGCGGCGGCGGCGTGTGGATGCAGGCGCCGAAGTAGGGCACCAGCAGGAATTCGGTGACCTCGCCCTTGGCCTCTTCGAGCGGCACGATGAAGCCCGGGATCTTGATCTCGGCGCCGTTCATCGCGGGGTTGGTCGGTGCGTTGTTCGACACTTCCTGCATCTTCATCAGCATCTCGTTGGCGCGCGGGTCGCCGTCGTCCAGCGCGCTCAGGTCCATGCCCTTGAAGTCCTTGGCCGGGTCCCAGTCCTTGGGCACCAGTTCTTCCCAGGTGATCTGGCGCGGCTGGCCCGACGTGCCCTTGGCAACGGCGGGTGCAGCGGCCTTGCCGCCGAGCGGGTTCGACGCGGTGGTGTCCTTGGGCGCGGGCTCGGCGGCCCATGCCATCGCCGCGAGGCCGGCGCCGGCCAGCAGCAATGAAAGCCGATTGAAAGCCGTGATCGTGGAAGTCTTCTTTGCGATGCGCATGGTTCAAATCCTCGGTGAGAGGCCGTCCGCCAGTGAGAGTCGGTAGGCGCGAATGCCAGGGAGCAGGCTTGCCAGCCAACCTGCCACCAGCAGGCTCGCCATCAGCAGCCATTCGTTGAGTGTAGGTTCGGAGAGGCTCAATGTCAGCCCGAACTGCGACTGCAGCCACGGCGACAGCAGGGCGATGCCGAGCGCCGCCATCACCACGCCGAAGGCCACGCCCAGCACGGTGACCATCGCGCCTTCGAGCGCGAGCAGCGCCAGCACGTGGCGCAGGCCCGCGCCCACGGCGCGCAGCACGGCCAGCTCGCGGCGCCGTTCGTTCAGGCCCGCCATCACCACCGAGACCAGGCCCGCGAGGCTCACCAGCGCGACCAGCGCCGACATCAGCAGCAGCGCGTTCTCGCCGATGCCGATCACGCTCCACAGCTCGTCGAGCGCCACGCCGGGGAGGATGGCCATCAGCGGTTCGCCGTTGTAGGTGGAAATCCAGCGCTGCACGCCGAACACCGCGGCGCGGTTCTTCAGGCCCACGAGCGCGGCCGTCACGTTCTTGGGCGTGAGGTCGAACTTGCGCACCTGCTCGGCCGGAATCTTCACGCCCGGCATCGGCGCGCCGCCCACCCATTCGAGATGGATGGCCTCCATCGCCTCCAGGCCGATGTGCACCGTGCGGTCGACCGGCGTGCCGGTGCGCGCGAGCACGCCGACCACGGTGAAGGGCTTGTCGGCGTGCTCGGCCACGTTGAGTTCGCCGCTGCCGTGCGCGAGCGTGATCTTCTGGCCCACGTGGTAGCCGAGCTTGTCGGCCACCTCGGCGCCCACCACCGCGTCGAACAGTTCGCTGAAGGGCTTGCCCTCGCGCAGCTTCAGCAGTTGCTTGTCGCCATAGCGAAAGCGCGTGAAGTACTCGGGCGAAGTGGCCAGCACCGCGAAGCCGCGGTGCGAATCGCCCAGCGACAGCGGCACGACCCAGTCGACGCCCTGGTGCGCGGCCAGCGCCTGCACGCTCTTCCACGAGATGTTGTTGGTGGCCGCGCCGATGCGGAACACCGAGTACAGCAGGAGCTGCGTGGAGCCGGTGCGCGCGCCGACGATGAGGTCGGTGCCCGAGACGGAGGATGCGAAGTTCTCGCGCAACTCGGTGCGGATGCGCTCCACGCCGAGCAAGAGGAAGGTGGAGAGCGCGATCGAGAACACGGTGAGCGCGAGCGTGAACCGGCGGTTCCAGGCGCTGCGCCATGCGATGGAGAAGAGGGCGTTCATGCGTCCACCGCCATTGCCGTCGACGCCGCGCGATTGATTTCCGGCAGCAGCACATGCCGCGCAAAGCGCTGCGCGATGCGCTGGTCATGGCTCACGAACACGAGCGCACTGTGATTCACGGCGCAGGCCGTCAGCAGCACGTCGAGAAAGGCTTCGCGCCGGTCTTCGTCGAGGGCGGAAGTCGGCTCGTCGGCGATCACCACCTCGGGCTGCCCGATGAGCGCGCGCGCCGCGGCCACGCGCTGTTGCTGGCCCACGGAGAGCTGCAGCGCCTGGCGCTTCCAGAGGTTGCGGTCCAGGCCCATCTGGTCGAGCAGGTGCTCGGCTTCTTCACGGGAGCTGCCGTTGCGCGCGGCCTGCGCCTCGCGCCGCGCCGAGAAGCGGCAGGGCAGGAGCACGTTGTCGAGCACGCTCAGGTAAGGCAGCAGGTTGAACTGCTGGAAGATGTAGCCCACGTGGGCCACGCGGCTGCGGTCGCGCGCGGCGCCCGAGAGCTGCGACCAGTCGTGCCCCAGCAGCATGACGCGGCCTTCGTTGGCCACCAGCACGCCGGCCAGCAGCGACAGCAAGGTGCTCTTGCCGCAGCCGCTCGGGCCGTGCAGGAACACCGATTCGCCGGCGGTGATGCGGAAGGCCTCGATGTCGATGCACGGCGCCTTCACGCCGGGCCATGCGAAGCGCAGAGACTCGGCCGCGAGCACGACGCGCAAAGGCGTCGAGTCGGCCTGCAAGGCGGTGCTCACAGTCTTACTTGCCCCAGCTCAGACGGGCGGGCTGGGCCGTTTGCGCGCCGGTGGGGCGCTTGAGCTGGCGCTTGAACTGGCCTTGGGACGAGGCGATCTGCGAATCGATCTGGCGCAGGCCCTTGAACACGCTGAACAGGTTCAGGTCGATGAACTTCGCGGCGGCCGCATTGGTGCAGTTGAAGGAGAAGGTGGCGTCCAGGTCGGCGTGGCCCACGGGCTCGCTCGGGTCGGGGTTGCCGAGGCCGAGCGCGCCGGATCGCAGGTCGACCGGGCCGAGCTTGCAGTTGGCGGCGGAGTCGATGGCAAAGAGCTTGTCGGCCGCGCGCAACTGGGCGACGGCATCGGCCACGGTCTTTTTCTCGGCATCGGTCTTCGGGGCGCGTTCGAAGCCGACGATGTTGTCGAGCGGCGACTCCATGTCGATCACCACCGTGGGGCCGTCGATGGCCACGTCCAGCTTCATCTGGCCGTGCACGTGGGCGTGCTGCTGCTGGGCTTGCGCGGAGAGGAACGGGGCTGCAGCGAAAAGCGCTGCAGCGATTGCGAGACCGGAGATGCGTCGGAGTCGGATGTGTTTCATGGTTCTGCGCCTTGCCGGGTCGGCAGCCCCGGCGTGTTGCTCCATTCGCTCCAGCTGCCGGCATAGAGCGCGGTCGTCCCGAGCCCGGCGATCTGCATCGCAAGCAGGTTGGGCACCGCGCTCACGCCGCTGCCGCATTGGTGGACGACTGTCGCCGCGTCGCGTCCCGCGAGCAGCGCTTCGAACTCGGCACGCAATTGCGATGCCGGCTTGAACTTGCCGTCCGGGCCGAGGTTGTCGGCGAAGGGCCGGTTCAGGGCCCCGGGGATGTGACCGGCAATCGGGTCCAGAGGTTCCACCTCGCCGCGATATCGTGCGCCGGCCCGTGCGTCGATCAGCTGCTGGTCAGCCTGGCCGAGCCGATGCAACACGGTGTCGGTAGTCACAAGCTTTGCAAGCGGCTCGCCCTGTACGAAATTCGACTGGAAGCGCGCGGGCTCTTCGCGGTCGGTCACTTCACCACCCGCGGCTTGCCAGGCCTGCAGGCCGCCGTCGAGCACGGCCACGGCATCGTGGCCCATCCACTTGAGCATCCACCAGAGGCGCCCGCAGTAGTTGGCGCCGTTGCGGTCGTACACCACGGCCTGCATGTCGTTGGAAAAGCCGACGCTCGAGAGCCACGCCGCGAACTTCTCGCGGCTGGGCAGTGGATGACGGCCGCCCGAGGCCGGCACGCCGTCTTCCTGGGCCACCACCACGTCGCCGTGGGCGCCGGGGAGGCCGTGCTTGGCGCTCAGGTCGGTGTCGAGGTTGGCGTACAGCGCGCCGGGAATGTGGGCCGCGGCATAGAGCTGCGGACCGGCCTCGGGTTTCATGAGCTCGAAGCTGCAGTCGAACACCATGTGGGGCGTATCGCTGTTCTGCAGTTGCTGGAGTTGTTCGACGCTGACGAGGGTGGTGTACATGGCGTGTTCTCCTTCGATGGGACGATTCAGTGTTCTTCGGCCGGCGCCTTGGGCACCGCCCGCTGGCGCAGCACGGTGGCCGCGATGCCGCTCACGACGATGAGCGCCATGCCGGACCATCCGAGGGCATCGATGCGGTCGTCGAACACCACCACGCTGTAGAACGCCGCGAAGATGATGCCCGAGTACTGCAGGTTGGCCACCACGAGGGTGCCAGCTTCCGTCTTGGCCGTGGCGTAGGCGCGTGTCATGCAGAGCTGCCCGAGGGCGGCGAGCAGGCCGATGGGCAGCAGCCACAGCGCATGCTGCCACGTCCACGAGCTGCCGCCCGAAAACCCGGTGGCCGCCGTGGCGAAGGCGCCGGCCACGGCCGAGCCGACCGCGAAATAGAACACCGTGCGCAGCTCGGGCTCGCCGATGCGCGACAGCGCCACCACCTGCATGTAGGCGAAGGCGGCCGTCAGGCCCGACAGAAGGCCCAGCATGCCCGCGAAACCTTCGTTGCCGCTGACCGTGGGCTTGAGCATCAGCACCACGCCAATGAAGCCCGCGAGCACCGTCATCGCGAGCGCGCCCTGCAGCGGCGGGCGAGCCACGCGGCCGTCGCGGCCGGGCACCGGCACCCACGCGAGCAGCGCACCGCCGATGAGGAAGGCCGCGACCCACACGCTGCTCATGTAGTTGAGCGTGACGGCGGTGGCCAGCGGCATGTGGGCGATGGCGTAGAACCATGCGCCCAGCGAGATCACGCCGATGGTGCTGCGCCAGGCATGCATGCCGGGGTACCTGGTGGCGAGCGAGACGCGCAGCTTGCGCGACAGCAGCCAGAGGAAAACGATGCCGATGAGGCCGCGGCCCAGCACCATCTCGCCGCTGTTGAACCACTGCGAGGCCACCTTGACCACGACGCTCATCGTGGCGAACAAAAAGGCGCCGAGCACCATCCAGAGCGCTTGCATCGTCTCGACTCTATATAGGGGAAAAGGGTGCCCCGGCGGGTGCGGGGCGGACCGATGTCACGCGGGTTGCTGCATCGCGGCCTTGTACCACTCGTGGAACTGCTGCATGCCGTCTTCCATCGGGCTCTGGTACGGGCCGGTCTCGTTGTCGCCGCGCAGCATCAGCGCGCGGCGGCCGGCGTCCATGCGCTCGGCGATCTCGTCGTCTTCCACGCAGGTCTCCATGTAGGCGGCCTGCTGGGCTTCGACGAATTCGCGCTCGAAGGCGACGATTTCCTCGGGGTAGAAGAACTCGACCATGTTCAGCGTCCTGGTCGGGCTCACCGGATGCAGCGTCGACACGGTCAGCACGTGCGGATACCACTCGACCATCACGTGCGGGTAGTAGGTCAGCCAGATCGCGCCGTACTTCGGCGGCTTGCCGTCGCGGTACTTGAGGAGCTGCTCCTGCCACTTCTGGTAGACCGGACTGCCCGCGCGGCCGAGGCGGTTGGCCACGCCCACGGTCTGCACCGAATAGTTTTGATTGAACTCCCAGCGCAGGTCGTCGCAGGTGACGAAGCTGCCCAGGCCCGGGTGGAACGGGCCGACGTGGTAGTCCTCGAGGTAGACCTCGATGAAGGTCTTCCAGTTGTAATTGCACTCGTGCAGTTCGACGCGGTCGAGCGCGTAGCCCGAGAAGTCGAGGTCCGCCTGCGGGCCCAGGCCGCGCATGTCGGCGCCCACGTCACGGCCCGTGCCGTCGGCGTTCTTCTCGAACAGGAGGCCGTTCCATTCGGTGAGCGGGTAATTGTGCAGGTTGAGGCACGGGTCCTGCTCGAAATGCGGCGCGCCGATCAGCGTGCCGGTGGTGCGCGCATCGCTCGCGGCATAGGTCCAGCGGTGCAGCGGGCAGACGATGTTGCCGCCGGCCTGGTTGTCGAGCTGGCCGCGGCCTTGCAGGATCAGCGCCTGGCGGTGGCGGCACACGTTGGAGATCAGCTCCACGCCCTTGGGGGTGTGGACCAGCGCGCGGCCCTGGTGCTCCTGCGGCAGGGTGTGGAAGTTGCCCATTTCGGGCACGGCGAGGCGATGGCCGACATAGCGGGGCCCTCGCGCAAAAAGGTTCTGCATTTCGCGGGCATACAGGGCCTCGTCGAAATACGCGGAAACTGGAAGTTGGCTCGCGGCCTGCTGCAGTTGAAGACTTAAATCAGACATGGAGGACCTGACCAAGCTCCCCACAGGGAGGAAAAAGGAAATAACGGAAGGCGCCGTCTGGAAGTGCGACGGCCCGAGAGGTGTGTTGGTTTGCCAACAAGAGGAGTTCGCATTGTACCCGGGGGGCATCTTTTGGCCCCCCGGCTTTTCACTGCGCTTTGCTTCGTGTAATTCGCCACCCCCCGGGGGGGAGGCGCGGCCCGCCTTGGGGCGGCCCGGCGGCGGCCGCCGTCCGATTCGGTCCCCGTCCTAAAATGCCCCGTTTCACCCACGTTCCGTTGCATGCCCAAGGTGCCTTCCCCTTCCTCTTCCAGCCCGGCGGCCACGCCTGATACGGGGCCGTTGCCCGTCAGTTACGAAGCCGGGCTTCAGGAACTGGAACAACTGGTTGCAGAACTCGAATCGGGCCAGTTGCCGCTCGACCAGCTCCTGGGCAGCTACCAGCGGGGCGCCGCATTGCTCGCGTTCTGCCGCGACAAGCTGCAGGCGGTCGAAGACCAGATCAAGGTGCTCGACGCGGGCAGCCTCAAGGTCTGGACGGCCGAATGAGCGCGGCCACGATGACCGATTGGACGATGGCCCGGCTCGCCGATTGGAGCGGGCCTCACCTGGCGAATGTCGAAGCGGCGCTGTCGCGCTGGGTCGGCGTCGATGCGCCGGTGCTGCTGGGTGACGCAATGCGCTACGCGGTGCTCGACGGCGGCAAGCGGCTGCGGCCGCTCTTGGTGCTCGCGGCCAGCGAGGCGGTCGGCGGCAATGAAGCCGCTGCGCTGCGCGCGGCCTGTGCCACCGAACTGATCCACGCCTATTCGCTGGTGCACGACGACCTGCCCTGCATGGACAACGACGTGCTGCGCCGCGGCAAGCCCACGGTGCATGTGAAGTTCGGCGAGGCCGACGCGCTGCTCGCCGGCGATGCGCTGCAGGCCCTGGCCTTCGAGCTGCTGACGCCCGAGGGCGACGAGATTCCCCCGGCCACGCAGGCCACGCTGTGCCGCCTGCTCGCGCGCGCCGCCGGCAGCCAGGGCATGGCGGGCGGCCAGGCGATCGACCTGGCCAGCGTCGGCATCGCGCTCGACGAAACGCAACTGCGCGAGATGCACCGCCTCAAGACCGGCGCGCTGCTGCAGGGCAGCGTCGAGTTGGGCGCCGCCTGCGGCAACGTGAGTCCGGCCGCACTGGCGGCGCTGCGCGACTACGGCGCCGCCATCGGCCTCGCATTCCAGGTGGTGGACGACATCCTCGACGTCACCGCCGACTCCCAAACACTGGGCAAGACCGCCGGCAAGGATGCCGCCGCCGACAAGCCCACCTACGTGTCGCTGCTCGGCCTCGACGGCGCGCGTGCGCAGGCCCGCCAACTGCTGGCCGATGCGCTCGCCGCCCTGGCGCGCAGTGGCCTGGCCGACACCGCCGCCTTGCGCGCGCTGGCCCACATGGTGGTCGATCGCCACCACTGAGAAAAGAACAACACTCCTCATGGCTCCGCTGCTTCCCACTCTCCACGACCCTTCGCCGATCCGCCAGTACGACCGCGCACAGCTGCGGCAGCTGTCCGACGAGGTGCGCGCCTGCGTGCTCGACAACGTCTCGCGCACCGGCGGCCACCTGAGTTCCAACCTCGGCACGGTCGAGCTCACGGTCGCGCTGCACCATGTGTTCAACACGCCGCACGACCGGCTGGTGTGGGACGTGGGCCACCAGACCTACCCGCACAAGATCCTCACCGGCCGGCGTGAGCGCATGCCCACGTTGCGGCAGATCGGCGGCATCTCGGGCTTTCCGCAGAGGAGCGAGAGCGAGTACGACACCTTCGGCACCGCGCATTCGTCCACCAGCATCTCGGCCGCGCTCGGCATGGCAATGGCGGCCAAGCAGAAGGGCGAAGACCGCTACACCGTGGCCATCATCGGCGACGGCGCGCTGACGGCCGGCATGGCCTTCGAGGCGCTCAACAACGCCGGCGTGTGCGATTGCAAGCTGCTGGTGATCCTGAACGACAACGACATGTCGATCAGCCCGCCCGTGGGCGCACTCAACCGCTACCTCGCGCAGCTGATGAGCGGCAATTTCTACGCCGCCGCCAAGAACGTCGGCAAGAGCGTGCTGCGCGCCGCGCCGCCTCTCTTCGAGCTGGCCAAGCGCTTCGAGCAGCATGCCAAGGGCATGGTGGTGCCGGCCACGCTGTTCGAGCAGTTCGGCTTCAACTACGTCGGCCCGATCGACGGGCACGACCTCGATTCGCTGGTGCCCACGCTCGAGAACCTGAAGCACCTGAGCGGCCCGCAGTTCCTCCACGTGGTCACGAAGAAGGGACAGGGCTACAAGCTGGCCGAAGCCGATCCCGTGGCCTATCACGGGCCGGGCAAGTTCGATCCGCAGGTCGGCCTCGTCAAGTCCGCCGCGGTGGCCAAGCAGACCTTCACGCAGGTGTTCGGCCAGTGGCTGTGCGACACGGCCGCGCACGACGGCCGGCTCGTGGGCATCACGCCCGCGATGCGCGAAGGCTCGGGGCTCGTGGAGTTCGAGCAGCGTTTTCCCGACCGCTACTACGACGTCGGCATCGCCGAGCAGCACGCCGTCACGTTCGCGGCCGGTCTGGCGTGCGAAGGCCTGAAGCCGGTGGTCGCGATCTACTCGACCTTCCTTCAGCGCGCGTACGACCAGCTGATCCACGACGTGGCGATCCAGAACCTGCCGGTGGTGTTCGCGCTCGATCGCGCGGGCCTCGTGGGCGCCGACGGCGCCACGCACGCGGGCGCCTACGACATCCCGTTCCTGCGCTGCATTCCCAACATGAGCATCGCCTGCCCGGCGGACGAACGCGAGCTGCGCCAGTTGCTCACGAGCGCCTACGAGCAGAACCATCCGGTGGCCGTGCGTTATCCGCGCGGCGCGGGTGCCGGCGTCGCGCCGCACCTCACGCTCGACGCGCTGCCGTTCGGCAAGGGCGAGGTGCGCCGCGAAGGCAAGCGCATCGCGATCCTCGCGTTCGGCTCGCTGCTGTATCCGGCGCTCACCGCGGCCGAGTCGCTCGATGCCACGGTGGTCAACATGCGCTGGGCCAAGCCGCTCGACGTCGAACTGCTGCTGAAGGTGGCGGGCACGCACGATGCCATCGTCACGCTCGAAGACGGCGCGACGATGGGCGGTGCGGGCAGCGCGGTGCTCGAGGCATTGCAGGCCGCGAACGTATTGAAGCCGGTGCTGCAGCTGGGCCTGCCCGACCAGTTCATCGAACACGGTGACCCGGCCAGGCTGATGTCCGGCATCGGGCTCGATGCACCGGGCATCGAGAAGAGCATCGCGAACCGCTTCGGCCGCGCCTGATCCGGATTTGCTCCCTCCCCGGCGGAGGAGGGAGAAATTTCAGCTGCCCAGGTACGCGTCCTGCACCTTCGGATTGCCCAGCAGCTCGCGCCCCGTGCCCGACAGCACGATCGACCCCGTCTCGATCACATAGGCCCGGTCCGCGATCTTCAGTGCCTGGCGCACGTTCTGCTCCACCAGGAAGATCGTCAACCCCTGCTTGTTGATCTCGCGCAGCGTGCGGAAGATGTCCTGCACGATGATCGGCGCGAGGCCCATCGAGGGCTCGTCCAGCAGCAGCACGCGCGGCTTGGCCATCAGGGCCCGGCCGATCGCCAGCATCTGCTGCTCGCCGCCCGAGAGGTTGCCGGCCAGGCCGTCGGCCCGGTCCTTCAGCACCGGGAACAGCGTGTAGATGCGCTCCATGTCGGCGATGCGCGCCGCGGCGCCGTCGCGTCGCGTGTAGGCGCCCAGTTCGAGGTTCTCGCGCACGGTCAGCGTGGTGAGCGTGGCGCGGCCTTCGGCCACCTGCACCACGCCGCCGGCCACGATCCTGTGCGGCGACAGGGCCGTGATGTCCTGCCCCGCGAACGTCACCCGGCCGGCCGCCTTCTTCACCAGCCCCGACAGCGCCAGCAGCGTGGTCGACTTGCCGGCGCCGTTGGCGCCCACCAGCGTCGTGATCTGCCCCTCGTGCAGTTCGAAGTCGATGCCTTTCACCGCCTGCACGTGCCCGAAGTTCACCTTCAGGTCCTGCACCTGCAGCAAGGGGTTGCCTGTTGCGGCGCTCATGCTGCGGCCTCCTGGTCGTTGGTGGCTTCGTCGTCCTCGCGGCCGAGGTAGGCCTCGATCACCTGCGGGTCGTTGCGGATCTGGTCGGGCCCGCCGCGCGCGATGATGCGGCCGAAGTTGAGCACCGCGATCTGCTGGCACAGGCCCATCACGAAGCGCATGTCGTGCTCGATCATGAACACCGTGAAGCCGCGCTGCGCGATGTTCTCGATCTCCACCATCAGCTCGCTCTTCTCGGTGCTGTTCATGCCGGCGACGGGTTCGTCGAGCAGCAGCAGCTTGGGCTCGGTGGCCAGCGCGCGCGCCAGCTCCAGCTTGCGCTGGTCGCCGTACGAGAGGTTGTCGGCCACGTCGTTGGCCTTGTGGTCGAGCTTGACCCAGCTGAGCAGTTCGCGCGCGCGGTCGCGGGCACGCTTTTCCTCGCTGCGGAACAGGCCCGAGCCGGCCAGCAGGCCGAAGGGGCCGTAGCGCAGCCTGGCGTCCATGCCGACCGTCACGTTCTCCAGCAGCGACATCTCCTTGAAGATGCGGATGTTCTGGAAGGTGCGCGCGATGCCGCCGCGGGTGATCTGGAAGGGCTTGCGGCCCGCCAGGTCCTGGCCCTCGAAATGGATGGTGCCGCTGGTGGTCGGCAAGAGGCCGGTGATCAGGTTGAACACCGTCGTCTTGCCGGCGCCGTTCGGGCCGATGAGCCCGAAGATGCCGCCCTTGGGAATGTCGAGGTTCACTTCCTGCAGGACCTTGAGCCCGCCGAAATGGCGCGACACGCCGTTCAATGTCAGAAGCGTCTGATCGCTCACTGGAATACCTCCGTGCTCCGCACTGCGGTGCGAGCTTGCTTGGGGTGGCGCGGCGCTCATGCCGCGCTCCCCTTGCGTGCGAACCACCGGCGGATGCGCGCCGGGTCCCAGATGCCCTTGGGCAGGAACAGCACGATCAGCACGAGGATGAGGCCGTTGACCACCAGCCTGAAGGCGCCCAGGCCGCGCAGCATCTCGGGCAGCAGCGTGAGGATGCTGCCGCCCAGCACCGGGCCGGTGAGTCCGCCGATGCCGCCGAGGATGGCCATCGTCAGGATATCGACCGCGCGGTTGAAGCCGTATTCGGCCGGGCCGATGAAGAAGGTCAGGTGCGCATTCAGCGTGCCGGCGAGGCCCGCGATGGCGCCGCCCAGCACGAAGGCCAGCATCTTGTGGCCCGCCACGTCGATGCCCATCAGGCCCGCGGCGGTCTCGTCTTCCTTGATGGCCTCGAAGGCCCGGCCCACCTTGGAGCGGCGCAGGCGCCACAGCAGCAGCAGCACGAGCACCAGTGCGAGCGCCACGTGCCACCACTCGGTCGACTGCGGAATGCCGTTGAGGCCCAGCGCGCCGCCCGTGAGCGACTCGGCGTTCAGGATGGCGATGCGCACCACTTCGCCGAAGGCCAGCGTGGCCATCGCCAGGTACACGCCCGACAGCCGCAGCGTCGGCTTGCCGATGACGAAGGCGACCAGCGCCGGCGCCGCCATGCCCGCGGCGACGGCCACCGGAAACGGCACGCCGTAGTTCAGCGTGAGGATCGACGCGGTGTACGCGCCGATCCCCATGAAGGCCGCATTGGCCAGGGCCAGCATGCCGCAGGCGAGCGTGAGCCAGATCGAGAGTGCCAGCAGGCCGTTGATGCCCAGCGAGAGCACCAGGTTGCTGTAGACCGACCAGAAATTGTCGAGGGCTTCCATTTAGACCTTGCGCTCCTTCAGCGAGCCGAACAGGCCCTTGGGGCGCACCAGCAGCACCAGGAACAGCAGGCCGAAGGCCACCGCATCGCGCATGTTGGAGCCCACGTAGGCCACCGACAGCACCTCGGCGAAGCCGAGGAACAGGCCGCCCAGCAGCGCCCCGCGCACGTCGCCCATGCCGCCCAGGATGATGACCGCGATGCCCTTCTCGAGCATCGGCTGGCCCATCAGCGGGAACAGCGCATTCGAGTACAGGCCGATCAGCACGCCCGCCACGCCGCCCAGGCCCGCGGCCACGAACGAGGTCAGGTAGAAAAGGCCCTCGACGTTCACGCCTACGAGGTAGGCCGCCTTGGGCGATTCGGCAATGGCGCGCAGCGCGCGGCCCAGTTGCGTGCGCTGCAGAGCGAGCATCAGCACGCCCATCAGCACGAACGATGCGAGCACGATGCCCAGCTCGAGCACGGTGACGTGGATGCCCGCGAACACCAGCGCGTCGTCGGGAATGGTGCCGGCCGGGAAGCGCAGGTTTTCCGCGCCGAAGATGCCCTGGATGCCGTTGTTCAGGATGATCGCCACGCCGATGGTGGCGATCATCGGAATCAGGTGGGGTGCATTGCGCTTGCGCAGCGGCTTGAGCACCAGCACGTCGACCAGGAATCCCAGTACGCCGCAGAAAGCGAAGGCGAACGGCAGTCCGACCCACAGCGGCATGCCCGAGACGCGCATGAATTCGGCGGCCGCGTAGGCGCCCACCATGAACACCGCGCCGTGCGAGAGATTGATGACGCCGAGCACGCCGAAGATGAGTGTGAAGCCGAGCGCGAAGAGTGCGTAGACGCATCCGAGCGACAAGGCGTTGACAAGCTGCTGATCGAGCACGATGGGCTTCCGTCAGGCCGCAACGCAGGAAGCCGTTGCGGCAAATCAAAAAAGAAAACGGCGCAGTCGGCGGTCCTGCGCCAGATGCGGGCGTCATGGCGGGCCGCGCGGCCCGCCATCGAAGCGGCAAGACGGGTCTTGCCTACTTCTCGATCACGAACGCAGTGCCCTTCGTGACGCTCACGATGGCCTGCTGCTGCGCGTCGTAGCCGGCGGGCTTGCCGGCCTTGTCCTTGGCGCGCGCGAAGGTGAAGGCGCCGGTGGCGCCGGTCCACTTCACGTTGGGCAGCGCGTCGCGCAGGGCGGTGCGGTCGGCGGCCAGGTTGCCCGAGAGCTTCACGCCCTTGAGTGCCTGCGCCACCACGTACAGGCCGTCGTAGGCCTGCGCGGCGAACTGGTCGGGCGCGGCCTTGAACTTGTCGTTGTAGGCCTTCTGGAACTTGGTGTTCTCGGGCGTGGCGTTGCTGGCCGACCAGGGGCTGCCGACATACAGGTTGTCCGAGCTGCCCTTGGCCAGTTCGAAGATCTTGGTCGAGTTCATGCCGTTGCCGCCGATGATCGGCACGTTCAGGCCGAGCTGGCGGGCCTGCACCATCACCGGTGCGCCTTCGGCCAGCAGGGCCGACAGCACGATCGCGTCGGGGTTGGTGGCCTTGATCTTGGTGAGCTGGGCCTTGAAGTCGACGTCGCCCTTGGCGAAGGTCTCGGTCGTGGTCACCGGCAGCTTCAGGTCTTCCAGGGCCTTCTTGAAGTTGTCGTAGCCGCTCTTGGTGAACACGTCGTCGTTGCCGTAGAGCACCGCGACCTTCTTCACATTGGCGTGCTTGATCGCCACGCGCAGGGTCTCGGGCAGCACGTCGGCCTCGGTGACCGAGTTGCGGAACACGTAGTCGCCGATGGAGGTGATGCCGTCGGCGGTGTTCGAGGTGCCGAAGGCCACCGTCTTCGACGCCTGGGCGATCGGGTCGGCCGCCTGGGCCGAGTTCGACAGCGTCGGGCCGAAGGTCATCAGCACCTTGTCCTGGAAGATCAGTTTCTTGAAGACGTTGATGGCGTCTTCCTTCTTGCCTTGTTCGTCCTCGACGGCCAGCACGATCTTGTTGCCGTTGATGCCGCCGGCGGCATTGATTTCATCGGCCGCCAGCTGGAAGCCGTTGCGGATGGCCGAGCCGTACTGGGCGGCACCGCCGGAAAGGGCGGCTGCCACGCCGATCTTGATGTCGGCGGCCTGGGCGCCGAACGCGGCGGAAGCGGTGGCGAGTGCGAGGAGGGCGGGCTTGAAGGGAATGGAGCGGCTCATCTGCTGGATGCCTCTGGAATTTGGAGTGGTACGGGCGAAGTAACATTTTATGCTTCGCCCGCAACACCCCTCGGACGGTGCGGTTCCCAAGGAGGCGGCCGCAGGGTAAACCCCCGCCGGCTCGCTGTAAGTGCGTTTTTACAATCGCCCCGACTCATACCAAAGTCCCCAACGCGGTCACAAGCCGCGTTTTGTTTTTTTCAAAGAACTCGGAGAGCTATCAATGGATCGTCGTTCCCTCATCAAAAACGCCGGCATCGCGGGCGTTCTGGCTGCCGGCATTGCGCCCGCGGTCCACGCGCAGGCCACCGTTCGCTGGCGCCTGGCGTCGAGCTTCCCCAAGTCGCTGGACACCATCTTCGGCACCGCCGAGGTGTTCGCCAAGAGCGTCAGCGACATGACCGGCGGCAAGTTCCAGATTTCCGTGCATGCGGGCGGCGAACTGATGCCCGCCTTCGGCGTGGTCGACGGCGTGCAGAACGCATCGGTCGAAATGGCCCACACGGCCCCGTACTACTTCTACGGCAAGGACCCGACCTTCTGCCTGGGCTGCGCGGTGCCCTTCGGCATGAACACGCGCCAGCAGAACGCATGGATGTACGAAGGCAACGGCCTGAAGCTGATGCGCGCGTTCTACGCCAAGTACAACATCATCAACCTGCCGGGCGGCAACACGGGCGCGCAGATGGGCGGCTGGTTCCGCAAGGAAATCAAGTCGGTCGCCGACCTCAAGGGCCTGAAGTTCCGCACCAACCCGTTCGCGGGCAAGGTGCTCGAGCCCTTCGGCGTGATCCCGCAATCGATCCCCGGTGCCGACCTGTACCCGGCGCTCGAGAAGGGCACGCTGGACGGCCTCGAATGGGTCGGTCCGTACGACGACCAGAAGCTGGGCTTCAACAAGATCGCGCCGTTCTACTACTACCCCGGCTGGTGGGAAGGCGGCCCCGAGCTGGACTTCTACATCAACACCAAGGCCTGGGAAGGCCTGTCGGCCGAATACAAGGCGATCGTCGAAGCGGCTGCTGCGCACGCCAACATCACGATGACCGCCAAGTACGACGCCAAGAACCCGATCGCGCTCAAGCAGCTCGTGGGCTCGGGCACCAAGCTGCGTCCGTTCTCGCAGGACGTGATGAACGCGGCCTTCAAGTCGGCCCAGCAGATCTACTCGGACCTGAACAACAGCAACCCCGAGTGGAAGAAGATCTACGGCGACTGGTCCAAATTCCTGGCCGACCAGAACGCCTGGTTCCGCTACACCGAAGGCACGTTCGACCGCTTCATGCAACAGCAGAAGCTGTAAGCGCTGCGGCGACGAACGCTTCGCTCCCAGCAAGAAGCCCCGCCGGAAACGGCGGGGCTTTTTTCATTTGCGCGGCGTGCCCAGCAATGCGGCGCGCGCGGCCTCGGAGGGAAACACGCAGGCCACGTCGTGCGCGCAGCCGGGGACCCCGGTAACTTCGCGGCGCTTGTCCGGCGCGAGCATCGTCCGGTCGTACTGCGCGTAGGCCAGGCCGCGCTGCAGCCGGTAGGGGCCTTGCGCGGCGGCTGCGCATGACTTGTCGAGCACCCGGTAGGCCGTGCCTTTGCCCTCGCCGGTGTCGAGCTCGCCCTGGAGGTACTGGATGTCGGCGGCGGCGTAGCGCTGGCGCGCTTCGCCGGCGCTGCGGCCCAGGTGCGCGGGCAGGCCCTCGGTGCCGTACTTCCAGCGGTTCATCGTGGGGCAGGCGCCGCCATCGACACCCGCCTGCTGCGGGCGGAACGCATCGAAGTAGAGCCAGGTGCCCGGGTCCGAGACCACATAGCGCAGTGCGACCGATGCGGCGGGTGCGTCGGCCGCGAAGCCGATGTAGTGCTGCACCATCTGCGCGCCGGCCGAGAAGCCCGCGACGGTGACCGTGCGCAGGCTGGGCCAGCGCCGGACCAGTTCGGCCACGACCGCATCCATGGCCGCGAACGAGGAGATGCCGCTGCCGTTGGACGCACGGCCGCCTTCGAGCCAGGAGACGCAGGTCCACAGCAGGTCGCCGTCCTGCGGCGCCGGCACGCCGTCGGAGCTGCACTTGCCGGCCTTGTCGGCCGCGACCTGGAACAGCGGCGCGACGACCAGCGTGCGGTCGAGCGCGCCGGCCTTGCGAACGGCCAGCAGCGCCGCGTTGAAGGTCTTGTTGGCATCGCGCGGATGGCCGTGCATGGCGATGAGCGCCTGCGTGGGGCCCGCGGCCGACGGCGCCGCGTCAGGGGAGAGCGATGCGTAGTAGTGCAGGGTGCCGCCGGATTGCGGCGGCTCGAAGGCGCGGTAGCAGTCGGGGGCGGCCGACGCGGTGCAGTCGGGAGACGCGGCGACGGTGCGTGTGGCCAACGCTGCGAGGCACATCGCGGCAGCGACGGCATGCGCGCGTCGGAAGGAGGGAAAGGACATGCGGCTCATGCGGCATATCTTCGCCGCATCGAAGACGGCCAACCTGACTCAGTGGGTCAGTGCGTGAGGCCGTTCACTGCGTGCCTGCTTCGGGCGCCGGTGCCGAGGGCATGGCACGCTGCGCCACCTGCTGCCCGAATGCCACCAGCACCTGCGGGTCGTAGGCATGGAACCAGGTGATGCCGCCGAAGCGCCGGCGCACCAGCAGCCGCGGCGCGATCACGCGTTCGAGCATGCGGATGTGCACGAGCTTGAGCTGCGCGACGTCTTCCGCGCGCACGCGCTTGTCCCAGAGCCAGGTCTGCACGAGCACGTCGCCTTCCAGGCGCGTGCGGCTGTAGACGATCCAGTAGCCGACCCACGCCACGCACAGGCCCGCCACGCCGAACACGAAGAGGCTCGCGGCCGACCAGCTGGTGGTGCGCAGCGAGGGCAGGCTCCAGAGCGCGAACGCGAAGAGGTCCACCACGAGCACCACCGCCAGCGTGCGCAGCAGCGGCGGGAAGGCGGCGCTCTCGAGCGGGCTGGCGTTGCTGCCTTCGCTTTCGCCGGTCACTGCTTGGGGGCGTCGCCAGAGGCCGGCGGCGTTTCCTGCGCCGGGGCAGGCGTTTCTTCGGACTTCTTCTCGTTGCCGAACGGGTCTTCCATGTTCACGCCGTTGCTGTCGGGCGCGGGCGGCGGCTCGGCATCCACCGGCATGTCGAGGTTGACCTTGTCGATGTCCACGACCTTTTCCTTGTCGAGGAACACGGTGACGGTCTGCGGGAAGAAGATCACGATGGCCACCAGCAGCAGCTGCATCGCCACCCACGGCACGGCGCCCAGGTAGATGTCGCGCGACTCCACCTTTCGGGGTAACGCCCCGTTCTTGAAGAGGGTGTCGGCAATGCCCCGCAAATAGAACAGCGCGAAGCCGAACGGCGGATGCATGAACGAGGTCTGCATGTTCACGCACAGCAGCACGCCGAACCACACCATGTCGATGCCGAGCTTGTGCGCCACGGGGCCCAGGAGCGGCAGGATGATGAACGCGATCTCGAAGAAGTCGAGGAAGAACGCCAGGAAGAACACGAAGATGTTCACCGCGATCAGGAAGCCGACCTGGCCGCCCGGCAGGCCCGCGAGCATGTGCTCGATCCACTTGGCGCCGTCCACGCCCTGGAACACCAGCGAGAACACGCGCGAGCCGATCAGGATGAACACCACCATGGCCGTCAGGCGCATGGTGCCTTCCATCGCGTCCTTCATGAGCTGCCAGTTCAGGCGGCGATGGATGAGCGCGAGGATCAGCGCACCGACCGCGCCCATGGCGCCGGCTTCCGTCGGCGTGGCGATGGCGCGGTCCATGAAGGGCAGGCCGCCCATCGAGCCGAGCACCGCGAAGATCAGGATGGCCGAGGGGATGATGCCGCGCAGGCACTTGCCCCACAGCGCCCAGCCGTGCAGCGTGCGTGCGCTCACGGGCAGGCCCGGCACGTAGTGCGGGCGGATGCGCGAGACCAGGAAGGTGTAGATCGCGAAGATCACCACCTGCAGGATCGACGGGCCCCAGGCGCCCTTGTACATCTGGCCCACGTCGGTGCCGAGCTGGTCGGCCATGACGATGAGCACCAGCGAAGGCGGCACCAGCTGCGTGATGGTTCCCGAGGCGGCGAGCACGCCGGTCGAATAGCGCATGTTGTAGCCGTAGCGCATCATGATCGGCAGCGAGATCATCGCCATCGCGATCACCTGGCCGGCCACCGTGCCGGTGATGGCGCCGAGGATGAAGCCCACGATGATCACCGAGTAGCCCAGGCCCCCGCGGATCGGGCCGAAGAGCTGGCCCATCGAGTCGAGCATGTCCTCGGCCAGCCCGCACTTCTCCAGCACGGCGCCCATCAGCGTGAAGAACGGAATGGCAAGCAGCGTCTCGTTCGACAGGATGCCGAACACGTTCAGCGGCAGGTTGGCCATGAAGCCGGCCGGGAACCAGCCCATCTCGATGGCGACGAAGCCCGACAGGAGGCCGAGGGCAGAGAGCGAGAACGCGACCGGGAATCCGATCAGCATGATCACCACGAGCCCCGCGAACATGATCGGGGCGAAATTTTCCATGTGCATTGCGACTTACCTGCGGTGCGTGCGGGAGGGGGCGGGGTGGGGTGAGGGAGCGCGAAGGGCGCCCATCACTGCACCGGCTTCTCGTAGTGCGTGTCCATCTGGATCAGTCCGCGCAGGTAGGCGATGCGCTTGATGATTTCCGAGACGCCCTGCAGGAACATCGCGGCGAAGCCCACGGGCATCAGCAGCGCGGCGGGCCAGCGCACGAGGCCGCCGATGTTGCCGGACATCTCGCCGGTGACCCAGGTGTTCCAGAAGTACGGCCAGGTGAGCCAGGTGAAGAGACCCATCACCGGCAGGAGGAAGAAGATGAGGCCGAACAGGTCGACATACACCGGCCCGTAGCCCTTGAGCTTGCCGTAGATGATGTCCACGCGCACATGCTCGTTGAAGCGGAGCACCACGGGTGCGCCCAGCATCACCGTGGCGGCGAACAGGTACCACTGGATCTCGAGGAAGGCGTTGCTGCTGAAGTCCAGGCCGTAGCGGACGATGGCATTGGCGGCCGAGATGAGCGAGGCGGCCAGCACGGCATAGCCGGCGAACTTGCCGATTTTTTCGCTGACCCAGTCCATGCCGGTCGCGAATTTGAGGAATGCAGACAAGGGGGTGTCTCCCACGAAGCCCAAGGTGAAACGCCGGCCCCTGGTGGGGGCTGCGCAAAAGCCGGCAATGGTATCCCGGCGAACCTAAGTATTGCCTCGACATCGGGGCGGGTTTACCCGGAAGCACTGTGCCGGGCCCGGCGGGCGGTCGCCATAATCGTCCATGTCTTCGAGTCCGTCGCCTTCCGCTCCCTTCGGTGCGGCGAATCTGCCCCATTCCATCGATTCGCCCGACATGTGCCGCGCCGGCCGCGACCTGCTCTCGCTGGCCCTGATCGACGCGCGCAACCACACGCTCCACCTGCTGACCCTGTACGAAGAAGCGCTCGGTTCCGAAGCCCTCGCCGTGCCGCCCGTGCCCGAGGACGAAGGCGTGGTGCCCCCGGTGTGGCTGGCCGGGCACATCGGCTGGTTCGCCGAATGGTGGATCGGCCGCAACACGCAGCGTGCCTTCGGCATCGACTGCCCGGTGCGGCCCACGCGGCTCGCGGCCATCGAACCCAATGCCGACGACTGGTGGAACCCGGCGCAGAGTTCGCCCGGCCGCCGCTGGTCGGCCGACCTGCCTTACCTGGGCCAGACCAAGGCCTACCTGCTCGAGACGCTGGAGAGCACGCTCGAGCTGCTCGAGCACGCGGCCGAGACCGATGCGGGTCTCTACTTCTACCGGCTCGCGCTGTTCCACGAAGACCTGCGCGGCGAGCAGTTCGTGGTGATGGCGCAGACGCTCGGGCTGCCCCTGGGCATCGAGCAGGCGCCCATCGCCGTCACGCGCGAGCCGCTCCTGGTGCCCGCCACGCGATGGGAGCTGGGCCTGCCCGAGAGCAGCTTCGCCTTTGCGCAGGAGCGCGCCGCGCACCGGGTCGACGTGCCCGAGTTCGAGATCGATGCGCAACCCGTCACCTGGAACCAGTACATCGAATTCGTCGACGACGGCGGCTACGACCGCGAGGAGCTGTGGCACGTCGACGGCTGGCGCTGGCTGGCCGCGCAGGTCGAGGGGCGGCGCGGGCCGCGCCATGTCGAGCAGATCGGCGCGGCGCGCAACGGCACCGGCGGCTCGGTGCTGCAGCACCGCTTCGGCGTCACCGTGCGCGCGGCGGGGCACCACAGTGCCGTGCACCTGAGCTGGTGGGAAGCCGACGCCTGGGCGCGCTGGGCGGGGCGCCGCATCGCGACCGAGGTCGAGTGGGAGATCGCGGCGCACACGGCAGCGCGGCGCGGCTTCCGCTGGGCCGACGTGCACGAGTGGACCGCGGGCACGCTGCAGCCGTGGCCCGGGTTCCGGGCCGACCCGTGGAGCGCGGGCGGCGAGTTCGATCCGGCGGCCGCCTTCGGCCAGGCGCGCGTGCTGCGCGGTGCGTCGTTCGCCACGCGCGCGCGGCTGCGTTCGCCGCGCCGCCGGGGCTTTGCGCTGCCGGGGCGCGACGACGGTTTCTTCGGCTTCCGGACCTGCGCGCTGTAGGGGCCTGCAGGGGCAGTCGTGCCCCGGCTAGCGGCGCTGTTCGAGCGCGGCCTTCACAAGTGATGGATAGGGCGGCCGCGCCTGCGCCGTCGCAGCGAATCGCTGGCCCGCGATGTCGATTTCGTAAGACCCCTGCATCGCCTCGTCGCGCGTCAGCGGCTCGGCGCTGCGCACATAGCCCATCACCACCATCCGCCCGAGCACCGCGCTCCAGGCGGTGGAGGTCAGCTCGCCCACGGCCTTGCCGTTGCGAAGGATCGGCTCGCCGCCCCAGGCGAAGGCCTGTTCGTCGTCGAGCGTGAACATCAGGAGCCGCTTGGAAAGCCGCTCCGGCGCGATCTTCGAGAGGGCGGCCTGGCCGATGAACGCGACCGGCTTGTCCAGCTGCACTGCGAATTCCAGGCCCGCCTCGAAGGGGTTCTCGTCCGGCCCCAGCTCGAGGCCGAAGGCGCGGCGCCCGGCTTCGATGCGCAGGGCGTCGATCGTGTAGTAGCCGCCATCGCGCAGGCCCAGGTCGGCACCCGCTTCGAACAGCGTGTCGTACACATGCACCGCCATCTCGGTGGGGATGTACAGCTCCCATCCGGGGCCGCCGACGTACGAGACCTTGGCCGCGAGCGCACGCGCATGGCCGACGTCGATCTCGATCACGGCCGATTGCGGGAACGCTTCCTTGCCGAGGTCCTGCGGCGTGACGCGCGACAACAGCTGCTGCGCCTTCGGCCCGGTCACCGTGAGCGTGCAGTAGCCCGAGGTCACGTCCGTCACCGTCACATGCTCGTTCGGCAGCAGGTGGCGCTTGATGTGGCCGATGTCGCGATACGGCTGCGCGGAGCCGGTGATGATGAGGAAGCAGTCGGCCTCCAGCCGCATCACCGTGAGGTCGCTCTCGAAGCCGCCGCGCTCGTTGAGCAAGGCGGTGTAGACCATGCTGCCGGGCCGTATCGCCACGTCATTGGCGCACAGGCGCTGCAGCAGCAGCTCGGCGTCGCGGCCCTGCACCATCAGCTTGCCGAACGAGGTCTGGTCGAAGACGACCACGTCCTGCCGCACGGCCATCTGTTCGGCGATGCAGGCATCGAGCCAGTCGGGGCGGCCGAAGCCGTAGCGCGCCTCCGCCTTCTGCCCCGGCAGCGCGAACCAGCTCGCACGCTCCCACCCCAGCTTGCTGCCGAACGCGGCGCCCTTGGCCTTGAGCTTGTCGTACAGCGGCGAGCGGCGCAGCGGGCGGCCGGACTCCAGCTCGTGGCGCGGCCAGCGCATCGCGTAGTGCAGCCCGAGCGCTTCGACCGTGCGCTCCTTGAGCCAGCGCTTGTTGCTGTTGAAGGGCGCGAAGCGGCGGATGTCCACGTCGAGCAGGTCGGCCGGCGCGGCGCCACCGACGATCCATTCGGCAATCAGCTTGCCCGCGCCGCCCGCGTTCGCGATACCGGCCGAATTGAAGCCTGCGGCCACGAAATAGCCGCGCACCTCGGGCGCTTCGCCGAGGATGAAGTTGCCGTCGGGCGTGAAGCTCTCGGGGCCGTTGAGGAACAGCTTGATCTCGGTGGTCTCCAGCGCGGGCGTGCGGTGCACCGCCTCGTCGAGCAGGATCTGGAACTGGTCCATGTCGTCCGGCAGCAGCTGGAACTCGAACTTCGGCGGAATGCCGTCCATGCCCCAGGGCTTGGCCACGGGCTCGAAGCCGCCCATCACGAGGCCGCCGACTTCTTCCTTGTAGTAGATGTAGCCGTCGGGGTCGCGCAGCACCGGCAGGTCGCGGTGCACGCCTTCGATCTCCTTGGTGACCAGGTAGAAGTGCTCGGCCGAATGCAGCGGGATGTTGACGCCCGACATCTTGCCCAGCTCGCGCGCCCACTGGCCCGCGCAGTTGAGAAAGCTCTCGCAGCGCACCGTGCCCTGGTTGGTCTCCACACCCACGATGCGGCCGTGCTCGATGAGCGTGCCGGTGATCTGCACGCCCTCGAAGACCTTCGCGCCGCGGTTGCGCGCGCCCTTGGCCAGCGACTGCGTGAGGTCGGTCGGGTTGGCCTTGCCGTCGCCGGGCAGCCAGACGGCGCCCACGAGGTCGTCGATGCGCATCAGCGGCCAGAGCTCCTTCGCTTCGGCGGGCGTGATGAATTCGGCCTCGATGCCGAAGCTGCGCGCGGTGGCGATGGTGCGCTTGAGCAGCGTCATGCGCTCGGGCGTGCGCGCCACGGTGATGCTGCCGCACTGCTTCCAGCCGGTGGCAAGACCGGTCTCGGCTTCGAGCGATGCATACAGGTCGATGCCGTAGCGGCTCATCTTCGTCATGCTGCGGTTCGCGCGCAGCTGGCCGACCAGGCCGGCCGCATGCCATGTCGTGCCGCAGGTGAGCTGGCCCTGCTCGAGCACGATCACGTCGGTGCAGCCGAGCTGGGTGAGGTGGTAGGCCGCGCTGCAGCCAGCGATGCCGCCACCCGCGATGACGACCTGTGCATGGGAGGGAAGTGGCGCCGTCATGGTGTGTTGGGGATTCGTCCGGTGGGAGGGTTACTTGAAGACCACCGTCTTGTTGCGGTGGACCAGGATGCGGTCTTCGAGGTGGTGGCGCACGCTGCGCGAGAGCACGCTCTTCTCGATGTCCTTGCCCAGCCGCACCATTTCCTCGATCGAGTTGCCGTGGTCGATATTGATCACGCCCTGTTCGATGATCGGCCCGGCATCGAGCTCGGCGGTCACGTAGTGGCTGGTGGCGCCGGTCATCTTCACGCCGCGCTCGAAGGCCTGGTGGTACGGCTTGCCGCCGACGAAGGCCGGCAGGAAGCTGTGGTGGATGTTGATGATGCGGTTGCGCAGGCGCTCGGTCATCGCGTCCGACAGCACCTGCATGTAGCGCGCGAGCACCATGAAGTCGCCGCTGAATTCGCGGAACAGGCGCTCCACTTCGGCGTAGGCCTGCTCCTTGGTCTCGGGCGTCACCGGCACGTGGAAGTAGGGGATGCCGTGCCACTCGACGAAGGAGCGCAGGTCGTTGTGGTTGGAGATCACGCACGGGATCTCGCAGTGCAGGTCCTTGTTGCGCCAGCGGTGCAGGAGGTCGTTCAGGCAATGGTCGAGCTTGCTGACCAGCACCACCATGCGTTTCTTCACCGAGCTGTCGGAGATGCCCCATTCCATCTCGAACTGCCTGGCGAGCGGGGCGAAGCGCTCGCGGAACTCATCGAGATAGAAGGGCAGCGTGTCGGCCTGGATCTCCACGCGCATGTAGAAGCGGTTGTGCAGCGCATCGCCGTGCTGCGCGGCCTGCGAGATCAGGCCGCCGTGGCTGGCGATGAAGCTGCCAACCGCCGCCACGATGCCCGTGCGGTCCGGGCAGGTCAGCGTGAGGACGTAGCGGCGCGGCGTGGTTTCGCTCATCGGCGTACCTTCGTGCTTCGCACTGCGGTGCGAGCTTGCTTGGGGCGGCCCGGCGCGGCGCTCATGCGGCCACGGGTGCGGTGACTTGGCGGATGTTCATGGCCTTGAGCGTGTCGGCAATGGCCGCCACCGCACCCGGAATGCCGGCTTCGCCGAAGTGCCCCATGCAGCCGACGCGGAAGGTTTCCACCTGCGTGAGCTTGCCGGGGTAGAGGATGTAGCCGCGCTTCTTCACCTCCTGGTAGAAGGTCTTGAAGTCGTAGTTGGCGTCGTCGGGTGCGTGGAAGGTGATGATGATCGGCGCCTGGATGGCCGGATCGAGGAAGCTCCTGAAACCCAGCGCGGCCAGCCCGTCGATGAGCCCCTTGCAGTTGCGCGCATAGCGGGCGCCACGCGCGGCGAGGCCGCCTTCCTCGATGTATTGCGCAATGGCGGTGTCCAGCGCGGCCACCACGTGCGTGGGCGGCGTGAAGCGCCATTGCGTGGTCTTCTCCATGTACACCCACTGGTCGTACAGGTCCATGCTCAGCGAGTGGCAGTTGCCTTCGCACTTCTCCAGCGTGCTGCGCTTGATGACGACGAAGCCCATGCCCGGCACGCCCTCGAGGCACTTGCCCGAGGCGGCGACCACTGCGTCGAAGGGCGTCTTGCGGGCGTCGATCTCCAGCGCGCCGAAGGAGCTCATCGCATCGATGATCAGGCCGCGGCCGTGCTTCGCCACGACCAGCGCGATCTCGTGCAGCGGGTTGAGCACCCCAGCGCCGGTTTCGCAATGCACGACGGCCACGTGGGTGATGCTGGGGTCGGCTGCGAGCGCGCGGTCGACGTCGGCGGGAGACACCTGCTTTTCCTCGGTGTAGTCGATGGTGCTCAGCTTGCGGCCGAGCACCTTGCAGATTTTGGCCAGGCGCTGGCAGTACGCGCCGTTGCTCGGCACCAGCACATGGCCGTTGCGCGGAACGATGGTGCCGATGGCTGCCTCCACCGAGAAGGTGCCGCTGCCCTGCAGCGGAACGCATTCGTGCGTGCCCGTGCCGTGCACGATGTTCAGCACCTCCTTGCGGATGCGCGCGGTGATCTGGTTGAAGTCGCTGTCCCACGATCCCCAGTCGCGCAGCATCGCCTGGCGTGTGCGGTCCGAGGTGGTCAGGGGGCCAGGCGTGAGCAGGATGGGATAGGTGGGGTGGGGGGCTTGACTCATGATGTCTCCAGGCGGGGAAAGGAAATGAGGAAGAAGGCCCGCGTCAACCGCGGCCGAGGTTGCGCCAGGCCTGCGTGCGTGCAAGCAGCACGCGCGTGAGCAGCGAGTAGGCGATGCACACCAGCGTCGAGGTGACCACGATCAGGCTCGCGAGCGCCGCGGCCGGGCCGATGTCGCCGGCATCGTCCAGATGCATGATCGCGACCGAGGCGAGGATGGTCTCGGGCGTGTAGAGAAAGATGGCGCACGACAGGCTGGCCATCGACACCACGAAGAAATAGCGCCCGATGTCCAGGATGGCCGGCAGGCACACCGGCACCGTCACCCGCAGGAAGGTCTTGAAGAACGGCACCTTGAGCGAGGCCGAGACGGCCTCGAACTCGTTGTCGATCTGCTTGAGCGCCGTCACCGCCGTGAGGTGGCTCGAGGTGTAGTAGTGCACCACCATCGAGATGATCAGGATCGCCATCGTCTGGTACAAGAAGTTCAGCGGGTTGGCCGGATGGTTGAAGAACATCACGTAGCCCAGGCCCAGCACCAGGCCCGGCACCGCCATCGACAGCACCGCCATCAGGTGCATGCCCTTGCGCATGAGGCCGAGGTTGCGGGTCTTCTCGATGAGGTAGGCGCCCACGAAGACGATCAGCGAACCGGCCACCGCGGTGACCATGGCCACCAGCAGGCTGTTGCCGTAGGCCGCGGCCATGTCGCTCTCGACCAGCACGAAGTGGTAGTGCTTGAGCGTGAGCGAGAGGTCGTAGGGCCAGAGCGAAATCAGCGAGGTGTAGATCGCCATGCCGATGGTGGCCAGCAGCAGGCCGCACACGACAGTGCAGAACAGCGTGAGCAGCGTGTCGGCCACCTTGCGGCGCTTGGGGCTGTAGGGCACCGAGCGGGCGGTGAGCTGCGCCTTCAGCTTGCGCCGCACCACGTAGTCGATCACGAACGAGACGATCGAGGGCAGCAGCAGCAGCATGCCCACCACCGCGCCGATCGAGAAGTTGTGCTGCCCGACCACCTGCTTGAACACATCGACCGACAGCACGTTGAAGTTGCCGCCGATGACCTTGGGCGCGCCGAAGTCGCTCACCACGTAGGTGAAGACCACCGTGGCCGCGCTGATGAGGCCGTACTTGCACGAGGGCAGCGTGATCGTCATGAACTGGCGCAGCGGCCGCGTGCGCAGCGCGGTCGCCGCCTCGTACAACCGGCCGTCGGCCAGCGACAGCGCGGTGACCAGGATCATCAGCGCATGCGGGAAGGTGTTGTAGACCTCGGCCATGATGATCCCCGGCGCGCCGTAGATCGACACGCCGCCCAAGAGGAACTTGAGCGCACCCTGGTTGCCGAACCACTGCACGAACGAGATGGCCGACAGCAGCGAGGGCGCGAGCAGCGGGATCAGCGCGATGAGCCGGAACACCGCCTTCAGCGCCACCGGCATGCGGCTGCGCGTGAGCGCGTAGGCGAAGACGAAGGCCGTGGGCACCGAGATCGCCACCACCGCCGCCGAGACCCAGATCGAGTTCCACGCCGCGCGCAGCAGGCTCGGTGTCTGGAAGTAGGTGATGAAGTGGGCCAGGCCCACGAAGCGGCCGTCCTTGTCCTGCACCGCGTGCGCGAGGATGGTGACCAGCGGCGCGATGAGAAACACGAACAGCATCGCCATCACCACGAACAGGATGGCGCGCGCGATGGTTTCGTCGCGGCTCCAGCGCATCGCGGGCCGTGCGGCGAACGATGCCTTCACGGCGGAAGGGTGGGCCAGCGTGTTCATGGCTTGGGCGAGCGTGCGGCCGAGAAGGCGCGGATGCGGTTGGCGCGCAGCGCGATGTCGATGGTGTTGCCCTCGCGGATGTCCAGGTCGTGCAGCTGGTTGAGCGAGAAGTGCAGGCCCAGCACCTGCCCGTGCAGCGCATCGGCCGTCACCTCGGCGATGCAGAGGCCGCCAAGGAACTCGACCTTCGTCACCTTGGCCTGCAGGCGGTTGGGCGTGTCGTCATGCAGGTGCTCGACCGCGCGATCTTCGGGGCGGAGGTAAAGGTTGACGGCCTCGCCGGGTTCGAAGGCGCCGTCGCAGGCATCGCATTCGAGCTCCATGTCGCCGACCTGGAAGCGGTGGTTGCCCAGCGCCACCGATCGCAGCACGTTGACCTTGCCCACGAAGTCCGCCACGAAGGGCGTGGCTGGTTGCTCGTAGACCTCCATGGGCGTGCCGACCTGCTCGATCACGCCGTGGTTCATGACCACGATGCGGTCCGCCATCGACAGCGCCTCTTCCTGGTCGTGCGTGACCATGATGGTCGTGATGCCGACCTGCTTCTGCAGCCGGCGGATCTCGCCGCGCAGGCGGATGCGTTCCAGCGCGTCGAGCGCCGAGAGCGGCTCGTCGAGCAACAGGAGGCCGGGGCGGGTGGCGAGCGCGCGGGCGAGAGCCACGCGCTGCTGCTGGCCGCCGGAGAGTTGGCTCGGGTACTTGCTGCCCGAGGTCGGCAGGCCGACGAGCTTCAGCAGTTCTTCGACGCGCGCCTTGATCTCGCCTTTCCGCGCGCGGCTGTTGACGAGACCGTAGCCGATGTTCTCGGCGATCGAGAGGTTGGGGAAAAGCGCATACGACTGGAACACGATGCCGTAGTCGCGCTTGTCCGGCGAGAGCCACGAGACGTCCTTGCCGTTCTGCAGGATCTGCCCGGCGGTCTGCGTCTCCAGCCCCGCGATGATGCGCAGCAGCGTGGTCTTGCCGCAGCCCGAGGGGCCGAGAAAGCACAGCATCTCGCCGGGGTTCACGCGCAGGTGCACGTCGCGCAGCGCGCTGAAGGTCTCGAAGTCCTTGCGCACGCCGATGATCTCCAGCGCTGCGGGAGCGCTCGTGGGCAGCGGGCTGGCAATGAACTTGGTGTCGGTCATATCCATTTTTCGCACTCGTCGTTGGCGGGTGTCACCATCGAGGCGGCACCCGCGGATTGAAAGTCGGGAATGCCGCGGGGCCTACTTGGGTTCGGCCTTGCCTTCGTAGCGCTTGCTCCACTCGGCGAGGATGCGCTCACGGTTCTTCGCTGCCCAATTGATGTCGTTCTTGGCGAGCAGCTTTTCGTAGTTCTCGGGAATGCCTTCGAGCTTCGACGCCACGCCCGGGTAAGCCACCACCGCCCACCAGGTGGAGGTGATCTGGTTGGCCTCCTTGCTGGCCATCCAGTCGGCAAAACGCTTGGCCTGGTCCATCTTCTTGCTCGTCTTCATGACGCTGGTGGCCTCGATGTCCCAGCCGAGGCCCTCCTTCGGAAAGATCAGGTCGACCGGTGCGCCCGACTTCTTGACCTGGTGCGCGCGGAACTCGAACGAGATGCCGATGGGGAACTCGCCCGCGCCCGCCTGCTTGCAGGGCTTGGAACCCGAATGCACGTACTGCGCAACGTTCTGGTGCAGCGCGTCCATGTACTTCCAGCCTTCGGCGTCGCCCATGTTCTGCAGCCACGACGACACGTCGAGGTAACCCGTGCCGCTGGAGGCCGGGTGAGGCATGGTGATCGTGCCCTTGTAGACCGGCTTGGCCAGGTCCTTCCAGGTCTCGGGCTTGGGCAGGCCGAGCTTCTGCGCTTCGACGCGGTTGAAGCAGATGGTCGCGGCCCACACGTCCATGCCGACCCAGGCGGGTGGGCGGGCGGTGTCGGAGTAGGCGGGATTGAGCTCCTTGAAGCCCTTGGGTTCGTACGGAAGGAGCATGCCTTCCTGCTGCAGCAGCGCGAGGCTGCTGGCGGCCAGGCCGGCCACCACGTCGGCCTGCGGATTGGCTTTTTCGGCCAGCAGCTTGGCGGTGACGATGCCGGTGGAGTCGCGCACCCACTTCACTTCGATGTCGGGGTTGGCTTTCTCGAAGGCGTCCTTGTAGAGCTTCATCGCATCGGTCTCGAGCGCTGTGTAGACCAGGAGCGGGGTCTTCTGCGCCCACGCCGTGCCGGCCATGAGGCCGAGGGCCGCAATACACAGGGCCGCCGTGAGACGGCGCGTGCTTTGTTTCATCGTCATCTGTTTCTCCTGAGAGGGCTTGCTGTCACTGAAGGGGGTGAGTGGCGGGCTCCGGCAATGGGCGTGCCAAGGTCGGTGAACGCAATGTAGATTGATGATTGAAGACTGTCAATAAAAAATTGTTGACAGTTTTCAATCCTTGGGGAAAATACGCCCCATGGTCACCAGCAATCACTCCGCCGCCCTCGCGTTTCTCCAATCCAGCTCGCTGCCGATGCTGATGCAGGAAGAAATCGAGCGTTTGATCATGACCGGCGAGCTCCCCGTGGGCAGCCGCATCAACGAGAGCGAACTCTCGCAGCGCTTCAACACCAGCCGCGGCCCGATCCGCGAGGCGCTGCGCGCACTCGAAGAAGCCGGCCTCGTGCGCAACGAAAAGAACCGCGGCGTCTTCGTGCGCGAAATCGCCTTCGAGGAAGCCGACGAAATCTACGAACTGCGCGAGGCGCTGGAAGAAATCATCGGCCGCCGCGTGGCAGTCGCCATCGCGCCCGACGCGATCGAGCGGCTGCGCGCCATGGTCGATGCGATGCGCTCGGCCGCCCAGGCGCAGGACGTGGAGCAGTACGCGCAACTCAACCTGCAGTTCCACGAGATCCTGCTCGACACGGCCGGTAGCAAGAAGCTCACCGAGACCTACAAGCGCCTGGTGAAGGAGCTGCACCTCTTCAGAATGCGCGCGCTCGACAGCGGCGGGGGCCTGCGGGTCTCGGCCGACGAGCACAGCCACATCGTCGAGGCCATTGCCAGCGGCAACCCCGACACGGCGGGGCACGCGCTGCGCGAACACGTCGCGGGCAGCCGCTCGCGCATGCACAAGGCCTTCGGCCGCGCCGATTCCGACGCGGCCACGGCATCGAACAACCCACCCCAAAAGGAAGTCTGAAATGACCCAGGAGACACTCGAAGTCAATGCCAGGAGCTACCGCTGGATGGCGCGCCCCGTCGTGGTCGTGTGCGTGGACGGCAGCGAGCCGGCCTACCTCGATGCGGCCATTGCGGCCGGCGTCGCCCCGTACTTCGATCGGATGATCAAGTCGGGCGCCAACCTGCTGGGCGATTGCGTGGTGCCCTCGTTCACCAACCCGAACAACCTGTCGATCGTGACCGGCGTGCCGCCCGCGGTGCACGGCATCTGCGGCAACTACTTCTTCGACCGCGAGCTGGGCCAGGAAGTGATGATGAACGACCCCAAGTACCTGCGCACCGGCACCGTGCTGGCCGCGTTCGCCGATGCGGGCGCCAAGGTGGCGGTGGTCACGGCCAAGGACAAGCTGCGCAAACTGCTGGGCCACAAGATGAAGGGCATCTGCTTCTCGTCGGAGAAGTCGGACCAGGTGACGATGGAAGAGAACGGCATCGACGACGTGCTCGGCATGGTCGGCATGCCGGTGCCCTCGGTCTACAGCGCGGAGCTGTCCGAGTTCGTGTTCGCGTCGGGCGTGAAGCTCATGGAATCGCGCCGCCCCGACCTCATGTACCTCTCGACCACCGACTACGTGCAGCACAAGGCCGCGCCGGGCAGCCCCGCGGCCAACGCCTTCTACGCGATGATGGACGGCTACCTCGCGCAGCTCGATGCGCTGGGCGCCACCATCGTGGTCACCGCCGACCACGGCATGAACGACAAGCACGGCGCCGACGGCTCGCCCAATGTCATCTACCTGCAGGACGTGCTGGACGGCTGGTACGGCGCCGGCACGGCCCGCGTGATCCTGCCGATCACCGACCCGTACGTGGTGCACCATGGCGCACTCGGCTCGTTCGCCACCGTCTACGCGCCCGACGAAGCGAGCGTGCCCGGCTGGATCGAGCGCATCAAGCAGGTGCCGGGCATGGAACTCGTGCTCTCGCGCAAGGACGCCGCGCAGCGCTTCGAGCTGCCGCCCGACCGCATCGGCGACATCGTGGTCGTGAGCGAGCGCAACACGGTGATCGGCACCGCGGCGAGCCGCCACGACCTGTCGGCGCTCGAAGTGCCGCTGCGCTCGCACGGCGGCGTGTCGGAGCAGCGCGTGCCGCTGATCTGCAACCGTCCGGTGACGGGCATTGCTGCGAGCCGGCGCCTGCGCAACTTCGACGCGCTCGACATCGCGCTGAACCACGCCCAGTAACGACAACGACGACAACGCCTTCCGGAGCATCCCCATGAGCCAAGCCATCCTGAAGCCAGGCACCATCCACCGCGAGGCCCTGCGCATCGCCGGCGAACGTGTCCACCGTGACCGCACGATCGAGGTCACCTACCCCTACACCGGCGAAGTGATCGCCACCGTGCCCAAGGCCACGCTCGACGACGTGCGCAATGCGCTGCGCATCGCACGCGACTACAAGCCCACGCTCACCCGCTACGAGCGCTACAAGATCCTGATGCGCGCGGGCGAGATCATCGCCTCGCGCCTGGACGAGATGTCGCGCACCATCACGCTCGAATCGGGGCTCTCCCGCAAGGACTCGCTGTACGAAGTGGGCCGCGCGTCCGACGTGCTGCTGTTCGCCGCCAACCAGGCGCTGGTGGACGACGGCCAGGTGTTCTCGTGCGACCTCACGCACCACGGCAAGAGCCGCAAGGTCTACACGATGCGCGAGCCCCTGCTGGGCGCCATCACCGCCATCACGCCTTTCAACCATCCGCTGAACCAGGTGATCCACAAGGTGGCGCCGGCCATTGCGACCAACAACCGCATCGTGCTCAAGCCCAGCGAGAAGACGCCGCTCACGGCGTTCCTGCTGGCCGACATCCTGTACGAAGCGGGCCTGCCGCCGCAGATGCTGTCGGTGCTCACCGGCGACCCGAAGGAGATTGCCGACGAGCTGCTCACCAACGCCGATGTCGATCTCGTCACCTTCACCGGCGGCGTGCCCATCGGCAAGTACATCGCGGGCAAGGCCGTCTACAAGCGCCAGATCCTGGAGCTGGGCGGCAACGACCCGATCATCGTGATGGAAGACGCGGACGTCGAGGAAGCCGCCACGCTCGCGGCCAACGGCTCGTACAAGAACTCGGGCCAGCGCTGCACGGCGGTCAAGCGCATGCTGGTGCACGAGTCGGTGGCTGATCAGTTCGTCGAACTGCTGGTCGCCAAGACCCGCGCGCTGAAATACGGCGACCCGATGGACCCGGATACCGACATGGGCACCGTGATCGACGAGGCCGCGGCCAAACAGTTCGAGGCGGTGGTCAACGAAGCCATTGCCGCCGGCGCAAAGCTGCGCTACGGCAACGAGCGCCGCGGCGCACTCTATTCGCCGACGGTGCTCGACCACGTCGACCCGGAGATGACCGTCGCCAAGCACGAGACCTTCGGGCCCGTGTCGCCGGTGATCCGCTTCAAGAACATCGACGAGGCGATCCGCATCTCCAACGGCACGGCCTATGGCCTGTCGTCCGCGGTCTGCACCAACCGGCTGGACTACATCACGCGCTTCATCCGCGAGCTGAACGTGGGCAGCGTCAACGTGCGCGAAGTGCCGGGCTACCGCCTGGAGCTCACGCCCTTCGGCGGCATCAAGGACTCGGGCCTGGGCTACAAGGAAGGCGTGCTCGAGGCGATGAAGAGCTTCACCAACACCAAGACCTATTCGCTGCCCTGGTAATCGCAAGCATCATGAGCCTGAGCCTTGACGACATCGTCGGCCTCTTCGAGACGAAGGGCCATGCGCAGTACGACGGCGAGCCCGTCACGCAACTGGAGCACGCCCTGCAGTCGGCGCACCTGGCCGAGCAGGAGGGCGCGGACAGCGCGCTGATCGCGGCCTCGCTGCTGCACGACCTGGGCCATCTGCTGCACGACTTCGGCGGCACGCCGACGCAGCAGGGGCTCGACGACCTGCACCAGTACCGCTGCCTGCCGTTTCTTCGCGCGCTGTTCGGCCCCGCCACGCTGGAGCCGATCAGATTGCATGTGGATGCCAAGCGCTTCCTGTGCGCGCGCGAGCCCGGCTATCTGGAGGCGCTGTCGGCCGATTCGAAGCGCAGCCTGCAGTTGCAGGGCGGCGTGTTCGATTCGGCGCAGGCCAGCGCTTTCGAGGCGCTGCCGTATGCAAAGGATGCGGTCCGCCTGCGGCGCTGGGACGACACAGCCAAGCTGGCCGATGCGAAGACGCCCGACCTCGCGCACTACGCGCGGCACCTGGCGATCGCCGCGAAGCCCGTCGCCACGGCGCAGCCGTGAACGTCCCGCAGGCCGTGGCCATGCAGCGCCGCAAGGCGACGCCGGAAGACATCCCCTTCCTGCTCGACCTGCGGCAGCGAACGATGAACGGCCACGTCCTCGCTTCCGGAGGCGAAGTCAGCGATGCGCATCACATGGCGCGGCTGATGCATCGCTTCGAGTGCGCCGAGGTCCTGCTGCATGAAGGCGTGCCGGTCGGCCTGCTCAAGGTGTCGCGCGATCCGCACGAGTGGGTGGTCATCCAGATCCAGCTGGCGCCCGGCTTCCAGGGCGGCGGCATCGGCACCGGCCTGCTGGCCGAAGTCATCGACGAGGCCGCGCGCGCCGGCGTCGACCTCACGCTCAGCGTGCTGAAGGCGAATCCGGCGAAAGCGCTGTACGAGCGCTTCGGGTTCGTCGTCGAACGCGAGTCCGAGTTTTCTTTCGACATGCGGCGCAAGCCCTGAAAACCTGCGAGCCCGACATGCGCCCTTTCTGGATCGAACAAGCCCTCTTCAACGACGGCGACCTCGCACCCGCGCTGCAGGGCGAACACAGCGCCGATGTCTGCATCGTCGGAGGCGGCTTCACCGGCCTGTGGACGGCCATTCAGGCCAAGCTGAAGGCGCCTTCGCTCGACATCGTCATTCTCGAGAGCGACCTCTGCGGTGCCGGTGCGAGCGGCCGCAACGGCGGGTGTCTGCTCACCTGGTCGGCCAAGTTCCTCACGCTGCGCCGGCTGTTCGGCGAACTCGAGGCGGTGCGCCTCGTGAAGGCGTCGGAGGCCGCCGTGCAGCACATCGCGGACTTCTGCACGGCACACGGCATCGATGCCGAGTTGCGGCAGGACGGCACGCTCTACACCGCGACCTCGCAGGCGCAGATCGGCGCGCTCGATCCGATGATGCAGGCGCTGGAGGCGCGCGGCATCCACTCTTACCGCACGCTGCCGCCGGAGGAAGTCGCGCGGCGCTCGGGCTCCGCGCGCAACCTGGCGGGCGTGTATTCGCCGATAGCGGCCACCGTGCATCCGGGCAAGCTGGTGCGGGGCCTGCGCCGCGTGGCGCTGGCCATGGGCATCCGCATCCACGAGCGCACGCCGATGCTCGACTTCAGCACCGACCATCCGGTGGTCGTGCGCACACCCACCGGCAGCGTGCGTGCGAAGAAGCTGGTGCTCGCGATGAATGCATGGATGGCCAGTGCCTTCCCGCAGTTCGAGCGAACCATCGCCATCGTGTCGAGCGACATGATCATCACCGAGCGCTGCCCCGAGTTGCTGCAGCAGATAGGGCTGACCGACGGCGTCTCGGTGCTCGACTCGCGCACCTTCGTCTACTACTACCGCAGCACGGTCGACGGCCGCATCATGCTGGGCAAGGGCGGCAACACCTTCGCGTGGGGCGGCCGCATGGCCAAGGTGTTCGACGAGCGCTCGCCGTACGAAGCCGAGCTCACGCAGGCCCTGCATTCCTTCTTCCCCGCGTTGAGCGAGACACCGATCACCGCGAGCTGGAACGGTCCGTCGGACCGCTCGGTCACGGGCTTTCCGTTCTTCGGAAAACTCGACGGCGCGCCGCACATCTACTACGGCTTCGGCTATTCGGGCAACGGCGTCGGGCCGACCTACATGGGCGGGCAGATCCTGTCGTCGCTGGTGCTCGACCAGGACAACGCGTGGACGCGCAGCCCGATCACGCAAGGGCCCTTGGGGCAGTTCCCGCCCGAGCCTATTCGCTATGTGGGTTCGATCGTGGTGCGCAATGCGATCCGGCGCAAGGAAGAGGCCGAGGACCGAAGCCGGGAGCCCTGGCTGGTCGACCGGATGCTCAGCAGGTTCGCGAGCGCCGCGGGCAAAGCCGACAAGCACTGAAAACGCGCGGCAGTCGAGCGAGCGCACGTATCCATCACCGCAAGGAAATTTCCATGCACTTCGATCTGTCGACATCGACCCGGGCGACTCTGGATACGGCGGCCCGCTGGCTGGCGGCGGGCGCGGCTGCGTTCGCGCTGGCTGCCTGCGGCGGTGGAGGAGGTGGGGGCGGCGGCGCATCGATCGCGCTTCCCGGCGCCACCGGAGGCGCGCCACCGGCGGTCGAACCGCCCCCCGCCGGCACCCAGAAGTCATTCCATTGCGCGCCGGAGCCCAAGCCCGCCTGATGGATCGCGCCGACCGTTGATCGCCCGCGGTCCTGTGGGTCCCGCGGTGAGTTCCTTTGTCCAACCCACGCAACCAGCGACGTACAGCACCATGGCTTCACGCAGCAGACGGAATTTCTTGCGCACGGCAACGGCTTCGGTGGGCGCAACCGCCGCATCGATGATGTTCCCGGACCTCATCCGCAAGGCGATGGCCATCCCGGCCAACAACAAGACCCGCTCGATCCTGGACGTGGAGCACGTGGTGATCTTCACGCAGGAGAACCGCTCCTTCGACCACTACCTGGGCATGCTCAACGGCGTGCGCGGCCTGAGCGATCCGCGCGCGGTCCGGCGGCCCGACGGCAAGCCGGTCTACTACCAGGCCACGAGCTCCGAGCATCCCGACGGCTACGTGCTGCCGTTCCATGGAGACTCGACCGTCACCAAGGCCTACACGGTCGGCGGCTCGGACATGAGCCACCAGTCGGACCTGACGCTGGTGCATCGCGGCAAGCACGACCAGTGGGGCACCACCGGAGAACTCGCGAAGCGCATGGCGTACTACACGGCGAGCGACCTGCCGTTCTACTACGCGCTGGCGAATGCCTTCACCGTGTGCGACCACTACCACTGCTCGACGCTCACGCAGACCAACCCGAACCGGCTGCACCTGTGGACCGGCTGCAATGGCGGCGGCAAGGTCGGGGGCGACCCGGACATGGGCAACTCCGGACCGGGCGTGCGCTACCCCTGGAAGACCTATCCCGAGCGGCTGCAGGCCAAGGACAAGGACTTCAAGTGGAAGGTCTACCAGGAAGCGGACAACTTCGACGACAACATGCTGGAGCTGTTCAAGAACTTCCAGGGCCTCGATGCGAGCGATCCGCTCGCCGTCAAGGGGCTCACCAGGCTGTCGACAGGCGCATCGACGGGCGACTACATCGTCGCGGCCTTCCGCAAGGACCTCGAGCAGAAGACGCTGCCGGCTGTGTCGTGGATCGTGACGGCCGCGGATCTTTCCGAGCACCCCAACGCCGAGCCGGCCAAGGGCGAGAACGTCTGCGCGAAGCTGATCGCCGCGCTGGTCGACAACCCCGACATGTTCGCCAAGACGGTGTTCATCGTGAACTACGACGAGAACGGCGGCTTCTTCGACCACATGCCGCCGCCATTGCCGCCGCTGAATGACGCCGACGGCTACAGCTCGGTGCCGGTGGACGGCGAATTCAAGGACTACGGCGGCACGGGCGCCAATTCCGGCAAGCAGCCGGTGGGGCTGGGCATCCGCGTGCCGGTCATCGTGGTGTCGCCGTGGTCGCGCGGCGGCTGGGTGTGCTCCGAAATCTTCGATCACACCTCGACCCTGCGCTTCCTGGAAAATCGCTTCGGCATCGCGGAGGAGAACATCAGCGACTGGCGGCGCACGGTGTGCGGCGACATGACCTCGGCCTTCGATTTCGATACGCCGAACCTCGGCCTGGATTCCCTGTCGCTGCCGAGTACGGCGGACTACATGGACCGGGTGAACAGATCCGCACAGGGCGTGAGCCTGACCATTCCGGCGAAACAGTCCGCGCCCTCGCAGAACGCGCTGCAGCGGCGCGCGCGCGGGCTGCCCTACGAGTTCCATGCCAATGGCCGTGTCGATGCCGCGAGCGGCAAGTTCATCGTCGACATCGCCAACACCGGAGCGGCCGGCACTTCGTTCTACGTCTACGACAACACCAACGCGCAAGGCCCCTGGCGCTATGCGCTGGGAAGCGGCAAGAGCCATGCGGCGGCCCAGTGGCACGCCGGCACGACGACCCTGTCGCGGTATGACCTGACCCTGCAGGGGCCCAACGGTTTCCATCGCCAGTTCAAGGGCAGCCTGGGGACGCCGGCGGCAGCGCCGATCGAGGTCACTGCCTGCTACGAAGTGAGCCAGGGCGGTGTCACGCTCAAGCTCAGGAACAGCGGCAGCGTGGCCTGCACCGTGACCGTCCGGCAGGCGGACACGTATGCGCTCGTGCCCGGCCAGCAGCGCACGCACACCAGCGTCGTGCAGCCTGGCGAAACCGTCTCCGACGAGTGGCTGCTGTCGGCGAGCGACCACTGGTACGACCTGAGCATCACGGTGGATGTCGACGCCAGCTTCCTGCGCCGCTACGCCGGCTGCGTCGAGACCGGCAAGCCGACCCGCACCGATCCGGCCATCGGCAAGGCCATCTACTGATCGCCGCAACCCGCACTCGCATCGAAAGCCTCCAATGACTGCTTCCCGATTCATGCGGAGGGTGTGCTGCGCGCCGCTCGCCGCGATCTTCGCCACGACGCTCACCGTGCTGATCGCCGGGTGCGGCGGAGGCTCGTCCGGCGGCGCTTCCTGGCCCGTGCTGCCACCGGCAGCCTCGACGCCGCCGCCTCCCTCGCCCACCGAAGTGCCGGCCACCGTGAAGAAGGCCCTGCTTGTCGGCATCAGCGGCGTGCAGCTCGCCAACCTGCAGGCGCTGATGCAGCAAGGCAAGGCGCCGAACTTCGCGGGCTTCACGCTGATGCCGGCCTACACCGGCGGCATCGCCGGCAGCCCCGGGCAGCAATCCACGCTGAGCGAGCCCGGCTGGGCGACCGTGCTCACCGGCACCTGGGCCTATCGCCACCAGGTGAAGGACAACGATGCGACCCGGCTGGCGGTGCCCAGCGTGTTCGCGATGCTGTCCAGGAGCACGACGCCACGCCGCGCGGCGGCCGGCGTGAACAGCCAGGAGCCGCTGGCGGCCCTCTTGGCATCGGAGTCGGCGGCCGGCGCCATCGAGCGGCTGAGCCTGTGCGGCGACGACGCCTGCGTGATCGACAGCACCGCCGCCAGCATCGGCGCCGGCACGGCCGACTTCGTGCTGGCCAACCTGAGCGGCCCCGGTGCGGTGGTTCGCACCAAGGGCTTCGGCGCGGAATACGACAGTGCCCTGCAGGCGGCCGACGCCGCACTCGGCCGCATCGCATCGGCCGTGGCGCAGCGCCGCCAGGCGCACCCCGAAGAAGACTGGCTGCTGGTGCTGACCACGGACCACGGCCCGGCGGGCGATGGTTTTTCCGACGGTCTGCAGACGCTGGCGATCAAGACCGTGTTCATCGGGCTCGACAGGCCGGGCAATGCCGCGTTCAAGCCGGCGGATGCATCGAGCCAGGCGCCTGCCTCGCTCGATGCGTTGTACCGCCATGCGAGCGCGGCGGACATTGCGCCCACGCTGTTGTCGCACCTGGGCATCGTGCCCGCGAGCGGCGGTGTCGGCTTCGACGGCGGGCCGTTGCTCGGCGCGCCCGGCGTTCGGCAACTGAACGCCGCCGCCGGCACCGACGGCGCCAGCATCAAGCTCGCGTGGAACCGCATCGATGCGGCGGCAACGCCCGTCCAGATCTACCGCAACGGACGGCTGCTCCAGACCTTGCCGGGCGATGCGGTGCAGTTCGTCGACCGCGACACCGCCGGCTGGATCGAGCAGCAGCAGAACACGCTCGACTACCTCGTGGTGGCCGGCGGCGTGCCGGTGGCGACGCAGGCGCAGCTCTTCTATGTCAAGCCGGTCGAGTTGCCCGCTTCGTTGAAGACCGGGCTGCTGCATCTCTTCTCGTTCGACCAGGGGCTGGGCGATGCGGCGGGCGGCGCCGCCCTGGCACCGTTCGTCGCGGGCCAGGCCCCGGTGTTCTCGCCCGATGGCATCGGCGAGAGCGCGGGCTTGCAGATCGACACCCAGGTCACGGGCTTCAAGCTGCCCGACGACGTCAGCGCGGCCAACGACAGGTTCACGCTGGGCTTCTGGTTTCGTGGCGACGGGACGCAGTCCGATTCACCGCTGCTGGGCAACAAGAACTGGCATTCCGGCGGAAACCCGGGACTGGTGATCGCCCTCGACAAGGCCGGCATCAAGTTCAACATCGGCGACGGCAGCAAACGGGCCGACACCGCGTTCGTCAGCTTTGCCACCAGGCAGTGGATCCATGTGACGGTGAGCGTCGACAAATCGAGCAAGAAAGCGACGCTGACCGTGGAAGACGCCGTGCACGGCGCCCAGATCGTTCCGCTCGACTGGGCGAACGTGAACGCCGCCAGCATCGCCGGACTGGGCACCTTCGGCCTCGGCGACGATGCACGCGGCCTCTACTACACGGCCGACGGTTCGCCCGGCATCCAGGCGTACGACGACGTGGCGATGTGGAACCGCCTGCTGACGCAGGACGAGATCCACGCCCTGTTCGCGTCGAAGCGTTCGATCACGAGCCTGCCCTGACAACGTAGCCGGCAGGCAGGCAGGCTCGCGAGTGCTGTCAGCGGTTCGACGGAAACGCGAACACCGCGCCTTCGCGCACGCCGGCCGAGGGCCAGCGCTGCGTGATGGTCTTGCGCTTCGTATAGAAGCGCACCGCATCCGGGCCGTAGGCATGCAGGTCGCCGAAGAGCGAGCGCTTCCAGCCGCCGAACGAGTGGTACGCCACGGGCACCGGCAGCGGCACGTTGATGCCGACCATGCCGACCTGGATGTTGTCGCTGAACCAGCGCGCGGCCTCGCCGTCGCGCGTGAAGAGGCAGGTGCCGTTGCCGTACTCGTGCGCATCGATCATCGCCATGGCTTCGGCGAGCGTCTTCACGCGCACCACGCCGAGCACCGGGCCGAAGATTTCTTCCTGATAGATCGTCATGCCGGGCTTCACGCCGTCGAAGAGGCAGGGGCCGAGGTAGTAGCCGCCGTCGTGGCCTTCGACCTTCACGCCGCGGCCGTCGACCACGAGCTTGGCGCCCGCGGCCACGCCCGCATCGACGAAGGCCTTGACCTTCTCGAAATGCGGCTTGGTGACCAGCGGACCCATGTCGTTGCCGTTGTCGTTGCCGGGGCCGACCTTCATCTTCGCGATCTCGGCCGCGAGGCCCGCGACCACGGCATCGCCCGTGTCGTCGCCGATGGCCACGACCAGCGGGATCGCCATGCAGCGCTCGCCGCACGAGCCGTAGGCCGCGCCCATCAGCGCGCTCACGGCGTTGCCGATGTCGGCGTCGGGCATGACCACGGCGAAGTTCTTCGCGCCGCCCAGCGCCTGCACGCGCTTGCCGTGCGCGCAGCCGGTGGTGTAGATGTATTCGGCAATCGCGGTGGAGCCGACGAAGCTCACCGCCTTTACGCGCGGGTCGGTCAGGAGCGTGTCGACCGCTTCTTTGTCGCCGTTCACCACGTTCAGCACGCCCGGCGGGAGGCCCGCTTCGAGCGCGAGTTCGGCCACCAGCAAGGTGGAGGAGGGCGTGCGCTCCGAGGGCTTCAGCACGAAGGTGTTGCCGCAGGCCACGGCCATCGGCCACATCCACAGCGGCACCATCACCGGGAAGTTGAACGGCGTGATGCCGGCCGTGACGCCCATCGCCTGGAACTCGCTCCACGAGTCGATGGCCGGGCCGACGTTCTTGCTGTGCTCGCCCTTGAGAAGTTCGGGCGCGTAGCTGGCGTACTCGACGTTCTCGATGCCGCGCTGCAGCTCGCCGTGCGCGTCGGACAGCACCTTGCCGTGCTCGGCCGTGATGAGCGCGGCGATGCGGTCGGCGTTGGCTTCGAGCAGCGTCTTGAGCTTGCTCATCACGCGGGCGCGCTTCAGGGGCGGCGTATTGCGCCAGGCCGGGAAGGCGGCCTGCGCCGAGGCGATGGCCTGCTCGACCGTGAGCTTGTCGGCGAGTGCGACGCTCTTGTCCGAGAAGCCGGTGGCGGGATCGAACACCGGCTGCACGCGGGTGCCGCCATCGACGCGCTTGCCGTCGATGAAGTGGCCGATGGTGGCGGTGACGTTCTTGTCGTGTTGCATGTCTTGAGGTCTCGAAAGTGGATCAGGCGGTTTCGGCGAGGGCGTCGGCCAGCGCGTTGACGAGGCGGTCGATCTCGGCCTTCTCCGAGATGAAGGGCGGTGCGAGCTGGATCGTGTCGCCGCCGTAGCGCACGTAGAAGCCCTTCTTCCAGCAGTTCATCGCGATCTCGTACGGGCGGCGTGCGGGCTCGCCCGGCAGCGCGGCGATGGTCAGGCCGGCGGCGAGGCCGAAGTTGCGGATGTCGGTGACGTGCTTGCTGCCCTTGAGGCTGTGCACCGCGTTCTCGAAATGCGGGGCCAGCGTCTGCACGCGGCCGATCATGTCTTCCTTCTGCAGCACGTCGAGCGCGGCGATGCCCGCGGCGCAGGCCACCGGGTGCGCGCCGTAGGTGTAGCCGTGCGGGAACTCCAGCATGTAGTCGGCACCGCCGGCCGCCATGAAGGTGTCGTAGATCTCCTTGCTCGCGACCACCGCACCCATCGGCTGGGCGCCGTTGGTCACCTGCTTGGCGATGTTCATGATGTCGGGCGTCACGCCGAAGGCGTCCGCGCCGGTGAGCGCGCCGCAGCGGCCGAAGCCGGTGATGACCTCGTCGAAGATCAGGAGGATGTTGTTCGCGGTGCAGATGTCGCGCAGGCGTTGGAGATACCCCTTGGGCGGAATCACCACGCCGGCCGAACCCGCGAAGGGCTCGACGATCACGGCCGCGATGTTCGAGGCGTCGTGCAGCGCGATCAGGTCGAGCAGGCGATCGGCCAGCTCGGCGCCGTTCTCGGACATGCCGCGGGTGAAGGCGTTCGATGCGAGCTGCGTGTGCGGCAGGTGGTCGGCCTCGACGCCCTGGCCGAACAGCTTGCGGTTGGCCGCGATGCCGCCGACGGAAATGCCGCCGTAGTTGACGCCGTGGTAGCCCTTCTCCCGGCCGATCAGGCGCGTCTTGCTCGCCTGGCCCTTGGTGCGCCAGTAGGCGCGCGCCATCTTGAGCGAGGTGTCGGCAGCTTCGGAACCCGAGCCGGTGAAGAACACATAGTCCAGGCCCGCGGGCGTCAGCTCCTTGATCTTGTTGGCCAGCTCGAACGAGAGCGGGTGGCCGAACTGGAAGGCCGGCGAGTAGTCGAGCTTGGCGATCTGGCGGCTCACCGCCTCGGTGATCTCGGGGCGGCCGTGGCCGAGGCCCGAGCACCACAGGCCCGAGAGGCCGTCGAAGATCTTGCGGCCGTCGTTGTCGGTGAAGTAGGCGCCCTTGGCCTCCACGATGATCCGCGGATCGGCCTTGAAGTTGCGGTTGCCGGTGTAGGGCATCCAGTGCGCTTCGAGCCAGGCGGCGTCGGTGCGCGCGGTAGGCGTCGGTTCGATGGCGGGCGTTGCGAGGGTCATGGCGCTTCCCGCGCTCAGGCGGGCTCCGGGGGTGATGGGATGTGCCCGATTGTTCGCAGAGCCTTCAGTGTGGAGAATAGCGCAATATCAATGTTCACTTGACGATTCATGCAAGTAAAGGCTGAAGCCCAAAACAGTGCTCAAGGCACCCGCAATCGCGCCGTTCTGGGGCAGCTCAGCGACATGGACCTGCGCCTGCTCAAGGTGTTCAAGAGCGTGGTCGACTGCGGCGGCATGGCGGCCGCCGAGCTGGAACTGAACATCGGCACCTCGACGGTGAGCCGGCATGTGAAGGACCTGGAGACGCGGCTCGGCCTCGTGCTGTGCCGGCGTGGGCGGGCGGGCTTCGCGCTCACGGCCGAGGGGCAGCGCGTGTACGACGAGACGCTGCGGCTGCTGGCCTCGGTCGACGCCTTCCGCGGCGGCATCGACGACATCCACAACCGCATGGGCGGGCAGCTGGAGGTGGCGCTGTTCGACAAGACGGCGACCAACCCGAAGGCGCGCATCGGCGAAGCCATCGCGCGCTTCACCGAGATTGCGCCAGAGGTGAACCTCGCGGTGCACGTGGGATCGATCAACGCGATCGAACAGGGCGTGCTGGAGGGCAACTTCCAGATCGGCATCATCCCGGCGCACCGAAGCTCCAAGAGCCTCGTGTACGCGGATCTGTTCGACGAGACGATGCTGCTTTACTGCGGCAAGGGGCATCCGCTCTTCGACAGCCCGCACGCGAAGCTCACTTGGTCCAAGCTCGGCGAGCACCATTTCGCGGGCCTCGGCTATCACTCTCCGAACATGGAACTGAGCCACCGGGCGAGGCTGTCGCGCAAGGCCACGGGCTTCGACCAGGAGGCGATTGCGACGCTGATTCTTTCGGGGCGTTTCCTGGGCTTCCTGCCCGATCACTACGCGCAGGTGTTCGAGCAGCGCGGGCTCATGAAGGCGGTGCTGCCGGCGCGGTTCAACTATGCGTGCCGGTTCGTGAGTTTGCTGCGGCGGTCGCCGAAGCCGTCACGGGCGGTGCTGGCGTTTCAGGAGTGCCTCGAAAAGGCGCACGCGCCTTAGCGCTGCCCGCTCGGCAGCAGCAAATGCTTGGCGCCGATGTGCGCCTCCATCTCGTGCATGTGCGCCTCGGCGTCGACCATGTGCTCGGCCATCAGCCGGCGCACTTCCTCCGCATCCTCCTTGCGATAGGCCGCCAGCAACTGGGTGTGATAATCGACGTTGGCCTCGCCGAAGTGGTGGTGGTCCAGCGCCTTCTTGTAGACCACGAGGTCGCGCAGCAGGTCGTTGAGAAAGCGGCACATGAAGGAGAGCACCGGGTTGGGGCAGGCTTCGGCCAACATGGTGTGAAACGCGAGCTCGGCCTCGCGCTGCTTGCGCAGGTCGTCCTCGTTGGTGGGCTCGATGGTGCAGAGGCGCACGTTGTCTTCGAGCCGTTCGAACTGCTCGGGCGTCAGCCGGCCGACCACGCTCACCGCCAGCTCGGGCTCCAGGGCCTTGCGCAACTGGTAGATATGGTGACCGTCCAGATGGTGGAAGTGCAGGAAGTTGCGCAGCGGCTCCGAGGCGTGGTCCACCGACACCTGCTGCAGATACGCCCCACCGCCCGGGCCGGTGCGGATCGAGATGAGGCCACGCACCTCCAGCGCCTTCAACGCCTCGCGCACCGTGCTCTTCGAATAGCCGAAGAGCTCGATCAGTTCCTTCTCGTTCGGCAGGCGGTCGCCCGGTTGCTTCTTCTCGGCAACGATCCATCGCTTGACGTCTTCGACGATGACGTCCGAGAGCTTTTGTCGCTTGGGGCGGTTCTCTCCCACTTTCATTGAAACGCTCCATGCGGCAACCACGACGCCCTGGGGTTCATTTCACGATCAGATGGAGACGAATTCATGCGTTCGGAGCAAGAGAAAAGTAGATGGCAGCCTGTATGCAGGTATTGGACCTCGGGAAGTGCGCTGGATTTTGGCACGGTGGTTGCTAGCGGGTTTTTACCAACATATTAATCCTATTTATCCGCTTAAATTCGCCCGCATTCGCAGGCACCCCCTTTCACTTACTTCCACACCACCACGACCGGAGAACTCCCATGCAACGCAGACACCTTCTTCAGCTGGCCGCCCTGTCGGCCGCCCCGGCTTCGCTCCTGGCGAGCCGCTCGGTCTTCGCGCAATCGGCGGACGCCATCCGCTTCGGCGCCCCGGTTCCGATGTCGGGCGCCTTCGCGGCCAACGGCAAGTTCGCCGACCTGGGCATGAAGCTGGCGATCGAGCAGTACGGGAGCGTGCTCAAGCGCCCGCTGGCCTACACGGTGCTCGATACCGAAGGCAAGCCCGCCACCGCCGTGCGCAAGGTGCAGGAAGCGTCGCAGCAGCAAGGCGCCAAGTTCTTCGCGGGCGGCATCCTGTCGTCCGAAGCGCTGGCCATGGGCAAGGAAGCCGAGAAGGCCGGCGGCCTCTTCATCACCACCGCCGGTGCCGACGAGATCACCGGCAAGGACTGCAACCCTGCCACCTTCCGCTGGTCGGTGCCCACCTTCGGTGCGATCGAGCAGACGGTGCGCCCGCTGATCGCCTCCATGCCCAAAGCCAAGCGCTGGTACACGATCACGCCGCAGTACGTGTTCGGCGATGGCCTGTTGAGCGCAGCCAAGAACATCTTCCAGGAGAAGGGCATCGAGCACGTGGGCAACAGCTACCACTCGCTCAATGAGAAGGAGTTCAGCGGCTACCTCACCAACGCGATGGCCGCCAAGCCCGACGTGCTGCTGCTCCTGAACTTCGGCGCGCAGTCGTCGGCCGCGCTGCGCCAGGCGGTGAGCTTCGGCATGCACAAGAACATGACGATCCTCATGGCCTGGGCCTCGGGCCTGGAGCAGTTCGACGAGCTGGGCGCGGACCTGTGCGACGGCGTGTACTTCGGCGCGCAGTACTGGCACACCGCCGACACCACCCTCAACAAGGACCTGGTCAAGCGCACGGCCGACAAGCTCAAGATCGTGCCCAACTACAGCCTCGCGGGTTCCTACATCTGCACCAAGATCCTGATCGACGGCATCGTCAAGGCGGGCTCGGTCGACCAGAAGGCCGTCATCGCCGCGCTCGAAGGCATGAAGTTCGACGGCCTCACCGGCACCGAGGAAATCCGCAAGGCCGATCACCAGGTCATCAAGGACTACTACCTGCTCAAGGGCAAGGCGAAGTCGAAGATGAAGGATGCGGCGGACTATGTGGACGTGGTGAGTTCCGGCAAGTCCTTCCTCGCCGCGGACAAGACCGGCTGCAAGCTGGCCTGAGCACGCCAAGGACACCGACGCGCCCATGACCGTCTATCTCCTCCAGACCATCAACGGAATCGGCATCGGCATGCTGTATTTCCTGCTGGCCGTTGGCTTGTCCATCGTGTTCGGCCTGCTGCGATTCGTGAACTTCGCGCACGGCGCCTTCTACCTGCTGGGCGCCTACCTGTGCTTCCAGGCGATGCAGTGGGGCCTGAACTTCTGGGCCGCACTGGTGCTGGTGCCGCTGTTCGTCGGCGCGCTTGGCTGGCTCGCTGAAAAGCTGTTGCTGCGCCGCGTGTATGCCAAGCCGCACGAGTTCCACATCCTCGTGACCGTGGGGCTCGCGCTCGCGGTGCAGGAAATCGTCATCGTGTTCTGGGGCCCGCTGGGCAACAGCGTGCCCACGCCCGACCTGCTGCAGGGCGTGGTGATGTGGGGCGACTTCGTCTATCCCAAGTACCGGCTCTTCGTGATCGGTTTCACCGCCGTGCTCGCGGTGCTGCTGTGGTGGGTGCTCGAAGGCACGCGCCTGGGCAGCGCGGTGCGCGCGGGCAGCGAATCGACCGAGATGGTGTCGCTGCTCGGCATCAACGTCTTCCGCGTGTTCAGCCTGGTGTTCGCGCTCGGTGCGGCCACCGCGGCGCTGGCCGGTGTGCTGGCCGCGCCGATACGCGGCGCCGAACCTTTCATGGGCGTCGAGGCGCTCGGCGTCGCCTTCGTGGTGGTGGTGATCGGCGGGCTCGGCAGCTTCGGCGGCGCGCTCGTCGGCGGCGTGCTGATCGGCATCGTGCAGAGCCTCATGAGCACCATCTGGCCGCCGGGGGCGAGCCTGATGATCTACATCGCGATGGGCGCCGTGCTGCTGCTGCGCCCGCATGGCCTGCTCGGCCGCAGAGGGTGAACCACGCCATGCCAAGAAAAATCACTTTCCTCCTCGCGCTGATCGTCACGCTGGCGCTGCCGCTGTTCATGCGCTCGGGCTCGCTCGCGAGCGAGGTGCTGATCTACGCGCTCGCCGCACTGGGCTGCAACCTGCTCTTGGGCTACACGGGGCTCCTGTCGTTCGGGCAGGGCATCTTCTTCGGCCTCGGCAGCTACACCATCGCGATCCTGCTCACGCGGCTGCAACTGCCGATGCCGCTCGCATTGCTCGCTGCCATCGCCATGGGCGCGCTGGGCGCAGCGGTGGTCGGCTGGGTCGCCATCCGCCAGCGCGGCACCTACTTCGTGATGCTCACGCTGGCCTTCGCGCAGATGTTCTATTTCGTGGCGTACACCGCCTCGGGCCTCACGGGCGGCGACAACGGCCTGCTCGATGTGCCGCGTCCCGCGTTCATGGACACGCCCTGGAAGTACTACGCCTTCGTCGCCGTGATGTTCCTCATCGCATTCGGCCTGCTGCTGCGCGTGACCGATTCGATCTTCGGCCGCACGCTGCTCGCCATTCGCGACAACGAGGACCGGGCGGCTGCCGTGGGCTACAACCTCAAGCGCTTCAAGCTGCTGGCCTTCGTGATCTCGGGCGCCGTCACGGGCCTTGCAGGCGGGCTGCACGCGATGATGACCGGCATCGCACCGCTGTCGAACGCCGAGTACCACACGAGCGAGATGATCCTGGTCATCACCGTGATCGGCGGCACCGGCAATCTCTTCGCCTCGGTGCTGGGCTCGGCCTTCTATGTGCTGCTGGCCGACTGGCTCTCCACGCTGTGGCCGCGATGGCTGCTGCTGCTGGGGCTTTTGCTGATCGGCGTGAGCATCGGCATGCAGCGCGGCCTCTGGGGGCTGGGCGAGGCCATCTGGCGGCGCGTGTTCCGCAACAAGACGCCGTCCGAACCCAAGGCGCCAGCCGCGCAGGGAGAAAAAGCATGACGCAACCCGTTCTCATCGAAGCCATCGGCGTCACCAAGCACTACGGCAAGTTCGCCGCGCTCGGCGGCGTGGACCTGAAGATCAAGCCCAACACCGTGCACTCGGTGATCGGCCCGAACGGCGCGGGCAAGACCACGCTGTTCCACATGCTCACGGGCACCGGCACCACCACCGGCGGGCGCATCCTGTTCGACGGCCACGACGTGACGCACGAGCCCGACCACAAGCGCGTGCAGCGCGGCATGGCGCGCTCGTTCCAGGTCACGAGCCTGTTCGCCAGCCTCTCGGTACGCGAGAACCTGCGCGTCGCGGCACAGGGCATCGCGCCGCGACAGGCGATGAACTGCTGGCGCGCACCGGTCGGCGAACGGGCCTGCGCCGAGACGGTGGCAGAGGTGCTCGCACGCATCGGCCTCGAGCGGCTGGCCGACACGCCTGCCAACGTGCTCTCTCACGGCCAGCAGCGGCGGCTCGAAGTGGGCATGGCGCTTGCAGCGAAACCCAAGGCGATCTTTCTCGACGAGCCGACCTCGGGCATGGGCATCGACGACCTGGACGACATGAAGCACCTCATCCGCAGCCTGCGCGATGCGCACACGGTGGTGCTGATCGAACACAACATGAACATCGTGATGGACATCTCTGACACCGTGACCGTGATGCAGCTGGGCCGCGTGCTGGCCGAAGGACTGCCGGGCGACATCCGCTCCGACGCGCGCGTGCGCTCGGCCTACCTCGGCAACATGATCACCGGGGGCAAGGCATGAGCGGAGGGAACATCCTCGAGGTCGAGGCGCTGCATGCGCATTACGGCAAGAGCCATGTGCTGCAAGGCGTGTCGATGCGCGTGGGCGAGGCCGAGCTCGTCACGCTGCTGGGCCGCAACGGCGCGGGCAAGTCGACCACGCTCAAGAGCATTGCCGGTGCGGTCACGCCGACGAAAGGCCGCGTGCGCTTCCAGGGCGCCGACATCGCGGGCCTGCCTCCTCACCGCATCGCCACGCGCGGCGTGTGCCTGGTGCCCGAGCACCGCGGCATCTTCAAGCTGCTGACGGTCGAAGAGAACCTGCTGCTCGGCCAGCGGCGCGATTCGCCTTGGCAACTGGCCGACATCTACCGCATCTTCCCTCGCCTGAAGGAGCGCCGTCGCAACGGCGGCGGCCAGCTCTCGGGCGGCGAGCAGCAGATGCTGGCCATCGGCCGTGCGCTGATGAACCACCCGCGCCTCCTGATCCTGGACGAGCCCGTCGAAGGCCTCGCACCGGTGATCGTCGAGGAGATCGTCGCGCAGCTGAAAACCATCAAGGCCGCGGGCGTTGCCATCCTTCTCGTCGAGCAGAACCTCGAGGTGTGCGTGCAGCTCGCAGACCGCCACTACATCGTGGAGCAGGGCGTGATCGTGCACGAGGCCGGCAACGCCGCCTTCGTGGCCGACCACGACGTGAAAGACCGCTACCTCGGCGTCGGTCTCGCCTGAACGCGCCCGTCTTCAAGACCTCATCCGCAGAACCATGACAACAACCATCGAAACTTCTTCCGCACCCGATGTGCGCACCCTCCGCATCGACGGCCAGCGCCTCTGGGATTCGCTGATGCAGCTGGCCCAGGTCGGCGCCACCGAGAAGGGCGGCGTGTGCCGCCTCGCGCTGACCGATCTCGACCGGCAGGGCCGTGACCTGTTCACGCGCTGGGCGCGCGAAGCCGGCTGCGAGGTGCGGGTGGACGCCATCGGCAACATCTTTGCGCGCCGTGCCGGCCGCAACAACGCGCTGCCGCCGATCACCACCGGCAGCCACATCGACACGCAGCCCACGGGCGGCAAGTTCGACGGCAACTACGGCGTGCTCGCGGGGCTGGAAGTGATCCGTGCGCTCAACGATGCGAAGGTCGTCACCGAAGCGCCGCTCGAAGTGGCGGTGTGGACCAACGAAGAAGGCTCGCGCTTCGTGCCGGTGATGATGGGCTCGGGTGTGTTCGTCGATGCCTTCACGCTGGAACACGCGCTCGCGCAGCGCGATACCGAGGGCGTGAGCGTGGCGCAGGCGCTCGATGCAATCGGCTACGCGGGCACGGTGCCCGCCTCGGCGGCCGCATCGCCCGTGGGGGCGTACTTCGAAGCGCACATCGAGCAAGGCCCGGTGCTCGAAGCCAATGAACGCGTGATCGGCGTGGTCGAGGGTGCCCTCGGCCAGCGCTGGTACGACGTGGTGGTGCAGGGCATGGAGGCGCACGCCGGCCCCACGCCGATGGAGCTGCGCAAGGACGCGCTGCTCGCCGCCGCCGAGCTCGTGATCGAGGTCAACCGCATCGCGCTCGCGCACGCACCGCATGCGCGCGGCACGGTCGGCTGGATCGACAACTACCCGAACTCGCGCAACGTGATTCCCGGGCGCGTCAAACTCAGCGTCGACCTGCGCGCGGCGGACGACACAGTGCTCTCGGCGATGGACGCGGCGCTGAAAGAGGCCGTGCAGCGTCTCGCCACTGCTGGCAAGGTCCAGGCGACGGTGGAGCAGGTCGTGTACTTCCCGCCGCAGCCTTTCACACCGAAGCTGGTGTCCGCGGTGCGCGACGCCGCAGAGGCGCAAGGCCTCACCTGGATGAACGTGATCAGCGGCGCCGGCCACGATGCCGTGTACCTCGCCCGCGTGTGCCCCACGGCGATGATCTTCGTGCCGTGCCTGGACGGCATCAGTCACAACGAGATCGAGGATGCGGAGCCCGCGCACCTCGAGGCCGGCTGCAACGTGCTGCTGCAGGCGATGCTGCAAAGCGCGGGCGTGGCGGGAGTGGCCGCGTGAAGGCGGCGCTTCGCTGCATCGGCCTTCATCTCCTGGCGATGGGAATGGTCGCCGCTTCGACGGGCGCTCTGGCGGCCGGGGAGCCGATCCTGGTCGGGCAGTCTGCGGTGCTCACCGGCCCGTTCACGCCCAACAGCCTCGCGTTCATGGAAGGCCAGACGCTGTTCTTCGACCAGCTGAACAAGGCGGGCGGCGTCGGTGGCCGGCCCGTCAGGATGATCACCTACGACGACGCCTACATCGCCGAGAAGGCCGCGGCCAATGCCGAGAAACTGCTCGGCACCGACCGCGTCGTCTGCCTGTTCGGCACCATGGGCACGGGCATTGGTGCGGCCATGGTGCCGGTGGCGGCGAAGTACGACAGCTTCATCTTCGGCGGGCTGACCGGCGCGGCGGTGCTGCGCGGACCGAAGGTGCCGATCTATCACGTGCGGGAGTCGTATGCCGACGAGGTCGCGCGCGTGATGAACCACCTGACGACCGTCGGCGTGACGCGCATCGCGATCGTCTCCAGCGACGATGCCTATGGCAAGGGGATCGAGAAGGACGCGGTGGCCGCGCTCGAAAAGAACAAGCATCCCGCGCTGCTGTCGCTGCGCTTCGACCCGAAGGAAAAGGACCATCCCGCCATCGCGCAGCAGGTGATCGCGAGCGGGGCGCAGGCGGTGTATGTCATCGCGGCCGGCACGCCGGCCATCAACATCATCCGCTCGCTGGTGGCCGCGCCCGTCCATCCGCAGATCTACACGAACTCGGTGGCGAGCTCGTTCCTTCTCTACAAGGAACTCGGCGACAAGAGCCGCGGCATCGTGCTGTCGCAGGTGATGCCGCCGTTCTGGAAGACGCGCTTTCCCATCGTCGACGAGTACCAGCGCGCACGCAAGGCCGCGGGCAGCGAAGGCGACGGCTCCTACCTGGGGCTGGAGGGCTACATCACGGCCAGGGCCTTCGCCGAATCGCTGCAGCGCGTGAAGGGGCCGATCACCACCGAGTCGCTGCGTCGCAGCATCGAGAACTCGCCGCCCATGAACCTGAGCGGCTTCCAGGTCGCGTTCCGCCCCGACAACCGCAACGGCTCCAGCTTCGGCGACATCACCATGCTGGGAAGCGCCGGAAAGTTTGCCCAATGAAAGTACTGATCGCACGTCTCAACCACGAGACCAACACCTTCTCGCCCGTGCCCACGCCGCTCGCGGCCTTCGGACCCGACGGCCCGACCTTCGGCGAACAGGCCTACGAGGACAACAAGGGCATGCGCACCGCGATGTCGGCCTTCATCGACCTGGCCGAGCAGGCCGGTGCGACGCTGGTCACGCCGGTGTCGGCCTCGGCCAATCCGAGCGGGCCGGTCGATGCCGGGGCCTACACCCTGCTCACGCAGCGCATCGTCGATGCGGCACCGGGCTGCGATGCCATCCTGCTCGACCTGCACGGCGCGATGGTGGCAGAGAACAGCGTCGATGGAGAGGGCGACCTGCTGGTGCGGCTGCGCGCCGCGGCGCCGGGCGTGCCCATCGGCGTGGCACTCGACCTGCATGCCAACGTGACGCCCGCGATGGTCGGCAATGCCGATGTGATCGTCGGCTTCAAGACCTATCCGCACATCGACATGTACGAGACCGGCGAGCATGCCGGCCGCCTGCTGTTCGACCTGCTCGCGGGCCGCAGCAAGCCGGCGATGCGCTGGCACCCGCTGCCGCTGATGGCGCACACGCTGCGCAGCGCCTCGTTCACCGGCGCGATGCAGCGGGCGATCAATGCGGCGCGCGCGGCAGAAAAATCGGAGTCGCTCGCGGTCTCGATCTTTGCCGGCTTCTCGCTGTCGGACATCGAGGCGCCCTGCATGAGCGTGGTGGTGGTCGATGCAGAAGCGCCCGAGCGCGCACAGGCCACGGCCGACCGCATCGGCGCGCAGATGTGGGCCGAGCGCGAAGCCTTCATCTACCGCAGCGAGCCGCTGGCCGAATCGGTCGCGCGCGCCAAGCTGATCGCCAGCGGCGCATCGCGCCCGGTGCTGCTGCTGGACCACGGCGACAACTGCATGTCGGGCGGCAGCTGCGACACGATGGACGTGCTGCAGGAAGCGCTCGCGCAGGGCCTTCACGGGATCGGCGTCGGCCCGCTGTGCGACCCCGAGGCCGTCGCCGAGCTGATCGCAGCGGGCGAGGGCGCCGAGGTGACGGTCGCACTCGGCAACAAGGTGTCGCTCGAAGGCATCGGGCTGACGAAGACGCCGGTGCAACTGACCGGCATCGTGCGCACGATCGGCAACGGCGAGTACGTGATCACCGGCCCCACCTACACCGGCCAGCGCAGCAGCATGGGCCGCACGGTGCTGTTCGACATCGGCGCCGCGCGCATCGTGGTGACCGAGCGCACGCAGGAGCCGTGGGACATCGGCGTTTTCGAATGCGCGGGGCTCGATCCGCGCAATGAGCGCTTTCTTCTTCTCAAGTCGCGCATGTATTGCAGGCCGGTGTTCGAGCCGCTCTCTGCCGCATTGGTGGAGTGCGACAGCCCCGGTGTCACCAGTTCGGATTACAGCCTGTTCCCGTTCAGCAAGGTGCGCCGCCCGGTGTTTCCGTTGGATGCCGAACTGGCTGCATGACCTCCCACGTCATCGACGCCTGACGGGCGCGGCGCGACCATTCCTTCACCCCGCGATGTTGCGGGTCGAAACCCCAAAAGGAATGGTCATCATGAACACCGCTGCACACGACGCCGCCACGATTGCCCAACGCTACATCGCCGTCTGGAACGAAACCGACGCTGCGCGCCGCGCCGCGCTGCTCGAAGCCGGCTGGACCGCCGACGCGCACTACATCGACCCGATCGCAGAGGCCAGCGGCCGCGAGCAGATCAGCGCGCTGGTCGGCGTGGTGCATCAGCGCTATCCGGGCTTCCGCTTCAACCTGCTCGGCAAGGCCGAGGCGCATGGCGACAACCTGCGCTTCTCGTGGACGCTTGGACCGAGCGGGGCGGAGGACCTGATTCAAGGCACCGACTTTGCACGGCTCGAGGCAGGGAGGCTGCAGTCGGTGACCGGCTTCCTCGACAAGGTGCCGGTGGGCGCCTGAACGAAAGCTGGACGACGGACGCTCAGTCCGGCGCGCCCGCAGGCCGTCCGCGCCAGAGCTTGCGATACACGGTCGCCCGGCTGATGCCCAGTGCGCGCGCGGCCTCCGCCACATTGCCGCGCGCATCGGCCACCGCCTTGCGGATCAGCGCGGTTTCCACATCGCGCAGCCGGGGCCGCGCATCGGGGATCGCCCCGCCTGCGCCGCTGCCGCCGCGCTGGGGCCGCACCTGCACCCGCAGGCCCGACCACAGCGGCACCTCGAGCGCCGCATCGCCGCGGCGGGCGGCATCGAACATCATGTGCAGCGGGAGCGCGAACAGGTCGTTGAAATGCAGGGCGTGCTGGCCGCGTGCCAGGGGCTGGTGCAGCATCTGCCGCGCGGCGGCGTTGGCGCCGGTCACGTTGCCGCTCGCGTCGATGCAGACCAGGCCCTCGGTGGCCTCGTTGCCCGGGTGGCCAGGCCAGGCCAGGTGCAGCAGCAGTTCGCAGGGGTCCTGCATGACCAGCATGTTCTCGATGCTGCGCGCCGAGAGGGTGGCCAGGTGCCGCAGCTCGGGTCGCTCCACCGTCTGCACGCCGCTCAGGTCGAGCATGCCGATGCAGTCGCCCCGGGGACCGAAGAGCGGTGCGCCGGCGCAGCTGTAGACGCTGGTGTCGTCGAAAAAGTGCTCGCCGCGGTGCAGCCACACCGATTCCTGCTCGGCCAGGGCGGTGCTGATGGCCGAAGTGCCGATCGCGCGTTCCGAAAGATCGACCCCGATCCGGCCGATGTCCCGCGCATAGCGGCTGGCGGTGTCGGTGCCGTCGGGCAGCGCGCCCACGTCGATCACGATGCCGTCGGCATCGGTCAGGATCGCGAAATAGCGGGTGTCGGCAATGGCGCGGGAGAGGCGTTCGATCACCGGCCGGGCGGCCATGAGCAGCGCCCGGTTGCGCTCGGCGACCTCACGGCTGGCCGACTGGCTCACCGGATCGAAGCTCACCCGCTGCTGCGGGCGGCGTCCGGCCTCGATGCAGCGCTGCCATGAACGGGTGATCCAGGGGTCGATGCGCACGGTGCCGCGGGCGCACGGCGCGTCGCCGTGGAGCAGCTCGCGCCGGGCTTGGGCAATGGCCAGGGAACGCTCGGGAGGAGGCGAAACGATAGAGGTATTCATCGTGCGGGTTCGCGCCGTGGGGGCGGGTTTTCCTGGCTCACCGGGGGGCAAGCTGTTTCATTTTGAGAATTTCGCGGGCACTGTGCAAGTGTCAAGGGTTTTGCCTAGGATAGTGCGAAAGGTGGGCATCCAAGATGCTTTCAGCCCCCACAGCCATCACCTTTCACGGAGACAGCCACATGCAGGTCGCTTTCAAGGTCAACGGACGCCCGGTCACGGTCGACGCACCGCCAAACACCTTCCTTGTGCACGCGATCCGCGAGCACCTCCACCTCACCGGAACCCACGTCGGCTGCGACACCGCCCAGTGCGGCGCCTGCACCGTCCATGTGAACGGTCGTGCGATCAAGTCATGCAACGTGCTGGTCGCCCAGGCGGCCGGCGCCGACATCACCACCATCGAGGGCATCGCCGAGGCCGACGGCACCATGCACCCCATGCAGGCGGCCTTCAAGGAGTGCCACGGCCTGCAGTGCGGTTTCTGCACCCCCGGCATGGTCATGAGCGCCATCGACCTGTGCACCCACCACCCCAAGTCGAGCGAATCCGAAATCCGCGAGCTGCTCGACGGCAACCTGTGCCGCTGCACGGGCTACCAGAACATCGTGAAGGCCGTGAAGATGGGCGGCGAGGCGATGGCCTCGGGCACTCCGGTCAAAGCCACCGTCACGGCGTGAAGGGAGCAACATCATGGGTGCTTCCGACTTCTCGAATCTGCCCCATATCGGTGAAGCCCTGCGGCGCAAGGAAGACTACCGCTTCCTGACCGGCGCCGGCAACTACACCGACGACATCACGCTGGCCAACCAGAGCCATGCGGTCTTCGTGCGCTCGCCGCACGCCCACGCGGTCATCAAGTCGATCGACATCGCCGAGGCGCTCAAGATGCCCGGCGTGGTCGGCATCTTCAGCGGCAAGGACATCGAGGGAAAGATGGGAGGCCTGCCCTGCGGCTGGCTCATCAACAACCCCGACGGCACCCCGATGAAGGAGCCGATGCACCCGATCCTCGCGATCAAGAAGGTGCGCTATGTGGGCGACCACGTGGCCATGGTGGTGGCCGAGACGGTCGAGCAAGCCAAGAACGCCGCCGAAGCGGTGGTGGTCGACTATGACGTGCTGCCCGCGCTCGTGAGCGTGGCCGACGCCGCGAAGAAGACCGGCAGCACCACGCTGCACGACGAGGCGCCCGACAACCAGTGCTACAAGTGGGTGCTCGGCGACAAGGCGGCGGTCGACAACGTGTTCACCACGGCCGCGCACATCACCAAGCTCGATCTCGTCAACAACCGGCTGATTCCCAACCCGATCGAGCCGCGCGTGGCCATCGGCAGCTACAGCCGCGGCACCGACGACTACACGCTCTATGTGTCGAACCAGAACCCGCACGTCGAACGCCTGCTGATGACGGCCTTCGTGCTGGGCCTGCCCGAGCACAAGGTGCGCGTGATCGCTCCCGACGTGGGCGGCGGCTTCGGCTCCAAGATCTTCCTGTATGCCGAAGACGTGTGCCTGACCTGGGCCGCCAAGCAGCTCAACCGCAACATCAAGTGGACGGCCGAGCGCTCGGAGTGCTTCCTGTCCGATGCGCATGGCCGCGACCACGTGAGCCACGCCGAGATGGCGATGGACAAGGACGGCAAGTTCCTCGCGATGCGGGTGCACACCGACGCCAACCTCGGCGCGTACCTCTCGACCTTCTCGACCGCGGTGCCGACCATCCTCTACGCCACGCTGCTCGCGGGCCAGTACACGACGCCGCAGATCTACGTGGAAGTCGATGCGTGGTTCACCAACACCTCGCCGGTGGATGCCTATCGCGGTGCGGGCCGGCCCGAGGCCACCTACCTGCTGGAGCGCCTGGTGTCGCGCTGTGCCTGGGAAATGAACCTGGGCCAGGACGAGATCCGCAAGCGCAACTTCATCACCACCTTCCCGTACCAGACGCCCGTGGCGCTGCAGTACGACACCGGCGATTTCCATGCGTGCATGGACAAGGCCCGCGTGCTCGCGGACGTCGAAGGCTATGCGCAGCGCAAGTCGGCGACCGAGGCCAAGGGCAAGCTGCGCGGCGTCGGCTACTCCAGCTACATCGAGGCCTGCGGCATCGCACCGTCGAACATCGCAGGCGCGCTCGGTGCGCGGGCGGGGCTCTTCGAATGCGGCGAGATCCGGGTGCACCCGACCGGCAGCGTGACGGTGTTCACCGGCTCGCACAGCCACGGCCAGGGCCACGAGACCACCTTCGCGCAGGTCGTCGCGGCGCGGCTGGGCATTCCGGTCGAGAACGTCGACGTGGTGCACGGCGACACCGGCCGCGTGCCCTTCGGCATGGGCACCTACGGTTCGCGCTCCATCTCGGTGGGCGGCGCCGCGATCATGAAGGCGCTCGACAAGATCGAGACCAAGGCCAAGAAGATCGCCGCGCACCTGATGGAGGCGAGCGATGCCGACATCGAGTTCGCCAACGGCGAGTTCACCGTCAAGGGCACCGACAAGAAGATCCCGTTCGGCCAGGTGGCGCTCACCGCCTACGTGCCGCACAACTATCCGCTCGACAAGCTGGAGCCTGGCCTCAACGAAACCGCCTTCTACGACCCGACCAACTTCACCTTCCCGGGCGGCACCTACATCTGCGAGGTCGAGATCGACAGGCAGACCGGCGAAGTCAAGATCGACCGCTTCACCGCGGTGGACGACTTCGGCACCATCATCAATCCGATGATCGTCGAGGGCCAGGTGCACGGCGGGCTGGTGCAGGGCATCGGCCAGGCGCTGCTGGAGAACTGCGTGTACGACAACGAGACCGGCCAGCTGCTCACCGGCAGCTTCATGGACTACGCCATGCCGCGCGCCGCGGAGTTCCCGCAGTTCAAGCTCGACACCGTGTGCACCCCGTGCACGCACAACCCGCTGGGCACCAAGGGCTGCGGCGAGGCGGGAGCCATCGGCTCGCCACCGGCCGTGATCAATGCGGTGCTCGATGCGCTGGCGCCGCTGGGCGTCAAGGATTTCGACATGCCCGCTTCGTCCAGTCGCGTCTGGGAAGCCATGCAGAAGGGCAGCACGCCAGAGGACGTGCAAGCGCCCTCGCTCGCCGCCAGCACCCAAGGCCGTCCCGCTCCATAACAACACAGAAGGAATCACACACCATGTACGCCTTCACACTCGAACGGCCCGCCACCGTGGCCGATGCGGCCAAACTCGTTGCAGCGGGCGCCAAGCCGCTCGCCGGCGGCCAGACCCTCCTTGCCTCCATGAAGCTCAGGCTCTCCGCGCCCGAGCAACTGGTGGACCTGGGCGGCATCAAGGAACTCACCGGCATCAAGAAGGACGGCGGCACGATCACCATCGGTGCGATGTCGCGCCACCTCGATGTGGCGAACAACGCCGACGTGAAAGCCGCCTACCCGGCGCTGGCCGACCTGGCCTCGCGCATCGGCGACCGGCAGGTGCGCGCGATGGGCACCATCGGCGGCTCGGTGGCCAACAATGACCCGGCTGCGTGCTATCCGAGCGCAGTGCTGGGCTCCGGCGCCACCGTCATCACCTCTAAGCGCGAAATTGCGGCCGACGATTTCTTCCTCGGCCTGTTCACCACGGCGCTGGAAGAAGACGAGCTGATCACCGCGATCCGCTTTCCGATCCCGAAGCGCGCGGTGTACGAAAAGCTGCGCCAGAAGGCCTCGCACTTTCCGCTCGTGGGCATCTTCCTCACGCAGTACGACAGCGGCGTGCGCGTGGCCGTCACCGGCGCGGGCAACGGCGTGTTCCGCCATGCGGGGCTCGAGGATGCGCTCAACAAGAGCTTCACCGCGGCCACCGCTGCGGCTGTGAAGATCGATGCGAGCGAGCTCAACAGCGACCTGCATGCATCGGCCGCCTATCGCGCCAACCTGATCAGCGTGCTCACGCAACGCGCCGTCACCAAGGCCCTCGGCTGAAGCAGCAAGCCGATCACCGGAAGACGCGATGCCCTCGCGTCTTCCGCTACCCTTCGCCATGATCTTCCCGACCATCGATTCCCTCTCCGAAGGTCTGATGCAGGCCGGCTACTTCGCCGACCGCCGCCTGGCGACCGCCGTGTTCCTCGCGCTCAAGCTGCAGCGCCCGCTGCTGCTCGAAGGCGAGCCGGGCGTGGGCAAGACCGAGCTGGCCAAGGCGCTGTCGAAGGCGCTCGACCGCGAGTTGCTGCGCCTGCAGTGCTACGACGGGCTGGAGCAGCGCGAGGCGCTCTACGAATGGAACTACGCCGCGCAGCTGCTGCACATGCGAGCGGCCGAGGCGACAGGCGCCGCGCGCGATGTGGAGGCGGAGGTCTACCAGCCGCACTACCTGATCCGCCGTCCGCTGCTGCAGGCACTGCAGACGCCCGCGCCGGGCGCGGTGTTGCTGATCGACGAGGTGGACCGCGCGGACGAGCCCTTCGAAGCCTTCTTGCTCGAATACCTCGGCGAGTACCAGGTCAGCATTCCCGAACTGGGCACGGTGCGCGCCGTCGTGCCGCCGGTCACCATCCTCACGAGCAACCGCACGCGCGAACTCAACGATGCGGTCAAGCGCCGCTGCCTCTATCACTGGCTCGACTACCCCGAGCGCGAGCGCGAGCTGGCGATCGTGCGGGCCCAGGTGCCGGAGGCGGGCGAAAAGCTCTCGGCGCAGGTCGCCGCCTTCGTCGCGCGGCTGCGCGATGCGCCGTTCATCAACGCCTTCCAGCGCGCGCCGGGCATCGCCGAGAGCGTCGAGTGGGCGAGGGCGCTGATTGCGCTCGATACCGTCGAGCTCGATCCCGAAGTGGTGGTCGACACCGCCGGCATCCTTTTCAAGCAGCGCGACGACGTGGCGGCGCTCACGCGCGAACTGGCGTCGGACCTGCTCCAACCCGAGGAACCGGTCGCGCCCTGAGCGCGGTCGCAGCCCGAGGCCGCACGCATGGCCGGCATCCAGCAACTCGGCGACGTTCGCAGCGGCAAGCTGGCCGGCAACATCACCGCCTTCGGCCGCGCGCTGCGCCGCGCCGGCGTGCGCACCGATGCGATGCGCATCGCGCTCGCCGCCGAAGCGGTCACGCTGGTGGGCGTGGAAGACAAGCTCGATCTGAGCGCCGCGATGGAAGCCGTCATGGTGAGCCGCGAGCAGGACCGCATGGTGTTCCGCGAACTCTTCGACGCCTGGTTTCGCGACCCCGAGCTGGCGAACAAGCTGCTCGCCCAGATGCTGCCGAGCGCCGAAGGCAAGGCCGAGCCCTCCAAACGCCGGCCGCGCGTGCGCGAGGCGCTGACCGCACCGCGCGACCCCGCGAAGCCGGCCGTGGCCGCCAAGCCCGACAAGGAAATCGAATTCGATGCCGCCATGACATCGAGCGACCGCCAGCGCCTGCAGCATGCGGACTTCAACGCGCTCGGCGCTTCCGAATACCGGCTGGTCGAACGGCTCGCACGCGACGTGACGCTGCCGATTCCTTCGCTGCTCTCGCGCCGGTTGCGCGTGGCGGGCGATGCGGGCCAGCAGCATGCGCGCATGCACTGGCCCGGCGTGCTCCACGAGGCGGCGCGCACCGGCGGCGAGATCCTGCGCCTGCCGCGGCTGGCCCGGCGGGAGCAACCCTTGCCGCTGCTGGTGCTGGTGGACGTCTCGGGCTCGATGGAGCGCTATGCGCGCCTCCTGCTCGCGTTCCTGCATGCCTCCACCCGGCGGGCCGGGCGGCGTGACGTGTTCGCCTTCGGCACCCGGCTCACCGACCTGACGCCGGCCTTCCGGCTCGCCGACACCGACGCCATGCTCGGCGCGGCCAGCCACGCCATCGACGATTTCGCGGGCGGCACGCGGCTGGGCAGTTCGCTGGCCGAACTCCGGCGCTTCCATGCGCGCCGCCTCACGGGCCGCCGCACGCTGGTGCTGGTGATCAGCGACGGCCTGGACACCGGCGAGCCGGCCGTGCTGGAGAACGAATTGCTCTGGCTCAAGCGCCATTCGCGCCGGCTGCTGTGGCTCAACCCGCTGCTGCGCTTCGAGGGCTACGCCCCTCTGGCGCGTGGGGCCACCGTATTGCACCGGCATGCGGACGCGATGCTCGCGGTCCACAATCTCAGTGCCCTCGAACAACTGGCCGCCAGCCTCGCCGCGCTGATGCGGTCCGGCCGCTAGGGCCGCAAGACAACAAGGAAGAACCACCATGGAAATGCTCGGAAACCGCCGCCTCGGCGTCACCCAACAACAGGCCTGGGAAGCGCTCAACGACCCCGAGACGCTCAAGAAGTGCATTCCCGGCTGCGACAAGTTCGAGCTCACCGGCGACAACCAGTACAGCGTGGGGCTCGCACTGAAGATCGGTCCGGTGTCGGCCAAGTTCAGCGGCAAGGTGGTGCTGTCGGACATCGTGGCGCCCGACGGCTACAAGCTCACCTTCGAAGGGCAGGGCGGCGTGGCGGGGTTTGCCAAGGGCTCTTCGAGCGTGACGCTCAAGCCGATTGCCGGCGCAGTCGAAGCGCCCGTTGCTGCGGATGCCGCACCCGTTGACGGCGTACCCGCCGAAGCCGCGGCGGCTCCGGCCGGCTGCGAACTCGACTACACCGTGCAGGCGCAGGTCGGCGGCAAGATCGCCCAGCTGGGCCAGCGCCTGATCGACGGCGCCGCCAAGTCCACGGCCGACGATTTCTTCAAGCGTTTCGAGGCCGAGATGCAGAGCCGCTACGGCCCGCCGCCGGCCGCCGCCGCGGAAACCGCCGAGGCACCGGCCGAGAAGGCCGGCGTCATGTCCGGCCTCATGAAGAAGATGGGCCTCGGCAAGAAGGACGAGAAGGACGCGCCCGCCGCACCGGACGCCAACTGAATACGACCACGCCATGGAAAACCTCGACGTCATGGTCCTGCGCACGTTGCGCGACTGGCGACAGGCCGGCAAGCGCGCGCTGCTGACCACGGTGGTGCGCACCTGGGGCTCGTCGCCGCGGCCGGTCGGCTCGATCATGGCGCTGGCGGACGACGGCGCGGTGGTCGGTTCGGTCTCGGGCGGCTGCATCGAGGACGACCTGATCGCGCGCTACAGCCACGCGCATGGCAACGGCGAAGACGTGCCCCTGGGCACGCCACCCGCGCTCGTGAAGTACGGCATCACCGCCGACGAAGCGCACCGCTTCGGCCTGCCCTGCGGCGGCACGCTCGAGCTGCTGCTCGAATACGACCCCGACGCCGCCTCGCTCGACACGCTGGTGGCCGAGCTTGAAAAAGGCCGGCTCATGCAGCGCACGGTGACGCTCGCCACCGGCGCGGTGCAGCTCGCCGAAGCCACCGCACCCGATGAACTCAAGGTGGACGACACCGAACTCACCAACACCTTCGGCCCCGAGTACCGCATGCTGCTGATCGGCGCCGGCCAGCTCGCCGAATACCTTGCGACGATGGCCAAGTTCAGCGGCTTCGCGGTCACGCTGTGCGACCCGCGCGCCGAGTACCGCACCGCATGGTCGCTGCCGGGCGTGACGATCACCACCGAGATGCCCGACGACGCGGTGCTGGCCTTCCGGCCCGACCGCCGCAGCTGCGTGGTCGCGCTCACGCACGACCCGAAGCTCGACGACCTCGCGCTGCTCGAAGCGCTGCAGAGCGATGCTTTCTATGTGGGCGCCATCGGCTCGCGCCGCAATGCCGAGGCGCGGCGGGACCGCATGATCGAGCACTTCGACCAGACCGACGAATCGCTCGCGCGCCTGCGCGGCCCGATCGGCATCTACATCGGCAGCAAGACTCCGCCGGAGATCGCGGTGAGCGTGATGGCCGAGATCCTTGCGGTGAAGAACACGGTGCCGCTGCCGCGCGAGATGGAAGTGGCTCGCGCCAAGGAGCGGCTGGCGGCCTGAACTGCCTACTCTTCCTCGGCCATCCGCTTGGGGATCGGCGCCTGGTCCGAATGCGCGGCGGCGGGCACGTCGCCGCCCTTTTGCCGCTCGCGGAACAGTGCCGCGCGCATCAGGAAGATGGTGGTGACCGGCGTGGTGAGCGCCACGAAGAGCACGATCAGCGCGGCGTGCAGGAACAGGCCCTGGCTCTGCACCGAGAAGTAGACGATGGTGGCGACCGTCATCGACCACACGCCGCCGGTGGCGCCCAGCGTGGGCGCATGGATGCGGCGAAAGAAGGTCGGCAGCCGCACCAGGCCGAAGGAGCCGATGGCGGCGAAGGCTGCGCCCATCACCACGAACACCGCCGTGACGATCTCGGCCCAAAGGGGCAGGGGTCCCAAAACAGAATCGCTCATTCGATCACCTCCCCGCGCAGCAGGAACTTGGCCATCACCGTCGAGCCGACGAAGCCGAACAGCGCGATCAGCATGGCGGCGCCGAAGTACACGTCGCTCGCGTAGACGATGCCCAGCACCAGCATCATCAGCATGCCGTTGATGTAGAGGCAGTCCAGCGCCATCACGCGGTCTTGTGCGGAGGGGCCGATCAAGAGGCGCGCGACGGCGCACAGCATCGCCACCGCCAGCAGGAACAGCGCGAACTTGAGCGACCAGAAAAGGATGGGCGTCATGATTCGAAGATCTCCATCAGCGGACGTTCGTAGCGGGTCTTGATCTGCGCGATGAAGGCTGCTTCGTCCTCCAGGTCGAACACGTGGATCAGCAGCACGCTGCGATCGAAGGCGACCTCGCCCCAGGCGGTGCCGGGCGTGAGGCACATGATCATGGCGAGCATCGCGAGGCCGTTGGGATCGCGCATGTCCAGCGGCACGGAGACGAACTTCGACTGGATGTGCGCGCTGCGCCGGCTGAGCAGCGCGCGCGTCACCGCGAACACCGAGTGCGACATGTCGTACAGCACGACCAGCCAGAGCCGCAGCGCCACGCCCGGATGGCGCATGCGCACCGTGGCCGGCCTGAGGCTCTTGGTCAGCACCGGCACCGCGATGGCGAGCAGCACGCCGGACACCAGCGTGCTGGCCTCGACCGACTGGTTGAGCAGCAGCCAGACGATGAAAAGCGCAACCGAAAGCGGCGGCGAGGGGATCAGGCGTTTCATGGCGCGGCGCCCTTCGCTTCGGCCTTCGGCGGATTCGGCACCTGCCGCGCGCCCATCACCGCCTCGCGGTAGGCGCTGGGCATGCGCAGGCCCTCGGCGGTGGCCATCGCATGGCGCATCACCGGCTCGGCCCAGACGGTGAGGGCGATGCAGGCGGCGATAAGACCGGCCACAGGCAGCACCTCGAGCGCGGGCAGCGAAGGCAGGTTCGCGTGCGGCTGGGTCCAGAAGTGGCGGATGCCGGTGCGGGTCAGCGCGATCAGCGCGAGGAAGCCCGAGGCGATCAGCAGCACGAGGAAGGTCCAGCCCGCGGCGGTGGGTGCGGCGCTCCCGCCCAGGAGACCCGAGAGCATCGCGAACTTGCCGACGAACCCCGACAGCGGCGGCAGCCCGGTGAGCAGCAGCGTGCAGATCATGAAGCTCAGGCCGAGGAAGGCGACGCCGGCCGGAATGGCGCGGCCGTAGAGCGCCTGCGCGTCGTCGTCCAGGTTCACGTCGCTGAGCGCACGCAGGTCTTCCGCGAGGAAGGGCGCGTTGCCCGCGGCCTCGTGCGGCGCCACGCTCATGCCGGCGTTGCGCCAGCGTTCGATCATGTCGGTGAGGAGGAAGAAGGCACTCACCGCGAGCGTCGAACTCAAGAGGTAGAACAGCGCGCCGGCCCAGACGGCCGGCTGGCCCAGGCCCACCGCCGCGAGCAGCGTGCCGGCCGAGATCAGCACGCTGAAGCCCGCGAGGTTGGACAGGCGCTGCGTGCCGACGATGCCGATGGCGGCGACGAACAGCGTGGCGATGCCCGCGCCGATCAGCACCACCTGGCCGAACGCCGCCGAGTCGCCGGTGTCGGGCGCGAAGAGCACCGTCCACAGGCGCAGCACGGTGTAGACGCCCAGCTTGGTGAGCAGCGCGAACACCGCGCCCACCGGCGACACCGCCGCGCTGTAGGCCGGCACCAGCCAGAAGTTGAGCGGCCACGCGCCGGCCTTGGCGAAGAAGGCGGTGAAGAGGATGGCGGCGGCCGCGTGCACCAGGCCGCGGTCGGCCGGCGCGATCTGGGCGATGCGCAGCCCCAGGTCGGCCATGTTCAGCGTGCCGGTGGCGCCGTAGAGCATCGACGCGCCGATCAGGAACAGCGAGGAAGCGGCCAGGTTGATCGCGATGTAGTGCAGCCCGGCCTGCACCCGCAGCCGCCCGGAGCCATGCAGCAGCAGGCCGTAGGAGGCGGCCAGCATCACCTCGAAGAACACGAAGAGGTTGAACAGGTCGCCCGTGAGAAAGGCGCCGTTCAGGCCCATGAGCTGCAGCTGCAGCAGCGGGTGGAAGTGCACGCCCGCGCGGTCCCAGCGCGAGGTGGAGTAGATCGAGGCGGCGAAGGCGACCACGCCGGTGAGCGCCACCATCATGGTCGAGAGCCGGTCGGCCACCAGCACGATGCCGAAGGGCGCGCGCCAGTTGCCGGGCAGGTAGACGCCGATGGAGCCCGGCCCGCCGCCGGTGTCCGCCGCGTTCACCCAGCGCAGCAGCGCGAGCGCGGCCAGAAGGCCCACCAGGCCCGAGACCACGCTCAGGAACGACTTGGCGCGGCGCCGGTTCTCGCCCAGCAGCAGCATCAGCGCGGCGGTGAGCATCGGCACGAGGATCGGCACCGCCACCAGGTGCGGCATGCTGAATTCGAGCAGCTGGTCGAGCAGGCGGAAGAGTTCGCTCATTCGCGGGCCTCTTCCTGTTCCTGGCGCTCTTCGCCGTCCACGTGGTCGGTGCCCGTCAGCCCGCGGGAGGCCAGCAGCACCACGAGGAACAGCGCGGTCATCGCGAAGCCGATCACGATGGCGGTGAGCACCAGCGCCTGCGGCATCGGGTCGGCGGTGTTGGCGAGCGTGGCCGCGAAGCCGGCAATCAGCACCGGTTCGCTGTCGACCTTGAGCCGGCCCATGCTGAAGATGAAGAGGTTGACCGCGTACGAGATGAGCGTGAGGCCCATGATCACCTGGAAGGTGCGGGGGCGCAGCAGCAGGTAGACACCCGAGCCGGTGAGCACGCCGATGGCGAGGGCGAGCACGATTTCCATCAGTGCGCTCCCTCCGCGGCTTCGGACTCGGCCTGCGCTTCTTTTTCAGCCTGCTCGTCGGCCCAGCGGTGGCTGCGGATGGACTGGTGGGCCAGCGCGGTGAGGATCAGCATGGTGGCGCCGAGCACCAGCGCGAACACGCCGATGTCGAAGAAGAGGGCGCTGGGCACGTGGATGTCGCCCAGCACCGGCAGGTGCAGGTGGGCGGTGTGCGTGGTCAGGAAGGGATAGCCGAAGAACACCGCGCCGCTGCCGGTGGCCAGCGCGAACAGCAGGCCGACGGCGATCCAGCGGCGCGGGTAGATGCGCAGGTGCTCCTCGACCCATTCGGTGCCCGAGACGATGAACTGCAGCACCAGCGCCACCGACATCACCAGCCCCGCGACGAAGCCGCCGCCCGGCGCGTTGTGGCCGCGCATGAAGAAGTAGACCGACACCAGCACCGACAGCGGCAGCAAGAGGCGCACCAGCACCGCCGGCACCATCAGGTAGCCCACGGCGGTGTCCTTGGCGCGGCGCGGGTTCAGCAAGTCGCTGCTGCCGTCGTCGGACTGCGCGCGCTGCTGCGGCGGCAGCGCCATCGACTCGATGGCGGGGCGAAAGCGCCGCAGCAGCGCGTACACGGTGAGCGCGACCACGCCGAGCACGGTGATCTCGCCGAAGGTGTCGAAGCCGCGGAAGTCGACCAGCATCACGTTGACCACGTTGGTGCCGCCGCCCTCGGTGAGCGCGCGTTCGAGGAAGAAGGGCGAGATGCTCTGCGGGAAGCTGCGCGTCATCATGGCCCAGGCCAGCGCCGCCATGCCGCAGCCGGCCACGGTGGCCACCAGCAGGTCGCGCCCGCGCCGGCCCCAGGGGCGAAGGCGCGCGCGCGCCGTCTGCACCGCGTCCTTGCTGCGCATCGGCAGCCAGCGCAGGCCCAGGAGGATCAGTACCGTGGTCACCGCCTCGACCACCAGCTGCGTGAGCGCGAGGTCGGGCGCCGAGAACCAGATGTAGGTCACGCACGAGACCAGGCCCGCGCCCGCGGCCAGCATCAGCGCGGCGAGGCGGTGGAACTTGGCCTGCCAGGCCGCCGCGACCGCGCAGACGCCGCCGATCAGCCAGGTCATGGCGAACATCGGCGAGAACGGCAGCAGCTCGCGCGTGCCGGTGCCCGCGGGCGTCTGCTTCAGTGCGGCGAAGGCGCCGGCCACCGCCACGACCACGAGCAGCAGGAGCTGGGTCTGCATGCGGCGCGTGCCGAAGAGGCGGCGGCTGCGCCGGCCGGCTTCGCTCAAGAGTGCAAGCAGGTGCTCGAAGATGACCTGGCCGTCGAAACGATGCAGGAGCGGCGTGTGCTCGAGGCCACCACCCGCGCGGCGGCGGCGCTGCAGCAGGTAGAGCGCGGCGCCGCCCGCGAGTGCCACGAAGCTCATCACGAGCGGCAGGTTGAAGCCGTGCCAAACCGCGAGGCTGTACTCGGGGAGCGTGCCGCCGACCACGGGCGTGGCGGCGGCCGCCAGCATCGGCCCCACGGACCACGCCGGCGCCACGCCCACCACCAGGCAGATCAGCACCAGCAGCTCGACCGGCACGCGCATCCAGTGCGGCGGCTCGTGCGGGTGCTTGGGCACCTCGTCGCCGCAGGGCGGGCCGAAGAACACGTCGAACACGAAGCGCGCGGAATACGCCACGCTGAAGATGCCGGCGATGGTCGCGATGACCGGCAGGCTGAAATCGACCCAGGGCGTGGACTGGATGAAGACCGTCTCGGCGAAGAACATTTCCTTCGAGAGAAAGCCGTTGAGCAGCGGCACGCCGGCCATCGAGGCGCTCGCGATGATGGCCAGCGTGCCGGTGATGGGCATGAGCCGCATCAGGCCGCTGAGCTTGCGGATGTCGCGCGTGCCGGTCTCGTGGTCGATGATGCCGGCGGCCATGAAGAGCGAGGCCTTGAAGGTCGCGTGGTTCATGACGTGGAACACCGCCGCCACCGCCGCGAGCGGGCTGTTCAGGCCCAGCAGCAGCGTGATGAGCCCGAGGTGCGAGATGGTCGAGTAGGCCAGCAGCGCCTTCAGGTCGCGCTGGAACATCGCGATGAAGCCGCCGAGCAGCAGCGTGATCGCACCCGCGCCGCCCACCAGCCAGAACCACTGCTCGGTGCCCGAGAGCACCGGCCACAGGCGCGCCATGAGGAACACGCCCAGCTTCACCATCGTGGCCGAGTGCAGGTACGCGGACACCGGCGTGGGCGCAGCCATGGCGCGCGGCAGCCAGAAGTGGAACGGGAACTGCGCGCTCTTGGTGAAGGCGCCCAGCAGCACCAGCACCAGCGCGACCGGGTAGAGCGCGTGGGCGCGGATCAGGTCGCCCGAGGCCAGCAGCACATCGAGTTCGTAGCTGCCGGTGATGCGGCCCAGCACCAGCACGCCGGCCAGGAGGCACAGGCCCCCCGCGCCGGTGACGGTGAGCGCCATGCGCGCGCCGCGCCGCGCGTCGCGGCGGTGGTGCCAGTAGCCGATCAGCAGGAACGAGAAGAGGCTGGTGAGCTCCCAGAACAGCACCATCTGGATGAGGTTGCCCGAGAGCACCACGCTCATCATCGCGCCCATGAACGCGAGGAAGAACGAGAAGAAGCGCGGCACCGGGTCGGAGGCCGACATGTAGTAGCGCGCATAGAGCACCACCAGCGCGCCGATGCCCAGCACCAGCATGCAGAAGAGCCACGCGAAGCCGTCCATGCGGAACACGAGGTTCAGGCCGAGGGCGGGGAGCCATTGGATTTCCTGCCGCATCACATTGCCGTGTGCGACCTGCGGAAAGAACCATGCAGTCTGGATGGCGCAGCCCAGTGCGACGAGGCCCGCGAGGGTCGACTCCCTGTTGCGCGCGTTGGACGGCATCAACGCGGCCAGCACGCTGGCAATGAAGGGGAGGGCGACGAGAAAGACCAGGGGCATTGTGGTCAATTCTATCGACCGACCCCTTGGCAGCCCTTATCTATAACCGTGGGACATAGGGCAGTTTTGGCTGCGGGCTCAGCCCGAGAAGGCCTGTACGGTACGAAGGCCCAGCCAGGTCATGCAGAGCGAACCGCCCAGGTGCAGCGCGATCGTGCCGAGCGCGAGGCCGAACCGGCCACCGACGAGCATGCCGACGACTTCGGCCGAGAAGCTGGAGAAGGTGGTGAGCGTGCCCAGGAACCCGGTGATGACCATGAGCCGCCACGCGGGGTCGATGTCGGGCAGGCCGTTGAAGAAGCCGATGGCCACGCCGATCAGGTAGCCTCCGATGAGGTTGACCGCGAGCGTGCCCCAGGGGATCACGCTGCCGGGGTTGAGCCAGAGCGCGAAGCCCCAGCGCATGAGGGCGCCGATGCAGGCGGCGAGGCAGATGACGAAGGCGTTCAGCAGCATGGTGCGGCGATTATCCGCAGCCCGCCTACTTCTCTTTGCCCATCACCACGTCGGGCAGGATCGTCACGATGCTCGGGAACAACGTGATCAGCACGATGCACAGCACCAGGCAGAAGAAGAACGGAATCGCCGCCTTGGCGATCACGTTGCTGTCTTTCCCTGTCATGTTCTGCAGCACGAAGAGGTTGAAGCCCACCGGCGGCGTGACCTCGGCGATCTCCACCAGGAGCACGATGAAGATGCCGAACCAGATCAGGTCGAAGCCGGCCTTCTGGATCATCGGCAGCACCACCGCGCTGGTCAGCACGATCATCGAGATGCCGTCCAGCGCCGTGCCCAGCACCAGGTACACCACCACCAGCGCGCCGATCAGCGCATAGGGCGACAGGTGCATGCTGTCGACCCACTCGGCCAGTTCGCGCGGAATGCCGGTGAAGGCCATGGTCTTGGTGAGGAAGGCAGCGCCCGCCAGGATGAACATGATCATGCAGCTCGTGCGCGTGGCGCCCATGAGGCCGTCCTTGAAGTTCTTCCATGTCAGGCTCCTTCCGTAGGCGGCGATCGCCAGCGAGCCCAGCACGCCGAAGGCCGCGCATTCGGTGGCCGTGGCCCAGCCCGCCACCAGCACCCAGACGATGAAGACGATCAGCAGCGCGCAGGGAATCAGGTTGCCCGAGAGCCGGATCTTCTGCATGAAGGTGGTCGGCGGATCGGCCGGCGGCACCTGGTCGGGGTTGCGCAGGCTCCACCAGCCGATGTAGCCCGAGAACAGCAGCATCAGCAGGAAGCCCGGCAGGAACCCGGCCAGGAAGATGCGGATGATCGAGGCGTCCGCCGCCACGGCATACACCACCATCGTGATCGAGGGCGGGATGAGGATGCCCAGCGTGCCCGCAGTGGCCAGCGAGCCGATGGCCAGCTTCTCGTTGTAGCCGCGACGCTTGAGCTCGGGCAGCGCCACCTTGGCGATGGTGGCGCAGGTGGCCGCCGAGGAGCCCGAGACCGAGCCGAACACGCCGCATCCGAGGATGGTGGTGTGCATCAGGCGGCCGGGCACGCGGTTGAGCCAGGGGCGCAGGCCCTCGAACATCTCCTCGCTGAGCTTGGTTCTGAACAGGATCTCGCCCATCCAGATGAACAGGGGCAGCGCCGCGAGCTCCCAGCTCGCGTTGCTTTCCCAGAAGGCGGAGAACAGGTTCTTGCCCGGCAGCGTGTTGGTGAAGAAGGCCTGGCCGACCCAGCCGACGATGGCCAGGGTCATCGCGATCCAGACGCCGCCCGCCAGGAGCAGCAGCATGATCCCGAGCAGCAGGGCGCCCATCCAGAGGTTTTCGAACATCGGGTGTCTGTCTTGGTGTTGTGGTGGTGGTCGTCGTTCTGACGTTCAGACGTCCGAGGAGAAGTCGCCCGCGGCGTGTCGCTCTTCGATGGCGCGCTGGTAGCTCGGCTTCTCGCCGCGCACCACGCCGACCAGCTCGTCGACCATGGCGATCAGGAGCAGCCAGCAGCCGATCACGAAGGTCGATTGCGGGATCCAGATCGGAATGACCACCAGGCCCGTCGCCATCTCGGCGAACTCGTAGCTCTCGTAGGTGAAGCTGGTGGCCCAGTAGGTGAGGTAGGACACCGACACCGCAGCGATCAGGAGGCAGGTCACGTCCAGGGCGCGCCGCGCCTTGGGCGATACCGCTTCGAGCAGCAGCGTCACGCGCACGAAGTCACCGTGGCGGAAGGCGTGCGCCATCGCGAAGAACGCGGCGGCGGCGCACAGCCACGAGACGATGTCGTTGAGCCCGCTCACATGCCAGTTCATCTGCCGGCCCACGCCGGCCAGGATCATCAGCACGAAGATCAGGAACACGCAGAACGCGCCGAGCGCGCCTGCACCGTCGTACAGGCGGTCGAGGAACCGGCGCATGGCTTACTTCTTCTTGTAGGCGTCGATGATGGCGGCGCCATCGGCACCGGCGGCCTTGAGCCAGTCGGCTTGCATGATGCCGCCGACCTGGCGCATGTCGGTGTCCAGCTTGGGCGAGGGCTTGTGCACCTTCATGCCGCGTTCGGCCAGGAGGCGCTTGTATTCGTCGTTCTTTTCCTGCGCGATCTTCCAGCCGCGGGTTTCGGCGTCGGCTGCGGCCTTGGTGACGGCGGCCTTGGTGGTGGGGTCGAGCGCGTCGAAGGCCTTGGCGTTCACGAGGATCGCGTTCTTCGGGATCCAGGCCTGCGTGTCGTAGAAGTTCTTGATGTGCTCGTAGGTCTTGGTGTCGTAGCCGGTGGAGCCCGAGCTCATGTAGCTCTCGATCACGCCGGTGGCCATGGCGGCGCTCAGTTCGGCCTGCTGGATCTGCACCGGCTGCGCGCCGATCAGTTCGGCGATCTTGGCGGTGGCGGGGCTGTAGGCGCGCCACTTGATGCCGCGCAGGTCCGCCACCGAGCTGATCTCCTTCTTCGAGTAGATGCCCTGCGGCGCCCATGGCACCACGAACAGCACCTTGATGCCTTGGGCGGCCAGGAGCTTTTCCATGGCGGGCTTGGAGGCGTCGTACAGCTTCCTGGCTTCGGGGTAGGTGGTGGCCAGGAAGGGCACGCCGTCCAGCGCGTAGATCGGGTTCTCGTTCGCGTAGTTGGCCAGGAGGATCTCGCCGGCCTGCGCCTGGCCGCTCTGCACGGCGCGCTTGATCTCGGGGGCCTTGAAGAGCGATGCGTTGGCGTGCACCGTGATCTTCACCTTGCCCGCGGTGGCCGCGTCCACGTCCTTGGCGAATTGGGTGATGTTTTCGGTGTGGTAGTTGGTCGCGGGGTACGCGGTGGGCAGGTCCCATTTCGTCTGTGCGAAGGCCGCGGCGCCGAGGGTGAGGCCCGCGAGGGCAATGCCGAACTTGTGATTCATGAACGCGCTCCGGAATGTAGTGAAAGCAAAACGAAAGGAAGCATACGTGCAAATTTCGGGCCACTTCCTGAGGCATTTCCCTGCCATGTGGCGCGCGTGCGGCAGACCGTGCGCGCATGAAAAAGCCGCCTCGGAGGCGGCTTTTGCTGTGGCTGTATGTGCGCGGTCAGGGCTTGGGAGCCTTGGGGGCCTTTGCCTCCTTCGGTGCTGCGGCGGCTGCACCGCCGAAGGCCTGGCCGTTCACCGTGAGGCCCTCGGCCGAGAGCTTCTGGGCCTTCTTCTCCTTCACGCCTTTCACCCGTTGCATGAGATCGGGCCAGTCCTTGAATTCGCCTTGCTTGCGCGCTTCGATGATGCGCTTGGACATGGCGGGTCCGACGCCATTGAGGCCGTCGAGTTCGGCTTCGGTGCCCTTGTTGACGTCGACAGCAGCGAACGAAGCGACCGCGAACAGCATGGCCGAGACGGCCAGGATCTTCTTGAACATGATTGAAAAACTCCCTGATTTGTAGGTATGACTGACAGCCGACAAATGCGTCGGCTGGCGTTCAACGAGACCAGGGAAAGGGGCGTTGACGACCTCGTCGCCCCGGTGACCATTGTTCCGAAACGTGGTCGGAACCTTGCTCAGAGTTCTTCGACGCGGCGCGGCGGATAGCTGTCCCAGGCCTGGCAGCCAGGGCAGTGCCAGAAGTACTGGTGTGCCTCGAAGCCGCAGGCGGCGCAGCGGTAGCGCATCAGCGGACGGGTGGCCTGGTCGAGCGCGCGCTGCACTTGCGGATGGAACTGCTCGTGCTCGAACTTTTCGCCTGCCAGCCAGCGCGACGCCGCGACCAGCGAGGGCTGGTGCGCGAGGTGGGCGATGTAGCCGTCGCGCGGGGCGGGGGGCTGCTGTTCGTCGGTGGCGGTCGTCGTCGATGGAGTGCCGCCCAGGGCGATCAGCGCCTCGAGCACGTCGATCGATGGCGACTCGGCATAGCGCCGCTGCAGCAGCGCGAGCGCCTCGGCTTCGCGGTGTGCTGCCACTGCGGCCTGTTGCAGTGCCGCGGCATACAGGGGCAGTGCGAGAGGCGCGGTGTCGCTCAGTGCAGCAAGCGTGTCGAAGGCTGCGGCCGCATCGCCATTGCGCAGTTGCAGGTTGGCGGTGTCGATGGCGGGGCGCGGCGCTTGCGGGGCCAGCTCGACGGCTTGCGCGAGCAGTTTCGCCGCAGCGGGCAGTTCGCCGGCTGCCACGCGTTCGGTCGCCTGTTCGCACAGGTGGTGCGCGCGGCGCGTGGCGTAACTGGCCTGGTCGGATTCGTCCAGCTTCTGCGCCACGTCGGCCGCCTGGGCCCATTCGCGCGAACGCTCGTAGATGGCGAGCAGCGAGAGGCGCGCCTCGTTCTCGTAGCGCGTGCCTTCGAGCTTCTGCAGCGCAGCTTCGGCGCGGTCGAGCAGGCCGGCGCGCAGGAAGTCCTGCGCCAGCGCGTGCTGTGCGCGCTCGCGGTCGGCGCGGCTCAGGTCGCCGCGGCCGAGCAGGTGTTCGTGCACGCGCACGGCGCGCTGGTATTCGCCGCGGCGGCGGAACAGGTTGCCGAGCGCGAAGTGCAGCTCCTGCGTGTCGGGGTCGTTCTGCACGGCCTCGATGAAGGCGTCGATGGCCTGGTCCTGCTGCTCGTTGAGCAGGAAGTTCAGGCCGCGAAAGTAGGCCTTGGGCGCCTGCCGGTTCTCGAGCTTGAGCTGGCGGATGTCGAAGCGCGATGCGAGCCACCCGAGCACGAAGGCGACGGGCAGGCCGATCAGCAGCCAGCTGGGATCAAAGTCCATGTTGACGTACGGCGGGGAGGTCGGTGGCGGAGATGGACGGTGTCGCTGCCTGGGCGGTCACGGTCGTCGGTGCCGTTGTTGTGGAGATGGCTTCGGTCGCCGAGGGTCCCTGGGCCGCCGCGGCGGCGCGGTGTTTCCACCAGCCCGGCAGCATGCCCAGGGCGCCCACCACGAGCCCGCCCGCGAAGGCCGCGAGCACGACCAGCACCAGCGGTGCGCGCCAGTGGGTGCCGAAGAAGAAGTAGACGGTCGCGTCGTGCTGGTTGTTCAGCGCGAAGGCGAAGAGCGTAAAAAAAATGGCTGCCTTGAGCAGCCACAGGAGGTATTTCATAGCCATTCCCGTTGCCGGAGGCATTCTACGTTTGCATCCACGCAGATCAGGCCTTGCGGCCCTTGGCTTCCTTGGCGTCGAGCTCGGCGGTCTTTGCGTCGACCGCTTCGCGCAAGGCCTTGCCCGGCTTGAAGTGCGGCACCCGCTTTTCCGGGATCTGCACGCTCTCGCCCGAGCGCGGATTGCGCCCGATGCGCGGCGGACGCCGGTTGACCGAGAAGCTGCCGAACCCGCGGATCTCGATGCGGTGCCCGCGCACCAGCGCGTCGCTCATCGCGTCCAGGATGGTCTTGACGGCGTATTCGGCATCGCGGTGCGTGAGTTGCGCAAAGCGCGCTGCGAGTTCTTCGACGAGGTCAGAGCGGGTCATTGGAGGCCAGTGCAGAGAAAACGTGGACGAAAAAAAAGACAGAGCGGCCAAGCTAGAAGCTTGGCCTGCTCTGTCTTCGGACTCAGCTTACTTGCTGTCGTTGTTGTCGAGCTTGGCGCGCAGCAGGGCGCCCAGGCTCGTCGTGCCCGCGTTTTCGCGTGCCGACTGCTGGCTCAGGTTGGCCATGGCGCCTTGTTCGTCGACCATGTCCTTCTGCTTGATGGACAGCTGGATGTTGCGGGTCTTGCGATCCACGTTCACGACGATGGCAGTGACTTCGTCGCCTTCCTTCAGCACGTTGCGGGCATCTTCGACGCGGTCGCGCGAGATTTCCGAAGCACGCAGGTAGCCGATGATGTCTTCGCCGAGGTCGATTTCAGCGCCGCGGGCGTCCACGGTCTTGACCTTGCCGGTCACGATCTGGCCCTTGTCGTTCACGGTGGTGAACGTGGTGAACGGGTCGCTGTCGAGTTGCTTGATGCCCAGCGAGATGCGCTCGCGGTCGACATCCACAGCCAGCACGATCGCTTCGACTTCCTGGCCCTTCTTGTAGTTGCGAACGGCGGTTTCGCCGGCTTCGTTCCACGAGAGGTCCGAGAGGTGCACCAGGCCGTCGATGCCGGCAGCCAGACCCACGAACACGCCGAAGTCGGTGATCGACTTGATCGGGCCCTTGACGCGGTCGCCGCGCTTGGTGTTCTGCGCGAACTCTTGCCACGGGTTGGCCTTGCACTGCTTCATGCCCAGGCTGATGCGGCGCTTGTCTTCGTCGATTTCGAGGACCATGACTTCGACTTCGTCGCCCAGCGAGACGATCTTGTTCGGAGCGATGTTCTTGTTGGTCCAGTCCATTTCGGAGACGTGCACCAGGCCTTCGATGCCGGGTTCGAGTTCGACGAACGCGCCGTAGTCGGCAATGTTCGTGACCTTGCCGAACAGGCGGGTCGATTGCGGGTAGCGGCGCGAAACGCCCATCCACGGGTCGTCGCCCATTTGCTTCAGACCCAGCGAGACACGGTTCTTTTCGGTGTCGAACTTGAGGATCTTGGCGGTGATTTCCTGGCCGGCCTGAACGACTTCGCTCGGGTGGCGGACACGGCGCCATGCCATGTCGGTGATGTGCAGCAGGCCGTCGATGCCGCCGAGGTCCACGAACGCACCGTATTCGGTGATGTTCTTGACCACGCCGCGGACAACAGCGCCTTCCTTCAGGGTTTCCATCAGCTTGGCGCGTTCTTCGCCCATGCTGGCTTCGACCACGGCACGGCGCGACAGCACGACGTTGTTGCGCTTGCGGTCGAGCTTGATGACCTTGAATTCGAGGGTCTTGTTTTCGTACGGGGTCAGGTCCTTGATGGGACGCGTGTCGATCAGCGAGCCCGGCAGGAATGCGCGGATGCCGTTGACCAGGACGGTGAGACCGCCCTTGACCTTGCCGCTGGTGGTGCCGGTGACGAAGTCGCCCGATTCCAGGGCCTTCTCGAGGGCGAGCCACGAAGCGAGGCGCTTGGCGGTGTCGCGCGAGAGGATGGTGTCGCCGTAGCCGTTTTCAACGCTGCCGATGGCAACGGAAACGAAATCGCCGGCCTGGACTTCGAGCTCGCCCTTGTCGTTCTTGAACTCCTCGATCGGCACATACGCTTCGGACTTCAGACCGGCGTTGACGACGACGTGGTTGTGTTCGACGCGCACGACTTCGGCCGTGATGACCTCGCCGGTGCGCATTTCGGAACGCTTCAGGGACTCTTCGAATAGGTCGGCAAAAGATTCAGACATTTATGGTTCCTTCCGTCAGGCAGGGTTGGCAGGCGCTCTTGCGAAATTGCGTGCGGCTGCTGTGGATCTGGAGACGGCGGTTTTGTGGGCTGGTGCCCGGGTTGGTTGAACAACCAGAAGGCCGGTGCGCTGTCGCGCGAAAAGAGCCTGCTGGAGCGGTATGCGCCATCCGGACAACCCGGTTGGCGCGAGCCAATCAAGCGGACTTGAAGGGCTGCACTTCAAACCGCTCAAGCGGGCTTGAACGGTTGAATTTCCTGCCACCAGTTCAACACCGTATCGATCGATCGCTCGATGGACAGCTGGGAGTTGTCGAGGTGGCGGGCATCCTGCGCCGGCTTCAGAGGGGCGACGCTGCGAGAGGAGTCCCGGGCGTCACGTGCTTCCAAGTCGGAGCGAAGACTGTCGAGTGTAGTCGAAATTCCCTTTGAAATCAACTGCTTATGGCGCCGTTCCGCCCTCTGGGCGGCGCTGGCCGTGAGGAAGACCTTCAGGGGCGCGTCCGGGAAGATCACGGTGCCCATGTCGCGGCCGTCGGCCACCAGGCCCGGAAGCTGGCGAAAGCGCTGCTGCAGCGCCAGGAGCGCCTCGCGCACCGCGGGCAGCGTCGAGACGCGGGAGGCGTCCATGCCGGCGGCTTCGGATCGGATCTCGTCGCTCACGTCTTCGCCGTCCAGCATCACCTTGCCCTCGGTGAACTGCAGGGGAAGGGCGGCCGCCAGCGCGGCGATCTGCGCCTCGTGCTGCGCATCGGCGCCGAGGCCAGCGCGGCGCATCGCCAGGCCGGTCACGCGATAGAGCGAGCCCGAGTCCAGGTAGTGGTAGCCCAGCAGACGCGCCACTTCGGCCGCCAGCGTGCCCTTGCCCGAGGCGGTCGGGCCGTCGATGCAGATCACCGGCACTTCGGCGGCCTCGGCGACCGAGAACAGGGTTTCGAAGTAGTCGGGGAAGGTCTTGGCGACGCAGTGCGGCTCGAGGATGCGCACCGGCACGCCCGCCGGGTTGAATGCTGCGAGCGAGAAGCACATCGCCACGCGGTGGTCGTCGTAGGTGCGGATGCTCGCGGCCTGCCAGCCCGCATGCGCGAGCGGGTGCACGCGGATGAAGTCGGGGCCGGCCTCGACCGTGGCGCCGAGCTTCTGGAGCTCGTTGGCCATCGCGTCGATGCGGTCGGTTTCCTTGACGCGCCAGCTCGCGATGTTGCGCAGCGTGCTCGGGCCATCGGCGTAGAGCGCCATGACGGCGAGCGTCATCGCTGCATCGGGGATGTGGTTCGCATCGAGGTCGATGGCCTTGAGCGGCCAGGCGCCGCGGCGCACTTCGAGCCAGTTCGGGCCGCTGTCGACCTCTGCGCCCATCTGCCGGGCCGCGTCGATGAAGCGGATGTCGCCCTGGATCGAATCGGCGCCCACGCCCTCGATCCGGATGCCATTTTTCCCGGACACGCCCGTGGCGATGGCGCCCAGTGCTATGAAATAGCTGGCAGAGGAGGCGTCTGCTTCGACATGGATGTCGCCCGGCGAGCTGTAGCTGCTGCCGGCGGGAATGGTGAACCGCTCCCAGCCATCGCGCCGCACCGTGATGCCGAAGCGCGCCAGCAGGTTCAGCGTGATCTCGATGTAGGGCTTGGAAATGAGCTCGCCGACCACTTCGATCACGATGTCATTGCGCGCCGCGAGCGGCAATGCCAGCAGCAGGGCCGTGAGGAACTGGCTCGACACATCGCCGCGCACGCGGATCGGCGCGTCGAGCACCAGGTCGTCGTGGTCGACCGGGTGGATGCGCAGTGGCGGGTAGCCGGGATTGCCGAGGTAGTCGATGTTGCAGCCGAGCTGGGTGAGCGCATCTACCAGGTCGCCGATGGGCCGCTCGTGCATGCGCGGTACGCCGCTCAATTCGAAGTCACCGCCGAGCAGCGACAGCGCAGCCGTCAGCGGGCGCATGGCAGTGCCGGCGTTGCCGAGGAACAGAGGCAGCAGCGCCCCGCCGGACTTCAGCTGGCCGCCGAGGCCGGTGATCTGCAGCGTGCTCCCCGCGGGCTGGATGCCGCAGCCGAGGGCGCGCAGGGCATCGAGCATCACGCGCGTGTCGTCGGAGTCAAGCAGGTCGTGGATCGTGGTGGTGCCGCTCGCCAGCGCGGCCAGCAGCAACACGCGGTTGGAGATGCTCTTGGAGCCCGGCAGCCGGACCGTGCCGGCGGCGCCCACGAGGGGCGGGAGGTCGAGGAAGGCGGTCGAGAACATGTCAGCTGTCCTGCTGGGCCGAGGCATCGGTGCTCGCGTTCGGCTTCCAGGCGGCGCGCGCCTTGCTGGCGGCGGCAATGGATTGCTCCAGCCCCTGCAGGTCGCCCGCGGTCATCAGCGACTCGATATCGTCGAGTGCCTTGCGGAAGGCCTGGGATTGCTTGAGCACCTGCTCGCGGTTGGCCAGCAGCACGTCGCGCCACATGACCGGATCGCTCGCGGCGATGCGCGAGAAGTCGCGAAAGCCTGGTCCGGCGAGGTCCAGGAAGCGATCGCCCTCGGGCTGTGCGGTGAGCGCGTTGATGTAGGCGAAGGCCAGCAGGTGCGGCATGTGGCTCACGGCGGCGAAGGCGGCGTCGTGCGCTTCGTGCGTCATCGTGACCACGTTGGCGCCGATGCCGTTCCACACCTGCGAGGCGCGCTGCACGTTCGAGCGCAGCGTGGTCTTCACCGGGGTCAGCACAACCTGGCGGCCGGTGAAGAGCGACGCTTCGGCATGCTCGATGCCCGAGACTTCCTTGCCGGCGATCGGATGCGCCGGCACGAAGTTCGCGAACTGCTTTTGCAGGCCGTTGCGCGCGGCCTCGATCACGTCGCCCTTGGTCGAGCCGACGTCCATCACCAGCGTCTCGTTCGAGATGCCGTGGCGGATCGCCTTGAACATGGCTTCCGAGGCGGCCACCGGCACGGCGAGGAGCACGATGTCCGCGCCCGATACCGCCAGCAGCGCCGATGGCGCCACCACGTCGATCACGCCGAGCTGTCGTGCCCGTTCGGTGGTGGACGGCGACTTGCTGTAGCCGACCACGCGTTTCACCAGCTTCGCGCGCTTGAGCGCGAGCGCAAAGGAGCCGCCCATGAGGCCGCAGCCGATCAATCCCAGTTGCTCGAACATCGTGTGTCTGTCCGGCTCAGGCTTTGACGGGGTAGGCGCCAAGCACCTTGTAGAACGCGCAGAGGCCGCGCAGTTCGGCCAGTGCCGCGGCCACGTTGGGCTGCGAAGGATGGCCGTCCAGGTCGATGTAGAAGTAGTACTCCCACTGGCCGGTGCGGGCGGGGCGCGACTCGAAGCGCGTCATCGACACGTTGTTGGTCTTGAGGGGCACCAGCAGGTCATGCACTGCGCCGGGCTGGTTCGGCACCGAGACGATCAGGCTCGTGCAGTCCTTGCCCGATGCCGGCGGCATGGCCAGCGTCTGCGGCAGGCAGATCACGGAGAAGCGGGTGCGGTTGTACGAATCGTCCTGGATGGCGTGGGCCACGATGTGCAGGCCGAAACGCGTGGCGGCACGTTCGCCGGCGAGCCCGGCCCAGGCCGGATTGGAAGCTGCGAGACGGGCGCCTTCGGCGTTGCTCGAGACGGCGCGCCGCTCGGCATTGGGCAGGTGCTTGGACAGCCAGGTCTGGCACTGCGCGAGCGCCTGCGGGTGAGCCAGCACGGCCTCGATGCCTTCGAGCGAGTTCTCGCTGCGCAGCAGGTGGTGGCGCACCAGCAGGCTCACTTCGCCGACCACATGGGTGGGCGAATGCAGGAACAGGTCGAGCGAGCGGGTGACCACGCCTTCGGTCGAGTTCTCGACGCCGACCACGCCGTACTGGGCGCTGCCCGCGGCGGTGGCGTGGAACACTTCGTCGAAGCTGGCGCAGTAGATCAGGTCGGCCGCACCGCCGAAGTACTCGATGGCCGCCTGTTCGCAGAAGGTGCCTTCGGGGCCCAGCACGGCCACGCGCTGCGGCGATTCGAGGGCCAGGCACGCCGACATGATCTCGCGCCAGATGGCGGCCACATGCAGGTCCTTGAGCGGGCCGCCATTGCTTTTCTGCATCTTGTCGATGACGGCGGCAACGCGGTCAGGACGAAAGAACGGCGTGCCTTCGCGCTTCTTGACCTCGCCGACGAGTTCGGCCACATGGGCCCGCTCGTTGAGCAGGCTCAGCAGGCGCTGGTCGAGCGAGTCGATCTGCACGCGCAGATCGGCAAGGCTTTCGGAGTTGTAGTTGGAGGAGGGCGGTGTGGGTGCGGAGGCGGTCATCGGTGCGAGCAGCTAGGGCATGCGCCTAGGCATGCGATCGCTCGAATTCTCGCATGTAGGCCACAAGGGCCTGCACCCCTTCCAGCGGCATGGCGTTGTAGATGCTCGCGCGCATGCCGCCGACCGATTTGTGGCCCTTGAGCTGCAGCAGCCCGGCTTCGCGTGCGCCGGCCAGGAACGCCTCGTTCCGGCCTTCGTCGGCCAGGAAGAACGGCACGTTCATGCGCGAGCGGCAGCTCGCATCGATGCGGTTGGCGTAGAAGTCGGAGCCGTCGATGAAGCTGTACAGCAAGTTGGCTTTCTCGATGTTGCGCTGCTCCATCGCGGCCACGCCGGTGAGCGAGCCTTCGGTCTGCTGCAGCAGCCACTGGAACGTCAGCCCCGCCATGTAGATGCCCCAGGTCGGCGGGGTGTTGTACATGGAGTTGTTGTCGGCAACCGTCTTGTAGTTGAAGGCGCTCGGGCAGATCTCGAGCGCATGGCCCAGGAGGTCGTCGCGCACGACGACGATCGTGAGGCCGGCGGGGCCCAGGTTCTTCTGCGCGCCGCCGAAGGCGAGGCCCACGCGGCGCCAGTCGACGCTGCGCGAAGCCACGTGCGACGAGAAATCGATGACCAGCGGCGCATCACTGCCGAGCGCGGCGAGGTCGGGCAACTGCTGGAACTCGATGCCATTGATCGTCTCGTTGGTGCACAGGTGCACGTACGAGGCATCCTTGGTGAGCTGCCAGGTCGCGGGATCGGGCAGCTTCGTGTGCTGGTCGTCGGCGTTGCTCGCGGCCACGCGCGCCGTGCAATAGCGCTGCGCCTCCTTGTGCGACTTGATGCTCCAACTGCCGGTGATGACGAAGTCGGCGGTTTTGCTGCGCGACAGGTTCATCGGCACGATGGCGTTTTCGCCGAGACCGCCACCCTGCATGAACAGGATGTGGAAATGGGAAGGCACGGCCAGCAGCGCGCGGATGTCGGCTTCGGCCTGCGTGCAGATCGCGCCGAATTCCTTGCCGCGATGGCTCATTTCCATCACGCTCATGCCGCTGCCGTTCCAGTCGAGCATTTCGGCGGCGGCGCGCTGCAGCACCGCTTCCGGCATGGCAGCCGGACCGGCCGAGAAGTTGTAGGGGCGCTTGCCGGCCGGCGTCTGCTGCTGGGTCACGTTGTCTTTACTTCTTGGCAGGTGCCTTGGCTGGGGCCTTGGCGGGTGCGGAACCTTGGGCCGGAGCATCGGTCGGAGCGCCGAGTGCCTTGGCAACGTTGGTGTCGAGCGCGCGCATCTTGGGTTCGATGCTGGCGCGGGTTTCAGCCACCAGCTTCTCCGTCAATGCAGTCTGCATCTTCGGATTCAGGTCCTGGTACTTCTTGCTGAGCGGGGAGTTGATCCAGGCCAGCAGCTGCTTGAGCTCGTCTTCGCTGAAGTTCTGCTCGAGCAACGGGGTCAGTGCGCCCGGTGCCAGTTGCACGGCCTTGTCGCGCACGAGGGGATAGGCGTCGTCGAAGTACTTCTTGAGTTCGGCATCGGCCGCCTTGGCGGCGGATTCGCGCTTGGCTTCGGGCACTTGCGTCTGCAGGTACTGCGAGCCGGCTTGCGCGATCGGCGCGCTCGACTGCTCGACCAGGCCGCGCGCCAGCGATTCGATGCCGGGGCGCTGGATGTCGATGAACTGCTTGATCAGCGTGGCCTTGTCCTGGGCCATGGCGGCCATCGAGCTGCTGGCCAAAGCTACCGTCAGAAGTGCGAGTTTGATTTTTTTCACTGAGGATTCTCCGTTGAAGATGTGGAAGTATCGTCTGCGTCCGGCTCGCTTTCGCCGTTCGCGTCGTTCTCGACGATACGTTGTAGCCCGCTGAGTTTGGCGCCTTCGTCAAGCCCGATCAGCGTGACGCCTTGCGTCGCGCGACCCAGTTCACGAATTTCGGCAACCCGGGTGCGCACAAGCACGCCCTTGTCGGTGATGAGCATGATCTCATCGTCCGCATGCACGAGGGTGGCGGCAACGACCTTGCCGTTGCGCTCACTCTGTTGAATCGCGATCATGCCTTTGGTTCCGCGGCCGTGGCGCGTGTATTCCGTAATGCTTGTTCGCTTTCCGTAACCATTTTCCGTGGCGGTGAGCACGCTCTGCTGCTCGTCCTCGGCCACCAGCATGGCGATCACGCCCTGGCCCGGGTCGAGCGACATGCCGCGCACGCCGCGCGCATTGCGGCCCAGCGGGCGAACGTCATCTTCGGCGAAGCGCACGGCCTTGCCGCCGTCGCTGAAGAGCATCACGTCGTGCTTGCCGTCGGTGAGCGCGGCGCCGATCAGGTAGTCGCCCTCGTCGAGGTTCACGGCAATGATGCCGCCCTTGCGCGGGTTGTTGAATTCGTCGAGCGCGGTCTTCTTGACGGTGCCCATCGAGGTCGACATGAACACGTACTGGTCGGCCGGGAAGTTGCGCTTTTCGCCGGTCAGCGCGAGCGCGACGTTGATCTTCTCGCCCTCTTGGAGCGGGAACATGTTGACGATCGGCCGGCCGCGCGAGCCGCGCGAACCCGCCGGCACTTCCCACACCTTGAGCCAATAGAGGCGGCCGCGGTTGGAAAAGCACAGGATGTAGTCGTGCGTGTTGGCGATGAAGAGCTGGTCGATCCAGTCGTCTTCCTTCGTGGCGGTCGCCTGCTTGCCGCGGCCGCCGCGCTTCTGCGCGCGGTATTCGCCCAGCGGCTGGCTCTTGATGTAGCCGCTGTGCGAGAGCGTGACCACCATGTCGGTCGGGGTGATCAGGTCTTCGGTGGAGAGATCGAACGCGCTGTGCTCGACCAGGCTGCGGCGTGCGCCGAGCTTGCTCTGGCCGAACTCCTGCTTGATGGTGCCCAGCTCGTCGCCGATGATGACCGACACGCGCTCGGGCTTGGCGAGGATGTCGAGCAGGTCGTCGATCTCGGCCATCACGTCCTTGTACTCGGCAACGATCTTGTCCTGCTCGAGGCCGGTCAGGCGTTGCAGGCGCATCTGCAGGATTTCTTGCGCCTGCGTGTCCGAGAGGCGGTAGAGGCCGTCCGAACCCATGCCGAATTCGCGCTCGAGGCCTTCGGGACGGTAGTCGTCGGCGTTGATCACGCCGCCATCGGCGCGCGAACGCGTGAGCATCTCGCGCACCAGCTTGCTGTCCCAGCTGCGGGTCATCAGCTCGGCCTTGGCGACCGGCGGCGTCGGCGATTCGCGAATGATCCGGATGAACTCGTCGATGTTGGCCAGCGCCACCGCCAGGCCCTCGAGCACGTGCCCGCGCTCGCGAGCCTTGCGCAGCGTGAAGACGGTGCGGCGCGTGACGACTTCGCGGCGATGCTGAAGGAAGACCTGGATCAGGTCCTTCAGGTTGCACAGCTTGGGCTGGCCGTCGACCAGTGCCACCATGTTGATGCCGAAGGTGTCCTGCAACTGCGTCTGCTTGTACAGGTTGTTCAGCACGACCTCAGGCACTTCGCCGCGCTTGAGCTCGATCACCAGGCGCATGCCCGACTTGTCGGACTCGTCCTGGATGTGGCTGATGCCTTCGATCTTCTTCTCGTGCACCAGCTCGGCCATGCGCTCCTGCAGCGTCTTCTTGTTGACCTGGTAGGG